>PVMO01019306.1_pt1 | contig 479411 bp, 420 predicted proteins | sample 1853421 | NCBI WGS metagenome assembly PVMO01 (sample SAMN08533511, study PRJNA380276) | Human gut metagenome, whole genome shotgun sequencing project.
ATAACGCAAAATGTACCCTCCTTACTGGGTGTCCAGTAAAGAGGGTACATTTCATCTCGAAGGGCCCTTTTTGGGTTTTATTATACAACAACCATATAGTTATAGAGTTTCATAAGGCGATAATCTTCCTTGGTGAGGATTAGCGATTTGGCAAATTCCTTGGTCTTGGGAATCCTTACTTTAGAAAGCAGGACCTTGCCAGCGGTGGGCATGAGCGGACGGGAGGAAATCCCAAATGCCAGACCCCATTTTGTTTCACTATCTATATAAGGTGAGGGAACAGAAATCATGTACTGATCCAGACGGGCATTGCAATTTTGAAATATAAAGTTTGTGATGGCACCAAAATGAACCATATGGCCTAAGTAAGAATCCTCACAAAGATGTTCATTATCGTTTTGGAGAAGATTCATATACATTTTAACGAGATAGCTCCCTTCTCCTAAAAAAGGGGAAGGAATGAGACCGTTACTAGAATCGGTCTCTTCAGCCTTTTGAATGCACTCAATAAGACTTTCACGAATTTTCTTCTGTCGTCCATCATAGGTGTAGGCATAAAAGGATGTGAGGCCAGAAAAAAAAGCAGGCACAATACTTGCCGCCATTTCTTTTTTGGGAAGGGGTGGTTCATAAAGAAGTGCTGTCACGGGTATAGAAAGAGCCGATGCTATGTCATAGAGAACGGATAGGTCGAGTGCAATTTGCCCTTTTTCGTACTTATAGAGTGTTGCTTGACTTTTGCAGATGGATTCAGCCAAATCCTTGATGGTCATATGTTTTTGGATACGGTAGAATTTGATCTTGCTTCCAATTTCTTTAAGAGGTTCCATGGCTGTCTCCTATAAATCCAAATTTAAAATGAAATCAATCGACTTTTTCATTTTAAAGGGAAACAAAGGAAAAAACAACCCTTTTTCTCATGTAAAGAAGTAAAATGATTCATTATTTATCATTTTATGAGAAAAATAAAATTTTCTAAATAATTCAAATATAGCTATAATGAGGCCAACTAAGAAAGACCAAGGAGGCTATCATGAAACAAGAAATAAGAACCGAAAAGGCACCTAAAGCCATTGGGCCTTACAGTCAGGGAATCCTTTCAAAAGGATCCATTCTTTATGTTTCGGGCCAACTGCCCGTTGATCCCCAAACGGGAGAATTTCCCGCGGAATCCATAGAACAACAAACCCGTCAGTCTCTTGAAAACATCAAGGCAATTCTTCAAGGGGCCGATCTTGGTATGGAACATGTTGTGAAAACAACAGTCCTCTTAGCGGATATAGCTGATTTTGGTGCCATGAACGCTGTGTATGGGACTTATTTTGCGGAACCTTTCCCTGCTCGGGCAGCGTTTGAGGTTGGAGCTCTTCCCAAAGGCGCGCGGGTAGAGATTGAAGTTGTGGCAGTAAAGGAATAAGGAGACATTTTTATGAAATACAACTTTGATGAAGTCATCGATCGGAGTCAAAATCGTTCTTCCAAGTATGATGAGCGGGAAAAGGTCTTTGGAACTATGGATGTAATCCCCCTTTGGGTAGCGGATATGGATTTTCGTACGGCTCAGCCCATCATTGACGCATGCAGAAAGAAGGCTGAAGAAGGAATTTGGGGCTATACATCCCGTCCCGCAAGTTATTTTGAAGCTGTTAGGGAATGGGAAGAAAAACGCAATCAGTGGAATCCTGATACCCGTCTTATGAGTTGGGCCATCGGAGTTGTTCCCGCAATGGCTTCCCTGATCAAGCTTTTTACAAAAAAAGGAGACCGTATTCTGTTCCAGACGCCTGTTTATTCCGAGTTCTATGATATTACGGAACATACGGGACGAACTGTAGCGGAAACGCAGATGACCCGTACTGAAACAGGGTGGACCGTTGATCTTGAGGATTTTGAAAAAAAGGCAAAAGACGCTAAGGTGTTCCTTTTCTGCAATCCTCATAATCCTTTGGGTATCGTCTGGACAGCGGAAGACATCCAGAAGATGATGAAAATTTGCCAAAAATACGGACTTCTCGTCGTTTCTGACGAAATTCATTCCGACCTTATTTTCCATGGTAAGAAACATACTCCGACAGTTCTTGCGGCTCCCTTTTATAAGGATCATATTATTACCTGCGTATCGGCGACAAAAACCTTCAATTTAGCAGGACTTCAGGCGTCAACAACAATTTTTCCTGATGAGGATATGAAAGCCCGCTTTGACACCTATTGGTCCAGCATGGATATTCACCGTAACAATGCTTTTAGTTCTGTGGCTATGGAAGCTGCTTATCGTGAAGGGGAAGAGTGGTTGGAACAGCTTCTTGCCTACATTTCGGATAATTTTGATTTTGTTCGTTCTTATTGTAAAGAATATATTCCTGAAATCAAACCAAATCTTCCGGATGCAACGTACCTTATGTGGCTTGATTGCCGCGATCTTCATATGACGAATGATGAACTGGTGGATTTCTTCATCCATCAGGCAAAACTAGGACTCAATCCTGGTCATTCTTTTGGCCGCTCTTTAAGTGGTTATATGCGTCTTAATGTGGCTTGTCCTCGGAAGACCTTGGAAAAAGCGTTGGGGCAGCTGAAAAGAGCTGTGGAAAAAATCCGTAAATAAGTATCCAATATTTGTTCATCTATATATACTCAATCCAATTATATGCTGACCTATTTTCGTTGTCTTTGAATCGAGGGGAAGGATGACGGAAACGCTGAAAGAGAAAGGGAGAACAAAATGAACAAGAATGAGATTTGGAAGTCCTATCGCTTTCCTCTGATTCTTTTAGGAGGAATTTTTCTCGGAGCTCTCATTGGTGTCATCTGGGGAAAACAGGCCGCAGTCCTTAAACCTTTGGGGGATATCTTTATTAACCTGATGTTTACAATCGTAGCCCCTATGGTCTTTTTCTCTATTGCCAATGCCGTCGGCAGTATGCTGAATCTCAAACGATTAGGGAAAATCTTGGGCAGCCTTATCCTCACATTTGTAACAACGGGTCTTTTTGCAGCTGCTGTTGTTCTCATTGTGGTCAATATTTTCCCGCCAGCTAGTGGAGTTCAGGTTTCCATGCAGGGTGTTGAACTTGCAAAACCGATTTCCGCTGGAGAAATGCTTGTCAAAACACTCACTGTCGATGATTTTCCAAAAATTTTCAGCCGTTCCAATATGCTCCCCTGCATTATTGCCGCCATTTTCACAGGTGTCGCGGTTTCCATGAATGGCGGGCAAGATTCTCCTCTGGGAAAAGTCATTGCTAACATCAATTGTGTTATCATGACACTCATTGATATGGTCATGAAACTTGCTCCAATTGGTCTTGGCGCTTACTTTGCCAATCTCGTCGGAGAGTATGGACCCCAGCTTATTGGTCATTATGGGCGGACGATGCTCATCTACTACCCCATGTGTGTGTTCTATTTTGTCATCTTTTTCAGTGGATATGCTTATTATGCGGGCGGCAAACGAGGTGTCCGCGCATTTTGGAGCAATATATTGAACCCTGCCATTACGGCTTTTGGTACGCAAAGTTCCAATGCAACACTTCCAACAAGCATGATTGCCTGTGAAGAAATCGGCGTCCCAGAAGATATTTACGGCATTGTACTGCCTATGGGTGCAACGATGCACATGGACGGTTCGGTTCTTTCCTCCATCGTCAAGATTGCCTTCCTTTTTGGTATCTTCAACATTCCTTTTATTGGGGTTGATGTCTATATCAAAGCCATCATCGTTTCCATTTTGAGTGCCTTTGTTCTATCAGGAGCACCAGGCGGCGGTCTTGTTGGGGAACTTCTTATTGTAACGCTGTTCGGGTTCCCTCAGGAAGCTTTTCCCCTCATTGCAACGATTGGGTACCTCGTTGATCCTATGGCAATCTGCCTCAATGCCAGTGGTGATACCGTTGCTTCTATGATGATTACCCGCATGGTTGAAGGAAAAGATTGGATGGATAAAAAGCATGATCATAGCTGCAACTGTTCTGAATAGATAAGCTGAGCCTTGAAAGGAGATGTTTTTATGCAGATCAAAATCATTGGAAGTCATCAGTGTCCTGATACCCTCTATGCGCTTCATGTTCTTGCAGAAAAGGGGTATGAAGTTGATTTTGTTGACATTTTAGGAAGTCATGCCGGACTTAAGGAATACTTGACACTTCGTGAAACAGATGCACTTTATAAGGATATTTGTGGAACACAGCGTCTTGGCATTCCTTGCATGATTTTAGAGGATGGAACCAAGACCCTATCTCTCAAGGATTGTCTCAAATAGTTTACCCCCTACCCGCAAAAGTGTGAGATTTCTCTTTTGCGGGTTTCTTCTGTGATGACCTTGTGGTATTATCATGGCTGTACTTTCAGAAAGGATCGAAGCCTTATGCATGCATTGACGAGACTGATCAAAGAAGATATGAAACCTGCTTTAGGTGTAACTGAACCGGCAGCAATTGCCTTTGCTGTAGCGTTGGCGCGGAACCATCTGCCTGAAGAAGTGACAAGGGTAGTCCTTCACCTGACGAGCGGGCTATATAAGAATGCTTTTACTTGTGGTATCCCTAATACGACCCATGTAGGAAACGATTTTGCCGCGGCCCTTGGTTTGGTTGCGGCAGATCCGCAAAAGGAACTCCTCTGTCTTGACGGTGTAACGGAAGAAGATGTCAAGAAAGCTGAAGGGCTTGTCAAAAATGGGATCATCGATGTCATTATGGATCGCATTACAAGTCGTATTGAGATTCGCGCAGTAGTCATGGGGAAAAAACATGAGGCGGAAGTCGTGATTCGCGATGCCCATACTCATGTGGTAGAAATAAAAGAAGATGGAAAGACCATTTATTCAGCGGATAATCTTGCTCAGGCAGAAGAAAATGAAATTCCCTTCATCCATCGCTGCAGCATAGAGGACATACTGGACTACATAAAGACCGTACCCTATGAAGAAATCGCCTTTGTGAAAGAGGCGGTGATCATGAATCGGGCTTTGGCTGAGGAAGCTCTCCGGAATCAACAGACAACTTTTGCACGGACTTTAAAAGTCATGAATGATAATAAACTAGTTTCGGAGGATGCCATTCGAACCGCCAACTTGTTTTGCAATGCAGCTATTGAAGCCCGTGTGATTGGACTCAATCTTCCTGCTATGAGCATTACTGGATCAGGGGCCCATGGAATCATGGCAACTATGCCTCTATATGCCTATCAGCAAGTGTGGAATTTAACGGAAGAGGCGCTTCTTCGTTCGATTTGCCTTAGTTATCTTGTTTGTATGTACATCAAGGAATATTCGGGGAAACTCTCGGCCTTCTGCGGCTGTGCCATTGCAGCGGGAACGGGGGCGGCCTGCGGACTTGTCTATCTCATGGGCGGCGGCCATGACGAAATCCAAAAAGCAATTAGCAACATGGCAAGTTCCATTACCGGCATGATTTGCGATGGGGGCAACCAAGGGTGTATCATGAAGGGCATTACAGCAGTAGAACTTTCGTTCACATCGGCAGAACTTGCCATGCGGGGTCGCTATATCTTCAGTAACCATGGAATCAATGGTAAAACAGCAGAAGATACCCTGCGCAATATGGGCCTCATCGCTTCCCCTGGAATGGTGGAGACGGAAAAGACCATCATCGATATATTGAAGAAGAAACAAGAAGAAGGACGGGCCTAACGCCCGTAAGAAAGGACTTGGATATGGAACTGAAGAAGGCGACAAAAGAAGATGTTGCGGCCATTGCAGCCCTAGAAGCACGCTGTTTTCCCAAACTGGAGGCGGCGACGGAAGCTTCTGTAAGGGACCGGGTTGCGGTCTACCCGAATCATTTTCTGCTCTTATTTGACGGGACACGTCTGGTTTCGTTTGTCAATGGATTTGTGACGGATGAAAGGAATCTTACGGATGAAATGTATGAAAAGGCAGGTATGCATGATGAAAATGGGGCCTGGCAGATGATTTTTGGGCTTGATACGGATCCAGATTATCAATGTCAGGGTCTTGCTGCTAAGGTCCTTATGGCTTTTATTGAACAGGCCCGTAAGGAAGGCCGCAAAGGTCTTGTCCTTACCTGTAAGAAACGCTTGATTCATTACTATGCCCGTTTTGGCTTTGTCGATGAGGGGGTTTCGGGCTCAACACACGGAAATGTCGTGTGGCACCAGATGAGGCTCACCTTTGCCGTTTAGAATCAAGGCCTGAAAGAACATAAAGCCTTTTGGGTTCACCCTTGGTGACCTCGTGGTGTTATATCGTTCCTTATTCCGCCTAAGGCGGGGCATGGGGGTCTTTTCCTTAAGGGGTACCTTTCGGAAGAGACCCTTTTTCGCATTCCTTCGATGTTTTTTATTCTTTCTTTTCTATTTTCTCCATTGTAAAATAATGAGAAAGAACGAGGACGCATTATTTTATGAAAACGGTGCTTTTAGAAAGAGAGGGATGACAATGCAGACGGGATTTCCAGAAGTGAAGAAAAAACTTGGTTTTGGAGCCATGCGTCTTCCCATGATTGGGGAGAAAGTTGATCTTGCAGCTTTTTCAAAGATGGTGGATCTTTTTCTGTCGGAAGGCTTCAATTACTTTGATACGGCTCATCCTTATCTTAATGGTGAATCGGAACTAGCGCTCCGCGAGGCCTTGACGAGCCGCTACCCGCGGGAAGCCTACCTTCTTGCCAATAAGCTCACGGCCCCTTATTTTGATCAAGAATCAGATATCCGGCCTTTTTTTGAAAAACAGCTTCAATGGTGCGGCGTCAGTTATTTTGACTTTTACCTGATGCATGCCCAGAATCTTGGCAACTATGATAAGTTCCAGCGCTGCCATGCTTATGAGACCGCCTTTGCCCTTAAAAAAGAAGGCAAGATCCGCCATGTGGGCCTTTCTTTCCATGATAAGGCAGAGGTCTTGGAACGGATTTTGGGAGATCACCCGGATGTTGAATTTGTCCAGATCCAGATGAACTATATTGATATGGAAAGCACTGCCGTTGACGCAAGACGGGTTTATGAGACATGTCTCCGCTTTCATAAACCCGTGATTGTCATGGAACCCGTTAAGGGCGGGAGTCTTGTAAAGCTGCCGCCAAAGGCGCAGCATCTTTTCGATACCCTCCAGCAGGGCGCTTATCCCAAGGCGTCAAACGCAAGCTATGCCATTCGTTTCGTGGCAGGTCATGAGGGAATTTTCATGGTTTTATCGGGCATGAGCACGCTTTCCCAGGTGGCGGACAATACGTCTTTCATGAAGGATTTCAAACCTCTTACGGATAAAGAAAAAAGAACCCTAGACGGCGTTGTCGAAGTCTTCAGCCAGCTTGACGCTGTCCCTTGTACGGCGTGCCGCTACTGCATCGAAGAAAATCACTGCCCGAAGAAGATTCCTATTCCAGATATTTTTTCCCTTCTCAATTCCATGCGTGTCTTCAACAATCATAATGCCAATTTTTACTATGAAAATGTTGTGACAGCAAATGCAGGAAAGGCCAGTGACTGCATTCTCTGCGGTGCCTGCGAGCATGTCTGTCCCCAGCATTTGACGATTCGCAAATTCCTTAAGGAGGCGGCAGCGACGTTTGAAGAACCAAAGAAAGGATAATAAAACGTCACAGTGACAAGACAGACAGCATAAGGACCTGTAGTTCCCATGGTATAATGGCGCAAAAGCATGGAGGAGACGGGTCATGAAGAAAAAGGTCTTGATTGTTGTCGATATGCAGGAAGATTTTGTTTCAGGAAGTCTTGGTACCAAGGAAGCCCAGGCCATTGTGCCCCGCGTGGCAGAAAAAGCCGCCCATTTTGATGGAACGGTCATTTTCACCCTCGATACCCATGGGGCTGATTACCTCAAAACGCAGGAAGGCAGGATCCTTCCTGTGCCGCATTGCATCAAAGGAACGGCTGGTCATCGCCTTGTGCCGGAACTGGAGAATCTGGCGGAACGGCTTGGCGCGGAAAAAGTGGAAAAGGAAGCTTTTGGCTCCCTTGCTCTTGCTGGAAAGCTTGAAAAAGTGCGGGATACCATCGAGAGCGTCGAACTTGTGGGCCTTTGCACGGATATCTGCGTTGTTTCCAATGCCCTGATCATCAAGGCGGCCCTGCCCGAAGTGCCCGTCCTTGTCGACAGTCACTGCTGCGCTGGGGTTACGCCTCATTCCCATGGGGCGGCTCTGGAGACGATGCGGAGCTCACAAGTGAAAATTTTATGAGCCCTCAAGAAAAAATTGTCCCAAGGACAAGCACAAATCTACAAAACGTGATATAATGTCAAATTAGAAGTGGAGCGCCCAGCTCTTCATTCAAAAAACAAATAGGAGTGGTTAGGAATGCCTTTTATTGATCATCTGAAATCTCGCGTCAAACCGATTCAAAAGAGAATCGTTCTTCCGGAAAACAACTCTGACAGAGCCCTTAAAGCAGCTGCCATTGTTGCTCGTGAAGGATTTGCCAAGATCATCCTTGTTGGGGATCCTGAACAGCTGAACCGTGATGCCAAGAGACTGGGTGTCTCCTTTGAAGGCATTGAAATCATCAATCCTGCAACCTATGAACGCATGGATGAGCTGTGCGCTTATTTTGCAAAACGCCGTGAAAAGAAGGGCATGACCGTTGATAAAGCCCGCGAAATCATGACCAAGGACACGACCTTCTTTGGGGCTGGCTTGGTTGCCATGGGCGATGCTGACGGGTGCGTTTCTGGTTCTACCCGTACTTCTGCTGATGTTATCAAGGCAGGTCTCCAGGTTATCGGTGTCCGTCCTGGCAACAAGACTGTTTGCTCCGGCTTTATCGTCCTCAGCAACACCAACCTTGGTGAAGGCGGTAAACTGGTCTTCGGTGACTGCGGTGTTATCCTTGACCCGACAGCTGAACAGCTTGCTGATATTGCTACGAGCTGCGCCATCCGTGCCCGTTATACCCTGGGTATCAAAGATGTCCGCGTTGCCCTCCTGACCTATTCCACGAAGGGATCCGGCACTGGTGAATCCGTTGATAAGGTTCAGCAGGCTGTTGAAATCCTGAAACAAAGAAATGTCGACTTTGCTTTCGACGGTGAACTCCAGGCTGACGCTGCCCTTGTTCCTGAAGTTGGCGAAAGAAAAGCTCCTGGTTCCAGCGTAGCTGGCCATGCCAACGTCCTCATTTTCCCGAACCTTGCTGCCGCTAACATTGGCTACAAGTTGGTTGAACGCTTCAGCGGCGCTACCTGCCTTGGGCCTCTGGTTCAGGGTCTGGCTAAACCAATCCTCGACCTGTCCCGCGGTTGCTCTGTCAGCGATATCGTTGACGTTGTTGCTGTCTGCGCAAGCGATGCTATCCTTGCTGACAGCCTGAAGTAATTCCGGTTAAGAAGCTGCAAAAGCTGCAAGAAAATGGATTTTCATTTTCCTGCAGCTTTTTATTTTTTCGCCTTGTGTAAAAATTGTACTCTATTCTTACACAATTTTTACACAAAAAAGGGGACGTCACTCCAACTTCGTATTATAATAAAGAAAAAAGGAGGGGTGATGATGCCTTGTATCTACTGTGTGGAAGATGATGAGAACATCCGTGAACTTGTGGCCTATGCCCTGGAAAGCCAGCAGTTTGAGACACAGACATTTGCTGACGGGGAATCTTTTTATAAAGTCCTCGAAAAAAAGATCCCTGATTTGGTGTTGCTTGATATCATGCTGCCGGGCGAAAGTGGAATCGAAATCCTTAAAAAGATCCGGCATAAGGAGAGGACGGCAGACCTTCCGGTCATCATGCTGACGGCACGAACCAGTGAATATGATGTTGTCAAAGGACTCACCATTGGGGCTGATGATTATGTCACCAAACCTTTTGGCATCTTGGAATTGATTTCAAGGATCAGGGCCGTTTTACGCCGTTCCCACCGAGTGGAGAAACCTTCTGAGATGCTGGTGTGCGGGCCTGTCACCTTGGACCCCCTAAAGCATGCCGTCTCAGCTTATGGGGAAGAGGTAATGCTGACGGCCAAGGAATTTGAACTGCTCCACTATCTTATGATGAACGTGGGCATCGTGCTCCAACGGGAACAGATCATGGAATCTGTATGGGGCTTTACCTACGCCGGTGAAAGCCGTACCATAGACATGCATATCAAGAGCCTGCGTCAGAAGCTCGGTGAGGGAGGACAGATTATCAAGACAATCCGCGGCGTGGGATACCGGCTTGATGAGCCAGAATCATGAAAAAGAAAATCTTTTTGAGTCTTATTGGCATTGGAATCGGTGCAGCCCTATTGACGCTCCTTTTCCTGACTGTTGGCTTTTGGCGAACCCTTAGGGCGCAGACCATGACTGTCCTTCAAGACACCGTCACGGTTATTGCCGCTAAGGCAACCCGTACGGATGATATCATTGAGTTTATTGAGGAAACTGCTGAGGCTTCCAATCATCGCCTTCGCTTTACGTGGATTGGTCACGATGGGCGCGTTCTTTATGAAACGGATTACAGCGCTGCCCAAATGGAAAATCATGGCAATCGTCCGGAAGTTGTGCGAGCCCTTAAGGAAGTAGACGGCGTTGCTACGCGTCAGTCCGCTACCTTGGACCATATTACGTATTATGCGGCGCGGCGCCTGCCCGACGGATCGGTTCTGCGGGTAGCCATTCGTCAGGATACGGTTTACGCGGCCTATTTCAGTCTCATTCCCTATATCCTGATTTTTCTCGTCCTCATAGGCAGCGGCTGCTTTTTCGTTGCAACGAACCTGACCAAGCGCCTTCTTCGGCCACTTACAGAGACGGCCGATTACATGCGTGTCATGGGGACCAAACCCCTTGTGACAACGGATAAGGAAGTGGACATTCCGAAACTTCCAGCCACGTATCCCGAGCTGAGTCCCCTTGTCGATAAGATCACGGAACAAAGCCGTACCATCCAGGAATATATTTATACCTTGGAAGAAGATAAAAAGACCATCAAGCGGATCAGTCGGGAGCAGGAAAAGCTGCGACGCGAGTTTACAGCGAACGTCACCCATGAACTGAAGACGCCGCTTACAAGCATCCAGGGGTTTGCGGAAATGATGGCGGCAGGTATGGTGGGGAAAAAGGAAGACGTGACGCGTTTTGGTGCCCTTATCGTGAAGGAATCCAAGCGCCTTTTGGAACTCATCAACAGCATCCTCTTCCTCACAAAGATTGAAGGACCGGAAACACAGGACCTGGCCGTAGCCGTAAGCCTCAAATCCATTACGGAAAGTGTCGCAGGCTTTATGGAACCCGTGATTGCGGATAAGAAAATCCAGCTCCATCTTGCACTCACGGAGGATAAGGTCATGGGGCACAGCGATATGCTGCGCGAAGTGGTTCTGAACCTTGTCGATAATGCTGTAAAGTACAATCGCCCTGGTGGACATGTCTACGTAACGATGGAAAAAGCAGAAACCGGCAGGAACCTTCTTTTTACCGTTGAAGATACGGGCATCGGGATCCCCAAGGATAAACAGGACCGCGTCTTTGAACGTTTCTACCGCGTTGAAGAAAGCCGCAGCAAGCGCATAGGCGGTACGGGCTTAGGTCTTTCCATTGTCAAGCATATCATTGAACAGCATCATGGCACGATCGCCCTCACAAGCCGCGAACATTTCGGCACGAAGATTGTCGTGACCTTGCCCCTGTACCAGGAAGATAATCCCAAAGAATAAGGAAAAGTCGAAAAAGGCACGATGAAAGAATGAAAACAATCATTTTTTCATCGTGTCTTTTTTACATTATCGAGTCAGGATATCCCACAATTGTGGGTTGATAACCTTTTTTTACAGCCAATACTCGGAACATCTAAAAATCCTCTTTCGTGAAGTTGGCACGAGTATTTTGAAGCAGTCCGCGCTTTTGCCATGTTACGGCTGACCAAAAAGCGAATCTTGCAGTAAGGCTGTTCAAAGAGAAAATCAACCAATTCCTTGGAAGAGATGCGGGGGGCTCATTTTTGATTTCCTGTGCCATTTTTTTTCACAGAATGGATATCCTTTACTTTGCTGAGAGTGTGTTCAGCCGTCTGTTCAAAAGAGGTTTCACATCAGTAAAAAATGGACCCTACGCAGGTTGCAGCCAATGGGTCCATTTTCTTTGGTTCGATTCCTTTTTACCAGACTTTGCGGGCGCTTTTGCCGGGAATACCAAGTTTGGTACGGTATTTATTGACCGTCCGGCGGGCTACGGGAATGCCCATTGCGTTGAGCTTGTCGCAAAGGGTTTGGTCGCTCAAGGGATGGTGCTTATCTTCGTCATCAATGAGGGATTGCAGGGCAAGTTCCAAGGCTTCATCCGTTGTTTCCGTTCCTTTTTCCTCAGAGGCTTTGGCAGCCGTCCCGACAAGGAAGGCATCTGCTGGGTAAGCGCCCCAACGGCAGGCGATGACCTTATGGGAGAGGGCGCGGCTGATTGTGGAAATGGCAAAACCCGTATCATCCGCAAGATCCGCCAGTTTTAAGGGCACTTTATGTCCCGGCCCATAGCGGAAAAAGCGTTCCTGGTGCGTTGCAAGAGCATCGAGGACAACAGCGAGCGTATCTTCGCGGCTTTTTAAGAGGGCTTGAAGCTCTTTGGCCCTTTTGAGCTCTTTTTTTAGGTATTCCTTAACTTTGGGCCGATCCGAGTGGTCTAAGATCGACAGATATCCCTTGTTGATGACAAGCGTCCTGCCATAGGATGTTGACAGGGTGATTTTAAGCCCTTTTTCCGTCGTCTTGACGAAGGCATCTTCGTGGAGAAATTCCACGGGGCCTGCTTCACTAAAGGCGGTGCCGGGCTTGGGATTCAGGCTGCGGATGAGGTCCCGCGCCGCAAGAATTGCCTCTTTTGTCACGTTAAACCGGGAGGCAAGCTGGGGAATCCGATTCCTTGCAAGATCATCAAGCCCCTCTTCGATGATCTTTTGGGCAAGGGATGTGTCGCCTTTTTGCTGGGCAAGCTGCATGAGGAGACACTCTTTGAGGGAACGGGCTGCAACGCCGCAGGGTTCGAGATGCTGCACCTGTTGAAGGACGGCAAGGACCACTTCTTCCGTTGCGTCAAAGCGTTCTGCAACAGCGACAGGATCTTCCCTCCAATATCCGCTGGGATCCAAGGTGCCAGCAATGAAATAGGCAAGACGTGCTTCAAGAGGCGAGAGGGAAAGGCAACCAATCTGGTCATCCAAAAAGGCTTCCAAGGTCATTTCAAGGGCGTGGGCATTTTCCACAGGGCTTGAAGGGGGATCATCGCTGGGATCTCGCGCCCTTAGGTGCATGCGGCGCCATTCCGGTCCTTCTTCCCGCCATGTTTCCCGCTCTTCAGGGAAGTCAAGGAGGGGATTTTGCTCCACTTCCCTTGCCACAAAGGCATCCAGTTCCTCGCTCGTCATTTGGAGGAGGTTCATCTGCTGGATGAGGTGCTGCGTGAGCTGCTGTTTTTGGACCGGTTCAAGGGTCATGGATAAAGGCATGGCGAGGACTCCTTTCATAGGTTTTCTTCTTTTTATTATATCATGGGAGAGGGTGGACATTTGCATTTTTGTTTTCTTTTCGTTCCCTCTTTGACAGAAAGAGGGCTTTCATCTAAGCCAAAGGAAAGATTGGAGAAAGGAGCTGTTATGAACCTGCGCACCATGAAAAGCGCTGCCTTGATACAGTGCTTGGATTTTGGCTGGAGGGAAATCTTGACACCTATCCCTTCATCGATGCTCCCTATTTTGAGGACAATTTGACCTGTGTCAAGAGCCCTTTCCCTGAAGCGCATATGATTGCAGCTAAAGATGCAGGAATCATCCTTGGCTTCATTGATCTTATAAAAAGCTCTATTGAGGGTCTTTTTGTTGGGCTAGCATATCGGAAAAAAGGTAGGGGAAAGGCACTGATCGACGCTGTCAAAAATGAAGGGAGTTCACTCGCCGTTGCAGCTTTTAGCAAAAAGATGGGAGTCATCCGGGTCTATCAGCGGGAAGAATTCGTTCTTTTGCGGCGTAAAAAGGACTGTGGGACAGGCAAAGAAAGCCTCATCTTTTTCTTTATGCGAAAAAAAGATGTAGGGGACGCATAAAAAGGGTGTTTTTTTTGAAATCATAATTGTCTTGTCATATAAGTTGACAGGATATTTTCCAGAGCGTATCCTTTTTCTTGATATATCTTGTATACAAGATGCGAAAGAGAGCACGAGCATCAGGGAGGAAAACAAATGGAAGCGATTCAGGCATTTTTAAAAAAGAAGGACGTAGAAATTTCAACCAAACGATATCTCATTGATGCCATGGGGGCCATGGCACAAGGTCTTTTTTGTTCCTTGCTCATAGGGACCATCATCAATGCCATGGGCCTTCTTTTTGATATCCGTGCCTTAAAGATTGTCGTTGCGACCGTAGGCGGCATCAAGTATACGGTTGGCGGCCTTGCTATGGCCATGAGCGGACCTGCCATGGCAGTTGCCATTGGCCGCGCGCTGCATTGTCCGCCCTTGGTCCTTTATTCGCTTCTCACCGTAGGGTTTGCAACCAATGCACTGGGCGGCGCTGGTGGGCCTTTGGCGGTGCTTTTTGTCGCCATAGCCACAAGTGAAATCGGGAAACTGGCCGCTGGGGAAACAAAAGTCGATATCCTTGTAACGCCCCTTGTGACCATCGGTGTCGGTGCCACGCTCGCAGCTTTATGTGCGCCGCCCTTAGGGAAACTTGCGATGCAGACAGGGACTGTCATCATGTGGGCTACGGAATTGCAGCCCTTTCTTATGGGCATCCTTGTTTCCGTTTTTGTTGGCATTGCCCTTACCCTTCCGATTTCATCGGCTGCCATCTGTGCGGCCTTGGGCCTCACCGGTCTTGCCGGCGGCGCTGCTGTAGCAGGCTGCTCGGCTCAGATGATTGGCTTTGCCGTCCAGTCCTACCGGGAAAATGGAGTGGGCGGCCTGCTGTCTCAAGGTCTTGGCACATCCATGCTGCAGATGCCCAACATCGTTAGGAACCCGCGCATCTGGATTGGGCCCATCTTTGCTTCTGCCATAACGGGACCGCTGGCAACCTGTGTCTTTAAGCTGCGAATGGATGGAGCGGCCGTTTCTTCTGGCATGGGGACCTGTGGTCTTGTAGGACAGATTGGTGTATTTACAGGATGGATCTCTGATATGGCAGCGGGGACCAAAGCGGCGATTACGTCCTTTGACTGGCTGGGTCTTCTTTTTATTTCCTTTGTCCTGCCAGCCATCCTATCTCCCATCATCAATCAAGGCTGCTGCCGCCTGGGCTGGGTCAAAAACGGGGATATGAAACTTTGAGCTTATGGTGCTCCCTTCCATAAAGGAAAAAGGAGACTCCCTGAGGGGGCCTCCTTTTTGAATGAAGAAAAACAGCTGCAGAGTACTATCTGCAGCTGTTAACGGTTGCGTTGATGATGCTTATTTTTTTAGCATGTAGTCTGCCATGGCGGCTGCGGCTTTCTTTCCGGCACCCATGGCAAGGATGACTGTAGCGGCGCCGGTTGCGGCATCACCGCCAGCGTAAACGCCGGGAACAGACGTAGCACAGGTGTCATCGCTTGCAGCAACGGTACCTTTCTTCGTGCGGTCAAGATTCGGTGTATCGTCATAGCTCATGGGGTTGGGACGCGTCCCAATAGCCATGATGACCATATCAACCGGCAGTTCAAATTCGCTGCCCTTGATGGGTACAGGACGGCGGCGCCCCGAAGCATCCGGTTCACCCAGTTCCATCTTCTGGCAGACAAGGGAAGAAACGCGGCCTTTTTCATCGGCGCGGATTTCAACTGGGCTTGTAAGGAAGTTGAAGTGGATTCCTTCTTCCTTGGCGTGATGGATTTCTTCGAGTCGTGCTGGCAGTTCAGCTTCACCGCGGCGATAAACGATGTGGACATCGGCCCCCAGACGTTTGGCGCAGCGAGCCGCGTCCATAGCCACGTTGCCGCCGCCGACAATCGCTGCGGACTTACTTTTTAAGACCGGTGTGCTGCTCTTTTCATCATAGGCCTTCATGAGGTTGATACGGGTGAGGTATTCGTTGGCGGAATAGACGCCCACATGGCCTTCACCGGGAATATGCATAAACTGGGGCAGGCCGGCACCGGAAGCAATGAAGACAGCTTCATAGCCATGTTCCTTCATGAGTTCCGTAATGGTGAGAACTTTGCCGATGACCATGTCCGTATCAAATTTGACGCCCAGTTCCTTCAGTTTTTCAACCTGGGAAGCCACAATGGATTTTGGCAGACGGAATTCAGGAATGCCGTAGCTCAATACACCGCCCGCTACGTGGAACGCTTCAAAGACAGTTACGTCAAATCCTTTGCGGGCAAGTTCACCGGCGCAGGTAAGACCCGCCGGGCCGGAGCCGATGACCGCGGCTTTATGACCATTTTGGGGATCCACACAGATGATATCGGCTGCATGTTCAGCGGCCCAGTCAGCAACGAAACGTTCCAGGCGACCGATGGCAACCGGTTCATTCTTGATGCCGCGGACGCATTTGCCTTCGCACTGTGTTTCCTGAGGGCAGACGCGGCCCGAGATGCGGGGCAGGGCGTTAGCCGAAGAGATGATGTCAAAGGCACCGCGGAAATCGCCTTCAGCGACTTTGGCAATGAACTGGGGGATAGGAATCCCGACAGGACAGCCCGTGACACACAACGGCTTCTTGCACTGCAGGCAGCGCTTTGCTTCGTTGATGGCTTGTTCTTCCGTATAGCCCAGGGCTACTTCCTTGAAATTATGGTTTCTCACGTCCGGTGCCTGGGTCGGCATGGGCGTCTTTTCAGCTTGCATGTTGATACTCATTTGCGGACCTCCCCTGTGAGATTGCAGATGTGTTCTGCTTCTTCCTCGCGACGCTCCGTTTCGAAGGCCTGGTAGGTGCGGTTGCGTTCGATGGCTTCATCAAAATCAACCAGATAGCCGTCAAAGTCCGGTCCATCGACGCAGGCAAACTTCGTTTCACCGCCAACAGTGACGCGGCAGCAACCGCACATACCCGTTCCGTCAATCATGAGGGGGCACATGCTGATCATGCAGGGAATGTCATACTTCTTGGCCATGAGGGTCGCAAACTTCATCATGGGAAGGGGCCCAATGGCAAAGATCTGATTGAACTTGACGCCGCTTTTGATGAGTTCTTCGAGCTTATTGGTGACAAAGCCATGGTAGCCGAAGGAACCATCATCGGTACAGGTATGAAGATCGGTACAGGCTGCTTTCATTTCATCTTGGAGAATGACACGTTCTTCATTTCTGAATCCAGCAATGAGATCAACTTGGTTGCCAGCCTCATGAAGACCGCGGGCAACCGGCAGGGCAATGGCGCAGCCAAGACCGCCGCCTAACACGGCAACACGGCCATAGCCCTCAACAGGGGTCGGTTTGCCAAGGGGACCTGCCATATCGGCCAGACAGTCGCCTTCATTCAAAAGATCCAGTTCCATCGTGCCAGCACCGGCTTTTTGGAAGATGACCGTAATGAGTCCGTCGTCATGGCTGGAAATGGTGAGAGGAATCCGTTCTGCTTCTTCGTTCGAACGGAGAATGATGAATTGGCCCGGTTTTGCTTTGGCAGCAATCCAGGGAGCATAGACCGAAATCGAGCTCATTTCAGGGTTCAGCACCCTTTTGTGGATGATTTCAAACTTCTTAGGCATGATCTCTCCTTTTGTGACTGTACAGCCTGCAACGGGAAGGCAGGCCCAACCTACAAAGGCGTAGGCGCGGGTCTGCCTTATTTGCGCAGGATCATGTCACGCTTTAAAGATGGATTTAAAACGTATCACGACGCTTATTTTACTATTTTAATCCTTATCGACGATTCCCGCAATGATTTTAGCAAATTCCTTCTTCTGGGCGATGTTTCCCTGGCGCGCAATCATGATGCGCTGGGCCTGCGGAGAGCCGGCACCGTGGAGAGATTCCGTGCGGTAGCCTACGGCGGCGCTGCCAAGACACATGTTTTCGATGAAGCGCATGATGCGCTGCCGTTTTTCCGTTGGGATGTCATCGCGGCCAACAAAGAACTTCTTGCAGATTTCTCCAATGGTTTCCCCATTTTTGCCGACAACCATATCGGACTTGAAGTCCTTTTCGCTTGGCATGGTGACCATGACACCGCCGGCGATATCTTCGGCAAGACGGACGATTTCATAGGGGAAACGGGTGACGTTCTGCTTGCAGACGTTGGCAAGCAGCAGGTCAATCTGGTAGTTCCCGGCCTTCGTGGCGCAGCCTTCGCAGGAGCAGGCAAGACCACAGCTAAAGAGCGTTTCGTTGAGGTGGGTCATTTCAATGAGTTTATCCTTGATATGGCTTGCCTTTTCAACGCCGTTATATTCAGCGGCAAGGGCAGCGGCACCGATGAGGACGTCGCCGACACCGACTTTGCAGCCACCGTAGGACTGACGGTGGTAGCCAGCAAAGCGTTCAACCATCATGCCGGCAAATTCTGTTTCGCCATTGAGGAAGATCATGTCATTAGGGATGAAGACGTGATCGAGGACGACCAGGGCTTCCTGACCGCCAAATTTTGCGTTTCCAAGATCGATGTTGGCGCCGTCTTCCATCTTGCGGGTATCGCAGGACTGACGGCCATAGACCATGTAGAGGCCTTCGGCGTCGGTCGGGCAGGCAAAGCTGACGGCCCAATCCTTATCGGCTTCCTTCATGGAGATGGTGGGCATGAAGATGTGCCAATGGGAGTTGATGGAACCTGTCTGGTGAACCTTGGCGCCGCAGACGACAATGCCGTCAGGACGGCGTTCCACGACATGGACGAAGACGTCCGGGTCTTCTTGTTCATGAGGCGCCTTGGAGCGGTCCCCTTTAGGATCCGTCATGGCGCCGTCTACGGTCAGGTCATTATCCTGGACGTAGATGAGGAACTTCTTGAAGTTTTCGTGGTAATGGGTGCCATATTTTTCGTCGATTTCATAGGTCGTGGAGTATACGGCGTTGAAGGAGTCCATACCGACGCAGCGCTGGAAGCAGCTGGCTGTTTTCTGACCGAGAAGTCGCTGCATCTTGACTTTCTTGATGAGGTCTTCCGGGGACTGGTGCAGATGGGTGAAACGGTTGATGGTGTGGCCCGTCAGGTTGCTCGTTGCTGTCATGAGGTCCTTATATTTTGGATCCTGGGCCAGGGCATAGGTCATGGCAACGCAGTTGATGGACGGACGAATGATGGGATGGTCGACCCAGTTGTCGATTTTTTCCCCAAACATATAGACTCGAGTCTTCAGTTTGCGTAGGCTTTCAATGTATTCACTGGCAGTCATGAGTGTCATGATGGGTTTTCCTCCTTTAGGAAAAGGGGGCCCGCCGCCAAGGAGGTGGCAGGCCTATAAGAAAGTTATGGAATCGGCTTGTTAGCGGCCCGCAAGGATTTCGTAGCGGGCAAGACGTTTCTTGGCATCAGCTTCAGCTTTTTCATAGAAGGCTTCTGCTTTATCCGGGAAGGCGAGTTTTAGGGAAGCATAGCGGTTCTGGCCCATGAGGAAGGCCCGGAAATCGCCTTTTGGTGCTTTCGAATCGAGGGTGAAGGCATTTTCTTCCGTTCCGACTTTTTCCGGATTGTAGCGGTAGAGCTGCCAGTAACCAGCTTCGACGGCTTTCTTTTCTTCGGCTTGGCTGAGCCCCATGCCGCACTTCATGCCATGCTCGATGCAAGGGCAGTAGCAGATGACGATGGAAGGACCGTTATAGGCTTCAGCTTCGCGGATGGCTTTGAGGGTCTGGTTCGGGTCGGCGCCCATGGCCACTTGGGCAACATAAACGTAGCCATAGCTCATGGCCATCATGCCCAGGTCCTTCTTCGCTGTCGGTTTACCACCGGCAGAGAATTTAGCGACCGCACCGGCACCGGTTGCCTTGGAGGACTGACCGCCCGTGTTGGAGTAGACTTCCGTATCAAGGACAAGAATGTTGATGTCTTTGCCGGAAGCAAGGACGTGGTCCAAGCCGCCGTAACCGATATCGTAGGCCCAGCCGTCACCGCCAAAGGCCCAGACGCTCTTTTTAGCGACAAATTCCTTGTTTTCGCGGATCATGACCGCTTCCGGTTCGGTGACGCCTTCAAGTGCAGCGAGAAGATCGTCGCTGACCTTGCGGGACCGTTCCTTGCTGTCCGCATCCTTAAGGTAGGCTTCGCAGGCTTTTGTGGCAACACCCTTATCAAGGAGTGCCTTGACGGCATCTTTCAGTTCGTTGCGGATGGAATCCTGGCCGAGGAGATAGCCATAAGCATATTCGGCGTTGTCTTCGAAAAGGGACATGGCCCAGCTTGGTCCAAATCCTCTCTTATCCGTGCAGTATGGGGAGCTAGGCGTGGAGCCGCCGTAAGCAGAAGAACAGCCCGAAGCGTTCGTGATGTACATGTGGTCACCAAACAGCTGGGTTACAAGCTTGATGTACGGCGTTTCGCCGCAGCCAGCGCAGGCCCCGGAGAATTCGAAATAAGGTTTGGCAAATTGGGAAGCCTTGATGGATTTATCGCTGACGGCATCTTTCTTGATGGAAACGGTATCGACGGCATAATCCCACAGCGGAGCCTGAGGCAACTGGGTTTCAAGCGGCTTCATGACGAGAGCTTTTTCCTTGGCTGGGCAGACATTGACGCAGCTCCCGCAGCCCGTGCAGTCAAGCGGAGAGACCTGCATGCGATATTCGTAGGCAGCAAGGGCTGGACCGATGGCTTTCTTCGTTGCAAAACCGGCAGGAGCAGCGGCCAGTTCCTTTGCATCAACGAGGATCGGACGAATGGCTGCGTGCGGGCAGACGAGGGCGCACTGGTTGCACTGGATGCAGTTTGCTGTCTGCCATTCAGGTACTTCCACGGCAGCTCCGCGTTTTTCGTACTTCGTCGTGCCAGCAGGCCAGGTCCCATCTTCGAGCCCGTACTTGGTCATGGTCGAAACGGGGAGGACTTCACCTTCCTGACGGTTCATGACGTTGACGACTTCCTTGATAAAGGCTGGGGCTTTGTCTTGCTTGGGAGCATCCTGAGCATCTTTCCAGTTTTCGGGAATAGTGACGCTGTGGAGCTCGTTGATGCCGTGATCGATGGAGGCATAGTTCTTATCGACAACAGCCTGACCCTTCTTGATAAAGTAGGTCTTATAGATGGCTTCCTTCATGGCCTTGACGGCTTCTTCCACAGGAATGATGCCAAGGAGCTTAAAGAAAGCAGCTTGAAGGATCGTATTGGTGCGGTTGCCAAGGCCGATGGAACGAGCAATGGCCGTTGCGTTGATGGTATAGAATTTGGCTTTTTTGGCATAAAGGGCGCGCTTCATGGAAGCAGGCAGGTGCCGGTCAAGGTCTTCATCGCTCCAGGCGCAGTTAAGAAGGAATGTGCCGCCTTCTTTGAGGTTCTTCACCATATCATATTTTGTCACGTAGCTCGGTGTATGGCAGGCAACAAAATCTGCGGCCTGGATGAGGTACGGGCTGCGGATGGGGTTCCTGCCAAAACGCAGGTGACTCTGAGTAAGACCGCCCGATTTCTTGGAATCATAGACGAAGTAGGCTTGGCAGTAGAGGTCCGTCGTGTGGCCAATAATCTTGATGGAGTTTTTATTGGCGCCGACCGTCCCGTCAGACCCCATGCCCCAGAATTCAGCGCTCATCTGACCTTCCGGTGCCGTGTGGATGGCCTCGGCCTTGGGTAGGCTCGTATTCGTCACATCATCGACGATACCAATGGTGAAGTCATTTTTTGGTGTGTCAAGGGCAAGATTCTTATAGACGGCAAGCATCTGATCCGGCGTCGTGTCTTTGGAAGAAAGACCATAACGGCCGCCGACGATGGTGACATCGGCGCCTTTTGCCTTGTAGAGGCTGCTGACATCTTGGTAGAGCGGTTCGCCCATGGCGCCCGGTTCTTTCGTGCGGTCCAAAACAGCAATCTTCTTGACCGTTTTCGGCATGGCTGCAAGGAAGCGGTCTGCTGCGAAGGGACGATAGAGGTGGACAACGAGGAGACCGACCTTTTCGCCTTTGGCCGTGAGAAAATCAACCGTTTCCTTGGCCGTTTCCGCACCGGAACCCATGATGACAATGACCCGTTCCGCGTCAGGAGCACCATAGTAATTAAAGATACGGTAATCACGTCCCGTCAGTTTGTTGATGACATCCATGTAGTGCTCAACAGCATCCGGAATGGCGGCAAAGCGCGTATTGCAGGCTTCGCGGCACTGGAAGAAGATATCCGGGTTGACGGTGCAGCCGCGGGTGACTGGATGTTCCGGATTGAGGGCGTTTTTGCGAAAGGCCTTGATGGCATCGTAATCAACGTAAGGTCTCAGGTCTTCGTAATCGAGGGCGTCAATCTTTTGGATTTCGTGACTCGTACGGAAGCCATCGAAGAAGTGCAGGAAAGGCATCCGGCAGTGGATGGCTGCTAAATGTGCTACAGCACCGAGGTCCATGACTTCTTGCGGACTCGTTGAAGCCAGCATCGAAAAGCCCGTATTGCGTACGGCCATGACGTCGGAGTGGTCTCCAAAGATGGAGAGAGCATGCGCACTCAAGGTACGGGCCGATACGTGGAAGACGCCAGGGAGCATTTCGCCGGCAATCTTATACATGTTCGGGATCATGAGGAGCAGCCCCTGGGAAGCCGTGTAGGTTGTCGTCAGGGCGCCGGACTGCAGGGAACCGTGAACAGTACCGGAAGCACCGCCTTCGGACTGCATTTCAACAACGTGGACAGGCTGACCGAAGAGGTTCTTTTTACCGTTGGCCGCCCATTCATCGACATGTTCCGCCATCGGGGATGACGGGGTGATGGGGTAGATCCCAGCCACTTCTGTGAAGGCGTAGGAAATGTAGGCCGCAGCCTGGTTCCCATCCATGATTTCGATTTTCTTGGTCATGATACATCCTCCCTTAATAATGGATTTCATAGCGAAAGCGAAAGCCGCTTTCGGAAAAGTCCACCTTTGTATCTTGTTACTTCATTTATACCCGTTTTGTCCTTTTGATGCTTTGCACCCCATCACATATTTTTTGCACTTTTTCACCCTCTCTTCAAAGAAAGAAAATGCAAAAAATTTGACAGATCCTTTCCCCGTCTTATATTGGATGCTTTTTGAAAAGGGAAGGGCCATTTTTGCGATACCTGAAAATTGGCAAATAAATTGCGTGTTTCCGCAAAGAGTGCAAAAGAGAAGTTCACTATAATTAAGGCAACAAAAGGCAAGGAAGACAAATCCAAGCCAATGGACCGGAGAGCCGGTACCAAATAAAGGAGGAACGAACAAATGGATATGAGCTATTTGAAAGACATGCCAATTGCTGTACTGGGTGGCGGTGCTGTCGGCAAGACGATGGCTGCTGACTGTGCCCTTGCAGGAAAGGAAGTCCGCATCTGGGATCAGCCGAGATTCGCTAAAACGAATTTCCTGAACATTGAAAAGACGGGCATTACCCTTTCGGGCAACCAGTTCAGCTTCTTTGGTTACACTCGCAAAGGAACGGCCAAAGTTGCCCTTGCAACCGATGACATGGCAAAAGCTGTCAAGGGTGCTGGCATCATCATCGTGGCAACTGTTGCTATCGCTCACGAAGGCATCTTCCGTGAATTGATTCCTCTTCTCGAAGATGGGCAAGTCATTCACATCCTGCCGGATAACTGCGGTACCCTCGTATTCCGCAAACTAATGCGCGAACTGAAATGCACTAAGAAAGTCATCGTTGGTTCTTGGTACACCGCTCCTTACGGTATCCGTGTTGTGAAACGCGGCGGCGTTACGACCAACGAATGCAAGGTTGAAGACCGCATCACCACGATCCGCGGCTGCGCCCTGCCGACCAAAGATAACGAAGCTTTCATGGCTTCTGCTTACTACATTCCTGCTTTTGGTGCCATCATCGACGCAGAAGGCGAAGTCACCATCTCCAAGAAGGGGGAGGAATTCCACCACGGATTTGTAACAGGCAACACCGTCATGGATATCAACTTGTCCAACGTCAACCCTGTTATCCACGTTCCTGGCACGGTTCTGGCCGTTTCCACCATGCAGAACTTCGACACCGTCCTGGGGCAGGAAAAGAAGAACTACTCCCTCTATGGGTTCGGTGCTTGCCCGGCTATTGCTGAAGTCCAGGCTGCTTTCTGGGAAGAAGAAAAAGCCCTTGCCAAGGCCATGAGCATCGACCTTTGCACCGTAAACTATGAAGACTTCTTCTCCCGTACCACCATGTATGGGAAAGAATACATGGGTCCTGACTTCGCTGTACCGTATGAAGAAAAATATGAAAACTTCTTCGGCGATGGTCCGTTCGACCTGGAAAACCGGTACATCACGGAAGACGTTCCAGTTGGCTGCTACCTCATGAGCCAGCTCGGCAAGAAATACAATGTACCGACCCCGATCATCGACTCCATGATCCTTCTTGCAAGCACCATGCTAAAACGGGATCTGGCTGCCGGCAGCAAGTACACGCTGGATTACCTCGACATTGGCCATATGACGGATGCTCAGCTCCAGAAGTACCTGCGCGAAGGTGAATTCACGCCGAAAGCATAATCCATGACTGCAGTGCACCCTTTGGGCTGCCTCTAGCGCGTTGCAAAAATGGGGAGGGCTGTTAACGGAAAGGCTCTCCCCACTTTTTAATGAAGCCAAAATCCTGCCTTCACAATTATTCTAAGGGACTTCCATCGTAAGGAGCCTTCACTCTTTCTTTTTACTATAAAATATACAGAAAATTAGCAATTATTATACAAATAGAAACCTGAAAAATTCTTCACTAGACCCGTAAATAATCTTCTCAGAAGGCCTGCTGCATTGAGCGCGATTCTATAGAAATAGAGAAGGCGGCCTCTTCTATTGCCTCTTCACTTTACCTTAATAAAGAAAAAGATGCACCCCGTACGCAACAGGGACCCTGACTAACTGAATATGGTTCTCCTAGGAAGCCCTAACTGGTAACAAGGGAAAGAAGCGACTCGCTGACGGAATTTCTTGAGGACGCCCTTTCCTGGGACCGAGAGGTTCCACTTGCTGCCAGATGTGGCTTTCCTATCTGTCAAAGAAATGAGGAAAGTTTATGTCTGATTTCATTATGTGGTTAGATAACCTGATTTGGTCCACCCCTCTGATCATCTTGACATTTGGTTCGGCTTTGATTTTCTGCTTTGCCATGAAATTTGGCAATATTACGAAGATCCCTCTTCAATGGAAGCTCCTCCGCTCGGGCTCAGGTTCCATGGAAGGACTGTCTCCTTTTGAAACGTTCTGTTCCGTTGTTGCCTACAGTGTTGCCGTCGGCAACATCGGCGGTGTCATGGTAGCTATCCTCTATGGCGGACCGGGTGCAGTCTTCTGGATGCTCGTAACGGCCCTTGCTACATCGGCTGTCTCCTATACGGAAAACAGCTTAGGTCAGATCTACAAGATCCGTCAGGATGGCCAGTACCGCGGCGGCCCCTATTTCTATATGGAGCGAGGCATCCGCCATAAGGCCTTGGGTAAGTTTATGGCCATTGTTTTTGCCCTGTTCTGCAGCATTGGCGTACCAATCCTTGTAACGGGACCGAGCGCCAACAATATTGCCATGGCTTTTGAAAACAGCTTTGGCGTTGCCCGGCCTGTTACAGGCGGCGTCATTGCTCTCCTGCTTTTTGCTGTTATTTCTGGCGGAATCCGCCGCATTGCCAAGATTTCGACTATTATCGTTCCCTTTATGACCATTGGTTACTGGGTCCTTGCCATCTACGTCATGGTTGCAAAGGCTGATGCCTTTATGCCGACCATTCGGATGGTCCTTGACAGTGCTTTTGATTCGGGTGCTGTCTTCGGTGGCATGATGGGAACTGCTTTTTCCTACGGCGTCAAACGTGCTGTCAATTCTTCCGGCGCTGGCTTTGGTGAAACGCCGCCTTCTGGTGCAACGGCAGAAACGCCGCATCCTGCCACCCAGGGCCTTGTCAACTCGTTTTCCGTTTATGTTGACGTCCTTGTCTGCTTCTGTTCCGGCATGATGGCCCTTGTTACGGACTGCTTCAACGTCCTTGGACCTGATGGAAAGGCTTATATGTATGTTGGGTCCGGGTCTTCTGCCATGGCCGAACAGGCAGCAACCAATACGGCGGGTGTTGTCTGGGTCCAGGAGGCGGCCAAGACCGCTTTTGGTGCTGGCGGTTCCCTTGTTGCCATTGCCCTTACCTGTTTTGCTTATTCCACTTGTATTGCTTACTACTATGAAGGCGAATCGGGTCTTGCTTATTTGATGAAGGATACTCATCCCCATCTGCGTAAGACAGGAATTTGGATCATTCGTATCTTGATGCCGATTTTCTTCTTCGTGTGGGCTAACGTAACGGCGACGACGGCGTGGGCCATCAGTGAAGTCATGTTTGGCCTCATGGCCTGGTTCAATCTCATCGCCTTGCTCCTACTCCTGCCTGTTGTCAAGAAAACCTATGATGACTATATTGCGCAGCGTAATGCCGGTGTGGAAATGCCTTATTTCAATCCGGAAAAACTGGGGATTGAGAACTGTGACCTTTGGATGGATATCAATAAAGATCGTATTGACGCGGACACAAAAAAAGAATGTGTGATCAACCAGCCATAAGGCACTGACCATTTGGAGGGCTTTCTTGATGCCGGACGGGCGTGAAGGAAGTCCTTCTTTTCATCAGAAAGGAAAAACTTAAAATGACAACGGTCCACGAATTCTATGAGCACCTTGATGCTCTTTACGAAAAGGGCGACGCGGCAGGTGTGGAAGCCTATCTAACGGGAATTGCAAACAGCACCTATGAAGAGGGGAGAGAATCTGACCTTATGCTGTCAGCCTTAAATGAACTGGGCTCCTTTTACCGCGGCCGCAGCTATTATGAAGCGTCCTATGCCGCTTTTATGAAGGCAAAGGAAATCCTTGATGATCGGGGAGAGACGAGGGGCGTTCCTTATGCAACGCTTCTCATTAATCTTGCGGGCACAAAACGGCTGGCCAAAGATTACAGCGGTGCCAAAAGCCTTTATGACGAGGCCATGGAGATCCTGACTGAGGCGGGGGAGAAGGAATCCTATGCCTATTTATCCTGTCTCAATAACCTTTCCATTCTTTATCAGGAAATGGAACGCCCTAAAGAAGCCGCGGCTGCTCTTGAAGAGGCCTTGGCACGGCTCATGAAAGTAAGTGATCGCTTTGAAGAACGGGCCATTACGTGCTGCAACCTGGGCATTCTTTATGCAGGTATGGACCAGGACGACGAGGCACTGCGAGCTTACAAGATGGCTAAATCCTCCTATGAAGCCTGTCCGGAAGAAGGTCGCGTCCATTATGGAGCGGTCCTTAACGGTTTAGGCAGCCTTTATACCAAAAAAGGGCAGTATGACCTTGCTCTTCGTCACTTTGAAGACGCAGCAGATTGGGTCAAACGCTTTTTCGGAGAAAATGAGGAATATGGCATTACCTTTCAAAATCGGGGCACCCTTTACGAAAAAATGGGGGAACGCGAAAAGGCAGCCGCCTGCTGCCTTATGGCAGGCGCTATTTACGAAGCTCTATGGGGCAAAAATCACCGTAAGGTGAAGAAAATGAAAACCCTTGCGTCACGCCTTACGGGAGAGATGCTATGATGCAGGGACTTGCTCTTTCGCACCGCTTTTGGGAAGAAGTGGCTCGTCCTAAAATCGAAACGGATCTTCCTGACGTGCTGCCCCACCTTGCGGCGGGCCTTTGCGGCGAAGGGTCCGAATGTTTTTCTTTTGATGACGCCATTTCCCGGGACCATGATTGGGGCCCCGGCGTCATGCTCTTTCTTGAGAAAAAGGACGCCCCCCAATGGGAAGAACGGCTTCGTCAGCTCTATGCATCCCTTCCCAAAAGCTTCCTTTGCATGCCGCCTCGGCGGGAATTGGACGGTCCTAAGAGAGTTGGCGTCCTTATTATAGAAGTTTTTTTTCAGCGCTTAACTGGATTTGAAAAAGGACCCCAGACCTTGGCGGACTGGATGCACTGCGATGAAGCGCGTCTTTCCATGGCTGTAAACGGGTCCCTGTTTTATGACGCACCGGGAGCGATGACAGAAACAAGGCACCGGCTCAAAACCGCCTGCCCCCGCGATGTGTGGTTGACAAAGATGGCCCATGACCTATTTTATATGGCTCAAGCGGGGCAGTATAACTATCCTCGCTGCACTGCCCGGAAAGACCTAGGAGCCATGACTTTTTCCAAGAGTGGATTTCTCTTTTCTGCTATGCAGCTGATCCATCATTTGAACCACGCCTATGCGCCTTTTTATAAATGGCTTTATCGGAGCGTAGGTACCCTTTCCGAAACGTATGGCACGCTGCCTTTATTTGAAGACCTTCTTATGACGCAGGACACAGAACGGTCCATGGCCCTCATGGAAGCAATTTCAGGAAGACTTTCCCGCGCCTTGATGGATGCAGGACTTGTTCCGGAAGGCGTGGGGACTTTTCTTACAGAGCATGCACTTTACGTACAGGCAAAGATCAACGACGACGAGCTGCGCCGCCGCAATATCATGGAGGAACCAAGACTATGGAAAAAATGAAACTCATTCAGCGCCTCATTGAGCGGGAATGGACTCTTTTTGATAAGGTCCGTAATATCGGCGGACGGGCGTCCTGCCAGGATGATCGGAAAACCTTCTTCATCATGAGGGGCAGCCAGTTCCTTTCCTGGAATGTGCCCCTTCTGGAAAGTTATGAAAACGATTTAAGGGCAGCTCAGGCAGAAGGACGTAACCTTCTTGCCGAAAAATACGGGTATATGATGATGTGGACCTCGCCTAAGGAATTTAAGGAAGTGCGGGATCTGCTGCCTCAAGTTACAGATGAAAAGAAAGGACGCGTCCTGCGCATTGCTGCCATCCATATGGACTGGCAGAAAGAAATCGCTAAAAAATACCCGGCCCTTTCCCAAAAAGGCAGGCGCATTACCCAGGACGGGAGTGCTGATACAGCCTTTGAGACTTATCTCAAAGGAGAGCTCCTGACTTATTCAGAAGCGACCTTGGCCCTTTATGAGGCCTATCTCATGGGCTGCCTGGAAAAAGACGTCAACCTGAACGAAGAAATTCTGCGGGCAACGGTCCATGCTTATGGGTATGATTCCCTGCGGGATGCTGAAGAAAAACTCTCCCATTAGCCTTGATAAATCCAAGGGTGCAAATAAATGGGCAGGGAATATGCTGCTCCAACTGAAGCGCAAAATAGTTTGCATGCAAAAAGTGCAAAATTAGCATAATAGGGAGCTGTTTAGAAAGAACCTTAAGAAAAGAAACTGCACAAAATGATATAGATAAAAAACCGAGAAGGCGCAAGTAGACTGATAATTCCGACTCTTACACCTAGAAACGGAATAAAAAATATGAGAATTGGCATAAGATTTGCTACGTAATAAGGTAGATGAATGGAGTCATTTAAAGATTTCCCTGGGAAATCACGTTATTGCAGGAAAAGGGAGGCATTATTATGGCAAAAGAGTACATGAAACGAATTGAGGCATTGCGTCAGCAGTACCTCCAAACCCGCGTTGACATGGACGTTTACGACGCAGCGTTCTTTACAGAGGGGTTCAAGGAGATGGAAGGGCAGCCCTGGATCATCCAGCGCGCCAACGGCTACTACAATGTATGCGCCAAGAAAAACATCTATATCCAGCCTCATGAACTGCTGGTCGGAGGTGTTGGCTTTAAACCTCGCTGCGGCATCCTGAACCCGGACAGCGCTTCTGGCGTCATCGCAAAAGAACTGGACACGATCAGCACCCGTCCTTTCGACCCCTTCTACCTGAGTGAAGAAGGGAAGAAAGTCTACACTGAAAAAGTCCAGAATTACTGGAAAAATAAATGCGTCTTTGACCGCTGGAACCTCATGCTTCCAGAAGATGCCAAACGGCTGCGTGCCAACGGCGCCATCTTCATCGACCGTAAAGCTGTTCGCGGCTATGGCGAAAACACGCCGGGCTGGATGCGCATCCTCACCAAGGGTCTTGCTGCAATCCGTAAGGAAGCAGAAGATGCCCTGGCTAAACTGGACGATGCCAACCCGGGCGACCTTGAAAAGAGCTTCTTCTATAAAGCAGAAATCAAAGCTGCTGACGCTGTCATCCTGCTGGCCCACCGTCATGCCGATCTTGCTGAAAAGATGGCCGCTGAATGCGACGATCCCGTTCGCAAGGCTGAACTTTTAAAGATTGCTGAAGTCACCCGTCACGTACCGGAATATCCGGCCCGCACCTTCTATGAAGCCTGCCAGAGCATCATTTCCTATGAATATGCCTGCTTCATGGAACAGAATGCTTCGAGCTATAACTTGGGCCGACTCGATCAGTACCTTTATCCGTACTATAAGAAAGACAAGGAAGCGGGAATCCTCACGGATGACGATGCTCAGGAACTTCTTGACTGCCTGTGGATCAAAGTGGCTGAAATGTCCCTTTTCCAGGATGAAGTTACAGCTCAGTATGCCGCCGGCTACTGCATTACGGTCCAGACGAGCTGCGGCGGTATTGACCAGTATGGCAACGACGCCAGCAACGAATTGAGTTACATGATGATTCAGGCCACGGAAGATGTTCGTTTCAAGGAACCGAACATGGCCATGACCTACAGCATTTCCAAGAACCCTGATTCCCTGCTCCGTAAAGCCATCGAATCCATCGGCATGGGCCTTACGATGCCGGCCATCTACTCCAACGATGTAGGTATCCAGATGCTCCAGAACAAGGGCATTCCTCTTCGTGAAGCTTGGAACTGGAACCCCTGCGGTTGCGTAGAAACGAACCTGTCTGGGAAGATGAAGCAATATACGGACATTGCCGATATCAATATGGGTGCCATGGTTGAATTTGCTTTAAATGACGGCAAAAGCCGCATTACGGGCGAACAGGTCTCCATCCACACAGGGGATCCGAGAAACTTCAAGACCTTTGACGATTTCTTTGCTGCCGTGAAAAAGCACATTGACTATGCCGTTGATGTCATCGTGAGCTGCAACCAGCTCCTTGATTACCTGAGCATGAACTATCGCCCTGTTCCGACCCTGTCTCTTAGCTATGAGCACTGTATGGAAGTCGGCAAGGACTACAGCCAGCCAGGCGGTGCCCAATACAATGCTGGCGGCGGTGTCATTACAGTTGGTCAGGCTGATATCATCAACTCCATCGCTGATGTGAAGTACCTTGTCTTCGATGAAAAGAAGATCTCCATGGATACTCTCATCAAGGCCCTCGATGCCAACTTCGAAGGTTATGAAGATATCCAGAAGCTTTGCCTTGAAGCCCCAAAATATGGCAATGATGATCCGCGGGCTGACTTCTGTGTCGGTGAAATTTTCAACCATGTGGCAGACCAGTTCGAAAAATACGATACGGTTTTTGGCAAGATGACCTTGGGTATGTTGCCTGTATCAGGCAATACGCCGATTGGCCAGTGGGTAGGGGCCCTGCCGAGCGGACGCAAGGCAACGACACCGCTCACGGATGGCATCGGTGCTACGGGCGGTACGGACGTCAATGGCCCGACGGCCCTTTTAAAATCAGTCAGCCACCTGCCGCATGCGCGTTTTACCCAGGGCACGCAGCTCAATATGAAGTTCGAACCGGATCTCATCAAGGGTGAAAACGGTATGACTCATGCTATGAACATGGTAAAGACCATGAGCGTACTTGGTGTTTACCATGCCCAGATCAACTGCGTCGATCGCGAAACCTTGATCGATGCCCAGAAACACCCGAACGATCACCGCGACCTGCTCATCCGTGTGGCTGGCTACACAGCTTTCTTTGTCGAACTCGGCAAGGAAACGCAGGATGAAATCATTGGACGTACGGAAATCAACCACTGGACCGAATCAGCCCGTTAAGGACAATCAATAGGCTAAGACAAGAGAGGAATGAGGAGCAATGACGCTGGAACAGACAAAAGGAATGGTGCTTCGCATCGAGCGATCTTCCATCCATGATGGTGATGGCATGAGGACAGTCGTCTTCCTAAAAGGATGCCCGCTTCGCTGTCAGTGGTGTTCCACGCCGGAAAGTCAGGCGTTTCAAGTTGAAACGACGGTGGACGGCAGTAAATCCTATGGAACGGAAATGACTGTCACGGACGTCATGAAGGAAGTCCGCAAGGATACCGCGTTCTACTTCATCTCCGGAGGGGGCATGACCCTTTCCGGAGGGGAACTCCTGGCCCAGCCTGATTTCTCTCTTGCTCTTTTGAAGGCGGCCTCGATGGAAGGCATTTCTACAGCCGTCGAAACAAGTTTCTTTGGAAAAGAAGAAACTATTGCCGCTATGGTTCCTTATGTTGATACGTTTTACGTTGATCTCAAAGCGGTCACGCCGAGCCTTCACAAAAAGTACTGCGGTGTTGATAATCGCATCATTCTTCATAATATTAAGTTTTTGGACCGCCAGAAGGGAGGGTTTCAGATGATTCTCCGGACCCCTCTCATTCCTGGAGTCAACGATTCGGAGGAAGAACTCCACAAGATTGGCACATTCTGCCAAAATCTTGACAGATTGGTCTATCTGCAGCTTTTACCGTATCACGCACTGGGGAGTGTGACCTATAAGAAACTGGGCCGCGACTACATGATGAAATCCGTCAAGACCCCGACGCTGGATATGATGGATCGCTGCCGCAAGATTCTTCGTACCTACAATATTACCGTACAATGATTGAAACCTAAAAAGAGAGGCATGAATCGATGGAAGAAAAATTAAAAGGAAAATTATATAAAGAAGTCCTCATCGTCATTGGGCTTCTTCTTACGATAGAAATCATTTTAGGTATTTTCTTTACGGAAAAGTTTGGCTTTGTCATGTCAAAGATGCTCTACCTCATAGGAGATTACTTTGGCTGGTGGATCAACCTCCTTGCTGTCTTTTCCGTCATTTTGGGGATGGTCCTCATCATCTTCAAATGGGGTGATGTCAAGATTGGCGGAATTGATGCCAAACCGGACTTTACGACCTGGCAGTGGTACTCCATTTCCATCTGCGGCGGTATTGGCTGCGGTCTGCTTTATTGGGCCATGGGCGAACCGCTCTATCATTTCATGCAGCCGCCGGCTGCCATCCACGCCCTGCCGGAAAGCAGGGACGCGGCGATTTTTGCTGTCAGTCAGGCCATGTTTCATTGGTCCTTTGTCCAGTACTTCATTTATTCCATTCCGGCCTGCGCTTTTGCGCTCCTTTGCTTTAACTACCAAAAGTCCCTTTCCATGGGGCCCATGCTGGAACGCACGCTAGGTGGCAAGCACCGTCACTTGACGAGCCTGCTTCACATGTTCTGCGGCTATGCCGTTGCCTGCGGCGTCTCAAACTCCATGGCAGCGGGTCTTATGCAGATCAGCGGCGGTATCAATGCCGTCTTTGGCATCCCGCAGGGACCCTTTATGTACTTCATCCTGACCGTTGTTGTGGCCGGCTTTTTCATCATTTCCTGCGTGACGGGTATCAATAAGGGGCTTACCTATGTATCTACGGCGTGCATGTTTTTCTTCTTTGGTCTGATGCTCTACGTCGTCGTAACGGGAGATTCCATCTTCATTGGAAAAATCGGTACAGAAGCCATTGGCGACATTATGGATAACTTCTGGCACAAAATCACGTACAACAATACGCTGGCCCCGATGGATCAGTGGGCGAACGAATGGCCAATCACCTTCTGGAATTCTTTCTTTATCTATGCACCCGTTATCGGCATGTTCCTTGCCCGCATGGGGAAGGGGCACACCGTGCGGGAATTTCTTCTTGTGGAAATCCTTGTTCCGTCCCTTTTCTGCTGCCTTTTCATCGCCATCTTCGCTGGCCAGACTATCTCCGTCCAGACGAGTGGAACCTTTGATGTGTGGGCCATGATTCAAAAAGAAGGCATGCAGACTGCTCTCTATCAGGTCCTTGGCACCATGCCGCGGGGGAAGCTCGTACAGCTCGCCTTTCTCATTACGGTGTGCCTGTCCTTCATCACGTTGGCAGACCCTAATACGGCAGCGCTTGCAACGCTCTGCGTCCACGGTCAGGAAATTGACGCTGAACCGCCGAAGACCCTCAAGATCATCCTCGGTGTGGCCATTTCCGCTGTCGCCTATCTTCTTGTCGTCTCAGGCGGCATGAATGCTGTCAAGGGATTGCTTAACATCGGCGGTCTTATCATGACCGTGCCGACGCTGTGGCTCTTCTTGATGAATGTGAAGCTCTGCAGCCCCCTTCTTGCTTCAAAGAGCCATCGCCTTAAGGCGGCTCCCGAAACAGACGAAGTGGCTGCCCCTGATGACCGGATTTCGGCCAAGGTCAAGGGCCTTGACGTTGTCATCAAAAACCTTCTTTACGCGGATTACTGATTCTTTGAGAGAGGGGAATGAGTATGTTAAGCCAAAAGTTTGATATCGAGGTCTTTCAGGAATGTTTTGGTGCCCATCATCACGAATATCCCCAAATCCTCGTGCCTATGGGAGAAACGATGGAATTATCCATTGGCAATTCGGACTATACTGTCACACCCCAGGAATTGTGCCTTGTACCGCCTAAGATGGATCATCAGTGCAGCTATCGAGGAAAACTCCTTGCCATCAATCTATCAAAGGAAATCGTCGATGAAAAGGAAGGCATTATGCTTTCCTACCCCATCGTCATTTCTATGGTGGGGCAGATTGCCCAGCTCGTGGAGCTCATCCAGGCCGAATTGCGGCAGAATCCAGAAAGCAATTCTGTATCCTATCTTTATAGCTACCTTTACAGCAAACTGATGGATAACTGCGCAGCCCCAAGTATCCGCTATCTGAGCGAACACTATGACCTGCCCATTACAGTGAACCAGCTGGCTGAAATGGAAAATTACAATGTGACTTACTACAACGATTGGTTTAAGCAGCAGACGGGCTGCTCACCCAGTCTTTACCTGCGGCGTATCCGCATCGAGCGGGCGAAAGAACTGCTCTTAAAGACCCATTATTCCATGATGGACATTGCCATCATGGTCGGCTACAGCAGCAATTCCACCTTTACCCGGGCTTTTCACAGCATTACGGGAATGACGCCCAAACTTTTCCGGGAAGCTAACGGCATCGACGCTGTTGGATAAACTAACAACAAAGGAGAATTGAAAATGGACAAGATTACGGGAAAAAACAGCAACAGAAAGTTCAAACTCGGCATGCACAGTTATACCCTTCACCTGAGCGGTTACGGGGAAAGCTGGGGCTTCCAGAGCGAAGGCAAGACCTATGCTTTTGAAAAGGCCGGTTCCCTCATCGACCTCATGGACCTTGCCAAAAAGGAACATATCGAAGTGCTTCATATCACCCTTGTTGACCTCGACAACGATACGAGCCCGGAACACCTGGCAATGGTGAAAAAGGAAGCAGAAAAACGGGGCCTTGACCTGGAACTTAATATCTCCTTTGATGCTCCGAGTGATCCCCGCGTCAATTCGACCATTGAGGAATCCTTGGAAATTGCCCATGCTATGGGGGCCAAACTCGTCAAATACAGCACGGATATTCGTCATTCCCGCCCTTTCACACATGCATGCATGTCACCGGAAGCCATGGAACAGATGAGCCGCGTGGTTATGGAGTTCCAAAAGAACATCCCTACCATTGAAAAATATGGTCTCAAGATTGCCATTGAAAACCACTGTGACCTCTTTGCTGATGAAGTAGTCTGGATGGTGAAAAAACTCAACCATCCCCAGATCGGAGCCTGCTGCGACACGATCAACTCTCTCATCCTCGGCGAAGGCATTGCTGAATGCGTAAAGAAAATGGCGCCTTACTGCTACTGCGTCCACTTCTGCGACAACAAAATCTTTGCTGATCCTGACGGGACCCACTCCTTGGGCTGTGCCATTGGCGACGGTGACGTCGATGTTGTGGAAATCATGAAGATCCTGCGCGCTGAAGCGCCGGAAGAACTTGATACCATTGACCTTGAAATCGAGCTGCCGCTGAGCGGATACAGCCTCGAAGAAGGACGCCAAAAGGAACTGGAAGGCATGAGAAAGAGCATCAAGTTCATGCGCGAAGTCCTGAAAATCGGTTCCGACGCATAAATCATTTCTTTTGCAAAAGGCCTGTCTTCGACAGGTCTTTTCGCGTTTTCCCGAATCGTTCATTCCTAAGTAAATTCTTTACGCAGGGAAAAATTTGGGCTATGATAAAATAAATAGGCTATTATGGGTGCGAGAGAAAATGTAGTTTAGGATAGGGTGGTTGAAGAACATGAAGTGGCAGGAAGTCATGACTTTTTTGTCAGGCCTTGGCATGGGAGCCATGCTGGTCCAGAAAAATGGAATCATTGCGGCCATCAATGAAGTGGGTAAATCTTTCTTAGCAATGTCTGAAGGGGTTGGTACGCCTGTGCCCGATAATGCACGGCCTCTTTTGCTTCCCTTGAAAGATAAACAGATTGCTCATATTGCTTTTGAAAAATGGGTGCGCCGCGTCAAGTGCCCGCTTGTGCAGGGAATCCCGGAAGGCATGGAACTCATCGTCTTTCGGGATGCTGCCTGCGACGTGTACCGGGAGATGTTTCAAAACGTCCTGAACCGGATCAGCGAGTCCGTCATTTTATGCGACGAAAAAGAACAAATCCTCTTTTTGAACGATGCTGCCGTTCGCATGGATAGTCTGCTCAATGAAACTGTTGTTGGTAAGAGTATGGATGAAGTCTATAAGAGTGAAAGTGATATGCCGCTCCTGCTTCCCAAAGTCCTTAAAGCGGAAAAACCTTACCTTAACCAGCGCCAGCAATACGAGACCTTCAATGGGAAAGAAGTTGATATCGTATCGGATAACTATCCCATCTTTAAAAACAGCCAGGTCCTAGGCGCGTACAGCGTCATGGAAGACTTCAGTCAGCTTGATTCCCTGCACCGCAAGATCCTTGAATTGCAGGATGAACTACTCCGCCAGGATGCCCAGATCAAGGGGAAAAAAAGTCACGATAGTGTGCTCCATGCAAAATACCATTTTGAAGATATCATTTCATCAAGCCATTCCATGCGCGTTCTTGTGGACCGCTGCAAGCAGGTAGCAAAGTCCTCTTCATCTGTCATGATCTACGGTGAAACAGGAACCGGCAAGGAACTTTTTGCCCAGAGTATCCACAACGCCAGCAGACGGGCACAGGGACCCTTTCTTGCCATCAACTGTGCGGCCATCCCGGAAAACCTTCTTGAAGGGCTGCTTTTTGGAACAGAAAAGGGTGCCTATACAGGCGCCGAATCCCATCCAGGACTCTTTGAACAGGCAAATGGCGGCAGCCTGCTCCTTGATGAAATCAACTCTATGAACATCAATCTTCAGCCCAAGCTGCTGCGCGTCCTCCAGGAAGGTACGGTGCGGCGCGTAGGAAGCACGCGGGAACGGAAAGTGGATGTCCGCGTCCTATCAAACATCAATATCCCTCCTGAAGAAGCTCTTGCCGCCCATAAGCTGCGGCAGGACCTGTATTTCCGCTTAGGTGTTGTTGGAATCCGCATCCCGCCCCTGCGGGAACGTAAAGAAGATATTCCTCTTTTGGTCCAAAGTTTCATTGCCCGCTACAATAAGCAGCTGGAACGGAATGTCCAGACTGTCGATCCCCACGTCCTTGATATCTTTACCCATTACGATTGGCCAGGCAATGTGCGGGAATTGCAGCACGCCATCGAATATGCTATGAACATGCTGCCGGAAAAACGGGCGACCCTTACGGTGGAATGCCTGCCCGAGCATTTTGTGAATATGGAAGTACCGGTAAGCTCACTGCAGTCGTTATCCCAAGGAATGGGTAAAAAGCTGGGACGGAGCCGCAAGACCCTTCGCGATGTGGAGCGTGCCGCCCTTGTGCAGGCCCTCAAACGGACGGGCGGCAATATTTCTGCCGCCGCCAGGGAACTTGGCATGAGCCGGCAGAACCTACAGTACCATATCAAGCGGGATGAGATTGATCTGGAAAAAATCTAGTGCGGGTACGCAAAAAAGAGACTGTGAAATGATGTGTACCCCAAAAACTGGACGCATATAAATTAGTTAAATGGCATTAGTGGATGTTTCCCGATATATTTCGGGAGGCATCCATTTTGTTTTTTTCTGAATCCTTTCCTTGTTGAAATAATGAATGTATTCTTTCACTGCTTTAGCAAATACCTTGAACGAGGTGTATTCTTTTTCGCTTCCGTAATACATTTCATTTTTCATCCGACCAAAAAAGGTCTCCATAATACTGTTGTCATAGCAGTTGCCCTTACGCGACATTGACTGTATAATTCCATGCTTTTTCAATTCACTTCTGTAATATTCATGCTGATACTGCCATCCCTGATCCGAGTGCATAATTAAACCCTGTAAATTCCTGAATTTCTTAAAAGCTCGGTTCAGCATCCTTTTGATTTGGTTAAGATTAGGAATCATCGATAAATCATAGGAGATGATTTCGTTCGTATTCATATCCAGGATGGGGGAAAGGTAGCATTTTCCCCATGAGAAATGAAACTGTGTTACATCCGTTGTCCATTTCTGCAGTGGCCTGTCCGCTTTAAAGTTTCTCTGGATGATGTTGCCGGCCACTTTCCCGACTTCTCCTTTATACGAATGGTACTTTTCTTTCGGACGCTTGCCAAACAGCTTCAGGTCATGCATGATACGCTGCACCCGTTTGTGATTGATATGGAAGCCGCGGTTCACCAGCTCGTGACAAACGCGCCGAACACCATATCTCTGCTTATTTTCCTCGAATATGTGACAGATTGTTTCCGTAATTGATTTGTTTCTTTCTTCTACACGATCGGTACGCTTCAATTCATAGTAGTAGGTCGACTTCGCTAATCCCGAGAATTTTAACAGGTACTTTAACGGGTGTCCTTCCTGGCGGAGTTCCTGGATGATTGCTGCCTTTTTGCCTTGAGCTGCGCAGCCCATTTTTGTCGTCTCAAGGCGATTTGTTTTTTTATTACAGCATTCTCCGCTTTTATGTAGGCGTTCTCTGCGCGCAGACGAATTAATTCTTCCCGTTCACTTTCATTTAATGGTTTGGGGCTCTTCGTATTTCTTTTCATGGGCTGATCCTTTCTATGCTGACCTTTCTTTTTACTTACGAGCCCATTATACCCCTCTTCTCTGTATTTACGAACCCATTGGTACAAAAGACTATAGCTCATACCATATTGACAGGCGACAGCCATCATTGACTGTCCGGCATTTACTTGTGAAACCAATTCAAGTTTCTCCTCTGGGGACCATGCCTTGTAATGTGCTTTGTGACACAATGCTTCCGGTCCGCCAGCCTGTTCGATACGATTCCAAGTACGAATCTTGTTACGAAAATTTGCTGTTTTAATTCCTTTAGGTGTTTTTACCCACTTACCTTGACGATAAAGTTCTACACACATCAGCTTAAATTCAGTCGTATAACGCAAAATGTACCCTCCTTACTGGGTGTCCAGTAAAGAGGGTACATTTCAAAAAAATGAATCCTCTTAATTTTTTTACAGTCTCTCTTTCTTTATGCATTTGCTCATCCATGGACAAAAACGGCATTGTGACAACATAGCTGCTGCGCTGCAGCCATCCCCGCTTAATGGGCACCAAAACGAGACGTATGACGGTGCGAAACTACATCAAATTGGCGCGATTTGTGCACCAAATAAAAATGACAAAAATGCGAACCGTGAGAGGGGGAGTACGGTCCGCATTTTTGCGTAGAAGGGTTGACTTATCTAGAAGGAGGTATTACGCGAGAGTGCAATGAGACGCGTTCTTACAGGGCCATCTTGTAGATTTCCGCTGCAATTTCCGGCGTCAGTTTGACAAAGTTCCCATGGTTAGGTGCTTCGTAGAACATATTTTCGACCATCTTGGGAATGTCTTCTTCTTTGCCGCCCAGTTCACTGATGGTGGTCGGCATGCCCAGGTCTTCTTTGACAAAGCGCTGGAAGGCTTTGATGCCTTCCATGGCAGTCAGTTCCGGATGTTCGAAGTCCATGGGAATGCCCCAGACGCGGCTTGCGTATTTGGCAAAGAGAGTTGGCCCCTGGGTCTTCATGGCATACATCATCCAGTACGGGAAGAGAAGGGCAAGACCGGCACCGTGGCTGGCTCCATAAAGGATGCCAATTTCGTTGTCCATGTGGTGGGTGCCCCAATCCTGGGCGCGGCCGACACCGGTGGAGTTGTTTTGGGCTACCATGGCAGCCCACATGATGTTGGCACGAGCGTCGTAGTTCATCGGATCTTTCATGACCCGGCGGGCTTCTTTGATCATGGTGAGCATGACGGCTTCAAGGAGACGGTCCGTCAGTTCACATTCTTTGGTGTGGGAGAAATACCGTTCCATGCAGTGGGCCATGATGTCGGAAATGCCGCTTGCCGTCTGATAAGGCGGCAGGGTCATCATCAATTCTGGATTCATGATGGCAAAGAGCGGACGCAGGATATCGCCGTCAGCGCAGCGTTTGTATTCATGACCATCTTCCGTATCAAGGGTGACCACGGAATCCGTGGATCCTTCGGACCCGGAAGCGGCGATGGTCACAACGCAGCCAACAGGAAGGGCTTCCGTAACAGGGCCCTTCTTGCCGCAGTAAAAATCCCAGAAATCTCCATCATAGGGGACGCCCAAAGCAATCCCTTTTGCCGAGTCCATGACGGAGCCGCCGCCAACAGCAAGAATGAAGTCCACTTTTTCTTTCTTGGCAAAATCGATGCCTTTGTAGATGAGGTCGGCGTGAGGGGATGCCTTGACACCGCCCAGTTCCACGTAGCCAATGCCTTCTGCATCAAGGGATGCTTCAATGCGGGCAATGAGGCCGGAACGGACAGCACTGCCGCCGCCATAGTGGATCAGGACTTTGGTGCCGCCATACTTTTTGACGTATTTGCCGGTTTCCTTTTCCGTTTCTTTCCCAAAAACAAAGTAGGTCGGACTGTAAAAAGTAAAGTTATCCATGTTGTAACCTCCTATGAATTTCCACTTTGCCGTGGCTTATCTTGTTGACTTTATTATAAAAAAAGGCTGTCTTCCATGATGTGCCTATTCTCATCATTCTTTTGCTGAATCTCACCATCTTTTGTGCAAAAAAGAAGAGCTCCAGCACAGGAAGGGATAGAACGGGCAAAGTATGGGGCCTGAACCTTTGCTACAATAGGAAATAAGTAAAGGAGGAATCCCTGATGACAACTGAAATGCAGCAGTTTTGGGAAACTCGGGACCGCCTGATGAGAACGGGATCAGTGGAACGAATGGAAACGTTCCTGACGCAGTGGCAGCAAAAGATGGAAACAAAAGGAAATTTTTTGGATTGGGCCAGTGTGACCAATGAAAAAGGTCTGTTTTATCGGAAAATCGGATTATTTGAAGAATCCATCAGTGTCATGGAAAGCCTTCGGAAGGCTCTTCTTAAGGAGCGGGGACGGCATTCGCCGGAATACGCATCCCTTCTGAACAATTTGGGCGGAACATATCGAAAGATGGGTGATAAGGACACGGCCATTGCCCTTTTTGAAGAAAGTCTTGCCATCTATAAGGCCCAAGCACGGCTGAATGTCTCCGTCTGTGCCAGTCTTTACCTCAATCTCAGTCAGGTCTATCAGGAAAAGGGAGAACTTGAAAAAGCGGCGAAACGGCTGGAAGAAAGCCTGCGTTATTTTCTCCTTTCGGGCCGACAAAAAGATGTTGGCCGGGTCTATTACCAGCTTGCCTTTCTCTATTACCGTATGGATGAAGGGGATAAGACAGACCAGTACATCGAAAAGGCTTTATCAGAGTTTCGACTTCATGGAGATAGGAAAAATCCCTATTATGCGGCAGCACTAAATGGGCTGGGAGGCATTCTCTACCAAAAAGCGGCATACGAAAAGGCCGCCCAGGTCTATCATGAAGCAGCGGCCTATTTGTTGAAATTTTACGGCAAGACTCATGAGTATGCCATTAACAGGCAGCATGAGGCTTGGGCCTTGCGTGGCATGGGAAGGATCCAAGACGCCCGTGAAGCCCTTTTGGAAGCAGGAATAGTTTGCAAAGGGCTATACGGAAAGGAAAACGAAAAAGTGCGGGCCGTTTATGATGAACTGGCGATGATTGATAAAGAGCTTGCTGAACATAGGGAACGCGCAACTAGCGCACCGATTTGAGACCACGTATCCCTTCCTGCTCCTAAAATGCCATCAATAGCTGACAGATGTTGCGGTAAAAGGCCGCGTGCTTTGTGCTGCAGGCCCTTTGATTTTATTGAGAGCAGACTAACCCTGTTCCTTATTTTTTGACAGTCCGTCCATTCGTGGGATATAATGAAGAGATTTAAAATAAACCCACAAGGATGTGAACCCTGTGATTGGAGAAGGAACACAAATTGCGCTCGATATGTATCGCTGCCTAGAAACGGTTATCCAGGACCCCATTCAAATCGAAACCATTTTGAAAGAATGTATGGACCGGTTTTCCGTCAAGGCCCTTCATTTTTATTTGGATGAAGATCCGGACGAAGGCAGTCTTATCTTTACGGTTCCCGTAAAGGGTGGGCACGTCATTCTGCGAGTCTGCGAAGAATTTGGTTATGCTGGCCTCGATATCATGAACATGAATGGGGACTTCATTCCTGAGGAACTGGGCATTGCCATCCGTAAGGAAATGGGACCGGATCAGTCAAAGATGACAGTCATCAAACGCGGTGATTTTGGCAATATAGAGGATATGAAACCGCGGCGCCAGAAGATGGTAAAACCTATGCGGCGGGCTAAAAACGCTGGAGTGAAACTCAAGAATTTCATGCTGAAAAAATGATCCCAGCATGCTAAGAATCATTGGCTCAGTGCCTTTTTTCCAGCAAGAAGCTTCTTGCTGGAACGTCTCTATTTTGTGACATGGGGAAAAAAGATGAACTATTTACTTTGGGATATTGATGGAACGCTGATGCTAACTAATTTTGCCGGGGTTACAGCCATGAAGGAGACCATCCGCGACCTGTATGGCGTCGATGGTTTCAATTTTTCCTACAGCATGAGCGGACGTACCGATACTTATATTGCGCGCCGGGCCATTGAACAAATCAAAGGAAGCTGCACAAAATCCGATGTAGAGACCTTCATCGAAGCTTATGCCAAGCGCTTGCCAGAAACCCTTGCCGAACGGCATGGTCATTTGTTGCCTTTTGTCAAGGAAACCCTTGCTTATACGCAGGCCGCACCGGATGTAACAAACCTTCTTTTGACAGGAAATTGTGAAAAGGCCGCTTTGGCAAAACTTGCCCATTTTGGGATTGATAACTATTTTGACCGCCGTGTCAGTGCCTTTGGAGAAATCAGTGAGCTTCGCGATGATCTTTCAAGGGCCCTGTGGAAAAAACTGACAGCCCTTGATCCAGAGGTAACGTCGAGTGATGCCGTTGTGATCGGCGATACGCCCCATGATATCACCTGCGCTGATGCCATCGGGGTGCGGGCCTTGATTGTAAAGGGCGGTTCGACCTACAAGGCGGAAGATTTAAAAAAATACACGCCTTGGAAAATCATTGAGACTTTGCCCAAAGCACCGGAAACGCTGCTGCAGCTAATAAAGGAATGAGTGGAATGAGTAAGAAAAAATGGAAAATCGCGGCCCTGCTGGCCCTTTCGTGCCTTGTGATGTCGCCGGTCCTTGCGTTTGATGCGGGAGATGTGGCGCGTCTTGTGGAGACCCGATCCTGTCCAGGCGGGGACCTTCGGGGGGCGACCCTTAAAAACAAGGACCTCACAGGGGCAGATCTTACGGGAGCCGATCTCAGTTATGCTGATCTTTCCGGTGCCGTCCTGGAAGGCGCTGACCTTTCTAAGGCAAACCTTCAAAAGGCCAATTTGCGCAAAGCCTATCTTGTGAAGGCAAAGCTGGATGGGGCAGACCTTACCCACGCCAACCTTTCTTACGCGGTCTTGAACCGAGGCTCCCTGATCGGCGTAACGGCGTATCGCACGAGCTTTGCCCATGCATCGCTTACTTTTGCAAACCTTTATACGGCAGACCTGCGGGAAAGCAATTTTGACTATGCTTCTGGGGCCATGGCCAATTTTTATTCGGCGAACCTTGCTAGGAGCTGGTTCTTCCGGTCCAACTTCATGAGTGCCAACTTTACATCGGCAAACCTCTATGATGCACGTTTCCGGAGAGCCAACCTCTCAGAAGCCCTCCTGCGCAGCGCCAATTTGACAAGCGCCACGGTCGTGGGGTCAAACCTGACAAAAGCGGAACTAACAAGTGCCAATCTTGACGATGCAAATCTTGCAGGTACAGATATGGAAGATGCTAAGTTTACTGCAGATAGTATCCGAGAAGCCTATAAAAAATAAAAGAGGGAGTTGTAAAGCAATGGCTTGTTCATTGCCTGACAGCTCCTTTTTGCGTTTTGAGAGACGAAACATGCTATAACAATGGGGGCCTCTTGTCCTCCGAATAGAACCTGCGACAGAGCAATCGTTCGTGTATGCTAAAGAAAGTTGAGGAGTGGGGGACAAGGCGGCGGGCCTATACAGGCAGAAAAGGGCAAAAGCTCCTCTAAAAGTGCCTAGACGATAACCATCTTCAAATGGGCTGTTGTCTGGTAGGCCTGCCTCATGGTTCTTCTCCCTTTTTCATAGAGCAAAGGGACCCTTACTTGTATCAGATCAGTCCGATTTTTGGACTGATCCCAAAAGATAGGCAGATAATGCCTCCCGTGTATCGACAATGACCGCTTTTCCCAAGGCTTTCAGCTCGGCACGGTCCCGGAATCCCCAGCTTACAAGGATGACATCCATGGCGGCGCGCCGGGCGGTTTCAAAATCAACTTCTGAATCGCCAATGTAGACAGCGTCATCCTTTTTGATGCCTAGGTCATGCAGGGCTTTTTCTACCATGGTGGGGGAGGGTTTGCGGGGAATGCCCTCCGTTTGCCCCACGGCAAGGGTCACGGCAGGAAAGAAATCATCCCGCAGGGCGCGGACAGATTCATCGGGTTTATTGGAGACGATGGCCGTCTTGATGCCTTGCGCCTGAAGGCCCTTAAGAAGGCCAAGAATGCCATCATATGGTTTTGTGGCGATGTGGCAGTGATCCTTGTAGTAGGCCTTGAACTCATTGAAAATGGTCTGGAATTCTTCCTCTTTGACGCTTTTTGGCAGGGCCAGACGGCAGAGGCGTTCTGCTCCGTTTCCTAAATAGCGCCGCACCGCGTGAAGGGGCTGGGGCCCGTAACCGTGCCGCGTGAGGACGGCGTTCAGGGAGGCCGCAAGGTCCGCCAAGGTATCAAGGAGCGTTCCGTCAAGGTCAAAGATGACCGCTTTGTATGGTTTCATATTTTCTCCATCCTTTATTGTATTGATTTCCCAGAGGAAATCGATTCTTTTTCAGGTTTTTATTATACTATGACTTCAGAATATGGTAAAATGGAGGCAGTCTAACAAAGGAGAGTGCTAGTTATGAAAAAAATCCGCACTTTGATGCTGACGGCCCTCGCACTGATCATGGGTGCCATGACGGCCTTTGCTTCCCCTGAAAATCCGACCAATGAAGAAGTGATGACCGCCCTTACACGTGCAACGACGGTCTTTGAGTGGTTCGAACATAACCCCCTGCCGACGGATGGAAAGGAACGCTTTGACAGTGGCTACATGCTCTATTATTCCGTATCGGACCCGACCATTCACAACATGTTGGATCTAAAAGCTGCCGTCCATGACATCTTTACGGATTCCCTGGCAAGCTTCATCATCAGCGGCAATAAGATGTATCGCCAGGCTGATAACAAACTTTTTGTGGCACCTGCCGCCAAAAAAGCAAACCCTCTCAAGGGTACACCGACCTACAGCTTGAGCCGTCCGTCAAGCGACCGGATTGTTGTGACGGCAAAGACCCCGGTCTATGCCGATAAGGAACATAAGACCCTTGTCAAAACGGAATCCGTCGATTTCCCGTACGTAAAGACTGCCAAGGGCTGGCGCTTCTCCTATTTTGAATCGCTGAAATGATAAAAAAGAGACTGTGAGAAATGAGTCATTCATTTCTTCGCAGTCTCCTTTTTATGTTTTCTAGCTTTCCCTGCGTTAGAGCAAACCTCTTTATAAAGTTTTCTCCCAGCGATTTCAATCAGTTAAGGTGTCAACAACGCTGGGTATAGTCAAAAAGGGTTGTCAAAAATGAAGGGTTTTAAAAAATCAGAGTGTCAACGACCTTGGGTAGCGGTTACACAACTCAAGACCCACAACTCACAATTCACAACAGTCCCTATTCCCAACCGTGATACAGGTATCATACAATAAGCCGTGAACCCCTTGCTTTAGATTAAAGCAAGGGGTTCACGTTCTTCCTCAAATGAGTTTACTTTTATGCCTGACCTAGGACAGCAGCATTACTTACGAACCACAGAAATCCGTTCCTTGATGTGACTGCCTTTGACGATTTCATCAATCATGGCAAGGGCAAAGTCAGCGTAGCTGATGACACTTTCGCCGCGGCTATTTAGCGTCAGTTCTTCGCCAGTAAGTATGTAGCTTCCTGTGCGCCCTCCATCTGCCTGAAAATCCGCGGCCGGGCTGATGTAGGTCCAATTGACGTCGGAGCGGCTGCGCAGCTCGGTGAGGGCTTTTCCCATGGCCGTTGCAAGGGGCTTAAAGGCGCTTGGAAAGTCCGGCGTATCAACAAGCTGCAGGGTATGGGTCTTATCCGTGTAAAGGCTTCCAGCACCGCCTACAACAAGGAGACGGACCTTCGTACCACTCAAGGTATCGCAGAGATGCTTCAAGGATGAGCTATGAAGCGGCAGTGTTTCCGGCGTCCAGGCACCAAAGGCGTCGACGACAGCATCGAACCCGGCAAGATCGTCCCGTGTGAGGTCGAAGAGGTCCTTTTCAATGACCCTTTGGGCAAGGGAATGATTGGTGTGACGAACGATGGCCGTTACGTCAAGGCCCTGGGCAAGGGCTTCCTTTACAATCAGCTGACCGGCTTTTCCATTAGCGGCAACAACGGCAATTTTCATGATGAGATCCTCCTTTAAGATGGAGCCCTTTAGGGGCTTGTGTTTTTCTTTCGATGGATTTATCATACTTCATAGAAGTAACTTTTGTGAAGTAGGCACAATAAAGTGCTATAAGTACCTAAAAGAAACTATTGCGGAGGAATGCTATGAAATTCATTGAATCACTGCCTGCCTGTCCAGTGGAAACCACCCTTATGCTGATTGGAGATAAATGGAAAGTCCTCATTTTGCGTGATCTCCTGCCTGGCAAAAAGCGTTTTGGTGAATTGCGTCATTCTGTTGGCCATATATCCCAAAAGGTTCTGACCTCAAACCTTCGGGACATGGAAGCCTGCGGACTATTGACCCGTACCGTCTATGCTGAAGTACCGCCTCGCGTTGAATATGCTCTGACAGACCTTGGCATGAGCCTAAAGCCCATCCTTGACGCCCTTGATCATTGGGGCCGAGGGTATCAAAAAGCGGCCCATAAAGTAATGGAAAGTCTCTGACCTTATGCTAACTCCCCAATCATCCTCTATTCTATGCTATAATAGAGCGAATCATTGTTGAAGCGATGCGAAAAAGGAGCAGCGACCATGGCAGAAGAACAGACCCTTGAAGTCACCATCCAAAATATTGTCTTTCAATCCGATCAGGGGACATTTTGCGTTTTTCGAGGAGAAAATCGGGATCTCGGTGCAGTGTCTGTTGTCTATAAGGGCATAGCTCCTTTTGCCGGCGAAAAAGTGCGCCTTACTGGGTCGTGGACTGAACATCCTCGTTTTGGCCGCCAATTTGACTGCCGCACATGGGAAGCCCTCAAGCCTACCGGAGAAGCCGCCATCGTCAAAATGCTCGGCAGCGGCGCCATCAAGGGCGTAGGGCCTGCCATGGCGCAGCGCATTGTCGATTGTTTTGGGGAGGATACGTTCCGCATCATTGATGAGCATCCTGAACGACTGCGGGAAGTGCCCGGTATTGGCAAGAAAAAGGCTGAGGATATCATCAGTTCCTACAGTGAGATGACGGATACGCGGGAACTGGTCTTTTTCCTTGAAAGTCACGGTATCAGCGGCAACTATGCGCCCCGTATCCAATCCCTGTATGGGTCAACGGCGCTTACGCGGATTGCCAATAATCCTTATTGTCTTGCCGAAGATGTAGAGGGAATCGGTTTCAAAACGGCGGACCGGCTTGCCGTCAGCCTAGGCGTGGACCTTGACGGCGAGGAGCGCATCCAGGCAGGCATCCGGTTTGCCCTCATGCAGAGCGGGACTCAGGGGCATACCTGTGTCCCTGATGAATGGCTTGTAAAAAGCGCGGCGTCCCTTCTTTCTGTGGACCCTGTCGACGTGCGGACGATTTTCCAGCATCTGATTGATGAAAATAGGCTGCGCACGGAAGAAGTGGGCGGGGAAACCTGCGTGTACGCAGAATATCTCTACCAGGCCGAAGTGGGCGTTGCTAAACGCCTCATGGTCCTGCGTGACCGTGTGAACCAACTGTGGCAGGTGGACTACCAAAAGATCATCGAAGCGTGGGAAAAAGATGAGAACCTGACGCTGGCACCGGAACAGATAGAAGCCATTAAGACGAGCGTTGATCACGGCGTCTTTGTGCTTACGGGCGGACCGGGCACAGGGAAAACGACCGTCATCAAGGGCATCCTGTCCGTTCTTAAGGAAGCAGGCTGCAAGATCCTTCTTTCGGCACCGACAGGACGGGCAGCCAAACGCCTTGCTGAATCAGCCGGCGAGCCGGCCCTGACGGTTCACCGCATGCTCGAATATACGCCAAATGGCGACGAGGCCTTGTGGGGGCGCAACGAGGATACGCCCCTTGAAGCGGATGCCGTTATCGTCGATGAAGCGTCCATGATGGATATTGTCCTCATGTACCATCTCCTACGGGCCCTGCCCATTGGCTGCCGCCTGGTCCTTGTTGGCGACGTTGACCAGCTGCCGTCCGTAGGTCCGGGCAGTGTCCTCAAGGATATTATCCGCAGCGGCGCCATGCCTGTCGTACGGCTCGAAAATGTTTTTCGGCAGGCCCAACTAAGCCCCATTGTGCGAAATGCCCACCGCATCAACCAAGGCCTTATGCCACTTGTTGATGGAGATACGGATTTTACGTTCCGCCAGTTCATGAACGAAGAAGAGACCGTGCGTTACGTCGTTGATACGTATGCCCGTATGGTTAGAACCCTTTCCTGGCAGAATGTACAGGTCCTTTCTCCCATGCACCGCAATCCCTGCGGTGTAGAAAACCTGAATCGCCTGCTCCAGGCCCGCGTCAATCCGCCAAGTCCCGATAAAGCAGAACATAAGGCGGGGAACACGGTCTATCGTGAAGGGGACAAGGTCATGCAGATCCGCAACAACTATGAAAAGAACGTTTTTAATGGGGACATCGGACAAATTGACCTCATTCGCGGCAAGACGGTCTTTGTATCCTTTCCGGACCGTCCCGAAGGGGGCAATGTGACCTATGAAGGCGGCGAAGTGGACGACTTGCGCCTTGCTTATGCGATGAGTGTCCATAAGGCCCAAGGCAGTGAATACGCTGTTGTCATCATGCCCCTAGTGCCTGGACACTATATCATGCTTCAGCGGAACCTTTTTTATACGGCCATTACAAGGGCCAAAAAACAGGTTTATCTTGCCGGCAGCAAGAAAGCGATGCAGATGGCCGTCACGAACGACCGGACGCGCAAGCGCTATTCCCTTCTTGCCGAACGGCTGCATGGGGAACTTGGTATTGATTGACATGGAAAAATCAATTTAAAAATTTCATAATGGAAAATGATTATTAAAAAGAGGAATCCCGCCTTTTACAGCGAATAAAATAAAGTAAGTAACCTGTAATAAATCATATCAGTTTTTCAATACGTGGAGGTGTACTATGGAATTTTTAGAAGCAACCCTGACCAAGATCGTACAAGAAACCAGTGATTCCTACAGCTTTATCATGACCATCCCCGAAGGCTTTACGTGGAAAGCTGGCCAGCATGTTGCCTGGCAGATAAACGGCTTTGAACTTGATGCTGAGGACCGCAACACACGCGTTTTTACCATTGCCTCAACCATGGCTGACGGATATCTCATGTTTACGACCCGTATTGCCGACAAGCACACAAGTTTCAAGGAAGCCCTGCTCCGTAAAATCAAACCTGGTGATAAGATTGGTGTCGCGCGCCCCTTGGGGACCTTCGCCCTGGATGCGGAAGGCTTCAAGAAGACCCTCATCGTTGCCGGCGGTATTGGCATTACGCCCATCCGTGCTCTCTTGCGGGCCTACAAGGATCACCCTGTAGAAGGCCATGCCATTACAGTTCTTTATTCCGATGATCGCGGCGAATTTTGCTATAAGGACTTCTGGAAAGACCTTGAAACGGTTCCGGGTGTGGAAGTGCGGCTCATTTCGGACCGGGAAATCTTTATGAAGGATACGGACACTTATGCCAAAGACGTACAAAATGATGCCGAATACCTCATCGCTGGGTCCCCGGGGATGAACAATGCCTTTACGGAACGTCTCGAAGGCCTTGGCATCAAGAAGGAAAATATCAAGACCGACGTCTTTATTGGTTACTAAAAAGAAAAGCGTGCTGCCTTCGGGCGGCACTTTTTCATGGGCGGGGGCATGTTTTGCCCCCGCTCTTTTTTGAAAGGATGACTATGTGGCAAGTACTGAAAGAACTCATTCTCGCTATTTTTTATCCCCATTACTGTCCTGCCTGCCATGAAGAAGTAGAAGGCCCGGGCCTTTTATGTGAGGCCTGCCGCCGCAGCACCTATGCACCAGGCTATTTGGAACTTAAAAAAGAAACGGTGCCTCACCTTGACGCTGTTTACCGTCTCTATCGCTATGAAGGGGGCGTCAAACGGGCCCTTCATGGTCTCAAATATGAAAAGCGCCGGGACTATCTGGACCGCATGGGGGAGGAAGTCCTGCACCACGAGGCGGATCTTGAGCCTTTATTTACAGGAAATCCTTTTGTCGTAGCCCTTCCGACAGACCCCAAACGCCGAAAGACGCGGGGTTATGAAATCCCGCCCGCTATTTTTGGACCTTACCTGAAAAAACATGCGATGATCCTGACGCAGGCCCTTTGGCGGCAGAAGGCCACAAAACCGCAGTATGGGCTCAGCCGTGCGGAACGGCGGGAAAATCTATTGGGTTCCTTTGCCTTCCATCCGGTGAAGCTTGATGGGACGGTTATCGTCATCGATGATATTGCAACGACGGGCGCATCCCTTGAAGAAGCGGCCCGCCTCCTCAAAGAAGGCGGGGCGGAAAAGGTGGTGGGACTCGTCCTTGCCAGTAATGCGCCCATGGCGTCCGTTTCCAATTTGGACTGATGGGAAAGAATTTAAACTCATTGGGTCTCTAAGTTCTCGCTACGCCTTTACGCACGTTGCCTTGGAACTCGATTTCTTCAAAACGGGTCCGTTCCGCTAGGGAGTCGTGTCATCCATTTAAAAATAGAACCCTATCAGATTGATATGACTCTATTTTTTATGGGAAGGCAATCCAATCTTCCAACACGGAAACATCTTTCGATAAATGGGAGGGGAGGACGATTCTTCGGGCTGTAAGGGTTCATGTTGAAGAAACTCTATCTGAAGACGAGGTATGCAAAAAGCGCGATGCTGCCTTGAAAGATATTTTTGAAAAACAAGACGAGTTCCTGAAGGAAATGCAGTTCTAAGGCTGGCTCTTATCGTTTTTGTAAGGGACAAATTTTCTTAACAAGCGTACAAGCCAAAGAAATGAGCCATGTAGAAAACGCTTTTTTCTACATGGGACTCATTAAATAAAGAGGTCACCATCCAAATCACAAGACGGATTTGGATGGTGACTCTCTGTTTTTCGTTTGAGATAGGTGCCTTTTCCGCAAGAGAGCATCACAGCATCTTTGCGAGGCTTCCTTACTGCGCCCGCGTCATGAGAACGACTGTCTCGACATGGCATGAGAGGATAGCAAGAACGTCATATCGCTTTTTTTAGTCGTTGAACGTTGTCGGGAACATATCCACCGTTTTTTGTCTAAAGTCCTAGTTGTTGGAAACATATCCACGAAGTATTTTAAGGACAATTTTTTATTAGTAACGATTCTATAAAATGAAATTTTGATTTATCCCGTATATGCATTATCTGCAGTATTTTTGAAGTTCTGCTTAGATAGCCATTCTTCTTCATCCCTGTTTTCAGGAATATCTATACGCTCAATCTTGAAGATAACTGGTCTAGTTCCATCATTGCAGCAAGCAATCATCATGCGTTCGTCATTTGTCCAGCCGTGCATGATGGATCCTCCCTGCAGCGCAGTATATACATAGCGACTAACTGCATCCCACGCTTCACCGCAAAACTGACCATTCATCAGATGGTAGAAGTCATCTTTTTGGGATGTCCTATCCAAAATAAATTCATCTCCAACTTTAAAACACGGACATGGTCCAGACTTCGGATCAGCAAGATATTTTTCCTGCAAATCCGGAAATACCTTAGTTTCCAAAACCGTTATTTTGCACTGATGTTTCATATTTTTCTCCTCCATACAACTTCCGATTTGTTTGTCTAACCTTATATTTAATTAAGGCGGAATGCATGGATCGAACTTGCGACCTTTGCCCGCAAATATAAAATGCACCTTGGCGGTGTACAAGTTTCCGCCATAATTCACAATTACTGATTTCTATCTCTATTAGACTATGTTATATCATAAAACACGTCTTTTTGCTTTCCCACTTAGACTTGTAATCACAAAATACCCTGCATTTCTGCAAGGTGTTTCATTATTTATACCTACTTTACTACCCCAATACTAGTACCGGATTTAAACTTGGGAATTTGATACTTTCTCAATAACCTCATAATTGAAAATCCACTCATACTGCCCTTTAAGGCTTATTTTTTGTCAAATTTATCATTCTTCTCTTAAGTACTCTTTAGTAATGTGTTGTAATATCCATGGGAGGGATTACCATGAGACTGCAAATTTCCAAATCTAAGAATGCTCAATCTTTTTACGTTATCCGTTCTTGCTATATTAATGGCAAACATTCTTCTAAGGTCGTTGAAAAATTAGGCACTTATGAAGAACTTAAGAAAAAGCACGATGATACTGTCGCTTGGGCAAAAGAATATATCCAACAGTTGAACGAATTAGAAAAAGAGCAAAAGCGTGAAATTGTGATTCATTTCAAGCAATCCAAGCCTATTCCTATGGATAAACAACTCCAATTTTCTGGAGGCTATCTGTTCTTGCAATCGTTATACCATCAATTAGGCCTCCCTGCTATCTGTCAGGATATTTCTTCCCGTTATAAATTCAAGTTTAATCTGAATGAATGCTTGTCTCGACTAATATATATTCGCATTCTTTACCCTTCTTCTAAGCTAAGCAGCTATGAGTATTCTAAAAAAATGCTTGAGCCCCATCAGATGGAGTTACATCATCTGTATCGTAGCTTAGGGATATTATCTGCGGAAGATTCCTTTATCCAATCGCAGCTGTATGCCAACAGCGAGCGGTTATGTGCCCAGAATAGTAAGGTGCTGTATTACGACTGCACCAACTTCTTCTTTGAAATCGAACAAGAAGACGGTATACGCCAATATGGTCCTTCCAAGGAGCATCGCTCTAGTCTTATCGTCGAAATGGGATTGTTCATGGACGGCGATGGCATCCCTTTGGCGTATTGTCTTCACAGCGGCGATACGAATGAACAAGTTACATTACAGCCCTTGGAAGAAAAGATTGTACATGACTTCAACCTATCTCGCTTCATCGTCTGTACTGACGGAGGCATCTCCTCTCTTTCCAACCGGAAATTCAATACCCGTGGGGAACGCGCCTTTGTGACGACCCAGTCCATAAAGAATTTAAAGGCTCATTTAAAACAATGGGCCTTGGACCCGAAGGGATGGAAACTGTCGGGAACCAAGAAAGAATATGACCTGACAGACTTAGACGCATTAGGACCCGAATATGAAGAGATGACGTTCTTCAAGGATCGATGGATTCAAGAAGATGGGCTGGAACAGCATTTAATTGTGACGTTTTCCTTAAAGTACAGACACTACCAACAGAATATACGGGAACAGCAGATACAGCGCGCTTCTAATGGCATATCCACTCACAGTAAGTCCCTTAAGGCATACGGCACGAATGATTACAAACGTTTCGTCAAGAAGACAAAGATTACCGTTGATGGCGAAGTAGCCAAGAAAGAACTATATGAGATGGATGACGAACGGATACGGAAAGAATCTCAATATGATGGGTTTTACGCGGTATGCATCAGTTTAGACGAATCTCCTGAAGTCATTATTCGTATAAACCAACGACGTTGGGAAATAGAAGAATCCTTTCGGCTAATGAAGACGGAATTCAAGGCACGGTCAGTCTATCTTTCCCGAGAAGACCGTATACGCGCCCATTTCCTGATATGTTTTTTATCTCTGACCTTGTATCGGCTGCTTGAGAAAAAGCTGGGAAACTCCTATACGCCCCGTGAGCTGATTCATACATTACAGGATATGAACTTTCTTCAACTTCCTATAGACGATTACGTGCCAGCGTATACACGTACGGAGATTACCGACGCCATACAAAATGCCTTCGGATTCCGAACGGATTATGAAGTACTGAGTGAAAAACAAATGAAAAAAATTTTAAGAACTACTAAGAAAATATAAAACTTACTCACTTTTTTTCGCAGATATAAAGAGCTAGAAACGCCTATAAATACGCATTTCTAGCTCTTTATTATTTTGAAAGTATTAATTATAAAATAATACTATAAATACTGCAAAAATACAATATAATAATCAAAAACATTTCATTATCGCAGCATTTAACCAATTTGTCAAATACATAACTTTTCAACATGACTTATCCAATGCCTACTTTTCCGTCCCAATACCTATTTTATTCTTTAATGCAAAATATATGCGTCTCTCAGGCATAGTATACTCCTGAAATTATACTGCCAGCAATCGTTTAAGGGGTTTCACTCCCAAAAAACAGAACCTAACCTTGGTAATAAAAAAGGAAGTTTGGCTTTCAACCTTGCGAGTCGAATTTCCAAACTCCCTTTTGCAAATATGTCTGTTACTTTCCATTGTATCAACGATAGACGGATTACATCGGACTTCCAACAGTCGTTGATACAATCTAATTTTTCTACTGTTGAATTATTGAAACAGGTGCATTTGCACACTCCAAAGCAATTGTGCCGCAATTATACAATAAGCCATTTTAGAAAAATTACTCCTCAACTACAAATTGGAATCTGACGTGTAAACAATGCACATTTAAACTTCTATTTTCTATAGATCCAGCTGCATGAAAATTGCATTTGATGCCGGATTAACATTGTATTTTTCTATATATTTAAATCCTACCTTTTCATATATTTTAATAGCACTACTCATAAATGGAACTGTATCTAATCGCATGTACTTATATCCTATTGCTCCGGCATCTTCAATAATCTTCTCAGATAACATATTACCTAAATGATTTCCACGAAACTCTTCTCTAATATAAAGTCTCTTAATTTCACAATAGTCATCATCATTTTTTGTTAGGGCCACACAGCCAGCAAGCTTTTCATCTACTAGTGCAATATACATTTTTCCGTTTGAATAACCATATTTTTCACTGAAATGATACATTTCAGTGAAAATTTCTGTGACGATAATGTCTTGCCTACTTCTGGATCCTCTTTAAGAATCATATCTGTGTATTATTTTACTAGTTCATAGAATTCATCAATCCTATCATAAGCAGGTACAATTTCAATCATCATTAAACTCCCACAATTCCTCTGTTATCGAATAATTAGCCCAGGTATTATTTTCTTTTGTATCAGTAAGTTTAAAATCAAATTTTGCATACAAATGTCTTGCTGCTTTACAGATATCAATTGTCCATAGGCTTACATGGGTATATTGCATTTTCTTACAGTAATCCATTGCTGTCTGCATTAAAGCCTTACCTGCACCTTTTCCTTGTAATGAAGCATCCATACCGAATAATCTAAGCTGAGCATCATGTTCTCCTCTATCTATTACACAGATAGAACCTTTGATTTTTCCACCGTTCTCTATAATCCACATCTTATTTTTTTCAGGATTATCGAATAATTCCTCGCAAGCGTGAAGGAAATATTGCTCTGTACTAGGCAGAAAATCAAACTGCGTTTCAAATATCTTATAATAAAAATGTGAAACTAAGCTTACTTCACCAGATCCTACTTCTCTTATAACAAAATTACTCATTTATTTTATCTCCATTCTTTGATAATTTTTCTTCTATGCAGATCATGGCATTACAAACAGCATCACAATCCTCTTTGTTCAGATTTTCAATCATTTCAAATATTTTATTGTATGTGATTTCGATTACCCTTTTCGCCTCATCTATTCCATATTCAGTAAGTGATATGTCTTGGCTGCGTCCATCTGTACTAGAAGCTTTTCTTGTTATCATATTTTTCTTTTCGAATCCAGATATGACACGGCTAATATATCCCTTATCTAACAGTAATAGATTGCATAAATACTTTGCACTAAGTCTTTCGTTTTCATAAAGCTCAAATAGAATACGATTCTCTGTAACAGAATATCCGCTATCTAAATAATTGCGATCCAATATTCCTATGAGAGGTGTGTAAAAACGGTTGAATTTACGAATCTGTTCTATAGCATCAAGTTTCTCCTGCATCTTATTACCTCCATCAGGTTGCTTGAAGCAACTAAATGAATTATAAATGTTTTAATTGCTTTTGTCAACCTATTAATTATTGTTTTATTCTATAATGGCAACTAACTTTTTCATATATTCATTAAAGAAAAGAGCAATTGTAAATATCTACAATTGCCCTTATCGGTGTTAAAGATATTTAATTTTTATAAACTTATCTCGATGATAAAATTACGATTTATATCATTCGTTCAGTAGCCACCCATTATCTCCATGATAAATCATCTGCTTAGTCATTCCACCATCAATGCAGATATTTTCACCGGTGATGAAACCCGCCTTGTCCGAACTGAGAAAAAGAACCATATTGGCAATATCCAATGGATTTCCTACTCGCCCTGCTGGGTGTTGCTTAGCATCTGCTTCGTCATTATCTTTATAGGCATTATCAATCCATCCCGGAGAAATAGAATTCACTCTTGCTTTGCCAGCAAATGATACTGTCATCCCATGCGTCAAGGCTACGATGCCACCTTTGGCAGCAGTATAGCTTTCCGTCTGTGGCTGACTCATTCGATCTCTTGATGATGAGATATTGATAATTGATGCTCCACTTGAAAAATGCGGAGCAAATAATTTGCTCAAGTAGAATAGAGCCGTCATCCCAACTCTAAGAGCGTAATTAAAATCCTCATAGTTGCATTCGTCAATGCCTTTCATTGGCGGCAGGACATTATTGACCAATACATCTACGTGCCCATAATCCGTTATTACTTTTCCAGCAAATCTTTCTAGCGTTGCCTTATCACTGATATCTCCAATAAAATAATCATTATTGAGAATATCTATAATGCAGACCTTCACACCACGACTTTTGAACTCATCCACAATGCATTTCCCTATTCCCTTTACTCCGCCAGTGGCAACTACAACTTTATTAGTAAAACTCATTTTATCCTTCAAAATAATCAACTCAACCTACAAAATAACTATCCTATCTACACAACCTACCATATTTTCAAGCTGTCAACTCAACTCTCTGAATTTCTCCAAGTCGATATGTTCCCACTAAGTTATTTTATATAAAAATTAGGGAGTCGAGGATTTTCCCCTTGACTCCCCAAAATTCCTATATTTCAAGGGTTTCTAAGGCTATTTACTTCTGTACTCTTGACATCAATACCACTGTCTCGACATGGCTCGTGTGAGGGAACATATCAACGGGCTGGACTTGACGAATGTTATAGCCGCCTTCACAAAGGATGGCGGCGTCACGGGCAAGAGAGGCCGGTCCGCAGGAAACGTAGACGACGCGTTTGGGACGCACGGCAAGGATGGCGTCAAGAACGGGCCGCTCACAGCCGGCTCTTGGCGGATCAAGGACAACGACGTCGGGGCGGATTCCGTCCCTCACAAGAAGGGGCAGCTCTTTAGCCGCATCAGCACAGATGAATTCACTGTTTTTGATGTGATTGTCCCGGGCATTTTTTCTGGCGTCAGCAATCGCTGGTGCGACAATCTCGATTCCCAAGGCGTGCCGTGCCTTTTGGGCGAGAAAAAGGGTAATCGTTCCTGTGCCGCAGTAAAGGTCGATAACGTTTTCCTTTCCTTCAAGGGCGGCATAGGAAAGGGCAGTTTCATAAAGGCGCTGCGCCTGCAGCGTATTGACTTGGAAGAAGGAATGGGGGGAAATGACAAAGGTTAGGTCGCCCAAGCGGTCATGGATGACACCGGGCCCATAGATTACCTTGTTGTGGGGACCCATAATGACGTTTGTGTGGCGGGTATTGACGTTCTGTACCAAGGTAACAAAGCCGGGGATGGCTTCTTTCAGCATATGGGTCAGTTCCTTGAGATGGGGTACACGGTCCGTATTGGTGACAAGGACAGCCATGACCTCTCCGGTCTGGACGCCGACGCGGCCCATGATATGGCGCACGATGCCCGTGCGGGCGTCTTCTTTTAACGCCGGGATATGGTAGCGTTCCATCCAGGCACGGACGACGGCCGTAAGTTCGTTATTTGCATCATGCTGGATGAGGCAGCGCTTTACGTCAATGACGTGATGCGTGCCCTGGGCAAAGCAGCCAATAGACAGGCTGTGCTTTTTCCCTTCTGCCACAGGGACCTGCATCTTGTTGCGGTAATGCCACGGATCATCGGCTCCCAAAGTGGGATTCACGTTGATGCCCGAAAAATGACCAATGCGTTCCAAGGCATCGATGACGGTCTGACGCTTTTGAACAAGCTGCGCCTCATAGGCTAGATGCTGGATCTGGCAGCCGCCGCAGGCTTCATAGACAGGGCAGGGCGGTGTGATTCGGTCCGGACTGGGGACCAGGATCTTTTCCAAGCGTCCCAGGCCGTAGTTTTTCTTTTTGGCTGTGACTGCGGCCGTTACTCGTTCACCAGGAAGGGCTCCGGGGATAAAATAGGTAAATCCTTTCACTTTACCGACCCCTTCACCGGAACTGCCCAGCCCCGTTATGGTGATTTCAATATGTTCGTTAGGTGTGGTTGTGCGTTTATCTCTTTTCATACCAATCATTATAGCGGGGAAGAAGAGGGAAGGCAACTTTTCCCTGTTTTCTCTTTGTACAAAAATTGTAAAGCTAAATTTACCTCAAAAAAACGATATTTTGAAAAAATGAATCATCTTGCAAAATTAATGATTGACAGATAATATCTTCATCATCTACCATAAGAGTAGCTATTCAGGATAGAGAGACGCTTCTTTAGCAAGCGCCTTTTTTCAACGGTAAAAAGTATACAAAAATAGCGTAAGAAAATAAAAAAATGATTATTCTTGTAGCGGGTGTTTGCTCGGGACTGGGAATGTTGCTTTATTGAATTGAGGGGGGAATCATGACAATTACAGAAGATTTGCACATGCTGCTTTATGTGGCGCTTGGAGGCGCCTTGGGCTCCGTGGGGCGTTATCTTGTTGCCGGAAGCCTCAAGGGTGTGGGGGGGACGGATTTTCCCTGGCACATGATTGCTGTCAATACGCTTGGCTGCATTTTGGTTGGCTTTTTTGTGGCTGTATTATACGTTAAACTGCCGCATCCTCGTTGGATCAACCTCTTTTATTGGGGATTCATTGGAGGTTTTACAGCCTTTTCTTCATTTATCAAAGAAGGAATGCATTTTTTCCTGCATGGGGAGCATATTACGGGATTCCTTTATATTTTCCTGCAGAACATGCTTGGTATGTTTGCTGCCGGTGCCGCTTTTTGGTTGGGCAAGATGCTGCTTTAAGGATGACCGCGGCTCCTTTGTAAGGGGTGATGGAAGTGAGTATCAATATGTTTTTTCTTATTGTGACGGCTTTGGGTCTTGTAGGATCGACCTTTTCCTGGGGGATGTACCGAACGGGATTTTCCCTGCTTCACTCTGCTTGGACGCTCCTGCCCTTTTTACTCATGCCCTTGATTTTTGCCATTGGTAATATTTTTACGGAATCGCTTCCTGTTACGCTGATTCGTTATTTTAGTTGGAGTGGCGGAGTGTGGATGGGTTTTATCTTTTATTCTGTGCTCTTATCTATCTTTTATGGTGTTTGTTGGCTCCTTGGCCGGTTTTCCCAGTCTCCGAACCTTGCACCCAATGCGGCCATCACAATTTTTTTTCATCGCTTTTTTGGGGACCGGTCTTGGCGTTTACCAGGCCCTTCATCCCCATGTGCGGCGGATCACCCTTCGCACGTATAAACCTTTGACGCGGTCCATGCGTATCGTCTTTGCTTCGGACCTGCATTTTGGAACTCTTTGGGGCCGCCGGTATGGGCAAAAGCTCGTGAGCCGCATTAATGCGGAAGACCCCGATCTTGTGATTTTTGGCGGTGACCTTGTGGACCGCAGTCTTTCCTTTGTCATGCGCGAGGGCAGTATGGATGCCTTGCGCAGCCTCCGCGCTCCTATGGGCCTATATTCCGTCATGGGCAATCATGATCTCATGGCAGGTACGGGAGAGCAGGAACGGACTTATCTGGAACGAATGGGCATTCGGTTCATTGTGAATGAGTCCATTCCTGTGAGCAGTTCCGTTTGGATCACAGGCCTTGATGATGAGCGCTTTGGAAAAAAGGGCTATGAGGCGCCTGCAGCCCAAGGCAGTGACCTCCATATCTTTGCGGAACATGAACCATACCATGTTTTGGAAGCATCACAAAAGGAGTATGACCTTTATTTTGCCGGCCATACTCATGGAGGACAATTCATTCCTTTAAACCTCATTACACAGCGACTTTTTGCGCTGGACCATGGCACTCAGGCCTTTGGGAATATGCTGGCGACTGTATCGACAGGCCATGGCCTGTCCGTTATTCCCATGCGTCTTGGCGTACCGCCGGAAATTGTGGTTGTCAGTGTAGAACCGATTAAAAAATAAAAAAGGCCGTTACGAATCCTGTGTTCGTAACGGCTTTTTACTTCAAAGTTCATCGGTGAAAAGGGTGAAATGGTTCTTTTTGTAGGCAATAAGTCCGTCTTTTTGCATGCGGCTCAGTTCCGCTGAGAGAGCAGAACGGTCGACGCCGAGGTAATCCGCCATTTCCTGACGGTCAAAGGGGATGGAAACCTGCTTTTTTCCTTGTTTGTCAGCGAGAAAGGACAGATAGGACAGGACACGGCCGCGGATCGATTTTGATGCTGTATAGACCATACGCCGGGATAGGCCCAAGTTTTTGCGGGCCAAGATGGTCAGGAGGTTTTCTACAAGCTTATGATGATGACTGCAGTTTGAGGGACAGATGGTCAGTATCTTGTGCATATCCATCATAAGGACTTCCGTATCTTCTGCTACTTCCACGCTGATAAGGAGCGGCTCGTCATCCATGCAGGCATAGGCTTCGGCAAAGATTTCCCCGCTGTGGGCCTGTCCCAAGATGGTCCGGTTTCCCCAGATGTCATCGTAGGCGATGTTGACGCAGCCTTTGAGGATAAGACTGACTGTGTGGACCTTGTCACCGGCACGGTGAATGTAGCTGCCTTTTTCAAAATGGCGGGTCACTGCGCCCAAACAGGTGAGGGCCGACTTGATTTCCTCCGTACGTAAGGTACGGAAAAAGGGTGTTTTCGCTAAAAATGCAAAATCCATGGTTTCTCCCCTTTTGTTGTTGAAACAACGTAATTAATTGTACCCCTATCGTATAATGACACCATCGAAAAAGCAAGTGAAACCATGAATCTTTTACATACAGGGGAGGAAACACTCATGAAACGGAGAATCATCAAAATCGACGATAATAAATGCAACGGCTGCGGCCTTTGCGCTAAAGCCTGCCACGAAGGTGCCATCGGCATGGTCAATGGCAAAGCCAAGCTCTTGCGCGATGATTATTGTGATGGCCTTGGCGACTGTCTGCCGCACTGCCCGACCGATGCCATTACTTTTGAAGAACGGGAAGCTCTGCCTTATGACCGGGAAGCTGTTGAAGCAAAGATGCGGGCTGAAGGAAAACCGGTTCCGCCCCAGGGGATCTGCCCCGGTTCTCGCGTGAAGATGATGGCGCCCAAAGGCGGCTGCCCTGGGTCCCGTATGAAGATAATGGATCAGGCGGGAAAAGCAGCTGCGCCTGCTGCACCGGCAGAAGCTCCTGTAAGCCAGCTGCGCCAGTGGCCTGTGCAGATCAAACTCGTTCCTATCCAGGCTCCGTTCTTTGACGGAGCAAAGCTCCTCATTGCGGCTGACTGTTCAGCTTATGCGTATGCAAATTTCCACGAAGAATTCATCAAAGGTCATATTACCATCGTGGGCTGCCCGAAACTTGATGCCGTCGACTATTCGGAAAAATTAGGTGCGATTTTTGCTTCAAATGATATCAAGAGCGTGACCGTGGTCCGCATGGAAGTCCCTTGCTGCGGCGGTCTGGAACATGCTGCCGTCAAAGCCCTTCAGGATAGCGGCAAGATGATTCCTTGGTCTGTCGTAACGATTTCGACCGATGGCAGGATCCTTGATCGGACGTAAGGCGGCCTTTGAAACGAGGCGCTTCTTAAAGTTCGGCATTTCCTTAAGGCGCGTCTCTAGCTGGAAGCTAGTTGCAGGGCTTTATTTAGCTCCGAACAGATGATCTTCCTAAAAGTGCAAAATGGCCTCGAATCCGCTAGGTTCGGGGCCATTTTTTAGTGTTCCAAAAGGATGCCGACGGCAGCAGAAAAGGCAATGTAGATGATGGGATGGAGCTGCCACTTGCGATAGCAAAACCAGATGAAGGCTGTCAGTATCATCATTTTAACTTTAAAGAGGTCGGCCAGGTTTCCCGTAACTTTCCAGGTATTTACCTGGAAGAGGGCAATCTGTGCGACACTCAGGCCTGCAGCCATGATGAGGGCCGCTGACGCAGGGCGGAGGCCGGAAAAGATCTGGCTGACGATGGCTGAGGATTGAAATCTACGGAGCATCCGTGCAATGATGAGGATGATGATGATGGACGGGGCAATGAGTCCTAAGGTGGCGATGGCACCGCCTGCAAATCCCGCCGTTTTGAAGCCGACATAGGTCGCCATGTTGACGCCCAGGGGCCCCGGCGTCGATTCAGAGACGGCAACCATATCGGCAATGTCGGTCGTAGTAAACCAATGGGTCAGACGGCTCATCTCCTGAAGAAAAGGCAGTGTCGCGAGCCCGCCGCCAACGGCAAATAACCCGGTTTTGAAAAATTGCCAAAATAGTTGGCCGTAAAGAATCAGTGTTTCCATGATTCGTCCTCCTTTGCGTAGTTTTCAGCGTGGTCTTGTGGATCTTCTTCCTTGCTCATTGTCTTAATAGAGGCAGACTTTGAGGAAAAGAGACAGCCTGCTATGCCGGAAAGAACAATCAGCATGACAGTTGGGATGCTTGTCAAGAGAGATAAGACAAGGACGATGAAAAATAACAGCCAGCTGGTCTTGTCAATGAGGGCTTTTTTCCCTAATTTGATGACCGCATCAAAAATCAGGACGGTGACGCAGGCGCGGATCCCGTCAAAGGCATGTTTTACAATAGCAAGGTCAGCAAAATTCAAAAGAAAGGCGGCAATGGACGTAATAATCAAAAGGGAAGGAAAGATAACTCCCAGTGTAGCAATGATGCCGCCTGTGATTCCGTACAGCTTGTAGCCAATAAAGGTAGCCGTATTGATGGCAATGACGCCGGGCGTACACTGCCCAATGGCATAGTCATCCATGAGTTCCTCTTCCGTTGCCCAGTGGCGCTTTTCCACCACTTCCCGCTGCAGAATCGACAGCATGGCATAACCGCCGCCGAATGTGGTGATCCCGATTTGAGCAAATACCCAGAAAAGCTTCCAACACTTTTTCATTCCATCCATTTTAGCTTCCTCCTTTAGGCTGCTTTCGTCCCCTTAGGCGCATCTAGGTACCGTTTACGGGATTTTGGCGGTTTTCTTTTTCTGCACCATAGCGTATCATAGAATTAACTATATGAATAATATTTGTCTTATAATGAGGTATATGATATGAATATATATCAACTGCGCTATTACATCGCTGTCGTTGAAGAAGGTACGATTTCAGCAGCAGCCAGGAAACTGAATCTTTCTCAGCCACCCCTGTCTACCCAAATCAAGCTGCTGGAAGAAGAGGTAGGAACGGAGTTGTTTATACGCGGTGCGCGCCAGATCACGCTGACACCGGCCGGACGCCGGTTCTACCAGTATGCACTGGAAATGACAGATATAGAACGGCAAGCCTTGGAAGAAATCCGCGATATGGGCCGAGGCGGAACTGGGACCGTGCATCTTGGTTGTATCTCTTCCGCCCACGTGAAGGAAGTCTATGAAGGGCTTGATGCTTTTCACAGGCAATATCCCCTTGTCCGGCTGCGAATCGTAGAAGGCAACACGCTTGAACTGGAAGAAAAACTGGCTCGAAATGAGCTGGAAGCTGCTTTTGTTCGGACTCCGGAAACTTTTAAGCATGTTGAGCGTCTTCCCCTTCGCCAGGATCCGATGATGGCTTCCGGCAAACGAGCGTTTTTCAGTGAGATTCCTTCGCATAGGAAGCTCATCATGAAAGACCTTGCAGCGTGTCCTCTGATCCTTTATAAACGCTGGGAAGCAAGGATCCGTGATCTTTTTTCTCACGCTGGAAGGCAGCCGCAAATTGTTGGTGTTGCAGACGACCTTCGTACTTGCCTTATGATGGCTGATTATGGACTGGGAATCAGCGTGACACCCTTGGAGGCCCTTCGCGGCTATCCCCATCTGACGCGTCGGGTGATTGCGGAAAAGGGCCTTGTTTCCACGCTTGAACTTGTACTTCGTAAGGATGCCTATATTTCAGCCAGTGCAAAAGCCTTATTTACTGTTTTTAAAGAGCGTGACAAAAATCAGGAGGAATAGGGACAACTGGCATGGACGGTATTTTGAATCAGCAGGAGGCAGGCTTCTGGACTTTTTTACCAAATAAGAAACCCCCACCATGGCGTGACCCATGGTGGGGGTTGATGTGACTTATAATAATGGCGGATGGGGTGGGATTCGAACCCACGATACCTTGCGGTATACTTGATTTCGAGTCAAGCACCTTCGACCACTCGGACACCCATCCGCAGATTAGGCTATTATATCATATTAACGGCGCCGTGTAAAAAATTCCTGCAAAATTTTTTTACAGCGCTCTGCTTCGATACCGGCTTTGATGATGGTATTTGCATGGAGACTGGGGTGGAGGGGAATCTGGAAGAGGCTCCCACAGGCTCCGGCTACGCTGTCGCTCGCCCCAAAGACAACGCGTCCGATCCGGGCATTATAGATGGCACCGGCGCACATGGGGCAGGGTTCCATGGTCACATAAAGGGTGGAGTCAGCTAGGCGCCAGCGCCGGAGCTTTTCACAGGCTTCCCGGATGACAAGGATTTCTGCATGGGCCGTGGCATCATGCGCTCTTTCCCGTCGGTTATGGTTCCGGGCAATGACGCGTCCATCCTGGACGAGAATGGCCCCTACGGGAATTTCCCCTTCAAGAGCGGCCAAGGCTGCTTCCTTCAGGGCTTCTTCCATATACATCTTTTCTTCGTCTGTTGCAAGCTCCATGGTAGGATTCCTATTCTTTCCGGGTCAGCTGCAGCAGGTCATAGGGCGTTTCCTGATAGACCATATTGACCCAATTGGTGTAAAACAGGTGAGCATAGCTGCACCACTTGAAGCAGGGCTGCTCACTGCTGTCATTGTCGGGATAGTAAAATTTCGGCTGCTCCGGGTCAAGGCCCTTGTTTTTGTCACGGATGAATTCATCCTGCAGGGAATTTCGGTCATATTCAAAATGGCCCATGACAAAGATATGGCGCATGTCGCTCGTACTGCAGATGTTGATGCCGTTTTCGGCGCTGCGGCTCAACACTTCAAGGCGCGGGTCAGCGTCGATCTTATTGTCATCGACACGGGTATAACGCGATTGGGGAATGAAGTAGCGGTCATCAAAGCCGCGCAGGAGCGGATGGAAGTTTGTCGTAAGTCCATAGGGATAGATGCCGTAGAGCTTTTTGGGGAGCATGATCTTTGGTATATTGTAGTAATAGTATAACCCAGCTTGGGCGCCCCAACAATAGTGGAGAACAGAAAAGACATGGCTCCGGGCCCACTCAAAGTACTGGACAAGTTCAGGCCAGTATTCAACATCTTCAAAGTCAATCTTTTCGACTGGTGCGCCGGTGATGATGAAGCCATCATAATAGCGGTCCTTGATGTCATTCCATTCAAGATAGACTCGGTCTAAATAGGAATTATCCGTGTGCGTACTGACGCGGGACACAGGGCGGCAGAAATCAATCTCGATTTGGATAGGGGAGTTGCCCAATAGGCGCAGGAGCTGCAGTTCCGTCGGCTTTTTAAGGGGCATGAGGTTAAGAATCAGGATCTTCAAGGGCCGGATATCCTGCGTCATGGCACGGTCTTTTCCAATGGTGACGATTCCTTCTTCACGGAGACGGTTTACAGCGGACAGGCCGCCGTCAATTTTAATGGGCATGACAAAAACTCCTTTCCTGCAATAAAAAAAGCCTTCCTCCCTGCAGGGACGAAAGCATCGTGGTACCACCCAGCTTTACCTTGCCCTTGGGCAAGGTCTCTTGGAAACGCGGCCAAAGCCGGATTCCCCAGTGCAATAACGGGCACACCCGTACGGCCTACTGTGATTTCAGCCAATCAGCTCCAGGACCATCTTCCTTTTCTCATCTGCACTCCCTTTCACCGGTGCGGGAGTTCTCTGGAACCAGACAATAAAAAGTACTCTTCCTTTCATCGCATTTTACTATGAAATTGAAAAAATTTTAGCATGCATGGAAAGGTCCGTCAAGGAGCAAGGGGAGAAATTCCGTAGGAAAAGGATATCTTGTACAATCTGTTACAAAGTCATCTTGAATAGACCTGAAAGAAGCAAGGCCCCCTTGGAATTTTCGTTGCCAAACAAAAAGGGAAAGAGTATGATAAAGGCGTATAGCCCTTTTCTAAAAAAGGGCCGGGGAACAATTCCCGTAAATTTTAAGGAAACGGTGGCGTTTTATGAGAGCGAGGAATGTTTGGGCCGAAGTCGATCTGTCGGCCATTGCCCATAACGTACAGGTCACGCGCAAAGTCCTCAAACCGGGGACAAAAATCTGCGCGGTTGTCAAAGCTGATGCCTATGGCCACGGAGCCGTGCCCGTTGCAACGGCAGCCCTGGCGGCAGGCGTCAATTATCTGGCGGTGTCCATGACACAGGAAGCCCTGGAGCTTCGCGAAGCTGGTATCATGGCGCCTATCCTCATTTTGGGGACCATGACGGAAGAACATGAAAAGGCCCTTGTGGACTATAACATCACCCAAACGGTCTATGATCTTGCCGTGGCCCAGGAGCTTTCGGCAGCAGCCCTGCAGGAAAACAAGGTGGCCAAGGTCCACCTGGCTGTCGATACGGGGATGAACCGGATCGGCTGCCGTCCTGAAGAAGCGGCCGATCTTGCTGAGGCCATCAGCAAGCTGCCCCATGTGGAGCTTGAAGGGATGTTTTCCCATTTTGCCAGCGCCGATGAAATGGATAAAAGTTTTGCTGAAAGCCAATATCGAAAATTCATGGAAGCTGACCGCGCTATCAAGGACCGAGGCATCCAGATTCCCTTGGTCCACATCGATAACAGCGCTGGTATCACGGAGATGAAGCATACAGAATGTGACATGGTCCGTCAGGGCATCACCCTTTATGGACTGTGGCCATCGGACGACGTAGAACGCTGTCTTGACCTAAAACCGGCCCTCAGCCTCAAGGCAGAAGTCGTCTTTGTGAAGGATGTTCCAGCCGGTGAGAAGATCGGTTATGGCTGTACCTACGAGACGAAAGCACCCATGAAGGTAGCTACGATTCCCTTGGGCTATGCTGATGGCTATTCCCGCGCCCTGTCAAACCGTGGCTATATTACGATCCGTGGTTATAAGGCTCCTGTTGTGGGTCGCATCTGTATGGACCAGTTTATGGTTGACGTGACGAATGTGCCGGGTGTCCATAAGGGGGATGAAGCGGTTATCTTTGGACCGGGCGGTGTTTCCCTTGACCAATTGGCTAAGTGGGTGGGAACCATACCCTATGAGCTCATGTGTCTTTTGTCAACGCGCGTTCCCAGAAAGTACACCTACACGTATACCATCAAGCATTACGAAAACAATCGTTTTTAGGAAAAAGGGCGTAAGCCCACTAGGTTCACACACGGGTTCCGCTTCTTTTTCTGCAGAAAGGCGGGCCCTTTTTTGCATCAGGAAGGTAGGAAAGCAGTATGGAGCACTATGAAAAATTAACAGAAAGTACAATTGAAGAACTAAAAGCCATTGTAGGCGAAAAATATGTCCTCACGACGCCGGAGACCCTCGAAACGTATCAAACGGATCAAGAGACAGATTCCCGGTTCTTCCATGTGCCGGAAGCTGTTGCAGCGCCAGGAAGTACGGAAGAAGTGGCGGCCATCATGAAACTTGCCAATAAGCGCCATTTTTCCGTAACACCCCGCTCCGGCGGGACCAGCGTCTCCGACGGAGCCATTGCTGTCTGCGGTGGCATTGTCATGCTCATGGAGCGCATGAACCGCATCTTGGAAGTAAACCCGGATGGTATGTATATGGTTGTCGAAGCTGGGGCTAGGACCCTCGATGTGCAGGAAGCGGCCAAGAAGGAAGGTCTCTTTTATGCCGGTGACCCGTGCAGCGCCGACAGCTGCCTCATTGGCGGCAACCTTGCGACAAACGCCGGTGGCGATAAGGCCGTTCGCTACGGCACGACGCGCAGTCAGGTCCATGCCATCGAAGTGGTCCTGCCCACGGGCGAGATTGCACACCTGGGGGCCCGAACGAAGAAAAATACAACTGGTTTCTGTCTTGATCAGCTCGTTCTTGGGAGCGAAGGGACCCTTGGCGTCATTACAAAAGCAACGCTGAAACTGCTGCCCATTGCCCCCTACCGGTCGGACGTCCTTCTTGTCTTCACAGATCCACGGAAGGCCACGAGCCTTGTTCCCATTCTTTTAAAAGCTGGGCTTGACCCGACGAGTGTTGAATTCATGGATCATGGTTTTGTGCAGGCTTCCAGCGACTATTCAAAGATTCGACTCAGTCATTATGACGACGGCTGCTACGTTATTTTGACCCTCGAAACCTTTGATGAAGATGAGATGGATAAAAAGCTCATAAAGGTCGATGAGCTGGCTCAGGCGCATGGTGCCGTGGAAGTGTCCCTTGCTGATGACCGGGTGTGGACAATCCGCAAAAATTGTCTTGAAGCGACGAGAATCCTAAGCCGCGTCAGTACCAGTGACGATTTTGTCTTTCCGTTGGATAAGATTTCAGATGCCATCATGGATCTGTCGGAACTTGCCGCAACCTATCCTTTCCGCGTCTTTACCTTAGCTCATGCGGGAGATGGGAACCTGCACTTTAATATCCTTAAAGGGGAGCTCAGCGATGAAGCTTGGGAGGAAACCCTTTCATCCTTCCATGAAAAGGCCTATGCCTATGTCTATGCCCATGACGGCCTTCTTTCCGGTGAACATGGAATTGGGGCAAAGAAAGTAGGACAGCTCGAGCGTTTGACGGACCCTGGGCAGATGTTCATGATGACAGCCATCAAGAAGGCCTTGGATCCTTTGGATGTACTCAATCCGGGGAAGGTCATTGCAAGATATTGAGGCCGGCTCAAAAATCGGGCTTATTTGATGCAGGACCTGAGCCACTTGCTTTAGAAAAGGTCGACCTGAGGCAAGGGGCTCACGTTGTAGCGTACGATGGACCGCCTCACGTTTGGGGACAGGATAGTTCAGTTGTGAGTTTAAAAATTGTGGGTTACAACACGAAGGCCTTAAGGTCTTTTCCCCTGCGGTCTTTTCGCACCATGGCATCACAGCATTGCAGGCACCTTTACGTCTTTTGCTTGGCAGCCAGAGCCGGCGTCTCGAGACAGCATTCTGGACTCTTCCTGAATGGATTGCCTGACCGCCATTTTCCCTCCACGGCAAAAAAGTCCCGCTGGGAGACTTTTCGTTTCCCAGCGGGACTTTCCCGTCCTTATTTTCTCGATGGGCCACAGGAACAGGCACTCCTGCGGCACACGAAGCGGTCTGCTTATTGCTGCTTCCTTCCGGACCTGACAAGGTTCACAGGACTTCATTGCGCAGGACCTATCCCTATGGTCCATCCAAAAAATAAAAGCGTACTTAAAAGAAAAGCCGCATGCTGCGGCGGATTCTTAAATGGCGGAGAGTGAGGGATTCGAACCCTCGATACGGTTATCCCGTATACACGCTTTCCAGGCGTGCTCCTTCAACCACTCGGACAACTCTCCAGGTTGAAATGCTTAGGCAAAGCTTTTCAATTGTATGCAGTCTTTAAAAATGACTGCGTGTTTTAGTATAAAGGATATTCATGCCGTTGTCAAGAAATAAGTTGAATTTTTTTGTGGAAACAAGGTATAATACCATGGTACAACAGAGAGAAAGGATGGATTCCATGTCTTACGTCGCATTATATCGTACTTGGAGACCCCAGGATTTTGATGGCCTCGTGGGGCAGGAACACATCAGGAAAGCGCTCACGAACGCACTTGAGTCGGGGCGCATTTCCCATGCTTACCTGTTTACAGGCCCTCGCGGTACGGGTAAGACGAGTACGGCGCGGATCCTTGCTAAGGCCCTGAACTGTGAGAAGGGGCCAACGCCCCATCCTTGCAATACTTGCGATCATTGTCGGGAAATTACGGAAGGTACCAGTGCCGATGTCATTGAAATCGATGCGGCCAGCAACCGCGGAATTGATGAGATCCGGAAGCTTCGGGAACAGGTCCATTTTGCACCTGTTTCCAGCCGTTACAAGGTCTATATTATCGACGAAGTGCATATGATCACGGCAGACGCATTCAATGCCCTGTTAAAGACTCTTGAAGAACCTCCAGAGCATGTCGTATTTATCCTTGCGACAACGGAGCCGCAGAAGATCCCGACGACCATCCATTCCCGGTGTCAGCGTTTTGATTTTCGCCGCGTTACGGTCGACGATATTGCTGCCCACCTGCAAAAAGTAGCAGAAGGCAGCAATATCAATGCGGAACCGGATGCCCTGCGTCTTATGGCCATTCAGGCCGATGGGGGAATGCGCGATGCCGTTGGTCTTCTGGATCAATGCAGTATCATGGCTAATCCTGTGACAGCTGAAACGGTGCGGCAGGTCCTTGGTATTGCCGGGCGCGATACGATGCGGGCCTTGGTAGAGAAAATTGGCCGCCGCGATCTGCCTGCTGCCTTGGATCTCCTCAATCAGCTCATGGACGATGGAAAAGATGTCACCCAGGTCCTGACAGAGCTCCTCGAATATATGCGAGCCCTGCTCCTTTATCAGGCTGATCCGGCGTATCAGGAGATTTACTTGACCGATACAGCGGAAAATCTCAAAACTGTGGAACCGCTTTTTACGCGCAGCCGCATTCTTGCTGCAACAGCGCGTATCCATGAGGCCTCCCTTGATGTGAAGCGTTCCCTGCGGTCAAAGATTGTCGCAGAGATTTGTCTTTATGATCTCTGCCGCGGCGAAGGGGAGAGTCCTGCGGCACTTATGTCCCGCATTGAGACACTTGAAGGGAAAGTCACCCACCTCATGGCAGGCGGTGCTCCAGCCGTATCACCCGCATTTGAGCCGCCAAGGGAAAAAAGGAGCAAGACGCAGGAAGCGGCTTATGCTTCCCCGATGGCAACGGCACCGGACATGCCTTCTGTAACTCAGAAAGAAGCTTCTTTTCCCTCTGCAGAAGGGCCTGCTGCCATTCCTTTGGAAAAACGGCAAGAAGCTTCTTTTGAAAAGCAGGCATCCGCTGTACCGCAGCGAGCGGGCCAGAAAATGGAAGCCGAGGGTGCCTCTTTTACTCCGCCCTTTGAAGAAAAAACGGACGCTCCCCGTCAGCCTTCTGATCTAGCAGGGGCCCAGCGACTCTGGAATGGCGTTCTGCAGGGTCTCAAACAGCGTCATAAGATGGGCTTTTTTGCCTATGCGCGGGAGGCAACTCCCCTTGACTTTGATGGCAAAAGGCTCACGGTGGGGACGGCAACGCAATTGGCCAAGGACCGCCTTGAACGCAATGATCTAAGGGACGAGGTCCTTGCCATCTTAAAGGCGGGGACAGGGCAGAATTTCGAATTTGCGGTCGAACAGGCCAGCGAAAAACAAATGGAAGCGGCAAGGAAAACTGCGCCTCGCGTGGCTTCCCGCCCCCAGCATAAGGCGGCGCCGCCTGCGCCGCCCAAGGAAGCGCCCCTTCCCAAAGAAGACGACGAACTTCCTGAAACCGTCAAACGGGCCATGATGGTCTTTGGCGGAAGCCTTGTAAAAGATGATTCGAATCAATAGGAGGAATGAACAATGTTTAAAGGCGGAATGGGAATGAATGGTATGCAGGGCATGCTGAAAAAAGTCCAGAAGATGCAAAGTGAGATGCTGAAACTCCAGGATGAACTCAAGGAACGCACCGTGGAAGCCACGGCAGGCGGGGAGGCAGTCAAGGTTGTTGTAAATGGCAGCAAGAATGTCGTAAGCCTTGCCATTTCGCCTGAAGCTGTCGATCCAGATGATGTAGAAATGCTCCAAGATCTCATCGTAACAGCTGTCAACGAAGCAATGAAGAAGGTTGATGAAATGACAGAAAAGGAAATGGGCAAAGTAACGGGCGGCATGAAGCTGCCGGGGATGTACTGAGAACACTATGCGCATGATCAAACCTCTGGCCCGGCTTCATGAGCAGCTGCGCAAATTGCCGGGGATTGGCTCCAAATCGGCGCTGCGTCTTTCCTACCACGTCCTTGATATGAAACGAAGCGATGTGGAAGCTCTGGCAGCGGCGCTGGTTGCTGTCAAGGATCAGGTCCATCTCTGTACGTCCTGTTTTAATCTTTGTGAAGGTACACGGTGCGAAATTTGTGAGGATGAAAAGCGGGACCATGGGCTCATCTGTGTCGTTGAAGAACCGCAGGATGTAGCGGCTATGGAACGGACAAAGGGTTTTGAAGGGGTGTACCACGTCCTTCATGGCGTTCTGTCTCCCCTTGATGGCGTGGGCCCTGACCAGCTGAAGATCCGCGAACTCATGCGCCGTTTGCAGGACGGTTCGGTACACGAAGTGATCCTTGCAACCAATTCCGATGTGGAGGGGGAGGCAACAGCAGCCTATCTGGCGAGTCTCATCCGTCCCTTGGGCATCAAGGTCAGCCGCATTGCCCACGGCCTCCCCATGGGTGGGGACCTTGAATATGCCGATGAATTGACGCTTTACAAGGCCCTGGAAAACCGTCGGGAACTTTGATTGTCCCTTAGGATGTGAAGAAAGGCGGTACGTAGTTATGGAAGTTTGGGTGTTTGGCCTTGCGGCCCTTGTCATTCTTCTGATAGTCGTCAATATCTTTTCCCTTTCCCTCAAGCTTTTGTGGAACGGGGTTGTTGGCATGATCCTTCTTTGGCTGTTCAATCTGGTAGGGGGAATTGTCGGTCTGCATCTTGAAATTGGTGCTGTTTCCGCTTTGGTGGCGGGATTCTTTGGAATTCCCGGCGTCATTCTCCTGCTGCTTTATCAGCTCATGGGGCACTAAGCGATGGCATTTAGTAAATCAGAAAATGAAAGGGTACGAATCCTGTGCTATCTTGTGATTGGCGGGACGGCGGCCCTTTTTGAATGGGCCTTGGTGTATTTATTTGCCGTGCGCCTCGGTCTCAATTATCTTTTGTCAACAGGCCTTGCTTATCTTTGTTCCACGGTCTGCCACTATATTGCGACCAATTGCTTTGTTTTTGACAGTGGCGTCCGCTACAGCAGAAAAAAGGAGTTTTCCCTGGTCCTTATTGTATCGACCCTGGGTCTTTTGCTGAACCTTCTTTTGATGCGCCTTTTCGTCGGTGCCCTAGGCGGCAGCGTCATGCCGAGTAAGATCCTTGCATCGGCACTTGTGACCATTTGGAACTATCTATCCAGAAAAAAATGGATCTATTCATAAGACGGCGGCTCCCACAGCTCCCGTCTCACTAAAAAGGGTGGGTTCATGATGTTTCGAAAAAAAGTTGATATCAAGTCATTCAAAAAAGTATATCTCGTCCATAACCACAATGCGGGTAAGCAGACTTTCTTTGCTGCCATGCACCGCAGTGTGGAGCGCCTTGCCGACGAGTTTATCGCGATGTATGGACCGGCTGCCTTTTCCTATTACCGCATCAACACCTTCAACGATGCTCAAATCGTGGCACGTAAGGCCTGCGATGAACAAGTCGATTGGATCATCATTGCTGGCGGCGATGGTACACTGCGCGCCATTTCAGAAGTACTCGTTGAACGGGACTATATGCCCTATGTGAGTATCTACCCTGCTGGTACGGTGAACCTTGTTGCCAAGGAACTGGCCCAGAAAACCGATGCCACAAGTTGGCTCATGCGCGTTGAAAAGGGCATTACGGCTCCAGTCTGGCTAGGAAAGGCCAATGACCGGATTTTTCTGACTGTGGCCGGCATCGGCGTTGATTCCCTCGTCGTCGATATGGTCACGCCCAAAGAAAAAAAGCTTCTTTCAACCCTTGCCTATGTGCGCCAGAGCGGCCTTGTGGCGGGAAATGAAATGCTGCTGCATCCGTGGAAGTATAAGTTTGAGGTTATGATTGACGGTGATGGCGTATGGCGGGCGGCCAGTTCCGTTATCGTCACAAAGAGCCGTTACTATGCGGGCCGTTTCTCTCTTGTTAACGGGGGCTCCTTATCCAATCCTGCACTATATGTCATCTTATTTAAAAAGGACCGTTGTGTCGACTTCCTGCGCTACACAGCGCTCATTGCGGCCGATATGCTCTCCTTGGATAAATCGGTCGAAATCTGTAAGGCCCAGGAGGTCCAGATTCGCTGCAACGTGAAGAACTTTGCGGCCGAATTGGATGGGGATAGCGTAGCAACGTCGCCCCTTTCCATTTCCCTCCTACCGACTCCGCTTAATTTTATTTCCTAGGGAGGCATTGTGAAAAAGAAGCTTGCGCTCATTCTTCCGGCCCTTCTTATTTTGGGTCTGGAATACTTTTTATGCTGGAATGATCTGAAAGCCATTTCGCCTTTTCCTCTGGCTGAATGCTGGTACCGAACTTTGAATCACTTTCTGCGGGATTTTCTGCTTCTTGGGACGGGCTCACTCCTTTATCTTAAGAAGCACCGGATCAAGGATCGGGCCCGGCGCTATTTCCCCGTCGTGGTCATTGGCGTGCTGTATCTTTTGGACGCCCTCTTCATGGTGACCTATGTTGAGCTTGACTGGGGATTTATGACGGTCCTTTCAATTCTTGCCGGTCTTTTTAACAATATCGTTGTCCTTTTGGTAACGGCCATGGTCTATCACCATTACCCCAATCGGGGAATGAAGGCATTTTATTTCCTTGTTTATTTTGTAACAGCCTTCATTATGTTGGGGGATGCAGTCTACTTCTGGAATACGAGCATGCATGTAGAGAGTGTTCTTTTTGAGAACCTCAATTATTATGCGGCCATAGGCGTCCTGTCAACGACGGATTCTTGGAAGCTGGTTCTTGGCGCCCTGCTTCTTATCGTGCTTGCTGCCCTTTTCCGTGTCGATCGCCCCCAGCGACGCAAGCCTAACCTGCCTTGGTCGCTCCTGTGCGTTGCTGTTTTTGCCTTGGGTCTTAACCTGACCTATCTTTTGTGCCGTGAAGGCGTCTATCATGGCCTTGACCTCGTGCCGGGCCTTGATCTTGAAGTGGATTTGGAAAAGAACCGAAAAACGACACGGGATGCTGTGGCATACCCTGTGAACGTGAACTTTTTCCAAAAAGCCTTTTTCAAGACCGATAAGGTTGTTCACGATCCCAGTGAATATAAGAAACGGGAACTGACCGATAAGGATCGTACCATCTTGAAACGTCTGGGCATCCTGCCTAAAACACCAGTCATTGTTCGAGATAAACCTGCTTATGACCGAATTGTCATGATCATCTTTGAGTCCGTCCATCGGGATTATCTCCATTACTATAATCCCGCGATTCCCAAGGAAACGACGCCTTATCTGGACTTGCTTGTCGAAAAGTATCCGCACCTTGACCACTACTACTCATCGGCAGTTCCGACGACACAGGGCCTTAATGCGACATTCCGCAGTCAGCTCATCTATGATGGTGACCTGCCGGGGACCCACCAGCCGTCACTGTTTCGTTCCCTTGAAAAAGCGGGGATTCCGGGGACATTTTTCAGTGCATCAAGCCGCTACTACAATAATGAGTACCGCGAGTATCCAGAACAGTTTGGTATGGCTCACTATTTTGCTAAGGAAGATATTGCCAAAGAAGGCTACTCTGGAGCAAGTGGCTGGGGTTTTCATAACGATGTCATGTATGACAACATGCTGCGCTTTTTAAAGAAAAGCCGCGGTCAGTCATTCCTTGTTGTCACGAAGACCCTTGATATGCACCAACCTTATCCCTATTATGGGATTACTTACGAAAACATGCCTGAGTCCGTGCGAACCCAAGGCACGGTAACCGTGTGCGGCATGTATTGGGTAGATCAGACCGTGAAGCATTTCTTTGAGGAAGCGGAAAAGGAAGGACTCATGGATGATCGGACCCTTTTTGTGATTACAAGCGACCATAATCCCCATTCGGGTGGGGAATATAAGACCCTTGTCCAAAAGCCGCAGGACAAGAAGAGCGTGGCGCCGATTCCTCTTATCTTTGTGAGTAAGAATCTGGAACCGTTGAAAAATCTCGAAAGTACGGATTATGGCAGCCAGGAAGACCTGGCTCCGACGCTCCTTGCGCTCATGGGCGTCCCCGTACCGGAAGAATTCATGGGGAGAAATCTCCTGCAGCCTACGGATCATCCCTATGCCTTGGGCTATTTTGGCGGTAAAGCCTATTACTATTCCGCCGACTTATCCTTTGTTTCCACGTTGGACGAGCCAACACCGGATCGGGAGGAAAAGGACGCCCTGGCAAATTATGTGATGTACAACTATGTGGAGCGGCATCTTAAGTATATGCCTTCCCTTTAAGGCACATACTTCCTCAGCCTGTTATCAATTGGGGAGGAGCCAAGTGGCGGGACCACCCGCCGCCGGTTCCTCCCTTGGTTTATTTGTAAGGAGTGTATGCTGATGCAAGAAAACGTGCCCCCGTCCTTTGGAAGACGGATGAAAAAAATCCTGGAAGTGATGGTGCCAATCCTGATTACCCAGCTTGCCATCACGGGGATGAACCTCGCCGATACAATCATGAGTGGTCACGCGGGCACGGCCGAACTCGCCGGGGTTGCCATCGGAGCCAATATTTGGATGCCTATTTTCACAGGACTCAATGGCATCCTCCAGGCCTTGACTCCGATTGTCGCCAACTACCGCGGTGCAAAAGCCTATGAAAAGATTTCCGGCGCGGTCTTCAGTGGGCTGATGCTTGCCTTGATCCTCAGCGTGAGCATCATCAGCGTGGGTATTCTGCAGCTTGATAAGGTCCTGTCATTAATGAATCTTGAAAGCTCGGTCGAGGTTGTAAGCCATAACTATCTAAGCTACGTGGCCATGGGCATTGTACCCTTATTTGGAGCCAGTATCCTGCGCTCTTTTGTCGATACCATGGGGTATACGCAGCTCACCATGCGGCTTTTTCTTCTTACCATGCCGGTCAACTGCTTCATGAACTACCTTTTTATCTTTGGAAAGCTGGGATTGCCCCGTATGGGCGGCGCTGGAGCGGGTGTGGGAACGGCCATTACCTGCTGGCTGCTCTTTCTGTCCTTTTCTTTTTTGGTTACGCATCTGGGCGTCTTTCGTAGTTTCCGCGTCTTTGATCGTACAGGTTTTTCCTTCAGTCACCTGCGGGAGCATCTGCGCGTGGGGATTCCCATGGGTGTTGCAATCTTCCTTGAAACGAGCATCTTTGGCGTGGAATGTCTTTTTGTATCAAGGTTTGGGACTGTGACGGTTGCGGCAAACCAAGCCGCCATGAGCTTTACGAATCTGCTCTATATGGTGCCTCTTAGTTTTTCCCTCTCCCTTACTATCATTATTGGGGCCTTTGTTGGAGCCAAGGATTATGCTGCGGCTCGGCTGTATGGCAGGACAGGCCGCGTCGGCAATGTCATGGTCGGGCTTTCCTTTGCTGTTTTCCTGCTTGTCGGGCGGACACTTATAGCTAGGCTCTACACTCAGGATCCGAGCCTTGTGGCGCCTATTGAGCATTTTCTTGGTTTTGCTATTGCGTTCCAGCTCTGTGATAGTACGGCGGCGCCTATTCAAGGCATTTTACGCGGTTATAAAGATGTCAAAGCAACTTTCTATTCGTCCCTTGCCGCTTATTGGGTCCTTGCCCTTCCCATTGGGCTCGTGATGGACTATGGATTCCATAAAGAAGCCGATGGCTACTGGATGGGCCTGATATCAGGAATCTTCTTTTCGGCCCTGTTTTTAACGCTCCGCCTGCGCTATATTGAAAAGAAATATCATGCGTAAAGAGCGGTCTGGGTTATGAAAAAAGAGGCTTGCAGCCTGCTTCGCTCGTTGGGGGATAACAGATCATTGATAGAAAGCTGTGCCGCGTTCCTAAGGAGTGGGAAAGTTCAGCTCTAAATAGGGGGTGAGCCCTTTTCCTACTTTTCCTTTCAGCCTGAGTTTCTCTCATCACGCTCTTATGATTGAACTCAATAATAGCGATGGCGACGCATAATGAAAAGGCGTATAGATACGATTTATCCAAAAAGTACGCAATGATTTTTATGTAAATATGTCATAATTTATAAGAAAATAAAAGAAAATATAAAAAATGCAAAAGATAGCAGGAAAAGACCATTTCAAATGTTTTTTCCTGTTTCTTTTTTACTAGGATAAAGAATCATTTTTATCAGGCGGTAGTATTTAGGAAGCCGATGTGCTACACTTGTAAAATATGAAAGGAGTCGATCCTATGGCCTCACTTTGGCAATTATTCAGCGTGTTTGCCCGCATGGGTGCGGTAACCTTTGGCGGTGGCTACGCAATGCTGCCCATCTTGCAGGCAGAAGTTGTAAACAAATATCACTGGGCAACGGATGAAGAACTGGCCGACTATTATGCCGTTGGACAGTGCACGCCTGGTGTCATAGCCGTCAATACGGCAACCTTTATTGGTATGAAGCTGCGAGGTGTTGCCGGTGCACTGGCGGCCACGCTTGGTGTTATTTTCCCATCCATGGTCATCATTACAACCATAGCGGCCTTTTTGTCAAATTTTGCCCATATTCCTGCTGTGGCCGATGCTTTTGCCGGAATTCGCGTTGGGGTATGTATCCTGATTTTTCAGGCCGTGCGGAAACTTTTTGCAAAGGCCGTCGTGGACAAACTGACCGCTGTACTTTTTTTTCTCGTCCTTATCATTAACGTGATCACGGACATTTCACCCGCCTATCTCGTCGTGGCTGCCGGCCTTGTCGGAATTGCGGCAAAAAGAAAGGACGGTGACGCATGATGCTTCTCTTAGCCCTGTTCATAGAGTATTTCAAGATTGGCCTATTTGCGATAGGCGGCGGCATGGCTACCATCCCGTTCTTAACGAAACTCGCTGATAAGACACACTGGTTTACGCAGATGGATTTGCTCAACATGATTGCCGTCTCAGAATCGACACCAGGGCCTATTGGCGTCAATACGGCCACCTATGTGGGATTCCATATTGATGGGCTGACAGGGATGTTATCTGCCACCATTGGCCTTGTGACACCGTCTGTTATCGTTGTAATCGCTATCTACAGTGTGCTCAAGAAATTCGGCCAGAATCATTACGTCAAGTCTGGTATGTATGGTCTCAGGGCTGCCTCCTGCGGCCTGATAGCGGCAGCAGGACTGTTGGTAGCAAAAGTGACCCTGATTGACGCCGCTGTTTGGAAAGAAACGGGAAACTTCTTCTCGTCTCTCATTGGGAGCCGTCTCTTATTGGCAGCTGTACTGCTCATCCTTACGACGAAGTTCAAAAAGGTCCACCCTGTGGTCTGGCTTGCTGCAGCTGCCGTGGTTGGCGTCGTATTTCATTTTGGAAGGTAGAAAAATAAAAAGCTCTCCTGTTTCCACCGAAAGGGTAAGGCAGGGGAGCTGATTTTTATTTATGGAGTTGAGGGGAAAGGTCGCCCATGGCTTTTTAATAAGGACAAAACCGTTTTGATTTGCTGTCATGCTGTGCCTTATGGCGAAGTGAAAAAAGATGATTCCAAGGTAACATCATATCTTGTCAAGGCGATTCCAGGCTAAGGCCATCTTGCAGCAAGGCAAAGATAAGGAAAAGAGTGGAACACCTACCTTCAAGTCATCTTTGGTCACCCTAACCTGCGATTTTGGCTGGACTGATTTCATTTGTCTTTTTCCTGGCTGGTGAGGGAGCCTGCCTTTTGTTTTTCCTTCCATATTTCCTCTCCTACAAAAATGTGATACACTAGGGGCACGCTAGAGATTACCTATACCTAACTTATTTGTGAGGGGGCGGACTCATGAAACGTGAACTTCCATATTTTTCCATAGAGGGTGCTTTTGGGGGCAGCCAGGAATGGTTTACCCACGACTGGTGGATGCGAAAGGGCGGCTGTGCTGCCGTTACAGCAACAGACTGCAGCCTTTATTTTTCCCTTTATAAAAACCTTCCTGATGCAGCGCCCCAGGCCCAGAAAAAAATGACCAAAGCAGCCTACCTGGAACTGGGCATGATCATGAAACCCTACCTAAAGCCCCGTATCACAGGCATCGACAAGCTTTCCATCTATATGGAAGGCTTTACGAACTACTTGTGTGACCGCGGTATAAATGATCTTATCCTGACAGGATGGTCGGGGAATCATTCCTATGAATCCTCAGCTGAACTTGTAAAACACCAGATTGATGCCGGATGGCCCCTGCCGTACCTTAATCTTAAGCACCGCGCACCTAGCTTTCGGGATCTTGTTTGGCACTGGTTCCTGCTTACGGGCTATGAGACTTTCCACGATGAGGTCATGGTGAAAGTCACAACCTATGGATCCTGGCGCTGGCTCTCTCTTAAGGAACTTTGGGATACGGGCTATAAACAAAAAGGGGGACTCATCCTCTTTTCCCGTCCGGTAATAGAACAGGAAGGAACGGGCAAATCGTTGGATAGGCTGTAAGAGTCATTGTAGATTTTCTGACGATGTGCTATAATATACTTTGTATGTACCAACGGGAAGAAGTGATGCTTCCCATCTTTCAGCAATACATAGACTCAAAGGCGGAAGCTTCCGCAGAAGGGGATTTTTGTGAAACCATATCTTGTGGCGTTGGGCCTCTCTCTTGTTATCAGCTGGATCCTGACACCGGCTGTCAAAAAACTGGCATTTCACCTCGGCGCTGTGGACCGGCCGAATGCTAGAAAGGTTCATCACCGCATCATGCCGCGCATGGGCGGTCTTGCCATTTTTATTGGCTTTATGACGGCGGCGCTCACAACACTTGAACTGACAACGGATGTCATCGGGATTCTCTTGGGCGGTGCCGCAATTGCAGCTGTTGGCATGGTCGACGATATGATCCAGCTGTCGGCCAAGGTCAAACTCGTGGGACAGATTGTGGCGGCTTTGATTCCCGTCCTTTTTGGTGTCCGCATCGAGTGGCTCAATAACCCTTGGGGTGGTTATTTTTATCTGGATTATCTTTCCGTTCCCTTTACTGTTTTTTGGATTGTCAGCCTGACCAATGTCGTGAACCTCATTGACGGTCTTGATGGCCTTGCGGCAGGTGTCTCGGCCATTGCCTCCGTGACGGTCATTATGGTTGCGCTCCAGCAGGGCATGTATCCAGTCGCCATCATGACGGCTTCCCTTGCTGGTGCCATTATTGGGTTCATCCGTTACAATTTCAATCCTGCTACCATATTCATGGGAGATACGGGAAGCTTGTTTTTGGGTTACATGTTGGCGGCCATCTCAATCTTTGGCGCTGTCAAGAGTGCAGCGACCATTGCACTTTTGGTCCCTGCCATTGCCTTGGGGCTTCCCATTATGGATACGGCCTTTGCCATTTTGCGTCGCTATAAAAATGGCCGGCCCATTTTTCAGCCCGACAAAGGTCACATCCACCATCGGCTCCTTGCTATGGGCTTTAGTCAGCGTCAGGCTGTTATTTTCATGTATCTCATCAGTGCAGGGCTTTGCCTTGCCGCCGTACTGCTTACAGAAGTGGACGGGGTTTATGCCCTTGTCCTTCTGGGCGTACTCATTACCATCATCTTCATTGGTGCCAAGAAAATCGGCATCCTGAAGGATCGCTAGAATAGGGGCGTAATTATGGAAAAACTTAAAGTCATGACAATCTTTGGAACGAGGCCGGAGGCCATCAAGATGTGTCCGCTTATTCTCGAAATGAGGAAATATCCGAACACTATCGAACCGATTGTTGCTGTGACGGCCCAGCACCGGGAAATGCTGGATCAGGTCATGACCCTTTTTGACATCAAGCCGGATTATGACCTTAACATCATGACAGCTGGACAGACCCTTTATGATGTCACGACCCGTGCTCTCATGGGCCTTAGGGATGTTCTCGAAAAAGCCCAGCCCGATCTTGTCCTTGTCCATGGAGATACGACAACCACTTTTGTAGGTGCTTTGGCTGCTTTTTACCGTCAAATCCGTGTTGGGCATGTAGAAGCCGGTCTGCGTACGGGAAACAAATATTCTCCCTATCCGGAAGAAATGAACCGCAAGCTCACCGGTGCCATTGCTGACTTTCATTTTGCACCAACCGGCAACGCCAAGCGGAACCTGCTAAAGGAAAATGTCCCGGAAGATGCCATTTATGTAACGGGAAATACGGTCATCGATGCCCTTAAAAAGACTGTAAAGGATGTCTTTGATTTCCACAATCCGAAACTGGAAGCGGCCATCCGGAGCAATCATAAGCTGATCCTCATGACGACCCATCGCCGGGAAAACCTGGGGGCACCGATGCGCCATGTCTATCAGGCCCTGAAGGAAGTTCTCCGTGACTATCCGGAAGCGGAAGCCATTTTCCCCATGCACAAGAATCCCAAGGTTCGGGAAGTGGCGGAACAGGTCCTTGGTAAGATGGACCGCGTACACCTCATTGAACCCATGGATTATGAACCGTTTGCCAATCTCATGGCTCGCGTCGATATCGTCCTTACGGATTCGGGCGGAATCCAGGAAGAAGCTCCGGCTCTTGGTAAACCGGTCCTTGTCCTGCGGAATACGACGGAACGTCCTGAAGCAGTTACGGCAGGGACGGTGAAACTCATCGGGACGGGCAAGGAAGATGTATATGCCGCGACCATGCGCCTTTTGAGTGATGAAACCTATTACCGCAGTATGGCCGAATCCGTCAATCCCTATGGGGATGGCAAAGCCTCGGAGCGCATTGTAAGTTATCTCTTGGAAGCCTATGGTTATCAAACGGGGCGTATGACGGAATTTGAAAGTGAAAAATAAGGGAAAACATATGCCACATCCCTTGCCGCCTTCATTTAAGCGTGATGTTCTTCGTCTTGCGGCCCTCCAGGCCTTGGCAATTCCTTTGGTAGGCGGCCTTGCCTTCATGTTCTCACCCCAGCCCGGCGGTTGGCTTCTGGGAAGCCTCGCTGGCTGGTGTGATTCGGCCTTGTTCCTTTATGGCCTTTACAGCGGCATGAAAAAGGCTCCCCATCATGCGGCGCTTTCCATGCACCGCATGATGTTCGTGCGGCTTGGTACTGTCCTGGTCTTTGTCCTCATTGGTCTCAAGCTTGATTGGGGTGGACACAGGGTGCTTTTTTCCTATTTGCTTTTTTATGGACTTCTTCTCATCCAGATGGCCCGAAAGGGCATCGGGAAATTCCCTACAGATTAAGGAAGTGATAACATGGGTGTAGCAGAAGCTGCGGGTACGGAAATCATCCATTATGGACCAACGGAGATCCTGCCCGGTGTTGTCATCAACATGCAAACCATGTACATGTCATGGCTTACCATGCTGATTGTGGCAGCGATTGTCTTTGCGGCTACCCGCCACGTGGAGCGGATTCCCCACGGGATCCAGAACCTCGTTGAAATGTTCATTGAGTGGCTTGATAAACTCATGGACGCTAACCTTGGCATTGAAGGACGCCGGATGGCGACTCCCTTTGTCATCACCCTGTTCCTGTTTATCTTTGTGGCGAACGAAATTGGATTGATGCCCTCCATAGCCTTCCATTTTTCGTCACCTACGAATGATATCAACGTGGCGCTGGGTCTATCCATCATGGTTGCGGTGGCAACCTATATCTTTGGCTGCATCAAGCAGGGACCGAAATACTTCAAACATCTCATTTCTCCTTTTGCCCTCATGCTGCCGCTCAATCTTTTGGAAGAGCTCGCAAAGCCACTGACCATGGCCCTGCGTCTTTTTGGCAACATCCTTGCCGGTGAAATCCTGCTTGCCGTCTTGTATCAGCTGGTCCCGTTCATCATCCCTAATCTTTGGATCGGCTTCAGCTTGATCATTGGTTTCTTGCAGGCCTTTATCTTTACCATGCTGACCATCATTGCTTTGGCGCCTATTTTCAAACAGGCCCACGAGTAAATTTCTTTGAGAAACGAAAGGACGATCAAAATGCTTGATTCGAATACCATTATCATTGTTGCTTCTATCTTAGGGGCTGCCCTCATTGGTGTCGGTGCCTCCTTTGCTGCCACCCGCGGGGACTCTAGTGTCGCCACAAAGGCCCTCGAATGCATGGCCCGCCAGCCTGAACAGGCCGGCAGCTTCCAGACTAACATGCTGATCGGCATCGGTCTTGTCGAATCCATTCCTATTATTGCCTCCGTTATCGCCATTGTCCTCATCTTTGCCAATCCCTTTGTGACGAAATGAGGCTTCAGTTTCCGAGAAAGGATGTGCTTTGAATGGTCAGTGTGAACTATACGATAATTGCCCAGATCGTGAACTTCATCATCCTGCTCTGGATCTTGGCAAAATTCGCCTACAAGCCGCTGTTAAAGGCCATGGATGATCGCCGCAACCGCATTGTCAAGGACCTTGATTCGGCAGAACACGCCCGTAAGGAAGCTGAGACCCTAAAGCTTGAATATGCCAATCAGCTGAAGACGGCCCGTAAGGAAGCCAGCGATATCATTGCTAAGGCTAACGCTGATGCCCAGAAGCTCCATGACGAGGCTTTGGCCCAAGCACAAAAGGAACGGGATGCTCTCCTTGAAAGCGGCCGCGAGCGGGTGGAAGCTGAAAAGAAAAAGGCCCTTCTTGATGTGCGTGAACAGGTTATTGCCCTCAGTACAGAAATTGCCAGCCGCGTCCTGCAGGCAAAACTTACCAGTGAGGAAGACCAGGCGCTTGTGGCCCGTAAGACGGATGAGGCTCTCCAAAGTCGCTGAAAAAAAGGAAGCTCCCCATTGTGGCGGGCTTCTTTTCGTCGTCATAACGGCCATTTTTGTGACAATGGCCTCAGGTGATGCATGAGATTCCACGGCTGCCGCAGGCAGCCGTTTTGGGAGGAAAATAGAACGTATGGATAGTCAAAATAAGGAAAGCTTTTGGAAGCAGGTCTTCATGCGGCTCCATGTAACGGACGATGACAGGGCGATTTTCCCTGCTGGTTCCGTTCTTCCCCTTGACGTGACGACGGCAAGACCGCTCGTCGGGGACGAAGAAGTCCTTGTAACAAAGCTTTTAAGTGAAAAGTTTGGAAAAAATGTTGAAATCGCGTCTCGCACGGTGGATCCTTCTGTTGTGGGCGGCATTGCCGTTCGCTATGAAGATCATATCTTCGATGCCACGGTCAAGCGCCAGCTTGAAAAGATGGATGAACTCATGAAGACTATCCACCTAAGAGAAGAGAGCCTGTCCGGCACGGATCATCTGACAGACGCACTGAAAGCCGGCGTTGAACATTTTGATAATGAAGTGGGTCTTGAGGAAATCGGAATAGTCAAGACTGTCGGCGACGGAATCTGTACAGCGACGGGTCTTGGGGGAGCTATGAGCGGTGAACTTGTTTCTCTCCATGATGGGATTTACGGCATGGTCCAGAACCTTTGGCCACAAGAGGTGGGCATCGTCCTTTTGGGCGGTGCCAGTCAGGTCAAGGAAGGGGACACGGTGCGCCGCACAGGGAAGATTATGAGCATTCCCGTGAGCGAGGAAATGCTGGGTCGCATCATCAGTCCTTTGGGTCTGCCCCTGGACGGGCGGGGCAGCATCAAAGCTTCCGATTATCGTCCTATCGAATCACCGGCTCCTGGCATTGCAGCGCGACAGCCTGTTGATGTACCTCTGGAAACAGGTCTTAAGGCTGTGGATGCCCTTGTTCCGATTGGCCGCGGCCAGCGTGAACTCATTATCGGTGACCGCGGAACGGGAAAAACGGCCATTGCCATCGATACTATCCTCAATCAAAAAGGTAAGAACGTCATCTGCATTTATGTAGCCATTGGGCAGAAAGCTTCCAGTGTAGCCCGTTTATCGGCTGCTTTTGAAAAATATGGAGCTTCCGGCTATACCCTCATTGTTGCCGCGACCGCTGCCGATACGGCCCCGCTGCAGTATCTGGCGCCTTATGCCGGAGCGGCTGTTGGGGAATACTTCATGGATCAGGGCAAAGATGTCCTCATTGTTTATGATGACCTAAGCAAGCACGCGGTGGCTTACCGCGCCATGAGCCTGCTCCTGCGCCGTCCGCCTGGACGGGAAGCTTATCCGGGCGATGTGTTTTATCTCCATTCCAGACTGCTTGAACGTGCTTGCCGCCGAAATAAAGCCCATGGCGGAGGGAGCATGACGGCTCTTCCTATCATCGAGACCCAAGCTGGCGACGTGAGCGGGTATATTCCAACGAACGTCATTTCCATTACGGATGGGCAGATTTATTTGGAAACGGATCTTTTCAATTCCGGTGTGCGGCCTGCCATTAACGCCGGTCTTTCCGTTTCTCGTGTTGGTGGGGCTGCCCAGACAAAGGCCATGAAATCCGTTGCGGGAACGCTGCGACTCACGTTGGCCCAGTATCGGGAACTCGCCGCCTTTGCTCAGTTTGGTTCCGATCTCGATAAAGCAACCAAGATGCAGCTTGACCGTGGGGCCCGCGTGACAGAAATGCTGAAACAAGCCCAGTATCATCCCCTGACCATGGCAGAAGAAGTCATTGGACTGTATGCTGTGACACAGGGATATATGGACCATATCCCTGTGTCCGATGTCATTCGCTATGAACATGAGATGCTGACCTACATCAAGGCCCATTACGAAGGCATCCTCGCGCAGATCTCGAGTACGGGGAAACTGACGGATGAGGTCAAGGAAACCTTGAATGATGCACTTACGGATCATAACAAGGTCTTTATCCCCACGCCGGAAGATGCCCCTATAGGGAGTGAATGATCATGGCCAATACCAGTGGAATCAGGGCCCACATGAAGAGCGTCAGCAGCATCGGAAAAATTACCGGTGCCATGCAGATGGTCGCGTCGGCCCGTATGCATCAGGCCCAGCAGCGAGCCACGGCGAGCCTGCCCTTTGCAAGGAAGCTCCAGCGCCTCCTTCAGGAAGCCATCAGTGATCCGTCCGTCCTGGCCCATTTGGATCCTGTAAAGAACCCGCTCCTTGAACGGCGGCCTCTGTACAGGACGGCCTATATTGTGATCGGTTCCGATAAGGGTCTTGCCGGTTCCTATAACAGCAACATAGTCAAGCACACGGCCATCGAGCTTCGTGGAAAGGAAGAGTCCCCTCTCATTGCTGTAGGAAAGCAGGCCCGTCTGGGACTGTTGCACCACGGCTACAACGTCGTGCGGGAATGGGAAGGATTCAGCGAGAAGCCAACCTACGAAGCCGCCGAGGAGATTGCCGACTATGCGGCTAGTATGTTTACGCACCGCGAAGTGGACGAAGTGGACCTCATCTTTACGTACTTTAAGTCTCCTATGGTCCAGATTCCCCGCACTGATGCCATCCTGCCCCTGAAGACGAACTTTGAAAATGATGAGCAATGGCAAGCCCAGGAAGTGTGGGAAAAAGATGACCCAACGGATTTTTCGACCCTTGTCTACGAACCGGAAGCTGGGGAGATGCTTCCCTATCTGGCTTCTTACTATCTCAAGAGTCAGATTTTTACGGCCCTCATCCAAAGTTCCGCCAGTGAGCTCGCCGCTCGTATGACGGCCATGACGACTGCTACAGATAATGCCAATACTCTCCTAGGAAAACTGCGCCTGCATTACCAGAAGGTCCGGCAGTCGTCCATTACGACGGAAATCAATGAAATTGTGGGCGGGGCGGAAGCCTTGAAATAAGAGGAGGTCCCATCTGTGTCAGATATTAAGTTAACAAATCGTGTTGACCAGGCAGTTGCCCGGCTAACCGCTAAAAAAGAAGGTCATGTCGGCAAGATTGTGCAGGTCATGGGACCTGTTGTCGACATTCAATTTCCTGAAGGATCCCTGCCTGCAATTTTCAATGCCATTGAAATTGACGGGAATCCGACCAAGGACATCCATATCCATCTGACGACGGAAGTCGTGCAGCATATCGGCAGCGATACGGTGCGCAGCGTCGCCATGAGCTCTACTGACGGGCTTGTGAGAGGGATGGAAGCCTTTGATACGGGGCATCCCATTACCGTCCCCGTTGGAAAAGGATGTCTAGGCCGTGTCTTCAACGTCCTGGGCGAGGCCGTCGATGATGACCCGACCCCAGTGGACGCCAGTGAATATTGGCCTATCCATCGGCCTGCACCGGCCCTTAGTGAACAGTCAACAGAAACGAAGATCATGGAAACGGGCATCAAGGTTGTCGATCTAATTGCACCTTATGCTTTGGGGGGAAAGATCGGTCTTTTTGGCGGGGCTGGTGTCGGTAAGACCGTCCTAATCATGGAACTGATCCATAACGTGGCCACCAACCATGGCGGCTATTCCGTATTTTCCGGCGTTGGTGAGCGGACCCGCGAAGGCAATGACCTGTGGGGTGAAATGAAGGAATCTGGTGTCATCGACAAGACGGCCCTTGTATACGGTCAGATGAATGAACCGCCAGGAGCCAGAATGCGCGTTGGCCTGACGGGACTGACTATGGCAGAATACTTCCGTGACGCCATGAGTCAGGATGTCCTGCTCTTCATCGATAATATCTTCCGCTTCATCCAGGCTGGTTCAGAAGTTTCTGCCCTTTTGGGGCGTATGCCAAGTGCCGTTGGTTACCAGCCGACCCTTGCCAATGAACTGGGGGCCCTGGAAGAGAGAATCACATCGACGAAAAATGGATCCATCACTTCCGTCCAGGCTGTCTACGTCCCCGCTGATGACCTCACCGACCCGGCGCCGGCAGCTACCTTCTCCCACCTCGATGCGACGACCGTCCTTTCGCGTGAAATCGTAGAACTGGGCATTTATCCTGCCGTTGATCCCCTAGCTTCGACGAGCCGAATCCTCGACCCGCTCATTATCGGCGAAGAGCACTATAAAGTAGCCCGCGGCGTTCAGGAAATCCTCCAGCGTTATAAGGAACTCCAGGACATCATCGCCATTCTCGGCATGGAAGAACTGGGCGAAGCCGATAAGATTATCGTTTCTCGGGCCCGCAAGGTCCAGCGCTTCCTGAGTCAGCCTTTCCATGTCGCCGAACAGTTTACGGGCCAGCCGGGCTGTTATGTGCCCCTTAAGGAAACTATCCGGGGCTTTAAGGAAATCCTTGAAGGCAAGCATGACGACTTGCCTGAATCAGCTTTCTATATGGTGGGAACCATTGATGAGGCAATTGAAAAGGGCCGGAAGATGAGAGGCGAGTGATATGGCAAGTTTAATGACCCTTGAGGTCCTGACGCCTGATCAGTATCTCATGAAGCGAAAGGATATTGCCTATGTGCTCCTTAATACGGTCACAGGCGGTATTGGAATCCTCGCAAACCACGGACCCCTCATTGCCGTTCTCGGTGAGGGGACCCTTAAGTTGCAGGATGGAAACAACCATGTTATTCTATTATATGTTGAAGGCGGGTTCGCCGAAGTCAAGGATAACAAGGTCATCATCCTCACGCCCAAGGCAGAACTTGCAGAACATATTGATGTGAAAAAATGGGAGGCTGTCCGCGATGAAGCTGCGGCGCGCCTAACCCGTCCCGGCGTCCTCACCGATATTGAACATACGGAAAAGACGCTGCGCCGAGCCGAAGCACGGCTCAAGACGGCAAACCTCATGGGGCATGTCGCACCCTATGAATGGGAAACCTAATGAAAATCAACTGTCTGCAGCATGTTTTGCGAGAGGGGGACAGCCACAATGGATTTTATCAGCAAGATGGCTGCAAGCAAGATGGGTCAACTAAAGGCCGAGATTGCCGAGCTGAAGGAACGTCTCGAGGAAACCCATACAGACGAGCAGCGGGCGCGCCTTAAAAAGACCATCCGAGAAAAAGAGACGTACTATAACATTCTAGCCGATCGTATCCGTATGCATTCCATTTTTTGATTTCAGCGGGAACTGGGGCCATGGTCCTGGTTCCCGCTTTATGCGCCAAGGGCCTTATTTCTTTGCCCTATACAGTAGGCAAGCGCCGTATAGTATGGTATAATCTAAAAGTTAGCAAGAAAATCAATCGTCGCATGATGACGTAACAAGACCCATGGACATTTGAGGGGGTGCCATTGGGCGTGAGACACGTTCTGGGAGTTGTGTTCCTCGTTGTTTCTGTTGCGTTTGTCCATTGGGACGCAAAAAGGACCAAAATGCACCATCCAAATTTTTGGATTGTTGCGGTGGCCTTTTTCCCGCCCATGCTTGTCCTGTATCTCATTCGCCGCTATCAGCACCTGTCACAGACCAAACTGTCCAAACGTCAGGTGCGGGAGCTCATCAAACGCCGCAAGAGCCGGGCGCGGATGAAAAAAGCCGATGCTGACCGCAAGGCGTGGTCAAAGGCTGAAAAAGGTTACAAGAAAAGGGATCCAGATGGATTCAAGGAAACCAAGGAACGCGTAGAAGAGGAGAAAGAAGCCCTGCGCGAGCAGTTTGAAGACGAGCTTGAAAGACAGGAAAAATTACGAAAGCACCGCATGGGCGTCCGCCATTAGGCGCCTGTGGTTTTTGATTGAAGTTTAGCCTTGTACTGGGTCAAGGCCCCAGTCAAAGAAGTGAGGGAATCAGAGTGGAAAAATTGGTAGTCAAAGGCGGACACCGCCTTTCGGGAACGGTTCGCGTGAGCGGGGCCAAGAATGCGGTCCTGCCCATCATTGCCGCCTCTGTCCTGGGGACGGAAGGCAGCGTCATTTCAGAAGTGCCTGAACTGGAAGATGTATCGACCATCTGCAAGGTCCTGGAGTGCCTGGGCCTTAAAGTCGATGCATCCAAACCTCATACACTGAAAATCGACAGCCATGTCGTTACGGGGTATGAAGCTCCCTACGACCTTGTGAGCACCATGCGAGCTTCGTTCCTTGTCATGGGATCACTTCTTGCCCGTGTGGGAAAAGCCAAGATTTCTCTGCCCGGGGGCTGCGCCATTGGGACGCGTCCCATTGATATCCATCTGAAAGGCTTTGAGGCGCTGGGAGCACGGATTGAACAAGGTCATGGCAGTATTGAGGCCTCGGCTCCGAACGGACTTGTGGGAACGACCATCTACCTTGATTTCCCCAGTGTTGGAGCGACGGAAAACCTTATGATGGCGGCTTCCATGGCCAAAGGCACGACCATCATTGAAAATGCAGCCCAGGAACCGGAAATCGTTGACCTTGCCAACTACATCAATGTGATGGGAGGAAAGGTGCGCGGTGCAGGTACGACGGCCATCCATATCGATGGGGTGGAAAGCATGAAGGGCGGTGAGCATATTGTCATCCCCGACCGCATCGAAGCTGGAACCTATATGGTGGCCAGTGCCATGACTCAGGGGGACATCAAGGTGGAAAATGTCCTGTGCGAACATATGAAACCGCTCATTGCCAAACTCCGTGAGGCAGGCTGTACCGTTGAAGAAGGAATCAACGACGTGCGCGTCGTGGGACCGAGAAAACTCAAGCCGATTACAATCAAGACCTTGCCTTACCCAGGGTTCCCAACGGATATGCAGGCCCAGGTCATGGCCATGATGTGCATTGCCGATGGACAGAGTTCGGTCCTTGAAACGGTCTTTGAAAACCGTTTCATGCATGTGGATGAGCTCCTGCGCATGGGAGCCAACATCAAGACAAGCGGCGGCAGGGCAGCTCTCATTGAAGGCGTGGATAAGCTTTATGGCTGCCAGGTACGGGCGACGGACCTGCGGGCTGGGGCGGCCATGGTCCTTGCGGGACTTGTGGCTGATGGTACAACGGAAATCACCGATATCTACCATATCGACCGCGGCTACGAGAATCTAGTAACGAAGATGACGGCCCTTGGGGCCGACATCCAGCGCGTAGGCTGAGGCGCATATGAAGCGGCTGGAAGAAGGTTTCCTGTCAAGGCTCTTTACCAATGTTGACGTCGGCGTGGACCTGGGAACGAGCAATCTGCTTATTTTCCTGCCAGAGCGGGGCATTGTTTACCGTGAGCCTTCCATGGTGGCCATTGACAAAACAAATGGAAAAGTCGTTGCCGTCGGTCGGCGGGCAAAGGAAATGCTGGGGAAGACGCCTGACCGCATCGATGTGGTCCAACCTCTTGCTGGCGGCGTTGTCGCCGACTATGAAGCGACTGCCGGCATGCTTGGTACTGTTCTCGAACGGGTCGTGGGACGCAACATCTTTTTTAAGCCCCGTCTTATGGTCTGCATCCCGACGGGAGTGACAAGTGTTGAAAAGCGAGCTGTCATTGAGGCTTGTGCCCAGGCTGGCGCGGCAAGGACCTTTCTCATTGAGGAACCCTTGGCAGCGGCCATTGGAGCTGACATCGACGTGCGGGAAGCAAAAGGACGCATGGTCGTCGATATTGGCGGCGGGACGACGGATGTGGCCGTCATCAGCCTTGGCGGTATTGTTGCCAGCAAGGCACTGCGCATCGGCGGCAATAAATTTGATGAGGCCATTGTGCGTTACCTCAAAAAGGATCTGAACATTCAGGTCGCAGACAACGTGGCCGAAGAAATCAAACTCCAGATTGGCAGTGTGAGCCGTCTGGGAATGCACGGTGATATGCTCGTCCGCGGACGTGATCAGATTACGGGCCTGCCGACTGCACTGCGCATGACGAGCCGTGACACAATGCGTGCCATGGGGGAACCCGTATCCCAGATCCTATCATGCATCCGTTCCGTTTTCGAAAAGACGCCGCCGGAGCTTGCGGCGGATATCCTTAGTGAAGGCATTGTCCTGACGGGTGGGGGTGCTCTTTTGGAGGGACTGGCCGACGTTGTCCAGTCTGATACACACATTCGGACAAAGGTCGCTAAAGATCCTTTGGACTGCGTTGCCATCGGAGCCGGCAAGGCTTTTTCCCATTCGGTCATCATGGACGGACTGCTCCATCAGGAATAGCAACAACATCATAGACGGGGTGCTGCTGTGCGGCGCCCCGTTTTCATCTGTATGAGAGGGAACAAAAAACATGAACATAAAACAAATTGGGCGAACCCTGACCATTGTGCTTCTAGCAAGTCTTATGGCTGGTTCGGCCATGGCAGCAACCATCAGTGACCTTCGGGGCGGCGTCAAGGATACACGGGCGCGGCTTGTCATGGATATTGATGAGACTATGCACTATGAGGAACGGGCCCAAGGCAGGACACTCACCCTTACCTTTGACGCCAAGACGGACCGGACGCGGTCCGTACGGGTGAGGGACCGGCGCGTCAAAAACGCGGTCCTGGCGCCATTGGGAAAAAAGAGCCGTCTTGTCGTCACCTTCCGGGAAAGTGTACCGGACTACAAGGTCTTTTTCCTTAAGAAGCCAGGCCGCTTGGTCATTGATTTTCCGACAAAGAGCAAAAGCAGCACGGAATCCCCCAAAAAAACGGGCGAGAACCTCGGCAAAGGGGTGACCTACCGAAAGAGCCGCGTTAATTTGGGAGCAGGCAATGTTGACACCTACGTTCTCACGATTGCGCCTGACAGTGCTTATGAACTCCAATTTGTACCGGGCTATGGCCACACCATCCAAAAGGGGACCCTTTCCATGATTTCCCGCCGTTCTGGGGCCAAGGCCCTTGTCAATGCTTCCTATTTTGACTCCGATATCTGGGTTGTTGGAAATCTCAAGATTCGTGGCAAGTGGCTTGGTATGGAAGAAACGCCCCGCACAGGTCTCGTTCTTGAAGAAAAGGGAAAAGCAGCCATCTTGCCGCGGCTTTCTTTTACGGGCACCGTGACCCGACCTGATGGGGCGGAAATGAAGATAACGGGTCTGAATCGCATGCGCCTTGAAAATGACCTGATTTTTTATAATAATGGCTATGACGATACAACGGATACGAACGCGGCAGGCGTGGAAGTGGCCATCCGTAACGGCCGCGTCATAAAGACCGGCACAACAGGCAGCATGCCCATGAGCTGGAACATGACCGTTCTTTCCGGACATGGCACGGCAGCGGACTTCTTGCGCCCCCTTGCTGTTGGGGATAAGGTCAAGATCAAGACCAGTCTTGGCAGTCCTCTTGCCGATAAGGCGCCTAGTGTGGGTACGGCAGGGCCTCTTCTGGTTTATGACGGCCTTGTGAATGTGACGGCAAGTCTTGAGGAGATTCCTTCCGATATCGCGGATGGACGGGCACCCCGGACCGCGGTTGGCATCAAGAAGGATGGGACTATCCTTGTTGTGGTGGCAGACGGGCGGTCAAGCCGCAGTGCAGGGATGACCCTTCCTGAACTGGCACGTTACCTGATCCAGCTTGGCGCGGATCGGGCCATGAACTTTGACGGCGGAGGATCCAGTGAAATGGTGGTGAATGGAGCCGTGAAGAACCGTCCCAGCGATGGTGCTGAACGGCCAGTCCGTGTGGCTCTGGGCCTTTTCCCGCGCTAAGGGGACTTGCATGAAGGGATACTTTCGATATATAATGATAGCTACAACGAAACCTAATTTGTCGTTGTCATAAAGAAGGTGGATATCATGATGAGAAATTTACTCCATAAAAGAAATGTGTGGGCCCTCGCTATCCTTATGGTCATTGCCGCGCTGGGTATTGCTCAGGCAGCAACCACAAGACCGCAGACAGCCAGTCTTTCCGGACAGGTGGTGACCGCTGTTTCCGTTGGGGCTTCTGTCCAGGAAGGCAGCGTCCTGGTTACGGTCAAGACCCTTGCTGGTTCGGCACCGGCTGCAAGAGCCAACTGCAGCGGCAAGGTCGTTTCCGTATCGGCAAAGCCAGGAAGTACGGTTTCAGCTGGCCAAGTTGTTGCCCAGATTGAAGAACCATAACAAGTCTTAAAGCTGCAGCGCGTGAAGGGTTGCAGCTTCTTTTTCGTATCTATAACAAAAGTAGGGAGGACCTATGCTACGCTTTTTGAAACGAATGGGGCTCATGGTAAGCCTTGTTTGGATGATGCTCATTTCGGTGGCATTTGCCAATGTACCCACCATTGCGGTAGAGGAGCTGCGCCCAGGCATGACGGGCTACGGCAAGACCGTTTTCCAAGGTACCAAGATAGAGACCTTTGATGTGGAGGTCCTTGGCGTGACCGGCTCGGAAACAGGGGGCTATAGCATCCTCATCCGTGCTTCTGGAGATAACCTCAGAAAAAATGGCGGTATTTCCCAAGGCATGAGCGGCAGCCCGGTCTATATTGATGGACGCCTAGCCGGTGCTGTGGCGTATGGACAGGCCTTTTCAGACCCTAACTACTGCTTTTTGACCCCCATCAACCAGATGCTCGATATGCTTCAGGAACCTGATCCGCGTCCGTCCGTCTTTGAGGGCCTCGCAGCAAAAAGCACGCCCCTCATGGTCAGTGGGTTTACGGAAGATGGGCTTCATCACCTCAACGAGAACTTGAAACCCTTTGGCCTTACAAGTTATGCCGTACCGACAGGGGCTGATGCTCTTTCCGGTGTGGGACTCGAACCGGGAAGCTCCGTCGGTGTTTCCTTGGTCCGGGGCGACATGAATATTGGTGCCATTGGCACTGTTACTTGGGTGGGGGATGATGGCCATATCCTGGCTTTTGGTCATCCGTTTATGCAGCATGGTAAGAGTGACTATTTCATGACGAATGCCTATATCTATGCAGCTGTCCCTAATATTCAGAGCGCCTTTAAAGTGGGCTCTCTTGGTGATACCTTGGGGCGCATTACAGAGGATCGCTTAAGCGGCGTTGCGGGAAAATTGGGAGAAAATGCCAAGATCATCCCTATGTACGTGTCTGTCACTGATATGGACCGTGGCCTTCACCAATCAACGAATGTTCAGCTTGTCACTGATGAGGACCTTGTGCCAACCCTTGTGGATGGAGTTGCGTATAACGCCGTAAGCCTTGCCAAGGACCGTAAAGGCGGCGGAACAAGCCGTATCCGTTTCACCGTAACTGCCCAGGGAGAGAAGGAAGGACCCATCCGCCTGCGCCGGGAGAACATGTTCTATAGCAGCAAGGACATCGGCAAGATCACGAATTCCGAGCTCAATATCGCGCTTGATATGCTTATGAACAACCGCTTTGACACGGTGAAGATCTTTGATGTCAATGTTGATGTGGAAACAAGCGCTCAGTGCGAAGTAGCGGAATTGGTCAGCGCCTCCTTCCCCAATCAGCCTGTGGTACAGGGTGGGGATCTGCCCATTCGCCTGACCTTTAAGCCCTATCGGGCCAAGGAATTTACGAGGACCATCCACTTCAAGGTCCCTGATAAGCAGAAACCGGGGCCCATGAACCTCATTGTACGCAGCGGCAACGCGACACAATGGCTGCAAAACGCCTTGAACCGCCGTAACCAGCAAAATGCGGGGGATGAGCAGATGGCTGGCTCTATGGCCAATGCTCAGCGGGAATTCAAGGATTTCCTGAGTGACTTCAATACTATGGATGCCAATAATGAAATTGTCGTAGATCTTGCCCAGAATCTTGATTCTGTAGAAGCTAAGGACGGAGATGCCCAAAGCTTTGCTTCCGGTGTCTCGACCCTCCTCAAAGGAAGCCCAAACAAGCAGAAATATACCATGGACTTCATCATCAGCGGGGAAACAGGAATTACAGTGCAGGTGAAAAAGCGGTAAAATGATTCCCGCAATAATTGCGGCACCTTGATAATGATAGTGAGCCCATTGCTTTAGGAAAGAGGGTCCTGAAGCAATGGGCTCATGCCGTATCAGGAAAACTGCCCGGACGATTTTTTTCGGTTCTTTGTCAAATTTTGGGGTGCTAAAGTGTCTATGCACTCCTGGAGAGGACATGCACTGAATACAGTGCGTGTCCTTTTTCGTTGCGTGTGTTAATGTACAAGATCCTATTACGAAAGCGCTCAAAATTGCGCAGACCAAATGAGACACGTTTTAACACCTTGATTTTATTGTTGCAGCCTTCAGTAAAGCCGTTGGAGTAAGGATATATAAGGGCGCTCCTAATTTCTTCGTACCAATAGGTAAAGGACTTAACCAGAGAGTTCATTTCCGGTAAATCAGCGCTTTTTACCAGGTCTATCCATGCTGAAAGTGCCCAAGAAATGTTGGTATGATCCTTGAATCGAAGCACCTTGGAAAATGCGTATTTTAGCGCGTAAGCACATCTTAGACGAGGAGAACAGCGAAGGATTCCCTCCAGCTTTATAAGCTCTTCTTCGGTTAATTTCTCATATGGTTTCGTTAAGATTGTCTTGTTGGACTTAAACATTCGGCTATGGTGACAAAGGCGCTTTTGCTCTGCTTTGCGAACGCGCTCCATGGCCCATTGGACTAAGCGGATCATATGAAAACGGTCTGCCACGATGCGCGCCTTGGGGAAGATCGTTTTTATGACTGAACGGAACTGCATAGACATGTCCATTGTGACAAATTCTACTTTTCGTCGTTCACTCATTGGAAATTGATAGAAATACTGGAGCAGAGCCGGTGTGGTTCGTGCCGGAAGAATGTCCATTATACGCTTGTTTTCAGAGTCAGTGATGATGACTTGGTACTTCTGACCGGCAGCATTTCCTTTAAATTCATCGATGGAAAGCACGCGGGGAAGGTGACTGGGACGAGGAATATGGACTTCATTAAAGACACGAATGACCTGGCTGGTGCTGACATGGCATCGTCTGGCCACTTCTTGGAAAGAAAGGTGTTGACGCAGCTCCTGGAGCATGACTTGTTGAAGCGAGGAAGAGGTTTGGAAATACGGAGAGGCAAAGGGGCTCTTCTCGTTAAATGTGTGACCACAGCTGCATATATAGCGTCTCTGGCGATACAGGAGATGCAACTCTTTATGGAGAAGTGGGGAATGTTTGATGAGGCGCGTATAGTAGCCCTTTATGCGTCTTGTAGTGGCCTTACAATGAGGGCAGATGTGTTCTTGAGGCGGCAGCTGAACCGCTAAAACCAAGGCTGATTCCGTTTCCTTTAAATTTTGAATCCATTCCTCTTTAATTCCTGTTAATTTTTCGATATAATCTAGAGAAGGCATATGTATTCAACTCACTTTCTTTATTGTTTGATCACTTTAATTGTAGAGGATTTGAGTGCATATGCCTATTTTTTTATTGAAAAAAAAGTAGGCGCTGAGAGGACACGCATCTGGACGGTCACTTTAGCGCCCCAAAATAAATTATAGAACCTTTTTTTCGCATACAAGTCGTGACGGGCCAGCAATGCTTCATAAAGAGACCTATTTTTTCATTAATTTTTTCCACAAAATGCGGTATAATATTAGAACGAGTTCTAAGTATGCAGAACGCCTGCGTTCCTGCAATAAAGGAGTTACGTCATGGGACTTAAGACAATCTGTGCCTATTTGGGCCACCGGGCCGTTTATGCCTTTCGGGCGACAGGACGCATCATGAATCTTTTTTTTGCGACCTGCGCCGCCCTTTCCAAGGCCACACCGCGGGAGGTCCTGCGCCAGATGGCAAAGCTTGGGGCAGATTCCCTGCCCATTGTAAGCATGACGAGTATGTGTACGGGCATGGTCCTATCCGTTCAGACGGCGAAGGAATTTGTCCGTTTTGGTGCAGCTGATTCCGTCGGCGGCATTGTGGCCATTGCTATGGCCCGCGAGTTGGCACCTATCCTTGCCGGTGTTGTTGTGGCCGGCCGGATCGGAGCCGCCATTGCTGCTGAAATCGGTACCATGAAGGTCACGGAACAAATCGATGCCCTACGCGTTATGGCGACCAGTCCAACCCAGTATCTTGTGGCCCCGCGCTTTCTCGCCATTGTGCTCATGATGCCCATCCTGGTTATTTATGCCAACCTCGTCGGTGATATCGGCGGCGGGTTTGTTGCTATGAACTATGCCGGAATCGGGAGCCATATGTTCATCGAATCCATTCGTGGCTTCGTTGAATCTTGGGACCTTGTGGGCGGCCTCATCAAAGGTTCCGTTTTTGGTGCCATCATCGCCGTCATCGGATGCCATAAGGGCCTTAATGCTCAGCAAGGGGCCGAAGGGGTAGGCAAGGCTACAACGGCATCCGTTGTTCTTTCCATTATCCTGATCTTTATCTTCAACTATTTCCTCTCCGTTATGTTGTACGTCCATGGAGGCTGATATGAGCGAAACGGTAATTGAATTTAAGGACGTGGACATGTCCTTTGGGGACAAGACGGTCCTTGACCATGTATCCTTTTCCGTTGAAAAAGGAGAGACCGTTGCTATTATCGGTCCGAGCGGTACGGGCAAAAGTACGACCCTGAAACTTCTTATTGGGCTTCTTGAGCCGATGGGGGGCAGTGTCCGGATAAAAGGCCGTGAGGTCAATCATTTTACGGAAAAACAGTGGAACGACCTGCGGCTTCACATGGGGATGGTTTTCCAGTATTCTGCCCTTTTTGATTTTCTGACAGTGGAAGAAAATGTGGCCTTTGGTCTTAAACAGCATACCCACATGCTAACAGACGATATCAAACTGCGGGTAAGGGATCTTCTTTCGTCCGTAGGACTTTCTGGGAACGAAAAGGCCTATCCCGCAGAACTTTCTGGGGGAATGAAAAAGCGCGTTGGCCTCGCCCGTGCCCTTGCCCTTGATCCTGAAATCATCCTTTATGATGAACCTACGGCTGGCCTTGATCCCATTATGGCGGCAAACATCAGTCAGCTTATCCTTGATACGAAACGTAAGCGGGGCATCACGTCCATCCTTGTAACCCACGATATGGCGTCCGCCTTCCTCTGCGCGGACCGAATCCTCATGCTCAATCAGGGTAAGATTGTCTTTTCTGGGACGCCCCACGAGGCCCGTCATACGAACCAGCCCCTTGTAAAGGCCTTCATCCGCAGTGACCTATTTGAAGAGAACCCAACAAAGGAGTGAAATCATGAAATCCACAGACGAAGTAAAAGTTGGAGCCGTGACGCTGGGAGGGTTTGTTATCCTGGCGCTGATGCTCACCTTTTTGGGTGTATTCAGTTTTGCGTCCCGGCAGTATAAGCTCAATGTCATCTTTGACAATGTCAATGGTCTCAAAGTCGGCAACGAAGTCCGCTTTGCCGGTGTTCCGATTGGAAAGGTCGATGATATTCTCGTCGATGGGTCCAAAGTCAAGGTTGTCATGAAAATTGACCAGAAACAAAAAGTGCCCCGTAATTCCCAGTTTGGCATTGGCATGGACGGCGTCATGGGAACCAAGTTTGTTACCATTACCCCTCCGGAGATTGCTACAGGTGTCACCTTCCGGGAAGGGGAGACAATCACGGGGCAAACAACGGGAGGCGTTGATAAGCTCATGAGTTCATCGGGCAAGGTTATGGAAAAATTGGAGACGGTTGCTGATGCCTTCAGCAACGTCTTTGGTGATAAAGCTGTCCAGAAGTCCATGCGGGAAGGTTTTGTCCAGACCGGAGAAATCACAAAGAACCTCAATGCCTTTACGAAGGCTTTGGCCCAGATGGCCCAGGATAACCAAGGTGATATCCATGCCATGGTCGGCCAAATGAAGGAAATGACAGTCCACATGAACAGCATCATGACCCAGGCTGACAATAACGGCGAAACGGGCCGCAACGTAGCCCTCATGGCGGCCAATATGAAGGACGTCAGTGAAACCATCAAGGAAACAGCGGCTTCCCTTCAGGGCGTTGTGACCGACCCTAAGGTCCAGGACGATCTTAAGATTACCATCCATAACGCGGCTGAAACAAGCGAAAAAGCAAACCGCGTCATGGGCGTCGTTGCCGATGCCCGCATCCGGACAGATGTCATGTATCGCGACAAGGACAGTAAATGGCGTGCCGATATCGGTGCCGAACTGCCGACAAGCCAAAATGATTTCTTCTACCTCGGTGTGAGCGACGCCGGCGGCGATGATGATTTCAATTTCCATTACAACAAGCGCCTTGGCAAGTTCATTGTGGGCCGTGTTGGCCTCATGGAAGGCGAATTTGGTGTTGGTGCGGATTGGCTCTTGTCGCCCAAATTCCATCTCTTTACGGATTACTATGACTTCAATGACGGTAAGCTCAAGGTAGGCGCTGAGTGGGCCTTTTCCCCAAAACTGTCCCTCATTGGAGAAAACATGGATGTCCTTGATGGGCATAGTGATCTCACCTACTTGGGACTGAGGGCCCGTTTTTAAGGATTTGTGAACAATTGGTGGAACGGGAGTAAAAACCGGCTCACCCCGTTGACTTTCAAAAATATTGCGCATATAATGTGTATTACTGACTAGCCAGTCAGAATTTGAGGAGGGTACGATACGTCATGCATATCCATAAAAAAGCACTGATCGGCGCTGTCTTCTTGAGTGTCCTGTCTCTTGGCACCGCTTTTGCCCAAGAGGCACCTCAATCTGTCAGCCTCGATCTGAATAAGGCCGTTCGCATGGCCCTTGAAAATAACTCTGATGTCAAGATTTCCTCGTCCGAACTGGATGCCGCTAAGGCCGGACTTGACGCGGCTCGGGCAGCTCGTTGGGGAAGCATTGATTTTGCTCATTCCACGGGGCGGAACATGAGGTATAAGACGGCTGCTGGTGCAACGCTCGCTACTGGCCCTGTGGGGACAAACAGCAGCACGAACACTGTGAGCATTTCCGTTCCTATCTACACGGGCGGGAAACTCGAAGGTCAGATAGAAGAAGCCAAGGCCAACCAAAAATATTATGAATATGGCATGAATAGCGCCTACCAGACGACGCGCTACAATGCGGCCAAGGGATATTATGATGTCCTTGAAAGCATCAATACGGTGAACCTCCAGAAAGAAACCGTGGACCGGCTGGCTGAGCATCTGAGGAATACCCAGTCCCAGTTTAATGTAGGTGTTTCCGCAAAAGTCGATGTTCTTCGCAGTCAGGTGGAACTTGTCGATGCCCAGCAGACCCTGACCCAGGCCCAAAATTCCTATGATGTGGCCGTAGCCACCTTGAACAACGTCTTGGGGCTTCCGACGGGGACGCCTCTTTCCCTGAGTGAAGGGCTGGAATATAAACCCAATGACTATACCCTTGATAACTGCCTTTCCTACGCCATGCTGAACCGGCCCGAGATCCATCAGGCCCAGGCTTCCGTTGATATGGCAAAAGCAGAACAAAAGATTGCCAACGCGGCAACCCTGCCGCAGGTGAGCCTCAGCGCCGCTAATGGCTGGGCTGATGACCGTTTCCCTGGTGCCCATAAATATGAGTGGTCCGTTGGGGCTTCTGTGGACTTCAACATCTGGGACTATGGCGTCAATGCTGCTAAGATCCGTCAGGCCAAGGCTAACGTCGTCAAAGCTGAGGAAAGCTATCGCCAGATCAGCGACCAAGTGAATCTTGCTGTCAGAACGTCGTACCTTAGCATGCGGGAAGCAGAAAAACGCATCAAGACAACGGAAGTCGCGGTTGAACAAGCAGAAGAAGATTACCGTATCGCCCAGCTGCGCTACCAGGCCGGTGTGGGAACGAACACGGACGTCCTCGATGCTTCCGTTGCCCTGACGACCGCCAAAAATAACTACATCCAAGCCCTCTATGATTACAACACGTCATGGGCACTGCTTGAACAGTCCATGGGTGTTCCGACGGATGTGGAAGAATAAGATAGGAGTGCTCGGCGCACAAATCGTACCGGTTTGATATGAAGACATGCCCCCATTGTTCTATGGAAACAATGGGGGCATGTTCTTTTGTGTGATGGACGTCTCACCTTAGGAAAGGGCCGGCCCGTCGGACCGCGAATGACTTTTCACCGCACCTTACAGTTTTAGCGTCACTCTCTCATAGCATTACAGCATTCCTAATCCCGTTCAACTAAAATTTATTTTCTTCTTTCCCTTCACTTTGGTATACTATAGTTGTATCTATGGGAAAACGGAACAACCAGCCCCTTTTTCACCTGATTTTCCCAAGGGGAACGGTATCCCGTTCCAGAAAGGCGGATCATGCGGCCAAAATGGAAAAAACGCCTGCCTTTCCTTCTCCTTGTCATACCGGCACTCTATGTAGGGACATTCAAGGTTCTCATGCCAAGGGTGCTTCCCACGGTGCGGCCCATGGTGGAGGAAACAGCGGCTCAGTATATCAACGGAAAACTCCATATTGACCGGATTGAAGTCAGCCCGGACCTGACCTTCCGCATCAAGGACAGTGCAATCTATGACCGAGCGGGTATCCTTGTGGCAAAGATTCCGGAAGTCGCTGTTCGCGTCAATCCATTGAACCTGTTGCTGGGACACGGGACTAGCAGGATGGTGAGCCTTGTTGCCATCAACAATCCAACGGTGTATATGGTCATGGACAGCAGCGATCGCTGGAACGTGGAAAATCTTATTAAAAAGTCTGAGTCGTCCAGTGAGGACTTCCGCGGCTTAGTGACGGTCAATCGAGGCTCGATTCAGCTTTCAACGCCTTATGGCACATGGCATGTCGGTGCATCCGGTTCCATTGACCTTGTCCATAACCCTGTCTATGGTCTTGACATGGATCTTACGACGGAAAAGGGGGAGACACTGCAGCTGATCGGTTCCATTAAAAGTGACGGAACCGGAGAAGTGTCGGCGAGCACTGAAACTTTTTGCGTAACGCCCTACGCGGCCCTTGTGGCGCACTATGCCCCTATAGCGGATCTTGCAGGAACCCTTTCAAAGCTTTCTGTTACCTGGCGCAACGATGATCAGGAAAGTAAGCTTTCGGGGAGCGTCAAGGCAGATTCCCTATCCTTATCCGTTCATAAGGACAATCTCTTGCTGCCGCTTACGGCTGTAGGAACGGTCCACTTTGATAATAAGGACCTTGCTTTTACAGATTTTACGGTGTCCCTTGATAGGTCATCGGTTACCTTGAATGGGGGACTTGACCTTACTGACGCACAGACGCCTGTTTTTCACCAATTTGCTGTAAAGACGGATGACTTTGACCTTGACGCAATTCCCTTGGACCTTCCTCTTTCAGGCCGTGTTACGGCAAGTGCCTCCCTGGATGGCTCTTTTGACAGCCTTCTTGCCGCGGGAACCGTGGACAGTCCGGCCTTGACCGTGAAAGGATATGAAATAGATAACCTTCACTTGCCCCTTTCGGCTCAGGGAACCCAAGTAAACGTTACGGACGGAACCTTCTATCTTGCTGGCGGCAAAGGGACCTTGACGGCTTCATATGATACGCAGGACCGCACTTTTGCTGCGACGCTTAAAAGCGAGAGTCTTGATTTGGGAGCGGTGGCCCCTGATGTAGGCAGCATTGTCCTTTCCGGCGACCTCTATGCTGAGGGACGCTATGATGATGACCTTTTTGCCCACGTCCTTAGTGATGATCTGTCCCTCACGGTCCATGGGCTCTCCTTTACCCATGTTGATTTGGGCGCTGTGTATGAAAAGGGTCGCTTGACCTTGGACCGCTTTGCGGCAGATTCGGAAAATGGCGGCTCTGTGACAGGCTCGGGCAGTCTTGAAGGCTCAGCCCTTAAGGGAAATTTTTATGTTACGGATCTCCCTGTGGAACCTATCCTTGCCTCCTTCGGAGAAGAAGGAGAGGGTCTTCTTTCTGCTCACATGATGATTGAAGGAACCACGGATGACCCAGAAGGGACGGCAGCCTTTTCCCTCAAGGATGTCTCCGTTAAAGGCTTTATCGCAAAAGAAGCCCACGGTCTTGTCAGCTGGAAGGATCGTGTCGTCCGTCTGACGAAGGTGGAGCTTGATCCGCCGCAAGGCCGTCACGAACTTGATGGCTCCGTTGTCCTTACGGGTGATGATCCCTGGCTTGACCTGACAGTCGTCACCAAGGGCGTACGTCTTGAACCTTTCTCCGATGCCTTTGCCCTGCCTCTTCCTGTTACAGGAAACCTCACCAATACGGTCCACGTGACAGGGACGCTAAAAAATCCTAATATTACGGGTCATGTGCGGGCCTACGATGGCTCGGTCAATAAGTTCCTTGTCGATGAGCTATCTGGTGACTACTCCGTCAATGACGGCGCTATTACGATGAAAAACTTCAAGCTCCAGGCCTTGACATCGACCGCAACCTTTGCAGGGACCATTGCTAAAAATGGAGACCTTGCCCTAGGAATCGACGCCTACGGCATCATGCTCCAGCGTCTGCCTTGGCTTAAGGAAGCAGCCAGTCTCCAAGGCAGCGTGAACTTTAACGGGGCTGTAAGCGGCAACCTTTCCAATCCGCTTTTCACCGGTGTATTGTCTTCAAATTCCGTAATCATCAACGGTGAGGAGTTCACGGGACTTGCCCTATCCATTGATTCCACGGGGGGCAAAATCAACGAACTTGAAGGCTCCTTCCAGCAGAAATCAGGAGGAGACTATTTCCTGTCCGCTCATATTGACCTTTTGAACCATTACTACCAGTGGAAAGCGGAAGTGGAGCGGGGGAACGTGCGGAGTCTCCTTAAAATGGGCGGCTACGACCTTGATATTGATGGGTTTCTTTCCGGTACCATTGCCCTTAATCCGAATGGACGCCGAACGGGCCTTGCCATCAAAGGTAAGGTGGAAGATGGAAAAGTGCAGGGTGTTCCCTTTGATTCCGCTGATTTTGATATTTTTGGTCACCTCGGCGTTTGGCATATCAACCAGCTCCAGGCCTTTGAAAAAGGCGGCGGTCTCTTTGCTGCCCAAGGTGAAGTGGATATGAAGAACCGGACCTTGGACCTTGAAGTCGCGGCAAATGGCATTTCGCCTAAGATCCTTACGGTAAGCCTTGATGATCCGCCGGAAATTGGGGGTGCCCTCAATATGGCCGCACAGGTCAAGGGGCCCTTTGATGATCCAAATGGGAACTTCTCCCTTGAAGTAACGGGCGGCTCTGTAAGCGGAGTAACCTTCGACTCCATTTACGGCATGGCCACACTGCGGGATGGTATGTTTACTTTGAACCAGTTCCTTGTCCAGCGCGGAATCTATAAGCTGTCTGCCTACGGTACCCTGCCCCTTGACCTGTTACGGGCCAAGGAGAATCGCCGTAATCCCGACGCGCAGATGAACCTTGACTTGCACCTTGACAATGCAAATCTTGACATCCTGCCGACGCTTACGAAATATGTCCAGTGGGCAACCGGTCCTATGAAAGGAAACCTCAATGTGAGCGGGACCTTGGAGGACTATACCTTAGATGGTGCGATTCGTCTCGATGACGGCACCATCAAGCTGCGGGGCATGAATAATACCATCGACCACGTGAAGCTAGATACAGAATTTGCAGGAACGAAAGTCAATCTTAAGGAACTGTCTGCCGTCATTGGCGATCATGGCAGCGTCATGGCGTCAGGAAGCTATGAACTTCATGGCGGGGAATCGCCTTATGCCCTTACGGCGGCTATCCGCGATGTCTTCATTGATTCGCGGCAGATTGGAGGCAAGGTCAATGGGGACATTTCCGTTACACAGAAAAATGGGATCCCATTTGTAGCGGGCGCTCTCAATCTGGAGGACCTCTATATCGGACTGACCTCCGTGCCGAGTTTTGGCAGTGGCGGATCGCCTATTGGTCTTGACTTTACAGTTGATCTCGGGGAGAAGATGCACCTTCATACGGCGTCGTTCTATGATATCTGGGGCGGCGGCAAGATCCACCTCGGGGGAACGACAGCAGATCCGGACATTACAGGCGCCATCAATCTGACAAAGGGGACCCTCAATTACCTCAATACCCCCTTTAGGATGGGCCGCAGCATCGTCACTTGGCCGGAGCGAGGAACGTTTACGCCCCACCTTGATATGAAAGCTTTTACGCGTCTTGGCCAGTACATGATCCTTGCCACCATCGAAGGACCGCTGTCCATGGATGGACTGCAGGTCCATCTAAAGAGTGATCCGCCCAAGGATGAAAATACGCTCAAACGCTTCCTGACCTTGAAGACGGATAACGCGGACCTGACCAACAATGATTGGATGGGGCTCATCGACGCTGGTATCCAGCTAAGCTACCTGTCCGATGTGGAAGATGCCATCAAACAGGCCCTGCAGCTGGACGAACTGCGCGTCTACAGTGGGAGTCTCCAGTCCGGCATTGGCTTTAGCGTCGATGCGAAACGGGCAAATGAAGTGATTGGCGATGATCGGCGGCAATACAACTGGCTTGTGGCTAAAAGTTTCGGCGACAAACTTCGTCTTGGCTATACGGCAAGCTTCGATGGGGAAGACTCGAGCATCTTTGCGGAATACTTCCTCAACCGCCGCCTGAACCTCAGCGTATCCGTCGACGAAGAAAACAGGGCCTGGTATGGTGTACAGTATCATACGAGGTTCTAAAGAAAAGCACGGCCCTGATTGACCTAGGTGCGTGGCCCATTGCTCCTTTTCGGCGTAAGGTGGCGGTGGGCTCACGGGCTATGGGGAGCGAGCGCCCTCTTCCAGTCTGGAGCCCGCCCCCTTTGACTGATCGTTTTCCCCTTCTGCCTTTTTCTGAGCTAGGAGCCGCCTAGAAAAAGGCCGGAAAGGGGAATTCTTTTTTGTGAACTTTTTTCTCGAATCCTGCCTTTGACTAGTAATTTTTCTTTCTAAAGGGTATAATTGTAGCGTGTATTTACTGAATCCAACCAGCTAGAAGGATTCTAACCGAAACTTGTAGGGGGTTATGTATGAATAGCAAATTACATTGGCAACAGCTGTCGGCAGCCATTTTTGCATCTTTACTGCTGAGTTCGCCTGCCTATGCAGAGGTTTCCCACAGCCAGGAAGTGACGTTGACCAAAAATGGGGTCCAGACCCAATCGGGAGAAGTCGGAACCATTGAGGTAACGGAAGAAGCAAAAGAAGGAATTGGCACCGGAACTGGAATCACGGATGACTCTCAAAAAGAGAGTGCCAAGACAGAAGAAACCCTGCCTGATAAGCCCATCTATCGTGAAGTGCGCCGCAATGGCATTACCTATATCGAAAAGGTGGGGAAGGAAACCCTCCAAAAAGAAAGCAAGGAGCAAGAAGCCCAGGATGAGCAGCTGGCAGCCCGTATGCAGCAGCAGAAGGAAATCGCCGAAGCCCAAAACCGCAAGGCGCCTGGCCGCAGTTTCCTTACGCCTGATGATGGAGCAGGCATTGTTGACGAATACGATAAGCTTGCCAATTCAGTTAAGGGATATGAGAATCTGACGGTGACGAAAGTAACCTTTGAGGGCAATCAGCATGAAAAGGCGGAAGTCCTTCAAGACAGCCTCAAGATGAGCGCGGGTACGAAGTTTACTGCGGTTCAAATGCAGGACGACATCCGTTCCCTTTATGAAACTGGCTGGTTCTATGATATCGTTCCGACCTTTACCCGCGTTCCCGAAGGCGTCCAGATTGTCTATCATGTCGCTGAAAACCCCATCCTCACGGAACTTGAAGTTGAAGGCAACACGAAGATCTCGAGCCATGACATCATCCGTGCCATGGGACTTAAGGAAGGCGAAGTGGTGAATTCCCGCGACGTCAATGTCGGGGCCCGCAAGGTGGAAAGCCTCTATGCGGAACAAGGCTATATTTTGGCTAAAGTCAGCGATATCCGCATGCTCCCTGATGGCCATCTTATCCTTCAGGTTGCTGAAGGCGTCATTGAAGATTATCGCGTCAAGGGCAACACAAAGACGAAGGATTATGTCATCATCCGTGAAATGCGCATGAAAAAGGGCGATCCCTTCAACGCCAAGCTGGCGCGCCGTTCCATGCAGAAAATCTACAACCTCGGCTTCTTCGAGGATGTCAATATCCGACTGAATCCAGGTCAGATGCCCAATACCGTATCCGTTGAAATCACGGTCGTTGAGCAGAGCACGGGAACTTTCGGCATTGGGGCCGGGTACTCCGATGCAGATGGTTTCTTAGGCATGGTCAGCGTCGGCGATAAGAACTTCCGCGGGACGGGTGACAGTGTCAATGTCCGTTGGGAATTTGGCGGCGATGATGAAACCAATACCAACTTTGAAGTCTCCTACATCAAACCGTGGATTGATGACAAGGAAACTACGGCGGGCTTTACGTTCTATAATATGACGAACGAATATGCCGATTACGATCGTGACGGCGATGAAATTGCCCGTTACTACAAAAAGCGCATCGGCGAAGAAATTTTCTTCAGCCGCGTCACTGACAACGAATTTATCACTAACCAGATTACCTTGAAAAACCGCGACGACAAGTACAAGGGCAAGGTCGATGGCTACGATTCGAACCAGTACTTTGAAGGCGTTGATGAAGGCAGGTATCTTGGTGAAGACGTTGCTGCGGAACGCCGTAAGAAGAACTTCGGTACGACCCGCAGTATCACCTTTGCCCGTATCCTTGATACGCGTGATAACATTTATGATCCCCGCGAAGGCAAGCGTACCATGTATTCTTTTGAATGGGCAAACTTCGGCGGTGACTTCCGCTTTGAAAAATATCAAGCCGATTATCGTTACTACTATCGCATGGGTAAGGACAATGTCTGGGCACTTAATCTCGGTGCCGGCTATGCCAACGGGGATATGCCGCTCAGCCAGCGCTTTACCGTCGGCGGCAGTGAATTCCTGCGTGGCTACCGCGATGACCAGTTCAAGGGCAACAGCATGCTGAAGGGCTCCCTGGAATTCCGTTATCCAATCATCAAGCAGGTTCAGGGTGTCACCTTTACGGATGCTGGCTATGCTTGGAGCAAGGATTATGATGAAACGGATTTTGACCTGTCCGACCTGAAGTACACGGTGGGCTTGGGACTGCGCATCAACTCCCCGCTTGGCCCAATCCGTCTGGACTATGGCTATCGCCTTGACAGTTCTGATCGGGGCGGCCGCTTCCACTTCAGCTTCGGTGGACAATTCTAAGAGAAAAACGAGGAACGAGGGATAGAAATGATTGAATTTGCCAATAAGAAAAACGTGAAAGTGGTGTCCCTTGCGATTGCCGCCATCTTCGTCATCGGTGCTTTCGCCATTGCTGTGCGGGGTGCCGGTCTCACGGGTGGTTCCGGCGGAACAACTGATTCTGCCATTGGCAAAGTAAACTACAACCAACTGGTCCAGGCCGTCCCAGGCATCCAGGATGCTCAGGTGGAAATGCAGAAAGCTGCCCAGGATGCTGAAAGCCAGTACAACGAAAAAAGCAAGGACATGAGCGACGCCGATAAGCAAAAGCTCCACGAAGAGCTGCAAAAAGGCCTCGAGGATAAGCAGAAAGAACTTGTCGACCCCTTGAAGAAAAAAGTTGATGACGCCATTGTCGCCGTCGGCAAGACCAAGGGGCTTACGGTCATCGTCAATGAAGGCGCTGTCGTTTATGGCGGTGTTGATGTGACGGCTGATGTCCAGGCAGAACTCCAGAAACAAGCCAAGAAAAACTAAGGGCTCATGAAGGAGGAGGGACCTATGAGGAAGCTTATCTGCCTCCTAGTGGCGTGCCTTATGGTGACAGCGGGCTGTGCGTCCCTGAAAAACGGCCTCCTTTCGAGGGAAGTACCACGGTTTGCCGTCGTGGACTGGGACCGGCTCGTCAAACAGCATCCCAAGTACAAGGTGTGGCAAAAACAAAAAACGGACCTTGAAACAGCAAAGGCCCTCCGGGAGCGGCAGCTCAAGGACGGTCATCAGCAGCTTGCCATTTTGGGTAAGATGCGCTCCCTTGCAGGAAAGGGCCGAGACCGCTTCCGTTCCGCCCAGTTGGCGGCAAAGGTTGCGGAAAAAGAAGCCCAGGAACAGGATCTTCTCCAGAAAAAGGCGGAAAGCCTTGATGCAGCGGCTGAATCCTATGTCCAAAAGGACCGGGAAGATGTGGAAACCCGCTTCCGTATCCCGCTCTTTAATGTGCGCTTAAAGCTTGGCAGTATCAAGATGAGTGAAGCCTCCCAAAATGCCTTGCTCCAAGAAGAACAGGAGCTTTTGGATAAGCGCCGTGAGGCCATTGAGGCCATCGAGGAAAAGAAAGCGGCGTGGATCAAGGAGCAGATGGCTTCTGATATCAGCGAAAGCCGTGCCCGCATGGATGCCTTCCAACAATCCCTTACGGTGGATCTTGTAAAGGAAGAAACGGGTCTTGACCTGACGAAAAAAGAACAGCAACCTGGACAAAAAGAGCTTGATACGCTCATTGCTTCCATGGATACTCAGATCCAGCGTCAGGACGCGGAGACGCAGAAACTGCGTGAGGAAATCGACAGTGATATCCTCAGCGCCATCAAGAAAATCAATCTTACCAGGAAGTACACCCTGGTTTTTCGGAATCCGCGGGCCAATATATCGGCCGATGACATCACGGACGACGTGGAAAAAGAAGTACAAAATATAGTTGAGTAAGAGGGATCAGAAACATGAAAAAAATTTTGGCAATCGGTATGATCGTTATGGCCATCTTTGCTTTTGGCTGTGGCCGCAATCAGCAGTTTGGCGTTGTAGATATGCAGAAGGTCCAGACGGACAGTGAAGTCTTCAAGAATGCCACAAAGGAACTGCAGGAAAAAGGCAAGGCTATGGAAGACGAACTTACCAAGGAAACAGAGGGTAAGAGCGATGAAGAAGCAAAAAAAATCTATACGGAAAAAAGTGCCAAAATCCGTACCTTCCAGGCTGAGCAGCAAAATAAAGTAAAGAGCAGTTTTGAAGCTGCCGCGGCTCAGGTTGCCAAGGAAAAGAACCTCGGTGCCATTCTCGTGAAGGAAGCTGTTCCGCAAGGCGGCGTCGACGTCACGGAAGACATCATCAAAGCCATGAAATAATGGACATAAAGGGCGAACCGTGTGTTCGCCTTTTTCCCGTATTCCAACGCTCCATTTTTGTCACTCTGGGATAGACAGGTACGCAGGGGAGCGCACTGCCCAGACTGAACAAATCACAAGAAAGGATGTTAGCTATGGAAAAAACGCTGCAGGAACTGGCAGATCTCTTACAGGGTAGTATTATCCAAGGAGATCCTTCCCTGAAGCTTACAGGCGTGAACGGGCTTGAGGAAGCAGGCCCTACGGAAATTTCCTTTGCCGTACCGCCCTATTTGGAACTGGCCGGTAAGAGCCGGGCCGGCGCCATCATGATTCCTGAAGAAGGAGAACTCAAAGGACCCCAGGCCCTGATCCGTGTAAAGAATCCACGGGCGGCTTTTGCCAAACTGCTGATGCTCTTCCGTCCGCCTGAAAGTGTCGAATCAGGTATCAGTCAGTACGCATTTGTCCATCCGACGGCTCGTATTGGAAAAAATGCCGCCATCCTGCCTTTTGCCTATATTGCAGAAGATGCTGAAATTGGGGATAATGCCATCATCTACCCGCACGTTTATATCGGCCGCCATGCAAAAGTGGGCAGCGACTGCACTTTTTATTCGAATGTCACAGTCCGTGAAAACTGTATCATCGGTGACCGGGTCATCCTCCAGGCTGGCTGTGTCATCGGCGGTGATGGCTTTGGCTATATCACGAGCGAAGGAAAGCATACCAAGGTCCTTCAGACAGGGAACGTCGTTGTTGGCGATGATGTCGAAATCGGCTGCAACACCTGTATTGACCGAGCAACCGTTGACAGTACGGTCATCGGCAAGGGCACCAAGATCGATAACCTTGTCCATGTCGGGCATAATGATGTTATCGGAGAAAACTGCATCCTTGTGGCCCACGTCGGTATTTCAGGATCTGTCACGGTAGGCCACAATACGACTTTTGGCGGTCAGGCCGCGACCGCAGGCCACCTCAAGATTGGCAGCAACTGCACCTTTGCCGGGCGAACCGGCATCATCAGTGACGTCCCGGACAATGTTGTCTGGGCTGGCTTCCCGGCGCAGAGCCATGTAGACTGGCTGCGCATGATGGCCAGTCAGCGTAAGCTCGGTGATCTTGTGAAAAAAGTCCGCAAACTGGAAAAACTCGTGGAAACCCTCGAGAAAAAAGACGATAAATAAAGGAGTTTTGGTTTCATGAAAAAGACTGTTGCGACCCTTGCCATTCTGACGCTTGCTTCTGCCATGCCGCTAGCGGCAGAAGCCAAGATTACGCCAAACGGAACGAGCGGCATTATTAATACCCCGAGCGCCTTTGTCCGTTTGCCAGGCCATGTTTCCGTTGGTTACGACATGACAAAGGATGGACAGATCCTTCATGGCAATGTGGCCTTGCCCCTGGGCCTTGAAGTGGCAGGCGCCCGCTTTGATCCGAAAGACAGCGATATCTATAGCACAGTAAGTGCGAAATGGGAGCTTCTGCGCGAAACCCCTGTAACTCCGGCCATTGCCATTGGCGGCGACGACCTGGGGGATGAAAAGGACCGTCGCGGTTATGTTGTCGTCAGTAAGGCCCTGCCGTTTGGGTTTAAGATTCATGGCGGGATTGGTACGGACCAATACAAAAAGGGATTTGGTGCCATTGAAAAGGACATCAAGCTCGGAAGCCAGTCCCTTACCCTTATGGGGGAATATGACGGCAGCCATTTCAACTATGGCGCATCCATTCCCCTTGCTAAATTTACGACGGCTGAAGTTGGCTATCGGACCCATCATCTTTATGGGAGCGTCAACTTTACTTTCTAACTCATGAGAAAGGTCCGCGGCCGCCTTTCGGGCTGATTTGTCCCAAGGCAGCGCCGCATCCTTTCAAGGGCCCTTTGGGCAGCTCATTCCCGCGGGAAGGGGTGCCAAAGAAGGAGACCCTGCCTTAAGGAGGCACTGCTGCAATGCTTGCGTATTCCCTCATGAAACTGATGAGCCGGATTGCCTGCGTGCAGCCAACCTGCTTCAATGATGCCCTGGCCTATGCCTTGGGCCAAATTGGCTGGTTGGCTACACCCAAATGGCGGCGCTATATGGCCAAGGAAAACGTCAAGGAATGTCTTGGCGTGTCTGAGACTGAAGCAGAACGCATCGCCAAGGAGAGCGTTACCCGTTTCGGGCGCATGCTCATCGAAGTCCTGCGCTATCCCCTCATCAATCAAGCCAATTTTAGGAACCTTGTCCACTTCGAAGGCCTGGAACACCTCGAAGAGGCTTATGCCGAAGGCCGCGGCGTCATCATGTGTACGGCCCATTACGGAAATTGGGAAATGCTGGGGGCCAGTATGGCCCTTCTGGGCTATCCCATCCTTTCCATCACCCGCAAACAAAACGATGGTGACGCGGACCGCTTCATCAACGAATACCGGCAGATGGTCGGCCAGCATGTCACCTACAACCATGGAAAGAGCAGCATGCTTTCCATCGGACGTTATCTAAAAGATAAACATCTTGTAGGAATTCTCTACGATCAAGATTCTGCCCATACGGGGGAGCACCTTGAACTGTTTGGGAAACCGGCCCGTGTCCCTGATGGGGCAGCCCAGCTGGCACGGGTCTTCAAAGCTCCCATTGTCCCGCTTTTCATGCATAATCAGCCTGATGGGACGCTTACGGCCGTTATTCATCCCTGTTTTCACGCAGATCCCCAACTGAGCCGAGAAGAAAACAGCCACGTTATCATGGAAAAGCTCATCCGGATTGCCGAAGAGGAAATCCGCCGCGACCCGGCTATGTGGTTCTGGGTCCATGACCGCTGGAAGGATGGAAAGAGACGTTACCGTGACCGCAAGCATTTCAGCACGCCCATGACGGGCAATTGAACATAGAAAGGTGATTCAATATGGACAACAATAAACAGCACACCCTCAAAGCAGATGTCTGCTGTGACGGGATTGGGCTCCACTCCGGCAACCCAGTTGCAATGACGCTGAAGCCGGCTCCTGCGGACACAGGCATTGTCTTTATCCGTACGGATCTTGAGGGTCGGCCCAGTGTGCGAGCCATTGCTTCAAATATTTCGGCAACGACACGAGCCACGACGCTGACTGAAAACGGAGCCAGCGTCACGACCATCGAACACGTCATGGCCGCCCTTGCCATCCTTGCCATTGATAACTGCTACATCGAAATGAACAGCGCCGAACCGCCTGTTGGTGATGGCTCAGCCAAAGGCTTCATGGATCCTATCTTAAGGATGGGCCTTCTTGAACAGGACGCACCGCGTCACGTCTACGCCATTGATCACGCCTTCAGCTGTTATGACGGCGACCGCTATCTTGTGGTCCTGCCTTATGACGGCTTTCGCGTGACCTTTACCTCCATCAATCCCCATCCGCTGCTTGGGACCCAGGTCCTTGATGTGACGGATGCGGGGGATACGCTTTCCCAGGAAATTGCTCCGGCAAGAACCGTAGCCTTTGAAGAGGAAATTGCCCAACTGCGCAAGATGGGCCTTGGCCTTGGCGGCACCGTCGAAAATGTCGTTGTCTTTACTAAGGACGGGGGAACCCTGTCCAAGGTCCGCTTCCCTGACGAGCTTATCCGTCATAAGATCCTTGATGTCATTGGTGACTTGTATCTGTTGGGACCCATATCGGCCCATGTTATCTGTATGAAATCGGGGCACGCCTTCAACGACAGCGTTTCCCGCCAAATCGATGCCTACCGCAAGGCGAATCCGGCCCAGTAATCGCCGCAGCGCCTTAGATTTTGAAAGTAAGGAGTCAAGAAAATGATTACGTTAGACATTCAGGAAATCCAAAAAATCCTTCCCCATCGGTATCCCATGCTCCTCGTTGACCGTGTGGTCGAACTGGAACCGATGAAACGGGCTGTGGGTATCAAGAATATCACCTTCAACGAACCGCAGTTCATGGGCCACTTCCCGGGTAATCCCATCATGCCGGGTGTCCTGCTCATTGAAGCCATGGCACAGGTTGGGGGCGTGACGCTGCTTTATCCGGAAGAAAACCGCGGTAAGATTGCTGTCTTTGGCAAGATCGACAAGGTGCGTTTCCGCCGTCCAATCAAACCGGGTGATCAGCTCGTTACGACGGCAGTCATTACGAAAATCAAAGGCAACATGGGCGTTGCCCACTGCGAAGGCACCGTCGATGGGGAACCAGCCTGCGAAGGGGACTTCTTCTTTGCTCTGGCCGAGAACAAGCAATAAACAAGGGGTGAATCAGTATGAGTGCAGATTCCAGTTTAATTCATGAAACAGCAATCATCGACCCGCATGCACAGATTGGCCCAAACGTAAAGATTGGTCCTTATTCAGTCATTGGACCGGATGTCAAGATTGGGGAAGGGACCATCATTCATCCGCATGTCGTCATTACGGGGCGTACGACCATCGGAAAAGGCTGTGAATTCTTCCAGGGGGCCAGCATTGGGGAAGTGCCCCAGGACCTTAAATATAAAGGGGAAGATACGGCGACCATTATTGGTGACCATGTGACCATCCGCGAATGTGCTTCTGTTCATCGCGCTGTCGGGGAAGGCAATGAAACGCGCATCGGCAACAATGTCCTGATGATGGCCTATACCCATGTTGCCCATAACTGCATTGTCGGCAACAACGTCATCATGAGCAACGTGGCGACCCTGGCCGGTCACGTCATTGTCGAAGACCGCGCCGTCATCGGCGGTCTCACGGCTGTGCACCAGTTCACCAAGATTGGCCGCAACTGCATGTGCGGCGGCATGAGCCGAATCAACCAGGATGTACCGCCTTTTGTCATCGTTGCTGGCAACCCACCCGTCGTGGCAGGCCTTAACAGCGTAGGCATTTCCCGTGCTGGAATTGCCATGCCTGTTCGCCGGGAGCTGAAAAAGGCTTATAAGATTCTTTATAAACGTGGCCTTTCCCTGCCAGATGCTATTGCCACTATGGAACAGGAACTTGACAGCTACGAAGAAGTTGAGCATTTTATGCGCTTTTTACGCAGCGTAGAACGGGGTATTTGCCGTTCATCCGTCTCCCACGGGAGGGAGTGATTCCATGATGGAAAAGACCTTAGGCGTCCTTGCTGGCGTAGGACACTTGCCCGTTGACGTCGTACGCGGCGCCAAACAGGCAGGCTACCGCACCGTCGCTATCGCCCTTGTGCCCGAAACCCATGAAGATCTCCCAAAGGAAGCCGACGTCTTTTATGCAATCAATATCGGCAAAGTTGGGAAAATCTTCAGCACCCTCAAAAATGAAGGGGTCAGCGAAGTCACCATGATTGGCAAGGTAACAAAAGAAATCCTCTATAAAGGAGGCATCCTCATTCCGGACTGGCAGGCTGTAAAGCTCCTTATGTCCCTGCCGGATCGTCATGACGACACCATCATGAATGCCCTTGTGGCAAAACTTGAAGAGATGGGAATCCACGTCATGGACCAGACCCTCTTCCTCAAGCACATCATGCCGGAAGAAGGTGTTCTTAGCCGCCGTAAACCGACGGATAAGGAATGGGAAGACATGAAATATGGTTTCAGGATGGCTAAAAAGATTGGCGGTCTTGATATTGGTCAAACGGTCGTCGTCAAGGACATGGCCATTATGGCCGTGGAAGCCATCGAAGGTACCGATGCCTGCATCAAGCGCGGCGGCAGCCTGGGCAGGGGGGCCATTGTCGCAAAGACGGCCAAACCGGCCCAGGACCATCGCTTTGACGTGCCCGGTGTCGGTGTAAAGACCATGGAATCCATGATTGAATCGGGCTGTGCCGGCATCGTCATGGAAACCGGCCGTACTCTTTTTGTAGAAAGAGAACAGGCCCTTGCCCTTGCCAATGAGCATAACCTCGTTGTCGTTTCCATGAGTGAGGAAACCGCTGGAAGATAAAAGACACTTGGCCTGTGATTGCGCCGTATATCGTAAAGGGTGATGCGTACCCCCATAGCCTCAGATAAACGATTTGAGAGCTATGGGGGTATGTTGTTTCATGACGAGAAGGCATGCGTTGCAGGTTCATCCGAAAGGAACTAAAATATGCCGCCATGCGTCTTTTTAGGAAGAATCCACAAAGGGCGCTGACTGCACTGATTCCATGGAAAAGAGATCCTCGAGAGACCGATTGAGATTGCACTAAAAAAGCTCCTGTATTCCTCAAGGCGTATAGGGACATTTGGCCTATTATGAAGGATTAATTCTTGTTGCATAAAAATTCGCTTAGCTGTATAATAATCCCATGCTTACAGGGAGGTCCTATCATGAAAAAGATTTATAAAAAACTTCTTGCCGCCGGACTGGGTGCCGCACTTGCCCTATCAGTCGCGGCCTGCGGTACCAATAAAGAGACGGCAAAAAACGCGGACGCTAAAAAAGTTCTCAAGATTGCGACAAATGCAACCTATGTGCCTTTTGAATTTAAAGATAAAGGCACGAGTGGCGACGAAAGCGATTATAAAGGCATGGAAATCGATATGATCCGGGAAGTGGCAAAGCGCCTTGGCCGCGAGCCGCAGATGGAAAATATTCCTTTTAACGGTATCATTCCGGCCATCCAATCAAAACAAGTCGACGTTGCCGCTACAGGTATGACCATGACAAAAGAGCGGGCTAAGAAAGTTGCCTTTGCGGCGCCTTTCTACGAATCGAAACTGGCCATTGTTGTTCCCACGGATAGTCCTGTCCAGTCGGCTGCTGATCTTAAGGGCAAGAACGTCGCCGTTATGGTTGGCACAACAGGTGCCAAATACGCCGAAAGCCACGGTATGGTGGCTAAACAGTTTGACTCCAGCGCTAACGCCCTTCTCGAAGTCCAGGTTGGGAATGCGCCAGCTGCCATCGTTGACAAACCGGTGGGTGAATATTTTTCCACCCTTGAAGGTAAAGGCAAGGGAAAAGTCCGCGTCATTCCTATCCCTGATTCTAAATCGGAACTCTTGGGTTTTGTCCTAAATCAAGACGATAAAGAACTCAAGGATGCCATCAATAAAGCCATTGCGGATATGAAAAAAGATGGCACGTATGCAAAACTCTATAAGAAATGGTTCAACCAGAAAGCCCCGAACCTGCCGGAAAGTGCAGAAAAAGCACTGGGACTGTAAAAGATTATCATCATGTATTCCCCTGACCGAATGCAGAAAACTGTATTCGGTCGTTTTTTATGCGAAGGGAGGCGATGAAACTAACGGATAGGTCAACGGGAAGAGGGTGTGTTTCTTGGATAAGGACTGTTAAGCTACAGAAAGGGAAGGGTAAGCTATGATTGCTTTAGTGGTCGAGCTGGATCTTCCAGACTGCAGTTTCAGTTTCCTAGCCTTCATTTAAAGATGCCGTTAGCCCCTAGTAAATGGTATAATCAAGACAGCGGAAGCTTTTTATCGTCTCATCCTGCGGTGGAAAAGATAATAAGGTTGGTGATTTCCGTGAAAACCCATGACTTGACAAAAGGAAATATTTCCCACCAGCTTCTTTCTTATTTACTGCCGCTTATTTTATCCAATTACCTCACCCTGACCTACAATGCTGTCGATAGTGCCATTGTTGGCCGCTATATTGGGGATTTGGCTCTTGCAGCGGTGGGAACGAGCAATCCGCTCATGACGTTTTCACTTCTTTTTATCAATGGCATCTGCCTTGGCGCAAGCATCCTTATTGGTAAGGCCTATGGGGCAAAAGACAAGGAAGCCCTGCGCCGCCAGATAGTGAGCGGCCTTGCCGCAGGAGCCCTGGTGTCCCTTGCTCTTTCAGCCGTGCTGATTATGTTTGCGCGGCCCATCCTGCTTCTTCTTCAAGTCCCAGTGGCTATCTTAACGGAAGCAGCGCTCTACGTGAGGATCATCATGGTGGGGCTCTTTTTCCATTTTTGCTATGGCTATTTTTCAACGGTCCTAAGGGCCATGGGGGACAGTCAAACGACGCTCTTCATTCTCGCTGTAAGTGCGGGGCTCAATGTTCTTGGTGATTATCTTTTTGTTGTTGTTTTTGGCTGGGGCATCGTAGGTGCTGCCGCAAGCACGGTCCTTTGCGAATTGCTCTCATCCTTGTTCTGTTTGCCTTTTCTTGCAAGTTTTATGGGTAAACTTGCGATCAAGCAGCATCTTGCCGTTGAGTGGACCATAGTAAAAAAAATCTTTTCTTTCAGTATGGTGAGCGCCCTGCAGCAGTCTTCCCTGCAGATTGGCAAACTGGGCACCCAAGCGATTGTGAACACGCTTGGTACGACCGTCATTGCCGCCTACAGCGTCAGCAGCCGGTTTGAAGATTATGCCATGGTGCCTTTATCGACGATAGCCTATGCCATGACCACCTTCATTGCCCAGAATATCGGAGCGGGTACGTCCGCACGGGTGCGCAGGAGTATTTTTGCAAGTCTTTCCTTTTCCCTTATCTATGTGTTGGCCTTTGCTGGGGTGATGTATGGCGCAAGTGGACGGATCTTGGGCCTTTTTACACAAGAGCTGGCCATTATCCGATTGGGAGAGGCTTATCTCCTTACCATGAGCTGGATCTATTTGCTGTGCGCCCTGACGAATGTGATGCAGGGATTTTTCAGGGGAATGGGTGAGCTATCCACAACCCTTTACAGCAGTGTTGTTAATATTAGTGTCCGCGTCGCAAGTGATGTGTACCCCAAAAACTGGACGCATATAAATTAGTTAAATGGCATTAGTGGATGTTTCCCGATATATTTCGGGAGGCATCCATTTTGTTTTTTTCTGAATCCTTTCCTTGTTGAAATAATGAATGTATTCTTTCACTGCTTTAGCAAATACCTTGAACGAGGTGTATTCTTTTTCGCTTCCGTAATACATTTCATTTTTCATCCGACCAAAAAAGGTCTCCATAATACTGTTGTCATAGCAGTTGCCCTTACGCGACATTGACTGTATAATTCCATGCTTTTTCAATTCACTTCTGTAATATTCATGCTGATACTGCCATCCCTGATCCGAGTGCATAATTAAACCCTGTAAATTCCTGAATTTCTTAAAAGCTCGGTTCAGCATCCTTTTGATTTGGTTAAGATTAGGAATCATCGATAAATCATAGGAGATGATTTCGTTCGTATTCATATCCAGGATGGGGGAAAGGTAGCATTTTCCCCATGAGAAATGAAACTGTGTTACATCCGTTGTCCATTTCTGCAGTGGCCTGTCCGCTTTAAAGTTTCTCTGGATGATGTTGCCGGCCACTTTCCCGACTTCTCCTTTATACGAATGGTACTTTTCTTTCGGACGCTTGCCAAACAGCTTCAGGTCATGCATGATACGCTGCACCCGTTTGTGATTGATATGGAAGCCGCGGTTCACCAGCTCGTGACAAACGCGCCGAACACCATATCTCTGCTTATTTTCCTCGAATATGTGACAGATTGTTTCCGTAATTGATTTGTTTCTTTCTTCTACACGATCGGTACGCTTCAATTCATAGTAGTAGGTCGACTTCGCTAATCCCGAGAATTTTAACAGGTACTTTAACGGGTGTCCTTCCTGGCGGAGTTCCTGGATGATTGCTGCCTTTTTGCCTTGAGCTGCGCAGCCCATTTTTGTCGTCTCAAGGCGATTTGTTTTTTTATTACAGCATTCTCCGCTTTTATGTAGGCGTTCTCTGCGCGCAGACGAATTAATTCTTCCCGTTCACTTTCATTTAATGGTTTGGGGCTCTTCGTATTTCTTTTCATGGGCTGATCCTTTCTATGCTGACCTTTCTTTTTACTTACGAGCCCATTATACCCCTCTTCTCTGTATTTACGAACCCATTGGTACAAAAGACTATAGCTCATACCATATTGACAGGCGACAGCCATCATTGACTGTCCGGCATTTACTTGTGAAACCAATTCAAGTTTCTCCTCTGGGGACCATGCCTTGTAATGTGCTTTGTGACACAATGCTTCCGGTCCGCCAGCCTGTTCGATACGATTCCAAGTACGAATCTTGTTACGAAAATTTGCTGTTTTAATTCCTTTAGGTGTTTTTACCCACTTACCTTGACGATAAAGTTCTACACACATCAGCTTAAATTCAGTCGTATAACGCAAAATGTACCCTCCTTACTGGGTGTCCAGTAAAGAGGGTACATTTCAGTTAGCGGTGGTTCCTTTTTGTTTGTTGACGAAAAGCAGGCATCGATTATTATAAATTGCTTGAACGTGCACATTAATAAGATATGCTCGTGATGAATGAGGCTGTCCAGGCCTTATTCCGCTGGAAAGGAGCCATCAAGCACGATACAGAGCCCGTTTATCGACCATCTTATGAAGCTGGAGTGCTCCTCAATGAAGCAACGATTGGCTGCAGTCATCATGCCAATCGTTCTGCTCCACGTAGCGGGGACAGCCTTTTTCCGCCGTCTTTTTGTCCCAGATCCAGGAAGATCTCTTGGAGGTACGATCCTATTATGGGAACGGGGTCAAACAGATTATTCTTGTAACCGGAGATGCTTTTGCCTTGCCTACCGGGGACCTTAAGGGCATAGGAAAACTGATTGCTTCTATTTTCCCTCGTATCGATACCATTTCCATGTATGCTTCTATCAGGAACATCAAGGACAAGACCGATGAAGAGCTTCTGGCGCTCCGTGCCCTGAAGCTGAATGATTTCAACATTGGGGTTGACTCTGGCAGTGAGGCTGCCCTTGCTTTTTTTGATGAAGGCTTTCCCCTACATGAGGCAAAAGAGCAGCTTTTGCGCTTAAAACGTCTCGGCTGCTGCTATAGCATCAATTTGATGCTGGGGGCAGGCGACAGGGGAAAGGGACTGGAAAGTGCCAGAGCTAACGCTCTTTTAGCGAACTTGGTCCAGTCGCGGCTGATTTTTGGCTCACCCCTTCATGTTGATCGGGGCAGTGCCTTGGGGCGCCTTATCCAGGCGTGACAGTTTGCCGAAAACATCCTTGGCGAACAGATGGAAGAAAAGCTTGCCTTTTTGAAAGCACTGAATCTTCAGGATATAGAATTTTTTGGCCTCCATATGTCAAATGTCCTTCCCATAAATAGGCAGTATCCCCGCGATGAAAAGGTACTTGTAAGGGAGCTCGATGGGCATTATGCCGCTTTCCCAGAAACCCTGAAGCAGGCGCATCCTGAACGGGGACGGGAAGGCCGCGTTCTATTGTAACCCCCTTATTAGCAGGCTGCAGAAAATCACCGTGACAAAGGTTAGCCTTTATATCACGGTGATGGACTTTTAACAAGGATACGGTCAGTCCTTGATGGGAGCCTCTTTATAGTCACGGCCGGTAGCGGTCCCTGTTGCCACAAGTTCCCAGAGTGAAGTGGCCGCAAGGTCAAGCTCGAGTTTCCGCCTTGCTTCTTCGTTAAGGTGCCGGGCGGTATCTTTATTGACGAGCGAAAAAAGAGGGCGCGTTGCTGTTTCTTTCATCAGATGGAGAAGCTCTTTGCCTCGCTTTGAAAAAGCAAGGACACGCAGATAAGGGGCCTCGTCACTAAGCCCTGTGAAGGCCTTTGTTTCACCGGTACAAAGCAGCTGGAGCATGAGCCGCCGGATACGGGAACGGGAATAGCGTCTGCCGCTGCAGGCTGCCGCGATGGCGTCAAAGGAACCTTTTCGGCGGGCTTTTATAAGGGCTCTTTCAAGGCCTTCAGTGGCTTCAATATGGCGGGAAAGATGCTCGGCATCGGTGCTTTCAAGGGCGTAAGCCATCAATAGATCAAGGCGCTGCTTATGGAAAAGGGGAGAGGGGAGGGAGGCCAGATGGGCCTCTTCCTCTTTAGCCTGGATCCCCATGGCTGCAAAAACGGTAGCTGAGGGTCCTTCTTCCTCAAGAAAATGACGCAGGGCAGCCGCGCTTGCCGCTTTTTCCGTAAGACTTTCTTCATTATAGGGAGTTCCCTCTCTCAGGATGGGAAGAAGTGCGGCCGAGGGGAAGACCTGCCTTGCCATTTTTGCATAGCTAAGGGCAAGAAGGTTGTTGGAGCCCTTAAAAAAAGAGGCGTAAGCGGGGTCTTTTTTTGTGTAGGCTAGGGCCATGCTCTCAGCATAGGAAGTTCCTGCTTTCAGGGCCCTTTCAAAAGCTTCGTGGTCCGGGGGTTCAGCAGCCAGCATGGTTAGTTTTGCTCGATCCGGATCTTCCATGCCAAAAGAAATATGGGTGACGAGGCCTGTGTGGCGCATGACCGAAAGGGCTCCGGCGGCAAAATGATCAGCTGAGCGCAGGACGCTTGCGGCGGGAAGTTCCAGAACGAGGTCGACCCCGCCCCGCAGGGCAAGTCGGGCCCGTTCCCATTTATCCCATAGGGCCAGTTCCCCACGCTGGGTGACGGAGCCGCTCATGACGGCAATGATGGGAACGTTACCCAAGGTCTTACGAATCACGTTGATTTGGTGGGCGTGCCCCTTGTGAAAGGGGTTGTATTCAGCCGTTATGGCGGCGACCGTTTGTAGTTCCATAAAATTCCTTCCTCAAATCGTTTTACAAGACGTCAATTCTTTGATATATTATTATAGTGCTGATTCAATCAGAAAAGAAACTGGTTTTTTGACCAGCAACAATCAGGAGGCTAGGGAATGAAGATTTTTGTTGTTAACTGTGGCAGTTCTTCCATTAAGTATCAGCTGATCAACATGGAAGATGAATCCGTCATCGCCAAAGGCCTGGTAGAACGTATCGGTATCGATGGTTCTGTCCTGACCCACACGCCGGCAGGCAAGGATAAGGTTCGCATGGAAAGCGAGATCCCCGATCATGTAGATGGGATCAAGAAAGTCCTTGCTGCCCTTGTTGACCCCAACCATGGTGTCATCAAATCCATGGATGAAATCGATGCCGTTGGTCACCGTGTTGTCCATGGCGGCGAAGTGTTCAGTGAATCCGTTCTCGTTACGGAAGAAAACCTGAAGCAGATTGAAGCCCTGAGTGATATGGCTCCGCTTCATCAGCCGCCTAATGTTGCTGGTATCCGCGCTTGCCAGAAACTGATGCCGAACACCCCGCAAGTGGCTGTCTTTGATACGGCTTTCCATCAGACCATGCCTCCTGTGGCCTTCATGTACGGCGTCAAATATGAAGAATACAAAAAGTACGGAATCCGTAAATACGGCTTCCATGGTACGAGCCATCGCTATGTAGCTGCCTGTGCCGCTGAGCTTCTCGGCAAGAAACCGGAAGATACCAAGATCATTACTTGCCATTTGGGCAATGGGTCTTCCATCACCGCTGTTGATGGCGGCAAATCCGTGGATACGTCCATGGGCTTCACGCCTCTTGATGGGGTCCTCATGGGCACCCGCTGCGGCTCCATCGATCCGGCAATCGTTCCGATCTTGATGCAGAAAAAGGGTCTGGACAATGCAGGAATGGACAAATATATGAACAAGGAATGCGGCGTTCTTGGCATCTCCGGCATTTCCAGCGACTTCCGTGACCTCGAAGATGCGGCCAATAAAGGGGACGAAAAAGCACAGCTTGCCCTTGACATGTTCTGCTATCAAGTCAAACGCTACATTGGTGCCTATGCAGCTGCCATGGGTGGCGTTGATGCCATTGTCTTCACGGCTGGCGTCGGCGAAAACGATATCGGAACCCGTGCCAAGGTCTGCAAAGGGCTTGAATTCCTCGGTGTTGAACTCGACGCTGAACGCAACAATGTTCGCGGCAAGGTTACGGAAATCAGCAAGGCTGACAGCAAAGTCAAAGTCTTCCTGATTCCGACGAACGAAGAACTCGTCATCGCCCGCGATACGAACCGCCTTTGCGGTAAATAAGGAATTCCCTCCTTTGTATTGACAAAGAAAGGGGACACCGTTATAATAAAGCGGTTGATACTATTATGATAAAGATCAATGTAGCAGAAATCAAAAAGCAGCTTATAGGTTCGGCATCCTATCATTATGAACTGGATCCGGAAGCCCTTGACCTCACGGAAGACGATGTTTCCCTTGAGGGTCAGGTGGTGGCGGACTTCACGCTCCATAATGGGGGAGAGTTGATCCTTCTTGATGGAAGCCTTCACTTTTCTGTCAAAGGAGAATGTGGACGCTGTCTCAAACCTTTGGTGCAGCCCCTGGTTTCCACTTTGGAAGAACGGTACTATCCGGAAGGAACGGAGAACCTTCCCGATGATGCTTTCACTTATAAGTTTGATGTGGTTGATGTTACGGATGCTTTGAGGGAGTCCCTTCTGCTGACTGTTCCTGCACGTATGCTGTGCAAACCGGACTGCAAGGGAATCTGTCCGGTCTGTGGAGCTGATAGGAACGTGGCACCATGCAATTGTGACACAAGAACCATCGATCCTCGATTACAGGCTCTCGAGGCATTGTTAGAGAAATAGGTTGAGTTTAGGAGGTGTTTCGTAATGGCAGTACCAAAGAGAAAAATGTCTAAAGCTCGTCGCGATTCCCGTCGCGCTAATTGGAAACTGACTGCTCCTGGCTTGGTTGAATGTCCGCAATGCCATGAGCAGATGCGTCCTCACCATGTATGCCCTGAATGCGGTTACTACGATGGTAAGGAAGTCGTCAAGACCGAAGAGGAATAAGACATCAAGAAAAAAGGCCATCGCTTTTGGGCGGTGGCCTTTTTTCCGTTTCAGCCTGATCCTGGAGCGCAGGAAGAGTCACTGCCTATTCTTGAGTGCCTTTTGTACAGGATCTTCATAGGCTTTTTGCTCAGCGCAGGGTCGTTTGGGGTAGAGCAGTGTCTTTGATGCCAAGCGCTTTTCGGGTAGGTTTTCCTCGTTTTGACGGCAGCACTTTCCAGAGGGGAATGTCACCGTTCTTTCACCTTTTATAGGCCCTTTTTACTTGCTTTTTAGGCTCGTTATCTTTATAATGAGTGTAGCTGTTATGACTAGGTACTAAAAGTAGGTGTAAAGTAGGTGATGGAATGGGCTCAGCGCAAAGTAAAAAGGTGCGTCAGCAGCGCCTCGAAGCTGCTCTTATCAAGAATCCTTTCCTGACTGATGCCCACCTGGCAGAACAGTTTGAGGTCAGTATCCAGACCATTCGGCTCGATCGGCTGGCCCTTGGGATCCCAGAACTTCGGGAACGGACGCGCCATATGGCGGAAAATGCCCAGAAGAAGCTCCAGGCGATTACCAGTGAAGACATTGTGGGTGAACTCATTGACCTTGAAATTGGGGTGAGCGGCATTTCCATGATGACCGTCAATAAGGAAATGGTCCTGCAAAAAACCGGTGTATGCCGGGGGCAATATATGTTTGCCCAGGCCAATTCCCTGGCTTTGGCCGTTATTGACGCACCGGCAGCCCTGACGGGCGTGGCCAATGTAAAATACAAGATTCCTGTTCTCAGCGGTGCCGTCCTTGTGGCGCGGGCCGAGGTTGTGAGAAAGCAGGAAGACAAATATACCATCTGGGTCAAGATCAGAAACAATCGGAAAGAGGTCTTTCGGGCCAAATTCCTGATTGTTTCCTTACCTGAAGAGAGGAACCAAGAAAATGAAAATCGCAGTTGATGTCATGGGAACCGATTACGGTCCTGCTGAAATCATTAAAGGCGTCCTTCAGGCTGTCAAGGAATATGGCTGCGATGCCGTCCTTGTCGGTGACGAGGACGGCATTAAGGCTGAACTTCGCAGGGAACACGAGGAAAACAATCCCCATGTGACCATCCACCATGCCAGTGAGGTCATTGAAATGAAGGATCACCCTGGCATCAGCGTCAAAAAGAAGCGGGATGCTTCCATCGTTGTTGCAACCGATCTTTTGCGCCAAAAAGAATGTGATGCCCTTGTTTCTTCGGGAAGTACAGGGGCAGCTGTTGCTTCTGCCCTGTTCGGCTTGGGCCGTATCAAGGGCATTGAACGGCCGGCTATTGCAACGGTTATTCCAAGTCTCACAGGGGCAACGGTCCTGTTGGATTCTGGTGCCAAGGTGGACGCAAAACCGGAGCAGCTTGTCCAAAGTGCCATCATGGGATCGGTTTATGCTGAATCCCAGCTTGGTATCAAAAATCCCCGGGTCGGACTCCTTAATATTGGGGAGGAAGAGACCAAGGGAAATGAGCAGTGCCTTGCAACGTATCCACTTCTTAAGGCCAATCCCCATATCCATTTCATCGGGAATGTGGAAGGCCGGGACATCAATAAAGGAACCGTCGATGTTGTTGTCTGCGACGGTTTTACGGGAAACGTTGTCTTAAAGACCATGGAGGGGCTTGGATCTGCTGTCTTGGAAATCATTCGTTCCGCAGTTAAAGGCAGCGGTTTCCTTTCCAAGTTTGGGGCCCTTCTTATGAAACCTGCCCTGACGGAAGTGAAGCGGAAAATGGATGCCTCCGAATATGGCGGTGCCCTGCTTCTTGGCGTACGTGCCCCCTTCATCATCTGCCATGGCAGTTCCAAAGCAAAAGCCATCAAGAACGCCGTGAGGGTAGCCATTGAACTGACAGAAAAGGATATTGTCGGAAAAATTGGCAGGGAAATCCTCCGGGACGAAGAAAGTGGGGAATTATAACTTATGTCAGGAATCAGTGTGGGTTTTTTGGGGATGGGTTCCTATGTCCCTGAAAAAATCATGACAAACTATGACCTGGAAAAATTGGTTGATACGAGCAATGAATGGATCGTGGAACGCACGGGTATCCGGCAGCGCCATATTGCCGCTCCGGAACAGGCAACCAGTGATCTTGCCTTTATCGCTGCCCAGCGCGCGCTGGATGATGCCAACTTGAAAGCGGAAGACTTGGACCTTATTGTAGTTGCTTCCGAGTCACCGGACATGAAGTTTCCTTCTGTGGCCTGCATGCTGCAGGACCGGTTGGGAGCCAGCCATGCCGCGGCCTTTGACCTGGGCGCGGGGTGCACGGGATTTGCCTATGCCTGCGGGATTGTCAGTCAGACCATTGCCTCCGGCCTTTATAAGCATGTGCTTGTTGTAGGGGCAGAAACCCTTTCCCGGATCCTTGACTTTACGGACCGCAATACGTGCATCCTCTTTGGTGATGGCGCCGGTGCGGCTATTCTGGGACCGGTAGAAGACGGTTACGGCATCCTTTCCGTAGATCTTGGAGCCGACGGCTCCGGTGGAAAATACCTGAATATGCCCGGCGGGGGATCGCGTCATCCAGCAAGCCACGAAACGGTGGATCACCATGAACACTTCATCCACATGAATGGAAAAGAAGTCTTTAAATTCGCTGTTCGCGTCCTCGGCCGCAGTGTCATGAAAGCCTTGGACAAAATTGGCATGACGAAAAATGATATCGACCTTCTGGTGCCGCACCAGGCCAACGTACGGATCATTGATTCTGCGGCCAAACGGCTTGACCTTCCGCTTAATAAAGTCATGGTCAACGTCGATCAGTATGCCAATACATCCGCCGCGTCCATTCCAATTGCCCTGTGTGACGCCCGTGACCAAGGCCGCTTGAAACGGGATGAAATTGTTGTCCTTGTCGGCTTTGGGGCTGGGCTCACGTATGGATCCCTTGTCATCAAATGGCAGAAAACAGAGGAGGCCAAAAAATGAGTAAGATTGCGTTCATGTTCCCTGGTCAGGGTTCCCAGAAAGTAGGGATGATGAAAGACCTTTATGATAATTACAGTGTCGTAAAGGACGTTTTCAAGGAAGCTGACGAAGCCCTTGGCTTTTCCATGACGGACCTTTGCTTCAAAGGCCCGGAAGAACAGCTGCGCCTGACCTATAATACACAGCCTGCAATTTTGACGTGCAGTGTCGCTGCGATGAAAGTCCTGGAAGAAAATGAAATTATTCCCTCCGTTGTAGCCGGTCATTCCTTGGGTGAATATTCTGCCCTTGTCTGTGCCGGTGCCATGAGCTTTGCCGATGCGGTCCGCACGGTCCGCAAGAGAGGCCAGTTCATGCAGGAAGCCGTCCCCGTTGGGGAAGGTGCCATGGCTGCCATCATTGGCCTTGATACAGATAAAATCAAGGAAATCTGTGCAGAAACGGCAAACATGACGAATCAGTGTGTCCAGGCAGTCAACTTCAACTGCCCTGGCCAGATTGTCATCGCTGGTGCGACGGAAGCTGTCCATAAAGCCTGTGACAGGCTGAAGGAAGCCGGTGCCAAACGCGCCATCCTCCTTCCTGTCAGTGCTCCCTTCCACAGCACGCTCATGCAGCCTGCTGCAGATCGTCTGAAGGAAGTCCTTGACAGCGTTGAGATCGTGGATGCCAAGATTCCCGTGGTGGCAAACGTCAATGCCAAGCCGGAAACAAAGGCGGATGAAATCCGCTCCCAGCTCGTCCTGCAGGCCGCAAGCCCTGTATTATGGGAAGATTCGGTCCGCCGTATGATGAATGACGGCGTCGATACCTTTGTGGAAGTTGGCCCTGGCAAAGTTCTCTGCGGCTTCATCAAGAAAGTGGACCGTTCCTATGCACCGCTCAATGTGGAAGACATGGAATCTTTGGAAAAATCGCTTGCTTATTTAAAGGAGGTTCGATAAAATGACGTTATTCGGCAAGGTAGCGCTTGTAACCGGCGGTTCTCGCGGCATTGGCCGTGCCATTGTCCTGACGCTGGCAAAAGCAGGGGCTGACGTGGCCATCAATTATGCCGGCAATACAGCCGCCGCTGAAGAAACCGCAGAAGCTGTCAAGGCAATGGGCCGCAAGGCCATTGTCCTTAAAGGGGATGTTGCCGATACAGCTGTCTGCGAAGACATGATCAAGCAGGCAGTCGCTGAATTGGGACGCCTCGATATCCTTGTCAACAACGCCGGAATCACCCGTGATGGGCTTCTGATGCGTATGAAGGAAGAAGATTGGGATGCCGTTATTGCAACGAATCTCAAGAGCATGTATAACTGTTCCAAAGCCGTTATGCGCACCATGATGAAGCAAAAGGCAGGCCGAATCATCAATATGGCCTCCGTGGTGGGCGAGACGGGCAATGCCGGTCAGGCCAACTATGCCGCTGCCAAAGCGGGCGTCATTGGCTTTACCAAGGCTCTTGCCAAGGAAGTGAGTTCTCGCGGCATTACAGCAAACGTCATTGCACCGGGCTTTATTGCTACGGACATGACGAAAGTCCTCGGAGAGTCCGTTCAGGAGGAAATGCTCAAGACCATTCCTCTGGGACGCCCTGGGGATCCGCAAGATGTTGCCAATGCAGTCTTATTCTTCGCCAGCGAAGAAGCTGCTTATATAACCGGCCAAGTTTTAAATGTGGACGGTGGCATGGTAATGTAGTATGATTGTATGAAGAAGGGGAAGGAGGTGAAAGGTATGAGCGAACAGAGCACTTTCGAAAAAGTAAAGGCAATCACCGTTGACCAGCTGAGCGTTGCTCCGGAAGACGTAAAGATGGACTCTACTTTCATCGATGACTTGGGAGCTGACTCTCTCGACATTGTTGAGCTGATCATGGCATTTGAAGAGGAATTCAACACGGAAATCCCCGATGATGTTGCTGAAAAGATCCGCACCGTAAGAGATGCAGTAGAACTCCTGGATAAAGCTGACAAATAATCGGATATCCATCCAGTCGGAAGGTCCCTTTTCGGGACTTTCCGAGCTTTATCCTATTTTTTATTGATTTGATTTCCATGATCCTGAAATGGGGGATTTTAGTTGAAATTGCCAGAACTGAAGATTGGTGAAAAAGTTGCCACTGTGCCGATTGTGCAGGGTGGTATGGCGATCCGTCTTTCAACGGCCCGCCTGGCAGCTTCAGTAGCCAATGAAGGCGGTGTAGGCCTCATTGCTGCTTCCGGCCTGCCGTTTGATGAACTGCGCAAAGAAATCCGCCTTGCCCGGAAACTTTCCAATGGCAAGGGTATGATTGGCATCAATGCTATGGTAGCCGCTCGTGAATTCAAGGGGCTCATTACTACGGCAGCACAGGAAAAAGTCGATTTGATAGTGGCCGGCGCCGGCTTTTCCCGAGATATGTTTTCCGTCGGCAAGGAATATGGGGTTCCCATTGTTCCAATTGTTTCCTATGCCAAACTTGCGAAAATTGCTGAACGCTTGGGCGCTTCCGCTATTGTTGTGGAAGGAACAGAGGCCGGTGGCCATCTGGGGACCCAACGTTCGATTAAAGATATTCTGCCGGAAATCCTTTCGGTTGTTAAGATCCCGGTCATTGCGGCCGGCGGCGCCATCACGGGCAGTGATGTAGCCGATCTCCTTCATATGGGTGCCAGCGGCGTCCAGATGGGGAGCCGTTTTGCTGCGAGCGAGGAATCCAATGGAGCACCTCAGCTTAAGGAATTTTACTTGAAGATGACGAAAGATGATGTGATCCAGATTGATAGTCCCGTGGGATTCAAGGGTCGCGCCGTCCTCAGTCCGTTTTCCAAGGCTGCCTTGGAAGGGCATCCGCCAAAGCCGCTTACTTGTGACAGCTGCCTCAAGCACTGTTCTCGAAGCTTCTGCATCATCAAGGCCCTGACACGGGCCCAGCAGGGAGATCTTGAAACAGGTCTCGTCTTTACGGGCGCCAATATGTGGAAAATCAAGGAAATATTACCTGTTCATGAAATTTTCAGGAGACTGAAAGAAGAATTAAGCAAATCTTACTAAGAGGTGATCCCTTTGAAACGAAGAGTCGTCGTAACAGGCGTCAGTGCCATTACCCCGATTGGTATCGGTAAAGACGAATTTTGGAAGAACCTGACGGCAGGTAAAAGCGGTATTGGCCGCATTACCCTGTTTGATCCGTCCCGTCTGAACTGTCAGATTGCTGGGGAAGTCAAGGACTTTGATTTCGGTCAGTATGGGGATAAGAAAGAAGCCAAGCGGATGGACCGCGTGACCCAGTTTGCCGTAGCCTGCGGCAACATGGCATTTGCTGATTCAGGGCTCAAGCTCGAGGACGAAAATCCCAAGCGCATCGGTGTCTGCGTTGGCTCCGGTATCGGCGGTATGCAGACTTTTGTTGATGTGGCCATGAAGTACGCTGAAAAGGGTCCAAGCCGCATCAGTCCTTTCTTCATCCCGATGGAAATTCCCAATATGCCGGCCGCCCAGATTGCCATTGCCCTTGGCCTTAAAGGACCGAATACGGCCATCGTTACGGCTTGCGCAACAGGGACCAACTGCATTGGTGATGCCCTGCGCACCATTCAATACGGTGATGCCGATGTCATGCTTGCCGGGGGCAGTGAGGCTGCCATTACTGAAATGGCCATCGCTGGCTTTGATAACATGAAGGCATTGTCCCGCAATAATGAGGAACCGGAAAAGGCATCTTGCCCCTTTGATAAAAAAAGAAGCGGTTTTGTTATGGGCGAAGGCGCGGGTGTCATTGTCCTTGAAGAATTGGAACACGCCAAAAAACGCGGTGCCCATATCTATGCCGAAGTCATCGGCTACGGCTATAACAGTGATGCCTATCACATCACGGCTCCGGATCCGAGCGGGGAGATGCCGGCAGAATGCATGCTTGCTGCCATTTCTGACGGCGGAATCACGCCGGACGATGTCAGCTATGTCAATGCCCATGGGACATCGACCCATCGCAATGACCTTAATGAAACGCTGGCCTGCAAAAAGATTTTTGGGGATCGTGCCAAACAGGTGCCCATCAGCTCCAATAAATCCATGACGGGTCATCTGCTTGGGGCTGCCGGCGGCATGGAAGCCGTTGCTTCCGTCCTCACTATTGAAACCGGCATCATTCCTCCGACCATCAATTACGAAGATCCGGATACAGAAGATGAAATGGATCTTGACTACGTCCCCAATGTTGCCCGCAAGGCAGATGTGGACGTTGTCCTTTCCAATAATTTCGGCTTTGGCGGCCATAATGCCTGTGTCGCCTTCCGGAAATACAAGGACTGACCTTACATGCGCAAGGAACGTAAAGAGGCCCTGGAAAGCTTCCTTGTCCGTCTGGGTGTCACGATGCAGGATCTGTCCCTCATGGATACGGCCCTGACCCATTCTTCCTATGCCTATGAGTGCAAGGAGAAAGTGGTTCCGGAGTTCAACCAGCGCCTTGAGTTTTTGGGTGATTCCGTTCTCAGCCTTGTTGTCAGTACCCATCTGTACCTTGCCTACCCGGAGATGGATGAAGGAGCGCTTTCCAAGTTTAGGGCATTCCTTGTTTGCGAAGAGACCTTGGCGGAACTGGCTCAAGACCTTGCCATTGGAGACTATCTCCTCCTTGGCCGAGGGGAATGTCACATGGGTGGCCGTTACAATCCTTCCATCCTGGCAGATGCCTTTGAATCCGTTATGGGAGCGTACTACCTTGATGCAGGATATGAAAAGGTGAGGGATCTCCTTACAAGGGTCCTCATCGACAAGATCCCGGAACTGACCGCGGATGGGATCGATCGGGACTATAAGACCCGCTTCCAGGAACTCATCCAGGCACAAGGACAGACGGATATCCATTATGAAGAAGCGGGCTTTGACGGACCGCCCCATAACCGGACCTTTTTTATGAAGGTCATTGTAGGGGAAAAAACCTACGGAACCGGTTCGGGAAGGACGAAGAAGCTTGCTGAGCAGCGCGCTGCCCGTGAGGCACTGCGCCTAGTAAAGAAAAAGCAGGGGTGACCCTGTAAGAAACCTGTCACAAGGAGATTCTCCTTATGGCGGGTTTTTCTTGTACGAGGAGAGGCTATGATCATTCCCCTTTTTGTTTCCTTTAAAGGCTGTCCCCATCGCTGCCTTTTCTGCAATCAGCCCATCATCAACGGTACTGCCTATCATGGCGTGGAAGATGTCAAGAGTCAGCTCAGGACCCTTGCCGGCTGGGTCAGAAAGGACCATCGCAATGAGCTTGCTTTTTATGGCGGTTCCTTCACAGCCCTTCCGTTGGCGGAACAGGAAGCCCTGCTGGAACTTGTCATGCCTTATCGTAAGGCTGGCTATTTTACGGACCTACGCCTTTCCACCCGGCCTGATGCCATAAGTCCAGCCAGCTTAAGTCTGCTTAGAGACTACGGCGTTCGCACAGTTGAACTGGGCGTCCAGTCTCTTGACGATGTAACGTTGACGCTTCTTGACAGGGGACATGACGCGCACTGCGTCTATGAGGCCACGGCACAGCTTCAAGCAGCAGGCTTTGCTGTCATCCATCAGCTTATGGTCAATTTGCCTGGGGAAACGGAAGAAACCCTGAAAAAGACCCTTCGCGGTGTTACGGCCATGCATCCAGAGGGATGCCGTATCTATCCGCTCCTTGTGATTGAGGGAACCAAACTTGCCGATTGGTACCGTAAGGGGTGTTATACGCCCCTTGACCTTGCTGAAACGGTTCGCCGCTGCGCCTATCTTTACGAAGGGCTCACAGCAGCTGGCATCCCCGTCATCCGGATGGGGCTTCAGCCCGATGAGGATCTTAGGGCGCCGGGCAGGATTCTCGCCGGTCCCTTCCACCCCTCTTTTGGGGAACTCGTCCATTCCTATGTCTGGCAAAAAAAGATTGACGCCCTTATTGCAGAGCAGAAAAGCGGGAATTATAATATGGTTATTACGGTGCCAGACCGCCTTTCTTCTATTGTACGGGGTCAGCATCGTTCCAATATTCGGCACTGGGAAGCTTCCGGAAGGATCAAGGTCCAAGTGGAAGCTGGGTGCCAATTCGAGGTGACCTTCCATGACCAAAAAATGGTATGAAAATGATTCACTCCGCAAGGAGTGCAGCGCGACGGTTCTGTCGACAAAGGAAGTGGGGGACCATTTTGAAATCGTCCTCGATGGAACCGTGATCTTCCCCGAAGGGGGCGGGCAGCTTTCCGACCAGGGCTGGATTGATGATATTCCCGTCTATTACGCGGCTGAATCAGGAGATGACGTGCGCCATTTTACCCACAAGGCCCTGCCGGTGGGGGAAAAAGTGACCGTTCGCCTCGATTGGGATGTCAGGCTTGACCGCATGCAGCAGCACTGCGGAGAGCATATGTTGAGTTATGCTTTTTGGAAGACCTGCGGCGCCAATAATGTAGGGTTTCATATGAATGAAGAGAGCGTGTTCATTGACCTTGATAAGGAAGTAGACGAAAAAACCGTCAAAGAAGCGGAACTTTCAGCCAATGCCGCGGTTTGGGAAAATCATCCCATTACCCTTCATTATGTTCCTTACACGGAACTCGGAAAGTATGGCCTTCGTAAGAAAAACGATAAGCTGCGGGGCATCGTCCGCCTCGTCGATATCAAAGAGGGCGATACCTGTACCTGCTGCGGGACCCATCCGCCCTTTACGGGCATGGTGGGGCTCATCAAGGTCATCCGCTTCAACCGCTATAAAGGCGGCAGCCGCATAGAGTTCCTCTGCGGCAAACGAGCCGTGGAAGCCATCCATGAACGCAGTCGCATCCTGGAAGAAACGAGCAATCTCCTTTCTGTCAAAAGTGAAGAAGTCCTGCCAGCTGTGGAAAAACTCCATCAGGAAGTCCTAGACCTCAAGGCTAGCCTGCGGGAAAGGACCCAGGACCTTTTCCAGGCTGAGCTGCCTGCCCTTTTGGAAAAGGCACCTCTTCTTGCGTCAGGTACACGTTTTGTCTTCGTCCTGACCGAAGGAACCCCAAGGGACGGGAAGAGCCTCATGAAACTATTGACAGGAAAGGAAAAGATCTTGGCGGCCCTTATCCTTAAAAATGGCGATAAGGTCATGTACCAATTTGCCGCGACAAAAGGGGCAGAAGAGCGCTGCCGTGACTTGTGTACCATGGCAGGAAACGTCTTTCATGGCCGCGGTGGGGGCAGCCCGACATCGAGCCAAGGCGGGGGTATAGCCGGGTCTGATTGGAAGGCACAGGCAAAGGCTCTTGAAAAGGCCATGCTGGAAGCGCTTAACAGCAAATAACAAAAAGCTTGCTTAATCAGACCTTGGTATGCTATAATGCTATCCGGTGCGCACAGCACCCCTAACAACACACGCAGCGTTTGACGTACCTGTCCTTTTTAGGAGATTCGGAAAATAGCTGCGGAGGAAAAAACAGGAGGAAATAAAAATGGCTATTGTATCGATGAAACAACTTCTTGAAGCAGGCGTACACTTCGGTCATCAGACTCGCCGCTGGAACCCTAAGATGGCTCCTTACATCTTCACGGAACGCAACGGAATCTATATCATTGACCTGCAGAAGACCGTCAAGAAAGTAGAAGAATGCTACAACTTCCTGCGTGAACTGGCGGCCCAGGGCGGTAAGGTTCTCTTCGTTGGAACGAAGAAACAGGCCCAGAGCGCAATCAAGGAAGAATCCACCCGTGCTGGCATGTTCTATGTCAACGAAAGATGGCTCGGCGGTATGCTGACCAACTTCAAGACCATCCAGACCCGTATCAAACGGCTCCATGAACTCGAAAAAATGGAAGAAGACGGCACCTTTGCCCTGCTTCCTAAGAAAGAAGTCATTGTGCTTCGTCATGAAATGGCGAAACTTGAAAAATACCTCGGCGGTATCAAGGAAATGAAGAAACTTCCGGATGCCATCTTTGTTATCGATCCCCGCAAGGAACACAACACGATCCTGGAAGCCCGCAAGCTCCATATCCCTGTTGTTGCCACGGTTGACACCAACTGCGATCCGGATGAAGTGGATTACCTGATGCCGGCTAACGACGACGCTATCCGTGCCGTCAGACTGCTCACCAGCAAAATGGCTGATGCAATCCTCGAAGGCAAGGCCAGTGCTGTCGACGAAGAAGCTGCTGAAGCAAAAGCAGAAGACGCTGCTGAATAATCATCAGCATTAGCAACATCACTTGAGGAGGAAAAACACATGGCAATTACTGCAAGTCAAGTCAAGGAACTGCGTGAACGCACCGGCGCTGGCATGATGGACTGCAAAAAAGCCCTGACCGCTACCGACGGCGATATGGATAAAGCCATCGACTACCTGAGAGAAAAAGGCCTGTCCAAGGCGGCTAAGAAAGCCAGCCGCGTTGCTGCTGAAGGTCTTGTTGATATCTATCTGGACGAAGCAAACAAAGTGGCTGCTCTCGTAGAAGTCAACTGCGAAACTGACTTTGTCGCCAACACCGATGATTACAAGAACCTTGTTCATTCCATTACCAAACATGTTGCCCTGACGAAACCGGCTGATATGCAGGCCCTGCTCGATTCCACTTTCACTGGTTCTGATAAGAAGGTCAGTGAAATCGTGACGGAAGCCATCGCTAAGATTGGTGAAAAAGTTGATATCCGCCGTTTCTCTGTCTATGAATATGGCAGCCATACCCTGGGTCACTATATCCATGGCGCAGGCAAGATTGGCGTCCTCGTTGAACTCGAAGGCGGCGATGAAGAACTGGCCAAACATGTTGCCATGCACATTGCAGCTGCTAACCCTGGCTACATGGATCGCACTGTTGTGCCGGCTGATGTTCTGGACCATGAAAAGGAAGTTCTTGCTGAACAGGCTCGCAACGAAGGCAAACCGGAAAAGATCATCGAAAAGATGGTCATGGGCCGCATCCAAAAATTCTATAAGGAAAACTGCTTGGTTGATCAGGAATTCGTCATGGATCCTGATAAGACCATCAGCGGTCTCCTGAAAGAAAAGAATGCCAAAGCCATTCGCTTTGTCCGCTATCAGCTTGGCGAAGGCATTGAAAAGAAGCAGGAAGATTTTGCTTCTGAAGTCCAGAGCTTCATTAAATAAGAAATAAAGTATGGAAAAGGAGGAGGCTGTACCGAATGCGCCATGCGTTTTTTGGGCAGCTTCCTTTTTTGCGGCCTGAAATGGTGTAGGAGGCAGAATCCGTGACAAATTTGGATTCTGTCTTGCATGTACCCTTTTTTTTTCATATAATGAATGGAAGTGGATAAAGGGGGAAGTGCCCCCCTTTTGCTGAGAAGGAGCCCGCATCCATCCTTTGGGTTGGGATGCCTTCTTGCTTCTTCCAAATGATAGATGACTCATGGGAGGAATGTAAGCAGATGTCAGCAAAACGAAAATTCAAACGCGTCATTCTTAAACTCAGTGGAGAAGCCTTAGCAGGAGAAAAAGGTTATGGTATCGATCCTGTAACGGTAGACAGCATTGCCGGTCAGATCCAAGCCATCCGTGAAAGCGGATTGGATGTCGCCATCGTCAACGGCGGCGGCAACATCTGGAGAGGTCTTTCAGGCAGCTCCAAGGGTATGGACCGCGCGACTGCTGACTATATGGGAATGCTCGCAACGGTCATCAACTCCTTGGCTCTCCAGGACGCCTTGGAAAACCGCGGCGTGCCGACTCGGGTACAAACGGCCATTGAAATGCGTCAAATTGCTGAACCCTACATTCGCCGCCGTGCTGTACGGCACCTTGAAAAGGGCCGTGTCGTGATCTTTGCGGCTGGAACGGGGAATCCTTATTTTTCAACGGATACGACGGCTGCCCTGCGCGCCGCTGAAATCGAAGCCGACGCTATCCTGATGGCTAAAAAAGGCGTCGATGGGGTTTATGACAGTGATCCGAAGAAGAACCCTGAGGCCAAGAAGTTCGATCATCTTGAATACCTTGAAGTCATCCAAAAGAATCTGGGTGTCATGGATTCCACGGCAATCAGTCTCTGCATGGATAATGATATTCCTATTGTTGTATTTAATATTGACCGCCCGGGCAACATTGCAAAGGTGGCCGCGGGAGAAGAAATTGGAACCGTAGTAGGAGGACTCTGATGGCTACGATTGAAGAACTGAAAGCGGACAGCGAAAGAAAGATGACAAGTGCCCTTAAGGCCCTGCATACGGAACTTGCTGCCATCCGCACGGGAAGAGCAACACCGTCCCTGCTAGATCAAGTCAAAGTAGATTATTACGGAACGGCGACCCCTGTCAACCAGCTTGCCAATGTTTCCGTTCCGGAACCCCGCATGATTGTGATCCAGCCTTGGGACAAGAGCCTGATGAAAGAAATTGAAAAGGCAATCATGACGAGCGACCTTGGTCTGAATCCCAATAATGATGGGACTGTCATTCGTCTGAGCCTGCCTATTTTAACCGAAGAAAGACGTAAGGAACTCGTCAAGGTTGTTCATAAAAAGGGTGAAAGTGCCCGTGTTGCCGTCCGCAACATCCGTCGTGAATACAATGATGCCGTGAAGAAACTGCTGAAAGGCAAGGAAATCACGGAAGATGATTCCAAGGATGCTATGGATGCTTCCCAAAAACTGACTGACCAGTATATGAAGCAAATCGATGACATCCTTGCGAAAAAGGAAAAGGAAGTCATGTCCATCTAATGGAATGTGAGATGATTGTTCCCGACCTGGTCGCCCGTCCCCTTGCAGAAGCCGTCTTGATGGCCAAAGAGGCGGGACTTTCGGTGACGCTTGTGAAGGCTGAACCGGCCTTCCATCGTGATACGCTAGTCTGGCGCGATGATTTTGCTTACGTGTTGAAGCAAATCAATGCGCTTGACCATAAAGTAACATTGATTATTGGTTGTCAATTTGAAGGGAGGTGTACACATAATGGCACACAAGATTGATCAAGATGCATGCATCGGTTGTGGTTCCTGCGCTGGTACCTGCCCGGTTGGTGCTATCTCTGAAGACAATGGCAAGTACAAGGTTGATGAAGCTAGCTGCATCGACTGCGACGCTTGCACCGGCGCTTGCCCGGTTGGCGCTATCGCTGCTGAATAAGCAGGAGGCGCGTTGCGCAGCTTGCAATGATGCAGGCTGCGCTAATTTTTTTATAGGGGAACGCTTATGTTAACTCATCTTTTTCGCTCCGAACCGTCCACTCCTTCGGCACAAACCCATCCTGCCAGTGAGGAACTGGACCTTAAAAAGATTCCCCGCCATGTTGCCATGATCATGGACGGTAATGGCCGCTGGGCCAAACGGCAGGGAAAACCGAGAACCTTTGGTCATACCTATGGGGCCAAAGCGCTGCGCGAAATTGTGCGCTATGCTGATTCCATCGGGATAGAGGCCCTCACAGCCTACGCGTTTTCCACGGAAAATTGGAAGCGCCCCGTGACGGAAGTCAGTTTCATCATGAAGCTCCTTGTTGAATATCTCACCAATGAGCTTGAAGAATTCAAGAAATACCAGGTCCGTATGCGTTTCATTGGCTCCCGCAAGGAGCTGCCCGACCTTGTCCTCAAGAAGATGGAAGAAGCCGAGCAGGAAACAAAGGACAATCAAGGAATTCTCTTAACCATCGCAATCAATTACGGCGGACAGGCGGAAATCCTTCACGCGGCAACGGAGATTGCCCGGCAGGTGAAGGCTGGTACGCTGCAGCCGGATGACATAACAAAGGCTCTATTTGAGGACCATCTCTATACACGGGGCATCCCTGCTCCGGATCTTTTGATCCGCACGGGCGGTGACCTCAGGGTGAGCAATTTCCTGCTCTGGCAGATTGCTTATTCGGAACTGTGGACGACAGACGTCTGCTGGCCCGATTTTACGCCGGAACGATTCAAGGAAGCGCTCCTCAGCTATCAAAAACGGGACCGCCGCTTCGGCGGCCTGACAAAGAAGGCGTAACTCATGGGACAACGAATCCGTACGGCACTCATTGCCATTCCAATTGCTCTCCTTTTGATCAAACTGGGAGGTCTGTTTTTTTCACTGGGGACTTTGTTGCTTGCTGCCGTAGCATATAAGGAATATCGGGATATGATTCACGCGGCAGGTTATGACCTTTATGGAAAGGCCGCCTTTTTAGGCATTGTGCTCCTTGTAGCAGCAGCTTCCCTTGTTTTTTTGGATAGCTCCTTATCCCATGCACTCCTTGTGCCTGTGACCATCCTTTTTTCCCTTCTGATCATGCTGGATGGTCTGTTTCATCATGGGGAGGGCCAGTTTCTTGAAAAAACTGCTTTGAGCACGCTTTCCCTGCTTTATATTGGGCTTCCTTTTGCCCATTTCATCTTTCTTCGCTCTCTGGGGGAAGGTCTCCTCTGGACAGTCATGGTAGGAACCTGGGCCAGTGATACGTTTGCCTATTTTGGTGGCAGGATGTGGGGAAAGACGCCGCTGGCACCGACGGTCAGCCCCAAAAAGACTCGGGAAGGCGCTCTTTGCGGTTTTTTGGGAACCCTTGCCGTTATCTATCTCATTGGGCATACCTATCTTGGCTATCAAAGCGTTCGTGTCCTCATCCTTGCGCTCTTGGTCGGTTTCTTTGCCCCTTTGGGCGATCTTGTGGAATCCATTATGAAGCGTTGCTGTAAGATCAAGGATTCAGGCACCTTCTTTCCCGGTCATGGCGGTGTTCTTGACCGCTGTGACAGCTTGATTTTTTCCATTCCAATTGCTTATTACTTCGTGGAGTTCTTCCTTTTTTGACGGAAGGATCCCCATCTATCGATAAGGAGACGCTATGAAAGGTCTATCCATCTTAGGGTCGACCGGGTCCATTGGAACCCAGACCCTTGAGGTTGTGGCGGCAAGCCCTGAAAGGCTCAGTGTTGCAGCCCTTGCTGCCCATACCAACGATGCGCTTTTGGAAGCGCAGATCCGGAAATTTCGGCCGCACGTGGCCGCCCTCAGCGATGAAAAGGCTGCCGCAAGGCTGCGGGCCCGCTATGACGGACCTACGGAAATCCTTTCCGGTGAAGAAGGCATCCTTGCCTGTGCGACGGTTGGAGAGGCGGACACAGTTCTTGGAGCCATGGTCGGTTATGCAGGCTTGAAGCCAATCCTTGCCGCCATTGCAGCCCATAAGAACATCGCCCTTGCCAATAAAGAAACCCTTGTTGCAGCCGGAAGCCTTGTCATGGACGCGGTTAAAAAAAATGGCGTGCGCCTGACCCCTGTCGACAGTGAGCACAGTGCCATCTTCCAATCCTTGGAAGGCAATGACCACAAGGCCTTGAAACGCATCCTGCTTACGGCTTCGGGAGGTCCTTTCCGTGGCAAGAAACGGGAAGAACTAAGGCACGTAACCGTCAAGGAATGTATGAACCATCCCACTTGGAGCATGGGAACGAAGGTTACGCTTGATTCATCGACCCTTGCCAATAAGGGGCTTGAGGTCATCGAAGCCCATTGGCTCTTTGAGGCTTCCTATGATCAAATTGTGCCCATCATCCATCCCCAAAGCATTGTTCATTCCCTCGTGGAATATCAAGACGGGGCTGTCATTGCCCAGCTTGGCGCGCCCGATATGCGGCTGCCCATCCAGTATGCGCTCAGCTATCCAGAGCGCTGGCCCGTTCACTTTGAAACCTTGGACCTTCTTTCCTGTGGGCCCCTGACGTTCTTTGAACCGGACCGGGAGGTCTTCCGCGCCCTGCCCCTTGCCATTGAAGCCGGTAGGGCAGGCGGCATCATGCCGACAGTTTTCAATGCGGCAAACGAAGTGGCAGACGATGCCTTTATCAAAGGACAGATTCCTTTTCTTGCCATGGCCGACCTCATTGAGGCCGTCCTCAGCAAAGTGGAACCTGTTTCCCCATTATCCTATGAAACAATCGTGGAAGCAGATCGTAAAGCGCGGGAAGTGGCCCGCACCCTTCTGTCCTCCATGGGGGAGGTCTAAATGACGACCCTTCTTGCCGCGCTTATTGTCTTTGGCGTGCTCATCACAGTGCATGAACTGGGCCATTTTGCGGCGGCTAAACTTGTCGGGATGCAGGTCGATGAATTTGCCATTGGCTTTGGTCCCAAACTTTATCAAACCGAGGAAAAGGGCACGGTCTATACGCTGCGGGCCCTGCCGCTTGGGGGATTTAACCGTATTGCCGGCATGGAGCCTGGCGAGGAAAACGTGGAAAATGGCTTTCATACAAAACCCCTGTGGGCCCGAATGGTAGTCATCCTTGCCGGTGTCACCATGAACTTTCTCCTGCCGCTTTTGCTTTTCTTCGGAATCTTCTTTTTCCATGGGACAGAGACCCCGGTCAATGAACCCGTCTTGGGCCGCGTTATGGATCATCAGCCTGCCAGCGATGCCGGACTGATGAAGGGGGACCGGATCATTTCCATCAACGGAACGAAACTATCGGCCTGGACGGATGTGTCTACCCTGATCCAAGAAGCAGGCAGCAAGAAAAGCACGCTTGTTATCCAACGAGGAGGGAAGACCCTCGAAAAGACCTTGATTCCTCAATTTGATCAGGAAGCGGGACGCTATCTGATCGGGGTCATGCCTACTTTGGAAAAACGGCCTCTAGGTCTTTCGGAAAGTGTCCGTTACGCCGTATTAACGGAAGGCCGTATCATGAAGGGAATGGTGGATGGCCTGCGTCAGATCCTTACCGGCAAAGCGGGAGTCAATGTGGCAGGCCCGATTGGTGTGGCGCAAATGGCGGGCAGTGTGGCCCAGGAAGGCATGATTCCCTTTTTGACCTTTATCGCCTTTTTGAGTCTGAACCTTGGTATTTTGAACCTCATTCCTATACCGGCCCTTGATGGGGGTCAGTTCCTCATCCTCGCTGTTGAGGGTATCCTTCGGCATCCCCTTCCTCCTAAGGCCAAGGAACGGGTTCAGCTCGTCGGTGTCGCTCTCATCCTGGGGCTCACGATTTATGCAACAATCAGTGATATCCTGCGCTAAGGAGATGTAATATGGAAAGAAGAAAAACGAGGGAAGTACAGGTCGGTTCTGTCACCATTGGCGGCGGCCATCCCGTCGTAGTCCAATCCATGACCAATACAAAGACGGAAGACGCGGCAGCCACCCTTGCCCAGATCCGTGACCTGCAAGAACTGGGCTGTGAAGTGATCCGCTGTGCGGTTCCTACCATGGAGGCTGCAGAGGCCCTTTCCGTCATTACCAAGGAAAGCCCCATTCCCGTCATTGCCGATATCCATTTTGATTATCGCTTGGCCCTTGCCGCTATTGATGCCGGAGTTTCGGCCTTGCGTCTCAATCCGGGCAATATTGGGGGACGGGACCGGGTAGAGGCCGTTGTCAAAAAGGCCAAGGAACGTCGTATTCCTATCCGAATTGGTGTCAATGCGGGCTCGCTTCCCAAGGACCTTTTGGAGGCCTACGGTCATCCTACGGCCCATGCTATGGCAGAAGCGGCTTGGCGGCATATCCGCATCCTTGAGGAGATGGATTTTCATGATATCGTCATTTCCTTGAAGGCCCATGATGTACCCCTTACGGTAGAGGCCTATCGAAAGATGGCGGCGGCCTGCGATTACCCCCTTCATGTAGGCATTACGGAAGCGGGAACCTATCATATGGGCATCGTCAAATCTGCCGTTGGCATTGGTACCCTCCTTGCTGAGGGTATTGGGGATACGGTCCGTGTATCCCTTACGGGGGATCCTCGCCCAGAAGTCGTAACTGCCTATGAAATTCTCAAGTCCTTGGGCCTCCGTACCTATGGGCCGACCCTTGTTTCCTGTCCAACTTGCGGCAGAACCTGTGTTCCCTTGGAAAAGCTTGCCTTGGAAGTGGAAAAACGACTCTCCGGTCTCCGCGATCCTTTGACCATTGCTGTCATGGGATGCGCTGTCAATGGTCCTGGTGAAGCCAGGGAAGCCGATGTGGGGATTGCCGGCGGAAAAGGGGAGGGTCTTTTATTCCGCAAAGGGGAGATCCTTCGCCGTGTCCCAGAAGATGAACTTGTCGATCAGCTGTTTGTTGAAATCCATAAAATCATTGAGGAAAGGAAGAACTCATAATGCTCGTTTCAAAACTCTATGCGCCGACCCTTCGTGAAGTGCCGGCAGAAGCTGTCCTTGAAAGCCACAAATTGATGCTGCGTGCTGGCTATATCCGTAAGATTGCTGGCGGGCTTTATACCTACCTTCCACTGGCGTGGAAAAGCATCAAGAAGATTGAACGCATCATCCGGGAGGAAATGGACGCCATCGATTCGCAGGAAATCATGATGCCGATTGTACAGCCTTCCGAAATCTGGAAGGAAAGCGGCCGTTGGGATGTCTATGGGGCGGAAATGTTCCGTGTGCGGGATCGCCACGGCCGAGAATTCTGCCTGGGCCCAACGCATGAAGAAATGATTACCACCCTCGTTAAGAATGAGCTCCATTCCTACCGTCAGCTGCCGACGAGCCTTTATCAGATCCAGAGCAAGTTCCGTGATGAAAAGCGGCCCCGCTTCGGCCTCATGAGAAGCCGCGAATTCATCATGAAGGATGCCTATACCTTCGATGCGGATGAAGCGGGCCTTGATGAGTCCTATCAGAAGATGTATGATGCCTACGCCCGCATCTTTGACCGCTGCGGGCTCAACTACCGACCGGTTGAAGCAGACCCCGGCGCCATTGGCGGCAATGGATCCCATGAATTCATGGGAATCGCGGCAAGCGGCGAAGCTGGCATTGTGTACTGTGATACGTGTGATTATGCAGCCGATGTGGAAAAGGCTGAATGTGAAGCCCTGCCCAGCCAAGAGGAAGCTCCGCGCGAGCTTCATACCATAGGTACCCCGGGCTGCAACACCATTGAAGCGGTCTGTGAGTATCTCCATGCACCGATTGAAAAGAGCGTCAAGGCCGTTGCTCTGACAAGCGATAAGGGCGGTCTGATCCTTTGTTTTGTCCGCGGCGACCATGAAGTGAACGAAATCAAGGTCACCAATGCGGTTGGGGCCAATGAAGTCATGATGGCTTCCGACGAGCAGATCCGGGCGGCAGGAACCGTTCCGGGCTTTATGGGCCCTATTGGACTCGACCTTAATAAGTGCACCATCCTCATTGACGCCACGGTCATGAATATGCACAATGTCTGCTGTGGTGCCAATGAAGTGGATACCCATTATGTTGACGCCGAACCTTGTCGTGACTTTGTCTATACCAAGGTCCTTGACATCCGCTCGGCCCATGAAGGGGACCAGTGCCCTCACTGCAAAGGGCATTTGAAAGAAGCCCGAGGCATTGAAGTGGGGCAGGTCTTCAAACTCTATACCAAATACTCCGAAGCCCTCCATGCCACGTTCCTTGACCCGGAAGGGAAGGAAAAGCCGTTTTACATGGGCTCCTATGGCATCGGTGTCGGCCGGACCCTGGCAGCTGTTATAGAACAGTACCATGATGCAAACGGAGCCATCATGCCCAAAAACATCGCCCCTTATGAAGTAATCGTTTTGCCTGTCAATGTAAAGGATGAAGAAAGCTTTGCCAAGGCAGGGGAAATCTATCAGGCCCTCAATGCCCAGGGAATCGATGCCATCCTTGATGACCGTGATGAACGGGCTGGTGTCAAATTCAAGGATGCCGACCTCATCGGTTATCCCGTCCGCGTCGTGGTTGGCCCCAAGACTTTGCAGCGGGGCGCCATGGAAGTCAAGGTTCGCTATACCGGTGAAATGTGCGATTTGCCCTTGGACGGGGATTACGTGTCCGCTTTGAAGGATATCCTTTCCAAGACGTTGTAAGCTGATCGTGAAGGAGGTTTGACCCATGTTTGACACTCAGTTCATGCATCTTGTGCTCCGGCTTCTCCTAACCGCTTTTCTCGGCGGGATCATTGGTCTGGAGCGCAGCGCCGGAGACCGTCCGGCAGGCCTTAGGACCCATGTGCTGGTGGCAACGGGGTCAGCCCTTTTGATGATTGTTTCCATTTATGGCATTGACGGTCATCCTCTGAACCGCGACCCGTCCCGGATTGCTTCCCAGGTTGTGACCGGTGTCGGCTTCTTAGGCGCCGGTACCATCCTGCATGAGGGACTTACGGTCAAGGGGCTTACAACCGCGGCCAGCGTCTGGATGGTTTCTGCCATTGGGCTTACCGTTGGCTGCGGTATGCTTGGTCTGGGGGTCGTGGCTACCATCGTGTCCCTCATTACCTTGATGGCCATTCGGGGAATCGAAAAAAAAGTCCTTCCTTCGGGACGCAATGTGAAAGTAAAGCTCGCCATCGTCTGTGAGAGCAATCCGGACAGTATGATGGATGTCATGGACTACTTTTCCCGTCATAACGTGAAGACCCGCGTCCTTGATATGGCAAGCCGGCCGGAAGAACAAACCTTACGGATCGTTGTCAATGCCAAGATCAGCAAATATGAAAATGCCAATGAAATCCTTGATGGACTCCTCCAACTGAGAGCCGTCAAAAAAATAAAGAATCTGTCGAATATGGAAGAATAGGAGGCATCATGCATTCTGAGAGTTATCGGATCATTCCGGACAGACATAACTTCCTTTCCTTCCTGCAAACGTTGGAACTGTCTCCGGAACAGAATGCCTGTATCAGGAAAATCCCGCTTGACTATGTTGAAATCAATGAGCGGACCAATACGTGGAAGATCTCCTATGGCGTAGAAACCAATCCTCTGGAAGAACAGAACCTCATGGCAGTGGCAAAGAAAATTGCCGCTGCCTGCTGCGTTGAGGAGGTCTCCTTCATCAATGAAAAGGCGAGGGATGTCTATCCTCCCTGTGAGGAAGATAAACCGAGGGATTCCGTGGACGTTGCTTTTTCTTTGCCCGAAATGCCGGAAATGGAAATCATTCCTCTTCCGGAAGAACCGCCGGAACTGCTGGACGAGAATGAAGAACCCATGGATGCGGCCGCGGAAATGACCTTTCAAAGCAAGGCCTATCAAAATGCCCTGCGCGCCCTGCAGCAGCAGGGCAATCAAAAAAGCGGCGGCAAGGATGTCGTCTATGGCCGTAAGATAACGAAAAAACCGCGGACCATGGATGAAATTGTCGAAGAGGAAAACGGCGTTGTCGTTGAAGGTGACGTTGTTGGCTTTGAAGAACGGGAACTGCGGACCAATGCTGTTATCCTTTCTATTTTGCTGCGCGATGAGACGAATGGACTCTTGGCCAAGATCCGTTTTGGGTCCTTTAAGGAAGAAAATGATTTGGTCAAGAACAAGAAGGAGGCAGAAGCTCTCCAGAAAAAGATTCCCAAGGGATCCCATGTCCTTATCCAGGGCAATGTGGAAGTGGACCGCTATGAAAACAGCGAACTGGTCATGACCATCGTCAAGGGCATCATGCTCCTGCCCAAAAAAGCACGGGAAGACAAGTCGGAAGTCAAGCGGATTGAGCTTCACTGCCATACCAAAATGAGCAAGATGGATGGCCTGACGCCTATTGAAGAACTTGTCGATACGGCGGCAAAATGGGGTCACAAGGCCCTTGCCATTACGGACCATGGTGTGGTCCAGGCTTATCCTTTTGCCTATGATGAGGCAGTGAAGTTCAAGGACTTCAAGCTGATTTTTGGGGTAGAAGGATACCTTTGCCACAGTAAGGAAGATAAGAAAAATTACCACATCATCCTGCTGGCAAAAAGCTTTGCTGGCCTGCGGAACCTATACCGCCTTGTGTCCCTTTCCCACTTGCAGTATTTTGGGGGAAAGCCAAAGCGGCCCCGTATGACCAAGGGACTCATTGAGCAGTACCGCGACGACATCATCATTGGTTCAGCCTGTGCAGCCGGTGAAGTTTACCGCGCAATCCTTTCGGGAGCAAGCCACGAAGAGCTCCTTCAAATTGCCGATTTTTATGATTACCTTGAAATCCAGCCCTGCGGGAATAACCAGTACCTGCTCCGCGATGACCGTTATCCGGAAATCAATACTTGGGAAGACCTGCAGACCATCAATAAAAAGATTCTCGCCTTGGGGGATGAATTGGGAAAACTCGTCGTAGCCACTTGCGACGTCCACTTCCTCAATCCTGAGGATGCCATTGCCCGCCGCATCCTGCAGGCCGGTATGGGCTATCCTGATGAGGAGCAGCCGCCCTTGTACCTGCGGACAACGGAAGAGATGCTTGAAGAATTTTCCTATTTGGGGAAGGAACGGGCCTATGAGGTCGTTGTCGAAAATACCAATAAGATCAACGACATGATTGAAAAGTTCAAACCTGTCCCAGACCGAGATCAGCTCTATTCCCCGATGATTCCCGGGGCGAAGGAAAAAGTGGAATCCATGAGTTATGGCAGGGCCCATGAATGGTATGGACCAAAACTGCCTAAAATCGTGGAGGACCGCCTTAAACTCGAACTGTCATCCATTATTGGCAATGGCTTTTCCGTCTTGTATTACATTGCCCACCTGCTCGTCAAAAAATCCAATGACGACGGGTACATGGTAGGGTCCAGAGGCAGTGTAGGTTCTTCTTTTGTTGCAACCATGCTGAACATTACGGAAGTGAATCCCCTTCCGCCGCATTATCGCTGTCCTCATTGCTACCATACGGAGTGGTTTACCGATGGCAGTGTCGGCTCCGGTTTTGACCTTGCTGACAAGGCTTGCCCGGAATGCGGGACCATGATGGTCAAGGATGGCCACAATATCCCGTTTGCCGTCTTTCTGGGATTCCACGGGGATAAAGTTCCTGATATCGATCTGAACTTCTCCGGTGAATACCAGCCGCGGGCCCATAAATACACAGAAGACCTCTTTGGTCGGGATAATGTCTTCCGCGCCGGCACGCTGGGAACCATTGCCGATAAGACGGCTTATGGCTACATTAAGAAGTACTATGAAAACCGCAACGAACCCAAACGGACGGCTTTTATCGAAGGCCTCATCCCAAAGCTTGTCGGTGTCAAAAGGACCACCGGTCAGCATCCGGCCGGGATCATGGTTGTGCCGCGCGATCTTGACGTCCATTATCTGACGCCTGTTTCCTACCCAGCTGACGATCCGACCTGCGGCACCATCACGACCCATTATGATTATCATTCCATCAATGACCGTATCGTTAAGCTTGATATCCTCGGCCACGATGATCCGACCATGATCCGTATGCTTGATAACATGCTGGGGGAGGGCTACTGCAAGAATATTCCTGTAGGCGACCCTGATACGATGGAGCTTTTCCTTAGTACCAAATCCATTGGTGTGTCCCCTGAAGACATCATGACCGACGTTGCGACCTACGGTGTCCCGGAATGTGGGACCCGCTTTGTACGGCAGATGATTTCTGACGTTAAGCCAAAGAATTTTTCCGACCTCCTGCGTATTTCCGGGTACTCCCACGGAACCGACGTATGGCTCAACAATGCTCAGGACCTGATCAAGAACGGGACGCCAACAGAAGATACCATCTCAACTCGTGACGATATCATGAACTGGCTCATCAATAAAGGCATGGAGCCCAGCATGGCTTTTGGCATCATGGAATGGGCCCGTAAAGGAAAAGCCCATAAACAGGGCTTCAAGGCCGAGCAGGAAGAAGCTTTCAAGAAAGCCAATATTCCTGAATTCTATATCAAGAGCTGCAAAACGCTGCAGTATCTTTTCCCTAAAGCCCATGCCGTAGCGTATGTCCTGTCGGCTTACCGCATTGCCTACTGTAAGGTCCATCATCCAAAGGAATTTTATTCGGCCTATTTTACGATCCGGGCCCCGAAGTTTGACTTTGTGGAAGTCCATAAAGGCATCAATTTCATGCGTTCCTTCATCAAGAATGTAGGACAGCAGGGAACAAAGGCTTCTGTCAACGACAAGGAAACGGCCACCTATATGGAACTGGCCGTGGAAATGCTCGCCCGGGGATTTGAATTTGAAGACGTGGACCTGTACCGTTCTGATGCTCATCAATTCATTGTAACCGATAAAGGTCTTTTGCCGCCCTTGGGTGCCATTGGCGGAATTGGCGGTGTCGCCGCTGAAAATATTGTAAAAGCCCGCAGCAAAGGCCCCTTCATTTCAAGGGAAGACTTGCGGAACCGGGCCAAGATCAGCAATACCGCTGTAGAAGTCCTGGCCGACCTGGGAGTCCTTGAAGGCCTGCCTGAGACGGATCAGATTGAACTTTTTTGAGGGATTTCCCCTGCAAGGAGCCGCTACGGCTTGCTGCAGGGGTTTTTCTTTTTGGGTAAAAAAGGGGGAAATTTTTTCCTCTTTTTGTCACATATACATGGTATAATATAGGCAATAATCAGAAAATATTTCCGCTAAGGAAGGTGACTATCATGAAGATCCGGTTCCTCGGTGCCGATAAGGTCGTAACAGGTTCCTGCCACATGCTTGAAGTGGGCAGCAAGAAAATCCTGCTTGACTGTGGCATGTTCCAAGGGCCCAAACTGATCCGCAGCCTCAATCGCAAACCATTTGCCTTTCACCCTGGTGAAATCGACGCGGTTGTACTCAGCCATGCCCATGTCGACCACAGCGGGCTTTTGCCCCGTCTCGTCAAGGAAGGCTTTAAAGGCCCCATTTACTGTACCCATGTAACAAAGGAGCTGTGCGAGATCCTCTTGCCGGACTGCGGCCATATCCAGGAACAGGATGCGGAGATCGAGACCCGTAAAGGACTGCGTAAAGGCAAAGAAGCCGTGACGCCCCTTTATACCGTGGACGACGCGTATCTGGCATTAAAACAGTTTGTCTGCCACGATTATGATGAAAATTTTGAAATTTGTGACGGGGTGACCATTCGCTTCCGTGTTGCCGGTCATATCCTAGGAAGTGCCCTCGTAAATGTCATTGTACGCGAAAACGGCAAGGAAACAAAGCTCATCTATACGGGCGATATTGGCCAGCCAAACGTGCCTATCCTTGATGATCCCCATCAGCTTTCCGGAGCGGATTTCATCATCACGGAATCCACTTATGGCAACCGGGTCCATGAAACGGCAGACCGCGAGGCAGAACTTCTCGAAATCATCAAGGATGCCCTTTCCCGCGGCGGCAACATCATCATTCCGGCCTTTGCCGTTGGCCGTACACAGGTCATGCTCTACTATTTCCAGAAACTCATGTCAAGCGGTAAGCTTCCAACTGTTCCCATTATGGTTGATAGCCCTATGGCCATTAAAGCAACCAAGGTCATGCTCTTCAATCCGGATGAGTATGATGAAGAGGCACGGTCCATCTATCAAAAACAGGGGGGACGCCTCATCGACATGCCCAACGTCCATTATACTGAAACACCGGAAGAATCGCGGGCCATCAATGACATGCCAAGCCCAATGATCATCATTTCTGCCAGCGGCATGGCTGACGCGGGCCGTGTGCTCCATCATTTGAAACACAACCTGTGGCGTAAGGATAGTTCCGTCATATTTGCCGGCTATCAGGCAGAAGGCAGTTTGGGACGGCAGCTCGTGGATGGTGCCAAGAAAGTCAAGATTATGGGCGAAGAAATCGTCGTCGGAGCCAAAATCTATAATATGACCGGCTTTTCGGCCCATGCGGATAAACATCAGATGATGGACCTTTATAAGGGCATGATCCGGCGCCCCAACGCATTCTTTGTGGTCCATGGTGAATACGATTCTGCAGCCACCTTTGCTGAATTGCTTCGGACGGAATTGGGAACAGCTGCCTATATCCCCAATTATGGCGATACGGCTGTCATCGATGGGACGCAGTGGCATATCATCCCGACGGAGGTTGTCCAGATGGAACCGGCTGTCCAGGAATTGAGCGACCTGATGCACAGCCTCGAAAAGACCTACTTGGTCTACAAGGGGCGGATCATGCAGAAAGTGGTCCACAATGTGGCTCTTGTCCCGGATATCAAGGGACGCCTCATGAAGATCAAGAAATACGTCGACGACATCATGAAAAATGTGTAAGCCGTCTTTTCGCCTAAAAAGCGCTTCCTTTACCTCTTTCCGTTGCCCGTGACTCTTTCTGAACGGCGGGAAATCAGGGAATAAGGATTTTCTGTTGACAGTATTCCTTTAAAAGAATATAATTGTTAAGTCGAATTTTGTAGTCTAAGGAGGATGCTTTCTATAAGCATCCTCTTGATTTATCTATCTGAATCAAGTGTAGAGGGGATAAGGCTTTTATGATTAGAAATGATTTGCGTAACATTGCCATCATCGCTCACGTTGACCATGGTAAGACGACTTTGGTCGATGCCATGCTGAAACAGAGCCATGTCTTCCGTGCCAATGAAAAGGTGCAGGAACGTGTCATGGACTCCAATGATCAGGAACGTGAACGCGGCATTACGATCCTTGCCAAGAACACGTCCGTCATGCATGAAGGCACCAAGATCAATATCTTGGATACGCCGGGCCACGCTGACTTCGGCGGCGAAGTGGAACGTGTGCTCAACATGGTAGACGGTGTATTACTGCTCGTAGATGCATATGAAGGCCCGATGCCCCAGACCAAATACGTGCTCCGTAAGGCTTTGGAACATCATCTGAAACCAGTTGTCGTCATCAACAAGATCGACCGTCCGGATCAGCGCGTGGATGAAGTTGTTGATGAGGTCCTTGACCTTTTCATTGAACTGAATGCCTCCGATGATCAGCTTGATTTCCCTGTTGTCTATTGCTCTGCCAAGAAGGGCATTGCGAAACTTTCCATGGATGATGACAGTGATAACCTCGATCCGCTCTTTAAGGTCATCATGGACACCATCCCGGCTCCTGATGTTGATGTGGACGGCCCGCTCCAGATGCTTGCCAATACCCTCGACTATGATGACTATGTCGGCCGCATCGTTGTCGGCCGTATTGTCCGCGGGACCATCAAGAATGGCCAGATGATCTGTCTTATGCACGACGATCAGCGGACCAATGAAAAAATTGGCCGTCTGTATACCTATGAAGGCCTGAAACGGGTCGAGACCCAGGAAGCCAAAGCCGGGGAAATCATTGCTCTCATAGGGCTGCAGGATGTTGAAATCGGCGATACCATTGCTGATTCGGAAAATCCGGAACAGCTCGCTGGCATCAAAGTTGACGAACCGACCCTGTCCATGACCTTTTCGGTCAACGACAGTCCTTTTGCCGGTCAGGAAGGGGATTTCATCACAAGCCGCCATATTCGTGAACGCCTGTATAAAGAAGTGGAAACAAACGTGTCCATGCGTGTTGAGGATACGGATTCCCCAGATACCTTCAAGGTTTCCGGCCGTGGTGAACTCCATCTGTCCGTCCTGATCGAAGCCATGCGCCGTGAAGGGTTTGAACTGCAGGTTGGTAAACCGAGTGTTATCATGCGCCGCGACGAAAACGGCAAGCTCCTGGAACCAATGGAAGCTCTGACCATTGACGTCCCGCAGGACTTCATGGGTCCTGTCATGGAAGGTCTGGGCATTCGTAAGGCCGAACTCCAGAACATGACGGAAATGTCCGGGTATCTGCGCATGGAATTCATCATTCCGGCCCGCGGCCTCATTGGCTTCCGCAGCCAGTTCCTCACCGATACCAAAGGCAACGGCATCATGAATCACGTCTTTGCCGGTTGGGGTGCCTATAAGGGGGATATCCCCGGCCGTACGCGCGGCAGCCTTGTTGCTTTTGAAGCTGGTGAAACGACCGCTTATGGCATTGATAAGTGCCAGGCTCGCGGCACTATGTATATCAATCCGGGTGAACAGGTCTATGAAGGCCAGATTGTTGGGGAAAACAGCCGTGAGGATGATATGGATGTCAATCCCTGCAAGAAGAAGCATGTTTCCAACATGCGTGCCGCTGGCAGTGATGATGCCGTCCGGCTCATTCCGCCGCAAACCTTCTCTTTGGAAGGCGCTTTGGAACATATCAACGAAGATGAAACGGTGGAAGTGACGCCTAAGAGCATTAGGATGAGAAAGAAGATCCTTTCCCGTTTGGAACGCGCCCGTCAAAGAGCCCGCAACGCAAAAGCTTAATCCATATATCCATATATCGAAAGGGTACCGCTTCGGTGGGCCCTTTCTTTTTTATGCTTATGAGGTATGGACCGTCATGCATAAGAAATAGTTTTCTTCCGCCTGATTTTACAGTATGATAGGAGCCAGTAAAACGAAAGGACAAGGTTTTTCCCCATGAAAAGAAGAAAATACGTACTGACGGCCGTCATGTTTCTCATAGCTGCCTTGGTGATATGCTTCACATTGCCTCAGCTGGCAGAACCTCGCTTCCAAGTCGAAAATAAGATTCGTTCCCTTCTCCATCGCTATGATCTGACAAGCCGTGCTGATGCTTATGAAATCCGGCAGATCATGACCCAAGATCCTTCCACGAGTCGGACCTTGATGTGGCAGTCCCAGGATGAAGACAATAGAGCGCTTGCCGAAATCCGGAAAAAAGGGGAGAAGGCAAGCCAAGTTGTCCCGGCCACGTCTTCCGTCTTTACTGATAACGGAGTCACGCGTCATCTCCATACGGCCATGGTGACTGGCCTTACGCCCGGTACAAGCTATGAATACCGCGTTGGCAACGACCGGAAACGCAGCCCCTGGATGCCCCTTGAAACGCCGGCACAGGGCTCTTTTTCGGCGCTTATCTTTCCCGATTCCCAGTCCGCTGATTACAGCGGCTGGAAGGCCCTTGCTCAAAAGGCCTTTAAAGACCATCCTGACGTGTCCTTTTTTGTGAATATGGGGGACCTTGTGGATAACGGGGAGCATGCCTACCAGTGGGATGCCTGGTTTGATGCCCTTCAAGGCGTGATTGAACGGATCCCCGTGGCTCCCCTCCTCGGCAATCATGAGACCTATACCCTTGATTGGAAAGTGCGCCGACCTCTGGCTTATCTCCAGCTTTTTCAGCTGCCTGCAGGCGATGCCCGCTATGCCGGGGAATTTTATTCCTTTGATGTCGGGGAGGTCCATTTCACGGTCCTCAATACCCAGGACAGTGAACTCAAGGCGTGGGAACCGAATCTTCTTAAGGATGAGGCGGAATGGCTGCGGCGTGATCTGGCAGGAACAAAAAAGAAATGGAAAGTCGTTCTTATGCACCGTGATGTGCTGCAGTATGGATTTGCCTCAAGACCGACCCCGCGGGAGGAAGGTTTTTCTGATACAGGACGCTTTTTTATGCCCATTTTTGACGAGGCTCAAGTGGATGCCGTGCTTACGGCCCATCTCCATACCTTCCGGGACCGCGGGCATATCAAGGGGTTCCGCCGTGATGAAACAGGGCCCCTTTACCTTTTGACCGGGGTTGCCGGTGATGTGCAGTACCCGGGGCTATGGAAGCAGCATGCCCTTGACAAGATGGTGGCACCCCAACCGGAGGATAGGAATTATCTGCTTCTTCGGGCTTCAAATGAGGCCTTGGAGTTTATCTGTTATGACAAAAATGGACGAAAGATGCACGCCGTAACCGTTACAAAATAGCTGGAGGAAAGGAAAGCGCCGCGCTTTTCCTTATGCTGCCTTGAGGATAAATTGGCCTGACGGAGCGCTTAAAATATGGTAAAATAAAAAGGTTAAAATAAGTTTTTGGGGGAAAGGAAATTTAGCCATGAAAAAGCAAATCATCACCGTCCTGGTCCTCGGCGCGATTGCAGCCATGCCCTTTTCGGCAGCGGTAAGCGCCGCGGAAAGTGCCCAGTGGCGGAAATATACAACCAGGGCCAAACAAAGAGCTGCCGAGGAAGCGGCTGCTAAGGAAGAAAAAGATAAAGAAGCGGCTCTTGCCCGTCAAAAAGCAGAAGAAGTCCTTTCCAACGAGCCTCTGTGGAAACGCTATACGAGCCGCGGCAAAGCGGCACGAGAAGCGCTTGCGGGAAAAGGCCTGACTGGAGAAGCCCTTGGAACTTCAACCGGAGAAGAGGCTGCACCTAAAAAGACCGTGCAGCCTGAAACATCGGCCCAATCCGTGGCGGGGAGAAAAGAAATGGCAGCCGTCCCAGCAAAGAAAATGGATGTGCCCCAAAAAATGGCGGATCCTATCGCGGAAAAGGCCAAAGCAAAATCTGTGGCGGAACAGGAAGAGCCTTCCTGGAAAAAGTATTTGAGACGGGCGGAAGAAAAAAATAAAATGAGGCAGGAATCTACGGAAGAAGCGGCAACATCCTCCCAAAAAGGAAACAAGCTTTCAACCCTTGAGGAAGAATCTCTTCCCACCGTGCCGAGTGACAAGGAGGCTGCCTGGGAACTGGCTGCCATGAACTCCCACTATGAAGTCTATTTTGATTCCCGTTCCCTAAGCTATGATAAAGAGACGGGCATACTGACGGTCTGGAACAAATGGGTCCGCCGGGGAGGTAACACGACCTTTCTTTATTCCCGTTACGATGTGAGACTCAAGACCTATATGGACCTGTACCGCGCGGATTACAGCCGCCGGCAGGGCACCATGATCAGCGAGTCCACCGTCCGTGACAGCGCTTGGACGCCCTTATCTCCTCATACGCTGGGGATGGAGTTATCCCAGGCCTTAAACGCGTATCTGCTCAACCAATAAGGCGGGAAGCCGAAGAGAGCGCACAGTTCCTTGCCTTTCCTTGGCGTACGTGTTATAATGAACGATAGAAAACTGAGGCAAACCTTGGAGAGTGGGTATTTATACCCGCTCTTTCGTTTACAAGGAGCAAAAGGAGCATGCTCCCAGTCGATTTTCCTTCTCCCTGGAAGTGGGGAGGGGGCAGCAAGGTGCGGACCGATGTTTTGCTCCAATATCCGGTGCTCTCCGGAATCATGAATGAAAAAGAAGCAGGTGCCAAATGGACAAAAAGAAAATCGTGGAACAGGTCAGCGAGCTCGCCCTTCCCATTTGTGAAGCGTGCGGCGTAGAACTTGTCGATGTGGAATATGTCCGGGAACGGGACTGGTATCTCCGGGTCTACATCGATAAAGAAGGGGGTATCGATATCGATGACTGCACGGCTGTAAGCGGTGACCTTGAAAAAGTATTGGATGAAAAAGACGTCATCAAGGAACAGTACTATCTGGAAGTCTCTTCCCCCGGGATTGACAGACCGCTTAAAAAGGACAGTGATTACGTCGATCACTATGGAAAAAAGATTGATGTATCCTTTTATGCCCCGTTTGAAGGCAAGAAGGTGCAGACCTATGAACTCGTCAGCCACGATGAAGCCCATTTGGTCGTGAAAAACTTCAAGAAACAGAAAGTGACCCTGGAGCGGTCGCTTATTTCATCTGTCAGACCACATTTGGATTTTTAAGGGAGGATTTTACAAGTGAATGCGGATTTTGTAAGAGCCATTGCGCAGCTGGCCAAGGAGAAGCATATTTCTCCGGACGTACTGTACAGTGCGGTGGAAGAGGCGCTCATCACAGCCTATAAGAAGAATTTCGGCTCCACTCAGAATGTCAGGGTTTCCATGAACAAGGAAAATGGGGAAATCCACGTCTATGCGCAGAAAAATATCGTAACGGAAGTGGAAAATCCCCTGACCGAAATCAGCCTTGACGAAGCGTTCAAGCTGAACCCGCGCTATCAGGCGGGGGACGTTGTGGAAGAAGAAGTGACGCCCAAGAACTTTGGCCGCATTGCTGCCCAAAATGCCAAACAAGTCATTGTCCAACGCATCCGCGAAGCAGAGCGAGGGATGGTCTACGAAAAGTATTCCGATCGGGAAAACGATATTGTTACCGGAACTATCCAGCGCATCGAGGGCCGCAACATCTTTGTCGATCTGGGCACGGCCGAGGGAACGCTCCTTCCCAACGAACAGATTCCGGGGGAAACCTATGAATACCATCAGCGGATCAAATGTTATGTGGTCGAAGTCAAAAAGACGACCAAGGGGCCGCAAATTATCCTGTCACGGACCCATCCTGGTCTTTTGAAACGTCTTTTTGAATTGGAAGTGGCGGAAATCCAGGATGGAACTGTCATCATTGACAGCGTTGCCCGTGAACCGGGGATGCGCAGCAAAATTGCGGTCCACAGCACCAATCCCAGTGTTGACCCTGTTGGTGCCTGCGTCGGTCCTAAGGGAATGCGTGTCCAGACCGTTGTTGATGAATTGGGCGGCGAAAAGATTGACATTGTCAAATACAGTGACAATCCGGAAGAATATGTCGCCAGCGCCCTTTCCCCATCGAAGGTCGTATCGGCAGCAGCCGATGCCGAACACAAGATTTGCCGTGTCGTCGTACCTGACTTCCAGCTTTCCCTTGCTATTGGCAAGGAAGGCCAGAATGCTCGGCTTGCAGCTAAACTCACTGGCTGGAAAATCGACATCAAGAGTGAGACCCAGGCTCGTGAAAGTGCGGAAGCCGCAGCTGGTGAAGAAAACGGGGATGAAGCATGAAGGTCAAGAAGATCCCGCAGCGGAGCTGTATTGGCTGCGGCACCAAAAAGGACAAGAAGGATCTGATTCGCATCGTTCGGACACCGGATGGGGACATTGTCCTTGACCGGACCGGAAAAAAGGCGGGCCGCGGTGCCTATGTCTGTGATGATCCCAGCTGCATCCAAAAAGCCTTTGCTTCAAAGAGCTTGGAACGGGCTTTTGACATACCTGTATCCAAGGAATGCAAGGATGCCTTGTTAGAGGAACTGAAAAAATCATGAAGACCGATGAACAGCTCTATTTTGCTTTGGGCCTTGCCCAAAAGGCAGGAAAGACCGCATCTGGCGATATGGCCGTCAGCGAAGCCCTGAAAAAGGGAATGGGTTGCTATGCTGTCCTTGCCGAGGACGCAGCACCCCGGACGGTCGAAAAAGTGGTGGCTCTCTGCAAAGAGACCCATGTTCCTTTTACCAAACGTCTTACAGCCGCAAGGCTTGGCCAAGCCCTTGGGAAGGCCCCTCGCGCTGCTGTCGTGTTATTAGATAAGAACTTTATGAAAATGATGATATAGTCGTTTTACTGGAGGTGTGCGGATGACAAAATTTAGAATATATGAGATCGCCAAAGAAATCAATGTGGACAGCAAGGAAATCGTGTCCTTCCTGAAGGGCCGCAACATTGCTGTCAAGAGTAACCTGAGCTCCGTCGATGAAGGGGTCCGGCAAACGGTCCTCAAGGAAATGGGCCGCAAGGGAAATGGACCCAAAGCCCCGCAAAAGGTTCAGGCGCCTCAGCAATCTTCTGGCCAGCCGAAGGAACGAGTTGCTCCCAAGGCTGCTCCTGTTCATCCAGCGCAGCCTGCTCAGAAAGACCAGCAGCGGGAAGACCGCCGCAAGGAAGGCCACAATCAGCAGGGAAGCCAACATGGCGACCATAACGGTCATGGCGGGGAGAGCCGTCGCCCTGACAATCGGGACCGTCAAAACAGCGGCCGCATGAATCAGCAAAATGGTCAGCGCACTCAGCATAATGGAGCAAGCACTGCCCATAATGACCATAATGATCGCAGCCGCGGCAGCCAGCAGAACCATGGCAGAGCAAATGGGAATGGCCCCCGTCATAATGACAATCGGGATAACCGCGGCGGTACCAGCAATAACCGCCGCAGCCAGAACAATCCCCGCAATAACGGCGGCCGTCCGCAAAACAGCGGATTCAATATGAACAGCCCCCATGCCGGAAAGGATATGGGAAAAAGAAACCAGAACTTCGGACATAAGGAGAAAAAGGAAAAAATCAAGGGATCGTACGCAAGCCGCGATACACGCCCCTTACGCAGTGCAGATCATATGATGAAAAACCATAAACACAAAAACAACAACCAGGCCGCACCGAAAAAGCAGGCTGAAGTCGTTCGTCCGACGAGCATTGAAGTAGGCGAGAGCATCAGTGTCAAGGACTTTGCCAAACTTTTGTGCCGCGATGTCAATGAAGTCATCAAGAAGCTCTTCCTCTTAGGGAAGATGGTGACCATCAATCAGGAAATTGACCATGAAACGGCCGAGCTCGTAGGTATGGACTTCAACTGTGAAATCAAGGAACCGCCTCCTGAACAGGATCCGACGGAACTTCCGGAAGTCGAAGATGATCCGGCCAAACGCAAGCCCCGTCCCCCTGTTGTTACCGTCATGGGTCACGTTGACCATGGGAAGACGTCCCTTCTTGACGCTATCCGTAAGACCAATGTGACGGCCCGTGAAGCTGGCGGGATTACGCAGCACATCGGTGCCTACCGTGTTATTTGCCAAGGCAGGCCCATTGTCTTTTTGGATACGCCGGGCCATGAAGCCTTTACGGCCATGCGTGCCAGAGGGGCTCAGGTCACGGATATTGCTGTCCTTGTTGTTGCCGCGGACGACGGCGTCATGCCCCAGACACTGGAAGCCATCAACCATGCCAAGGCCGCCAATGTGCCTGTTATCGTTGCCATCAACAAAATCGATAAAGAAGGGGCCAACCCTGACTTTGTCATGCAGCAGCTGTCCGAACACGGTCTCATTCCGGAAGCTTGGGGCGGCGATACCATCATGGTTCCTGTTTCGGCCCGCCAGAAGACGGGGATTTCCGATATCCTTGAAATGATTCTCTTGGAAGCCGATATGCTCGAATTGAAAGCAAACCCCGACCTGCCCGCCCATGGTACCATCATTGAAGCTAAACTGGATAAGGGCCGTGGACCGGTGGCAACGGTCCTTGTTGACCGCGGGACGCTCCATATCGGTGATTCCATCCTTGCTGGAACAACTTATGGCAAAGTCCGTGCCATGGTCAACGACCGGGGTGAAAAAGTAAAGAAGGCCGGCCCTTCTACGCCGGTTGAGGTCCTGGGCCTCAACGATGTGCCAGAAGCCGGTGACTTCCTTGATGCAACGGATGAACATACGGCGCGCGTTGTTGCTGAAAAACGGCTGGATAAGCAAAAGATGGACGAGCAGAAGAAAGCCAAGGTTTCCCTTGATGATATCTTTAGCCGTATCCAGGAAGGGGAAATGAAGGACCTGAACATCGTTGTCAAAGCCGATGTCCAAGGAACCATCCAGGCCCTTGAACAGGCCCTTACGAATATCAAGAACACGGAAGTCAAGGTTGTGATTGTGCACTCCGGTGTCGGTACGATCAACGAATCGGACGTCATGCTCGCCAGTGCTTCCAATGCCCTCATCATTGGCTTCAACGTTCGTCCTGATGCCAATGCGCGCAAAGCTGCCGAGACCGAACAGGTCGATATCCGGACCTACCGCGTCATCTATGATGCCCTCAATGATGTTGAAGCGGCTATCAAGGGGATGCTGGCACCGAAGTTCCGGGAAAAGATCATTGGCCATGTTGAAATCCGTAAGGTTATTCCCATCAACAAGAACCTTATTGCCGGTGCTTATGTCAAGGACGGGAAGATTACGAGAAACGCCAAGATTCGCCTTGTCCGCGACGGAATCATTGTCCATGAAGGTGAACTTGATTCCCTGCGCCGCTTCAAAGATGATGTCAAGGAAGTTGCGGCCAGCTATGAATGCGGTCTCACCCTTGCCGACTATCGCGATATCAAGGAAGGCGACCAGCTCGAAGTCTACATCATGGAAGAAGTCGCAGCTGACTAAGGAGAAGTACTATGTCAAAATTACGGGCTGAAAAACTTCAGGCCCTGATCAAACAGGAATTGAGCAATATGCTGCTGCGTGAAGTCAAGGACCCGCGTGTAAAATTTGTTACCATTACGGGCGTTGAAGTCACAAATGAACTCAGCTATGCCAAGATCTATGTGAGCCTTTATGGCTCTGAAAAACAGCAGGAGGAGGCCTGGAAAGGCCTTCAGAGCTGCCTGGGATATTTCCGGACGGAAATTGCCAAACGCATCAAACTTCGGATGGCGCCCCATTTAAGCTTCCATAAAGATACGTCCATGGAATACTCGGCTCATATTGAGTCTATCCTGAAGGAAATCAAAGAGAAAGAAGACCATCATGAGTAAAAACGTGGGCTATCAGGAAACGTGGAATCTCATTATGACGGCTTCCCGCATTGCCATCGTCAGCCATATCGGCCCTGATGGGGATACGACGGGATCCGGGCTTGCCCTTGCTGAAGCACTCCGTCAAAAGGGAAAGACGGTGCACCTTCTTGTGGATGATGTCATTCCCCCGACCTATCGATTCATGCCCGGTGCGGATGGGTACCATCAGGTGGCGGAAGGGGAGACCATTCCCACGGATCTTACTGTTGTGGTTGATGCTAGCTCCAAGGACCGGATGGGGGCCAATGAAGCGGCCTTGTCATCTCCCATCCTCAACATCGATCACCATATTTCTAATACGCATTACGCCGACTACCTGCTCCTTGACCCAAAGGCAGCGGCAACCGGTGAGATCATTTATCGGCTCTTTAAGGAAAATCACGTTCCCATCAATAAAAACATGGCCATCTGCCTTTATACGGCAATTGTCACGGACTGCGGCTTCTTTAAGTATGGAAATACGACGCCGGCGTGCATGATGGCTGCCGCAGAGCTTCTGCCTTATGGCGTCCATCCCGACGAGATTTCCGATATCCTGGAGATGAAATCAAGGGAGACCATCGAACTGCTGGCCAAGGTCCTGCCGACGCTGACCTTCTATGAAGGTGGAAAGATCAGCACCTTGGAAATCCATCATGGCCTTTATCGAAAGGAGATTTCCACGGACAGCTTCATCTACTATCCACGCTATATTGAAGGCGTGGAAGTGGCCGTGGTCTTCAAGGCTGTGGAAGAAGATGAGACGCGGGTCAGCATGCGTTCTCGTTCGGTCGATGTCAGTCAGATTGCCCTTTCCTTTGGCGGCGGTGGGCACGTGAAAGCTGCGGGATGTACCATCAAAGCGCCTCTTCCCGAAGCCAAAGAATCATTGATCAAGGCCCTTTCGAAGGCCCTGCAAGGAGCCTAACATGGACGGCATCTTCAATGTTCTGAAACCACCGGGGATGACCAGTCACGATGTTGTTGGCGCCATGCGGAAGATCCTCCAAATGAAAAAAATCGGTCATGCAGGAACCCTTGATCCCATGGCTGCCGGTGTCTTACCTGTCTTTACTGGGCAGGCAACGCGCTTTTTGGAATATGCGGCCCATGACCGCAAGACCTACCGGGCGGAGCTGACCTTTGGCTTTCGTACCGATACGGGAGATTTGGAGGGAAAAGTCCTTGCGGAAAGTCCTGTTCGGGACCTTGATCTTGCTGAACTCAAGGAAACCCTCCAATCCTTTGTTGGGGAGGGCATGCAGGTTCCCCCCATGTATTCGGCAATCAGTGTGGGCGGCAAAAAACTCTATAAACTAGCCAGACAGGGGATTGTAGTGGAACGGGAGCCTCGACCCATTACCATCCATGATCTATCCCTTTTGACTTATCGGAAAAAGACCCTGCTCTTTGAAGTCACTTGTTCCAAGGGAACCTTTATCCGGACCCTGTGTGAGGATATTGCTAAAAAGCTTGCCATGGAAGGAACCATGAGTTTTCTTTTACGCACAAAAGTGGGGGACTTCACCTTGGAAAACGCTCATACCTTGGAGGAAATCCAGCAGGACCCCTATGGGACCGCTCTTTCATTGGATGTGGTGCTGCGTCATTTTCCGCATCGTGAGGTCAATGACATCCAAGCCCGCCGCATTGCCCAAGGGGTCGCCACGACGGTTCGCGGCATTGAAGAAGGACAACTTTATGTCATCGAGCGCAACGGTCATGAGGTCATTGGCCTTGCCCGTGCTAAACAAGGACGGCTGTGTCCCCATAAAATCATCTACATTCCGGAGTGATGGCGTACCATGCAAATCATAACAACATTGGATGAACTGAATCAGGCGGTGCTGCCGCCCTCGGCAGCGGCACTGGGAACCTTTGACGGACTCCATAGAGGGCATCAGAAGGTCATCCATACGACCAGGGCCTATGCGAAGGAGCATGGACTTTCTTCCTTGGTCTTTACCTTCAGCAATCATCCCTTGGCTTTTTTGAAGCCGGAAAAGGAACCGCCCCGGCTTCTTTCCAATCCCGATAAGATCGCTCTTCTTGAGGAAATGGGAATTGATATTCTCTGTAACATTCCCTTCACCCGGGAATTGGCAGATCTTTCCGCAGACGGATTTCTCACGCTCCTTGAAGACAAGGGCGTACGGGCCGTTGGGATTGGGACCAATTTCAGCTTTGGCGCCGGCGGTACCGGGAATGTGGACTTTTTGAACAAAGTCCATGAAAAGTATGAGCTCACCATCTTGACCAGTCCTCTTTTGACCTTGGATGGCTGCGTGATTTCCAGTACGCAGATCAGACGGGCCATTGGGGAGGGACAGATCCATAAAGCCAATTTCATGTTGGGACGGCCCTACGTAATCCATGGAACCGTCGTCCATGGGGATAAACGGGGCCGTACCCTGGGGTTCCCCACGGCTAATATCAGCCTTATGAATGCAAAGATTGCCATTCCCCAATATGGTGTCTATGCTGGTCTTGTCAAGGCCAAAGGCGCATGGTACAAAGCCATGCTCAATGTGGGCAACAATCCCACCTTTGATACGGAGGACATCCGGTTGGAAGCCCATCTGTTCGGCTTTGATCGCAATCTTTATGGTGAGACCATCACCGTGAAGCTGATGGAAAAAATTCGTGATGAAATCCGTTTTTCCTCGGCAGAACAGTTGATCCGGCAAATGGAAAAGGATAAAAAAGCGACGCTGCTCATGGATTTTAGTTGCGGCGGCTTCTAAACTATGATATACTACCAACGTGCCCACAAGGGCGAGCCATGACGCTGCCATGCGATCTCCGACGCTGGCTGCAGTTATCGGCATGATCTGTATTGAGGAGGAATTTATTATGTTGACACCTGCAAGAAAAAAAGAACTGATCGAAACCTACCGCATCAACGAAGCTGACACGGGATCCCCGGAAGTCCAGATTGCCATTCTTTCTGAACGCATCAGCTATCTGACAGAACACCTGAAGAACAACAAGAAAGACCATCATTCCCGTCGCGGTCTTCTGAAAATGGTTGGTCAGCGCCGCGGCCTTCTGAATTACCTCATGAAGAAGGATATCGAAAGATACCGCTCCATCGTTGAAAGACTGGGTCTTCGCAAATAATTTTGTACCTGAACCTGAAGCGTCACTGCAAACATCCGTTTGTGGTGACGTTTTTTTTGAGGGTTTGACAAGCGGAAGCAGCCTTTCTATACTTAGGAAAGAAGCAACAAGGAAAAGAGGGGGATTTTCCATTGGATACACAAAAAGAAGCCCTTTGGCACCTCATTGATGAACAAAAGGGGGTACTCATTTCGACGGCTGACGACATTTATGACCACCCTGAATGGGAAGGAAAGGAGGTCCATGCAGCTTCGCTGCTGACGGGCCTTTTGAAGGAAATGGGGTTTGCAGTGGAACTTGGCGTGGGCGGACTTCCAACCGCCTTTCGTGCACGGTACCAACATGAGGAGGGCGGGCCATCTATCGGCCTATTATGCGAATATGACGCACTTAAGGATTTTGGTCACGGCTGCGGCCATCATCTCCAAGGACCGGCCGTGATTGGAGCGGCCCATGCCTTGAAAGAAATCCTCACTGACCGTCCCTACCAGCTTGTCATTTACGGAACGCCAGCTGAAGAAAGCTTTGGCGGCAAGATCAATATGCTTGAAGCCGGTCTTTTCCAGGATATTGATGTCGCACTCATGATGCATGGCGGTCCTTACACCCAAACCGATGTCAAGAGCCTTGCCCTCAGTGAGATCCTTGCCACCTTCCATGGCAAATCCTCCCATGCGGCCATTGCACCCCACAAAGGGCGGTCGGCACTGGACGCCCTGCTTCTTGCCTTTAACGGAATCGAATATCTGCGCGAACATGTGCCTGACGATGTACGCATGCACTATACCATTGAAACCTTGCCCGGTCCCAATAATATCGTTCCCGATACAGCAGTCGGATCCTTCTGCCTTCGCTCTTATTCCCGGGAAGCCCTTGATGAAGTTGTAAGCCGCGTTCGCGATATCCTAAAGGGCGCGGCCCTTATGGCTGGTGTAACGGTTACTATGGTTGACCGTCCTTCTTTTGACGATAAACTGCCTGCACCAACCCTCAATGCCGTCATCATGGAAAATGCCAAGGCCTGCGGCGCTCCAGGGATTGCACCGCCTCGCGAAAAGACAGGTTCCACGGATTTTGGCAATGTCCTTCACCGCATGCCCGGCGCCTGCGCCCGCATCAAGTTCGTTCCGGAAGGCGCGGCAGCCCATTCCCAGGAATATTTGGATCATGGCAAGGATGACATGGGCCATGCCGCCATCCTATATGGTGCCAAGATTCTTGCAGGAACGGCTTATGACCTCATTTGCGGCAAGGATCTCATGGACCGGATCAAAGAAGATTTTCAAAAGGAGCTTACGAAACGCCAATGATACCCAATAAGAACACAGGCGGCTATTTTGCCACCCATTATGATGAAATCATCCACTGGCTCATGGCCTGCTATGCTGGCTTTGGCGGGATGTATTCCGTAGTGCTCCATGCCCGGAATTTTGTCAATGCCCAGACGGGAAACCTCATGAGCATTACGGAAGATTTTTTGGGCGGTGATTTTTTCTCCGTCATGACGAGGGTAGGGGCCCTCATCATGTTTGCCGCTGGGGTTGTGGTTTCTTTCCTGCTTTCCCAGAAAATCCAAAAAGATATGCGCAAAATCGTCATCTGCGTCAATGCCGTTGCCATAACCCTCGTAGCGCTCATGCCTCTTACTTGGGACCCCATTATGACCATCTATCCCATGATTTTTGCGGCTAGTTTTCAATGGGGAACTTTTTCCGAAGCCCAGGGCTATGCCAGTGCGACCATCTTTCTTTCAAATAACACGAAGCAGTCCGTACTTGCTTGGACCCAGTTTTTCATGACGAAGGACTGGAAATATTTCCACAAGGCCATTCTCTATACAGGAACCATCCTTTCCTTTATGGCTGGCTGCCTGGCAGCCGGATTTGCTGTCCTGCGGGAAGGCGTCTATGGAGCCTTTTATGGGTATGCCCTTCTTGTCATTGCCATGATCCTTGTCCATCTTTCCGACCGGTATGGCGGAACAGAAGAGGAAGAGGCCATGGATCGGATCAAAGAAGTGGAAGAAGAAGAAAAGATGCCCGTATGATGGTTCCTCCTATTTTCGTGCTCACTTGCAGAAAAAAGGATCTATTAAAAGGGAATAAAAGGGGATGACAGCAATGAACAATCCGATTTTATATTCTGATGATCAAATGACAGCTTTGGGAAGGATCGTGTACCCGGAAATCAAGATTGAACGAGGGACCATGACCTTCCTCATCGGACCCAGCGGCTGCGGCAAAAGTACCTATCTGCGTCTCCTTAACGGCACACTCCTGCCAGATAAAGGAACCGTCCGTTATGAGGGAAGGCCGCTTGCCAGCTATGACATCCTCAGCTATCGGAAAAAAGTACTTCGTGTACCTCAGGAACCTTTTTTATTTGAAGGTACCATCAAGGAAAACTTTGAAGCGTATTATGGGGTCCTGCGTGAAAAGCCGCCTTATCTGGATCAGATGCGGGAAGCTCTTCGGCGGGCCGCCCTCCCTATTTCCATCGAAACTGACTGCCGCAGTCTTTCTGGCGGGGAACGGCAGCGCGCTTATCTTGCCCTTTTTCTTTCTTTTTCCCCTGATGTTCTGCTGCTGGATGAACCCACTGCGTCCCTTGATGAAGATACAGCACGAACCCTGTTTCATTCTTTAAAGGAAGAAAGCCATCAGACGGGAAGGACCCTCTTATGTGTGTGCCATGATACCCACCTCACGCATGAATTTGCTGATGCCACGATTTTTCTAGCAGGAGGCCATGAAAAATGAACCTGTTCCTGATGCAGTTTCTGCAATTTTCGACGGTTTATCTCTTGCTCCTTTTGATCCTTTTTATTATGAAGCGGTGCCGCATTGAAAAGACAGGCCTGCTTCTTATGGCAAGCGCGAAGATGACCATCCAGCTCATCCTTTCAGGATGGGTCCTGACCTATCTTTTTGATAGACCCAACTCGTTATGGACCGGTCTTTATTTATTTGTCATGATGGCTTTTTCCATCCACCGCGTCCTATCCAAAAATCCGGGCCTTTCTCCTTCTTTCCGTTTTGTGATTGGGCTATCCATGACTCTAGGCGGGTTTTCCATTTTAGCCTTCTTTGTCATGGCTGTCGCAAGAAGATCTTTTTTTGACCCCCAGTATGTCATCCCTTTGGGCGGCATGCTCCTCGGTAATGCCATGAACAGCGTTTCCCTAGGCATCAAGACCTTTCGGGAGACCCTGGTGGGGCAGCAGGCCCGTATGGAAGCCTTGGCCTGCCTAGGCGCGGATAGTGGAGACATTCTCCAGCCATTTGTCATCAGAGCCCTTGAAACGGCCATGGTGCCGACGCTGAACTCCATGGTGGGCATGGGAATCGTATCCCTGCCGGGCATGATGACCGGGCAGATCCTTGCTGGGGCGCCTCCGCTTTTGGCCATTCTCTACCAGATCTCCATCATGATTGCCATTGCTTCCGTCGTTACCTTGACAAGTTTTGCCTCCCTTTATGCAGGAGCACGGACCCTTTACGATAAAAAGACACAGATGATTCGGCTCCCTGAAACAAAAGGGCACTGACTTGTCAGACGTGCAGTTTTTCAGATAATTGCCATGACTTTTTCTATGCAACATGATAAAATGAAACATATTGACGCTTGTCATGAGAACGGAATGGCCAACAGGCTGAGAGGGGACGCTTCTTCCCGCCCCCAAGACAAGCGGCTCATTATCAGAGGCCCACAAGGAATTCCCCTTCGTGGGCCAAAACCTTGGGAGGGTATGCACCAATGCAATCAGATGAACGAAATTTGTCCCTTGTTATGGATCTTTATGAAATGACCATGGCAAATGGCTATTTTAGTGATGGTCTGGACAAGATAAAGAAAGTCACTTTCGATGTCTTTTATCGAAACAATCCTGATAATGGCGGCTATGCCATCTTTGCTGGCCTGGAACAAGTGCTCGAACTGGTGAAGAATTTCCATTTCTCAAAGAGTGACGTAGCTTATTTCCGCAGCCTCCATCTGTTTAGCGAAGAATTCTTGACCTATCTTGAAAGCTATCATTTCCATGGCGATATCGATGCCCTGCCCGAAGGAACCGTCATGTATCCCCATGAACCCATCCTAACGGTTACCGCGCCCATGCTCGATGCCCAGTTGCTTGAAACCGCTATCCTTGCGGAAATCAATCATCAGTCCCTCATTGCGACAAAGACGAACCGGATTGTCCGTGCGGCCCAGGGCCGCGTTGTATCTGACTTTGGTGCACGCCGGGCCCACAACATGGATGCAGCTGTCTACGGAGCCCGTGCCGCTTATATTGGCGGGGCCAATGGGACCGCAACCGTCTTTGCAGGCAAGGAATTTGGCATTCCCGTAGGCGGTACCATGGCCCACAGCTGGGTGATGTACTTTGATGACGAATTTGAAGCCTTCAAAAAATATGCGGAGATCTACCCGGATAATGTGGTCCTTCTCATTGATACGTATGACGTCATCCATTCCGGTCTGCCCAATGCTATCCGGACGGCAAAGGAAATCCTTCATCCCATGGGCAAACGGCTCAAAGGCGTGCGCATTGATTCTGGGGACCTGGCTTACCTTTCCAAACGGGTCCGCAAGATCCTTGATGATGAAGGGCTCCATGACTGTCAAATTGTGGCTTCAAACAGCCTTGATGAATATACCATTCGGTCCATCCTTGATCAGGGCGGACGCATCGATTCCTTTGGCGTTGGTGAACGCCTCATTACCGCTAAAAGCGATCCGGTCTTCGGTGCGGTTTATAAGCTGGTTGCTGTCGAAAACCAAGACAAGACCTGGACGCCGCGCATCAAGGTTTCTGAATCCATTGAAAAGATTACGAATCCTGGCCGGAAGGACCTGTACCGTATCTATAACAGCAATGGCAAGGCCCTTTGTGATCTCATTGCCTGCGAGGGTGAAACGGTTGACCTTTCGGCGCCCTTCCGCTATGTCGATCCCAAGGAACCTTGGCGTCTCCGTCACTATACAAACTGCACGGCCAAAGCCCTCAAGGTTCCCGTTGTCCGTGACGGCAAGGTAATCTATCAAACACCAAGCCTTGACGCAATCCGTGAGTTTGTGCGGCATCAGCTGACCGAAGAAATCTGGGAGGAAGAACAACGCTTTGAAAATCCGCATCCTCACTTCATGGATATGACGCCAGCCTACTACGAAGAAAAAATGCAGGTCTTGGCTCAATCGAGAAAAGGCCGCTAAAAACGTTGCCCTGTCCTTATGAGGACAGGGTTTTCTTTTTTCTTTATCAAGCGACTTGAGGATAAAGAGGGGACTTCCCGAATTGCTTCTAAGACGGAGTCGGGGATAGGCCGATTGCAGTTCTTTCATTATAATGGCGATATCGCACCGGCCGCAAGATAAATGTCCCCGCTGATTACCATTCCCTTTATCATTTCTTCTTCCGTTCGGCCCACGAGGGAAAGGATTTCTTCGCGCGGGGCTGTAGGAGCCGGCGTGCTTCGGTGAGAATCAGGCCTTTTTTTGCCGCGCGGAAAAAGCGCTTCCCCAGTTCGTGTTCCAGTTCCAGAAGGGGCCTTGATAAGGTAAGCTCGTCAAATGATGGAATGATGCTGCTTTGGTTATGTTTTCTTCTCGGGCAGCCGCCAAGAAGCAGCGTAGGGATTGCGGCTTCATATACTTCATATAACTTTCTTAAGGATCGAAAAACGTATGATAAAGGACGTAACCATCATTTCGTCGATTATATTCTTTTCTTTTACTGAAACAAAGAGACGATGAGTGGGGGGGGAAGAGGAACCTTCAGCCGTGGGTATCAACGTTAGAAGCCAGTGAATCGATGAAATGATTTCAAGAATCGATGCAGATTGATTCAAAGCTGTCTTTTTTTTGACTTCTTTTCAGCGTCTTGATACACTGGAATCAGTTACTTAAACGGAATACAGAAAGGAGTAGGAAAAGATGAAAAAATGGAGTCATGTTTTATCTGCGGCGATTCTTACGGTAGGAATTTGCCTAGGCTATGGGCAGGAAGCCCAGGCCATGGTGGGCGGAAAACCGGTCATTGGAATTTCCTGGAAAAGTCCTAAACAGGCAAAATCGTATGAGGCTTTCAAAAAGATCATTACAATGGCCGGTGGAATTCCTGTCGAACTGGATCAGATCAAAAGCACGGACGTTACCTACGCCGCCGATGGAACGGTGGACAAGGCCTATGTGGAACCTTCTGGGATGCTGAAACAGGCGTATGCTGATAAAATTCGCCATGATGGATTCGAACGGACCAATATCCAGACTGTGATGCAGGGAATCGACGGTGTGTTTGGAACGGGTGGGGAAGACATCAGTCCCTCCCTGTATAAAGTACCGGAGACAGAAAAAAATCACGGTGAAACAATCAATGCGGCCCGGGATATTTCTGACTATGCATTGCAGGACTACTGCCGCCGTCATGACATTCCCGTTCTTAACGTATGCCGCAGCGAACAGATGATGGGCATTGTGTACGGCGTCACCTTCATTCAAGATATTCCTGATTATTACAAGACACAGGGCGTCAAGGCCTATAAGGAAATCCATCGCATGGCGCCGGGAACGCCCAATCGCGATTACACCCATCATGCAATCCGTATCCTGCCCGTGAACAGCAAGTTACGCAGCATTGTAGGGGACGATACGTTTGACAAGGTTTCTTCTTGGCATCATCAGAATATCCTTTCCGTTGCAGGAACGGGTCTCATCCAGACGGCAGAATATACCGATCAGGGACTGAGCCTTGTCGAGGGCGTTGAAGATCCTCATCGCAAATTTGCAGTTGGGCTTCAATTCCATCCGGAAAATGATATCAAGCAAGTTGTCCTGAACCATAAGGACCCAAAAGGCTATGCTGATGTTGACATCTGTCTTGCTTTCTTTAAGGCGTTGATCGCTGCTTCCCAAAAATAAGGGCAACATAAAATGCCCGCTCCACTGAAATGTACCCTCTTTACTGGACACCCAGTAAGGAGGGTACATTTCACAAGGAGCGTTTTTTTTTACTTTTGATTTGTCAGGAGCGGGTCTTTTTCAGTGAAATACCTAACAATCAGCTCTTTATAGCAGGCCATGGCCTTGCTGACGTAGGTATCTTTTTTGTGGACCGTACACATTTCCCACAAGGGATCGCCGGGAATTCGGTAAAACGCCACATCGTCCTTGCCGCGGATATAGCCCGCCGAGGTGATGGTACAGGCAAGACCGCTTGCCACGATCTTTAACAGGGCGCGGATGCTGCCTGATTCAAAAAGGACATAGGGACGGATCTTAGCTGCCCCGAGGATCCGGTTGATGAGGCTTCGCATGGTCGATTCCTTGTAGATGAGCACAAAGGGCAGCTCCTTGATTGCTGATAGGTCCATATAGGGAAGGTCTTCCAAATAGGTCCCTACAGGCGCCGCGTCCTTGGCCAGGGGATGCTTCCGCGGCAGGCACAGGAGCAGGGGCTCATAGCGGATGTGGTCATACTGCAGATCGGCCAGTTTCTGCTGCTCCGAAAGCGTGACAAGTCCCAGGTCAACATAGCCTTGGGCAATCTGGAGCTGCTGGTTATGGACGCGCATTTCGTGAGGCTCCACGATGATGCCGGGAAACTGACGGTGGAAGGCAGGGTATGTGGCAACAAACATATCAAGGCCGCGCTCCCGAGAAAAGGTAAAGGAAAGATGGCCTAAGTTGTCTTGAGCAAGGTCGTTGATGATGTTGTAGGCTTCCCTTTTTTCAATGAGCATCTGCCGGCCATATTTTAGATAGACCTTTCCTGCATCCGTTGGCGTAAGGTCGTGCTTTCTGCGGTAAAACAGCTTGATGCCCAAGGCATTTTCCAGTTTGAGAAGCTGCTGGTTGAGGGCGGACTGGGTCACAAAAAGTTGCTCGGCTGCCCGTGTGATATTCCCCGTTTCTGCAATCTTGACAATGTATTCAATCTGTTTTAGGTCCATGGATGCCTCCTTGGGCACGTATGCCCGCCTTTAAAAAGGGGAGAGCTGCCGACATGTATCGTTTCATGCAGGGTAGGCTCTTTTTTAGAAATTAGGTTAACTTTTAATTAGAATTTCTTAGAATAATTCTAAAAACAAACAATTTGAATTATAGTACCATGGACCGTACAATAAAGTCAACGAGAGAATCTTAAAAAGATTCTAAAATAACTGAAAACACTTATTTCAGGATGGGCATCTGTAACAAGGTGCATAACACGAAGGAGGAAAAAGCGTAATGGTTCCTGTGATTACCAAAATGGAAGTATATCCTGTTGCCGGTCACGACAGCATGCTGCTCAATCTCAGCGGAGGTCATGCCCCATACTTTACCCGCAACATCGTAATTCTGACGGACAGCGAAGGCAATACAGGGGTAGGGGAAGTTCCGGGAGGGCCCAAGATCACGACAGCCCTTGAAAATGTGAGCGATATTGTTGTAGGGACGAAAGTCTCGGATTACCGCAATACGCTTCTTAAGGTCCAGGCTGAACTTGATAAGAGCGGTGAAAAGGATGAACGCGGCGCCCAGACCTTCGACCTTCGTACAGGTGTCCACGTCCTGACGGCCATTGAGGCTCCTTGCCTTGACCTTTTGGGCAAAGCACTCGATATGCCGGTCTGCCGTCTTCTTGGCGCCGGTCAGCAACGTGATTTTGTCCGCTTCCTGGGTTACCTGTTCTTTGTTGGCGACCGTAAGAAAACTGATCTGCCTTATCAGTCCGAAGAAGATTCCGACTGCGAATGGTATCGTCTCCGCAATGAAGAAGCCATCGATGCCGAACATGTTGTGGCCTTGTGCAAAGCCGCCAAGAATAAATATGGTTTCAAGGATTTCAAACTAAAAGGCGGAGTCCTGCGCGGTGACGAAGAGATGAAAGTCATCAAAGCCATGAAGAAGGCTTTCCCTGATGCCCGTATGGACCTTGATCCCAACGGCGCTTGGCATCTTGATGATGCCGTCCGCTATGTAGCGGATATGCACGGCATATTGACCTACTGTGAAGATCCCTGCGGAGCCGAAGACGGTTATTCTGGCCGCGAAATCATGAGCGAATTCCGCCGCCGCACTGGTTTTCCGACGGCAACGAACATGATTGCTACGGATTGGCGTCAAGTCGGTCACTCCCTGGAAAGCCAAGCGGTCGACATTATCCTTGCTGATCCCCATTTCTGGACCATGAATGGTTCCGTCCGTGTGGCCCAAATGTGCCACGAATTCGGCTATACCTGGGGCAGCCACTCCAACAACCACTTCGATATTTCCCTTGCCATGTGCGTCCATGTCGGTGCTGCCGTACCGGGTGAATACAATGCCCTGGATACGCACTGGATCTGGCAGGAAGGTCGTGAACGCTTGACCAAGGAGCCGCTCAAGATTGCGAACGGCGGGATCAAGGTCCCGGATAAACCGGGCCTGGGCGTTGAAATCGACCGTGACCAGGTGATGAAAGCCCATGAACTTTACAAGAAACATTGCTTGGGCGCTCGCAATGACGCCATCACCATGCAGTACCTGATTCCGGGCTGGAAATTTGATGCCAAGTCTCCGTGCCTTGTTCGCTGATTAAAAAAGACCTGCCGAGGTGAGGCGGCAAGTCGAACGGGAAAGGAGTGAGGCCTTTCCCGTTTCATCCAAGTAAAAAAGAAAATATGTGAGGGAGTTTCAAAAAATGGCAGAATCTACACGGATGCTCCTGGGCTTAAGCCTTGGCATCATAACCATGATCATCTTGGTTGCCAAAACCAAGGTCCATAGTTTCATTGCAATGCTCTTAGCTGCCCTGATTACAGGCATTATCGGCGGCATGCCGATCGTGACCGTCAAAGCAGCTGATGGAAAGACCATCGTTGGTGTCATCAATGCCATTACCACGGGCTTTGGCAACACCCTGTCAAGCACGGGCATCATCATTGGCCTTGGCGTCATGATGGGCGCCATTCTGGAAAAATCCGGCGCAGCCGAACGTCTTGCTGTAAGCTTCATCAAGGCCGTAGGCAAGGGCAATGAAGAATGGGCCCTAGGCGTAACGGGCTGGGTGGTTTCCATTCCAGTTTTTGCTGACTCGGCTGTCGTTATGCTCTGCCCGCTCTGCAAGGCCATTTCCAAGGTGACGGGCAAATCCGTCATCGGCTTGGGACTAGCCCTTGCCTGCGGGCTCCAGCTGACCCACGTCCTTGTACCGCCCACCCCAGGACCTTTGACGGCGGCGGGCATGCTTGGCGTTGACGTTGGTCAGATGATTGCCGGCGGTGCGCTCTTGACGATTCCCATGCTGATTGTGGTCGTACCGTATTGCATGTGGATTGGAAAGAAAATCTATCAAGTCGTCAATGAGGACGATGAATATGTTCGCCCCAGTAAAGATGGCGACGTGAAACGGGCATCAACGGATCTTTTGGACCAGTTCCTGAATCGGGACGACCTGCCCGGTTTCTGGATTTCCGCAGCGCCGATTGTGGTTCCACTCTTCCTGATCCTCTTAAAGACCGTTCTTGACCTTGCTGGCGTCGATAAGGCAGCTGCTTATTATCCGGCCCTGGCTCTATTTGGGAGTCCTATCGTGGCGCTGATGATTGGCTGCCTGATCGCCATCTATGGATTGATGCCGGAGCGAAAGACCAAGGAAGTCCTTGATATCATGAATGAAGGCATCAAGGATACAGGGCTCATCATGCTCATTACGGGTGTGGGCGGCTCCCTGGGCTATGTTGTCCGTGCTTCTGGTATTGGCAGTGTCCTCGGTAAGATGGTTGTGGGACTTCCCATTCCGGCTGTCCTCATTCCCTTTTGCATTGCAGCCCTGATGCGAATTGTCCTGGGCTCTGCCACGGTTGCCATCGTCACGGCGGCTTCGCTGACCATGCCGCTTATGGGCCAGCTGACCATCAGCCCGCTGCTTATGGCCATGAGCTGCTGCGTCGGTGCCATTTCCTTCGGCTATTTTACGGATTCCGGATTCTGGGTATGGAACGGGATGTTTGGTGTTTCTGACCTTAAGGAACAGCTTGCCTGCAAAACGGCTGTTTCCATGATCATGGCGGGTGTGGGGCTTGTAGAGCTGCTCGTCATCCAGTTCTTTCTGTAAGTCAAATCAAGGGAAAAGCATTTGCTTTTCCCTTTCCTGTAAGACAGGGGAGGCGATTTATCCATGTATAAGATCTTGATTCCAAAAGCCCTGAAAGAGTCGGCGCGTACGTTCCTTACGGATAAAGGCTATGAACTCGTCGAACTTCAAGGCACGGATGAAGAAACCATGAAAAAGGCAATCAGTGACGTTGATGCCGTCATTGCCCGTACGGAAAAATATACACCTGCTGTCATTAAAGCCGCTAGGAACCTCAAGATCATTGCCCGTTACGGCATTGGCTACGAAAACATCAATCTTGAGGCCTGCGACAAAAAAGGCGTTACCGTGACGCTCGCCCGTGGGTGCAACACCTATTCCGTGGCTGAGCATGCCATTACGCTCATGCTCGCCGCCCTGCGCCAGATTTCACAGCTTGACCGGGAAGTCCGCAAAGGGGATTGGAAGAGCCGTGACCGTGTAGAAACTCACGAAGCCCGCGGCAAGGTCTTTGGTTCTATTGGCATTGGGCCCATTGGTATGGAGGCCGTCAAGATTGCTCATTTTGGGTTTCAGATGAAGATCCTTGTCTATGATAAATTTGTGGACCAGTCGAAGTTCCCGGATTGGATCGAATTTACGAACACCTTGGACGACCTGATGGAGCGCAGCGATGTGGTATCGCCCCATCTGCCCCTTAACAAGGGAACGTTCCATATCCTAAATGAAGAGAGTATTTCCCATATGAAACGCGGCGGTATACTCCTGAATGTTTCCCGCGGTGCCATCTGGGATGAAAAAGCTGTCTATCAGGCTTTGCAGGAGGGACGGATCGGAGCCGCGGCCGGAGACGTTTTTGAAACGGAACCGCCGACGCCGGACAATCCACTTTTTGCACTGCCAAACTTCATCGGGACGCCGCATACAGCGGCCCTTAGTGAAGAAGCTGTTACTGCGGTTGCCATGAATTGTGCTCATGCCATTGATGATCTCTTTTCTGGTAAAGAGCCGCTTTATATCATCAATCATCCGACCCGCTGAGGGCTGGGGTGCTGTTAACTGTCCTCTAGGGGGACAATCTGTATGGAGGGATGACCATGGAAGGAAAGTTTCTCATCAAGATCAACACAAAGTTCTGCAAGCAATGCGGAATCTGCTCTGCCCTGTGTCCGAAACAGGTCTTTGATCAGGAAGTAGGCAAACCGCCTGTTGCCGCGCGTGCTGACGTATGCATTGGCTGCAAGATGTGCGCCATGCGTTGCCCGGACTTTGCTATTGATGTGGAGGGAAAGTAAATGGGAAAAACTGTCAAGAAATTTATGGAAGGCAATGATGCCATGGTGGCCGGCGCCATCGCTGCCGGTGCTCGTTTCTATGCGGGCTATCCGATTTCCCCGAGTTCGGAAGTCGCTAAGGGAGCTGCCAAGGAACTGCCCCGTCACGGCGGTGTCTATATCCAAATGGAAGATGAAATCAGCTCCATGGCTGCCCTGTGCGGGGCTTCCCTTGCTGGGAAGAAAGCCTTTACGGCAACCAGCGGTCCTGGCTTCTCCCTGATGCAGGAAAACCTCGGCCTTGCTGTCATGAGTGAACTGCCCTGCGTCGTTTATGATGTACAGCGCAGCGGTCCTTCGACGGGGGCTGCCACGAAACCGGCCCAAGGGGACCTCATGCAGGCCCGCTATGGGACCCATGGGGATCACAGCATCATTGCCCTGGCTCCGTCTTCCGTCCAGGATTGCTATGATCTTTCCATTACGGCGTTCAACCTTGCTGAGAAATATCGCACGCCGGTCATTTTCTTGGCTGATGAAGTCATTGGCCACCTCCGTGAAACGGTCCGCATCCGCAAACCGGAACCGGAAGAAATCATTGACCGCAAAGCGCCTGCAAAGGGAACGGCTCAAAAAGACTTCCATCCCTATGACTATTCCTCCGATGTGCCCGCTCCCATGGTTGGTGCCGGAGACCGAGACCTCCTTATGAGAACGACGGGTTCCACCCATGATGAAAAAGGTGAATTCAGACCGACGCCGGAAAATATTAACCGCGTAACCCATTATCTCATTGATAAGATTGAAAATCATACTGATGATATCACCATCACCCGTGAATATCAGATGGAAGATGCAGATACGGTCATCATCTCCTTTGGCTGCTCTGTCCGCAGCTCCCGTACAGCCGTCGATCTGCTCCGTAAGGAAGGCGTCAAAGCAGGGATGCTGCAGCTTGTAACCGTGTGGCCCATGCCGGAAAAAGCCATCCGCAAAGCCCTTCAGCAGGCAAAGACCGTTGTCGTTGCCGAACTCAACATGGGTCAGCTGGCTGGTGAAGTCCGCAAATACAATGACTATGGTGCCAGGGTTGTTCAAGCAAACCGCACCGATGGCGTCCTCATTACCCCGGAGGAAGTTGTAAGCGCTGTTAAAGGAGGTCGGGAATAATGAAGTCCTACAAGGATTATATGCTCTTTGATAAATTGCCGCAGACCTGGTGCGCCGGCTGCAGCCACGGCATTGTGCTCCAGTCCATTGCCGCTGTCATGGCTGAACTGGAAGTGGATAAGCACGACATGGCCCTTGTCAGCGGGATTGGCTGCTTTGGCCGTGTTGATGACTACCTGGACATCAACTGCATGCACGTGACGCACGGCCGTGCCCTTGCGGCCGCAACCGGGGTTGCCCTTGGCAATCCGAACCTCAATGTCCTTGTCACCATGGGTGACGGCGACGGCACGACCATCGGCGGCAACCACCTCATCCATGCGGCCCGCCGCAACATCAATGTGACGGCCATCATTTCCAATAACTATAACTATGGCCAGACCGGCGGCCAGTATTCCGCCACGACGCCGACCCACAGCATTACCCAGACCTCTCCTTATGGCCATGTTGAACAGGCTTTTGATATCTGCCAGCTTGCCATTGCCGCAGGAGCCAGCTACGTTGGCCGTGCCACGGCCTATAACCCCCTCATGATCCGCAAGCTCATCAAGGAAGGAATGCAGGTCAAAGGGTTCTCCCTCATTGAAGTCATGAGTGCCTGCCCGACCCACTATGGGAAATTCAATAAACTAGGTGAAGCTTCCCGCATGCTCAAGCTCATGAACGAGCAGAGCGTCACCGTCAGCCAGGCGGCGAAACTGTCTCCGGAAGAGCTGAAAGGGAAACTCGTTGTGGGCTGCCTGAAGAACGAACCGCGGGATGATTACTATACGGAATATGCCCGGATCATTGAAGCCCAGAAAGTTGAGGATTGAAGATGAAAAAAGAAATCGTTTTGAGTGGTGTCGGCGGACAAGGGGTTGTTTCTGTTGGCGAAGTCATGGGTCTTGCAGCTTCCCTTTATGAAGAAAACCTGAACGCAACTATGTCGGCGTCCTATGGTTCCGAAGCTCGCGGAACCTTCACGAAAACGGATGTCATCATAAGCGATGGGGAAATCGGCTATCCGAATGTTGCTTCCCCGGATATCATCCTCTGCCTGGCCCAGGTTGCCTACGACCGTTATGTTGACGCTTTCCGTGATGACACAATCGTCTTTTATGACAGCGAGGAAGTTACGCCAAAGGCGGGCGCCAAAGGTGAACATATCGGTTTTCCGTATCGCAGTGAAGCCATTGCCCTTGGCAGTATCCAAAGCGCCAATTTCGTTGCCCTGGGAACCATGAGCAAAAAGACGGGACTTTTGGGTGCTGAAGGCTGCCTTAAAGCTATCGAAGACCGTTTCGGCGGCAAGAAGAAAGTGGTAGAATCGAACCAAAAGGCCTTCAAGCGAGGCCTTGAACTGTAATCGCTGATCAAACAAGCGGCGATCGAGCAATTAGAAAAGGAAGAGGAAGGGCATGCGCCTTTCCTTAGAAAGAGGGATTCCCCATGAGTGACAAAGAAGAATTGCGTTACAAGGACGAGCGAAGCGGTATCCTTGTCAATGGAGTGGGGCGCAGCGGAAACCGGGCACTGCTTTACAGCATGGGTCTCGAGGAAGATGATTTCCGCAAACCCATGATTGGGATTGCTAACTCCTTTAGTGAACTCGTCCCTGGCCATATCCATCTCCGTGAACTGGCCCGGGATGTAAGCGATGGTATCCTTGAAGGCGGCGGGATTCCCCGCGAATTCGACACCATTGCCCTTTGCGATGGCCTCTGCCAAGGCCACTGCGGTATGCGCTACTCCCTGCCGAGCCGTGAGATCATTGCCGACTCCGTAGAAGCTGTTGTCGAAGGCAACCAGCTTGACGGTGTCGTGCTCATCGCCAGCTGCGACAAGATTGTACCGGGGATGATGATGGCGGCAGCCCGCTTGTCCATCCCGGCTATTGTCGTAACGGGCGGCCCTATGATTGCCGGTAAATGCAATGGCAGGACCAATATCTGCCTGAGCAACCTGCGCGAATTTGTCGGTGAATATCAGGTCGGCAAGATGACCTATGATGAACTTCGCAAGATGGAAATGGCATCGCTTCCGACGGTGGGTTCCTGCTCCATGTTCGGGACGGCCAATACCATGAGTGCCTTGGCCGAAGTCCTGGGCCTCACCCTGCCCTTTATGGGTACTTGCCCGGCTGTCGCGTCGGAAAAACGGCGCCTTGCCCGTGCCAGCGGCAAACGCATCGTAAAGATGGTTAAAGAAGGCCTTTCCACGGATAAGATCCTTACCAAAGAAGCTTTCCTCAATGGCATCAAGGCTGTCATGGCCCTTGGCGCTTCTACAAACTCCGTCCTGCATCTGATGGCCATTTCCCATGAAGCCCATGCGGACATCACCCTTGATGACTTTGACCGGATCAGCCGGCAGGTACCCTATCTGTGCAACCTGCGTCCGTCCGGCGCCTATGCTGTGGATGTGCTCCATGATAACGGCGGTATTCCTGCCGTCCTAAAGGCCATCCAGGATAAGATTGATGATTCCCAGATCACGGTCACGGGTCACTCCATCAAGGAAGTGCTGGAAGCCCAACCCCTTGTGGAAAATGATGTCATTTATCCTCGGTCGGCACCGAAAAACAAGCAGGGCGGCATTGCTATCCTCCATGGCAACCTGGCTCCTGATGGCGCTGTCGTCAAGGCCAGTGGTGTCAAACCGTCCATGCACCAGTTCACGGGCAAGGCCCGCGTCTTTAACAGCATGGAAGACTCCATTACGGCCATTGAAAACGGCGAAATCCATGCTGGCGAAGTCATTGTCCTGCGCTATGAAGGCCCGAAAGGCGGCCCTGGCATGCGGGAAATGTTCCTTGTCACGGCCCTTCTTGTGGGACGCGGCATGGATGAAAGCACGGCCCTTATTACAGACGGGCGTTTTTCCGGGTCGACCCGTGGGCCCTGCATTGGTCATATTTCTCCGGAAGCGGCCGCTGGCGGTCCCATTGGCCTTATTGAAGACGGCGATATCATTCACATCGATATCCCGAACCGCTCACTGACTGTGGATCTTTCTGACGAGGAACTGGCCGCGCGGCGTAAACACTTTACCCCTGTTGTGAAGGCAACGTCTCCGCTCCTTAAGAAATACTCAGCCCTTGTATCTTCTGCGGATAAAGGAGCCATCCTCCATACCCATGATTGATTTTGATCAGGGACTTTCCTTACGGCCTATGGTACAATAGGGGAGTACCTTGTCATGACAAGGCCCAATGACTATGCTCAAATGAGGAGGAATGCCCACCATGGCAGTAACCTATCGACTGAAACATGTTGGCATCAATTGTGAAAATGAGGCCGAGGCCAAAAAGCTTGTCAGTCTTTTGTGCCATCTCTTCAACATGGAAACCGGCCACGAAAACGATACCCATACCTTTGTTTCCACGGCTTTTGAAGTGATGAAGCATAACCAGATCGGAACGCACGGGCACATTGCTCTCCAGACCGATGATGTTGAGGCGGCCATGAAAGACCTCGCCTCTAAAGGCATCACCTTCAAAGAAAATACCATTCGAAGAAATGAAGAAGGAAAGATTACCTTTATCTACCTTGATGGTGATATTGCAGGTTTTTCCTTCCATCTGACGGTCTAAGCCATCCCCCTCTTATCCTTGGACCGTCTGAAACCCTTCTTTACACGCAACTCTAGGCAGCATGCTGTCTAGAGTTGCGGCGTATCTGGGAAAAGCAAAAAGGAGACCTTGATGGACATTTTTGAGAGTCGGACCAGTGTCCGGGCATTTACGGACGAACCTGTGGCCAAAAGTCAGGTGATGGCACTTCTTCGCGCCGCCATGCTGGCGCCTTCGGCGTGCAACCAGCAGCCTTGGCGGTTTTACGTCATTTATGACAAAAGCTTCAACAGGCGCTTTGTGATACCAGCCCCTACGCGGCATTTGGCGCAAAGGCCCCGGTCCTTATTGTCATCACCTATGTGACTGACTGCATCGTTTCTGAATTTGCTCCCATCGATGCCTCCTGTGCCGCGGAAAACCTCTGGCTCAAGACCGCAGAACTGGGGCTTGGCGGAACATTGATGGGCGTTTATCCAAGACGCGAGCGAGCCCTTGCCGTAAAAAAACTCCTTGGCCTTCCTGTTAAGGAAGAGGCCTTTGCCCTTTTTGCTTTGGGGCACCCTCAAAAGACGCGGAGCGCCGAAGACCGTTGGCATCCTGAATGGATCCATGAAAGAAGGTAAATTCAGTTCCTGAAAGGAGTATCGTTATGCTTGAAAAATATCGCAGTAAAGTTGTGACCGCTGACAAAGCGGCAGAAGCCATTAAAAGCGGCGACTGGGTTGATTTTGGTTTTGGCTCCGGCTTCCCGGAACTGATGGATGCCGCCCTTGCTAAAAGAAAGGGGGCCGTAACGGATGTCAAGATCCGCGGCGGTCTTGTCTACCGGCCATCCATTGCCGTCGTTGAATGCGACCCGGACCACGAAAGCTTTGATTACTACAGCTGGCATTTGGGAAACGCGGAACGCAAGTACTTCTCGGCTGGACAGATCCATTTTGCTCCCATGTTGCTTCGCCTTTTGCCGCAGATGTACCGTGAATACCTAACCGTTGACGTCGCCTGCATTCCGGTCTCCAAGCCTGATGAAAATGGCTGCTGCGGATTGGGTCTTGCCAGCTATGCCTGGAAGACCATCATGAAAAAAGCCCGGACCGTCATATTTGAAGTCAATGAACACATGCCGACTCTTCAGGGTGTGGATGGTTCTCACCGCGTGAGCCTTGACGACGCTGATCTCATCGTCGAAGGGGAACACGCACCGCTTGCTGCCAACAAGTACCGTACACCGTCGGAAGCGGACATCAAGATTGCTGAATATGTCGTCAATGAAATCCCAAATGGCGCCACCTTGTCCCTTGGTGTGGGAACGGTTCCCTTTACCATTGCCGAGATGCTCGCAAAATCCGATAAGGAAGATCTGGGCTGCCATACGGGAACCATCAGCGATGCCTTCCTGATGCTCTATCAAGCCGGGAAACTGACGGGTCGCAGGAAGGAAATCAATACCGGTCTTGCCGCATGGAACCTTGCAAGCGGCAGTGCGGAACTTTATCAGTGGCTGAACGATCGCCCGGATCTTTTCTATCCTGCCGATGTGGACTATATCCACAACCCGCGCAACATGGAAAAACTGTCAAACTTCATTAGTATCAATGGCGGTGTCCAGCTTGACCTCATGGGACAGGAAAATGCTGAATCTGTCGGAACCCGCCAGCTTTCCGGTACGGGCGGCCAGCTGGACTTTCTCGAAGGGGCTTTCCTTTCTCCGGGCGGGGCGGGTTATATTTGCATCAATTCGGCCCGCAAAGATAAGAAAGGGCAGCTTCATTCCAATATTCTTGCTTCCATTCCTGCCGGAAGTACCATTTCCGCACCGCGCGGCCTCATCCAAAATGTCGCTACCGAATACGGCGTGGCCCATCTCACAGGCCTTACCTTGAAAGAAAGGGCCTATGCCATGATTTCCGTCGCTCATCCAGCCTTTAGGGACGAACTGAAGGCTTATGCCGACGCAACCTTTAAATAAGAAATAGCAAAAGGCACGGGGCCGATAAGAAGTGATTCTTATCGGCTCCTTTTGGATGTCGTCTTGCAGAACATACTCCTGATAACACAGCTTTCACACTGTCGTTAGGGCCTTACGGTGTTTTCCCTTCTGGTCTTTTAGCCTCACAGCATCCCAGCTTCACGGCATCAAAGCAGTGCCTTTATGGCTTTAGCAGCATGAGCTTTTTCGTGCATTTTTCGTCGAATCGGAGCGATTTTGGTTCTGATAAAAAATATCATAGCTTTTACGCATGGAATTCCCTACATCATAAGTATTGGAAGGGATGTCCCTTTCTCGTTATACTGAAAGAAAAGAAGAAAGGAAGCATGCCCTTATGACGAAAAAAGTCCTCATCATTTCAAGTTCCCTTCGCAAAGGGGGAAATTCTGAAACGCTTTGTGATGCCTTTCAAAAAGGCGCGGAAGAAGCGGGATATCAGGTGGAAAAAGTGAGCCTTGCCGGAAAGCAACTGGCATTTTGCCAAGGCTGTCTTTCCTGTCAGGAAACGCGGCACTGCATCCTTCATGATGATGCGGAAGCCATTACGGCAGAAATGAAAGCAAGTGATGTGATTGTCTTTGCTTCTCCTGTCTACTACTATGGCCTGACAGGTCAGCTAAAGACCCTTCTTGACCGGGCCAATCCGTTATTTGCGTCAGATTACAAGTTCCGTGACATTTATTTTCTTGCAAGCGCTGCGGAAGAGGGAGCAAAGACGCCGTCAAGATCCATCACAAGTCTGGAAGGCTGGATTGAATGCTTTCCCAAAGCGCACCTTACAGGCACCGTCTTTGCGGGCGGCGTAACGCGTGTCGGCGACATTAAAGGTCACCCGGCCCTAAAAAAAGCCTATGACATGGGACGTTCCCTTGGAGAATAAGGGATGGGGAGAGGCTGTGAAAAATGATTTGTTCATTTTTTCACGGCTTTTTTTTGGAAAAATGGGAAGAGGTGGCACATGGGGTTCTTAAAAAAGTACAGAAAACACGTAGGAATTGTTTCACAATCGCGGTACGATTTTCTTTTGTGCTAACAAGGGACGTGCACGATAAAAGTTATTGCGGCATTTGGTCATTTTTCCTACGTGTTTTGCCTTAGCGCTCGGTGCGCAGCATCAATCCGCCTTACCAAGGCGGGGAACCATCAAGTGGGATCATGACATGACCTCCTTTATGGTGGTGGATGATGAGACTGGTTTTTGCCCGACGTTTCCTTGCGAGCGGGAACAAGGCAGATTCGCCCGGAGTTTCGAAGGATGCTTTTGGAGCGAAGCGGAATGACGATGAACATGTTTGAGGGCGAATTAAGTTTTAGCTTGATAGCTAGAGCCGTAGGCTCGTGACAGCTGGACCGCTTGCTACCCTGTATTAACTCGGCGTGATTTATGTTACGTAGACTGCGCTTTTTTCCTCACGATTTTTTATTTCCATTTGCTTTTTTTAAATAGGGCATAGACGTGGTCAGCGGCTAAGAGCACCCGGCTTCATCGACGACGGCATACGGTTTGTGTATAGCGAGGAGATTGAGGTTGTGGGCGACAACGCTGCTGGCTGCGTATAGGTCCATAGGCTGAAAAAGCCTCTTGCCTGATAAGCTGGGCGCTGGAAGTGACGACACGTGGTTAGGAGGAAAAGCACCCAGGCACCAACTGTCCCCAAACGTGAGATGGCCCATTGTACGATAGGCCATGAGCCCCTTGCCTCAGATCAATATGTCCTATAGCAAAGGGTTCACGTATGTTCAACAAATCAGAGCGATTTTTGCTCTGACTAAAAAAGGTTCTTCATCCCGCCTTCACTTCATTCCCTTATGATAGAATCCGAGGTGATTGCCATGAAAAAAATGACAGCGGCCGTATTGGCGGCCCTTCTTATGAGTCCCCTAGGGACATCTTTTTATGCTGCGTGTGAAGCGGCAAGTACGGACCTGCGTGTTTCCAGTGCCTCTTCACAGCCACTGCCGCCTAGTCCTCCGCCGGATGGAATGCCCCCGCAAGGAATGCCGCCGCAAGGGGGAATGGGCGGCTTCAATCCACCGCAAACGGTGATGCAGGGAACTGCGAAGGTGACCGTAACTAAGGCGCAAACCCTTACGGAAAAGACCTATACCTCCACAGGGAGCAATGAAAATGCCCTGCGCGTCAAAGGTGCCACAGTCACGCTAAAAAGCAGCAAAATCGAAAAATTGGGCGGCACTTCGTCTTCTACGGAAGGCGGCGACTTCTACGGCATGAATGCAGCTGTTTTGGCAACGGATGGGGCAGCGCTTACTGTGGAAGATACAGCCATTACGTCAAACGCACCCAATGGCAACGCCCTTTTTAGCTACGGCAAAGGTACGAAAGTATCGGCACAAAATGTCACCATCCATACGACAGGACGCAATTCCGGCGGTCTTCAGACAACAGGCGGAGCCAGCATGAAGGCCGTTGACGTAAAGGTCTTGACAGAGGGAGATTCCGCTGCGGCCATTCGTTCCGACCGAGGGGGCGGAACGGTCCGCGTTACTGGCGGCACGTTTGAGACCAAGGGACATGGATCCCCGGCCATCTACTCCACAGCAGATATTGCCGTAACAGGAGCGGCTTTGCGTGCGGCCCATTCTGAAGGGGCCGTTATTGAAGGCAAAAATAGTATTTCCCTTACGGACTGCAGTTTGGAAGGCGCCATGGATGAATCGCGCCTGATGGGCCCTAAAACAATCCAAGAAGAAAATACGCAGGGAATCATGATCTATCAATCCATGAGCGGCGATGCGGAAGAAGGCAAGAGTACTTTTTCCATGGTCGGGGGATCCCTTATGGTTCATAAAGGCGATGTCATTTATGTAACCAACACGAAATGCCGTATTTTCCTGGACCATGTGGACATTAAGCAGGAGGAGGCCCAAAAAGCCCTTATCCGTGTCTCGGGTAACAGCGCCTCGAGGGGCTGGGGGAAAGCTGGTGTCAATGGAGGAGATGCTGTCATTACGACCAAGGACCAGACTCTTTCCGGCCGCATTGTGACCGATACCATTTCCAAACTGGACCTCACTTTGGGGGCGGGAAGCACTTTTACGGGTTCGACCCAAATTGAAGAAAATCGTGCGGCGTCAAAAGCGGACGGCACCCTTTCTGTGACCGTTGAAAAAGGCGCCGTGTGGGACCTGACAGAAGACTCCGTTGTGACGCAGCTTGTCAATCACGGCACCATCCATAAAAACGGCCATACCTTGACCGTTAAGAAATGAAAGTGATAGGGGATTGATGCAGACGCCTAAACCTGCAAGCAGGAAGGCTAAAGCTGCCTGTGATAACTAGCTGAAAGGCCCAACGCACGGCGCCAAACCATCCCTCTTCAAGAGAGGGCGCCGAATATATTTTTCGATAACACGGTTTTGCGGTCTGCCTGGCCAGCAGAGCTTGTGCCTACGGACAGCCTTGAATCATCGAAAAATGCCCCTTGCTCCTTCTCGTGTGTAGACGTCTTACCAAAATCGCTCCATGAAGGGGTTCAATTCATGAACCCTTTCATGGTCTCCCACCCTGGTAAGGAAGAACAGCATATGCCGTCTCTAAGGAAAAAGATAGAACCAGATAGAGCTAATAAGAAGAAATTGCTTCCTAATTTCATGCTGTAAAACATCTTTAGGTTAATTAAAAATAAAAATATTGCTGGTCCAACAAGAAGGTCTCAAACCGAATTCGTGTCTTGATTCGGTTTGAGGCTTTCTTTATATTTTTTTTCTTTAGGTTCGATGCACGTCTTACGGTCTTTTCCCCTCCGATTTTCAGCCTCCTAGCCTCCTAAGCCAGGCGAATCGTCTTAGCCAAGGGTCATCTTTCATTTCATATCGCCCGCTTTAGCCAAGCTGCCCTAGCAGCGCCTTAGTTAACCGCTTAGGCTCCATCACCCGACTTTTCGCCCAATTTACCCCATAAATTGTTTACAAATAAATCACACAATATGGTAGAATAAGGAAATCATGGAAGCTTGGAGGAACATGGCTGTGAGAAAAAGACGCAATCTTGATATGACGCACGGACCTCTGCTTGGGAAAATTCTTCTTTTCAGTGTGCCCGTCATGCTGACAAGCCTTCTGCAGGTTGCCTTTAACGCGGCCGATGTCATTGTGGTCGGTCAGTTTGCGGGCTATAGCAGCCTTGCTGCCGTTGGCAGTTCGACATCAACCATCTTTCTCTTCATCAACATGCTGGTTGGGATTTCCGTTGGCGTCAATGTCCTCATTGCCAACTATGTTGGCGCCGGAGATAAGGACCGGGAAATTTCCCATGCCCTTCATACGGCGATGACCGTTGCCCTTGTAGGCGGTCTTATCATGGGGAGCGTTGCCATCATCTTCATTCCTTACGTCTTGCACTGGATGAGTACACCGCCGGATGTCTATGATAAAGCGCTCCTTTATATGCGTATCTATTTTTCAGGAACCCTCTTTCTCATGGCCTATAACTATGGGACGGCAGCGCTGCGCGCCATTGGTGATACGGAGCGGCCGCTTTTCTTCCTCATCATTAGTGGCGTGACGAATGTGGTGCTGAACCTCATCTTTGTCATTTTCCTGAAGCTTGATGTGGCCGGTGTAGCTCTTGCGACCATCATTAGTGAGGCCCTCAGTGCCTTCTTGGTCCTTCGCTGCCTTAGCAAGGAAACAGGGCCCTGGCGTTTTGACGTTCGGCGCCTTGCCATCCATCGCAACGCCCTTTATGACCTTTGCCGTATCGGTGTTCCTGCGGGCATCCAGGCCTGTCTTTTCAGTCTTTCCAACGTCGTCATCCAAGGCGCTATCAATACTTATGGCAGTCTGGTCGTAGCAGCTTGCGGCGCCGCGGCCAACATTGAAAACGTCATGTATATCCTCATGAATGCCTTCCATCAGGCGAGCATGACCTTTGTGGGACAAAACCTGGGCGCCGGTAAATGGGAGCGCGTGAAACGGGTTGTTACAATCTGTGTCAGCCTTGTGACCTGTGTAGGCATCATGGAGGCCATTGCCGCGCGGCTCTGGGCACCGGAAATGATTGGCCTTTTTAACAGCAACCCTGATGTCATCGCTTATGGTGTAGAACGGCTTTTGTGGGTGACCGCCCCTTATTTTGTTTTTGGCATTGCAGACGTCCTCGTTGGCAGTATCCGCGGCTTCGGGATTTCCGTTGCTCCCATGGTCGTGAACCTTTTTGCGACCTGCGTCTTCCGCCTGGGCTGGATTGCCTACCTCGGCGCCCCGAACTGCCCTGTTTCCCTTGTTTATTTGTCTTGGCCCATTTCCTGGGTTATCCTTCTTACCGTCCTTTCAAGCTACTGGTTCTACCTCTATCACAAGATGGGGCGCCTTCAAAGACGCAAAGGGGATGTGACCATGACCGTTGCCTGAGGATGCTTGTTGTTCAGAAAAATACAGATCCTAAAAAATATTGCCCTCCACATGAGAAAAGGAAATCCTATCTCGTGTGGATTTTTACTGATAAAATAGAACGGTTAAATGAAAATAAACTCAAGAAATTGGTGAAATGTGATAAGTTTTTCGAGATTAAGTAAAATTAATTACAATATAAATGAACTTGCAAATTGAAATTGTGAAGGATTTGTGAAGGCCTTTACGTGAACGAAAAGGAGCGTATAATGAAAAACATTCAAGAAAGGAATAATCAAAATCCGTTTCTTGAAGGGAAACTGATCTTCCCAGCTCATTTGAACCAATCTGAAAGGGAGGGATTCTTCATGATTAAAATGGCAGAAGAAAAGATGTTTCGTACCTGGGACCTCGTTATGGTCTTTCTAGCAACAGGTTCCTTTTCCTCAAAAAAATCTGGCATGACGGGTCCTGCCCGTCAGTGGAACGCACTCATTTCCTGAAATGAAGGCCGCTGCCTACGGGCGGCGGCCTTTGCCGCTGAAAAAAGAGTTCACAAAGCCATCAAGATAGGGTATAGTGAAAGGAGCATAAGTATATTTTACAAGGATGCCGCTTAGACGGCAAAAGGAGGCATGACAATGGACTGCAGTACCATGAAACCGACCGCTTTTCGTGAGCTTGTTCGTTCCGGCCGCTTTACAGGTCAGACTTCTGGCGTTTGCAATGGCTACGCTCAAGCAAACCTCGTCATTTTGCCCAAGGACCTGGCCTTTGATTTTCTCCTTTTTGCAACACGCAATCCCAAACCTTGCCCCATCCTTGATGTAACGGAAGTGGGAAACCCCGAGCCGCGCCTTGCCGCGCCCGGTGCCGACCTGCGCTATGACATTCCCAAATACCGCATCTATCGTCACGGCGAGATGGCAGAAGAAGTGGCCACCCTTGAACAATATTGGCGTGATGACCTTGTCGCCTTTCTTCTCGGCTGCAGCTTTTCCTTTGAAGGACCGCTCCTTGACGCGGGCCTTGAAGTACGCCACATCACGGAAGGGCACAACGTTCCCATGTATATTACGAACCGCGAATGCATCCCCGCCGGCGTCTTCCATGGACCAACTGTTGTTTCTATGCGCCCTATGAAGATGAAGGACGCCATCCGTGCCGTCCAGGTCACAAGCCGTATGCCCAACGTCCATGGCGCTCCCATTCATATGGGGGACCCTGCCGCCATCGGGATCAAGGACATCAATCATCCTGATTTTGGGGAACCAAGCACCATTGGTCCTGGGGAAATTCCTGTATTCTGGGCCTGCGGCGTAACGCCTCAAGCCGTCGCCATGGCCGTAAAACCTGAGTTTATGATTACGCATGCTCCTGGTCACATGTTCGTCACCGACCTTCTTAACTCAGAACTAAGCATTCTCTGATTACTTTGGATCCACGCCCCTTGCGGAGTGGGTCCTTTTCCTCAATTATCCAAAGGAGTTTTCTATGAATATCACCGTCTACTGTGGATCCCAGTTTGGTGCGGATCCCATTTACCAAGAAAAAGCCAAAGAACTGGGACACTGGATTGGCACAAATGGCCATACCCTCATCTATGGAGGTGGCAAGATTGGCCTTATGGGTGCCGTAGCGGACGCGGTGCTTGCCGAGGGAGGTCCCGTCATTGGGGTCATCCCGGAATTTTTGAAGACCCCGGATAAGGTCCATGACCGGCTCACAAAGCTTTATACGGTGAAAACCATGGAAGATCGCAAAAGACGGATGATCGACCTGGGCGAAGCCTTCATTGCCCTTCCCGGCGGGCCAGGAACCTTGGAAGAGATCTCTGAAATCATGAGCCTAAGACGCCTCAAAAAGTGCACCGCGCCCTGCCTCATCTACAATGTAAGCGGCTATTATGATCCTTTGGAATCCATGTGTCAGCGCATGGGCCGGCAGGAATTCATCGTTTCTGACTATGAAGAAATTGTGCTCTTTCCTCGCTGCCTCGACGAGATCCGTTATTATCTGGAGGAGGAAGAAGGATGAAGAAGATTATCGTAGCGTCTGACCTTCATGGTTCGGGTTTTTACACGAAAAAACTCATGGCAGCAGCCGCACGGGAAAAGGCGGAACGAATGCTTCTGTTGGGGGACCTGCTATACCATGGGGCCCGCAATGATCTTCCCAAAGGCTATGCCCCTAAGGAAGTCATTGCGCTACTTACGAACGCGCCTTGCCCCATATCGGCTGTACGGGGCAATTGCGACAGTGAAGTTGATCAAATGGTCCTTGCTTTCCCTATCATGGCGGATTATGCCCTCATGATGGTAGGGGAACGGACCTATTTTGTGACCCATGGCCATCATTATAACCTGAGTGCCTTGCCGCCCTTGGGCCCAGGTGATATCCTGCTCCATGGCCATACCCATGTGCCTAATTGGACGCCCTTTGGGACAGATCACTGGGTTCTCAATCCTGGGTCCGTGACCTTACCCAAAGAGAATTCGCCCCATAGCTACCTCGTCATAAAGGGCAGCAAAGTCACGTGGAAAACCCTTGACGGGGAGATTTTTCATGAGATGGATCTTACAAATTACTAGTTTTTCAGTAGGATAAGAAATCAATGCTTTATTTGTTGGCTTTTCGCAGAGGCAGTTTGATTGGCTGATGCGAAAAGCTTTTTTTGTGCGATAAAGCGCATAGAAACACGGTTTATCTCAAGCCATCCCAATAAACGGCTTTATAATCATATCATTAAGATTATTAATAATAAGAATATAGTTTATGAAAAAAATTGATTGACAAATTAGACTAAAGTGCTATGATATAGGGCATAACCAAAAACATAGAAAATATATAGGAATTAAAGAAGCGGATAAGATGAGTTTTGCAAAAGATCCTGAAATCGCAGCAGAATGGAAAAAGGTTACGGTAAAAAAAGCCATGAACCCATGCCCCATTGATTTTTCCGAGTTTCATTCCAGTAATCCCCGGGCCCATACGGTTCAAAAGGAATATGATGGACAGGACCATTCCAACTTCAATCGTCGCCAAAAATATGCTGACGACGAGGAACCGCAGTTTACGACGCCCTTTGGTGAAGGACCGGGTTTCCTTCCTGTGGAAGCGGGACGGTATCGTCTCATTTGGTCCCGCCATTGTCCGTGGGCTCATAGGATTGCCATTGCCATCGATCTGTTAGGTCTTGATCAAGTGATTTCCAAGGGGGTTGTCGATCCCCTGCGTCCTGCCGGTGTTGTTGGTGATTGGTTCTTCACCCTTGATCCCGACGGCGTTGACCCTGTTTTGAAGGTTCATTCCCTGGGGGAATGCTATCGAAAAGGCAATCCTCATTATGATCAGCGCAGCACCGTTCCTGCCATTGTTGATGTCACAACGGGCGCTGTTGTCAATAATGACTACCACGACCTTACGACGGAGCTGGAAACGGCCTGGAAAAAATACTTCCGTCCTGACGCACCGGATCTTTATCCAGAAGCCCTGCATGATGATATTGATGCCCTCAATGACATCATCTATGCTGACGTCAATCTTGCAGTCAACCTGGCAGCCCTTGTTACCAGCCAGAAGGATTATGAATTCTACTACAATAAAGTCTTTGACCGTCTGGACTGGCTGGAAAAACGTCTTAGTTCACGGCGCTACCTATTTGGCGATACCATCACCGATCCGGATATTCGGCTTTATGTGACCCTTGCCCGTTTCGATCTTGTGTTCTATCAAAAATATTATGTGAACAAAAAACGGCTCGTGGATTATCCCAATCTTTGGAATTATGCAAAGGATCTTTATTCCCATCCGGCCTTTGGAAAGAATACGGATTTTGACTCCATGCGCAAGCGTTTTTATTATGTAGATCACACGCCTTTTGAAGATTTTCCGCGCATTGTGCCTAAAGGCCCGGATATGTCAATTTGGGAAGAGCCTAATGACCGGGCGGCAAAATTCGCTAAATAAAAGCGGCAGGGGTGGAAACCATGGATGACATTACGGGAACCATTGTCCGGCTCATCAAGGAAACAGATCTGACCCATCGGGACGATCTTTTGCTGGAAGCAAGAAGAGCGTTCTTGGACTACCTCGCTTCCCTTTATCGGGCGGTAGGGAGGCAGAAAGTCAAGGCGGCGGCACACTGGGCCCAGGGGTTTGCCGGTAAGGGTCTTATGGTGGGACAGAAGGGAACCAGCTACCCCATTTTTGCTGCCTTTTATAACGGGTTTGCTTCCCATTATCTTGACCTTGATGATGCCCAATCAAATATTGCCGGTCATTTCAGTACCGTTCTTTTTTCCGTCCTCCTTTCTGTTATGGCGTCGCGGCAGTCAGTCAAAGACTTCTTGACCGCCTATGTTGTGGGCGCTGAATTGGAAGGCCTATTGGGAAGTCTTGTCAATCCCGAACATAAATGGCAGGGGTGGCATTCCACAGGAACCTTGGGCCCTTTGGGCGGCGCCTGCGCCCTAGCTAAATGGGCCCAACTTGACGAGTCTAAAACGGCGCAGCTCTTATCCCTCTGCGGCAGTCAGTCCGGCGGTCTGGGGATGCAGGCCGGCAGTGATGGAAAACCCCTTCATTCAGGCTTTGCTGCAAGAAACGCGGTCTTTGCCTTTGACCTTGTAACCGCTGTCGGGCTGTCCGCTAGGGAAACACCCTTCAATTCCCAAACGGGATGGCTGAAAACCTTTTCAGCACCAACGGGTAGTGCTGAATTTTTTGAGTCTAACTGGCTCAATAAAGGGCAGATCCTCGATCCCGGGTTATGGATGAAGACCCATCCTTACTGCAGTGCCGCCATTGGTGGGGAAGCTGCTTGTAAGAAGCTATGGCAGCAGGGTATTCGGCTCGATGACCTTCAAAAAATTGTTTTTCATTTTCCGCCTGGCGCAGATAAAGCCCTTCGCTATGAGGCGCCTCTAACAGGAGTGGAAGGGAAGTTTTCCATGGAATACGTCGCTTATCAGGTTCTGACCCAAGGGTGCGTAGAAGACCGATTCTTTGATCTGGAAAAGGTCCCGGAAAGCTTTACAAAAGCCTTACCCAGAATGCAGCGGAGCCGTGATTTGCCGCGTGTCCCCAAAAGTGTGCGCAGGATTGTTGTAACAGTCCAGACAAGATCGGGAAAGGTCATCACGGCAGAGGAATCCGCACCGCCAGGGTCGCCCAATCGACCCTTTACAGAGGAAGACCTATTTGAAAAATTGGCCCTTTCGAAGGATGAAAACTGGGCCGGAAAAGTTATGGAACAAACGAGGAATTGGCCCAAGGGGACCATGGAGTCACTTTGGCCGCTCCTAAGTGTAGAATCAGGGGAGGAAGTATGATGAAGATAAACCGCGTGAAAAAATGGACGGCTGTTTTGACCGTTGTCGCTGCTGTCGTTGCCTTGGCCGGCTGCGGAAATGATAAAAAAGAAGGGAATGTCCCCCATAAAGAGGCTCAAAAGATTGTGGTGGCCACCCGTGGAACGGCGAAACCGTTCACCTATACGGACGATAAGGGAAACCTCACCGGTTATGATGTGGAAATCCTTAAGGAAGTGGAACGCCGTGATCCGAGTCTGCATTTTGAATTCAAGGCAATGGCCGTCGATGCTGCCATTGTTGCCATGAACTCCAAACAAGTTGATGCCATCGCCAACCAAATGCGGCGCAATCCGGCTCGCGAAGGAAAGTACCTTTATACGAATGTGCCCAATAACTACACGGCTCGGAAACTTGTTGTCAAAGAAGGCCGTACGGACATCAAGAGTCTCGACGACCTCAAGGGAAAGAAGGTTGCCCTTACGGCAAATTCTGAGTTCCGCGATCTCATCAACGATCTCAATAAGAAAAATGGCAATGCCATTGAGGCCATTTACAGTGATAAGGGATCTGCGGAAAACCTGAATCTTGTTGCAACAGGACGGGCAGATGCCGCAGGAGAATATGAATATGTCGTGGCTGCGGCCCGAAAGGACAAGAATCTCCCTGTTGTTTCTGTTGGCCCCGTCTTCCAGTCTGTTCCGACCTATTTCATGTTCCGTAAGGATCCTAAGTTTGAATCCGTCATCCAAAAGATTGATAAGGTGCTAAAAGAAATGCAGGCAGACGGAACCTTGAAAAAGCTCTCCGAACAGTACCTTGGCAAGGACTACACCGTCCAGCCAAAATAAAGAACCAAGGAAAGGAGTGAAACAAAAATAGGAAGTTATTTCAGTTCAGCCTATATGCTTGCCTCGCTGCCCAAACTGGCCGGCTACCTTTCCGTAACGCTCTTTGTGACGCTCCTATCCGTTGTCCCAGGACTTATTTTGGCAGCCCTTCTGGCCGTATGGAAGGATCAGGGATCGCGCATAGTAAGTGGGGGCTATCGAATCTTTATTTCCTTTATCCGCAGTACTCCCTTTATCGTCCAACTCTTTGTTGTCTATTTTGGTGTTCCCCAGCTTCTTTCAGGTGCAGGCGTGGATGTGTCGGACCTGCCGCCCTTGCTCTTTGTTTTGGTGATCTTTGCACTCCACGTTGCTGGCTATGGGGCGGAAATCCTGCGTGGGAGCTTAGCGGCCATCCAGCCGGGAGAAAAAGAGGCCGCTGCCAGTTTAGGAATGACCGATGCCCAGATTTATCGGCGCATCGTCCTTCCTCAGGCTTTTGTGCTTTCCATCCCGCCTCTTGTGAATGAGGTCATCAGCACCCTTAAAGGCACGGCCTTGATCTTTAATGTAGGCATTGTTGATGTTATGCGCCAAGCTGAACTCATGGGCGGAAATTCCCAGCGGTATCTGGAACTATACGTGGATGTCGCCATCCTTTATGGGGCGATGATCTTTGCCCTTACCTTATTGGGACGGGCCCTTGAACATCATTTTCGGATTTCAGAAGACACCTTGACCGTGATAGGAGGAGAATATGAATAGTACAGCTTTTTTTGATCCATCCTATATTGTCTCAGGCCTCGTCTACATTTTTCCCTATCTCAAGGTGACTTTGGGACTGACTGTCAGCAGTGTTTGTCTAGGCACTTTCTGGGCCCTTTTCTGCGCTTTTCTTGAAATCCGCAGAGTCCCTCTTTTTAAGGAACTGGCCGCCCTTTATGTCCTCATCTGCCGTAGCTTGCCGAATATGGTCCTGCTCTATCTTGTCTATTATGGACTGCCCATTTTTGTTATGGCCATGGACCAAGAAGGCGTATTTCATTTTCCCGTGGAAAAAGTAACAGCCCTCCAAGTAGCTGTCGTGGGGCTCACCCTCCATACCGGGGCGTATTTAACGGAGATTTTTCGAGCTGCCTATGAAGCAGTACCGGAAGGTCAGAAAGAAGCCGCCAAATCCATTGGAATGACAGGACTTCAGGCTTTTTTTCGGGTCATCTTCCCTCAAGCAGTAACGGTGGCCCTGCCCATGTTTGCCAATCAGTTTCTTTCGACTATGAAAAGTACAAGTATCGTCTTTGTCATTACCGTAGTTGAGCTTTTTGGTGCAGCCAAATTGTTCAGCGAAGACAGTATGCGCTACTTTGAAGCCTATATGGCAGTAGCAATCCTTTATTGGCTTATGGGCGTCGGATTTGAATTTATTTTTGGGAAGATGGAAGTTAGAAGCAATCGGTTTAGAAAGGGGAATCTAGCATGATCCGCATTGAGCACGTTGAAAAAAGCTATGGGAAACGCCCGGTCCTAAAAGATGTCAGCCTTGAGGTGCCAACGGGCAGTGTGACAGTCATCATAGGCCCTTCTGGGAGTGGGAAAACGACCTTTTTGAGAACCATTAATTTTTTGGGACCCGCTGATAAAGGGACGCTTCAGCTTGATGAGGAACCCATCATTGATATGAAACGCGCCAGCAAAAAGGAAATCCTTCATGTCCGCCGCAATACGGCCATGGTTTTTCAGCTTTACAATCTTTTTTCCAATATGACCGTTCTTCAAAATGTGATGGAAGGGCTTGTGACGGTCCAGAAAATGGCCAAAAAGGAAGCCCGTGAAAAAGCCATTGCCTGCCTGCAGCAGGTCGGCATGGCAGAATATCTGAATGCCTATCCCATCCAGCTTTCAGGCGGTCAGCAGCAGCGCGTTGGCATTGCCCGGGCCCTTGCCATGAATCCTAAGGTCATCTTGTTTGATGAACCAACGAGCGCCCTGGACCCTGAAATCGTGTGAGAAGTGTTGTCTGTGATCCGAGAGATTGCCTCAAAATTAAAGATTACCATGATTATTGTGACTCACGAGATTGCCTTTGCCAGGGAAGTGGCCGATCAAGTTGTCTTTATGGAAAATGGCTATATTGTGGAGCGGGGGAGTGCCCAGGAAGTCCTCGTCCATCCGAAGGAGAAAAGGACCCGTCAGTTCCTTAGCCGGTTCCTGGCTCCGCAATGCCTTTCCTGCGATGAAATGGACCCCAAAAAGGAGGCTGCCTTGTGGTTGAATACCGCCTCTTGACTAAAGACGATGGAGATGCTTATTTTGACGTCCTCCATCGAAGCTACGCAACTGACCGGCCATATCCACTTTCTTTTGACGCCATGGATGAAACGCGGGAAGAGGCCATACAATGGCTCCAGGAAGAGCCGACCTTTGGTCTTTTTGTGGACCATAAGCTCGTGAGTGCCATTTCCCTGCGGATGCCTTGGGGGCACCATCCTGGCCCCTTTGGTGTGCCCCATATTGGACACTTCATTACGGATCCCGATGAGGCGCATCAAGGAAACGCCACTAAACTCCTTCATTATGTAGAAATAGAAATCTTGACCAAGCTGCTTCATGCACCCGCCGTGACCCTTGGTACGGCCAAGAGTCATCCTTGGCTTGCGGCGATGTACCGGCACCTTGGCTTTACGGAAGTGGGAGAAAAACAGCTTGCTGGGAAAAAGCATGTGACCGTCTATTTCAAAAAAGAACTGTAAGGGATCATCCCTCCCTGCAGTTTTCTTTTTGTCACAAATTGTCCAAATCTTTTGGGTACAATAGAGAAAACATATCTGCCAGGAAGTAGGAGGACAAAAATGATCAAGAAACAATTTATTGCAGGTGTTCTTGCCGCATCCCTTTTTGGCTTTGGCGGTGGGGTGATGACGGCTCAGGCTTTTGATTTTGGATCCGTTCTGAAACTCGGCGGTATCAGCTACCTCGTCAATCAGTTTGGCGGAGAAATCAATACCTTCATCAACAAGATTTTTTCCCAAAATGAAGTCAGTACGGACTATGCAACAAAGGTCGTGCCCATCCTCAGTATGGGGACGGGCGGCTACATCGGTGCTGTCCAGGTCGTGGGGCCAAAAGCCCAAGTGGATAAGGTAAAAGCCGTGGGCCAGCTTGAATTTAAATTCAGTAAGATTGCCCGTATCAAAGGCCTCATCCCCATTGACAACATCAATATTACAAACGTGAATCGCGTCGAAGGCGTCGGCGTCTCCGCTGTTATCGATTTTAAGCTGTAAGAGAAAAAGAAAAAGGCCGCACAGAAATGATGGAATCATTTCTGTGCGGCCTTTTTCTGTGATGATGGGGGATGGGCTAACTCGTCACTGGCAGCTCTTTTTTCTGCAGGGACAAGAAACGTACCCCCGACAACGCGATGGTCGCGCAGCAGCAATCCGTCCCTTTGCCGGGGCGGGGAACCATCAAGCGGGTGGGAAGGGGGTGCCCCGACATTACAATATGAGCGGGAGCAAGGAGCATTTTTCGATGGTTCAAGGCTCTCCGTAGGCAGGGCATTTACCATATCAGGCAGACCGCAGAACCGTGTTATTGAAAAATCAATTCGGCCTCCGGTTCCGAAGGACGGTTTGGGTCCGCACCCTTAGAGATTGTCTCTTGCGGTCTTTTGGAATCATAACATCAATCGGTGTATTTGGGCCGCCCGATTAAGAGCATATTAAATAAAAGGGTAGCCCGATTTTTGGACTGACCTTTTATTTAATTTTCCAGTGCCTTCTTTAATCTCCCAAAGGCCTCCTCAATCACAGCCCTCGGTGCCGCCATATTGAAGCGCTCGAATTGGGCGGTTTCCGGCCCGAAGATCTTTCCCGAGTCAAGCCAGAGTTTGGCTTTATCCGTAACGGCTTCTTCCAAGCCTTCATCCGAAAGACCATATCCGGAAAAGTCAATCCATACAAGATAGGTGCCTTCGGGATCGGTCATGACTGCTTGAGGAAGGTTCTTCTTGACAAAGTCCCTCGTCCAGTCGATATTGCCCTTGATGTAGGCTACAAGTTCCTTTACCCAGGCGTCCCCTTTGGTGTAGCAGCTTTTTACGGCAATCTGCCCCATAATGCTGCCCTGACTGTAGCCAGACGCGGCATTGGCCCGGCGATACGCTTGGCGGAGTGTTTCATCAGGGATGATGATATTTCCCGGTTGGAAGCCTGCAACGTTGAATGTTTTGCTGGGCGATGTAAAGACGGCGAGGTTCCTGCGATATTTTTCATCAAGGGTCAGGAAACTTGTGAAGTGATGGGGCGCATAGACAAAATCGCAGTGGATCTCGTCGCAGAGGATGATGACATGGTGGGTAAGGCAAAGGTCTCCTAGGCGTTCCAGCTCTTTTCGTGACCAGACGCGTCCCACAGGATTATGGGGACTGCAAAGGAGCAGGGCTTTCACGTTGTGGGCGATCATCTTTTTTTCTACATCGTCAAAGTCAATCGTATAGCGGCCTCCTTCATTACGAAGCTGGCTATTGACAAAGACGCGGCCATTATCTTCAATGACTTCACGAAAAGGGTAGTAGACCGGCTGCTGAATCAAAATCGCGTCATTTGGGCGTGTAAAGGCCTTGATGGCTGTAGCAAGACCATAGACGACGCCGCAGCCCACTGTCACCCATTCAGGTTTGATGTGGTACCCGTGGTGGCGGGAAAACCAGCCATCCAAGGCTTCGTAGTAGTCCGCGTCAGGGTCGGTATAACCAAAGATTCCGTGATCGATACGGGCGTGAAAATCAGCGAGGATATCCTTTGGGAGAGCAAAATCCATATCAGCAACCCACATGGGAAGAAGGTCCGTACGGCCTTTTCGGGCAAGACCAAAATCATATTTGAGGCAGCTTGTTCCGTGTCGGTTCACCAATTCGTCAAAGGGGCTGTTGGGAGCCATTGTGCATCCTTCTTTCCTACTAATTATGTGTGATACATCCTATCATATCGGGGAACACTTTTTCTGTCAATGAATCGCAGGCAGCTTTACTTTTTTAGCTAAGAATAACTTTTTGCTGAAATGTGATATTAAATATCGCAAAAGATTAAATAAATAGCGATAAACAAACTAATATAATATAAAATATAAATATAATTTAAAATAAAATTTAACCGTGATTAATCTAAAATTATCCGTAATATTTACAAAATCATAAAGTTAATATATACTATCAATTAAATAAAGGCCTTTTTTGAGAAAAAGAACCGATAGCCATTTAAAATTATCAATAAAAAACAATGGCTTGTTCGTGAGAATGCCGCTTTGGAGAGCGGTATAAAAAACATACTCCGGATGGGGGAAGGGCTTTACCATGAAGCACTGGGGAAAAGGGTTACCCATACTTACCTTTTATCACCACGGCCATATGAATGGAATTTCAGGACCAAATAATCCAGGGACTATCATCCATACGGTCTTTTGTGCTGTAAATCGTGAAGCGGTTTGTATTTCTGCCGATGGGACCAACAAAAGGGCCATTTTTCAGTGAGAGGAGTCATGACAATGAAACAACACAAGAACCTTTTAACCAAGGGAACGCTCGCCGCTGCCGTGCTTGCCATGGTTTTTGCTGGTACGGCTTATGCCGCTGACACGGCGACCGGTACCGGAAATGGAGTTGCCCAAGGAACCAATTCACAAGCAACGGATGCTACGGATACAGCAGTTGGAAAAACTGCGAAAGCGACGGGAAAGGGAAGTACGGCGATTGGCAACGGTGCCGCTGCGTCCGGGGCTAATTCGGTAGCAGAAGGAAACGGTGCCACTGCATCTGGGGTTAATTCGGTAGCAGAAGGCTACCAAGCGAAAGCAAGTGCTTCAAGTGCCTTGGCTGTGGGAAATGGCGCAAATGCAACGGCAGAAAACGCTGCCGCTTTTGGTGCGTTGTCCCGAGCCATAGGAATCGGCAGTGTTTCGCTGGGTGCTAGTTCAACGGCTAATTCAGAGGGAACCGTGGCGTTGGGCAGAAGTTCGTTCGCCGATGGAAAATCCTCTATAGCGATTGGTGATTATGCCCAGGTAAAATCCAATGGATATTCCCTAACCAGTATCGCTATCGGTCGAAATGCCTACGTCCTCAACGGAACGGGACAGCAGGAATACGAATTCAGCTTTAACAAGGATTCTTGGATAAAGACGAGTAGTGGTTTTTTTAGTTACAAGTATGATCCCAAAGAGGGAACGGATGCACTAGATCGACTTCCCGGCGGCATTGCAATCGGCACCAATGCCTATGCCCGTACGGGTTCTGTGGAAATCGGCAGTCATACTATGCAGGGGATGACTATGGCTGGAACGACTGTTGATAAGACATCGGCGAATATCATTGACATGACGACCATCGGTACGAACTCATACAACAAAGGTATGATGGCGACCATCGTCGGTGCCTATTCCATCAATACCGGAGACTTTGATGGCAGCGGTGGGTTTAATAGCCTTTCTTACGGTTCGCAGAACATGGGGTCCGTCCTCATTGGGTCCTTGAACCAGAACCGTTCCAAGGGAAATGGCGGCTATAGTGGCATTGCCAATACGATGGTCGGCGTTGCCAACATTGCAGAAAACGCGAATGGGGCACTCATTTACGGGGCGGGAAACAAGATTACGAATTCCAATAGTTACATCAACTTTAGTGGAAATACTGGCGCTGATTCGGCAGACGACCTGTTGGATAAACTTGCCACTGCGGTAAAAAATAGCGATGCTGGTGGAGCGGTTCTTGCCATTGGCGGCGGCAACACGGCAGATTACGCAAAGCATTCGATGATGATTGGCGTCAATACCACGCTTACTGGTACACAGAGCGATGTAAGTGAATTCAACATGATCAATGGGTTTGATGTGACGGCAAAAAATGTTGATCATGTGGCGTCCATCGGGTACAAGAATACAATCAGTGATTCGAGTACGGTCCAGCTTATAGGCGACAACCGGAAATTGACAAATGTTAAGAACTCCGTGATTCTCGGCTCTGCCGAAAGCGAAATGGAACTGACCGCTTCGAAGGCCACCATCCTTGGCTACAATGCGAACGTACAGGCTGAAGGCGGCGTGGCTCTGGGTGCCGGATCCATTTTGAATGACTCGGAATCGGGATTGGATCAGTCCGGGTATAATCCGGCGACGAAGACAAACTCCACCGACACAAGCTACATTTGGCGTCCGACCCTAGCTGCTGTGTCTGTTGGTGTCAGCGGCACGGATACGCGCCGCATTACGAATGTCGCTGCCGGCATCAATGATACGGATGCGGTCAACGTGGCCCAGCTGAAACAGGTGGCAGGCAGCGCCGGCGGTTCGGCAAACCTCATTGCCGGCGACGGCATCAAGCTCGTCAAGGGTACCGACGGCTCCTGGACAATCAGCACGAACTTCGAGAACTCTGGCTCGGATGAAGTGACGTATAAGGATGCGACGAACACGGGGGATACGACCAACACGGACAGTGGCACGACTCCGGACACTGGCAAGGCGGCTGTCATCGAAACGAAACTTACGGCCGATGACGGCAATACGACAAGCCTTGGGGACAATAATGACAATCAGCTTGGCATCAAGGGCGACGGCGAAAACATCAAGACCAGCGTCAGTGGCAGTGATGTGAAGGTTGCCCTCAGCAAGGACCTTAGCGTAAGCAGCATCACCATCAATAACGGCGGCCCGACCATCAACGAGGGCGGCATCGACATGAACAATACGAAGATCACCAATATCGCCGACGGGGATGTCTATGAAGGCTCCAAGGATGCCGTGAACGGCGGCCAGCTGTGGAGCGTCCAGCAAGGCATGAATGGACGCATCAGCCGCCTTGATACGAAAATCAATCGTGTCGGTGCCGGTGCAGCGGCCTTGGCAAACCTTCATCCCCTTGATTTTGATCCTGACGACAAGTGGAGTTTCTCCACTGGCTTTGGGAACTATCGCAATGCCAATGCCCTGGCTGTCGGTGCCTTTTATCGCCCCGATGAAAAGAGTATGGTAAACATCAGCGGTACCTTTGGCAACGGCGAAAACATGGTTGGTCTGGGTGCAAGCTTCAAGCTTGGCAAGGAATCCTCCGTGACAAAGGGAAATCTCCAAAAGACCATTACAAACCTCCAGACGCTTGTGGCAAGTCAGGATAAAGCCATGAAAGCGCAAAATGAAAAAATCGCCAAGCTGGAAGCCATAGTGGCCCAGCTCATGGCAAAATAAGCTCACCAAAAACAAAAAAACTCCGCCCTTCGGGGACGGAGTTTTTTGTTTTTGGATGATGTGATCAGTGGTTGACTAGGCCAAGGCGGGCAATCATTTCCATGTCTTCTTTGATGGTTGTACCGCTTGTGGTAAGCATATTTCCCGTAATGGAAGCAGATGCACCGTGAAGCAGGGCCGATTCCCCGTTATCAGGAAGCAGCTTCCGGCCTGCGGCAAGACGGATGTTTGCCGTCGGGTTAATGAAGCGGAAGAGGGCGATGGTCCGCAGGATGTCTTCGGCAGGAAGGGAAGGGCGGCCTTCCATCCCTGTTCCGGGAATGGCCATAAGGGCATTGATGGGGATGGACTCGATGCCGAGCTCTTGAAGGGTAAAGGCCATATCGATGCGGTCCTGCCAAGTTTCTCCCATGCCGATGATGCCGCCGGAGCAAACACAGAAACCCGCGCGCTGGGCGGCCTTGATGGTGCGGATGCGGTCATCGAAGGTATGGCTCGTGCAGATATGAGGGAAAAAGCGGCGGCTGGTTTCAATGTTATGATGGTAGCTTGTGACGCCGGACGCAAAAAGGCGGCGCAGCTGGTCTTCGCTTAAGATGCCATGGGACGCGCAGAGGTCAATCGTCAGGTCTTTTTTCATGGCCTTGTAGATGGAAAGCGCTTTATCGAAATCCTTTCCCGTGAGGGCGCGGCCGCTCGTGACCATGGCAAAGCGGTTGGCACCGGCGTCCTGGTCCATTTTGGCCGTTTCCATGATGGTCTTTTCGTCAAGAAAATCGTATTCTTCACAGCTTGTGTGATGGCAGGCAGCTTGGGCGCAGTATTTGCAGTTTTCGCCGCAGCGTCCGCTTCGAGCATTGATGATGGTGCAGAAATCAACATGGTTGCCGCAAAAATGGCGCTGTAGGGCGCCGGCACCTTCTTGAAGTGCTGCAAGCGGCATGGTCAGCATATCCTGAACAAAGGCATCGTCTTTCTTGAGGCGATAGCCATCGATGATGGATTGTGTCATGGTTTTGATCGTTTGATCTGACATGGTCTCATAACCTCCCTTAATTGTACAGGTATCAGTATAACGAAAAAGAAAAACGAGAGTCAACGGTTAAATAATTATGGTTAACATAAAATGAAAGGGAACCGTGGAAAATCAGTTCATTGATATTATCGTGATAAAATCACGAAAATATCATAAATCACTTAATTAAATTAAGTAAAGTACTAAAAAACTAGAAGATACTGGGTGATTGTAATCGTCCGACAACTTGAATTATAATGAAGTCAAGAGAGATGACGGGCTGCCGCGCAGCCTGTCCAAGGAAAAAGGGAGGTTTATTTATGACAGCTCCTCTTGTCATTCGTGTCAAGGACCGCGATAATGTTGCCATTGCCGTCCATGACCTGGAAACGGACGTTGAAGTCATGCCCGGTGTTGTTACCCGTGACCCCATTCCACAAGCCCATAAGGTGGCCCTTGTGGATATACCCAAAGGGGGTGAAATTATCCGCTACGGGGTTGTCCTCGGTTATGCCAAGGACGACATTGCCTGCGGCAGCTGGATCAATGAACATATGCTGAATCTGCCCCAAAGTCCTTCCGTAGAACATATGGAATATGGGACCCATATTGTGCCGATGGAGGAACTCCCCACGCCGCCACGCACGACATGGATGGGTTATAAAAATACCGTCGGGCCTGCCGGTACGCGCAATATCCTCGGTATTGTGACGACTGTCCAGTGCGCTGCCGGTGTGGTCAACGTAGCCGTTCAGAAGATTAAACAGGAACTTTTGCCCAAATACCCTCACGTTGACGACGTTGTTGCCGTGAACCATCCTTATGGCTGTGGGGTTGCTATCAACGCCCCCCTTGCCGTCATTCCCATTCGTGCTGTGAGGAACCTTATCCGTCACCCGAACTTTGGTGGAGAAATCATGCTGGTTGGTCTGGGCTGCGAAAAACTGACCTATGACCGGCTTCTTGAAGAGAATGAAATCAATGCTGAAAACTGTCTCACCCTGCAGGACTGCAAGGGGCATGACGCCATGATGAAAGCCTTGATGGAAATGGCGGAACGGAAACTGCAACGCCTCAATCAGCGGCACCGTGAAGTCCTGCCTTTATCGGAACTGGTTGTAGGTATGCAGTGTGGCGGCAGTGACGCCTTCTCCGGCCTTACGGCAAATCCCAGTGCCGGGTATGCTGCTGATATGCTTGTTAAGGGCGGCGCCACGGTCATGTTCAGCGAAGTTACGGAAGTGCGTGACGGTGTCCATATGCTGGCCGCCCGCTGCGTCAATAAGGAAGTGAGGGACAAACTGGCTGCCGAAATGAAATGGTATGATGATTATCTGGCTGAAGGCGGCGTTGATCGCGATGCCAACCCGACGCCAGGCAATAAAAAAGGCGGCCTTGCCAATATCGTGGAAAAAGCCATGGGTTCCATCGCCAAAAGCGGTACAAGCCCCATTGTGGAAGTCCTGTCGCCGGCTGAAAAACCGACCAAACATGGACTCATCTATGCCGCTACCCCGGCAAGTGACATTGTCTGCGGGCCGAGCCAGCTGGCAAGCGGCATTGGGCTGCAGGTCTTCATGACGGGCCGCGGCACCCCTTATGGCCTTGCCATCGCTCCTGTCATCAAAGTCTGCAGCCGCAATGAAATGAAGGACAACTGGTTTGACCTCATCGATATCTCGGCTGGCGGCGTTGCGACGGGAGAGAAGACCATTCCTGAAGTCGGAACGGAAATCTTCAATTATATCCTGGATGTAGCAAGCGGGACGAAAATCCCCTATTCCGACCAGTATGGCTTCCATAACGACCTATGTATCTTTAATCCGGCCCCGATTACCTGATAAAAAATGAAGCCCTTGCTCCATTTCATAGAGAGCAGGGGCTTTTTTTGCATCTATTTGCTGTGTTACAATGGAAAAAAGGAGGAAAGAGCCATGGAAAGAGCACTGCCTAAAGCTGGGGAAACTTGGCTTCATTTTAAAAATAAACGCTATGAAATCATTGCCTGTCCCGTCATCCATTCAGAAACACGGGAACAGTACTGCGTCTATAAAGCACTTTATGGCGATGGCGGCATCTACTGCCGCCCCCTCGACATGTTCATGAGTGAAGTGGACCATGTCAAGTATCCTGACGTAAGGCAAAAATATCGGTTTGAAAAGATTGGGAAGTAGAAGAAAATCGCTTGGCACCGGCGTAAGGCAAAAGACCCGACAGGGACGGTTCGATGCATTCTGCATCAAACCTAAAGAAGAATAAAAGAGGGAAAGCCTCAAACTGAATCAAGACATGCATTCGGTTTGAGGCTTATTCTTTGGGCTGGCAACGCAGATGGACCGATAGGGACCGTAGGCGAAAAAGGTTTCCTACATCATCCGAAAAAAATCCAAGGAGCGGCCCGCCCAAGGGCTCCATTTTTTCGGACGTCTTAGAAATGAGATTGTGGTACGTACCTTCTTGCGACGGGACATGTCATCATTGGCATCAGATATATCTTTTTAAAGCCAATGATGACACGCAACTGCATCGAATCGGAGCGATTTTTGCTCCGAGTAGATTCTACAGGCAGAAAGGGAAACTTCGTTTTCGTTTGCATGCAAAATCCTCAGCAAAGATGAAGGAGAAGGTGAGGGCCATTCTAGACAGCAACAAACCAACTTCGAATGAGGATAGGTCCATCAGGCTGAAACAGTTCATCTAAGGATGGATCAATGATTTCAAGCTGGCAGACATGAAACAGCTGCTCACGGAAGTAGACACATGGATACGGCGGAAAATCCTGGGCAATCTACTGGAAACAGTGGAAGAAGGTGCGAACAAGGTGCCGCATGATACGCCACTGCGCGATTCCAGAATGGAAAGTGCATGAACTGGTAAATTGCCGAAAAGGACCATGGAGAGCGGCGCTTATGCTGAGCTCGGTCCTTACGAACAAAAAAATAGCCCGCCCTGGTTATATATCCATGACGAGCTATTACAAATAAGTATGTGAAAATGAGGAAACCGCCGCGCTTTGAACGGTACGCACGGTGGTGTGAGAGGAGTGATTTCTATTTAGAAATCACTCCTCTCGATTTTCTTATTCCTTGTCTCCTTCAGCAGCAGCGATGCAGTCGTTGATGTCTGCAATGAGGGCATCGACGTCCAGCCCGTGGGCAGTTGCGCCCTGGCCGATGGTTTCAAAGTTGGCGGCCATGCAGCCGACACAGCCGAGGCCATATTGCATGAAGATTTCGATGATCTCCGGATGCTGCTGCACCGTGAGGATAATCGGGGAATCTGCAGTGACTTTTTCCATGGTAGGATAACCTCCTTGTTCTTTTATCCTAGTCATTATATCGGAGAGGTACAAAGAATGCAATACTTCCCAAAAAGATGGAAGGGAAAGAATACAAGTTCCATACCTAGGTAGGGTAAAAAAGAGGCTTTTTGTTAAAATTTCATATATCTAAATAAAGTGATATAAAAATTTCATAGAAACCACCAAACATACAAGGTATTGTACCTGTTTTCATACCAACCACAATACCTTGTGCTTTTGTTTCTTTGCTTCTTTGGCTGTCCAATTTGATTTCCCCCACATGGGAAAACCCTAGGTAAAATCAGGCTTTTTCGCTCCTAATTGAATTGATTTTTTGGATATTGTGCTTTATAATGGGGAAAAGTGGTGGAAAGTGGTGAATTTCGGAAAGAAAGGTGGGAATTGCAGCCATGCTCATGGGTGAATATGAACATAGTGTAGACGCCAAAGGCCGTCTTTTTGTTCCTGCCAAACTCCGGAGTGAATTGGGAAAGACGTTTGTCATCACCAAAGGAGTCGATGGCTGTATCGATGTCTATCCCATGGATGCCTGGGATCGTCTGCAGCAGAGCTTTGCTCAGCAGACGCTCCCCAAGAAAAAAGCCCGTGATGTTTCCCGCTTCCTTTTTGGCAATTCCATGGAAGTGGAACCGGATAAACAGGGCCGCATCCTTCTGCCGCAAACGCTTCGCAAATTTGCCCAGATCGAGGGCTTGGCGACCATTATCGGTACGGGGACCAAGGCGGAAATCTGGGATACCAAGCGGTATGAAGCTTATAGCAGTGAAGTGGAAAGCGATGTTGCCGCCATCGTGGAAGATCTTGAAATTTAGTGACTGAAAAGAGGGATGACGGTGAACTTTGTACACAAAAGTGTGCTCCTAAGGGAAAGCGTTGACTGGATTGTCACCGATCCCAAAGGGATTTACGTCGACTGCACGTTGGGCGGTGCTGGTCATTCCCATGCTATAGCTGAAGAATTGGACCCGGAAGGTCTCCTTATTGGCATCGATCAGGATGAAGACGCCATTATGGCTGCCTCAAAACGTCTTGAGGATGCTGCGTGCAAGGTCAAGATTGTTCATTCCAATTTCCGAAACCTGGGAACCATCCTTGAGGGACTGAATCTACAGGAAGTGGACGGCATCTTTTTTGACCTCGGCGTTTCTTCTTATCAGCTGGATACGCCGGAACGGGGGTTTTCCTATATGCATGATGGTCCTCTTGATATGAGGATGGACCAGGAGGGAAAACTGACGGCTGCTGACGTGGTGAATACATACAAGGAAGAAGACTTGGCAGACCTGATCTATAAGTATGGGGAAGAACGCTGGAGCCGTCGTATCGCCCAGTTTATTGTGGAAAAACGAAAGGAAAAGCCGCTGCGCACAACAAGCGATCTTGTTTCAGTAATCAAGGCCGCCATTCCGAAAAAGGCCCGTCAAGATGGACCTCACCCCGCCAAACGGACTTTTCAGGCGATTCGGATCGAAGTCAATGATGAACTGAAGATCCTTGATTCGACAATGGAAACGGCTGTCAAACACCTTAAAAAAGGGGGACGCATTGGCGTCATTACCTTTCATTCTTTGGAAGACCGCATCATCAAGCAAAGTTTCAAACGAATGGCCAAAGGCTGCATCTGTCCGCCGGAACTGCCCGTTTGTGTGTGCGGGCACAAACCAGAACTAAAGAAACTGAAGGAATTTATTCCGTCGGAAACGGAATTGGAGGATAATCCTCGCGCTCGGAGCGCACGGCTCCGCGGAGCCATCAAGATATAGGATCCTTACCTTATAAAGGACCATTCCTGATGCGTAAGAAAAGCGGGGAGAGAGTACTCGCTGGATGAATGAATCAGTAGTAGGGGATATTGCCATGCTTAAAAATAAACACAAGGTCTATGGGACCTTTGCCTATCATACGGCTTATAACTATGGAAATACGGCAGCACAAGAGGAACCGCTTTACGAGGTACCTTTCTACGAGCCTGCCAAAAAAAGCCGAACTCGGTCCAAGGTGGCTTCCGCTGCTAGCAAGAAATTTGTACTTTCTATCGTAATCATGTTAATATTAGTAGCTGCCAATACCTTTCTTGCAAAAGTTGTCATGGATCAATCCTATAACCTGATCCAGATGAAGAAGCAGGAAGCGGCGCTCATCGACAAGAATGTAACCCTTCGGATTGATGTGAGCCGGCTCAAGAGCCCCAACCGCATTGCTTCGATTGCCAGTAAAAAATTAGGCCTCAATACAGCGAGAGAAAATATCTACGTCAATATTAACGTGCCCCCAATAAAATAGGGTTCCTTTGGCGTGCTGTATTGGGCTTATCCTGAAAAAAGGCAGCCACCATTGGCTGCTCTTTTTACGTGGCAGCGATTTTGTAACCATTGAGGAGGAATTATTATGGAAAGAACGCTTCAAGACGTGATTTCCCATATTAAGGGATGTACCGTGACAGGCGACCCAAAAAACAAAATCATTACGGACCTTACGATTGATTCACGGACGGCAGGCAAGGGCAGTCTCTTCATTTGTCTTGTTGGCGTCCATACAGATGGTCATGCCTATATCGAAAAAGCAGCAAGCTTAGGGGCGGAGGCAGTCCTTGTGGAAAAGGACGTGCCGCCTGTACCGGGACTTGTCATGATCCGTGTGAAGAGTACACAGGAAACCATGACGGAACTTGCTCCGTGGTTTTATGATTATCCTGCTCAGAAGATGCGCATGATTGGCATTACAGGGACCAACGGCAAGACAACAACTACCAATATCCTGCGAACCTTGCTCACTAATACGGGCCATAAAGTAGGGCTCATTGGAACCATCAATATCATGATCGGCGATGAGGTGGAAGCAAGTCACAATACAACGCCCGACGTGGTGGATCTGCAGCGGACCCTTTGCCGCATGGCAGATGCAGGCTGTGATTATGTCGTAATGGAAGTGTCAAGCCACGCCTTGGCCCTGAATCGTGTCGCCGGCATCGAATATGATACGGCGGCCCTTACAAACATTACCCAGGACCATCTTGATTTCCACAAGACCATGGAAAATTACCGTGAGGCCAAGGCACTGCTCTTTACCCATCTCCATGAAGGCCGCAAAAAGGGAAAGACGGCCATCTTCAACATGGATGACGCGTCCAGCCCACTGATCATGAACCGCGTGAAGACAAAGGTCATGACCTATGGCAAAGCACGGACCAACGATGTGTATCCCATCCGCTTCCATGTCGGGGCCAAACATATGGAACTGTCCCTTCATACGCCGGAAGGGAATATGGACTTAAGGCTTCACATTACAGGGGAATTCAATGTTTATAACGTCATGACCGCGGTCTGCGCTGCGTTAGCGGAAGGCCTCAAGCATGATGATATTGTCCGCGGCCTCGACAATTTTGCCGGTGTGCCCGGTCGCTTTCAGCTCATCGATGCAGGCCAGCCCTTTACGGTTATCGTGGACTATGCCCATACGCCGGACGGTCTGGACAATGTCCTAAGGACTGCAAGACAGATCACCAAGGGCAGATTGTGGGCCGTCTTCGGCTGCGGCGGTGACCGGGATGCCAAAAAGCGTCCCATCATGGGAAAGCTGGCTCTGGAGCTTGCTGATATCCTTGTTGTTACGAGCGACAACCCGCGCAGTGAAGATCCGGACACCATCATTCGCGATATCGAGACGGGTTTTTCAGACAATCCGCAGCATAAAGAAATCTATACTATTTCCGATCGTCGGGAAGCAATTCAATTTGCTATCTCCCATGCACGCCCGGAAGATGTTATAATGATTGCCGGAAAAGGTCATGAGAACTACCAGATCCTCAAGGACCGGACCATTCATTTTGATGATGGGGAAGTTGTTCGCGACTTCTTCCGGAAGGGAAACAGAGCATGATCAAAATCGATCTCATAAAAAAAGCAACGCAGGCAAAGACGCTTCTTCCTGACAGTATAGATTTTATTGATGTTTCCACTGATTCCAGAAGCATAGGGCCGGGGACGCTCTTTGTAGCACTCCGGGGTGAAAAGTTTGATGGTCATGATTATGTGGCAGCCGCCCTTGAAAAAGGAGCTACAGCCGCTCTCGTAGATCATAATCCGGGTGTGGCGCCGCAAAAATGCATCCTCGTGCCTGACACACTTAAGGCCTATCAGGAGATTGCCTCAGCGTACCGACTTTCCAAGAAGAACCTCAAGGTCATTGCCATTACCGGGTCGAACGGAAAGACGAGTACGAAGGATATGACGGCAGCGGTTCTTGCTGCCCGTTACAACGTCGTTAAGACGCAGGCAAACTTCAATAACGAAATTGGCCTTCCTATGACGCTCCTGCGCATCAAGGACAATACGGAAGTAGCCGTTGTCGAAATGGGAATGCGCGGTCTTGGACAGATTCGTGAGATGAAGCAGATTGCCTATCCTGACGCCGCCATCATAACCAATGTGGGGGAAACCCATTTGGAACTTCTTGGCTCTTTGGAAAACATTGCAAAGGCAAAAAGTGAGATTCTGGAAGACTTTACGAAAGACAACTGGGCCGTGCTCAATGCCGATGACCCCCGCGTGTCTGTCATGAGGACCGGGGCCTCGGTGCGGACCTATGGCATCGACCATGACTGTGATGTAAGGGCACGGGATATTACGACCATTGGCCTTGTGACCTGCTTTACCTATGAAAGCAAGATCACTGGCGCTAAACAGAAGGTGGCCCTGCCCATGCTGGGACGCCACAATGTCATGAATGCTCTTGCGTCCATCACCATGGCGGAACTTTACGGTGTACCTGATACGGCCATTGCGGAATCCCTGCAAAACATCAAGATGACAGGGAAACGGCAGGAATTCCTGCGCCTTGGCGATAAGACCATCATCAATGATGCCTATAACGCCAGTCCCGCTTCCGTGGCCGTGGCTTTTGAAACGCTTCAAGAAGTGGTGAAGAACCAAGGCTATGGCAGAGAGATTGCCGTCCTTGCCGATATGCTCGAACTGGGGAGCGTCAGCGAAGAAAGCCACCGCAAAGTAGGACGCTGGACGGCAGTCTATGGAATCGAGGAAGTCATTTGCTACGGGAAAGAGGCCCGCTTTATTTATGAGGAAGCAAAAAAGGCCGGCGTTTCCGCCCATTATGCATTTGATAAAATTGAAGCTGCGTCCCTCTTGAAGGACCTTGTGAAGACTGGAGACGTGATCCTCCTTAAAGGTTCCCATTCCATGGAAGTTGACACGGTTGCGGACCTTGCTTTTGGGAAGGAAGGCCTCCAGAAATGAATATCACGTTCTTTTGGCAGTTTGCGACAGCGTTTGCATTGACCGTTTTCATTGGAAAATTCCTGATTCCGGAACTGCATAAATGGCATTTTGGACAGAGCATCAGGGAATGTGGCCCGAAGGAGCATCTCAAGAAAGGCGGTACGCCCACCATGGGTGGAATCATGATGATTCTGGCCGTCATTGCAGCAAACCTTTTATGGAACGGTCATGACCGGACCATGTACCTTGCCCTTTGGCTTTTTGTGGGGTACGGACTCATCGGATTTATTGACGATGGCCTCAAGATTTTCTTTAAACGCAATTTGGGGCTTACGTCCAAACAGAAGATGGCCCTGCAGATCCTTGTTGCTGGTATCTACCTATTTTTACCCGGTGACGTACTAAGTACCCGTCTTTGGATTCCCATCCTTAATGTGACCGTCAACCTTGGCACGGCTGGGTATGCTCTTTTTATCCTGCTGCTCCTTGTAGGAACCACCAATGCCGTAAACCTGACCGATGGCCTTGACGGCCTTGCTGCCAGCGTAACCGTCTTTGTGATGCTGGCCTATTCGGCCATTGGCTTTTTGGCCGGCGAGCGTTCCATCAGTTTGTTCAGTCTTTCCATTGTAGGCAGCTGCCTTGGCTTTTTGGTCTATAATCATCATCCGGCCAAGGTTTTCATGGGCGATACCGGTTCCCTTGCCCTTGGCGGAGCGGTTGCCGCGGCGGCCATTGGGTCCCATACGGAACTGCTGCTTGTGATCATTGGCGGCGTCTATGTCTTGGAAACCCTGTCCGTCATCATCCAGGTAACGTACTTTAAGCTGACGGGCGGTAAACGTGTCTTTCGCATGACACCGATCCATCACCATTTTGAGCTGGGCGGCTGGAAGGAAACGAAGGTCGTTGCTCGGTTCAGTATGCTGAGCTTACTTCTTTCCCTTGTGGGATTTTTTATCTATACAAACCGATTTTAACTAGGGGGCGTCTATCTTGGCACAACATGATTTCGTATTCGTTTATGGCGCTGGCATCAGCGGTCAGGGCGTGTCCCAGGTCCTACTCGACCAGGGCGAAAAAGTAATTTTATATAATGATGAACAAAAGGATTTGGAACAAACGTTTCGTGAGGATATGAAAAAACGGGGGGGGAAAATCGTCTTTTCCGAAGACCCCCGACCCTATCTGAAAAAGAGCAAGCTTTTCATCATTTCCCCAGGGATCCCCTTTACGACAGATGTCGTAAAAAAAGCCCGCGAGGAGAAACTCGAAATCATTGGTGAAGCAGAATATGCAAGCCGCCTCTATAAAGGCCACTGGGTGGGCATTACGGGAACGAACGGCAAGACGACAACAACGACCCTTGTTTCTCGGATGCTTGCAACGCTGCCGGTTCCGACGACGGTTGCCGGCAACATCGGCTATGCCCTTTCCAAGGAATTGGAACACATGGGACCGGAATCCTATGTGGCGGCTGAATTGTCAAGTTTCCAGCTCGAGGGAATGACGACCTTCCATCCGCAGATTGCCTGTATCGTCAATATCACGCCTGACCATTTTGAACGGCACGGCAACATGGAAAACTACATCAACGCCAAGGCTCAGATTTTTGCCCATCAAACGGCAGAGGATGTGCTGGTCTTGAATTATGACAATGAACCTGATCGTAAGCTTGCATCCCGCGCGGCAAGCCGTGTCTTTTTCTTCAGCACCGAAGAAAAACTTGAAAAGGGAGCCTGGATCGAAGAGGGAAACTTTGTCTTTGATGTCGATGGCTCGAAGCATGTGGTCTGCAAGGTGTCCGATCTGAAAATTTTTGGCGCCCATAATGAGCAAAACGTTCTTGCAGCCATCCTTTGCTGCCACTTTGCTGGCGTCACCGTAGAAAATATGGAAAAGGTCCTGAAAGCCTTTGAAGGGGTGGAGCACCGTCTTGAATATGTGACGACTATCAAGGGCGTGCCGTATTATAACGACTCCAAGGCAACGAATACTGATTCTGCTGTGAAGGCCATTGAAGCCTTCAAGGAAGGGCATGTGATCCTTCTTGCCGGTGGTCATGACAAGATGACGGACCTTACGGAATTCATGCAGGTGACGGCTAGGAAAACAGATGCCTTGATCCTTTTGGGAGAGGCTCGCCAGCGTTTTTTAAAAGCGGCCCAAAAAAATGGTGTCAAGAACATCGTCATGTGTGATGGCTCCTTTGAAGACGCTGTGCGCCTAGCGTACGATATGGCCAAACCACCTCAGGTTGTGCTCCTGTCGCCGGCCTGCTCTTCCTATGATATGTTTGCAAACTTCCCGGAACGGGGACGTGTCTTTAAGTCCATTGTCCATACACTCAAAAAGGAAGCAGGGGAGGAAGCATAATGAAGGTCCTCATTGCTGGCGGTGGTACGGGCGGCCATATCTACCCGGCCCTGACCATTGCTGATGCCATTCGGCACAAGGTCCCTGATGCGGAAATCACCTTTGTCGGGACGCGTAAGGGACTCGAAAGGGATATTGTTCCCCGATATGGATATCCGTTGGAATTTATCCGCGTCGCCGGGTTTGAACGCCATCTGGGTGTGGGAACGCTCAAAAGCGCGGCGGCTCTGGTCAGCGGAATGAGCGACGCCTACAACCTGGTGAACCGAATCGAACCTGATCTTGTTATAGGCACGGGCGGCTATGTTTGCGGGCCTGTCCTTTTTTGGGGCGCCATGAAACGGGTACCTACGGCAATCCAGGAACAAAATGCCATGCCCGGCGTGACCAATAAGATCCTTTCCCATTTTGTGGATAAGGTCTTTTTGGGTTACAAGGATGCGGAAAAATATTTTTCCACTCATGCTAAGATGATTGTTACAGGCAATCCAGTTCGCCGAGATGTCACGGAAGCGGATCGGCAGGAAGGGTATAAGAAGCTCGGCCTTGATCCCATGAAAAAGACCCTCCTCGTCTTTGGCGGGTCAAGGGGAGCGCGGACCATCAATGAAAGCATGGTCTATGTGGAAAAGAAACTTGCTGGAAACCGAAGAATCCAGATTCTCCACGCGACGGGAGATTTAGGCTACAAGGCCCATTTGGAGGCTTTGGGAAGCTTTCTTGAAGGGGCTGACAATCTTCACATTGTGAATTATCTCCATGAAATGCCCCTTGCACTTTCTGTTGCCGATCTTGCGGTTTCACGGGCTGGGGCCATTGGCCTTGCGGAACTCATGGCGCGTGGCATCCCGTCCATCCTTGTTCCATATCCCTATGCAACGGCGAACCATCAGGAGTACAATGCCCGGGCCCTCAAGGCTCAGGGAGCAGCCGAAGTCATTCTCGATAGGGAGCTTACGGGAGAGACTTTGTATAACGTGATGGAACGGCTTTTGAAGGACCCCGATCTTTTGAACATGATGCATCGGGGAGCCCTGAAAGCAGGACAGAAGGATGCGGCGGACCGTATTGCCGCAGAAGCCCTTGCCATGACCGGTGAGGGTAGGGAGGGATAACAGCGTGATCGATTTGGATCAGATCAAAAACATTCATTTTATCGGCATTGGCGGCGCCGGCATGAGTGCCCTTGCCAATGTCCTCATTAAACGCGGGTTCCATGTCTCTGGGTCCGATGCAAAACCGGGAGACATGGCGACCAAGCTCGCAAAAGAAGGTGCCCTTGTCTTTATCGGCCATGCTGCCTGTCAGATTGAGCGAGCCGAGGTCATTGTCGTTTCAACGGCCATCCATCCAGACAATCCAGAGCTGGTGGAAGCTCACAAGCGCGGTGTTCCTGTCATTCATCGCAGTGACGTCCTGGCTTATCTCATGAATAAGCATAAAGGCATTGCTGTAGCCGGTGCCCATGGAAAAACAACGACAAGTTCTATGCTGAGCCTTATTACCTGTGATAACGGCATCGATCCGACTGTCGTCGTAGGTGGCGTGGTCAATAATCTAGGAACCAACTCCGTCAATGGCAAAAGCGATTATGTCGTAGCAGAAGCTGACGAAAGCGATGGGTCCTTCCTTAAGTTCCGTCCTTATTTGGCTGTCATTACAAATATTGAAAATGACCATCTGGACCATTATGGAACGGAAGAAAAGATCCAGGAAGCCTTCCAGCAGTTTGTCGATCAAGTCAAGGAACAAGGCAAGGCCATTCTTTGCTATGATAATGAAAAGGTGCGCCGCGTCGGGGAAAAGACCGCGACCGAGGTCATCAGCTATGGCATCGACGCAAAGGATGCGGACTACCGCGCCGAAAATATCGAATATGGTAAGGATGGCACCCACTATGATATCCTTTTCCGCGGTAAAAAGATCGGAAAAGGCCATCTGATCGTGCCGGGCCGGCATAATGTCCTCAATGCCTTGGGCGCTTTGGCAGCGGCTCGTGAACTGGGTCTTTCCGTGGAAGAAATTTCTAGGAGCCTCGAAAAGTTTACGGGAGCTAAACGGCGCTTTGAGACCAAGGGACGGGTACGCGGCATCTGGGTCGTCGATGATTATGCCCATCATCCTACGGAAATCAAGGTTACGCTAAAAGCTGCGCGCCAGACGCAGCCCAAACGGCTGATTGTTGTTTTCCAGCCCCACCGTTACACGCGGACACAGCTCCTGCTTGACGAATTTGCCGTTGCTTTCAAGGAGGCTGATGAACTCATTGTGACGGATATCTATGCTGCCAGTGAGGATCCCATTCCCGGCATTTCAGGCAAGATGCTGGCTGAGACCATCCAACGGACGACGGGGCAGGATGTGAGCTATATGAGCGGTTTTGAATCCATAAAAAACTACCTTGTGGATCATGCAGCCGCCGGTGACCTTGTCATGACCATCGGTGCCGGCAGTATCAATCAGCTGGGCGCAAGCCTTGTGGAAGCATTGGAAGGGAGTCATAAAGCATGATGAAGACAAAACGAATTGGCGTTGTTATGGGCGGCCCCAGCAAGGAGCGGGAAGTATCCCTGAATACAGGCTCGGCCATTGTGGAAGCGTTAAAGGAAAAAGGTTATGACGCGGTACCCATCGACCTTGATCCGTCCCTTTTCCCCTCCCAGATTGAGGATGCAGGAGTTAAAGTCGTTTTTAATGCCGTCCACGGTCTTTATGGAGAAGATGGAAGGCTGCAGGCCGTCCTTGAAATGCTTGGCGTTCCTTACACAGGGTCGGGCGTTCTTTCAAGCGCCATTGCCATGAATAAGTTCTACACCAAGCGAATGTTTGAAGCAAACGGCGTAAAGACCGCTAACTGCCTTTATCTAACCGATAAAGACAGACAAACGGCCAAACAAGATATCATCCGTAAGCTTGGAATTCCTTGCGTCGTCAAACCGGCAGAACAGGGTTCGAGCATTGGCGTGACCATCGTCAAAAAGGAAGAAGACCTGGATAAGGCCCTTGAAGAAGCGTTTTCCTATGGAAAACTGGTCCTTGCCGAAGCTTTCTTTACGGGTAAGGAAGTGGCCGCGGGCGTCATGATGGATAGCAGTGGAAACCCGATTGCGATGCCCCTTGTCCTCATTGAGCCCCATGTCGACTTTTATGACTACCACAATAAATATACTAAGGGAGCCACGACCTACACCTGCCCAGCACCTTTTGATGAATGCCTCACAAAGGCGCTCCAAGAAGAAGCCGTCAAGGCCTATAAGGCCCTTGGCTGCAGTGGGGTCGCCCGCGTTGATGAAATGGTTGACGCAGAAGGCAACTTCATCTGCCTTGAAGTAAATACCATTCCTGGCATGACGGCAACGAGCCTTGTGCCAAAAGCAGCAAAGGCCATGGGTCTGTCTTTCCCGGATCTGTGTGAAAAGATCCTTGAGACGGCTCATTTGGGCTAATTGCTATGGAACCGCCAAAGTGGAATCGGCAGCCTTTTCGCCCGCCCGTGCCGCCTGCCCCTCATGAAAAGGGGAAAGGAAAGGAGGCTGGGGAAAGACGGACCGGTAAAAAACGAAAGAAACACTGGCATTTCAGGCCGTCCCTCATGCTCCCCAGTCTTTCCCCCCGTGTGGTGAGCGCGCTCCTTGCCTTCTTGGTTGCCTTTGGACTCTTTTGGTTCCTGATCCATCGTCCGGGTCTTCATATTGGGAAAATCCGCATCATAGGGGCCACCTATGTCACGCGGGAAGAAGTCTTGGAAGAAGGCGGCCTGTGGGAACCTATCAATGTCCTTGATATTGACCGAAAGCAGCTGATCCAGAATCTTGAAAAGGATGTACGCATTGAAAAAGCGAGCATTTCCTTTGCCTTTCCTACGTATTTTGATATCCATATCACGGAACGGCTGCCCGGCCTGTACGTGGAATGTGATGGTCCGCAGTTTGCTAAGGTTTCCTATTCAGGACACGTCCTTGCCGTCCATAGCAGCATCCCTGACGCGACAGCACCGCTATTGACAGGCTATCATGGGGGTAACCTCATGGAAGGAGACGAAATCGAAGATGAGGATGTAAGGGGGCTCTTGCAGTTTTTGGGCCGCTTGGAACCTTCCATTCAGGACCAGATTACGGAAGTTTCCATGGATGGGCGGAAGCAGATCACTATCCATCTGCGCCGGAGCCTTCCCATTATCGTTGGCGATGCGGAAAATGCCAACAAAAAGATCGATACCTTTGTGATGCTCTGCCGGGAAATGGGGAACCGGAAATTCAAGGGTAAATATATCGATATTACGTATGAACAGCCTTATGTCAAGCTCGAGTAGAAGGAGAACGCTCTAATGGCTTATAAAGATAAAAAAGAGAAGTTCTTCATGTTTCTCGTTTTCCTTGTGCTCGGAATCATGGTCTCCACGCAGTTTCGCAGTGCCGAAATGCAGCGGAGCCATAATATCAACCAGCAACGGGCCGAGGATTTAGTAGAGAAACTCAAGACTTCGGAAAAGGAAAAGACGGCCCTTCAGGAACGGGTCAAGAAACTGGAAGAAACCGGTGCAGGCAACAGCGATCCCAAGGAAACCTTTGCCATGAAGATGCGGGCAGGGGAAGTGACCATGCAGGGACCCGGCGTCGAAGTGACCTTGGATGACAGCAAAGTGCCGGCCAAACAGGGGGAAGACCCAAACCTTTACATCATCCACGATGATGACCTCCTGCGTATCCTCAATGAATTGCGGGCAGCTGGCGCGGAAGCCATTTCCCTGAACGATCAGCGCATCCTCGATATTTCGGAAGTGCGCTGTGCTGGACCGACCGTTTCCGTCAACAACACACGGTTTTCACCGCCTTATGTGGTCCGTGCCATTGGCGACCCCAAACGACTTGAAAGTGCCCTGCGCCTGCGCGGCGGTGTGGTCGAGACGCTGAAGTTCTGGGGGATTACGGTCGATGTGATCAAAAAGGACCAAGTGACGGTTCCCGCCTTTGAAGGGACCCGCCATTATGAGTTTGCCAAACCAAAGGAGGAGAAGTGATATGGTCTATGCCATCTTTGGTCTAGCTCTAGGTATTGCACTGGGTGCTTACCTGCCGGTCTTTCCCCAGGTCTACAGCAAGCTTGTTGCCGTTGCCTTTATGGCGTCCCTTGACGCTGGTTTTGGCGGACTTCGTGCCGTAAAAGAAGGAACCTATGACAGCAGTGTCTTCATTAGTGGCTTTTTTGCAAACGGTCTTTTCGCTGTTTTTCTCTGCTATTTTGGCATGAGATTAGGCATTGACCTTTATTATGTAGCCGTTTTAGCCTTTGGCCTCCGGATCTTCAATAACATTGCCATTATCCGCCGGCTATTCATGAAAAAGTAGGAGTTCAGATCGGGGTTCCCAATAAAGAACTCAAAAAGCGAAAGGTTTCTTGAATTTTCTTGTAAAAGTGCGTGAAATAAAGCGCGCCAAATGGTATACTATAGTACAGGATATTTTTAAGATTACAATCTAAATCTATTCAGATAATCGATGTGAGGAGGACCATGGAGATGTTTGAAGCGGAAAAGCAACAGGCTGGGCAACAGCCGCTGGAAAAAATCAAAGTTATCGGTGTCGGTGGTGGCGGAAACAACGCCGTAAACCGCATGATCGATACGGGTCTGCAAGGTGTTGAATTCGTGGCTGTAAACTGCGATGCACAGGCACTGATGACCAGCAAGGCCCCCACCAAGATCCAGATTGGTGAAGAAGTAACGAGAGGACTCGGCGCAGGTGCCGATCCGGAAGTCGGTGAGAAAGCGGCCCAAGAAAATAAGGACCAGCTGGCAGATCTCCTCAAAGGTTCGGATATGGTCTTTGTTACGGCCGGCATGGGCGGTGGTACTGGCACGGGGGCTGCCCACATCGTGGCTGAATGCGCAAAACAGGCTGGCGCCCTGACTGTTGGTGTTGTCACCAAACCGTTCACTTTCGAAGGCCGCCGCCGCTATAATGTTGCCGAACAGGGCATTGCCAACCTCAAGAGCAAGGTTGACGCCCTCATTACCATCCCGAACGACCGTCTTCTCCAAGTTGTGGACCGCCGTACGAGCATGGTTGATGCATTCAAGATTGCCGATGACGTCCTGCGTCAGGGTGTCCAGGGCATTAGTGACCTCATCAGCGTGCCTGGTCTGATCAACGTTGACTTCAATGATGTGAAGACCATTATGTCCAATGCTGGTTCTGCTATGATGGGTATTGGCTCTTCCAATGGGGAAGAAGGCGCTGCCGCTGCTGCAGAAGCGGCCATCAAGAGCCCGCTGCTTGACAGTACCATTTCCGGTGCCAAAGGGGTGCTCCTTAACATCACGGGCGGCCCGAACCTGTCCTTGATCGATGTCAACGAAGCCAGCAAAATCATCACCGATGCCGTTGATCCGGATGCCACCATCATCTTTGGAGCTTCCATCGACGAAAACATGGGTGACACCATCCGTGTCACTGTCATCGCCACGGGGATTGATGACACCAATGGCGGTTCCATCAAGGCTCCGAAACCGGCTCCTTTCACCAAACCGGAAACCCCGCAGAGCCGTTTTACCAAGGCTGCTGAAAAAGAAGCTGCTGGCAAGGTTGGCTCCTTCGGCGCTCCGAGCTCGGAGATTCCGCCCTGGATCCGCAATAAATAAGGAATCCTTTTGAGGTAACGCTTATGAAATGTCCATTCTGTTCCTATGCTGACAGCCGTGTCATTGACTCCCGTTCCGTTGATAACGGGACTTCAATCAGACGCCGTCGGGAGTGCCCGGAATGTGGGCGCCGTTTCACGACTTACGAAAAATACGAGGAAACGCCGCTCCTGGTCATCAAAAAAGATGGCCGCCGGGAACTGTTTGACAGCCAAAAATTGACCAACGGCTTGCTGAAAGCTTTCGAAAAAAGACCTTTCTCCTATGAACAGATCCAGTCCATCGCGTCTGGTATTGAACGGGACCTGAGGGCTTTGGGCGAAAGTGAGGTCAAATCGACCCTCATTGGCGAAACCGTCATGAAGGCACTGGAAAAGATTGACCAGATTGCCTATGTCCGCTTTGCTTCTGTCTATCGTCAATTTGCTGATGTAAATAGTTTTATGCAGGAAATCCAAGGCATGCTGAGCAAGATGGACGACAAAAAATAATTACTGAAACCGAGGAAGAGCTGTGAAGCAAGATGCTTCATGGCTCTTTTCCTTTTGCCCGAACAGGTGCGCCTTTGCGGTAAAAGTTTAGGTTCTATAATAAATGTTGGGGTGAGGAAATATTCTTTCCTCACCCCATTTTTGCATAAAAAAGTGGACATAGACGGCATCCACTCTTACAATTAAATCGCCAAACCTAAATGAAAGGAAGATGGCCTATGTCCACATTTGATTATATAGCAAATTCCTTGAATGTCAAAGGTAACGTAATAAAAAAATGCATCCACAGTGAGCAACAAATTGAATTTATTATGGAACTGAATCGAGCTGTTGTCCAATGCCCTAATTGTCATGCGAAGACTGATAGAATCAAGGATTACCGTTGGCAAAGGATTGCTATCGGATCCATTTTGCACCAACAGGCTTTTGTCCGATTACATAAAAGAAGATACGTTTGCCCTTGCTGCGGTCGTACATTCTTTGAAACCGTCCCGTTCCTGCAGCGTTATCAACGCAAATCAAAAGATCTGCAGATGCAGATTATGGTGTCGTGTTTTCAAAAGCGCAGCTTCACAGATATAGCGGCTGACTTCCACACATCTACTACAACGGTCATACGTTACTTTGACCGCCTTCATTTCCCTCATCCCCAACACCTTCCCCAAGTCCTGGCCATGGATGAATTCCGGGGCAATGCTCATGGACAAAAGTATCAGGTCAGCATTACAGACGTAGAACACAATGAGCTCATCGACATTCTGCCAAGACGTGATGCAGACTGGATTATACGTTATTTTCTTCGCTATCCTAAAGCGGAGCGAAGAAGGGTTCGCTATGTTGTAATGGACATGTCTGCCCTTTTTCGTTCTGTCTATAAAACAATGTTCCCGAATGCCACACTGATAGCCGATAGATTCCATGTACAGCGACTTGTTCTCTGGGCTATGGAAAGAGTAAGGAAAGACATTCAAAATACGTTTCCAAAGACCTCACCTTATTTGAAACATAATAAGAGGATTCTCCAAAAGAGGGGAACAACACTAAGTGGAGAAGAGCTGGTAAAGCTGCGCTGCATCCTCTCTCAATCTGATGAACTGAGGCGTGCATATATACTCAAAGAAGCATTTCACAAAGTATTGAGGCAGAAGACTGAATTGGCTGCGAAGCGGGAGCTAAACAAATGGTTAGCTATGGTAATGGGCTACAACTTAGATGCTTTTAAAGGGATTTTAAGATCTTTTAAAGATTGGGAGGCTGCAATTATTCAAGCAATTATCCAGCCATACTCCAATGGATTCACAGAAGGCTGTAACAACCTGATTAAGACGGTTAAGAGAGTTGCATTTGGAATGCGTGATTTCAACAGATTTAGGAACCGGATTCTCTATGTGAATTGGCAAAAAAGGAACTCGGCAAATGCCTTGCCGAGTTCCTAAAAGGCGATTTAGTTGTGGGGCACCCCAACATTTGACAAAGAACCAAAGTTTTTTCTTCCTTCGCAAGGGTCCAGGGTTCTATTATTTTCGCGGCACTTTTCCTAGGGTCTTGATGACTAACCTGCCATCCCTTTTGCGTCTTTTCGGTCCTTTTGCTTTAGCACAGCAGCGCAGGTCAAGACGGTCCTTTTATTTTCCAGTTGCAGCGTGAAAACGCACATTTATCTGGGGTAACAAGGAATGAATGGCTCCATCTTGAATAAAGAAGACGAGCAAAGGAGGAATGACTCATGAAACGATACCGCTACAAAGTACGGACAGGAAAGGGGGCGATCATGAGCGGCGTCCTTTTGGCGGAGCATAAAGGCGAAGCCTTACAGGTCCTTAAGGGGGAACATGACCGCATACTCTCCCTTAAGGAAGATTGGTTTTCAGTGAAAGGAACGAGGCAGCATTTTTCAGATGGAGAGCGGGAACGGCTCTTCAAGGAACTGGGTATCCTGCTTAAAAGTGAGATTCCCATCTTGCGAGCCTTGGACATCATGGGACTGCGGGGAAATGCGAAAGTAGCCTTCCTCTGTCGGCGAATCGGCGAGGAACTGAAGAAGGGAAGATCCTTATCGAAGGCCCTTTTGCGGTACGAACAGGCGATTGGGGCCTTGGCTCCAGTCCTTTTGGAAGCGGGAGAAAAAAGCGGCAGGACCTCCGTTTTGTGTCTGCGTCTATCTGATTCCTATCGCCGCAAACGGGAGCTTTGGAAGGAAATGATGGGAGCCCTTTTTTATCCCCTCTTGGTCCTGGGGCTAGGCGGTCTCGTCGTCCTTTATTTCATCATCGCCATCCTGCCCCTATTTGTTGGTCTTTATGGAGAGCTCAATCTTTCTGTTCCTACCGGGCTTTCGCTGATGATGATCTTACGGAGGACCCTGACAGATCATCCTTTAGTACTGGTCTTTGTCATGTTGGGACTTGTTATTTTTCACCATGGGATTCGCCCTTACAGGCTTCGCCTTTTTCTTGTCATTCCCCCCTGCCAGAGGGCTTATGGCCGCTTTTGGGAAGTTCGCTTCGTGGGATTATTGGCCCTTCTGCTTGAAAGCGACCTTTCCCTCCATGAAGCCTTGGAAGAAGCACGGAACCTTTTGCCCAAAGGACCGTTGCGTCTTGAAGGACAAAAGCTCCTGCGTGCAGTGACGAGCGGTGATTCATTTTCGGAAGCGGCCCTTACGGCGCCGCTTTTGATCTCACCCCTGACGAGGGAACTTCTTAGCATGGGGGAAGAAAGCGGGCGCCTTCCGCAAATGCTTAGCGAGGCTTCAAGCCTCTTGATGGAGGAATTGACCTTGACCCTAAAGACAGTCAAGCGTCTGATGGAACCAATCCTTTTGGTTTTTATGGCCGGTGTCAGTGTCCTTATCCTCTATGGGGTCATGTCCCCCCTAATGGGCCTTATGAATGGGCTGCCTACAGCTATATAGTACAAAAAGGAGAAATGAACCATGCTAAAGAATATCAGTTGTCATCAAATCATTATGAAGCAAGACAAAGGATCCCAAATAAAAAAGAAAAAAGGCTTTACCCTCCTTGAAATCCTCATTGTCCTTGCCATCTTGGGCGTTATGGCAGCAGCCTTGATTCCTTCCATCAAAAGTGCCATGAATAAATCCCACGATACGCAGCTGGTCATGAATTTGACCACACTTGACAGTGCGGCGAAGGTCTATGAAATGGAAAAGGGCATGGCTCCTCAGTCCGTTGACGAGCTTGTCAAGGGAAAGTATGCCCCGGATAAGGACTATGGGGGGATTACCCTTGAAAGCGCAGAAAACGGGGGAACCGGATGCGTTTTTTCTGGCACCTTGAGCAGCGGCGAAACGGTGCGCAGCAGTGAATTAGGAAAGAAGGGCGGTCATGGCGGCACTGATGCGTAAGCGCGCTGGTTTTCTCATAGGGGACATGCTGGTCGGAATCAGCTTTCTGACCTGTTTCCTCGTCTTTTCCCTGCCCCTATTGAGGACCATCCAACATGAACAGGATTATTCCCGCCTTGCCCTCTGGACCTACGAGGCAGCCAGCGTCATTGCCGCGGCCCAGGATGGGGCCCTCCTTGAGAATCGTCCCGTCTATAGGGCGGACGTAGGGCCAAAGGGCATCTGTGTCAGGCATGAAAAGCTTAGGGAATGGCCCCTTTCCTTTGACCTTGAGGCGCCTTCCATTACCATCAGCGGGCCACGGCAGCTTGTCTTTACAACGAGCGGTGCCCTTAAAGGCGGGATGGAGACCATTTTCCTTGAAACAAATAATAGAACGGAAAAACGGGAATTCACTTTTGAACCAGTAAGGGGGCGGCTGACCTATGCTGCGCACCTGCCCTAAGGCTCGAGGATTCGTCCTCATCGATTATTTATTTGCCACATGGCTCATGTCCCTTTTGTGTTTTTTCATCCTGGAGGCCTTTTCTCTCGGATTATGGTGGACGCGTACTTGGGAGGCCCGGGCCTACGCTCAAAAGGTCCTGCGTCATTTTGCCGCTACAGGTCAGAAGGCTCCCCTTTTGGATCCCTATCTGTGGGTGGAAACAGAGCGAATCGTTCCTGAACTGCCCCAGATCAAGGAACGGCAGGCAGCCATCTATGAACGGCCTTGTCGGCGGCTTCTTGCCCGCGTGGTACGCTATGAAAAAAGATAAGGGCTTTGTGGCCTTTGAATGTATGCTGTTCGTCCTTCTTTTCGCACTCCTCATCAGCCTTTGCGCAAGGGCCGGCGGGCGATTTGTCGCGTTGTCATCGAAGCTCCTATCCAGCTGGGAACTGCGCCGGGCAGCGGTGGATCTTGACTGCCGCTTTGAACATTATTTTCGTTATGAAGCACTTGCTGTTTCCATCAAAAAAGGGAGCTCCGGCGATGTGCTGGAGCTATGGACCCGTTCCCCGTATCAAACGATCCAGTACTATGCGGCGCCCTCGCCCCAATCTGGAAGGGAAACCCTTTACATCAGCGCCCAGGAAGGAATGAAGCCGCCTGGCATCAATCCGCTCACGGGGCCTCATTTACGGATCCTTGATTTTCATGCTGAAAAACAGGAAAGTAACCAGATTGCGGTTTCCTGTACCTTTGTCCTTGTCAAAAACGGGGCAAGGCGCCCCTTTAAGGAGGTCTATGCCTATGGACTTTGGTAGAAGAAGGGGGGTTGTAACGGGGGTTATCCTTGTTCTCATTGTGGCGGCCGCGTCCCTTATCATGAATCTTGTCCGGAGTCTTTATTCAAGATGCGAAAAGCAGCGCTTTCTTTGGCAAGCGGAGCAACGCACGGCCCTTTTCTTTTCCTTTTGTAAGGCAAGGGAAGGAGAGTCTTTTGCCCGAGAAGGCCATCGCCTTGTTGTGCGCGGTCCAAAAAGCGGAAGAGAGCCTATGTATCGCTTGGTTGTGAAAACACGCAAAGTAGGAAAAGCGCTTGTAAAGGAAGAAAAAACGGAACTTCAAAGCACTGACGAAGCGGTCCTGCGGTCCGCTTCGCGCTATGAAGTTTCGACCCCAGGTGGAAGGATGCACCCTCATTATCAAACGTTGTTTGCACCGGGAAAGACGACTTACACGGCGGCTTTTCCCCTCTTCCTGGAAGGCGACTTTGACGAAATCAGCAAGAAGGGACCTGATTTCCCTACAGGGCCGTTCCTTCAGATGCCACTTCGGGGCTACGCTTATGTGGCCCGCAAAAAAGCACTTCGGATTCCCCCGAACATGGCGGTCACAGGAAGGGCCCTTGTAGTAGCGCCCTATGGGGCAGTTCTCAATGACGGCGTCCAACTGACAGGGCCCATGGTCATCTTTAGCTTTTCTGATATTGTTGTCGGGCAGGGGGCCGTACTCAAAAAGGTTCTTCTTTTTACGCCGAAACGACTGATTGTCGGAGATTATTCACAAATTGATGGTATAATGGCTGCAGGGCGGTCTGTGACCCTGGGGGAAGGCACGCGCTACAGGCGGGATGAATCCCTCCTTACCCCCTACCGGACACCCTATATCTTTTAGGCGGAGGTTACCTTATGATTGGAAAGAAATGGATGTTGGCCCTTTCCTGCGCAGCCCTCTTGGCAGCGCCAGCGGCAGGCTTTGCTTTTGGCCATACGACAGTTGTCGCAGATCCACGTTTGGGGGGATCGGTCCCTTATATTGATGGGCTGCGGGAAACTTATCTGCAAAATAATGTGAATGGAATTCTGCGGTCCCGGGCAGAAGCCCTGCAGAAAAAGGCTGGGGAAGGTGCTCGCCTTTCCTATGAAATCACTCTCAACCGTCCGAGCCTTGTTAGTTTTGTTCTGAAAGCGGAAGGCCAGCGTACGGTCTATGACGGTGTCACCATTGATACGGAAGCTGGCAGCGTCCTTGATGAAAAGGACCTGCTCTACACAAAAAGTGCAGACTATGAGCGGCTCCTTGACGGCAAGCATTATGTCTTTGGGGAAACGGGCATCCTGGCAGAAAGTACGGATGGAGGCCCCTTTACGAACCTGATTCCTTATGCTGACCTTACGGGGGCCATCAACGTTGGCGGCGGGGCGCGCCTTCTCACGAGCTACAAGCTGACCAAGGAAGCAGCCGGAAAGACCCTATCCGTGAAGCCGGGCGAGCTTGTTGCCCTCTATCTTGATGCCAACCCGTCCTTAGGTCTTGAGTGGACCCTTACAGGCGCGGACCTAGGTCGCGGCGTTGTCGACATGGGGCATTCCTTCTATTTGCCCATGGAAAACCCTACGGGCCGCGGTGGTTCCCCGGGTCAAACCATTTTGTTCCTGACGTTCAGTCAGCCTGGAAACTATGAGGTTACGGCCCTTTATGGAAAGAAGACGGCCAAGACGCCTTTTAATGAACTTGTCTACCATTTTGCCGTCAAATAAAAAAGTAAAAAGAACCGGACCTTTTTGATGTGTACCCCAAAAACTGGACGCATATAAATTAGTTAAATGGCATTAGTGGATGTTTCCCGATATATTTCGGGAGGCATCCATTTTGTTTTTTTCTGAATCCTTTCCTTGTTGAAATCGTGAATGTATTCTTTCACTGCTTTAGCAAATACCTTGAACGAAGTGTATTCTTTTTCGCTTCCGTAATACATTTCATTTTTCATCCGACCAAAAAAGATTTCCATAATACTGTTGTCATAGCAGTTGCCCTTACGCGACATTGACTGTATAATTCCATGCTTTTTCAATTCACTTCTGTAAAATTCATGCTGATACTGCCATCCCTGATCCGAGTGCATAATTAACCCCTGTAAATTCCTGAATTTATTAAAAGCTCGGCTCAGCATCCTTTTGATTTGGTTAAGATTAGGAATCATCGATAAATCATAGGAAATGATTTCGTTCGTATTCATATCCAGGATAGGGGAAAGGTAGCATTTTCCCCATGAGAAATGAAACTGTGTTACATCCGTTGTCCATTTCTGCAGTGGCCTGTCCGCTTTAAAGTTTCTCTGGATGATGTTGCCGGCCACTTTTCCGACTTCTCCTTTATACGAATGGTACTTTTCTTTCGGACGCTTGCCAAACAGCTTCAGGTCATGCATGATACGCTGCACCCGTTTGTGATTGATATGGAAGCCGCGGTTCACCAGCTCGTGACAAACGCGCCGAACACCATATCTCTGCTTATTTTTCTCGAATATGTGACAGATTGTTTCCGTAATTGATTTGTTTCTTTCTTCTACACGATCGGTACGCTTCAATTCATAGTAGTAGGTCGACTTCGCTAATCCCGAGAATTTTAACAGGTACTTTAACGGGTGTCCTTCCTGGCGGAGTTCCTGGATGACTGCTGCTTTTTCGCCTTGAGCTGCGCAGCCCATTTTTGTCGTCTCAAGGCGATTTGTTTTTTTATTACAGCATTCTCCGCTTTTATGTAGGCATTCTCTGCGCGCAGACGAATTAATTCTTCCCGTTCACTTTCATTTAATGGTTTGGGGCTCTTCGTATTTCTTTTCATGGTCTGACCCTTTCTATGCTGACCTTTCTTTTTACTTACGAGCCCATTATACCCCTCTTCTCTGTATTTACGAACCCATTGGTACAAAAGACCATAGCTCATACCATATTGACAGGCGACAGCCATCATTGACTGTCCGGCATTTACTTGTGAAACCAATTCAAGTTTCTCCTCTGGGGACCATGCCTTGTAATGTGCTTTGTGACACAATGCTCCCGGTCCGCCAGCCTGTTCGATACGATTCCAAGTACGAATCTTGTTACGGAAATTTGCTGTTTTAATTCCTTTAGGTGTTTTTACCCACTTACCTTGACGATAAAGTTCTACACACATCAGCTTAAATTCAGTCGTATAACGCAAAATGTACCCTCCTTACTGGGTGTCTAGTAAAGAGGGTACATTTCATTGGGTCACGGTTCTTTTTTTGGCTCCGCGTTGATGGTTTTTTGGTTGGTGAAAATGACAAAGCCCGGCTTGGCTCCGTTTGGCTTTTTTACATAGCGGCGCTGCGTACAGTCGATGGAAACGCGGCTGGAAAAGCGTCCTTTGCTGTAGTAAGCGGCGATTTGAGCAGCCCGCAGGATATCTTCTTCCCTGGGGCTTGGAAGGGTCGTTTTCAGAATGACATGGGAGCCCGGAATGTTCTTGGCATGGAACCAAAGATCATGGGCGCGTCCTAGTTTGAAGGTGACATAGTCATTCTGCTTGTTGTTTTTTCCCACATAAAGGAGGGTGTCTTCCGAAAGAACGACTTTAAGCGGAACTGATTTGGACTGGACCGCCATCTTTTTACGGGGCTTGGGAAGGAGGCCAAGGGCAATGATTTCTTCCTTGATTTCTGAAACATCCCCTTTGGTGATGGCTGTATCCAGGGACGCGTCAAGACTTTCCAGATAGGCAAGGAGACTATCCGTTTCAGCTTGCTGGGTATGAATCTCGCTCACTGCCCGTTTGTACTTGTTATAGCGTTTGTAGTAGGCCTGGGCATTTTCTATGGCCGTCAGCTGGGGCTGGAGCGCAATGGTAAGGGGTTCATTGGTATAGATGTTTTGGAGCGTTGCTGCCTGTTCCCCCTTCTTTATGGCAGTTCCATAAGCCATAAGTGTATCGGCCATGATCTTTTGAGTATCGGCGTCTTCGGCCCGCAGGAGATCTTTTTCTAGGGCCTTCTGTTTTTTCTTGGTTTTTGCCATGTGGCTGAGGACGAGCTTTTGCAGTGTGTCCTTTTCGGGAATCTGGATGGGAACGAGGCTGGCGCTATACAGCAGGGCGGCTAAGAGGGAAGGAAAGGAACGGGCTGTCATCTTTTCCCCTACATGGGCCTCATAGGCAGTTAGGTGCTTCATCCGGTTGCGCCCATCGATTTGGGCCATGACGGTCTGGATTTCCCCTGTCAGATGGGCTTTTACCTCTTCTTGGATGGAGAAGATGGCTTTTTCAAGGGCCGCTGCTTCCTTTAGGGAAAATAGGGCCGGTGCCTTGTCAAAGCCTGCACGGTAGACGGTCTCCTGGGCGGATTCTTTTCCGATGCCGACAGTTACCGCAATGAGGGCGGCGGTGAGACTATCTTTCCCGCTTGCCACACAAGCCTCCCTGATGGCATGGGGGTCACCTTCAAGAAAGGAAATGCCTTCCCCAAGGGGCGGCGCTTCATAGGGCTTATTTGGCAAGATCTGGCGCACGCGGCTTTCTTTCTTTCCAATGTGGCGGAGAGCGTCGACGATGAGCCCTGTTTCATCAACAAAGATGATGTTGCTGTTTTTTCCTGTCAGTTCAAGAATCAGTTTTTTTGTGATGATCTTGCGTTCCCGGCCAATCAGATCGATGCCTATGACAAGAACGCGGTCAAGGCCCAGCTGCGTGATGGACGTAATGCGGCCTTCTTCAAGGTGTTTACGAAGGAGCATGCAGAAACTGGGCGGCCTATCTGGCCGTTCAGGAAGACGCTCGGGAAGTGTCACGAGGGGGGAATCCCCGGATAGATCAATGAGCAGGTTTTCGGTATGGGTTTGGAGCGTAATCTGAAGGAGCAGGGAATTGCGGCTCGGCATGAAAATCTTATAAATCCTGCCGTTTTCCAGATGGTCCCGCAGCTCTTTAGTAAGAACGCGTAAGGTCATGCCTTCGAGGTTCATGAAAAAGCCTCCTTTTGGCTTATATTTGCACGATTTCCCGTTTTTTTATATAATATATGGATACATTATGCGTGGTCTGCAATCGTAAGATGCCAGACGGCACTTTACACAGTATAATATGTGGATTCTTTCTGGTCAAACCGCAAAGGAGATTATGGAATGAAAAAAACAGGATTGCTGCTTGTTGCCCTTCTGACACTGACCCAATCGGCTTACGCCATGCTCCCCCTTACGGAAAACAATATTGCTGCTGCCCAGCTTTACGGATCCCAGCGCAAAGGAGCGTCAGACCTTGAACTGGTAGCGCCTTGGACCGTCTACGACCGTAAGCAGACGAACCGTTATGGCGTCGGGGAAAAAACGGTTATGTACACGCCTTATCTTATGGCAGCCATCGATGCCAAGAGTCTTGCGGAAAATGGGGGAACTCCCACAATCAGCCGGGGCATGAAGGTGGCCAAGGCCTATGACGGTGTGCTTGCCCTCGGTGTCACAATCAGTACGACGACCAAGCTTGAACCGAAATTCCTCAAGGTCAAGATGTATCAGGGCACCAATGTGGTGGAACCCTATTACACGAATCTCAACCATGCGGCTCGGCGCAAGATGAAGGTGAACAGTGCCGCCGCGGGCGGCGTCGTCACGGTCAATGTCTGGGATGATCAGTACTATATCTATTTTGACCTCAAGAAGCTCGATCCCAAGCGGACCATGGTCCTTGCTGTAACTGATGAGGTCGGTGGAACGCGGGAGTACGTGCTGAAACTTGACAAAGTAAACTAAGGGGGCCCTACGTTGTTAAAGAGTATGACCGGCTACGGACGTGGCGATTATCAGGATGATTCGTTTTCCTTTACCTTTGAAATCAAGACCGTGAATCACCGTTATGCGGAACTGTCCATCCGCATGCCGCGCTTCTTGGCACCCCTTGAAAACCGGATGCGCAAGGTGATCTTGGATGATGTGAGCCGGGGACATATGGACGTTTTTGTCAATGCAGCCTATACGGGAACGGAAGGCCGTCAGATTACAATTGACAAAGGCCTTGCAAAGGCTTATCATGATGGTTTGAAGGAACTTTCAGCCCTTTTGGGCGCTCATGAAGGCGCGGTTGATGAGGGGCGGGAGGTTCTTTTTGTGGCAAAGTGCCCCGATGTGGTCATCCCCGGAGAGGCAAAGATCGATCTTGAAACGCTCTGGCCCCATATGCTGGGTGCCGTCCAGACGGGACTGCGCCATTTGGACGCGATGAGGGAGGAAGAAGGCCGCAACATCTCCCAAGATGTGGCGCGCCGCGTAGACCTTATCGAAGAAAAGCTTTCCTTCCTGGAAGAACGCGCCCCTGAAGCGGTCAAGGATTATGAAAAGCGCCTTGAAGAGCGGCTTCTTGAGGCCCTTCGTGCCCATGGAGCCGGGGACCTGGATGAGTCACGTCTCATCCAGGAAGTTGCTCTTTATGCGGATAAGGTGAACACGACAGAGGAGATGGTCCGTCTCCACAGTCATATCAAGCAGTTCCGCCAGATGCTCCAGGAAGATCATCCTGTCGGTCGGCGTATGGACTTCCTGGTACAGGAATTTAATCGTGAAGCCAACACCATTGCCTCCAAATGCAGTGATTCGACGATGACCCAGACTGTCGTTGAAATGAAGGGTGAGATTGAAAAGGTCCGGGAACAGATCCAAAATATTCAATAGTGGCAAGGAGTAGGAAATGGACATCAAACTGATCAATATCGGATTTGGCAATATTGTATCGGCCCAACGGGTCGTTACCATCATCGGCCCGGAATCGGCGCCTATCAAGCGGATCATCCAGGATGGCCGCGACAAGGGTGTCGTCATTGATGCAACCTATGGGCGCCGGACCCGTTCCGTCCTCATCATGGACAGCGGCCATTTGGTCCTTTCGGCCCTGCAGCCAGAGACCATTGCCAACCGGTTTGCCGTTGACGATGACGTTGACGACGAAGCTGGAGAAGGAGGAGACCATGAATAAACCACAGGGAATCTTACTTGTCCTTTCTGGACCGAGCGGTGCCGGCAAAGGAACCATCTGCGGACGGCTCCTTGAGAAACGGGACCACATGGCCTATTCCGTTTCCTGCACGACCCGTGAACCCCGCAAGGGAGAAGTGGACGGCAAGAACTATTTCTTCAAGACCCGTGAGGAATTTGAGGAAATGATCAAAAATGGCGGCCTTTTGGAACATGCTTCCGTTTATGGAAACTATTACGGGACCCCGCGTCAGTACGTGCTTGATAAGCTGAACGAAGGCCTTGACGTCGTCCTTGAAATCGATCCCCAAGGCGCGCTGCAGGTCAAAAAGAGCTACCCTGACGGGGTGTTTGTTTTCATCGTCCCGCCATCCCTTGATGAACTCAGTAAGCGCATTTATAAACGCGGGACTGATGCGGTTGATGTCATCAAGCGCCGACTCAGCGCAGCGACATCGGAACTAGCCTATGCTTCGAAGTATGATTACATTGTCGTCAACGATGAAGTGGAAAGAGCCACGGACAAGGTCAGCAAAATCATCGATGTGGAACATCTCAAAGTGGGACGCACCTACTACATTGTTGATGAAATCTGCCAACAAAAGACGACTGAACAAGACTAAAGGAGTGTTGTTATCATGACTATGATTGATCCGTCCATTGATTATCTGGCTGAAAAAGTAGGTTCCAAATATGGCCTTGTCATTATGGCTGCCAAACGGGCTCGCCAGCTTGTTGACCATGCACCGGCCCTGGTGGAAAGCAAATCCAATAAGCCCGTTTCCATCGCTATGGAAGAAATTGCCCAGGGGCTTGTAACGGCGGAACCCAAGTCGAACACCAAGAAATAAAAGGAGTCCACTGTGTTAGAGGGCAAAAAGATTGCAATCGGTGTGACCGGTGGAATTGCCTGCTATAAGGTGGTCACCCTTGTCAGCCGTCTCGTCCAGGCCGGGGCAGAGGTCCGTGTCGTAATGTCGGAGGCCGCCACAAAGCTTGTGTCCCCTCTGTTATTTAAGGAAATCAGCGGCGCGCCTGTTGCCTATGATATGTGGCGTGGCAATGATGAATTCAATGTGGAGCATGTGGCCTTGGGCCGTTGGTGTGACCTTATGGTTGTGGCACCGGCTACGGCCAATATCATTGGCAAGATGGCTGGCGGCATTGCCGATGACCTTCTGTCGACGACGCTTATGGCTTGCGATAAGCCCAAGATCATCTGTCCGGCCATGAACACGAATATGCTCAATAACCCCGCTGTCGTGCGCAACCTGGAAACGCTGCGCAGGGATGGCATTCTTATCATGCCGAGTGGAGCGGGCTACCTGGCCTGCGGCATCAACGGGGCTGGACGCCTTCCTGAACCGGAAGACATCAAAGCCTATCTTGATGACTTTTTTGCAAAACGGGATGGTGACCTTCGGGGACGCCGCATCCTCGTGACGGCGGGAGGAACCCGGGAAGCCATTGATCCGGTGCGTTTCATCGGCAACCGGTCAAGCGGCAAGATGGGCTACGCCATTGCTTGCGATGCAGCGCGCCGCGGCGCCGATGTGATCCTTGTCTCAGGACCGACGGCCCTTGCGGCCCCGCGAAATGTAACACTGATTCCCGTGGAATCGACCCAGGAGATGCTGGATGCCTGCCTCACCGTCTATGATTCGGTGGATGCCGTGATCAAGGCTGCTGCTGTTGCCGATTACCGGCCCCATGAAAAAGCCGCGCAAAAGATCAAGAAAAATGAGGAAAGCCTCACCATCGACCTTGATAAGAACCCTGATATCCTGAAACTGTTAGGAGAAAAAAAGACCCATCAGTTCCTCGTCGGCTTTGCCGCGGAAACGCAGAACCTTATTGCCAACGCGGCCGCCAAAGTGCAGAAAAAGCACCTTGATATGATTGTCGCAAATGACGTTACGGCTCCAGGCGCTGGTTTCAGCACGGATACAAACATCGTCAAGCTGCTTTTCCCCGATGGAAGCATCAAGGAACCGGGTCTTATGTCAAAAGAGGATGTCGGAAATCTCATCCTTGATATCGTGCGAGACCAAACGGCTGAAAAATAAAAGCATAAAATGGGGTTCTTTGTCAAATGTTGGGGTGCCCCACAACTAAATCGCCTTTTAGGAACTCGGCAAGGCATTTGCCGAGTTCCTTTTTTGCCAATTCACATAGAGAATCCGGTTCCTAAATCTGTTGAAATCACGCATTCCAAATGCAACTCTCTTAACCGTCTTAATCAGGTTGTTACAGCCTTCTGTGAATCCATTGGAGTATGGCTGGATAATTGCTTGAATAATTGCAGCCTCCCAATCTTTAAAAGATCTTAAAATCCCTTTAAAAGCATCTAAGTTGTAGCCCATTACCATAGCTAACCATTTGTTTAGCTCCCGCTTCGCAGCCAATTCAGTCTTCTGCCTCAATACTTTGTAAAATGCTTCTTTGAGTATATATGCACGCCTCAGTTCATCAGATTGAGAGAGGATGCAGCGCAGCTTTACCAGCTCTTCTCCACTTAGTGTTGTTCCCCTCTTTTGGAGAATCCTCTTATTATGTTTCAAATAAGGTGAGGTCTTTGGAAACGTATTTTGAATGTCTTTCCTTACTCTTTCCATAGCCCAGAGAACAAGTCGCTGTACATGGAATCTATCGGCTATCAGTGTGGCATTCGGGAACATTGTTTTATAGACAGAACGAAAAAGGGCAGACATGTCCATTACAACATAGCGAACCCTTCTTCGCTCCGCTTTAGGATAGCGAAGAAAATAACGTATAATCCAGTCTGCATCACGTCTTGGCAGAATGTCGATGAGCTCATTGTGTTCTACGTCTGTAATGCTGACCTGATACTTTTGTCCATGAGCATTGCCCCGGAATTCATCCATGGCCAGGACTTGGGGAAGGTGTTGGGGATGAGGGAAATGAAGGCGGTCAAAGTAACGTATGACCGTTGTAGTAGATGTGTGGAAGTCAGCCGCTATATCTGTGAAGCTGCGCTTTTGAAAACACGACACCATAATCTGCATCTGCAGATCTTTTGATTTGCGTTGATAACGCTGCAGGAACGGGACGGTTTCAAAGAATGTACGACCGCAGCAAGGGCAAACGTATCTTCTTTTATGTAATCGGACAAAAGCCTGTTGGTGCAAAATGGATCCGATAGCAATCCTTTGCCAACGGTAATCCTTGATTCTATCGGTCTTCGCATGACAATTAGGGCATTGGACAACAGCTCGATTCAGTTCCATAATAAATTCAATTTGTTGCTCACTGTGGATGCATTTTTTTATTACGTTACCTTTGACATTCAAGGAATTTGCTATATAATCAAATGTGGACATAGGCCATCTTCCTTTCATTTAGGTTTGGCGATTTAATTGTAAGAGTGGATGCCGTCTATGTCCACTTTTTTATGCAAAAATGGGGTGAGGAAAGAATATTTCCTCACCCCAACATTTATTATAGAACCTTTTCTTTTCCTTTTAGTTAGTCATGACAAATTTCTAGCAAAAAAGTAGTCTTTCCCATTGACAAATAGGGACCTGTCGAGTAAGATAAGGATGAAAACAATACCATGGTAGGGTATAGTAGATGAGAATCAAAGGAGGAATCCTCAATGAAACAATTCAAGGTCGAGGGCATGACCTGTGCTTCCTGTCAGGCCCACGTAGAAAAGGCCGTCGCCGGCGTGCCCGGCGTTACAAGTGTGTCTGTCTCCCTTTTAACAAACAGCATGGGCGTCGAAGGGGACGCGACGAATGAAGCCATCATCAAGGCTGTAGAAGATGCAGGGTATGGTGCGTCTCCCAAAGGGGCGGACGGTACGAGCGCAAAGCCTGCTTCTGATGACGCCTTAAAGGATACGGAAACGCCTAAACTGAAGCGGCGTCTCGTCTATTCCATTGGTTTTCTGCTCGTCCTCATGTATCTGACCATGGGGCACAATATGCTCCATTTTCCGCTGCCAGCCTTCCTTGATGGGAACCTTTACGGCATGGGCATTACGCAGCTGCTCCTTGCTCTCATCGTTATGTTCATCAACCGCGCCTTTTTCATCAGCGGTTTCAAGAGCATGAAGCATCTGGCCCCCAACATGGATACCCTTGTTGCCTTGGGCTCGGGTGTATCTTTCCTGTGGAGCCTCTATGTCCTGTATGATATCACGTACCTTGGCACGCATGGTGCGGCGCAGCAGGAACTCATGATGCGTTATATGCAGGACCTTTACTTCGAATCGGCCGCCATGATTCCTGCCCTCATTACGGTGGGAAAGACCTTGGAATCCATTTCCAAGGGCCGCACGACGGACGCTCTCAAGGGCCTCATGAAGATGGCGCCTAAGACAGCCACCTTGCTTATTGATGGCAAGGAAACGACCGTTCCCATCGAGACAGTGAAGATTGGCGATGTTTTTGTTGTTCGTCCGGGGGAAAACATCCCCGTTGATGGGGATGTCATCAAAGGGACCAGTGCTGTCAACGAAGCGGCCCTGACGGGGGAAAGCCTGCCCGTTGACAAAAAGCCCGGTGATAAGGTGCAGACGGCCACAACAAACCAATCGGGCTACCTGGAATGCCGTGCCACTCGCGTCGGTGAGGACACGACCCTGTCCCAGATCATCAAGCTTGTGAGCGACGCGTCGGCGACGAAGGCACCTATAGCCCGTATTGCCGATACAGTTTCCATGTACTTTGTCCCGACCATCATTGCCCTTGCCGTGATTGCCACCGCAGGCTGGCTCTTTGTCGGAGCTTCCTTTGGAGAGGCGATTGCCCGCGGCATCGCCATTCTCGTGGTGGCCTGTCCTTGTGCCCTGGGTCTTGCAACGCCGGTTGCCATCATGGTGGGAAATGGTGTCGGCGCCAAAAATGGCATCCTCTTTAAAACCAGTGAATCCCTTGAAATCGCGGGGAAAGTGAGCATTGTGGCCCTTGATAAGACGGGAACCATTACCAAGGGACAGCCGAAAGTCACAGACCTTGTTCCCGCTGCAGGCGTAACGGAAAGGACCCTCCTCCAGCTTGCCTATGACCTGGAACAAAAATCCGAACATCCCCTTGCCAAAGCCGTTGTGGAAGAAGCCCTTTCCCGGAAGCTTGCCGCAGAAGCCGTCGATGACTTTTCCATCCTCCCCGGCAATGGCCTGACGGCAAAAAAAGGAGACTCTGTCCTTCTTGGCGGCAGTCTTAGCTATATAAAAGGAAGTGCCCGTCTGGATCCATCTTTGGAAAGGCAGGCTGAAGCGCTGGCCGAAAAAGGCCGGACACCGCTTCTTTTTGCCCTTGATGGGACTGTTATCGGTATGATTGCTGTCGCTGACGTCATCAAGGAAGATTCTCCCAAGGCCATCAAGGAACTGCAGAAAATGGGCCTTACCGTAGTCATGCTAACAGGGGACAATGAAAAGACGGCAGAAAGCATTGGCCGCGAAGCCGGTGTGGACCGTGTCATTGCCGGTGTGCTGCCCGATGGAAAGGAAACGGTCATCCGTGAGCTCCAGAAATATGGCAGGGTTGCCATGGTGGGTGACGGCATCAACGACGCGCCGGCCCTTACCCGTGCTGATATTGGTATTGCCATCGGTGCCGGTGCCGATGTCGCCATTGATTCGGCCGATATCGTGCTCATGAACAGCAAACTGACCGACGTTTCCGCCGCCGTGCGTCTTAGCCGCAGTACCGTCAGGAACATCCACGAAAATCTTTTCTGGGCCTTCTTCTACAATGTCATCTGCATTCCTCTTGCCGCGGGTCTCATCCCCGGCATTAAGATGAACCCCATGGTGGGCGCCGCTGCTATGAGCCTGTCGAGCTTTACGGTCTGCATGAATGCCTTGCGTCTGAACCTTACGAAGATCCATGATGCTTCGGGAGATAAGGCAAAGTACCATGTAGAAGTGGGGCCTGTCTCCGTTCAAAAAGCCGCTTCCCAGAAGAAAAAAGCGGCGGAACAAGTGCCGAGCGCTGCCCTGAAAGAAGATCTTGTCGTGACAGGGATGACCTGCAGTCACTGTGAGGCTCATGTGAAAAAGGCTCTTGAAGCCCTGCCCGGCGTAGTAAGTGCTGTGGCGGACCATACGCAAAATAAGGTCCATATTGTACTTTCGGCGCCCCTTGACGAAAAAGCCGCCGAAGCAGCTGTAATAAAGGCCGGTTATCGCTATGGAGGAATCATGAGTGCAGGAGAGGAAAAAGAGACCCTTCATGTAACGGGCATGATGTGTGCCCACTGTGAAGGCCGGGTGAAAAAAGCCCTCGAAAGCCTGCCTTCTGTAGTAAGTGCCATGCCTTCCCATGAAACGGGTGAAGTTCAAGTTGTCCTTTCTGCTCCGCTTGACCATGAGGCTGCAAGGGCCGTCATCGAAAAAGCCGGATATGAACTGAAATAACGGATAGCTCGTAAGGAGCCGCCTCGTGCGGCTCTTTTTTTTCATCATTTCTTCATAAAAATGGTTGACGGAACGAAAAAGACATGCTATAGTATGCAAGGTTAGTTATAACTAACTATGCAGCTAGTAAAACGAGAGGAAACAAGGAGACTCTTATCGGCTTATATTAGTATAAACTAACTATGCCTTTTTGGTGTTCCCTATAAAGAGGGAACGAGCGCGACCTGCAACGCTTTTACAGATGATGGAAGATGGAGCAGGTAAGAACAATCATTCCAGGATGGAGGAGCCTTTGATGCAGAACCAGTATAAAATGAACCGGATACTCACCCTTGGCGTCTTATTTTCCTTGCTTTTTGGTACGTATCGTACGGCTTGTGCAAGTCAGTCCCTGCCGACCTATGACCTAGGAGAAACAGTTGTTACGGCGACCAAGACCAAACTTGAAGAAAAGAAAGTGCCTATGTCGACGGAAGTCATCACCCAGGAAGAAATGAAAGAAAAAGGGGCTTATAATGTCCGCGATGCGTTAAAGCTCGTAAACGGGCTTGACGTGCAGGAAGCCGCCATGGTCGGCAACAATGTTTCCCTGCGCGGCATGGGTACGAATGCCACCCTGATCCTTGTGGATGGGCGGCGCCTGGCAAGTGAGGATTCAGGGCAAACCATGAATGTCTATGAGCTGAACCGCATGAACATCCACTCCGTTGACCGCATTGAGATTGTCCGCGGCTCTGGCTCCGCTCTTTATGGGAGTGACGCCATGGGCGGCGTCATCAACATCATCACGAAGAAAAACCAGAAAGCCGGCGGTTATGTCGGAACGGACTTGGGCGGCCGGGAACAATCCGTTTATGGCGGCGTTTCCACGGGCAACGTGGGTAAGTTCAATATGAATGTGGACTTTAACGTGCGCGATGTACGCAAAATCGATACGGACGGCAGCACCAACATGTATGGTCCGCGCCGGTATCTCAATTTCAACAGCACCTATCGTTTTGACGACCATTCCGGGATTGAAGCAGGGGTTTCCTTCCTGAAGGAACAGTATCGCACCTTTACGTCGGGGACGCCTGATTCGACGACTTGGTACGACAATAACCGTCAGGACTATCATGTGAAATACTTTGGCTTTGATGATAAAAACGACTATGAATTCCAGGTCTACTATGACCGGCTGGGTAAGGAATCCCGCACGTCGCGGGGCGGCAATTGGACGGGCTTTGACCATGCCAAGTATGAAACGACCGTGACGGAAGCAAAGAACACCTATCGTCCCAATGAGGACCATGCCATCACCTTTGGCGGCGAATACCGCCATCAGAAAGTTGGGGGAACGCGTCTTGGCACCATTGAAGGTCACAACCGGGTAGAAAACTATTTGGGGCTTTCCAGTATCTACTCCGAACAGAGCATGGATTCCTATGCCGCCTACCTCCAGGATGAATGGCAGCTGACGGAGAAGCTCTTCTTCGTTCCTTCCGTACGCTGGGATCATTTCGACAGCTTCGGCGCCCAACTTTCCCCGCGGGCCGGCCTAACTTATGAATTTAGTGATGCGGCACGGGTCAAACTGAACTATGGTCTCGGCTACCGCGCACCGACCATCTTCGAACTTTATTCCCGCATGGAACACAATTTCGGCCGCTTCTCCTATCAGGTCTGGGGGAATGATGCACTGGAACCGGAAAAATCCCGCACCTTTGATATTGGCATCGAAGCGGAAAAAGGCAAGAGCAGCGGGAAACTCTCTTACTTCCACAACAAGATTGATAACCTCATCGATACCCAGCTCATCGGGCGCTTTGGGTCGACCACGCGCTACCAATACGTCAACGTGAACAAGGTGGAAATGAATGGAATTGAAGGCGAATACAATTACCGTTTTGATGATCACTGGAGCGCCAGAGCAACCTATACCTACCTCGATGCGAAAAACAGTGAAACCAATACCCGCCTGACGGGCCGGGCCCGCAACAATGGCATTGTCGAACTGACCTATCTGTCGGGTAAGGAAAAACCCTGGAGTGCCACCCTCTACAATACGTGGTATCGGGATTATCTAAGCGGTGAAGGAAAGAACTATACCTACAGTACAACAAACTTTGTCGTTACCAAGGATCTTAATCGGAACACGCACCTTTATGCAGGTGTGGACAACATCTTTGACAAGCAGTTCCCTGATACGGATGCTTATTCCATCAATGGACGCACGTGGCGGGCCGGCGTGGAATTCACCTTCTAACAAGACCAAAGGACTGGGACTTTTCCCGGTCCTTTTCCTGTTTCTCATCGCGGTGAATGTTGACGAGCGTTGAATGACTATGCTATACTAGCCTAAGTTAGTTACAACTAATTTAAAATCAAGGTAGAATTTGATAATTATAGAGCTAATTCATTTTATAGTTAGGAGAAACTAATTAATGAAACGAATCATAACCCTCATTTGCTGCCTCTGTACCTTTCTTTTTGCTGGCTGCTCCTTAAAGGAATCCGTTTCCGAATCCTCAAGCGGAAGAGCCCCCTTCGTCCTTTCCTATCCGGAAAGCCTGCAGAAACAAGGCTTTCCAGATGCCTTGTGCCTTGAAAAGAGGCCCAAACGGGTTGTGACGCTGACCAATTCTCCTGTCCTTGCCCTTTATGAACTGGGCGTAAACCAAGTTGGTGTCCCTGATACAAAGATCCTGGCTTGGCCCCAGGCAATCAAGGAAAAGGCCACGCTTTTCCAAACCGGTATGCGTTCCCAGATTGACCTAGAGTCTGTCATCGCCCTTTCACCAGATCTTGTCATTGTTGGCGTCCATGCTAAAGATACGTATGGAAAGCAGCTCGAAGCAGAAAAGATCCCTGTCTATTATGTCGATGCCGGGCCGACCGTCACCTATGAAGATGTGAAGGCCATGACCCTTATCCTGGCCAATGCTTTTGACGATGGTTCAGGCAAGAAGGACGCCATCCGGAATCGCTTTGAAAAAGCAGAAGAAATGATGAAGGAAGCCCGCAGTCGCTATGACGGGAAAAAGGTCCTCATCCTCCAAGGGGCACCGCCTCGCTTTTACGTGCAGAACGAAGCCGGCACGGTGGGCTCCATGTTCTCCCTATTGGGCTTTAAGAATGTCGTCGGTAAGGGCGCCGGTCCCATGGTTCCGCTGAAGGAAGAAGAAGCCTTGAGCTATGATCCTGATCTCATTGTATTTGTGAGCGCCATGGGCGGCGGAGACGAGACAAAAGTCCTCATGGAAAAAGAATTTGCGGCCCGACCCTTTTATTGGAACGAATTCCGTGCTGTCAAAAACGGTCAGCTGGTCTATTTACCACGCCGCTTTGCTGTTTCTGGCGGCCTTGAAGAAGTGGAACAGATCAAAGACCTTGTGAGCCTGCTGGATGCAGTTCCGGGAGCGGGCAAATGAAGAAACGGACTGGTTTCGTATTTTTGGCGCTTCTCATCACACTTGGCATTCTTGCCGTTCTTGCCTTGGGAATTGGCAGCACCTATATTCCGCCTGGACAAATCCTCGAAGGCTTCTTTAAAGAAAATCGCATGGCCCGCGTCATTGTTGTTGGGCTTCGCCTGCCTCGTGTCCTTCTGGCCATCATGATTGGCATGGCCCTCTCCCTTGCTGGGGCCCTGCTTCAGGCTGTTATGAGAAACCCTTTGGCCGATCCAGGCATCATCGGGGTCTCTGCAGGGGCAGCAGCGGCTGCAACGTCGGTCATGCTCCTTTTCCCCCGTTGGCTTTCTCTTGTGCCGCTTGTAGCTTTTGTGGGCGCCCTTTTTGCCTGCGTCTTGATCTACCTTATGGCCTGGCGCCGCGGCATCGACCCAGTGCGCATTGTTCTTTCCGGCGTTGCCGTGAATACCGTTCTTGGTGCCTATACGTCTTTTCTGCAGCTCCTGAATTCCGATAATCTTGCAAACGTTCTGGGTTTTTTGAATGGGAGCCTTTCGGGACGCAGTTGGGGGCACGTGGAAACGGTGGCCATTTACGTGAGCATTGGCACCGTCCTTGCCTTTTTTGCCATACGCGGGGCTAACCTCCTGCAGCTTGGTGATGACGTGGCGCGAAGCCTTGGCGTCGATGTGAACAAGACCCGCATCCTGCTTTCCGCCTTAGGCGCCTTTTTGGCGGCGGCTACGGTTGCTGTCGCCGGTATGATTGGTTTTGTTGGCCTTGTCGTGCCTCATATGGCCCGCATGCTTGTCGGCCCGAACTATAAGGACCTTGTGCCAGTGGCGGCCGTCATGGGAAGCGTGACCTTGCTTTTGGCTGACACGGTGGGGCGCATGCTCGTGCCGGGCATGGAGATCCCTGTCGGGGTCATCATGGCCATGACAGGGGGACCCTTTTTCCTATACATGCTTCGGAGGAAACGTTTCTAATGTTTGCTATCAGTGGAACCAAACTTGATATTGGGTATGAAGAGCGCCTTATTCTCAAGGACTTTGACATGACCGTAAGGAAGGGGGAAATCACAACTTTCGTTGGTCCTAATGGATCAGGCAAATCCACCCTTTTAAAGACCTTGACTCGCCTCATTTCTCCCCAAAAGGGCCGCATCACCTGCTGCGGCAAGAATCTTGATGAGATTCCAAACAGCGAATTTGCCCAGATGGTGGGCGTCCTGCCCCAGCACCATATCGCACCGCCAGGCTTTGTCGTAAAGGATCTCGTGAGTTTTGGCCGCGTGCCTTATCAGGCGTGGCACCAAACGATTACGGAAGAAGACGAGAAGGCCATCTGCCGCGCTATGGAAGCAACGGGCGTTTGGGACCTTCGGGATAAACCTCTTGTGAGCTGCTCCGGTGGGGAAGCCCAGCGCGTCTGGATTGCCATGGTCCTTGCCCAGGAACCGGATCTGCTTTTTTTGGATGAACCAACGACTTTCCTTGATATTTCCTACCAGCTTGAAATCCTGCGCCTTGTAAAGGAACTTAACAGGACCCTTGGCATGGGCGTCGTCATGGTTCTTCACGACCTGTCTCAGGCCATGAATGTCAGCGATCGCATCGTCGTGCTGAAGGATAGGAAAAAATACGCGGAAGGACCGCCCCAAAAAGTCATTACGGAAAAAATGATGAAGGACGTCTATGAAGTGGATTGCCGCCTTGTTCCCATCAAAGGAAAAGCCTGTCCCGTCCTCGTCTACGAAGATCTGCTGTAAGGAGTCTATCGTGATTGTCTATTTTATTCGCTCTCTTACGGCATATAAGGGCTGGTTTTTCTTCCTTGTCATTATTTCCGCTTTGGGCGGTCTTTTGGAACTTGTCTTTCCTCTGGGGGTTCGGGACCTTCTTGAAGAAGGGGTGTTCCTGCAAAGCTGGCCTGTTCTTTTTCGAAAGATTGGCTTTCTTGCCCTTGTGGAAGGGGCGGTCTTTCTCTTTTCCCTCCTTGGTTCCTATTATGGGGGAAAGCTCAGCGCCCGTGTGGAAAATGACCTGCGTATGACCCTCTTCCGACATCTGACGCACTTATCTTTTGCCTTTTTTGATTACAGCCGGACGGGAAAACTTATGGCAACCCTCATGGGAGACATCAGTGAAGCCGGTGACCTTGTAAGCCGCATTCCCGGCGATTTTGCCGTGAGCCTTGTGACGGCCGTAGGGACGATCATCCTTCTCTTATATCTCAATCGCCCCTTGGGCCTTGTCGTCATTGTCCTCATGGCCTTTAAGGTCGTCCATACCATCGTCATTAGCGGAAAGCTCCGGAACCAATATGGACGGAACCGAAGGGAATTTGGACACCTGTCCGCCTTGGGCGAAGAAAACCTGAGCGGTATCCGCATGATCCGCGCTTACAGTGCTGAGCATCATATCATCGAGGCTTTCCAAAAGGTGGCCGATGCCTACCTAAGGGCCCGGGAACAAACCTTTTTTCTTGGTGCTTATTTTGGTTCCAGCATCAGCCTCTTTACGCACCTCATCCAGTTTGCCATCCTCCTCATGGGCGTTTTTGAAATCCGCCGTGGTGCTATGACCATTGCCGACCTTGTGGCTTATTTCCTTTATGTGGGCGTGTTTATCAAGCCTGCCATGAAGCTCGTCTTTTTTGTTGAAGCGTATCAAAAGAGCATGGCTGGCTTCCGCCGCTTTTATGAGCTCATCAGGGTGGAAGAAGAAAGCGGCAAGAATCTCCCGCCCCTTGAAGCCCCGCATGGCACCATCGAGTTCCGCCATGTTTCCTTCCACTATAAAGGACTGCCCGATGTACTCCATGACTTGTCCTTTACGATCCGGAAAGGGGAGACCATCGCTTTTGTCGGTGAAACGGGCAGCGGAAAAACGACCCTCTTAAGTCTTCTCCTGCGCTTTTATGACCCTACCAAAGGGCATATCTATCTTGACGGCAAGGATGTGGCGGATTATTCCCGTGACAGCATTCGCAAGGCCATAGCCTTTGTCTCCCAGGATGTCTTCCTTTTTTCCGGAACCATTGCGGAAAATATTGCCTATGGGAACCTTTTTGCTGGTATGGAGGCCGTTCAAAAAGCGGCCGAAAGGGCCCATGCCGCATCCTTTATTGGGCGCTTTCCCCAAAGCTATGACACGGCTGTGGGGCAGCGGGGCGTCCGCCTTTCCGGCGGGCAGCGGCAGCGCATTGCCCTTGCCCGGGCGTTTCTTCGCGCGTCGCCCATCCTCATTCTTGACGAAGCAACGAGCGCTCTTGACAACGTGACAGAAGCCCAGGTCCAACGGGCCATGGAGAGTCTTCAGCGCGGGCGTACCACCCTCATTGTGGCTCATCGCCTGAGCACGATCCGCCATGCAGACCGGATCTTTGTCATGAAACGCGGGCGCATTGCGGAAGAAGGTACACTGGAGAACCTAATCGAGAAAAAAGGACTTTTTTGGAAACTTTGGACAAAGGAACAGAACCAGCCGCAGCCAAAGCGGCGGAACCGTTCCCGTCAGCATCTTGGAAAGAAGGGATGAAACGATGCAGCCATTTGCATCCGGTTTAAGTTATTTTGTTCGCGGAGGCTGGGTCATGTACCCGCTCCTTGTCTGTTCCATTGCAGCCGTAACCGTTGGCATCAACCGCTATCTGTTCTTTAAGAAAAAAGACAGCGGAAAGGTTTTTACGGAAAAATTTTGTACCCTCGTTGAAAATAACGACTGGGAAGGGGCCAAGAAGCTTGCCGATAGTACGGAAGGAGAAATCGCAAAACTTGCTACCATCGTCATGGATAAGCATGAAAATTACGAGTACCTGGAAAACTTCATTTCTTACCGGGCAGAACGTGCCATGGATAAATTTGAGAAGAACTTGGCTTTGCTCAATATCATCATCACTTTGGCCCCTGTCCTAGGCCTTTTGGGAACGGTCACGGGCATGATGGGGTCCTTTTCCAAACTTGTTGAACGCGGTCAAGATCCCATGGCCGTAACGGCAGGTCTTGCTGAGGCCCTCATTACGACGGTCTTTGGCCTTGTCATTTCCATCATTGCTGTCTGCATTCTCGGTTATTTCGAACGGCGCATGAAGAGCATTACGCTGAGCATCGAAGAAATGAGCAACACCCTTTTGGAGGCTGTACGCAAGAAATGTGAATGTCCCTGCGTGCTGCGAAAAGAGGAGAGGTCCCTATGATCCGTCTGAAAAAAAGAAAGAACCTTTCTGTGGGCATCATGATCAGCCCCATGATTGATATGAGTTTTCTCCTCCTCGTCTTTTTTATCGTCAGTACTATGAACATGAACGAAGTGAAGACCCTCCCTGTGAAGCTGCCCCAAGCTTCCCAGGTCGAAGTCGATACAAAGAGCCTTTACCATGTGACGGTCCTGCCCGATGGCAGACTTTTCCTTGAAGATAAGCCCCTTACGAAGGAAGCCTTTCTCCTGTGGGGGCGCAAGGCCGTAATCAAGGACCGCAATGTGTCCGTTGTGGTCTACGGGGACGGAAAAACGAATTACCAAAAGATCCTTGATGTGCTCGACCTCTTGAAAGAAGCGGGCATTACCCGTGTTGGCATGGCGGCAGAAAGGAGATAAGCATGGTGCTTTATGCAAAGGACCGAAGCCTCATGGCGTCAATCCTGATTCACCTTTTTTGTTTTGGCATTTTTAGCGTCCTTTCCTATCAAGGCCTCATGACTCATGTAAAAGGAAAAGGTCCCATCTACATGGTAGGCCTAAGCGGTGGGAGAAAGGGCGGGGCGCCTCCAGCGGCTGCCCCTTTTCGCACGAAGAACCTTCCGCCCCTGCCGGCAAGAAGTGATGACATGGTAACAGAAAAAAGTACCGCCCTTCCTTCTGCAAAGATCCTGCAGCCGTCCATTTCCAAGGATGCTTCTGCTTCTTTTGATGTATCCAATGACAGAGCGGAAAGCGGCGAAGGTTCGGAGAAGGGTTCCGGTGCAGGAACGGGTATGGAAGAAGGCACGGGTGACGGCGCAGGCGAAGCGGGCGGTTCTGGTTCCGGTGGACCTTCCTTTGATACGGACGCCATCCAGCCCGATGTATCACCGACGCTTCTTTCCGGAAGCGCCCCCAACTATCCCGAGGCCATGCGCAGCTGCGGCATCGAAGGACGCGTCACTGTCCAGATGGTGGTCGGAAAAGATGGCGCTGTCGAAGCGGCATCGGTCATCCAAAGTTCCGGCTATGGCGTTATGGATAAGGCGGCCCTGTCGGCAGCCTACACTTATGCCTTTGCCCCGGCTTATAAGGAAGGCTATGCCGTCCGCTGTTATGCCTCGAAGACCTTTGTCTTTGCCCTACACTAAGGAGAACCCTATGAAAAGAAAATGGATGATGGTCCTTGGCTTTCTGCCGCTCCTTATGGGGATTCCCCCAAGTCACCACCTCGACGCTGCGCCTGGTCTTTACCTTTCCAAGGCGGGCATGGCCCTGCCGGCTGGCACGGTGGCCCAGGAAGCTGCCCAAAGCGGGATCATATTTTTTGGCGAAGAACATACAAATGCCCTTTCCCACAAACGGGAATTTGAACTTTTGACGGAACTTTACCGCCTTGTTCCGGATCGCTTGGTCCTATCGTTGGAAATGTTTGAAAAGGACGTGCAGGCGTCTCTTGATGCCTACCTTGCCGGTCGTATGACGGAAATGGAGTTCCTGAAAGTCAGCCGGCCGTGGCCCAACTATGAGCGGGATTACAGGCATCTTGTGGAATTTGCCAAAAAGAAGGGGCTTCCCGTCCTTGCGGCCAATGTGCCGCGCCGCGTCGCTTCCCATGTGGTCCAACATGGCAGTGCAACCGGCCTGGTTCTGGAAGACGCCCAGTACCTGCCCAAAGACCTTGAACCGTTAACGGGGGAATACCGGGAAAAGTTCCGCCGTGTTATGAAGCAAAACGCGGGCGTTATGCCCCTTGGCACGACAAGAAAGGAGGCTTTTTACAAAGCCCAGTGCATCAAGGATGCCGTGATGGCCGAAGCGCTCATGACTTACCTTGACGCCTATCCTGATGCTGTTATGTTCCATGTGACAGGCTCCTTCCATATGGAAGACGGCCTAGGAACGGCAGCCTATGTCAGGAAGCACCGGCCCGGGGTGCGTCTTTACCTTGTGTCGCCGCAGCACGAAGGGCAGCCCAAGGATAAAACAAGCACACTTCATGAAGTGTATTATGATTTGAAATGATACATACTTGAGGAGAAAGGATTTTTGAATTATAGATATGGGAAAAAACAAACAGAACCAGGTTTATGCAGGCGTTCTCCTGGCCCTTTTCATGGGCATTACAACGAATGCCTTTGCAGGCGGGGAGCCCCTTTCCACGTACGACCTTGGGGAAACGGTCGTTACAGCGACAAAAACTAAGCTTGAGTGCCCATGACGACATCGGTCATCAAGGAAGAAGACATCAAAAAGGGCGGTGCTTACAATGTGCGTGACGTGCTAAAGCCCCTTACCAGGCTCAATGTCATGGAAGCGGGCATGACCGGAAACCAGGTCTCCATTCGCGGCATGGGAACCTCGTCCACCCTCATCCTTATTGACGGCAGACGCCTTGCCGGAGAGGATTCGGGAAGTACCATGAATGTGTATGAGCTCAATCGCATGAGCCTTGATGAGGTGGAGTGCATCGAAGTCATGCGCGGCGCTGGATCCGGCCTTTACGGCAGCAATGCTATGGGCGGCGTCATCAATATCATCATCAAAAAGAACAAAAAAGCCGGCGGTTATGTCGGCACTTGGTTGGGCGGTCGGGAACAAGCTTTGTACGGCGGTGTGTTGACGGGCAAGGTGGGGAAATTGAACCTTGACGTCAATTACAATCTTACAGAAGTAAGAAAATCGGACCGGGACGGCGACTCCAACATGTATGGACCGCGGCGCTATGTCGATTTCAAGGGCCGCTGCCAGTTTGATGAAACGCGGGGCCTTTCTTTTGGGGCGTCCTATATGAAGGAACAGTATGGGAGCTTTTCCGAAGGTGATCCTACGGCGATGAGCGCGTCCGCCCGCGATGATATGACGGAATGGTATGATAACAATCGCCAAAGTTATTTCGTCAAATACGACGGCTATCACAGCAAAAATGATTATGAGTTCCAGAACGACTACAACCGCTTGGGCAAGGAATCCCGAAAAAAGACGCCCGGCGTCTGGCGGGACTTTGACCACAGCAAGTACGAAACATACGTTGTTGAAGCAAAGAATACCTATCATGTCGATGAGCATCATACCGTGACCTATGGCGGTGAGTACCGCAAACAAAAGGCCGGCGGCACGCGCCTTGGCACAGGTGCCGGGAAGCGGACAGAAGAAACCTATCTAGGCATGACCAAGCCATATGGCTCGGCCGATGTGAAAAGCTATGCCTTCTACGTACAGGACGAATGGAACCTGACGGATATACTGTTCTTTGTCCCGTCCCTTCGCTATGACCATCACGACAGCTTTGGCGGGGAACTTTCTCCGCGGACGGGCCTTACCTATGCCATGAGCAAAAACAGCCGGATCAAGACAAACTATGGCGCCGGCTACCGGTCTCCGTCCATCTTTGAGCTGTACTCCCATATGGACCGCAACATGGGCCGCATGCAGGTCCAGGTTTGGGGCAATGAACATCTTGACCCGGAAAAACCAGGACCTTCGATATCGGGTTTGAGGCAGAAAAAGATAAGGCGGGGGCGAAGGTCACCTATTTCCACAACAAGATCGATGACCTTATCTCCTCGCAGTACCAGGGCCGCTTCGGACGGACTGTCCGCTACCAGTACATCAATATTGACAAGGACGCCATGAAGGGATTTGAAAGTGAAGTGACCTACCGCTTCGATGATCATTGGCATGCCAAGCTTTCCATGACCTATCTGGATGCTAAAAATGAGCTCACCCAAGCGCCTTACAGGCAATGCCCGCATGAACGGTCTCGCCGAACTTTTCTATACGACGGGCAAGGATAATCCTTGGACCATGACACGTTATAACCAGTGGTACAGGATTATCTCAACGGCGATGGGAAAAATTACACCTACAGCACGACGAACTTCGTCGTCACCAAGGACCTTGGCAAGAACACCCACCTTTATGCCGGTGTGGACAACATTTTTGATAAACACTTCTCCAATGATGACAACTTCTCCATCTGCGGCCGTATCTGGAGAGCGGGCGTAGAATTGACCTTCTGATGAAAAGGAGTTTTACCATGAACTATCTTGTACTTTATTCCTCCCGCACAGGAAATACGCGCATGGTGGCCCGAGCCATCCAAAAGGCCCTGCCGGAAGGCACGCCCTGCGTTGATATCAAGGACCTCAAGGAAAGCCTGCCCGAGGGCACCACTTCCTATGACTGTGTCTTCATGGGCTACTGGGTCGATAAGGGAACCGCCGATGAAGCAAGCCGCACTATCCTAAAAAGCCTTGACAATCCCTATATTGCCCTTTTTGCAACCTTGGGCGCCGACCCTAAGAGCCCCCATGCTATGAAAAGTTTGGAACAGGGTGCCGCCTGTCTGCCGGATGGGAAAAAACCCCTAGGCGCATTCATCTGTCAGGGCAAAGTAGATCCCAAGCTTATTGAAGCGATGTACCGCATGTTCCCCAGTGACAATATCCATGGGAAGAATCCCAAAAATGAAGCCCGTCACAAGGCCGCCTCCACCCATCCTGATGAAAAGGATTTGAGCGATGCCGCTCATTTTGCCCATGAAATCCAGCTCATGGTGGAAGAGGGACGGAAATGACGGTCAAAGATCTAGCTGCTTATATAGCAGCCCTGCCGGAAGAGGAACGGATCCTGCAGTTTGGTAAAAAGGCGGCAGATCCCTTGCAAGGGGCTTTCCGCCATAAGCGTGTTGTCCACGCCGGCCTCAAGGGGCGCATGATTCCGCCCGATAAGGCTCAGGCGCGTTGGAATGCCCTCATGGAGCGTCCCGTAGAAGGAAATCCGCTGCAAATGGCCTATCTTCACATCCCCTTCTGCAAGACCAAATGCCTGTACTGCGGCTTCTTTCAAAACGGGACGGATATGTCCGTCGAGGATCGTTATGTGGACCATCTCCTTATGGAACTTGCTCAGGATGCCGATAAACCGAGGCTTCAAAGTGCGCCCATCCAGTCCGTCTTCATTGGCGGCGGCACACCGACAAGTCTATCTCCCTCCAACATCCGGCGTTTATTGCGCGCTATCCGTAAGACCCTGCCCCTTGCCAACGACTATGAACTTACCCTCGAAGGGCGCGTCCATGACCTTGTGGAAGAAAAAATGGATGTCTGGATGGAAGAAGGCGTCAACCGCATCTCCCTGGGTGTCCAGTCCTTTGACACGAAGGTTCGTCAGCAAGTGGGCCGCATCGATACGGGAGAAGAAGTCATGAAGCGGCTCCAGAAGCTCAGCGCCTACAATCAGTGCGCCGTCATCATTGACCTCATGTATGGCCTGCCAGACCAGACCCTTGACGTGTGGCAGGAAGACCTGCACCATCTTGTGGAAAGCGGTGTCGATGGGGCGGACCTCTACCAGCTTGACGTCTTTGAAAATAGCGACCTTCATAAGCGCATCGAAGAAGGTCGCCTTTCGCCGGCGGCCACAACCCTCATGCAGACGGAGATGTTCCGTATAGGAAGACGCTATATGGCCCAATGGGGCTGCAAGCGGATCAGCCACTGCCACTGGGCTAAAAACAATCGGGAACGGAGCCTGTACAATACCTTTGCCCGCAGCGGAACCCATCTGTTTCCTTTTGGCTGCGGCGCCGGCGGTCATGTGGACGGCGTATCGACCATGCTTCACCGCGTATTGGGGCCCTATGAAGGTATGGTGGCAAGGGGAGTGAAACCTTTTATGTTCCTTTCTGAAGTTTCCCCTTTTGCGGCCTATGAAGCCCGCGTCCAAGGAGAGATGAATCAGTGCCATCTAAATCTCGATGCCCTCATGGCGCTTGATCCGCGTCTTGTGAGCCTCTCCCACTTGGGAGACCTGTGGGAAGAATACGGATTATGGCACTTTAATGGAATCCAATATGACCTGACGGAAGCAGGCGAATTTTGGGTTGTGAATATGACCCAAACCCTCCTGGAATGTATCCAGTGGCTTCTGGGAGGAGAAAAAATCATGAACCATGCGCCGGTTGCGGCACAGGGATAATGCATCAAAAAGGACGGGGAATGCCTTTCTTCCCGTCCTTTTTCTGTGTCTTAGGGGAAAGCCCCATAGGGAAAGAAAAATGTGAAATTTTTGTGAAAAATTTCAATCTGTTTCATCCTTATGATTTCTTGATAAAAACAATGACTGTCTTCATAGAACATTTATTAATAAAGAATTTTCAAGAAAATAGTCTTATTTTTTGTACTCTATCAAGTGAGGTCCCCATTATATGGGAAAGGGTCCGTTTCATCCCAAATCAGAAAAAATTCCGCCAATAAGAATTGGTATTTATCAAAAATTTCCACTTAATAATGATTATAAATGTAACCTGTGATGGAACGGATTATCTTGGCAGCGTCTAGATGAGCCTTATTGTCATAAGGATATTTCATCATGTATAATACGACTATATTGCTTGTTTTTAATGGAAATGAGCGGGAAATATTGGCAACAAACAGCAATTGATTAGGTTATTTACCCTCATTGTGGGGGAGAAAGCGAGGAAAACGGCATCATGGCTTCACAAAACCACATATGGTCACCTTATGGCGTCAGTATCAATCAGGATCCCTTCTATGATGATGGAAACAGTCCGGAGGAATCCTTCCAAAACTTGATGACCCAATTCAGTCAGCATCTTGATGGAAAACGGGTCTATATTTTGGAAAAGATTGGTCCTGACAGTTTTATTATGACCTATGAATGGAAGGTTTCCGCTGTTTCAGAGCGGGAAATGCATCAAGTCTTCACGGCCTCCCAGATTGAAGCCCGTTTTCCCCATATTTGGACACAAGAGGTCGTAGAGACGGAAAAGGCCTATGCGGCCCCTTTGAAGCGTCATGGCAACATCATTGGCATCATCGGGTTTGATAAGGACCCGGATAAGCCGCACCATGACAGTTCACAATCGGTTCGGCTGCTTGGTTTTTTTGTCTCGACCCTTCTTTACAATTGGAAGCTCATTGAACGGCTCCAGGTTCTCGGTTATACAGATCCCTTGACCGGGGTAGGCAATTTCAATCGGCTTCTTTCCGCCCTCGACCATTTATCGGATGAAACAAGCTTGGGTGTCATTTTTGCTGATGTTTCGGGGCTTAAGAAGATCAATGATAATTATGGCCATGAGGCGGGCAATGACCTTTTGACCCGGGTTACGGGGACCTTGATCCAGGTCTTTGATAAAAAGCAGGTGTTTCGCGTTGGTGGGGATGAATTCATCATTCTCGATGATGGCATCAAGGAAGCGTCCTTTCTGGAAAAGGTCAGGGAAATCCGTATGCTCATGGCGTCCCGGAGCATCAATCTTGCCGTGGGCGTTGTATGGGTTCCGCAGTTTTCGATGGATTTTTCCGTCTTGAAAGAAAAAGCCGACCGCCGTATGTACGAGGAGAAAAGGGCATTCTATGAAAAAATGGGACAGGAGGCCCCCGTATACCATCAAAACAGCGCGGAGGAACTGTCCCTTCGCATCAACTGCGATACCGTGCCTTCGCCATTTTTTGTCTTCGCCGTGGAACGTGATAGCGTGGGGGCAATTAAAAACATTCGCATCAAGGTCGTGAACCAGGCCTTTGCCGACCTTTTTAACATGCGTCCTGAACGCTGGACCAATCGTTCCATCATGCCGCTGCTCAAGGCTCCGGATCAGCCCCTGTGGGCGTATATCCATAAAATGGCCAATGAAAAGGAAAATGTAACCTTTCGCATCAAGAGCCAGTTTCTCCAGGAAGAGATGTTGATTTCCATGAAGATGACGTCTCCTTATTATGGGACCCTCGTCATGATGCCCCTCGGCCAGAAATAGTAAGTGCCGTGTCTTTGAAGAAGAAGGTGTTCCTATGAATGTTCAAGCATACGACATTGCCAAATTAAAGGAAGCGCAGGGAAATCGTCTGGACAGTACCAGTGATTTCTGGATGCAGGCCGAACAGCTCCAAAAGGAACTTCTCCAGCAGGGGAAGAAGGCCTGCTACATTTTCCTTGATCTTGAAAATTTTCGATTCATCAATATGCAGGGGGATATCAGTGAAGGGGCCCATTTGCTCACGGAAGTGTCTGCCCTGATCCATCAGACCTTTCCCGATGCCCTGATTACGCGCGGTGCCTCCATACAGTTTGCGGTTGTGACCGGGGTCCCGGATGTGCGGGAGCGGCTGATCCATCTCCATAAGAAGGCGCTTTCCCTGCGCAGCAACAATCAGCTTGACTTAAAGGCAGGCATATTCATTGTTTCCAATCCCCAGATCAGCCTCATTACCGCTTCGGATTATGCCAAAGCAGCCTGTGCCCATATCAAAAAGGACTATCAGGCGGTTTACCGGGAATATGACGAAGACCTTCAAAAACATTTGGCCATTGATCACTATGTGGTGACCCATTTGGAAGAGGCCCTGAAAAACCACGATATTAAGGTTTTCTTCCAGCCCATTATCCGGACCTTGACCTGTAAGGCCTGTGCGGCAGAAGCCTTGGCTCGTTGGGATGACCCCCAGTATGGCCATTTGCTGCCCTCTATCTTCATCAAACCGCTTGAGGCTACACAGCTGATCACCAAATTGGATCTTTATGTTGCCGAAGAAGTCTGCCGTCTTTATGAGGACCTTCAGCTCCGGCCCGATGTCAATTTGCCCATTTCCATCAATTTTTCCCGCAGTGATTTCCAGAATTGTGAGATCCGCAGGGAGCTCGACCGGCTCCGAGCAGAATATCACGTGCCGGACCATGCTCTGTGCGTGGAGGTTACGGAACGTGATTTCTGTGATGATGTATCAGTCCTCAAGGACCAGATCAAGGATCTGCGGGATCATGGCTATGAAGTCTGGATGGATGATTTTGGAAGCGGTTTTTCCTCTTTGAGTCTCCTCAAGGATCTGGATGTGGATCTGGTCAAGTTTGACTTGCGCTTTCTTGTGGGCAGTGCCCATATCAACCGGGGAAACTTCATCATCGGGGCCCTCATTGCCATGGTCAAGCAGCTGGGGATGAAGACTCTTGTAGAAGGGGTTGAAACCGAAGCGCAGTTGGAGTATCTCCAAAGCGTGGGCTGTGAACGGATGCAGGGATATCTCTACAGCCGGCCCATCCCGTTTGCCCAACTGCTGGATCTTGCCATCTGGGATACGGATGAAACGGCATCCAATTGCCGGTATTACAATGCCGTAGGCTGCTGCAACATGGTGCAGGCCATGCCGGAACCGGTTTCCCATGGCAAGGACGAACGGCTGGTCCTTCCCTCCCTGCCTGCCTGCATCGTCGAATATCAGGCGGGGAAGCTGAGCCTTCTTGAAACGAACGCGGCCTTTACGGCGCGGGAAGGGCAGCTGGCATTTCGTGATTCCGCGGCTTTCAATGAATATATGGGACAGGCAGGGACTTTTTACCGTAGGAACCTTCTGCAGGCCATTAAGCAGTGTCAGGATACGCAAATGGGCATCACCATTGAGGTCCTCAGTCATAATGAAGTCTGTACCCTGCGCATTGACCCTATTGCCCAAAATGAGTCAAATGGAGCGGAAGCTTTTCTCATCATCCTGACCGGTGTCCGCACGTCGGCTTTCAAGGATCGAAAGGCGGCTGTCCAGAGCATCATGAATGGGATTTTTTCCCTTTTTGACAGCTTCTTTGCCCTTAACCTGACAACCCAGACCGTCCATCGGATCAAGGTGGGAATGAGCGTGATCGATGAAATCGAACGGCTGCCCCTGCCTTTGTTTTTGCGGGAATGGGCAAGGCGGCACGTTTTCTCGGAAGATTGGAAGCGCTTTCTGCAGTTTTATGATTTAGCCACTTTGGTCACTCGCATCAATGAATCAGGATGTGGCTATCTTTCCACTTTTTTTAGGGTCACGAGCAGTGAACAGGAAAATCGCAATGGCTGGCAGCTCCATTTGGTCTGGCTCTCAGGGGAGCCTTCTGATGTCAAGGTCTATTGCGGAACGGTCAACCTGCGCCATTTCATGGGGGTCCAGATGCCTCGTCCCATGGAACCTATTTTGGCGCGAAACAAGCTGGTCCCATCTCCCCAGCTGGATAAGATGGATGCCATTTTGCCAGAGGTCCTCTGGGAAGCCATGCTCCATTTACCGGAAATGAACGTGTACTGGAAAGATGTCAGGGGCCGCTTCCTGGGGGCCAATGATGCTTTTTTGCATTATTTCAATCTTTCTTCCCTGGATGATATCCTCGGTCAGTCGGAAGAGGAACTGGGCTGGAATGTAGAATTTGACCCCACCTACCGGGAAGAGGAAATGCTCCTTGGGCAGATTCCGGTCATTTCGGAGGAAAAGGTCCACTGCATGGCCAAAGGTATGATCCGCACGGTCATGATGAACAAGATTCCCCTCATTGAAGGCGGACGAATTGTCGGCAGTCTTTCTTGGTTCCGCGATGTGACCCGTTTCACCCAGATCCAGGCAGAACTCAAGAAAAAAAGCGTTATAGATGCCTTGACAGGCGCATTGAACTACCAAGGGTTCAAGGAAACACAGTCCCATTTTGTGGATAATTATCAAAAGTGGGACCTTGACTTCATCTTGATCTATATGGACCTGGATGATTTTAAACACTGCAATGATGCCTATGGTCATGGGTTTGGCGATATGGTCCTTCAGGAAGGGGTCAAACGTTTGCAGAAGATCTTTAACCATTATGGGGTCGTTGCCCGTGTGGGAGGCGATGAGTTCATTGCCCTCCTGCCTATTGTTGGATCCGAAGACATCCGCCGGATCAAGCAGGAAATCCAGCAGTCCCTCAAAGCGCCCCTGTCCATTGACGGTAGGTCCTATCTGGGTGGAATATCCGTGGGCATTGCCCGCTATTCGGAAACAGAGGACATGGATGCCCTGCAGGAACTTGCTGATCAGCGGATGTACGAAGATAAGAAAAAACGTAAGAAAATGAAGGATCTTACCTATGGATACCTAGTGACCACGGAAGGAAATTAACGTGAGGTTATATCGAATTGATTATCCTAAAATCCTTTGGGGGATTGTGCTCCTAAGCCTCCCTTTTGCGATGCCCCGTGCTGCCGAAGCTGAACCGACTCGAAAAGAGACGGCACGGCAAGTGGGACTGGCCCTTTCTCAGGCGGATGCCCCGACCCGTCAGGAAGCGGTGAAAAAACAGCTGGCAGCCTTTTCTGAACTGTCGCGCCTTACGGCCCGGGAAGCGGCCATGGTAAGCGTCCTTGAAAAGGAATACAAACGAGCCTATTCAGCCTATGAAAAAGCTCAGCAAGCGCTTGAAGAGACGGAAAAAAAGAAGATCTACGCGTCCCTTCAAAGCGGCGATGAAGCAGTGATGGCCCCCCTTGAAAAAGAAGCTTCGCATCGGGAAAAAATCCTTACAGATGCCAGCGTCCGTCTTGCTCTCATCAAAAGAAGGCTCGAGCCGGCAAGAAGCCAACTTGCAGCCTTGACGGCAAGAAGGGATGGGGTGCTGGATGAAATGGCAGGCCTTGTGTCGCCAAAAAAAGCGCCTTCGGGAGTTCTTCCTCCTGCATCAACTGACGCGGCAATCTTGAAAGAAGGGAAAAATTTGGCAGAAGCCCCGTCCGCCCCGACGGAAACCTTGACGGACCTATCCCGCAAACAGGCTGAATATGCCGAAGAACTGGCAGACCTTGGCTATTATGAGGAAAAACGCGCTCAGGACCTCGCCGTCCTTGAAACGCCGGAACCGGCCGTCGATCTATCCAAAAGATTCAAGATTGATGGGGAACTTCGGATTGATAACAATGATACGTCCAACCATCATGCCGTCGATCCGGAACGGAAGCGGATCCAGTTCCCTGATGACCGGCTGCGGCTGCGCGCCAGGATCTACATGGATTACAACCTGGATAATAACTGGCATGCTATCGGGATGCTTGAAAGCGAGAAGGCCCTCCATGGCGATGACAGCATGAACGGGACCATTGATCTTGATCGGTACTACCTGAAAGGGGCTGTCGGAAAAGTCATGGTCATGGCCGGTGCTTTCGGTAAGACCTTGGCAGAGGGAAATATCTATGACAGCCGGTTCAAGGGCATACAAGTCGCCTATGGCGATCATCATCCCTGGTACTACGAAGGGGCTTTCGGCAAGGTCAATGAGGCCGATGAAGTTACGGCACTTACTGCCATTTACCAAAAAGGAGAGCACAAACTCTCTTTAGGGGCCTACGGGTTCCGCATGGATGGGGGCAACAACCGGAACATCGGCATGCTTGGTTATGAGATGCCTCTTGGTGGCTGGTGGCGTGTGGGAGCCCAGTATCTTTTGGGACACGATGAAACAGAGCCCGGCGGCGGTGTCTTTTCCTTGAGCCGCGGCGAGGAAAACAGCTGGGAAAAGGGCAACCTCTATACCTATGCCAAGTATTACTACCAGCCGCGGGCAACTTACGTGGAACATACCATGAATGGGGTGGCTGATTATATGCATGGCTTCAAGGGCTATGGACTGGGTCTGTCCTACACGCTGACCCGCGACTGGGTCCTGAGCCTTGAGTACGATGATTTGGAAGACCTTCAGTACGGGACGCGCAGCCGCACCCTCTGGGCAGGCCTTTCCTACTATTTCAAGAATTACGGGAATGAGGAACCTGAAGATCAGGATAAGACGGAAGGAACGAAATGAATGTCTTTGGCGGCCTTGTCTGTCAAAGTGAAAGGAAAAAGAGGAAATAAGGATGAATGCTATTGATCTATGCAGCGATCTGACCGCCAGAAAATCAAAACTGGCTGTCGTCGGATTGGGTTATGTGGGGCTGCCGCTGGCTGTCCAATTTGCCAAACACTATGACGTCATCGGTTTTGACACCAATGAAAAAAAGGTGGCCCGCTACAAGGCGGGCGTTGACGTGACAGGGGAGGCAGGGGACGCAGCCCTTAAGGAAACGGACTGCCAGTTTACGGCCCAGGAAGAAGCGCTGAAAGATGCGCGTTTTTTTTGTCATCGCTGTCCCAACCCCACTCAATGGGGACAATACACCGGACCTGACGGCGGTCAAAGAGGCAACGGCCCTTGTGGCCCGCCATCTTTCCCGGGGCAGTATCGTCGTTTATGAATCAACTGTCTATCCCGGCGTGACAGAAGATATCTGCCGTCCTATCCTGGAGCGAGAAAGCGGATTTGCCTGCGGGCCTGATTTTAAGATTGGCTATTCACCGGAACGCATCAATCCGGGCGACCGCCAGCACCGGCTTTTCAACATTGTCAAGATTGTCTCCGGAATGGACGGGGAAACGTTGGATGCAGTGGCTGACGTCTATGGATCCATCATTGAAGCTGGAATCTATCGCGCTCCCACCATTAAGGTCGCCGAAGCCGCCAAACTGGTCGAAAATTCCCAGCGGGATATCAATATTGCCCTCGTGAATGAATTTGCCATGGTCTTTAGCCAAATGGGCATTGAGACCAAGGAAGTCATCAAGGCCATGAATACCAAATGGAATGCTCTGGGTTTTTATCCCGGTCTTGTAGGGGGACACTGCATCGGCATCGATCCCTACTATTTTGTCTACCAGGCCGAAACTTTGGGCTATCATTCCCAGGTTGTTTCCGCCGGACGCCGCATCAACAATGGCATGTCAAGTTTTGTGGTGCGCCAGGTCCTGACCCGGCTTCTGCAGGCCAAGATCGATATCTGCAGGGCCAATCTTTTCCTTTTTGGCATGACCTTCAAGGAAGACTGCCCTGATGTCCGAAATTCCCGGTCCTACGATGTTTATGAGGAATTCCGCAAGTGCGGCCTTTCTCCCAAAATGGTCGATCCCTGTGCCGATAAAGAAGAAGTCAGCCGTCTTTATGGGCTCGAACTGACGCCCTTGGAAGCTGTTCATGATGCGGACTGCATTGTTTTTTTGGTCCAGCATGAAGTCTTCCGAAAGCTGCAGATCGACGAGGCGGCAAGCTTGTTCCGCCGGCCAAAACCAGGACAGAAACAGGTCCTCATTGACGTCAAGGGCATGTTTGAACGGAAAGCTTTTGAAGAAAAAGGATTTCTTTACTGGAGTCTATAAAAGGAAGTGCCCATGAAAAGTGAAACCAAACTAAAAGTGGGACTGGGCCTTGTCTTTTGTCTTTTCCTTGGGGGCGGAATGTATGTCATCAAGGGAATGGTAAAAGACCTCAATGCCCGGGACATCACGCGGTTCATGGCTGAACCGGCTGCTTCCTACGAGGCTTCGGAAGACGCCGTCAAAAAGGCGGTTGAACGCTATCAACAGGGCATTGGACCGGCCCGTCTCCTTGCTCGTCCTGACTCTTCTTCGGTACTCCTTGTTTTTGATGGACTGCCCTCCAAGACGGATACCGAGCGGCTTCTTGCGGTTCTTCGCAGCCATCAGGTGAAGGCCTTGTTCTTTGTAGAAGGGGAAAATGCGGCCATGGACAAGGAGCTTGTGCGCAAGATCAAAGGAGAAGGTCATTTGCTGGGAAACTTTACCTTCCATGGACAGGCCCAGGCAGAGACCCTGCCGCTTGCTAAGTTTATGGCGGAAGCTGTGGCTGCCCAGACGGCCCTAACGGATCTTACCGGGTCAGCTCCGCAATATATGCGGGCCCCAAGAACGAAGGTTACGGCCGACCTTCTGGTAAGGACAGCCGCGGCTGGTCTTCCCGTATATGTAGATACACCCCTCCTGTTTTACCCCAGTCAGATGGCAACCAAAGACAACGTCAAAACATTTGCCCTTGGCGTGGGTGGGGGGAGCATCCTTGCCGTGGAAAGCGGCGTTCCCGTCGAGGGCGGACCTAAAAAGCCCAAGGTCCAAACCGGGAAAAATGGGCCCATCGAGCACCCGCCCACAGTCAAGGACCGTCCCGAAAAAGCGGCTTCGGACGGGGCCAGTTTAGCGGAAAAAGTAGAGGTCTTGATTGAGTCCCTTCAACAGCGGGGCCTTAAGATTGTTGGATTGTAGGAGAAGGATTGTGAAAGAACATTGTGATGTCCTCACGAGGGAGAAAAAAGACCGTCGATTGTTATCCCATGTGCCGGATGCATCGGGCGTGCGCAGCCATCGGGACCGCCGCAGAGGAAACGGCGGCGGACGGGGCCCTGAGGATTTTGGTGCCTATATCAGGGAAGATGCTGCGGGACGGCGCTATCTCGTGGATTATGAAGTTACCGTCCGTGTAGAAAAGGACCGTATCAAGGCACGGGCCCTTGACATCTCAACAACGGGCATGCTTCTTCATGCCGAGCTAGGCTGTGACGAATCCTTGCTGACTGAAGGAACAACGCTTTCCCTTTCTTTTGAAATAACCCCGGGAACCCTGCCTGAAGGATACGAAATGAAAATCAAGGACCTAGGGGCCACGGTTGTTAGATCGTTCCATAAAGAGAATGCGGAGGGCCTTTTTATTGGCGTGCAGTTTGCGGACACGCTTGCCGAGTTTGCCAATAAAAAACGCGGCCGCTATATGCTGGGGCTTGCTTCGTTTTTCCTTTTTGTGGTTGTCTTTGTCATCATCATGATGCGGGCTGAATCGGTCCTTTATTTCCGGTTCAACAAGACTCTTTATTTATATAGCATCATTGCCGCTACCCTGCTGTTATCACGCTACCTTTTTGGCGCGCTCTACCGGCCTATGAAGGTGGATCCCGATTTTACGCCGGGGGTCACCATCATCATTCCTTGTTTTAACGAAGAGACGTGGATCGATCGGACCATCCTTTGCGCCATCAACCAAGATTATCCTCCTGAGCAGCTGGAAGTCATCGTTGTCGATGATCATTCCACGGACCATTCCTGTGAAGTGATCCAAAAGACCATTGATTCCCTGACCGCATCAGATCAGCTTTTCCACACGGACCAGCGGATCCGCTGGATCCGTCAGCCTCAGAATATGGGCAAGAGGGAAGCCATGGCCCGCGGAGCTGAGCTTTCCACAAAGCCCCTCCTCGTCTTTGTGGATTCAGACTCCTTTCTTGACCCTTATGCCGTCAGGAATCTTGTCCAACCCTTCAAGGACGAAAAGATGGGCGGCGTTTCGGGTAGGACTGACGTGGCCAATACCTATACCAATTCCCTGACCAAGATGCAGTCTGTCCGCTATTATATTGCCTTTCGCATCATGAAAGCGGCGGAAGGCTACTTTGATGCCGTGACCTGCCTGTCAGGACCGCTTTCGTGCTATCGCAAGGATCTTGTCCTTGCCCATAAGGAGGCGTGGTTGCACCAGACGTTCCTGGGACAGAAAGCGACCTTTGGGGACGACCGGAGCATGACGAACTTTATTCTCCGCGGACATCGCACAACTTATCAGGATACGGCTATCTGTTCCACCATTGTCCCCAATACCCACCGCATGTTCCTCCGGCAGCAGATGCGCTGGAAACGGTCCTGGCTGCGGGAATCCCTGATTGCGGCTCGTTATATGTGGAAAAAGGAACCGTTTGCCGCCATTTTCTTCTATATGGGATTTTTGGTTCCCATTATTGCTCCCATCATTGTGCTCTATAATGTCTTCTATGTCCCCATCATGTACCGAATTGTCCCCTTGGGCTTTTTTGTCGGGATGTTCCTGATGGCGGCCCTGATGAGTCTTGCCCAGCTTTTTTTGCGGCGGAGTACAACCTGGATTTATGGTCTGTGGTTCTGTATCTATTACGAGCTGGTCCTGCTCTGGCAGATGCCCGTGGCTTGGTTCACCTTCTGGAAATCCAATTGGGGGACCCGTCCCACACCTGCTGACGTAGGACCCCAAAAAGGAGGGAAGATGAAGCCATGAGCCTTGGAGATCATGCCTATACGGTGCTCAAGGACCGCCGCAAGAAACGGCGTGTCCTGATCCAGTTTATTATCCTCCTTTTGGTCTTATTGGGGATCTTTTATGCCTTCTTTTTCCTTAAATCCTATACGCCCTATGCTGAGGATGAGGAAAGTTCCACTCTCAATACGGGATTCATTGCCCTTTCCTATGGCGGCGTTGACCGGACGGGGCGAACCTCGGACCTTATTGGGGAACCTCTTTTAAATGACCATTTGGCGGCCCTTCGGAAAGCCGGCTATGTCACAGTCACCAGTAAAGACGTGGCCGCCTATTATCATGAAGGAAAACGCCTTCCGCCGCGGGCTTTGTATTTGATGTTTGAGGATGGGCGCCGGGATACGGCTATTTTTGCCCAAAAGAGCTTGGAAAAATATAATTTCCATGCCACCATGTTTTCCTATGCGGAAAAACTGGAATCCAAGGATCCCAAGTTCCTTAGCAAGCGGGACATGCAGTCCCTCATGGATTCGTCCTTCTGGGATATGGGAAGTGATGGGTACCGGCTGCACTTCATCAACGTCTTTGACCGCTACCACAATTATCTGGGCGAGCTGACGCCGCTGCAGTTTTCCATGCTGCGTTCCAGCCTGGGACGCAATTACAATCATTACCTCATGGATTATCTCCGCGATAAGGATGGCTATGCAAGGGAAAGCTACCAGCATATGGTGCGGCGGATCGATTTTGATTATATGAACCTTCGCGATACGTACCAGCGAGAATTAGGATTTGTCCCGGAAGCCTACGCCCTCATGCATGCCAACACCACCCAATTTGGCAACCAGGACGATGTGAGCGCGGTCAATGAAAAGTGGATCCGCCGGCTCTTTACCATCAATTTCAATCGGGAAGGCAGTTCATTCAATGCCCATAACAGCAGCCCTTACGACCTGACCCGCCTGGAACCGGGTACAAAATGGCCTGTCAATCACCTTTTGATGCGCGTTGCCGCCGATACGAAAAGCATGGGGAAGATTCCCTTTGAAGAAGGTGACGAAAAGCGCCAAAAAGCGTGGAAACGCTATTCTGGCGCCTCGGAAATCACGGGCAATTCCCTTATCCTTACGACGGCTCCCTATGGCATTGGGCTGACCGAACTATTGGGCAGCAAAGCGTATCAAAATTTCAGCTTATCCGTTCGTCTTACGGGCAACACCTTTGGCCGTCAGCAGCTGTTCCTGCGGGCAAGTGAAGACCTTTCACGATGCCTTATCGTGGAACTAAGCGGCGGCAGGCTCATCGTCACGGAACGGCGCCATGGGAAAGATACACCGCTCCTGCAGGAAAATGTGGATGTGCTCCTTGATAGGCCCCGTCTTTCTGTTGAAGAAGCTCAGAAGGAAGCGGAAGTCAAGGACTATGAGACACTTGCCCGTTATGCCCCGACTAGACAGGCTGCTGAGCGGTATGCCCAAAAAGCAGCGGCACGAAAGGCGAAACCAGCCCGTTCTGTCAAGGAGGGGGCTGCTCCCTATGAACCGAAGCTGGAACGAAATGCCCGGGAAAGCCACAGCCTCACCCTTTCCCTTCAGGATGATCAGCTGCTCATCACCCTCGATGGGAAAGCCCTTGATCCGCTATCCGTCCTGATCCTTGATCCGGGTTGTCTATTTTTGGGGGCGGACATGGGGAAAAATGAAAGCTGGAGCCAAAAGAACCAGGCTGAAAGTGTGTATGACGCGACTTTTGAAGACCTTGTTATCCATTCCCAAACGGGCCTTGATCCCGAAAAGGAGCAGGTCCTTTATTCTCTTAAGCTGTCTGGCCTTGACCGGTTCCGGTATGAAGCCGGGCAATACTGGGAAGACATCTTGAATTGGTTCCTTCGTTATATCTAAAAGAAAGGGGAATTTACTGCCCTATGATCACTTTTCATCGACACCGCTGGGCTTTCTTTCTGGTCTTCATGGTCTTTTTGAGTCTAGTAGGTCCCACCCGGGAAGGCATGAGTGCTCACTTGTCCCTTTCGGCATGGATTCCCTATTGGAACCGGGCAGAAGGGGAAAAAGAAGCCCAGGTCCTTCAGGACCGCCTCCAGGACATTTCATATTTTGCCGCGTATTTTAATGACCGAAAGGAATTGGTTTTCCCTGAAAGGTTCCAAAAACCAGCGATTTCTGCAGACGGGGCCTATCTTACCATTGTCAATGATGTGGTTTTCCCAGATGGAACGAGCCGCTTAAAGGATACGGAACAATTAGCCAGCCTTCTTGCAACCGGAAAGAGCCGCAAAAAGCATGCTGTATCCATTCTTGATCTTGCGGAAAAGCACGGCTTTTCAGGCGTCGAAATCGACTATGAAACCCTTTGGAAAAAGGGCGATACCCGTCTTCAGGAACACTTCCTGCGTTTTCTTTCTGAACTGGAAACGCAGGCTGCACGGCGCCATCTCAAGGTCCGCGTCATCCTGGAACCGTCGGCGCCATTTGGTGCCCCTTTCCCGAAGAACATTGAATATGTCGTCATGGCCTATAACCTCCATGGTCCCCATAATGGCCCCGGCCCCAAGGCCGATCTGGCCTTTATTCGCAGAACGATGAAGAAGATGGATGCCCTCAGGGGGGAGGCCGCCCTTGCCTTTTCAATGGGTGGCGCAATCTGGAAGGACGGAAAAGAAGGCCGTTTCCTTTCTGAACAGGCGGCAGCGGCCCTTGCTGAACAATATGGAAAGGTTCCCCAGCGGGATGAAGCCAGCGCGGCCCTCCATTTTTCCTATGAAGCCGATGGACACACCATGACTGTTTGGTATGCTGACGTTACGACCCTTGAAGCCTGGAGCCAAGCGGCCCTGGAAGCTGGCTATCCCCACGTGTTCCTCTGGTCCCTCGGGGGCAGCGGCAATCTTTCACAGCTTGCTTCCCGTACAGGGGAAGGAGGGAAGGAGTAAACCGTGAAGAAACTCATCTTGCTGTACCTTTTCTGTCTGTGCGTTGGCTTTTCTTCCCTAAGCGAAGCCGGAAAGGCACTAACCATCATTCCAACAACCAAACAGGACGTCATCTTTACCTTTGGCGGTCTGCAAAACGCCCAAACCGTAGCCGATGTACTCCAGCGAATGGATGAAGAAAAGCTGCGGGGCACCTTCTTTGTGACGGAGCGTGAACTGCGGGAAAATCAAGGAACCATTCGCCTCATCAAGAACCATGGCCAGGAAATTGGCATAGGTCTGCGCCCTGGGGACGCTCCTACACGGGACGCGGTCAAAGGGCAGCTGGAGCGCATAAGGACGCGTCTTCAAAAAGAATATGGCGTGACACCGACCGTGGTGCGGCAAATGTATGGCCCTTCCTCAGCCATTGTTGAGGACGTCGCTCGTGAAATGAACCTCACCTTGGTGGGACAGACACGCAATGTGGTCCTGACCCGGCTCAAAGACGCCATGTCAACGGATGAAATCATGAACGCTGTCTTCAAAAAATGGGACTTTTCCTTGGGACGGGGACAGATTCTCTATTTCCGTCTGGATTTTCTTTCGGATCCCACCCTTATCGGCAAAGTCATGACAAGGATCCATAAGGAAAAGGTCGACGTCAATACATACCGAACCTTCCAGGACCAACCGGAAGCAAATCCCCGGAACGATTCGTCCTACGAAGTCCTTTCCGTCAGCGATGTTCTCCGCGATACGGCAAAGCGCTGGACCTATCCCGTTCCTAAGGAGCGGATTCCCGAGGCCCTCCAGCCGGGAACCATTGCTTACCCTGTGGACCAGCATAATTTTTCCAAGGTCTTTTTGTCCCACTATATCGGCGCGCCGCAAGTTGACGATAAGGACCGGATGTACGGCCTCGATCAGGATGTGATCCGCAAAGCCGATAAAAGCGGCGTCATCAAGACGGCTCCTGAAAGGACCATTTTCCTGACCTTTGATGATTGGGGGACGGACAATACCATCAATCAGCTGCTTTATGTCCTTCGCAAACATAAGGTGCCGGCCACCTTTTTCATCATTACGCGCTACATGCCGAGCAATCCGAATCTATTACGGGCCATTGCAGAGGAAGGGCATACCATTGGAAGCCATACGGACCTTCATGCCGCCATGGCCTTTCGGGATAAAAAGGGAAAAATCGTAGAATCCCAAGATCCAGCAGCCTATGCGGAAAATGTGGCTGAGGCCTATCGAAAATTGGCAGAAACCGTAGGGGATGTCAAGGTCGGCGGCCGCTATAGCCTTTCCCGTCTTTTTCGTCCGCCCACCCTTGCCATAAGCGAGAACGGAGCCAAGGCGCTTTTCAACACAGGCTATACCTATTTGGTCTCTGGCTATGAAAGTACCGAGGATTATGCCGCCCACAGCCTTTCCCAATTGGTGGGGGCCATCAAGGCAGGAATCTATACGCCTCGGCAAAGGGTCCGCAAGGGTTCCATCATCATCATGCACATGAGCGGTACAGCCCGTTTCACTCCGCAGGCGCTGGATATCGTCCTCACCCAGAATGAACTGCTGCGGGAAGACGACCCCCGAAAATTCAAGGTGGGGTACCTGACCGATTATTTGGTCCCTGGATATGATCAAATGAAATAAAAAAAGACCGTGAAAAAAAGCGAAAAGTCGCTTCTTTTCACGGTCTTTTCTGCGCTTAGGGGAAAAGATAGCTTGTCATGGAGATGCTGCCCAGGTTGCGGATGTGGTTAAAGACTTCCGGTGTTTCCCCTTTGGATGCCCCTAAAAGATACAGAAGGGGCAAAAAATGGTCCGGCGTGGGTGCCGCGTAGGAAGCAAGGGGGTGGTCCCGATAGGCGAGAACTGCTTCATCATCGCGTTCCTGGACCTTTTCCGTAATAAAGGCGTCGAATTCGTCCGCCTCTTTGGAACCGTGGGGGTTATTCCAGTCCGTCTGCATCAGGTTATGGACGATGTTTCCGCTTCCTGCGACGACAATGCCTTCCTCCCGCAGGGCGGCCAGTTTTTCTCCAAAGGCGTACTGATCATGAGGGGAAAGGGTCCCATCGACACTGAGGGGAACAACCGGAAGTGATGCATCAGGGAACATATGGACGAAAAGCGTCCATACCCCGTGGTCGATGCCCCAGTCTTCCGTCATGACGGCCCCTGTAAGATCATGGATGCGGCGGGCTGTCTGCGGGTCGCCCAAAGCTGGATAGCTGACTTCATAAAGGGCTTGGGGGAACCCGTACATATCGTAGATCTGTTCCGGTTTTTGCGCGGCGTTGACGTAGCTGCCTCGGCTGTACCAATGGGCGGAAACGACGGCAATCGCTTTGGGCCGGCCATAGTCCGTGATGATCCTTTTGCCTAGTTCAGTCAAGGTTTTTGTCATTTCATTATGATCCAAAGCCAACATGGGACTGCCGTGGCCAATAAATAATGCAGGCATTCTTTTCATAGGGGAGACCTCCTTTATCATTTCGATAAAACGCTATTTTTTGAACTTGCTCTGATTATAATCCCGCTCTATAATGAAAACAAGAACGGTTTCTTGACTGACTTAGTATGAATTGCTTGACCTTTGGGAGGAAATGCCATGGAACACGATGATTTTGGGGTCTGTCCCTTTGTGACTGCCCAGCGGCTCCTGCAGGGCAAATGGGCCATTATCCTGCTCCATCAGCTCTATGATGGAACAAAACGCTTTGGCGAGCTGGAACGAGCAACGGGCATTACCCACGCAACCCTTGCTTCTCAGTTAAAGGCCCTGGAAAAGGACGGTCTTATTACGCGTCATGTCTATGCCGAGGTCCCGCCCCGAGTGGAGTACACTCTCACGGATATGGGCCGCCGTTTTGGCCCCGTGCTTAGCAGTATCGAGACCTGGGGAAATGAATACATCGCCTATTTGAGGACGCAAAAATAGAGGAGCCGGACACCGGCGTTTTTGAAGCGAAAAGTGTTCCTTGTGGTATAATGATAACAGTATACTTTACTGTATGGGGGTTATTTTCATGGATTATAAAGAACTTGTTGAAAATGCACGGAAATGCCTTGGCAAATGCCATGGCTGCCCAATCTGCAATGGCGTTGCCTGCCGCAATACCATCCCTGGACCTGGCGCGAAGGGGGTAGGGGACACAGCCATCCGCAATTATCAGGCTTGGCAGACAGTCCGCGTCGTCATGGATACGCTGTGCGAAAAAAGGGAAACGGATACCCGTCTGTCCCTGTTTGGACATTCTTTTGCCTATCCTTTTTTTGCCGGTCCTGTTGGTGCGGTTGCCATGCACTACAGTGATAAATATAATGATGTGACCTATAACGCCCAGCTCGTCCCGGGCTGTGCTGAGTCAGGTATCCTTGCTTTTACGGGCGACGGCATGGACGCGGAAGTCATGCGCGGGGCCACGGACGCCATCAAGGACTGCCAAGGTGTGGGCATTCCGACGGTGAAACCTTGGAACATGCAGATGATCAGGGAAAAAATGGACCTTGTCAAGGCTTCGGGAGCCCTTGCGGTTGCTATGGACGTAGATGCAGCTGGCCTTCCCTTCCTTAAAAAATTTGTGCCGCCTGCTGGCAGCAAATCGGTGGAAGAAATGAAAGAAATCATCGCCCTCACGGACGTGCCTTTCATCGTCAAGGGCATCATGAGCGTCAAAGGAGCCGTCAAGGCCGCCCAAGCGGGCGCTGCGGCTATCGTCGTTTCCAACCACGGGGGACGCGTCCTGGACCAGAGCCCTGCTACGGCCGAAGTCCTGCCGGAAATCGCGGCTGCTGTGGGCGGCAAGGTCAAAATCTTTGTTGACGGCGGGATCCGTACCGGCGTTGATGTTTTCAAGGCTCTTGCCCTGGGCGCCGATGCCGTCCTTATTGCCAGACCTTTTGTCAATGCTGTTTATGGCGGCGGCAAGGAAGGCGTACGCTGCCTTGTTGATAAATTGGGGGCTGAACTCAAGGATACGATGGAAATGTGCGGGGCAGCTACGCTCCGTGAAATTACGGGCGAGATGATTCGGAGGTAACCTTCTTTGCTGAAAGGAAAACATTTTTCTCCTAATCAAGTGGTTGCCCTGACGTTTTTGGGGCTGATCCTTGCAGGCGCTTTCCTTTTGATGCTGCCCATTTCCCATAGGGATGGGATGTGGATGCCTTTTCTTGATGCCTTATTTACTGCGACTTCTGCTTCCTGTGTCACAGGTCTTGTTGTCTGTGATACAGGAAAGGTTTTTTCTCTTTTTGGTCAGTTGGTCATCATTGGTCTCATTCAATTGGGCGGACTGGGCCTGATGCTTTTTGCCACGCTTTTTTCCGTTGCCCTGGGGCGGCGCATCAATCTTCAGGACCGCATGCTGATCCAGGCCTCACTCAACCAGAATGATATGAGCGGCGTGGTCCGCATGAGCCTGCGCGTGGCCAAATATACGGCTGTTGTGGAAGGGGTCCTTGGAACGGCCCTGGCCCTGCGTTTTTATCAGCAGTTTGGCCTCAAGGGCATCTATTATGGGTATTGGCATGCCATTTCCGCCTTCTGCAATGCTGGCTTCGACCTTTTTGGCAATTATCAGAGCCTTGTGGGCTATGTCCATGATCCGGTGGTCAACGGCCTCATTGCCCTGCTCATCATTTTGGGCGGCATAGGCTTTGCCGTCATGAGTGACGTGGTTCATACCCGGCACTTTCGGAACTACCGGCTCCATACAAAGCTCGTCCTTGTTTCGACAGTGGCCCTGATCGCTCTTGGGACGCTCCTCATCCAGGTTATGGAATTTGACAATGGAAGGACCCTTGGAACCCTATCGGTCGGTGACCAATGGATGGCCAGTTTCTTCCAGTCCGTTTCTGCCCGTACGGCAGGCTTCAATACCTTTGACCTGATGCAGATGCGCACTTCAACGATCCTTGTTATGGTGCTCCTCATGGTCATTGGAGCTTCCCCGGCATCAACGGGCGGCGGCATCAAGACGACAACGGCTGCCTTGCTGATCCTTTCCGCGCATCAAGTGCTTTTTCAGAAGCCGGAGTGTGTCATTTTTGGGCGGCGCATTGACCAGGAGACTATCCATCGGGCCTTTGCCATTACCACGCTGTCCATCATCTGGATCTTTCTTGCCATCATTGGCATTACGTATCTAGAGGAGACAAGCCTTGTGGAGGCCCTATTTGAAGTGGTTTCAGCCTATGCGACGGTGGGACTTTCCAGCGGACTTAGCCAGCATCTTACGGCAGGCGGGAAGATTATCATGATCCTTTCCATGTATGCCGGACGTGTAGGCATCATGACGTTTGTCATGGCCCTTACGGCTCGCCGCAGGGAAGCCTTGATCCGGTATCCTGAAGAAAAGATCATCATTGGCTAGGAGCGTAACTATGAACAAAAAGAAACAGTTTGTTGTCTGGGGCCTGGGGCGTTTTGGCGCGTCCGTTGCGGAAACCCTGGTCGGAATGGGCCATGAGGTCCTGGGCATTGATCATGACGAAGAAGTAGTCCAAGAAATGGCCGATAAGCTGACCCATGTTGTTGTCAGTGAGGCCATTGATGAAACGGTGGTCAAGAGTCTGGGCCTGCGGAACTTTGACGCAGCCATCATTGCCATCGGGGACCTGGAACCAAGCCTTCTGTGCTGCATGATCCTTAAGGAAGCCGGTATGGCGACCATTCTTGCCAAGGCTTCCTCCGAAATCCACGGAAAGATGCTCAAAAAAATCGGCGCCACGTCCGTCATCTTCCCGGAACGGGACATGGGGCGGCGGGTTGGTCACAGTTTGGGCTTTACCAACATCCTCGACTTTGTGGAACTGTCCGACAACATTTGCCTTGTTGAACTGGATGCTCCTGTTGGGGCTGTCGGCAAGAGCTTGGTCGACCTTGATGTAAGACGTCGTTTTGGCGTCAATGTCGTAGCCGTCAAGCACCCTGATAAAAAGACGGAAATCAGCATGGATCCGCAAAAACCGCTTATTGCGAGAGACATCTTGGTGCTCATCGGCACCCAGAAAGATATTGAAAAGCTGAGGGAGGAACTATGATCAAACGTCTCACATCCCTCCAGAACGAAACGGTGAAGAAGGCCGCCAGCCTGCAGCAAAAAAAGTACCGCCTTAGGGAAGGCCTATTTCTCGTCGAAGGGGTCCGTGCTGTACGGGAAGTCCGGTCGTCTTCGTGGACCGTGACGGCTTACTTTTTTACGGATCTTCCTGAGGATTTCCAAAAAGAGGCTCAAGGGTCAGACATTCCCTATTATGAAGTGACTGGGGACATCATGAAAAAACTGACGGCAACGGAAGAGCCCCAATCGTTGGCCGCTTTGGTCCGCCTTAAGGAAAGGAGCCTTGAAACGGTCCATCCTGAAAGGGGGCTGATCCTGGTTCTTGACGAAATCCATGATCCTGGAAATGTCGGGACCATGATCCGTACCGCACGGGCCATGAATGCCCAAGGCGTCATCCTGCTTTCTGGCAGTGCCGATCTTTATAACCCCAAGGTGGTGCGTGCAGCCATGGGAAACCTCTTCCATATCCCGGTCTTTACGGGAATCACGGAAGACGCCCTTATGACCTTTGCCCAAAAGGCAGGTTGGACCTTGGTGGCAACAGCCCTAGATGGCGCCGCTGACTTGCGGGATTTCACCTATCCCCAAAAGACGCTGCTCATCATGGGCAGTGAAGCTGAAGGGGTTTCTCACAGTCTCTTGGAAAAAAGTGCCGCCCGCGTCAAGATTCCCATGCTGGGGGAAGCGGAAAGCCTTAACGTCGGCGTTGCTGCAGGCATCCTGCTCTATGAAGCCATGGTGCAGCAGGATCCGGGACGGAACTGATTTTCTCCTTTCCCAAATGATTGACGTACCCAGACCGTGAGTGTATAATATCAGCGTATATCGACAATGCAATGAGGGAGACAGTACTTCCCATTTCTGGCAGAGCGATCCGGGGAGGGTGTGAGCCTGGACAGAAGGAAATGAGAAAGAAGATCACTCCGGAGCTGGTCATCGAAATCACAGTAGAATGACCCGTCTTATGGCCGTTATCCCATACAAAGTGGCAGGATAAGCCTGTCATGAGGGTGGTACCACGGGTTAAACCTCGTCCCTTAGGGGACGGGGTCTTATTTTTTGGAGGTGGAGCAAGTGTCAAAAGAAAATGAAGGGTATGGAAGCACGCTGAACCTTCCTGCCACAGATTTCCCTATGCGCGCAGGGCTTCCCAAAAGGGAACCGGACTTTTTAACATTCTGGAAGGAGAAGGGTATCTATCAAAAGAAACTGAAGGCCCACGCAGGACATAAAAAGTTCATTCTTCACGATGGCCCTCCTTATGCCAATGGCAAGATCCATTTAGGCCATGCCCTCAATAAGATCCTCAAGGACATCATCCTGAAGTATAAATATGCCCGCGGTTTTGATACTCCCTATACACCGGGCTGGGATACGCATGGGATGCCGATTGAGCATGCCTGCCTCAAGGAAGTGGGCGTTGACCGTCATAAACTCAGCGCCCTTGAACTGCGCAGGATGTGCCATGACTATGCCTTGAAATGGATCAATATTCAGCGCGAAGGGTTCAAACGGCTTGGCGTCCAAGGCGATTGGGATCATCCTTACATCACCATGAAGCCGGCTTTTGAAGCCGAACAGATCCGCGTCTTTGGGGAAATGGCCCACAAAGGCTATATCTATAAAGGCAAGAAGACCGTTTATTGGTGTCCGCACTGCGAAACGGCCCTGGCGGAAGCTGAAATCGAATATGCAGACCAAAAGACTCCGACCATCTACGTGAAGATTCCTCTTGTAGATGCAAAGGACAAGGCACCGGAAGGCGCACAGGGCAAGAAGACATCCATGGTCATTTGGACGACGACACCGTGGACCATCCCGGCAAATGTCGCTGTTACGGTCAATCCTGATTTTGAATATGCTTGGGTTGAGTACGGGGATGAAGTCCTCATCATGGCAAGTGAACTTGTCGGGAAAGTTGCTGAGGAATGCGGCATCATCTTTGGTAAGGTCCTTGGAACAACGAAGGGCCGGGATATGGAATTCATGGAATGTGAACATCCTTTCCCGGAATATAACCATCGTAAATCCCTCGTCTGCCTGGGTGACTATGTTGACCTGGAAACTGGTACGGGCTGCGTCCATACCGCTCCTGGTCATGGTGATGTCGACTATCTGACAGGCCTTAAATATCACCTTGATATCCTTTGCCCTGTTGATGAAAAGGGCTGTTATACCGATGAAGCAGGGGAAGCCTTCAAAGGTCATTTTGTCTTTGATAGCAATGGTCTTGTCATCAAGCATCTGGCGGAAACGGGCCATCTGTTGGGCAAGAAAAGTATCCATCACCAATATGCCCACTGCTGGCGCTGCAAGAACCCCATCATCTACCGCGCGTCGGAACAGTGGTTCTGCTCTGTTGATGGGTTCCGTGAAGATGCATTGAAGGCCATTGACAATGATGTCCAGTGGATCCCGAGCTGGGGTAAAGCCCGTATCCACAATATGGTCCGTGACCGTCATGACTGGTGTATTTCCCGTCAGCGCGTCTGGGGCGTGCCTATTCCTATCTTCTACTGTGAAGACTGCGGAGAACCGCTCATCACCCCTGATACAATCAGTCATCTGGCTGCCATCTTCGAAAAGGAAGGCAGCGACGCTTGGTGGGCCCATACGGCAGAAGAACTGCTGCCGGAAGGTACGAAGTGCGCCAAATGCGGCGGTACCCACTTCCGTAAGGAATCTGACATCATGGATGTTTGGTTTGACTCCGGGTCTTCCCATCGCGCTGTCCTCAACCATTTCCCCGGTCTTACCTGGCCGGCTGACCTGTACCTTGAAGGCAGCGACCAGCATCGTGGCTGGTTCCAGTCTTCCCTTCTGACAAGCGTTGCCACGACGGGTAAGGCTCCGTACCGTGCCGTCCTGACCCACGGCTATACCCTTGATGGGGAAGGCCGCAAGATGAGCAAGTCCCTCGGCAATACCGTTGCCCCGCAGGACATCATCAAGGATTATGGTGCCGATATCGTTCGTCTCTGGGTTTCTTCCACGGACTATAAAGGCGATGTCCGCGTCTCTAAGGAAATCATCAAACACGTTTCCGAAGTGTACCGCAAGATCCGCAACACCATCCGCTACATCTTGGGCAATACGTCTGATTTCGACGCTGAAACCATGAAGGTTCCTTTTGCCGAAATGGAAGAACTTGACCAGTGGGCCCTCATGCGTCTCCAGGAACTCAAAAAAGACGTCGAGAAAGCCTATGAAAATTATGATTTCCATGTCGTCCACCATGCTATCCATGATTTCTGCACTGTCGACATGAGCTCTTTCTACCTTGATATCATCAAGGACCGCCTCTATGCCAGCAAGAAGGATGATAAGAAGCGCCGCAGTGCACAGACGGCCATGTACGAGATTCTCAGCGACCTCATCGTCATGCTCGCTCCGATTCTGAGCTTTACCATGGAAGAAGTGTACCAGTTCATGAAAAAACCGGCAGGCGCTCCGGAAAGTGTGCTTATGCTGGAATGGCCGAAACTCCATGAAGAATATCTGGACAAAGCCAAGATGGAAAAATGGGAACACTTCATTGCTATTCGCGGCGAAATCACGAAGGTCCTTGAAAATGCACGCCGGGAAAAGACCATCGGCCACTCCCTTGATGCCAAGGTCGACCTTTATGCCACGGGTGAAGCTTATGAGCTCTTGAAGCCCTTGGAAAAGGATCTGCCAACCCTGCTCATTGTTTCCCAGGCTGCTATCCATGAAGGCACAGATAGCGGGATGAAGACTGAGCGCGACGACCTGACCGTGGCTGTCGCAGCCGCTGAAGGTGAAAAATGCGAACGCTGCTGGAACTATGATCCCACCGTTGGCAAGGATCCGGACCATCCGACCTTATGCCATCGCTGCATCGAAGTCCTCAGCGACTAAGAAAAAGGCCGCAGGAACCCTTTCGGGCTTCCTGCGGCCTTTTTCGTCCTGAGGGGGGCTGGTCTTGAAAGAGGGCTTGACAGAACAGGAGAAAATGAATACTATATACGTAACGGAGGTATAGTACTATGATGCACGAAAAAACCGAAAGGGATAAAGACTGCCGGGAATACAAGGATCTCATCAAACGCCTTAACCGAATTGAGGGACAGGTGCGGGGACTCAAACGGATGCTTGAAGAAGACCGTTACTGCGTGGATATCCTGACTCAGGTCAGTGCCATCAACAGTGGGCTCAATGCGTTTAATCGCAAGCTGATGTGCGATCATATCAAATCCTGTGTGGTTAACGATATCCGTGCAGGGGATGATACCGTCGTTGATGAACTTTGTGAAACCATGCAGAAACTCATGAAATGAGCCCATGGTTCTTGGAAAGGAGCCACATAATATGGAAAGAACATTGAATGTCAAAGGAATGATGTGCGTCAACTGCCAGAAACATGTCCATGATGCGTTGCTTGCCATGGACGGCGTTTCTGCTGTCGACGTCAACTTGGAAAAGGGGACCGCGAAGGTGACGGCATCCCGCGAAATCCCCATGGATGAATTTAGATCCGTCATCAGCGAAGCCGGTTACGAACTGGCTTGATCAAGCTGACCTACAAACTGCTGCACAAGCTGTGGCAGTTTTTTCTATCTAAAGGAGAGATCATATGAAAGTCCTGCTGTTAAATGGCAGTCATCATCAAAATGGCAATACGGCACTGGCTCTTGAGGAAGCGGCAAAAGCCCTCGAGGCAGAAGGCGTCGAAACGGAGCTGTTTCAAATCGGGGCTGGGGCCATACAGGATTGCATCGACTGCGGAAAATGTACGGAAAAAGGATGTATCTTCACCGGTGATCCGGTCAATGCCTTCATTGCAAAAGCAAAGGAAGCCGACGGGTTTATCTTTGGCACGCCTGTCTACTATGCCCATCCTACGGGGCGCGTCCTGTCCTTTTTGGACCGCGTCTTTCATGCCGCAAGCGGCATCTTTCGCCTAAAGCCCGGGGCGAGCATTGCCGTGGCAAGACGGGCCGGCACGACGGCGAGCATTGATGCCATGAATAAGTATTTTACCATTGCAGAAATGCCCGTAGTCAGTTCCACGTATTGGAATGTGGGCCATGGCCTTGTTGCCGGCGATATCCTCAAAGATGCAGAAGGGCTCCAAACGATGCGCAATTTGGGTAAGAACATGGCCTATCTCCTGAAGTGCCTTGAAGCAGGCAAAAAAGCCGGCATCGAGCTGCCTGGAACAAAGCGGGAGGTCTGGACCCACTTTATTCGCTAAGGCTGTCCTGCGCTGATGGTTCGGCGGTTTTGTTTCCAAAAAATTCACTTTTTCTGGAGTCATCCTGTCAGAAGATGACTGCGTCTTCATCCCGTCAATTGGGCATTTGGAGGCGCGGCAAGCAATGAGGTCTGGAAATTGTACATTCCCTTGCATGGCAATATTTGACATGATATAATGCAGGAAGTCGTTCAATTAACGCTTCATGAAGAAAGGATGATTCAATTGAAAAAGCAATTCATGGCAGTCGTCATTGCCCTTTTGGTATGCCTTGGGTATACTGGCGCCATGGTTCCGGCAACGGCCTTTGCTGCCGAAGCAACCATTGGATATGTTGACCTTAACACGGTCTTTTCTCATCACCCTGATTTTGCCAGTGCTCGTGCTGCCCTGAATCTGGAACAGCAGAAGGCACAGCAGGAATTCCGGGAAAAAGCTCCCAGCCTTGATGACAACGGCAAACGGGCCTTGGACAACACCTTGACCGAGCGCATTGCCAAACGGGAACAGGAACTCTTCAACCCGATCCGTGAAAAGATTCTGAAGGCAGTCAGCAAAGTTGCCAAGGAACGCGGTCTTTCCACGGTCCTGACGAGCAGTGCTGTTGTTGACGGCGGCACGGACATCACCAAAGACGTCCTCAAAGCTGTTGGCGGAAAATAAAATGAGGGAAGAACCGTTGCTCTTGCAGCGGTTTTTCTTTATCCTGGAGCCAGTGATCTGGCGCTGTTTTCTTTTAGGCGCCCGCTTCATTGGCTCCATTTTATGATATAATAAAGAGAAGTATGACCAATCAGGGAAGTGATTTTTCCCTTTTCCATAGTTCATGCGCCGCATTGCGGTAATTTCATTGAGTGGAGGATATCCCTTATGAACCAAAAGGCACTTGCCTTACTCGTTACCATGATGGTATGCATGCCGAGTGCGGCCTACGCCGCTAGGGCATATGACGGCCAGCCCCTTGCCACTAAAAACGGTCCTGCCTATGAGCCGCAGACCGTCGATGATGTGGCCCGACGGGCCGCGCAAGCAGAAGCCATCCGCAAACTCCAGGATGAACCGGACCAGTTTGCGGAAGAGGCGGTTCAGGCCAAGCAGGAAAGTGAAAAAGAAAAGAAGGCCCGTCAGGAGCGGGGAGAGGACAAAGCGGCCAGTGAGTCCGATCTGCCTATCACCATTTATGGGGATCATGTCCTGTACCACTCCGATACAGGGGAATTTACAGCCAGCGGCAATGTGCGCCTCTATCAGGGCACGCAGCGGCTTTATACGACGGAAGCCCGGGGCAATGCTCTTACAGGCGATGTGTACCTGCTCCAAGGGGGCCGCATGATTGATCCCCCCAACACGACTGATTCCGATTGGGGCCATTATAATTTCAAGACCCAGACCGGGACCGTGCGCAACATGAAGGGAACGAACGGGGATGACCTCTACAAGGCGGATATTGCCCACATCTATAAAGATCATGTGGACCTAGACCAAGGGGCATCCGTAACGCGCTGCCCTGCTGTAGAGCATCCGCCATGCCTGGAAGTTAGGGCCGATCATGTGGTCATCTACCCCAATGACAAGATCATAGCCTATGGGGTCAAGGTCTACCTCAAGGGAAAGCACATCTATAGCCGCGACCGCTGGATCAACCGGCTGAACGATGGGGAAAACAAGCAGAGCTTTGTGCCCCATATCGGCTATGATGAAGATCAGGGAATCAAGCTGCGTTACAATTATTCCTATGATTTCAGTGACCATAACACGCTGGACGCGGACATCAAATACTATTCCAAGATTGGTTGGCGTCCTATGTTTACGGATACCCAGGACGAACGGAATTACTATGTCCGTTATATGGAAGGCTTTGACGAGGACGATAACAACAACTGGATCCGCAAGATGCATGATATCAAGGTGGGGTATAAGCCACACCGGATTTCCGATTCCCTGCCCCTTTCGTATTCTGCCTACGCAAGCCATGGGCTCTGGAAGGATAACCGAATCAAGAGCTGGCACACGGAATATGCCGTCTTCCTGAACCATGATCCCATTACCCTCATCCATGGCGACCGCCCCCTGACCTTGGGTCTTGGTGTGGGCCGCAAATGGATCAATGAGAGCGAACGGGATTCTACCCGTAAGACCTGGCTTTATTCGGCAACCCTGCGCAAAAATCTGGGTGCTGGGTTTGACACCTGGTTGGGTTACTATTGGGAAAAGCGGCAGGCTTCCATCTTTGACTATGGTCGTCCCGATATGGACCGGGAAGTCCAATTTGGTCTTTCCAAGACCTTTACACCTCGTGACAATGTGACGTTCATGACGCGCTATGACGAGGCAGGGCACAATGTTTATGAGTATATCTGGAGATGGAGACACGATTTCTGCTGTTTCCGCCTGACCTTTGAATATCGTGACAAACGCTATAAAGGCGGCGATGATGAATGGAGTGTACAATATGAACTTTTCCGCTGGTAATGCACGTGAACTCATTGATGGCCGTTTCCTTGAACATGAAAAGCTCGTCCACCGCGTCATGGGGAGCAAAAAGCTGATGAAGGACCTGGAAGACGCGGCAGGACTTATGAAGATGACCCTTCTTTCAGGAAACAAGATTATGTTTTGCGGCAATGGCGGTTCCGCAGCCGATGCCCAGCATTGGGCGGCTGAAATCGTAGGCCGTTTCCAAAAGGAACGGGCTGGTATGGCAGGCCTTGCCCTGACGACGGATACGTCAATCCTGACCGCTGTCGGTAATGATTACGGCTATGACCGCGTCTTTTCCCGTCAGGTCGAAGGCTTGGGACGGGAAGGGGACCTTCTGGTCGGCATCTCCACGAGCGGCAACAGCAAAAACGTGGTAGAAGCCATTTTGATGGCGAAAAACATGGGCATCCGTACCTTAGGATTTACTGCCAAAGGCGGGGGCAAGATGGCGGAACTCTGTGATATCCTTCTTGCCGTCCCTACGGAAAATACGGCCCGGGCCCAGGAAATCCATGAAATCATGGGCCATATCCTTTGTGAATTGGTGGAATGGGAATGAACAGTCAATCTGTGATTGAATTATTGACCGAAAAAATCACGCATCTGCGCATTGCCGTGATTGGTGATGTTATGCTCGATCGCTACGCCTATGGGGAGGTGCGCCGCATATCCCCGGAGGCCCCGGTTCCCGTCACGCGTGTAAAACGCCTGACTTCCGTCTTGGGCGGTGCAGGCAATGTGGCGGCAAACTTGGCAGGCCTGGGGGTCCAGGTCTATGTGGCGGGCATGACGGGTGAAGACGATCACCGCCGCGTCCTTGAGAAGAAACTGCGGGAGCTAGGGGTTGATTACAGCGGCCTCATTGCTTCCCCAAAACGCAGTACCATTACCAAGATGCGTATCATTGGCGCGCGGCAGCAGATGCTGCGTCTTGACTTCGAGGAACCGGGGGATCTCCTGCCCGATGAGGAACAGGCTCTTCTCCAGTGGCTCCGCAAGCATCTTGATGAGGGACTTGACGGGATCGTCCTTTCGGATTATGCCAAAGGAACCTGTTCAGATCGTTTCTGCCAGATGGTCATCACCCAGGCAAGGGCGGCCAATGTACCGGTCCTTGTCGATCCCAAAGGGTCCGATTGGGCCAAGTATCGGGGCTGCGACCTCATCACGCCCAATGTCAAGGAAATGTGTGAAGCGGCAGGAAAGGTTGTTCCCAATGTAACGCCTGCCTTGGTGGAACTGGCCCAACAGGCCCGCGAAACCTTTGATATCCGCTATGTGGTCGTCACTCGTTCGGAAAAGGGCGTCACCCTTGTTGGAAAAGATGACGTCATTACAAAAGCTGCCACGGCACAGGAAGTCTTTGATGTTTCTGGTGCAGGGGATACGGTTGCCTCCGTGCTGCTTGCGGCCATTTCAGGAAAGCTTTCCCTTGCTGATGCCTTGGAGTTATCCAATAAGGCGGCGGGGATTGTTGTTTCCAAGGTGGGGACCTATCCTGTCCATAAAGAAGAACTGCTCCGTGAAATCCTTGCTGATTCGCAGCCGGAAAGCTTTGACTATCGCCCCATGACCTGGGACGAACTGGCCCGGCTGACGAGGACCTGGCAGCAGGCGGGAGAGACTGTTGTCTTTACCAATGGCTGCTTCGATATTCTCCATGCCGGCCATGTGCAGTACCTGCAGCAGGCCGCCCAGCTGGGAGATCATCTGATCATTGGCGTCAATACGGACGACTCCGTGCGCCGTCTCAAGGGACAGACGCGTCCTTTTAACCACGAAACGGATCGGGCAAGGCTGCTTGCCAGTCTCCGTGATGTCGACGCCGTAGCCTTATTTGGGGAAGATACGCCGACGGAACTGATCAAAAAGATTCGCCCCGATATTCTCGTCAAGGGCGGCGATTACAAGAAGGAAGAAGTGGCTGGCCGAGAATATGCACGGGCGGTAGAAATCCTGCCCTTCAAGGAAGGCTATTCCACGACAGGAATTGTTGAAAAGATTGTTGCACTTGTGAAGGAGGGCAAACTATGATCATTGTAACCGGTGGTGCCGGTTTTATCGGCAGCAACATCGTAAAAGGTCTGAACGATCAGGGCCGGGATGATATCCTTGTTGTCGATAACCTGACCAATATGGTGAAATTCAAGAATATCCAGGGCCTCAAGGTCATGGATTACTGCGATAAGTTGGATTTTATCGAAGACGTGAAAAACGGCAAATGGAACCATGCGCCCATCGAAGTCATCTTCCATGAAGGTGCCTGCTCCGATACGATGGAATATAACGGCAAGTATATGATGGAAAATAACTTCCAATATACAAAGACCTTGATGCACTTTGCCATGGACCGCAAGATCCAATTCCTCTATGCTTCTTCGGCGTCAACTTATGGCAGCGGCCAGAAAGGATTCCGCGAAGAACCTGCCTGTGAAGAGGCCCTTAATGTCTATGCTTTTTCCAAACTCTTTTTTGACAACTATGCCCGCCGCTATTTTGACAAGGCGGAAAGTCAGATTGCGGGCTTCCGGTATTTCAACGTCTACGGACCCCAGGAAAACCACAAGGGCAAGATGGCTTCCATGGTACGCCAGATGTTCCTTCAGTGGCAGAAAGACCACGAGGTCAAGCTCTTTGGCGAATATGATGGCTATGGCCCAGGTGAACAGACGAGGGATTTCATCTACGTCAAGGATGTCGTCAAGGTACTTTTTTATTTCTGGCAGCATCCGGAACTAAAGGGTGTCTATAACTTGGGAACGGGCAAAGCCCATACCTTTAACGATATGGCAAAAGCCGTGCTGGACTTTTTTGGCAGCGGAAAGCTCGTTTATGTGCCATTTCCGGAGGTCCTCAAGGGAAAATACCAAAGCTACACCCAGGCAGATACGACAAAACTCATTCAAACGGGCTATGATGGCGGATTTACGGATTTTGCCGAGGCCGTCAAGGAATACTGCGGCGTGCTCCAGGCCTCTGATGGCTATTATCGCTAAGGAGGATGGCTGTGGGACAAAAAGCCGTATTTCTTGACCGTGACGGTGTCCTTGATGTGGACACGGGATATATCAGCCGTCCAGAGCAGGTCCAGTGGGTTCCCGGCGCCAAAACGGCCTTGGCACGGCTCCATAAGCTGGGGTATGCCGTCTTTGTCGTAACCAACCAAAGCGGGATTGCAAGAGGATACTACACCGTAGAGGACATGAAGGTCCTTCATGCTTTCATGGCAAAGGAAATAGAAAAAGCCGGCGGTCAGATTACCCATTTCTATTACTGTCCCCACCACCCGACGAAAGGGACCGTCAAGGAACTGGTACATCCATGTTCTTGCCGTAAACCCCAGCCAGGCATGATCCTGCAGGCTTTTTCTGACTACGCCCTTTTGCGGGAAGGCTCCTTCCTCATCGGAGACCGCCAAAGCGATATTGACGCTGCCCTTGCAGCAGGCCTGCCGGGCTATCTTTTCCAGGAAGGGAATCTGGATGAATTTTTGCAAAAAATCTTGCGCATCGAGGCGAATGGACGTGGACTATCAGAACATCCTCATCATTAAAATGAGCTCCCTCGGGGACGTGATCCACACGCTTCCTTTTGCGGGTGCCTTGCGGCAGCGTTTTCCCAAGGCCCGGATCTCGTGGCTTGTCCATCCCCAGTTCGGCGCTTTTATTCCAGGACCTCCCATCATTGATGAGGTCCTTTATTTTGATAAGGCCGCGTTTAACAAAATGGATTTCAAGGGGAAATGGCGCACGCTGAAAAACTTGCGTCATACCCTCCGTGAAAAACACTTTGATCTGGTTATTGACATGCAGGGACTTTTCAAAAGTGCGGTCATGAGCCTTTTGACAGGGTCGGCAACCCGCATTGGCTATGGGGAGATGAGGGAAGGCAGCGGTCTTGTTTCAAAGGCCATCATTGGACCCCATATCAAGGATCATGTCATTGAGCGCTATCTTGATGTCGCACGGTTTTTGGGTGCGGATGTAAAGGAAGTGTCCTTTCCCATGCCGTCCCTCCAACTAGAAACGGAGACGGTCGAGAAGAAGCTTGCCGCTTTAGGCTTGGTTCAAGGGACGCCGTACATTGTCCTTGCTCCTGGCGCGAGGTGGGAGACCAAAAGATGGCCTGCCGGCCATTTTGCCAAGCTGGCCCAAAAGTTCATGGATGAAGGATACAGCGTGGTTCTTTGCGGCGCACCCGATGACGTCAAACTGGGGGAGCGGATCCGCGAACTGACCAATTATCCCAAACCGCTCTTTGATCTCATTGGCCGCACGAGCCTTCGTGAACTGGGGGCCCTCATCAAAGGGGCACTTTTTTATGTGAGTGCCGATACGGGGCCGCTGCATATTGCAACCGCTTTCAAAAAAGACTTGGTTGCCCTTTATGGACCGACCCGCCCGGACCGCACAGGTCCTTATGGGGATGCAGGAGCTGTGATTCTCGTAAGCCCTGAGTCCTGCGCCGGCTGCCTCAATAAAACCTGCAGTCACTGGACCTGCATGGCCGCCATTACACCGGACGTTGTCTTTCAGGAATTTCAAAAGAAAGTAGGAAAGAACCATGATTGACCTTTCCCATAAGAAAATCATCGTGACCTTTCTCATGCATCTTGGGGATCTTGTGCTGACGACGCCGTTTATCCACGCACTGAGAAAAGCGGCGCCTACGGCAGATATTACCTACCTTGTGGATGAAAAATTAAAGGATGTGGTTCTCCACAATCCGTATATCGATCATGTGTGGACCATCGACAAAAAAGGACGGGACAATCATCTTCGGGCGCTTTGGGCCATGGGACAGAAAATCACAGACGGGAAGTTTGACGTTCTCATCAACCTTCACCCTAATGAGCGCTGTTCCTTTATCGATGCCGTGGCTCGGGTGCCTGTCAAAGTGGGCGCCAGTCATTTTCTTTTCCGCGGTTTTTTTGACCCCTGCATCAAGCTGGACCGCACCCTTCACGCCGCCGATATGTATCTTGATGTCCTTACCCGCTTGGGTGTGACCCATCTGGAGCATCGTGGTCTGGAAGTTTTCCCCGGCAAGGCGGATTACCAAAAAGCCGAGGCCTTTTGGCAGGGGGCGGGCCTATCCCCTGAAACGGGCCTAGTGGGCTTTAACATCGGAAGTGCCGTTGAAACAAAACGCTGGGCACCGGAACGCTTTGCCGCTGTCGCCGATACCCTTAAGGAAGAAGGCTATGAAACCGTCTTTTTTGGCGGGCCCATGGACCGGGAGATGGTGGAGGCTGCTATTTCCAAGATGAAGACAAAGCCCCTTGTTGCCACGGGAAAGTTTTCTATTGGCGAACTGGCGGCTGCCATGAGCCGCTGTCAGCTCATTATCACCAATGACAGTGGACCCATGCATGTAGCCATCAGTCAAAAAGTCCCCATCGTGGCCATGTATGGACCGAGCCATCCTGATCTTTATGGACCCTATACGAAAGATGCCATCATTGTCAAAGCCATTCCCCCTTGTGATGGCTGCCGCAGCGGCATGAAACATCACTGTGAGGATATGCGCTGCATGCGCCAGCTTACGGTGGACCAGGTCCTCGGTGCTGCCTATACGATGCTGCGGCGCTGAGACAAAAAAGGAGGAGAAGCGATGGCGGGAAAAGAATTCAGCTATGAAATCGTCAAACAGGTTGCTGTCCTTTCTAAAAGCCCGAAAGGGTGGACCAAGGAAGTCAATGTGATTTCCTGGAATGGCGGAACGCCAAAGTACGACATTCGCGACTGGACGCCGGATCATAGTAAAATGGGAAAGGGCGTGACCTTATCGGTTGAAGAAGCAGTCCATCTCCTGAAAGCCCTTCAGGAAGAAAACCTTCTCTAAAAGGAAAAGTCACCCGTTGACTCTTTTTAGAGGCTTCGCTATAGTAAAGATAAGAAGGGGGTGATCCCCCAAGTGGTCCTTGTGACTACGACACCAATAAGAAGGGAGGACCGAATATGCTTGGCATTGTATTGATCCTTGTCCTTGCCCTCATGGGCGGGCTCATTGCTTATTTAGGTGACAAACTTGGCAGTAAGATTGGCAAAAAAAGACTCAGCCTATTCGGCCTGCGCCCTCATGACACCTCTGTCCTTATGACCATCATTAGCGGCATCCTTGTTGCTGCCATGACTATGGGCGTCCTGACCGTCAGCAGCAAGGAAGTTAGGACCGCGCTTTTTGGCATGAAAAAGCTTCAGGAAGAACTGCAGACCCTGACCGCTTCCCGTGATGAGGCAAAACGGGAGCTGTCGGCCCAAAGCACTACCATCAAGGAACTGGACCGCCAGATTGGTGAAGCGCAAAAAGCCCTGACCCAAGCAAAAAGCGAAAAAGAAGCGGCCGAAGCCCAAATGGAAGAAGCCCGCAGCAGCCTTGCTTCCATGCAGGCCCAGTATGAAGAGGCCAGTCAGCGTCTAAAAGCAGCCCAACGGCAAGCCGAGGAAGCCGAAAAAGCCCGTGACAACCTGCAGCGGGACGTCAAGGATCTGGAAGAACAGTCCCGGAAGCTCCGTGAAAATATCGTGACCATCCGGGAAGGCAACGTGGTCTTCCGCAGCGGGGAAATCCTTTTCTCCGGTTCCCTGCAGGGAGGACTCAGTAAGGAAGAAACCCAAAAAGAGATGGAAGCATTCCTGAATGCGGCCAACCATGCCGTGGGTGAACGGGTGGGAACGCCGCCAGGCACGCCCGTCATTTGGCTCAGCAAAGATTCTGTGGAACAAACGGCCCACGAGCTGTCCCAGCAGAAAGGGACCATGTATGTCCGGCTGTGTGCGGCTGGAAACATCCTTTCCGGGGAAGTGGTTGTCAGCCGGTTGGAAATGACCCCCAATACCATCGTCTATCATAACGGCGATACGATCCTGCGCCAAACCATTACGGTCAAACCCAATACAGAGCAGGTTGACCTTGCCTTGATGGCCTTTTTGAAGGATGTCAACCGCATGGCTCAGGCAGGTGGCGTCATTCCTGATCCCCTGACAGGGAAGGTGGGTGCTATCTCGAGCCGTGACCTTGTCCGTGCCAGCGAGCATATTTCCGAACTGGGCGGTCATGTGACCATTACGGCAAAAGCAAAACAGGATGTGACTGTTGCAGGCCCCGTGGTTCTCGAGTTCGTCATCCGTCCGGCGGAGGAAAACGAATGAAGAAGATTCTCGGCATCGATCCAGGAAAGGACAAGACAGGAGCCGCTCTGTGTGAGGAATCGGGAAAGATCCTTCGCTGTGAAGTGCTCCTCATGGAGCATTTCCTTGCATCCTTACAGAAATTCCTCGATCATGTGCCCGTAACGGAATGCGTCCTTGGAAATGGGACGACCAGTGCATCCATGCAAAAGACCCTCCTTGCAGCCTACCCGGATCTTGCCATCCACATCATTGATGAGGCCCACAGCACGGAAGAAGCACGGCAGCTATATTGGAAGCTGCATCCTCCCAAGGGCCTCATGAAACTCATTCCTTTGGGCATGCGCACGCCGCCGGGAAACATGGACGGCCTTGCCGCCGTGATCCTCGTGCAGCGCTATCTTTCAAGCAAAAAATAGAGTTATCCCTCTGACCGTAGTGGGTCAGAGGGATTTTTTAGGTTCTTTGTCAAATGTTGGGCCACAATCTGGGAAGGCAACTGGCTAATAGCCTGCACCTATAGCCGGTTCAGGAATGATTAGCTAAGAGGCATTTTCATTGCGCATGTTGTAATGATTACGGCCGTGGGCAGCGCGTGCAGATCATTGATCCACTTTGCATACCAAGCAAAAACCACGGGAACCCTTCCTTTCCCTAGGAAAAAACAGTATAATAAAGTATTGAACATCAATCTCCAATGGCTGATCAGCAAAGGAAGCGATGCCGATGTTAAATCAGATCGATTTGTCTAAAAAGACGCCCAAGGGCACCTATGCCAAGCAGTTTGACAAGAAAAGTGCGGAACTGGGCTATTTGGGCCGTGCCCTGCGCGATGCCAAGGTGCCGGTCATTATCCTTTTTGAGGGATTCCGTGGGACTTATCGGGGAAAGCTCATCAACAAGGTCATCAGCGCCCTTGATCCGCGCGGATTCCGGGTGTATTCCGCGTCAAAGACGACGGAGCGGCAGAAGATGAGTCCCTTCTTCACCCAGTTCTGGAAAGAGCTGCCCCCTATGGGCGGAATCAGTATCCATCACCGTGCCTGGTATTTTCTCCGCAATGAACATGATGTAGGTGATCCGGACGAGGCAGCGGAATGGTACAATGTGCCTTTTCATGAAATCAACGATTTTGAACGGACCCTCTATTTGGGCGGGTATCGTATAATCAAGCTTTTTACCCATATTTCTCAAAAGCAGCAGGAAAAGAATATCGCCAAAGACAAGGATTCCCTGGGAAGCCGCTGGGAAGCCCTGACACCGGCTGGTATCGAAGGTGTTGACTATAAGGCTTACCGCAATGTCTACGAAAAGATGCTGACGGAAACAAATACGGTCTATGCACCGTGGCATGTCATTCCGATGGAAGATGTGCGGACTGGTATCCTTGAGACCATGGATGTCCTTATCAGTGAGTTCAAGGCGGCTTTATCGGCGGCAGAGACCCAAAAAGAAAGCTCGCAGGCACCGCTGTCCTATGCTTCCGATCCCTCCATCCCGTCCATCTTGGCGCGCTATGACTGCAATAAGGATATGGACGAGAAGACCTATGATGAAAAGCTTAAAAAATACCAGAAACGGCTGGCAGAGCTTCAGGTGGAACTTGCCAAACGGAAAATCAGTACGGTTGTGGCTTTTGAAGGCTGGGATGCAGGCGGCAAAGGCGGGGCCATCAGACGCCTGACATCGGCTTTGGACCCTTTGGGGTACAAGGTCAATCCTGTAAGTGCGCCGAATGATATCGAAAAAGCCTATCATTATCTCTGGCGCTTTTGGACCAAGATTCCGGAACCGGGAGAAATCGCTGTCTTTGACCGTACGTGGTACGGCCGCGTCCTTGTCGAACGGGTGGAGCATTTTACGCCCGTAAAGGACTGGAAACGGGGCTACGAGGAAATTAACGAAATGGAAGAGGAATGGGCAAAGCAGGGCTTCATTGTCCAGAAGTTCTGGATGCATATTGATCCGGATGAGCAGTTCCGCCGCTTCAAGGCCCGTGAGGAAGATCCTGATAAGACGTGGAAAATTACGGCAGAAGATTGGCGCAACCGCGACAAGTGGGATGCTTATGTCGATGCCGTCAATGAAATGCTTTACCGGACTGATACCCCTTATGCCCCATGGACCGTGGTTGAAGGCAATAATAAATACTATGCCCGCCTCAAGGTCATGAGCACCATGATCGACCGTATGGAAAAGGCCTTGGCTGCGGTTGATGATAAGGCTGGCAGCAAGGCAAAGAAAGGCTGATTATGGAGACGTTCTGTTATGAAACAAAAGAAGGCGTGACCTATGGCTATTTCCCGGTTTTGCGGGAAATGGGCTTTGAGAACGCCTTTACCTGTATGGAGGGCGGGGAAAGTGCCATCCTTCCCCATACGCTTAATATGGCCCTTCACGTGGGGGATGAAGCGGCGCTTGTTATAAGGAACCGGGAAAAAGCGGCCCGCGCCCTTTCCATTTCGCTTGACCGCACGGTGACCTGCGCCCAGATCCATGGGAGCCAGATAGCAGTGGTAGATGCCGCCCAGGCTGGCCGTGGGGCAAGGGACTTTGGAACGACTCTTGCCGGTGTGGATGGCCTTGCATCGGGTGAAAAGGATCTTCCCCTCATGCTTTTTTATGCGGACTGTACACCCATCATGATTGTGGATCCCGTCCAAAAAGGAGCAGCCCTGCTGCATGCTGGCTGGCGGGGTACAGTGGGTGCCATCGGGCCCAGGGCCGTTTCTGTCATGAAAGAGACGTTTCACAGTCAGCCCCGGGACCTTGTTGCGGCCATTGGTCCTTCCATTGGTCCCAAGGATTATGAGGTTGATGACAGGGTGCGTAACGCGGCGCCTGGCTATGAAGCGTTCTTTATCCAGACGCGGCCCCATCACTATTTGATGGATCTATGGCACCTTAATGCAGCGATGCTCCAAAAAGCAGGGATCCCAACAAACCAGATTTATCTTGCTGGAGTATCGACCTTTTCCTCTGACCACTATTTTTCCTATCGCCGTGATCATGGCCGGACGGGAAGGCTTGCTGCCATTTTATTTCAACGTGGAAGGTAAAACTCGTAAGGAGATGTTGTGCATGCTTTCGGAAAAACTTGCCTCAGTTCAGAAAAAAATCGATGAGGCCTTGGCTCTTCGCAAGGAAAAGAAGGTGACAGGGGATACGGTGACCATTCTTGCTGTCACTAAGAACCATCCCCCTGAGGTGGTTACGGAGGCCCTTGACGCAGGGCTTACGGAAATTGGGGAAAACCGGGTCCAGGAGGCGATGCATAAGCAGGAAGTCCTGCCGAAAAGAGGTCATTGGCACCTTATTGGTCATCTCCAGACCAATAAGGCTAAACATGCGGTAGAACATTTTGACCTTATTGAATCGGCGGACAGTGCCAAGATCTTGACCCATCTGGATAGGGCGGCCGAACAGGTTGGCAAGGTGCAGGATGTGCTGCTTCAGATCAATGAAGCGGGGGAGAGCCAAAAAAGTGGCTTTCAACCGGCCGATTTCAGGGCCATTGTAAAAACGCTGGATGCTTATCCTCATCTGCGTGTCCGCGGCGTCATGGTCATTGCCCAGGCAACGGACCAGGTGGAAGAAACGCGTCCTGTTTTCCGCGCGGGGTATGAGGATTTCCTTTTCCTCAGGGACGCACTCAAGCATGAAGATGTCAACATCCTTTCCATGGGCATGACCCATGATTATTGGATTGCCGTAGAAGAAGGCGCCAATGAAATCCGTGTGGGTTCCGCTCTTTTTGGTGCCCGCGACTATACCCTCAAATTTTAAGGAGAGAAGATTCCATGAAATTTTTCGATAATATCATGCGTGCCATCGGCCTCAAGGAAGAAGAGGACAACGAATTCGAATTTGACGATGAAAAAAAGGACAATGTCGTGCCTATGTTTGGCACCAAAAGTTATGGCAGCGAAAGTCATCGCGGTTATGAAACAAACCGCTATGAAGAGTCACGTCATACGGGACGGGACAATCTCATTGCCATGCCCCATGCGCAAAAATCCGTGAGCGTTGTCGTCGTGGAACCCATTGGTTTTGACGAGGTCCAGAAAATGGCGGATTACCTGCGTAATAACCAGCCTGTGGTGATCAACTTTGAAAATACGGATAACGATGTGCGCAAACGTATTGTGGATTTTATCAGTGGCACCATCTATGCCCTTGATGGGTCTTTGCGCAAAGTTGGACGCAATATCATGGTCTGCGCGCCGCAAAATGTTGAAATCGACGTGGAAAATACGAATTACACAAGTGAAAGCGAGGCTGAACCATGGGAGAGATAAATCCAAAGATTGCTTTTATTGGCTGCGGAGCGATGGGAGAGGCCATCTTAAAGGGTATGCTCCTGGGAAATGTCGCTTCTGAATCCGATATTGCCCTTTCCGTCCCTTCCCAAAAGAGCCAGGACCGGCTGCGCGCGTCCTATCCAAAGGCCGCTGTTTGCGGAAAAAATGAAGAGGCTGTACAGGGTGCTGACCTTGTCATCCTTGCTGTAAAACCGCAGATGGCCCATAAGGCTGTCACGGCAGAAATGCTGGAGACCCTTCCAAAGGAAGCTGCAATCCTTTCCATCATGGGAAGTTTTGACCTTGCAAAGCTTCACGCTCTTGTGCCGGCCCACGCCGTCATTCGTGCCATGCCCAATACCCCCCTTGCTGTTGGCATGGGGATGACGGCCCTTACCGCCGATGACGCCGTGACCGAAGACATGAAGGCCTTCGCGGGGACCATCTTCAATTCCTGCGGCGAGACCATTTGGGTTGATGAAAGTGCCATGGAAGCCATTACGGCCATCAGTGGCTGCGGACCGGGTTACTTTTTTGTAGTCATGGATGCCCTCGCTGACGCGGGCGTCATGGCAGGCCTTCCGCGTGCCCTTGCCATCAAGCTTGCCGCTGCCACCATGGCAGGAAGTGGCATGATGGGTCTTAAGACAGGCCTTCACCCCGCCCAGCTGCGCGATCAGGTGACAAGTCCCGGGGGTACGACCATTGCAGGCATCAAGGCCCTTGAAAATCACGGAGTGAGAGGAGCGTTCTATGACGCTGTCGATGCTGTTTTGAAGCAAAGTGCAGCGCTCAAGAAATAACTATGGCAGATCGAGAAAAAATCCTTAGATTCTTTAAAGCCGGCGGAGACGAGGAACTGGCGGGAAAACTTATTGACCTTGCAGACCAGGCCCGCCGCAATCGCCGCTATATGGTCAGTGATTTCATGGATCCCCATGGCATCAATGTGGCCGATATTGTCGCGTCAAACTATACACAGATTACTATGAAGAGCTTCGGGGGCTTTCAAAATGCCGAACGGATGCGTATTGCCTATGTTGTGGACGATTTTTATGGTGAACCGGATTTTGCCATTGCGGCCCTTCTTGTAACCTGGGACAAACGTTATTATGATGTGGGTCACCGCGATGTTCTGGGAGCTTTTACGGGTATGGGCTGCAGCCGGGATATCTTGGGAGACATTGTCTTTACCGACGAGGGAGCCCAGATGGTTGTTGACAAGACCATGGTCCCTTTTATCCTTTCCAACTTGACACAGATCGGGGCGGCCACGGTAGAAGTAAAGGAAATTCCCCTAACGGAGCTCAAGGAAAAGGAGCAGCGTGTCAAGGTCATTTCCGCCACCGTTTCAGCCCTTCGGCTGGATGCTGTCGCGGCGGCTGGCTTTGGCGTTTCCCGTTCCCGCATGGCCGAGGAAATCAAGGGGCAGAATGTGCGCGTCAATTGGCAGGACGCCAAAAATCCTTCCCAGCTTGTCAAGGAAGGGGATGTGATTTCCTTTAGAAGCCGAGGCAGGGCAGAACTTGCTGAAGTGCGCGGTACTACCAAAAAAGGTCGTATGGCCATTACCATGAAGCGGTATCTCTGATTGGGAGGAGGCCCATTATGATTCTACTCATCCGTCACGGTGAAGCAGAGCATCACGTCAAGGCCCTTACTGGTGGCTGGACTGATTCATGCCTTACGGCAGACGGCAAGGTCCAAATGGAGAAACTGGCAGCGGTCCTCAAAAAGGATTTTGCTGGAAGGAAACCACCCCGTTTGGCAGCAAGTGACCTGCAGCGCTGTCAGCTAGGCGCGGCCATCCTTAAAAAGGCGCTTGGTATCAAGGAAATGATCCTTTTTGAGGCCTTGCGTGAAAAAAATAATGGAAAGGCTGCCGGCAAGAGCGTCATTGCCGCAAAGGCTTTTTACCATGCTCCAAAAACGGGACGCGAACTTGATCATCGCAATTATGATGAAGGGGAGACGCGGCGGGAGTTCTATGAGCGGACGATTGATGGGATAAAGGATGTCCTTTCTGGGACGGAAGACCTTATCATCGTCGCCCATAAAGGATCTATCCAAAATATCCTTTTCTACTGGATGGGCTATTCCATTGATGAAGTGGCTTTCAAGAAAGTGTCCTTTGATATCCGTCCGGCGTCGCTTACGATGATTGGTATCAATAAGTGGGATGAACATGCCATCTTCCTTTTGAATGACCTTTCCTATCTGCGAAGTGATGAGAAAATTGGCCTCTTTGATTTTCCAATCAAGCGATAACACGTAAAACAAGGCTCCGTGAAGTAGTTTTACTTCACGGAGCCTTGTTTTTATGGGGAAATTGCAGTCTTCCGAAAGGGCGGGAAGGTCGGGGCCCATCCAACCCGGATTATTTACCGGCCTGAATCGGTTTATTTACGCGGACACGTTCAATGGTTGGGTTCCCGTTCCGGTCTTTCTGAATCGTGTCGATACGGATGTACTTCAGTTCCGGTGAGAAGTCCTTAACTAGACGGCTCAGTTCCGGATCGGTGGAAGCCATGCCGCTTTGGACGATGCGGTAGACGATGGCGGCAAATTCATAGCGGCTCATCATGCGATTGCCCTTGAACTCACCATCGGGATAGCCTTTGAGGACGCCGTTACCGGCAAGCTTTGTCACATATTCATAGGCCCAATGGTTTTCTGCCACGTCAGGGAAGAGCTCGCTCTTCATGGGATCGATCTTAAAGCCATGGACGGCTTTAAGCTGGGCAATTTCCGCACTTTGTTCAGCAAGCGCCTTGCGCATATCGCGGATTTCCTTTGCCATGGCAACGCGGGAATTGGAGACGTTGTTGTTTTGGCCCAATTTAAAGGTGACGCCAGCATTGACCATGTTTTCACCACCGCCCATGGAGCCGCCGACGCTGAACATGACATCTTCAGTCGGACGATAGAAAGCCCCGAAGGCAACGGCGTGGCTGCCGCGGTAGTTGCCGTAGCCGCCAGCAAAATCCCACTTGTCATCTGGATCGAAGTCGTTGGGGTGGAGAGCGGCAAGGGCGGCCGCATTGGCACCGGCATGGCTGATCCGATTGTCAAGGTTGTTGATGCGGCCATCAACCCGGTTGAATTCCTGCTGGACATCGATGTTCATGCCGCGGAGCTGGCTGACGTTGACCGCATCGGTCGGCGCTGTACCAGGCGCAACGTTGTGGATCTGGTTCTGGTCCATGTCGATGTTGGTCCCGTTTTCGACCTTGAATTCACCGCCTTTGACGGTGAGGTTATTAGTCGTGACAGACTGACTCGTTACGGAGTTCAGGTTCGTCAAATCCGAAGCAAGCTGAACATGGAAGCCAGTAGCTCCGTTATCCGCTGTAAAGCTGCGGACGCCGATGTTGTTGTCAGTAAGCGTGCCCGAAGCTCCGCCCTTTAAGGTGAGCTGGGTATTGAGGACCCGGTCCACTTTGGTGCTGTCATCGCCGATGAAGGAAAGACCATCTTCCATGGTGGCAATGGCATAGGTCGATTCAGCCGTCTCCGTGCCAGATGCTGCGGCGCGCAGGCGAGAAGAGGAATTTGCCGTTCCGGATAGGGCCGCACGATGGATGGTCGCACTGCCGTCCAGGGAGGAAGAAGCTTCCGTAGCTGTGAGTTTGGCCGTTTCCTGTCCCTGATTGTTCTTGAGTGTCAAGGACCCGTCTTGGGTATCACTGCCAAGGACCACATCTTTGTTCAGCTTGACAATCATGGCCTGATGTTCACTGTCTGCAACAACCCCAATGTTGCCGTCGGTGAGCTGCTGCTTAAGGCCTTCTTCTGTCGTAACGGAATTGCCTGCAAGATCTTTCGTCTGGCCGACGATGTTGATGTGACCGTCAGATCCTACATTGACTATATTCTTATCATCTGTAAGATTCGAGTTATCTCCCAAATAGTGATGATCGCGCGTTGCATAGTAGAGCTGGGAACCGTTCACGGCATCGGTACTGTCTTTACCGACAAGACCGGCGGCAACGTTCTGGACGCGGCGATAATTTCCTTCGCTTCCTACCGTAACGACGCCTGTGGCTTCCGAACCCGCAAATGTTGCTGTTTCCCCGCTGCGGGTTGTGTAGTTGGCGTCCTTGCTGTCATAGTTGTATGTCCCCACGCCGGACGTTGTTTCATCGGCTGTCTTTTTGGCGGAACTGCCGGAACCAATGTAGGCGGAATTGCCCACCGTCGCATTGACATCACTTCCCAGGATCTGGATGTTGTTCATATCTGCTTTACGTCCTTGGAGGGGGATGTCGACAGTGTTGTTGTTGCCAACAATATTGATGTTCTCGGTCTTATTGGCTGCGTCATCCACATTGCGCCCCTTGATCGTATTGTCAAACCCGTCAATCGTGATGCCCTTCAGGCTGCCAGCTTCTGCCATCTGAGAGGCCTCTCCCAATACCTTGTTATTGGACCCGCTGATCTGGACATCCGTGATAGTAAACCCTTCGTTTTCCTGGCTGATGGTATTGCCGTTGCCTACCGCGTGAGCGTCCGTAACAGATCCTTTATGTTCGTCTTGGTTATTATAAATGGCTGAAATCTTGTTATTGTTGCCAATGAGTCCCGATTCGTAAATCGGATTAGAGGGACCATCGCCCGTGTTATCCATGGTATTTCCTGTTCCAAAGGCATGATTTCGATCACCTTCTACTGTGTTGTGAGCGCCTACGACGGTAGATGTCGAACCATTGACTTTGGTGCTGGTCCCCACCGCAATCGAGTCGGTTGCGCTGGCGTCCGTCCCGGATTCTTTACCAATGGAAATGGAACCATTGCCGGCAGCAACGGCCTGATCTCCTGCTGCGATGGAGCTGTCCCCGGAAGTCTCGGCATAATAACCAATCGCAATGGAATGATTCCCTTGATTGGAACTTTCATTATTTTCGTTGACCTGGTTGTAGTTGGTCGCTCTCGTCCCAATGGCAATGGAATGATCGGTCTGTGCAATCGATCCCGACCCAATGGATACGGAACGTTCCCCCTTTGCTTCTGTTAAATGGGTACTGTCGCCTGGGTCAGTTGACTTGATGGGCCCTTCGGAGCCGATGGCAATGCTGCCGGCTCCTGTTGATTTTGTGTTATTGCCTATGGCAAGGGCGTCATCAGCCTGAGCCGCAGTCCCCGGCCCAATTGCCATGGCGTTTTTGTTGTCTGGACTCGTTCCGTCATTGCTTTTATTTCCCGTGCTCGTATTTTCATTGGAACTGACAGAAAAATACTTTTTCGACAGGGCTTCAATACTGCTGTTAAGGTTGCTGATCTGTTGATCGACATAGTTTTTGGTGACATCGCCGGAAGAAGTGCCGCCAGATGGAATTTGGGACATCGCCGTTTTTAACTGACGCACGGTCACGGCATCACTGTCAAGAGAGCCGTCTGCTACGTTGGAAATGCGGCGCAGATTTTCGCTTGTCCCGACGGAAACATAACTGGAAGGGGCGATTTGCTGCGTTAGATAGCCCGTTCCAGAAACAATGGCTTGGGCATCCGAACCAGACCCAATGGCAACATTTCCGTTTTTGGCAACGGAATTATAGCCAAAGGCAATACTGCCCGTATCATAGGCGTGAGCGTTATCTCCAAAGGCCATTGCATATTGTCCGTTTGAAAGGGCGGCCCGCCCAATGGCTGTGCTGTTACTGTAGGAGGTTGCATTGGCGCCAATGGCGATGGCGTATTGTGTGGTGTCTGTTCCGCTTATTTCAGAAAAATTATTGGCTTTGTAACCAATGGACACATTATAGCCATTTTGCGGATTATCCAGGGTTTGTTCCGTTTTGAATCCCTGACCTGCCTCGGAGCCAATGGATACATTGTAGTTGCTGTGGACATTGGAACCTGCTTTATCACCGATTGCGACATTTGCTGTTCCTACCACATTTTGTCCTGCTGCAACACCAATGGCAATGAGGGAACCATCTACATTGGCCCTTTTTGCATCTGATCCCACGCCAGCGAGATTCCCGATGGAAATATCGCCGCCGCTGGTCGCTACAGCACCATTACCAAAGGCTTGGGCGTTGGGCGCACTGCTGGTTGCACCAAATCCTATGGCAAGAGAGTCTTCGCTGGCCTTGGCATTATTTCCCAAAGCCATACTGTTTTTTTCAGAGAATGCTTTGTAGCCGATAGCAATGGCGTCGGCTTTATCAGCGTTTGCGTTGGACCCAATCACTATGGCGTGAGTCGCATTATTATTCACCTTTGCGTTATAGCCAATCGCAATGGCTTCATTTGTTGTATTTCCATTGAGGTTATCTGCTGCAATGGTGGCACCTGCACCAAGGGCGAGGGAGTAGCTTGCTCCATATACTTTGGCATCGCTGCCGATGGCGAGACTTCCTTTGGAAGCAACCGTTCCGGATCCGTCAATGGGCACGTTCTGAACTTCCGCATTGTGCCCAATGGCGATGGCGTCATTGCCGCGGGCGTTGGACAAGGTCCCAATGGAGATGGAATCAACACCGCCTTGATTGGTTGCCGTGTCAGAGCCAAGGTCCGCTCCCATGTCAGCAGTCGCCCCCGTAATGGCTCCCTGACCGATTGCGATGCCGCGGCTTGCCGTCGATTTTGTCACAGCTCCATCACCCAACGTGATGCTCTGGTTGGCCTTACTGTTGGCATTCGGACCAATGGCAACGGAGTTTCCGCCTTCCGCCTTGGCTTCACCGTCCGTCATGGTCGTTGTCTTTGTTTCAGTCGTTCCATCTTCCTTGGTCATGGTTTCTGTATAGGAAGACGTGGACGATTTCGTCTTGAAATATTTGGTTAGCCCTGACTGCCCCGTGATGGTCCCACTTTCGTCTGTCTTAAATCCCAGGGAATCAGCAAGTTCTTTGATCTTGCTTCGATTTTCATTGATTTTTGAGCGGTTTGTTCCAATCGCAGTGGCATTTTCTGATACTCTGGAGCTAAGCGTATCAAGGTCAGATTGATCGGCCTTTCCCGAAAGGGATGCTTGTGCGGCAGCAATATCGGTTTTATTTTTTGCGATATCGGTTTTGTTTTGATCAATGGCCGCTTTATTGGCAGCGACCTTCTCATTTGTCGCCGTATCAGCCGCTTTTCGTTCTGCTGTCTCTTTATTTAGGTCTGTCTGTTCCGCCTTACCGGAAATTGAGGCCTGCTGCGCTTCGACTGTTCTTGTAACGGCGCGGATCCCAGACTGATTGCTTTCAATGGCTGTTTTGTTGGCCGCAATATTGGTCTTGTTCTGCGCAATGGCGGCACTATTGGCAGCGACTTGTTCTTCCGTCGTTGCTGCATAAGACGGAAGTGGGGCGGCGATGAGACTTGCCCCGACAAGGCACGACAAAACGAGACCGCGTAGGAGGCTGCGCCGTCCCTGACGCTCAGCACGGGTAAATCCACCGCTGATTTCGGAGACGACTTGGACCAATCGTCTTTTCTTGTTGTAAATGACCTTATACGCTCTGTTCATATGAAATTTCCCCCTTTTTTTGATGAAAGGCGCTGTCACATGTGGACCGCAGAAAGCGGCTTTGGGCCTTACTAGAAAAAATCCCCATAATATATTATTAGAAGCTTATGAAACATTATTATATGTAATTGATATAATTAATGAAACATAAGCTACATAAACTAAGAAAATTAAAAGATATTTAATAATAATAATTTTATGATTTAATTTTATCTCATTTTTAAGTAAAAAGAAAGTTGTTTTGTCTGAATTCATATAATCAATATTATATGAGTGCAAAATAATATAAAATTATAATAAAATTAACAATACATAGTAAGGGTTAAAATGATAAAAGCCTTATATTCTATCATTTTCTCCAGAGGCTTTGACTTCCTGGAGTTAACGGATGAGGTGCGAGTTCCTACGGCACTGCCCAAAAAAGAATTTGCAAAAAGGCTTGACAAGAAAGCCCCAATCCCTTATACTAAACAGCGTTGATAAGACATTCCCCGATAGCTCAATGGTAGAGCACTCGACTGTTAATCGAGTTGTTGTAAGTTCGAGTCTTACTCGGGGAGCCAATTAAAGAATAGGCCGGACGGTTGTCCGGCTTTTTTTGGATATGTACTGAAAAAGTTTTGAGGTGTGTATAGGTGGCAGGAATAATCACAATCGATAAAGAAAAATGTACGCGGTGCGGCACGTGCGCAAAGGTCTGCCCGAGTTGTATCCTGGAAATGGATACCGAAGGCCCGGTCTGTATCAATGACCTGTCCTGTATGTCCTGCGGTCACTGCGTCGCTGTGTGCCCCACGGGGGCCCTTGACAATTCCCGCTGCCCGAAGGCTGAGATGGATCCCATCACCCGTCCCATGCTGGACCCGGATACGGCGCTGGAATTTCTCCGTCAACGCCGGAGCATCCGAAATTTTCGCGATGAATTGGTACCGGAAGAAAAGATCCGTCAGCTTCTTGAAGCAGCTCGGTTTGCTCCGACGGCTGCCAATTCCCAGGGCATGTATTACCTTGTTATTCAGGATCGGGACCTGATCAAGAAAATTACGGACTGCGTGGCTGACTGGATGCAGGAACAGATTGACAATAAATCCCCACAAAAGCGGTATTTCATAAAAGTCCTTCATGTGTACCGTGAACGAGGCATTGATATCATCGGACGCAACGCCCGTCAGCTCATCTTTGTTTTGGCTCGCCGCCTTAATGTGACAGGCCCCAGCAACAGTGAGCAGTCCCTTGCTTATGCGGAATTGTACGCACCGACCTTGGGACTTGGCACGACCATCATGGGCTTTATTGAAACCTGCCTTCGGGCCGATTATACGCCGCTGCGGGAACTGCTCCAGATTCCAACAAAACAAGTGGGGGTTGGCTGCCTGCTCGTAGGCTATCCGCGCTATCGCTATCATAAACTTGTAGATCGTCAGCATCTGAAAGTGGAATTTCGCTGAAAGATGCGCAGCCAAAAGGAGGGATTTTGATGATCCAAGGAAAAACCATCATCAGTGACGAAGTGTTTGTCGATATTGTTCGTGCTGCTGCCCAGGACCTTGGGCATGTGACCCTCTCGTTAAATGAAGGTAGCTCCCTTTTTTCCCTGGCTAAACGGGTTACGGACAAGATGGTTCCCCAAATTTCCGTCCGTAAAAGTGATACCACCGTTGACGAAAACGGGACCGTTACGAAGGGTCATGTCAGTTTTGAACTAAAAGTGGCTGTTGAATATGGATCCAATATCCCCGAAGTCGTGGAAAACCTGCGTCAGGCCATTGTAAAAGAAGTGGCTGCCCTTACCGATTTTTATGTTGATTCTGTTGATGTAGTGGTCGCCCGCTTGGTGAACATCCAGAAAGAAGCGGCCCCCCTTGTAACAGAACAAGAAAAAGCTGCTGTTCCGGAAGCAGAAAAAGAATCCCTTGCAGCACAAGAATAAAAAATGGATCTCCATCTGATTGCATGAGTTCAGATGGGGACTTTTTTATGCATAGACCACTTTGTCCCCTGTCCAATTGGTCTTAGCCTGCTTTTTTAAGGGTGACAGCAGTCTATTTGATGGTCGTTTAGGTTGCCCCATGGCAAGCGCGGGAAATTTCCGTTCAGAATATCTGGAAAAAGAAAAATTCACCGTAATGTTGACTGGGTATAGGGGACTGTCCTTTTCTTTTTTCCCTATCTTTCTGTATAATGAGGATAAGAGATGAATCCATTGCGGCGGACCCCCTCATCGGTGTCCCCCTTATCGATCAAAGGAGACTGACCTATGGAAATCAAGAAAGTGGCACTGATTGGAGCTGGCGCCATTGGAAGTTATCTTATCTGGGGGCTTAGCAGGCTGGCTGACCTATCTTTTACTGTCATCGCGGATGGACAGCGGGGAGAAAGGCTTCGTGAAAAAGGACTTGTCATCAATGGGGAGCCTTTCCGCCCCATGGTACAAGGAGCGGAAGAAACGGGCCCTGTAGACGTTATTTTTGTGACCGTCAAATATGGGGCGCTTTCTGCCATTTTACCGGCCGTAACCGCTCTTACCGATTCGCGTACCATGATCATAAGCCTCATGAATGGGGTGGACAGTGAGGCCGTTTTGGAAGCGGCCGTAGGAAAAGGTCATATTGTCCCGGCTCTTCTTCGTATTGCTTCCCATCGGGAGCGAGGAAAAGAGGGAATCGATCAAGTGACTTTCAAGGAACCTCAAGGTATCCGGGGACTTTACTATGGAAAACCTGCGCCTCTGTCACAACGGGATGAGGTACAGCTTGAAGCCCTGAAGGCCTTTTTCGCACGGACTCCGCTCTTGACCCATATGAGCCGCACCATCGAAAGTGATATTTGGGCCAAGTTCCTCTTCAATATTGGCCAAAATATCCCTCAAGCGATTGTAGGCTGCGGAACCGGGGCTTATGCTGATTCCGAACACGTGCGTTTTTTGAAGGAACGGCTTGAAGAAGAGGTTGTCCTCGTGGCAAAAGCCAAGGGAATCAGTCTTCATACGGCCATCCTGGAACCGGGGAAAAATGGCAAGGGTGCGGGCTATACCAAGAGCGAGAGCCCTGCCGTGCGCCATTCTACGCTGCAGGACCTGGATCACCACCGCCATACAGAAATTGATATGCTGTGCGGCCGTATGGTGGAAATGGGAGAAGCCCTTGGCATCCCCACGCCCTATAATGCTTTTGCCTACCATGTAATCAAGGCGCTGGAAGAAAAAAATGACGGTTTATTTGATTATGAATAGGGGGAAGGGAGACGCGTGTCATGGGACTTTTTGTTAGGGAAAAACTCATCTATAAGGAACGAGGCAAAAAAGAGGAATGGAAAAGAGCCCAAGCCCTTCTTAAAGAGGCGGGCCTGAAGCTTTCCGTAACGGAGCTTCCCGGTGAGGCCCCCATCTGCGGCTGCGGAGCCAAGCTTGATATCCGGGATTTTGGTCCCCAAGGCAAGATCGACCGCAATTTCTACTATATCGATGTGCCTGAAAAAGACTATGAAAAGGCAAGGACCCTGCTGATGGAGGCAGGGTTTTCCGCACAATAATCCTCTTTTTACAGAAAAACTTCGATACTATTGTATCAAAACATACAAAAAGAGAGAAAAAATAAGAATTTATACTACGGAAATATGGATTTCTTGACAATTGTTCGTCAAAACTGTAAACTCATACCCGTTAACAACCCTTCATCGAGAGCAGCAGAGGGATTTGGCCCTATGAAGCTGCGGCAACCCCCGAATGGGAAGGTGCTAATTCCAACAGGCCATGCGGCTTGGCAGATGAGCGTTCAAACGAAGGTCAGCGTCATCTGTATAGATGGCGCTTTTTTTACTGCTTGTCGATGGAGAGGAAAAAAGGAGAGATGCACAATGAACCTCAAAAAACTGACGGCAGGGACTCTGGCGGTCTTTGCAGCGGCTGCACTCCTAGCTGGGTGCGGCGGCGAAAAGAAGACGGAAAAGGCGCCGGAAGAAAAGAAAAAGATCGTTGTAGGCATTACGCCGGGTTACTCGGAAGAAATCATGGAGTTTGTCAAGGACGAAGCCAAAAAACAGGGCCTTGATGTGGAGCTGAAGGTCTTTTCTGATTATGTAACACCGGACCAGGCACTTGCCCAAAAGGAAATCGACCTGAACTCTTTTCAGCATGGTCCTTTCCTTGATGCCTTCAACAAGAAAAACGGCACGAAGCTGGTCTCCATTGGCAAGACCTACTTGGCTCCTTTGAAACTATATTCGACCAAGATCAAGGATATCAAGGAACTGAAAGATGGCGATAAGATTGCGATTCCAAATGACCCTTCAAATGGCGGCCGTGCCATCCTGATGCTGAGCAAGCTTGGCCTTATCAAAGTCAAAGACGGCGTCAAGGCCTCCGATCTGACGGTCAACGACATTACGGACAATCCGAAACACCTGCAGATCCTTGAACTGGAAGCGGCCCAGCTGCCGCGCAGCCTGGATGATACGGCAGCGTCTGTCATCAATGCCGGCTACGCCAATTCAGCCAAACTTGACCCGAACCTTGCCATTGCCAAGGAAGACAATACGAGTCCTTATGTCAATATCATTGCTGCCCGTGAAGAAGATAAGGATAATCCCACCTATGTGAAATTTGTCAAGATCTTCCAAACAGATGCCGTTAAGAACTATATCAACGAAAAAGCCAAAGGAGCCCTTGTTCCTGCGTGGTAATCATTGAAAGGAGCTGCCAAGATGACCGTACCAACAAAAGAAATCCTTGCCGACCATCTTTCCCAAATGATCCAAATGAAGACGGTCTCAAATTCCGACGTTAACAAAGTCGATTGGTCTGAATTTGAAAAACTCCACAAGCTCTTTGAAACGCTTTATCCCCATGTCTATGAAGTGATGGAAGTGGACCGCGTGGGCCGGGCTGGTCTCCAGTTTCATTATCATCCCAAGGAGACCGCAAAAAAGCCGCTTCTTCTCATGAGCCATCAGGATGTGGTGGAGATTGGGGACCGCAGCCAATGGAGTCATGATCCGTTTTCAGGTCTTCTCCTTGATGACTCGGTCTATGGCCGGGGCACGACGGACTGCAAACATTTGGTCCTTAGTGAATTGGAAGCCTTGGAATCCCTTTTTGCCGAAGGCTTCCGGCCTGATTACGACCTCTACCTGTCTTTGGGCTACAGTGAGGAAGTGTATCTTGAAAATGATGTGGACGGAGCCCAGCGCCTCGTGGACCATTTAGCGGAAAAGGGTGTCCATATTGGTACCATCCTTGATGAAGGGGGCGGACTTTTCCCGGAAGCTGGCGGCCGTCTTGCCGCTCATATCGGTCTTGGCGAAAAAGCGGCCGTCAACTACGAAATCTACTGTGACCGCAAGGGCGGGCATTCGAGCAAGCCAGGCAATGGCACGGCCCTGGGCGCTGTCGCAAAGGCGGTGGTTGCCATTGAAGCCTATCCGTTTCCCTATCGCTTGACGCCGCTTGTAGAAGCACAGCTCGCAGCGACGGCTCCCTTAAAGGAAGAACCGGTACGCAGCATTTACGCTGATCCGAAGGGGCATTTTGAAGCCCTCTGTACTCTTGCGCAGGAAGATCCTGCCCTTGATGCCATGCTTCATACGACGGTAGCGTTTACCATGGCCCAGGCAAGTACCCAGCCTAATGTACTGCCCAGTCATGCCGCTGTGGGACTTAGTGTCCGCATCCTGCAGGGCGATACAGTGGAATCGGTCGAAAGACGTCTCCAAGGGTTCCTGCCGGAAGGCGTCAAGATCCGCCATATTTCTGGCAAGGATCCTGTACCTGCCTCGACGCCTGACAGCGATTCCTATCGTCTTCTTACAAAGATCCTTCATGCCGTCTATGGCAATGAACTCCTTGCCATTCCATTTCTCATGCTGGGAGCTACGGATACGCGCTACTATAAGCCTATAACCGATACGGTCCTTTTATTTACGGGCCATGTCCATGATAATCGGTGGGGTGCTGCCCATCAGGTCAATGAACACATTCCTGTGGACGCCCTGCCGGCGAGCGTGGAATTCTTCCGTTCCTTCCTGCTGGCCTATTGATGTAATACAAAAAGGGACTGAGAAAAATGCAATCTTCATTTTTCTCAGTCCCTTTTTTAGTTGCTGATTGGAAGGAAAGCGTCCCTATGGGATGCTTTCCTTGGTTCCCCCGTAAAAGTTATTGTGCCCGTCTTTCCCGTTCCTTTTTGGCAAGGTAGGGGAGGATGACGCCAATGCCAAAAAGTACAAGGGGAGTCAAGATGTTCAGGGTAAATTGGAAGGTCCAGGCCGGAGAATAGGCTGCCACGCCGCGAGGGAACATGCCCATGAAACAGGCATAGGCCGTAAAGAAGAAGCACCAAGCGCCGGCCATTTTTCCAAGGGCTGCGCTTTTGACAAAATGATAGTCAGATTGGAAGCGATCCTGATGTTTTTTGAGCATCATATAAGCATAAAAGACCCAGAGGTAACGCAGGGGCATGCATACGGCATTTAGACGCATGAGCCAGTTGTAGAGACTTGTCATATCGCCAATACCGAGGGCGGGCACGATGATGAGGATGCCCACAAGCAGCGCAGTCAGTTGATAGCCTGTAACAGGAACTCCACGGCTGTTGATTTTGCGGAAGCGTTCAGGAACGAACTTTTCATCAACGTCAGCAAGGAGGATCTTGATGGGCGCGTCGATGGAAACGGCTAAGGTTGAAGCTTGTCCAATGAGGGTGCAGAGAGCAAAAATAACGACAAAGGTTTGACCGACGCCGTAGTATTCGCCAAGTTTTGCAAAGCAGTAATAGGAACCATTCATCATGAGGTCCTTGGGAACATTCTGGGGGTCAAACATGAGCCCCATGGCAAAGGTGCCCAAAATAGCCGTGACACAGACCATGATGGTCATGAAAATCATGGAACGAGGATATTCACGGCTTGGGTCCTTGAGGTTATTGACGTAAGGGGAAAGACGCTCGCAGCCGCCAACAGCAAAGACGAGGATGGCAAGGGTTGTCATATAGTCAAAGTCGAAGGTGGGCATGAGGGTTTCCATATCAAGGCGATAGGTAAAGGTCTTGGCTTCTGTAATATAGGGAGCCGCGAGGGCCAGAAGGATGTAAAGAAAGGACATGATGACCTTTGTGGACCCTGCCAGGGCGCCAATGTGCTTCAAGGAGCGGATGCCCCGAGAGGCATACCATAAAAAGAAGAAAAAGAGGATGAGAGCAATGGATTGAAGCACCAAGGGCGACATCATTTTTGTCAGCGATCCATTGCGAAAAATGGCCCAGCCCAAGGCAACGAGCATACTTTGTGGTTTTTGTGCTAAGTAGGGCATGTGGCAGATCCAGTAGGTCCAGCCAGCAAAATAAGCCAATTTAGCGCTCGACGTGGACCGAATCCAAGAAGAGACGCCGCCTTGGCTGTCTTTGAAGGTAGACCCCATTTCACCGACCATGAGTGTGTAGGGAATGAAGTAGATGGTGAACATGATGATCCAACTGACGACGGCCTTGAGTCCCTGATTGGCGTAGCCATTGACGATGTTGCCAAAGCCCCAGACTGAGGAAAAGGTCATGAGACCTAGGGCTTGCCAGGTAAGGATTTTGTTCTTGCTGGATGTGGGTTGATTCATTGCGAATACCTCCTAGTGGAATGAGAGTAGAAATGGGGGAACCATATGAAATTACACTCATCTTAACAGAAAATTTTGCAAATTGCTACAAGAAAAGTCAATTCGTGATGATGGGGGTCCTCTAACGAAGATAGGTCCAGCGGCTTCTTAAATAAAGTCGGGAACTGAGTAATTCTAACGCAGAAAGACGGTTCTGCGCTGCGTAAATCACTAAACCCTATTGAGGAAACTCCGTAAATCAAGTACACTGTAACAAGAGACATTGTGCCAGAAATCAATGCAAGAACCAAGGAGGAAATTTCCCATGAAACAAACCATCAAATCCCTACTTTCTTTCATCAAGACCAGCCCGTCTCCCTATCATACGGTCCTTTCCAGCAAGGCTATTCTTGAAAAATCAGGCTTTACGGAACTTAAGGAAGAAAAGGATTGGAAGCTGAAACCCAATGGCAAATATTTTGTCACCGTTTTTGATTCCTGTCTCCTTGCGTTCAGAACAGGGAAAAAAGGAACGCGGGGCCTAAAGCTTGCGGCGGCCCATACGGATTTTCCCTCTTTTCGTCTGAAACCTGCCCCCGAAGTACGGACCCATGGGTATGGCACGCTCAATATTGAAGGCTATGGCGGTATGATTGTGAGCACCTGGATGGATCGGCCCCTTTCCCTTGCCGGTAAGATCGTGACACGGACAGAAGATCCCTTCCAGCCAAAGACCCATTTTGTTGATTTTGGACGGCCCCTTCTTACCATGGCCAGTCTTGCCATCCACATGAATCGGGAAGTGAATGATGGTTATAAATGGAATAAGCAAAAGGATATCCTACCCCTTGCAGCCCTTATCGGGGAAGACGAAAAAGAGAGCGCGTTCTTTGAAAAGTTCCTTGCAAAAGAGCTCGGATGCTGTGAAAAGGATATTCTTTCCTTTGATCTTTCGGCTTACCCGACAGAAGATGGCTGTACCTTTGGGTTACATGATGATTTTGTGTCATCTCCGCGTCTGGATAACCTCACAAGCTGCAAGGCATGCCTCGAAGGCATTGTAAATGGCAAAGCAGAAGAGGGTGTCGCCCTCATCGGTCTTTTTGACAACGAAGAGGTAGGGAGCACGACTAAGCAGGGGGCCAATTCCCTTGTCCTTCATAATACCCTGCACCGTATCTATAAAACTCTTGACCTTACGGAAGAGGCTCTTTTTGAGGATATGGCAAAGGGGTTTATGCTGAGCATTGATGTGGCCCACGCTTTCCATCCTAATTATGTTGATAAATGTGATATCACAAATCGGCCCGTCCTTGGCAGGGGATTGGCTCTCAAACAGGCATGCAGTCAGTCCTATGCAGGTGATGCGGAGGCGGTTGCCGTGATTAAGGGACTTTGTGATAGAAAAAATATTCCTTACCAACTTTATGTCAACCGCAGTGATATCAAAGGCGGCAGCACCCTTGGTTCCATGGCTTCTGCCATTACACCGATCCGTACCATGGATCTTGGCGTGGCGCTCCTTGCCATGCATTCGGCCCGTGAAACAATGGGTGCCAGCGATCAGAAGGCATTGGAAGATTTAGTCACGGAATTTTTTGCATAAGAAAGGAGGGCGGCGGTCATGGTCATTTGGATCATCGATGAGGAATGGAATGCGTACGATGTGGAGATATCCCTTCTTACAAAAGCCTTTCCCGGCGTTATGTTCCGCCGCTCTTGCTATGATTTTTGGCATGACCTTGAGGAATTTGGCAGCACAGTGGATGGGCTCCTTGCTCAGGTAAACGTACCCCTTGGTGACGAGGTCTTTAGCAAGATGCCCCGCCTTAAAGCCATTTCCCTCTATGGAACGGGCTATGAAGCCGTGGACCTTGACGCCGCCCAAAAGCGAGGTATTGGCGTGCGCAATGTGACCGCTTACTCATCTGAGGATATTGCAGAATATGTCATCATGGGCACGCTTTTTCTTGTGCGCCGCCTGCCTTTGTTCCTCAAGCACAATGAAAAGTCCCCGTGGGGCGTGCGCGCCATTCCCGCCCTGCCGCACCGCCTTTCAGGTCTTACCCTCGCCATTGCGGGATATGGTCATATTGGGCGCAGGACAGCCCTAAAGGCCAAAGCCATGGGCATGACCGTCCTAGCCTATAATCGCAGCGATAAAAGTAAACAGATGCAGGAAGACGGCGTCATTCCCGTGACCTTGGAAGAGGCCTTTATTAACGGTGACCTTGTGAGCCTTCATCTGGCGGCGTCACCGGATACCCGGCATATTGTCGATGCGCGCGTCCTGTCCCTTATGAAAAAAGGCAGTTATCTCATCAATACAAGCCGGGGGAGTCTTCTGGATGAAAAGGCCCTTGCCGGGGCTGTAAAGAAAGGAACGATTGCAGGCGCGCTCCTTGATGTGGTGGAAAACGAACCTTTTACTGCCGAAAGTCCCCTTTATGGTGTGCCTCAGATTATCGTAACGCCCCATATTTCCTATGCAACGGAAGAATCCTTCGTAAAGCTCAAACAGGAGGCGGCAGAAAACCTTGTGGCATTGATGAAAGGGGATCGGAGGGGAAGGCTAACGATGTAAAAAAGGAGACCGGGATGAAACGAATGATTATGGCCCTGATTTTTTTGAGCCTCCTCGTGAGCACCTTTGTGGCAGGATGCGGCATTGATCAGCGCAAACGGGACGGTAGGACTGGCGCGTCGCCTGTGAAAGTCGTACCGCTGCCATACGAGGAAGGGCCTTTCCCTGCTTTTTGAAAAAAATAAAAAAGTTTGTTGACACATTAGGCGTTTTACTGTATACTAAACAAGTCAGTTGCGAAAGACACTGATACGGCCCAGTAGTTCAGTTGGTTAGAATGCCGCCCTGTCACGGCGGAGATCGTCGGTTCGAGTCCGTCCTGGGTCGCCAATGCCTCGGTAGCTCAGTTGGTAGAGCAAGGGACTGAAAATCCCTGTGTCCGCAGTTCGATTCTGCGCTGAGGCACCACTTTTTATGCGGAAGTAGCTCAGTGGTAGAGCATCACCTTGCCAAGGTGGGGGTCGCGAGTTCGAATCTCGTTTTCCGCTCCAAATTGTTGGCGACATAGCCAAGCGGTAAGGCAGAGGTCTGCAAAACCTTTATCCCCAGTTCGATTCTGGGTGTCGCCTCCAATTTTTTTAATGGATGTTCAAATCTGCCGAGGTGGCGGAACTGGCAGACGCAAGGGACTTAAAATCCCTCGGAGAGTGATCTCCGTACCGGTTCGATTCCGGTCCCCGGCACCATTTTTTATACGGAATATTGAGTCATCGCTTGGGCGATGTCTTTTTTTATGCCCAAAATTGGATTTTCTCCATCCTGCAGCAGGCACGGTCTTTGCTGGTTTAAGAGGAAAACCGTGCATTTTCAATGGCCCTGAAGAGGCTTACAATAGGAAAAACACGGAAAAAGAAAGGGGTTTTCACCATGAAAATAAATCGCGTCCTTGCTATTCATGATCTCTGCAGCTTTGGCCGCTGTTCGCTGACGGCTGCCATTCCGGTCCTGTCAGCCTTGGGAAGCCAGGTCTGTCCCTTCCCGACTGCTCTTTACAGCAATAACCTGACCTATGGCAAGTTCCATAGTAAGGACCTTACAGATGAAATGACATCGTCCATGGATAAGTGGCAGGAACTGGGCCTTTCCTTTGATGCCATTTACAGCGGCTTTTTGGCAAGTTCGGCCCAGGTTGATGTGGTGATTGATGCCATCGGCCGTTTTGGTGGTGGGGGGAAGAGCGTTGTTGTCGATCCGGCCATGGCCGACGACGGAAAACTCTATCCTGTTTTTGATGAGACCATGGCAGCTTCCATGAAAAAGCTTGTTTCCCATGCAACACTCATTACGCCCAATTACACCGAAGCCTGTCTCCTTACGGATACACCCTATCAGGCGAAGCCCCCGACGGATAAGGAACTCGAAACCCTGTGCGATAAGCTCCTTTCTCTGGGACCCAAAGCAATCGTCATTACGAGTGTTCCTACGGACAGCTGCCATATTGCCATTGCCAGTCAGACGGACAGTCAGCTTTTCCCGGAAAAGTATGAAGTACCAAAACTCCCCTTTGGGACCTGCGGTACAGGAGATATCTTTACCAGCACGCTTCTTGCCTACATCCTGCGCGGGAAGGATCTGAACCTTGCCGTCCAGCATGCAGCGGACTTTTTGAGTTTTGTCATTGAAACGACCTTGAATGAAGGAACCGATCCCCATGAAGGCGTCCTTCTGGAAGGCTGTCTGTGGAAACTCCTTGTACCCCAGACCAAGGACTGCACGAGCTGCAAAGGATAAGCGAAGAAAACTAGATCGGAGCCTCAAGCAAAAAGCCGTGGAGAAGTGAGCGAGCGTTCTCCACGGCTTAATTGGTTTGGGGCTGAGCGTCACGTTTTTTCTTCTGGCTTCAAGCCTTTTCCTTTAGCTTTCTTTTTGACAGAAACGCACTTTGAAGCCACGTTGGCCTCTTAGCGCCAATCCATCCCCTTGTTTGGACAGAAGAGCAAAAGCTGCCTGAAGCTGCGCAGCGTGTAGGTCCTTTCGGTGATGGGTCGGAGTGCAGCGCCCTTTTACCCCTTATCTTCGTCTGACATCGTATCAGGCGGATGGCAAAAATAGCGGCATTGTTTTTGTGTAACGGGGAATGCCGCTATAATCATTCCAGGATGAGACGAACAATAGCATTTTTGGGAGGGCTTCAGCATGAAATTGCGGTACGTTCCATGCTGCGATGCGTCATGCTTTTATGACCCCCTTTCATCCATCTAAAAAAGCAAGGATGGGACCACGTGCTGAGACTTGGTGCGAGCCCTGCACCGAGTAAAAACAGGTGGAACAGCCCTCCTCATTTATTGACATCTCCCCGGATCTAATCTATAATTTACAAGATACGGTAGTTTTACCGAAACTGTCCCCACGGCGGCCAAATGGGCCGGTTTTGTGGGATCAAAGCCGAAAAGGAGTCGTGAACGATGGCTGAACAGGAAACAATTTTAACTGAAGAAGGTCTCAAAAAGTTAGAAGACGAATTGGACTATCTTCGTTCTGAAAAAAGACAGCAAGTGGCAGAACGGCTGAAGGTCGCTATTTCCTATGGTGATATCAGCGAAAACTCCGAATATGATGACGCCAAGAACGAACAGGCCTTTGTCGAAGGCCGTATTCTCACCTTGGAAAAGATGATCCGCAATGCAAAGGTTATCAAGGATTCCGAAATCAATAAAAAGGTGGTTTCCTTGGGATCCCAGGTCACCATCAAAGATATGGAAACGGAAGAAGAAGAGGAATACACGGTTGTGGGTACGACGGAAGCTGACCCCATGGCCGATCCTCCCCGCATTTCCAACGAATCCCCTGTAGGCAAGGCCATCTTGGGCCAAAAAGTGGGTTCCGTATGCAAGGTTCCGACGCCGGCTGGTGAGCTGAGCTATAAGATTGTCAGCATTGCCAAACCCAGTGCAGGGAAGAAGAAAAAAGCTGCAGCCAAGGAGTGAAATGAATGTCGGAAGAATTGAAGAACCAGCCCGCTGTGGATACGGGCGCTGCTGAAGAAGTCAGCGAACAAGTCGCTGTCCGTATGGACAAGATGCATAAGCTGGAAGAAAAGGGTATCTTGCCTTTTGGTCATGCCTATAAGGTGACCCATCATAATAAAGAAGTCCATGACAAGGTCAAGGAACTGGAAGAAAAGGGCGCTGAAGTCCGTGTTGCCGGACGGTTGACGGCTATCCGCGGTCACGGCAAGACCGCTTTTATGGACCTTCTCGATAAGTCTGGTAAGATTCAGCTATATGTCCGCAAGGATGAGTTGGGAGAAGATAATTACAGTGTGGTCAAACTCCTGGACATTGGGGATATCGTCGGCGTAGAAGGCGAAGTCTTCACGACCCATATGGGTGAACCATCCATTCGCGTGAAAAAGCTCGAATTCCTTTCTAAGGCCCTGAAACCGCTGCCGGAAAAATGGCACGGCCTCAAGGACAAGGAAATCCGTTATCGTCAGCGCTATGTGGATCTCATTGTAAACCCCGAAGTCCGCGACACATTTGTCAAACGTACGGAAATCATCAAAAGTATCCGCAATATCCTCGATAATGAAGGCTACCTTGAAGTGGAAACGCCGGTCCTCAATACTATTTCCGGCGGGGCTACGGCCCGTCCTTTTGTGACCCACCATAATGCCCTTGATATCGATTTGTACCTGCGCATTGCGACGGAATTGAACCTGAAGCGCCTTATTGTAGGGGGTCTGGAACGGGTTTATGAAATTGGCCGCATTTTCCGCAATGAAGGGATGGATATCAAGCATAACCCGGAATTTACGTCCATCGAGCTTTATGAAGCATATGGTGACTATCAAACCATGATGGATATTACGGAAAAACTCGTGTCAGAAACGGCGCAGCGCGTCTTGGGCACCATGAAAATCACCTATCAGGGCAAGGAAATCGACTTGACTCCGCCTTGGCCTCGTATGACCATGGTTGAAGCCGTTAAGAAATTCAGCGGTTATGACTTTACGGGTGTCCGCGATGTTGAAACGGCCCGCAAGCTGGCTGCTGATGCCAACGTCGAAATCCAGCCGACCTTCGGCCCTGGCAAGATTCTGGAAGCCTTCTTTGATGAATTCGTTGAAAAGAACCTCATTCAGCCGACCTTCATCATGGGTCATCCTAAAGAAATCTCGCCGCTTGCTAAGAGCAGCCTTGCTGATCCAGAAGTCACGGATCGTTTTGAAGGCTTCATCAACGGTTCTGAAATCTGCAATGGTTTTACGGAACTCAACGATCCAATCGACCAGAAGGAACGCTTTGAAAAACAGGTGGAAGAACGCAATAACGGCGATGATGAAGCCGGTATGATGGACGAAGACTTCATCAATGCCCTCATGCACGGCCTGCCTCCGACGGGCGGTCTGGGTATTGGAATTGACCGTCTTGTCATGCTGCTTACCAATTCGGCTTCCATCCGCGATGTCCTGCTCTTCCCGACCATGAAGCCCCTGGGACTCGAAAAGAAAGACGAATCTGTGGCAGCTGCTCCAGCCGCGCCCGCTGAAACGGTGGATGCTCCGCAGACCGTGGCGCTGGAAAAGATTGATTTTTCCAATGTGACCATTGAACCGCTCTTCAAGGATTTCGTTGATTTTGATCAGTTTGCTGGCTGCGACTTCCGGGTAGTGAAAGTCAAGGACTGTTTTGAAGTGCCTAAGAGCAAGAAACTTCTCCAGTTCACACTCGATGACGGAACGGGTACGGACCGGACCATCCTGTCGGGCATCAAGGCATACTATCAGGCGGAGGATCTTATCGGCAGGACCCTCGTTGCCATTGTCAACTTGCCGCCGCGCAAGATGATGGGCATCGAATCCTGTGGGATGCTGTTAAGCGCCGAACATAATGAAGGGGAAGAACGCAAACTGAACCTTCTCATGCTTGATCCCCATATTCCGGCTGGGGCCAAGCTCTGCTAATGTTATCCTGAGACTTCGCAAGGAAAGGATTCCTTTCCCTGCGGGGTCTTTTTTATGCCGCAAAAAGGCCCTTTCCTACGAAGGAGAAGGGCCTTTAACCATGCTCTATTTCAGGGCATGGACGAAATACTTGATGAAGGCAATCGTCTGGGGCTGATAGATGATATCGACGAGAAAGGCGCCCACAATAGGCACGATCATGAAGGCCTTGCGGCTCATGCCATACTTTTCCTTGACTGCCGTCATATTGACGATGGCTGATGGAGTGGCACCAAGGCCATGCCCGCATAGGCCGGCACACATGACGGCCGCATCGTAGTTGCTCCCGAGGATCCGGAAGACAATGAAATAGCTTACAAGGACCATGAAAAGGACCTGGGCCGCAACGACGAGGATGACGCCGCCTAAAAGTCCCGAAAGTTCCCAAAGACGGAGGGTCATGAGGGCAATGGCAAGATATAGGTTCAGCATGACGTCGCCAATGGAATCCACCAGGGAGAAGCTGAACTGATAGAAATGAGCCGATTCATTGACGTTCCGCAGGATGACTGCCACGAACATGGCTCCGACATAGGTGGGGAAGCTCATGCCGATAAGGGCCCCAATGCGCCCGGAAATGACGGTTCCAATGGCCATGCAGACGAGGATTGCCGTCACGTTCTTGATGATGGTGAGACCGTCCAGTTTCTCGCCTGTGGCGGCGTTGACGTTTTCAACGCCTGTATCCTTGAAATCTTCCGACATATCCGGTGTCAGATGATGGCGCTCAATGAGAACGCGGGCCAGGGGACCGCCTACAAGGACGGCGGAGATGAGCCCAAAAGTCGCCGCGGCCATCCCCACTTCAAGACCTGCTGGGTAGCCCATGGACACAAAAGTCTTTCCGTAGGCACCGGCCGCGCCGTGGCCGCCAATCATGGAAATGGCTGAGGCCAGGAGTGCATAAGGGGCTTCCAGTCCCGTAGCCATGCTGATTCCTATCCCGATGGCATTCTGGCAGATGGAAATGGCGCCTGCCGTGAGCCAGTAGATGATGAGCAAGGTCCCGCCTTTTTTGAGGAGGGAGAGGCTTGCTCCGAGGCCTACGGTCGTAAAGAAGGCCAGCATAAAGGGATTTTGATAGTAGGTATCAAACTTGAAGGCAAAGGCTTCCGTCTGATGGCCAATAAAGGTGATGAACATAAAGAGGAAACCGCCGACAACAGGAGCCGGGATGCAGTAGCGCCTGAGGGCCGTGCTCTTGTCCTTGATCCAGTATCCGATGAGGAGCATGATGGCCGCAAGGGCTGTCGTGCAGACCGCATCGGCTTTGATGAGGAGAGAACCTGATGAAAAGTCCAAAACCATATGAATCGCTTCCTTCCTAAGTTGTCATATCCCTACGATTCCATTTTAGCGAAAAATAGGGTGAACGGGCATGCAAAAAGATTGGCTTTCCCCTTTGTTCGATCAAAAAGATTGATAGGAAAGGCAAAGATTCAGCAAAGCCTGAATGGGAGAAAATCGGATGTTTCAAAGTATACAGCAGATGCCGTCAGGAAAGCGCCCAATATAACAAGGAATTTAATGAGCGTCAAAAAAGGTTTTTGACGTTATGTGGACTTGCGGCACTGTTTTTGCCTCCCCAAATAGGCCCCCAACGCTTCTTAAAAGCATTGGGGGCCTTATCCCATCAAGGGAAAAAGAACCTTTTTCGTGTGCTTAGGCTTCTATTTCCACCGTGAAAGGAATTTCATCTTTCAGGTCATTTTGGGTCATACTGCAGACGCAGGAGTCGGACCAGACGTTTTCACAGGTTTCAATCATATCGATGATGGTGTAGATGGGGAGGATGATTCCCATGATGCCGATGGGGGCGCCGACACCGCTCATGAGCGACAGGGTAAGGAAGTAGCAGCCCATGGGTACACCGGCGTTTCCGATGGCAGCAAAGACAGAAATGAAGAGCCAGACAATCATGGTTCCAAAGGATAGTTCCATGCCGCCATTTTGCATGAGGAAAATGGATGTAACAAGGATAAAGGCGGCACAGCCATTCATGTTGATGGTTGTGCAGATGGGGAGAACGAAACGGCTGATGGAGGGATTGATGCGCATGTTTTCTTCCGCAGAAGCCATGGTGACAGGAAGCGTTGCAGCGGAACTCTTTGTAAAGAGGGCAACGGCAAGAGCCGGGGACATGGCTTTCATGACGCGGACCGGGTTGAGGCCGCGGATGAGGAGAAAGAGCGGCAGAACGATGAAGAACTGGGTGAGGTTTCCGGCCATGATGACGAGCGTATAACGGCCTAGGGCACCGACGATGACGCCGGCTTCAAGCTGGGAAGACAGCTGGGCCGCAAAGGCGAGGATGCCGATGGGAAGAACCTTCAGTAGGGCACGGATGAGGGCAAAGAGAACTTCCTGGGCCCCATTGATGCCACGCAGAAGGGTTTTCGTGTTTTCCGTTTCCGGCATAAAGGCAAAGGCAAGACCAACAGCGGTGGCAATGAGCAGGATGGAAAGGACGTTCCCCGTCAGGAAGGGGGTCAGGATGTTGTTGGGGATGACGGAGAGCATATGGTCATAGTAGCTCATCTTGCCAATGTTCTGGGGGACATTCGTCACGCCGGCACCGATGGCCTCTGTCGGCAGGTTGCCCGGCTGGATCCAGAGATAAAGGAGCAGGCCAATCCCGGCGGCACAGATAGTCGTGAGCAGGGTATAGGTGATGGTGTGCTTGAAGATCCTTTTCGTTTCTTCCTTGGATCCCATCATGGAAAGGGTCGTAATGACCGCCAAAGCGATGGTTGGTACAGCAATGAACTGGAAGAGGCGGGTGAAGACGGTGGCGATGAAGTTGAAGAGTTGGTTGAGGAAGGGAACGTTCATCCAGCCGAGAACGGCACCAAAGATGAGGGCTCCTATCCAAAGTGCGAGCTGACGCCCTTGGGCAAGGGGATTGTTGCGGGCCATGACGTTTTTAGCTGTGTCTTTGACATGGGTTTGGTTTTCTTGGGTCATAATGGACTTCCTTTCTTTTTTGAAAAATGGAAAAGATCCCCCCATGGATCTTTCTTCATCAGGTTCTACCTAATGAGAATAATTCATATAATATCATAGGAAATTGAGAAAATGCAATAAAAATCAGAGATTTCAAGTTTTTTCAGCATGGCGAAAAGGATAATACATTAACTTAGTAGGAATTATATGCGGCGCCTTTCTTGCCAAGATGCCTCCTATCGCCTACAATAAAAATATACCCTGCCCTTTGTGCGAGAGTGGAGAATAGGATTTTATGGAACGCCTTCTGCGTTCCTTTTAGGTAAGTTTTGACAAGAGATAAAGGAGGATCCGTATGCCCTGTACAACGCTGCTTGTCGGAAAAAATGCAACCTATGATGGTTCGACCATGATGGCCCGCAATGAGGATTCCGGTGCGGGAAGTTTTACGCCGAAGAAATTTATTACAGTCAATCCTGAAGACCAACCCCGCCACTATCGGTCAGTCCTGTCTGCTTTTGAAATCGAGCTGACCGAAACGCCCCTGCGCTATACAGCCATGCCAAATGCCCAAGCAGATGAAGGTATTTGGGGCGAAGCGGGAATCAGTGAGCTCAATGTGGCCATGAGCGAAACGGAGACCATCACCTCAAATCCCCGCGTCCTTGGCGCCGATCCGCTTGTAAAAGATGGCATTGGCGAAGAGGACATGCTCACCTTGGTCCTGCCTTATATCCACAGTGCCCGGGAAGGTGTCAAACGGCTGGGCGACCTCATCATGCGCTATGGGACCTATGAAATGAACGGTGTCGGTTTCCAGGATGAAAATGAAGTTTGGTGGTTTGAAAGCATTGGCGGTCATCACTGGATTGCCAAACGCGTTCCTGATGATGGGTATGTGGTCATGCCCAATCAGCAGGGAATCGATTTATTGGATTTTGTCGATGCCTTTGGAGCTCAGGAAGACCATATGTGCAGCGCAGACCTTATTTCCTTTATTCGGGACAATCACCTTGACCTGACCATCCATGAAGGAGAAGACTATGCCCTTGAAAAGGATTTTGCCTTTGACGCGCGGGCCGCTTTTGGCAGTCATGATGATGCGGATCACACATACAATACGCCCCGGGCATGGTTCATGCTGCGCTTTTTCAATCCCCATTCCGCCTTGTGGGATGGTCCTGATGCCGATTACGGTCCTGAAGATGATGACCTGCCTTGGTGCCTCATGCCGGAACGGAAGGTGACTGTCGAAGATGTAAAGTATGTCCTCAGTGCTCATTACCAAGGAACCCCTTTTGACTGTTACAGCAAGGTGGACCATCCCCTGAAAGGCAAGTATCGTCCCATCGGCATCAATCGCAATAACTTTGTTGCCCTAACCCAGTTGCGGCCCTACGCCAAAAAGGACCGTATGGCTCTTATGTGGATTGCGGAAGGCTCCAATGTCTTCAATGCCTTTGTGCCGTTTTATGCTAATGTGACGAAGACACCGGACTATTTGAACCATGCGGGGACAGTGCCGTCGACGGAAGAATTCTACTGGGCTAATCGCCTCATCGGCGCCCTTGCCGATGCCCACTATGCCCGCACGGCAAGTGCCATTGAGCGCTACCAAAAGGCCGTTGCCTCCGCGGCTCACGCCATGATCTGTGATACGGATAAAAAAGAAGCCGAAGGCGGCGTGACGGCTTTCCTTGAACAGGCCAATGCCGCCATGGCGGCTATGGTAAAGGAAAAGACCGATACCTGCCTAGGCAAGGTCCTTTACGAAGCGAGCATGGCCATGAAAAATGGCTTCTCCCGCAGCGATGCCTAAGCCGTATCGTAAGAATAGAAAAACTCCTTCCGGCATGGATTGGAAGGAGTTTTTCTATTAAGGATCACATCATGGAGGCCAGTTTTTCTTTCAGGATTTTCAAAGGAATAAGACTTAATAGAAGGGTTGCTGCCACCGTGGCAGCAAGGAGGATTCCCATGACCGGTGAAAAGGAAAAAAGTGGCAGCGAAAGGGCCGTCGTTGACGCAAGGGCGTGGGCTAAGAGAGTATAGGCCCCGATTCCTAAAAGGGTGCCTGCAGCGGTGCCGCAAAGGACGAGAAAGGCGTTTTGCCAAAGGAAAATGTGGGAAATGTCTTTTCCCGTAGCCCCGAGGGCCCGCATGATGGCATATTCCCGAAGTCTCGAAAGGCTTGAAAGATAGCTTGTCATAACGACGATAAGGGTGGAAAGAACTATGAGGAAAAGTCCCACTTTCTGCCACATTCTTTCGCCGCAGCCCATGAGATTAAAGAGCTGGACGATGCTCTGGGACGGGAAGACGAGCATGGCGTCTTTGCGGTGCTGATATTTTGCGGCAAGCTGGTAGGCTTCGCTGTAGCCTACAGGTTCGACGAGGATGGCGCTTACTTCCTTATGGTCATTGTGCGTCTTATTATCCGCCTTCTTGGCCTCTAGCCTCTTATTCTTCTTGTGCTCATGGGCGTCCCAAATGGACTCGATGGAAGTCAGGATGGCCTGGTTATAGGGCCCTTTGACGTCGGTTAAGATGCCAACGACGGTGTAGGGATGCTCCTTGTGGGCGCGGCCTTTTTGGACGAGACCGTGGAGGGAAGAAAAGGTGGATCCAACGGTTAGATGAAGGCGCCGCGCGACGTCCGCACCAATGACGGCTTCATAGGGCGCGGAAAAGGGACGGCCTTGCTGAAGGATCAGCCACTTGTCCTTATTTTTCCCCGTCGTCATGGCAAAGATGCCGCCCGTCGTCCCGACAACGCGATAACCTCCGTAGGAATCACCAAAGGCCAAGGGCAGGGCGAAACTGACGAGATTTTTCTGGCCTGAGAGAGCATCCACTTCTTCATAGGGAAGGTTGGGGAGGGGCCGGTCCTGTAAAAAGACGGACGTCAGAACGAGCTGATACTGGCTTCCTGGTGAGCTTACAAGCAGGCTAAACGGTTCCGTCGCCTTTGTGAGTCCTTCATGGATCCCTTCGTGGAGGGCCGATAAAAAGAGGCTGATGCCAAGGGAAAGGCCCATGATGAGTATCATGAGAAGGGTTGTCATGGGCCGGTGGATGAGCTGCCGCAACGCAGCTTTTCTAAGCATGGGCGCCTCCTTTATGAAGGGGCAGGATGTGGCTGAAGGAACGAATCACCATAGGGTCATGGCTTGCTACAAAAATTAGGGCGTTGTGCGCTTTTACATAGTCAAGGAGCAGATGAATGACGATGCGGCTATTATCCTCATCCAGGTTGGCTGTCGGTTCATCGGCAAGGAGGATTGGCGGCTCCTTGATGAGAGCCCGGGCAAGGGCGGTTCGCTGTTCTTCCCCCTGGCTCAGTTCATTGGGGTAATGGGAAAGAAGGTGCATGAGGCCCATCTTTTCTGCAAGAGCTGACAGTCTAGCTTCGGCCTCCTTTTTCGGTACACCGCCAAAATGGGCGCCAAGGAGGATGTTATCCCGGGCTGAAAGAAAGGGCAGGAGGTTAAACTTTTGATAGAGGCAGCCAATGGTGCGGCCCCGAAACACATCAAGGTCTGCGTCCGACATATCAAGGGTAAGGGAACGGCCCTTATAGGAAATATCCCCTTCTGTAGGGCGCAGGAGACCTGAAAGGCAATGGAGAAAGGTCGATTTTCCACTGCCGCTTGGTCCTGTGATGCACCACGCTTCGCCGTCATAGGCTTCTAGATGGGGCACGGAAAGGGCTGTCAGGAATCTTCTTCCGTCAGGATAGCGATGGACCAAATGGGTAACTTTGAGCATATGGACCTCCTATTCCACGGTGGCATCAAGAAGGCGAACCTGGCTCACAAAGCCCGTATCCCCATCCATATAGCTGCCAAGATCCAGGGTCCCCGTTACGGTCACTTCCTGGTCGTAAGGTAGGGCGTCCACACTGCCGTTGACGTAGACGACAACCATGTTATAGGGCCAGTCTGCATCGGTGGAACAGAAGGGACAAACAGCCATGGGCGTTTCCGTAAGGACAAAGAAATTGATGGAGGGCTTTAAGGGGGGCGCCATGAACCCCGTCATGGTCACTTCCGAACCATTCAGGGAATTCAGGGTATCCGAAAAGACGAGCCCTTCCGAACTTGCTCCGCTGTACATATCAGAAAAATCCAAGGAGGCCGCATTGGCCTCCAAGGCGATACTCATTGTGATGGATAGGAAGAGGGAAGCAAGAAACTTTCTGAAGACCTTTTCCAATCTCACTTGCTGTCACCGCTTTCTGATGTAAAGGAAACTTCCGGCGTGCCTTTATGGGCGTCGACACCGAGGGCGCGAAGGATCCCAAAGAAGACTTCCGTGTTGTCCATGACGCCGTGGAAGTATTCAGAACCAGGGCCTTGGGCCATGAGTACTACATCGTCGGCAGAATGGCATTCGCTCGTTTCTCCGGTTGTCGTCGGCAGGTCGCCTTGGACAAGACGGGCTCCTTTGGGTGCGCGTTTCGGGTTGGCAATGACGTTTCCTTTGGCATCGGTCGTTGCCGGAACAGTCGGTTCAGGCTGGAAACGATAATTTTCGTAATGGTCCGGGGCATTGGCGTACTGCACGGCCAGGGTGACATCCGGATCAGGGTTATCGGGATACCCGTCGTGGTTTTCATCAACGAAGGTCGGCCACTTGGCATCGCCGTAGACGCGAACCGCTTCGCGGCCGGTCTTGCCATTTTCTTCCTTATAGGTGCCGCTGATGCTGATGCCGTGGGCATGGTCCGCAACGACAATGATAAGTGTATCATCATTGTGCTTTTTGGCGTAGTCCTGCGCCCATTCGATGGTTTGATCAAATTCGATGGTGTCATAGGTGGAACGCTGCCAGTCCATGGTATGGAGCTGCTTATCAATGCTGCCGCCTTCACTCATGAGAAAGAAGCCATTCGGATTTTTTTCAAGTACGGATACGGCTTTTTTTGTCATATCAAGGAGGCCAGGCTGGTCAGTAAACCCTTTCAGGACCTTGCTGTTTTTGGGCAGGAATTCACGGTCCATGTAAACGTTCATGTGGTTCATGGTGAAAAGCCCCAGAATGGGCTGATCGCCGTTGAGAGCATTTAATTCCGTCTTGGTGCCGGCAAATTGATAACCTTTATCCTTGAATTCCTGGATCAGGTTACGGTCATCCTTGCGTTTGGAACCGGGCGTCTGCAGCGGAAGGAAGAACTGTGCCCCACCGCCCATGACCACTTTTGGCGGATTCCTGCGACTGAGGAAATCGGCAGCAATGTAGTTTTGTTCCCCACGTCGACGCGTATGGGCCGTGACGGCCGCTGGTGTAGCATCCGTAACAGCCGCGGTCGTAACCATGCCGTAGCTCATCTTCTTACTGCGGGAGAGGATTTCCGCTGCCGTTTCCACCTTTGGGTCATCGAGGGGATCTTTGGTCCTATTTTCGTAGACACCCATGGCATTGACGACGGATTTATTGCCCGTCATATAGGCGGACATGGAGTTTGCCGAGTCCGTTACAATAGAGTCATAGCCGCTTGTTGTGACAAGGGCAAGGCTTGGCATCTTTTCCATGGAAAGGACGTCATTGAATTTTCCGTTTGAAAGGCCTTTTGAAAGGATGCGGCCCAGTTCCTTTGCCTGCATGCTCATGCCGTCACCAATGAAGAGGATGACATTCTTGGCGCGCCGCCTTGCTTTTTCCTGGACCACCGTATAGGCGGCTTTTGCCTGGAGCCTTCCAGAAAGGCCGCTGGCGGAAGCCGTTACCCTTTTTTCACCGATTTTGTCAAAGGTGACATTGTTGATGCGGTAGGAAATGTGGGTGCCGTAGTCTGTGATGATGGCCTTTTTCCCAAAGACTTTTTCTGCCCCTTCTCCGTTGATGCCGACGTTGAAGTTTGTGCTGTTTTTGGGAAATTCCACCTCAAAGTCAAACCGCTGACCGGCCCAGAATTTGGCACGGTTGATTGGCAGGATGGTAATGGCACCGTTATCTGCCGTCTCCTGCATCCGGTTATGGAATTCAGCCACCTGCGAGATGGAGGATGCTGCCGCAAAAGCCACGGCATCATGGGTCGAGGTGATGCCCATGGAAAGGGCCCCTAACATCGACAGTTGGATAAATAGGCGAAGCTTACGTTTTGTGTTCATAAACAAACCTCCTCTATGATTTTGCTTCAAAGAAAAAGATTCTTTATATGGAAGGAGTGTAGCATAGGAAACTGGAGGTTTCTGCAAAAGCTTGGTAAAATTACCGTAAATTGCCGCGGCCAAACAACGGCAGCTATTCTTTTTTCTTTCATCTTATTTTCATTTTCTATTTGCTAGAATGGAATCGATTTCATGCTGAGGAGGTCTTTTCATGTTTATACGGATAAAAAAAGGCGGCATAAAAGAAGCCGTAATCGGCCGCAGGCTGGGGCAAGGCTTATTGTGCCTGATCCTGGTGGGCCTTATGGGAAGCGGAGAAGCGGCGCCCACCGTCAACGAGGTGACCGGTGTGGCCCGCGTCTTTGGCGATGGGGAAAAAATTTCGGAAGTCATTTTGACTTACAGTGAGCCCCTTCTGGCAAGTTCCGTTTCTCCCAAAGATTATGTCCTTTCAAAGGGTACCCTTGAAAGCGTCCAGGTAACTCGCTCTTTGCCCGCCCTTAAGGCGGCTGAGGAAGGCCGCTATGTCATCTTGAAGGTAAAGACAGAAAATACGGTGCCTGAAACACTGCCCGCACCGCCCCAAAAGGAAACAAAGGAAAAAATGAGGCAGGAACCCAAGCTTGATGGTCATTCTGATCGCAAAGCCCCGGATCTTGGCATTGCAGTCAAACAAGTGGGGGAAGTAACTGGCGCGGGAGGGGATAAAAGCCCTGGCTCCACCCGATTCATAGCGTCGACTCGAACGCTTGAACCCGATCTTTCCCGCTTTACGCAGAAAGTCTTTACAGACCCAGAAACGGGCATTTCCCTGCCGTATAATCTATATCTGCCCAAGGAAATCAAGCAGGGAGAGAAACTGCCCCTGGTCTACTTTGGCGTTGATATGAGCGGCAATAATGATGATCTTACGACGCCGCTTTATCAAGGCAACGGGGCCACAGTCTGGACCGATCCTGCTTTTCAGGCAAAGCACCCTTCGATTGTTGTTGCCCCGCAGTATACGTCTGAGCTTGTGACGAAACTGGGTATGCTGACCGCCGATGATCATCATTGGACAAAGGGTCTCACCTTGCTCAAGCATTTCCTTGATTATGCGGTCAAGACCTACCCTGTCGATCCAAACAGGATCTATGGGACAGGACAGTCCCAGGGCGGTATGGCCAATATTGCCATCAGTGACCGCTACCCCGATTTTTTTGCGGCCCAGTATCTTGTGGCCTGCCAATGGGATCCCAAGGAAATGCAGGTCCTCAAGGATAAGCCCCTTTGGATCACCGTCTGTGAAGGGGATAATAAAGCCTACCCCACAATGAATGAAACGACCGCACTCTGGGAAAAAGCAGGCGTAAAGGTGGCGCGGAATGAGACGCTTTGGGACAGCACCCTTCCTGTAGGGACCCTCAATGACAAAATAGAGCAATTGTTACGGCCTAACACCCATATCTACTATACAGTATTTAAGGGCGGGAACCATATGTATACGTGGAGCTTTGCCTATTCCTTTGATGCCATTAAGGAGTGGCTCTTTGCGCAGGCAAAGGGAAAGTAAGGTGCTTTGTGTCTTAGGGACGGGGAATCTGTGCACAGAGATAAAACTACCCTTGACAAAACAATATGAATCCGGTATGATTTTAAGGAATTATTCATCAAGAGTAACGGAGGGAATGGCCCCATGATGTTACGGCAACCACACGAAAGTGAACGGTGCTAAGTCCAACAGGATTTTCCTGGCAGATGAAGACGAATATGAATCGACCCATTCCTCTTCATAATGATGAAGAGGAATTTTTTATTCATAAGGAGGGAGTCGCTGTGATTGAACTGAAACATATCGGCAAGGTTTACCATGCAAAGGGCGGGGACCTGGAAGCCTTAAAGGATATCAACCTATCCATTGAGGAAGGAGAAATCTATGGAATCATCGGATTATCCGGCGCCGGTAAAAGTACCTTGGTTCGCTGCATCAATATGCTGGAGCAGCCAACGAGTGGCGAAGTGATCGTTGACGGCAGGGACATGACTAAACTGTCCAAAATGGAACTGCGCAAGGCCCGTCAGGAAATCGGCATGATCTTCCAGCATTTTAACCTTTTAAGCAGCCGGACGGTCTATGACAATATTGCCTTTCCTTTGGAAATCCAGGGGAAAAGCAGGGATGAAATTAGAAAGAAAGTGGAACCTCTCTTGGATCTCGTCGGTCTTACGGACCGCCGCGACCATTATCCTTCCCAGCTGTCGGGCGGCCAGAAACAGCGCGTCGGTATTGCCCGCGCCCTTGCTTCCGATCCTAAGGTGCTTCTTTGTGACGAAGCTACAAGCGCCCTTGATCCCCAGACGACGGAATCTATTCTGGAACTCTTGCGGGACATCAATAAACGGCTTCATATCACGATTGTCATGATCACCCACCAGATGAACGTCGTCAAAGAAATCTGTGATCATGTAGCGGTCATTGAAGGCGGCCGTATCATTGAAGAGGGTCCCCTCTATGAAGTCTTCACGAATCCGAAGAATCCGACGACCAAGGAATTTGTTGCAAGTACCCGGACGGATATTGTCCCGGAACTGGTAAAGAAGCTCGACCTCCATAAGGAGTATACCAGCGGTGACAAGGCCCTTGTGCGCTTGCATTTCCTTGGTGACAGTGCCGGGGAACCGGTCATTACGGTCCTCATCAAAAAGTACGATATCGATGTCAATATCCTTTCCGGCAACGTGGAAACGCTCCAGGATACGCCTTATGGAACGCTCCTGATTGGCATGGACGGAGATGAGGCCCATTTGAAGGAAGCCCTGTCATACCTTGAGGGGCAAAAGTTGCAGATTGAGGTGATTGGATATGTCAAGTAGTATGATTCAGATGCTGATCAAATCTTTGGGAGAGACTTGTTATATGGTCTTTCTTTCGGCGGCCCTTGCTACCCTTTGCGGGATGCCTTTGGGCGTCATCCTTACCGTCACACGGGAAGGTCATATCCTGGAAAACAAGGGCATCAACCGCGTCTTAGGGGCTGTTGTGAATGCCACCCGTTCGACGCCCTTTATCATCCTCATGGTGGCCATCATTCCCCTTACGCGGATCATTGTGGGATCTTCCATCGGGACGACGGCTGCCATTGTGCCGCTCACCATTTCGGCAACGCCTTTTATTGCGCGCATCATTGAATCGTCCCTCCTTGAAGTCGATCCAGGTGTCATTGAGGCCGCCGAATCCATGGGAGCCAGTCCCATCCAGATCATTTGGAAGGTGCTCCTTCCAGAATCCATGCATGCCATCGTCCTTGGCGTGACCCTTGCCATCATCAGTCTCATCGGCAGTTCTGCCATGGCCGGTGCCTTGGGCGGCGGTGGACTAGGTGACCTTGCTATCCGTTACGGATATCAGCGTTTCCAGGCAGATACCATGGCGGCAACGGTCGTCATCCTCATTGCCCTGGTTCAGCTCGTCCAGTCCGTCGGGAACTATATCAGCGCCAAACTGAACAAAACAAAGATGCAGTAATGTACGCTGCAACAATCTGGCTGTGAAGTCATGGAAAACATGGCTTTGCAGCTTTTTTTCTCCTCGAACTGTCAGAAAGGACACGAGAACCCTGTATCACATTTTACACTGATAGCGGGCGTCTGGAGGCAGAAGGGTAAAAACAAAAAAATGACTTGCCATGACTTCATTAACGTGTTAATGTATTAGCGTACTAAATTTACGCAGTCTTTTTCTTTTATATTTTTCGTAGTTTTGAAAGGAGTCTCGATTATGCAGGCAGGTCTCAACAAAAGGGAACTTCATCGACTGGCACACGCTTTTATACTTTTGAAGAATGACCGGATGTGTCTCGATTTTTTGGAGGATATCTGCACGCCTAATGAATTGAAGGCCTTGAGTCAGCGCCTGGAAGTGGCGGTGCGTCTTCATCGCGGCGAAAACTATGCCAAAATCGTCAACGATACGGGCGCCAGCAGTACGACGGTTTCCCGTGTCAACCGCTGTTTAAATTATGGAGCCGGGGGATATCGAAAAGTGATTCCCATGCTCCTTGAAGAAGGAGAATAGATTAGCATGACCACTGGCTTTTTGCAGATTCCCTATGGAACGAAAGATATCCTGCCTGGCGAGGCCCGAGTGAAGCGTGAAATGGAAGACCGCCTCGCCCGGAATTTTCTTTCCTGGGGGTATGATGAGGCGATGACGCCGACTTTTGAATACGCTGATACCTTTGCCCTGAGTGGGGCCGATCTTCCCGATGAAAGCATGAAATTTCTGGGGCGGGACAATCGGACTTTTATGCTCCGCAGTGAAATGACGACGCCGCTGGCGCGGATGGTTGTTACAAGGATGCGGCAGGACGAAGGCATCAAGCGTCTTTTTTATATTGCCAATGTTTTCCGTCACGAAGAGACACAAGCCGGGCGGCAATGCGAGTTCCGTCAGGCTGGGGTTGAATTTTTTGGCGAAAAAGGACCCGAAGCGGACGCGGAGGTCTTGGCCCTTGCCGTGGAAAGCCTTAAGGCAGCGGGACTTGCGCATTTTACCATCAGTATAGGGCACAGCGGTTTTTTGGCAGGCTTGATTGAAGACGCGGAACTTTCTGATGCCCAAGTGGAACGCCTCAAAAAGATGATCCTGACCCATAATGCAGTGGCCCTTGAAAAGGCCGCTTCCGTCATTTCCTACGAACCTGTCCGGGAGCTGGTCAAAGGACTCCTTTACCAACAGGGCGGTCCGGACCTGCTTCAAGCCTTGAAAACAAAGGTCACTCATCCCAGAAGCCTTGAAGCTCTGGATAATCTGCTTGCCATTTATCATCTGTGTGAAGCCTACGGTGTTACAGATAAGATTGTCTTTGATCTAAGTCTTATCCGCAACTTTGACTATTATACAGGCATGGTCTTTGAAGCGTACGGTCCCCAGATCGGCTTCAATATCTGCGGCGGCGGACGCTACGATTCGATGATGGAAAGATTTGGCAAAGCCATGCCGGCAACCGGTTTTGCCCTTGGTGTAGACCGCATCATCCTCGCCCTGCGCCGCGAAGGCGCCCTGCAGGGGAAGGAAGCTTGGGACGATTATGTCGCTTTTAGTGCCAAGGGAGAAACCAAGGCCATTATAAAGGCCATGACCCTGCGCTGCAAGGGACGGAAAGTCAAGGTGGCAACCCGTCCTATGGATAAAGGCGAAGCGGCGGCATGCTGTAAGCAGCAGAAAGCCTTGAATCTCGTCTACGTCAAATAAGAAAGAAGGACCTTTTTATGGAATACCTAACCATTGCCCTTCCTAAGGGAAAACTCTTTGATCGGTCCGTCAAGGTCCTTGCCAAAGTCGGTTGCGATGCTGACAACGTCGTCGAGGATTCACGGAAACTTGTCATTACCAATGAAAAAACAAAAGTCCGCTTCATCATTGTCAAGACCATGGACCTTCCGGTCTATGTCGAATATGGTGCAGCTGACATCGGCATCATCGGAAAGGATGTCCTCAAGGAAGAAGAACGGGACGTCTATGAACTGCTTGATATGGGCTACGGCAAATGCCATCTCATGATGGCCGTGCCGGAAGAAAAGGTTCTGCCCCGTATGATGGATTATACCCATATGCGAGTCGCGACAAAATACCCTCACAGTGCTGTCGAGTTCTTTGACCGGCAGGGGATGCAGATGGAGATTATCAAGCTCAATGGTTCCATTGAACTGGCCCCGATTGTGGGTCTTAGTGAACTCATTGTCGATATTGTGGAAACGGGGACAACCATCCGGGAAAATCACCTCAAGGAAGTCGCCACGGTTTATGAAAGTTCGGCGCGTCTCATTGCCAATAAGGTCAGTTTCAAACTTCAGCACGAACGCATCAAGAAACTCGTTGAAGATTTGAAGGCCGTGCTGAAGGAGGAAGAAGCATGAAGATATTTGATGAAAGAAAGAGCAGTGCAGAAGAAATCAGTAGGCTCCTGAAAAAGAAAGCTTTTGATGAAGTGGAACTGTCCCCCCGCGTGGCGGCTGGGACGGAAAAGATGTTTGGTCAAAAGCTGACGGCCGCCCAGGTCGTGGACCGCATTGTCGGTGAGATTCGCAAGGGTGGGGACGAGCGCCTCTTTTACTATACAAAGCTCCTTGACGGCGGCGACTTTACTAAAGACACCATCGCTGTGACGGAAAAAGAGTTTGAAGAAGCAGAAAAGGCTGTCGATACAAAGACCATGGAAGCAATCAGCCGGGCTATCAGCAATGTACGAAAGTTTCATGAGGAACAGCTTCCCAAGACGTGGCTGACGCCCCGCGCCTATGGATCCTTCCTGGGCCAAAAGATGACTCCTGTTGATTCGGTAGGCATCTATGTGCCGGGCGGTACGGCGGCGTACCCGTCCAGCGTCATTATGAATGCCGTGCCTGCCATGGTGGCCGGTGTGCCCCGCATCGTGATGGCAGCGCCTGCCAGCCGTGACGGCCGGATGAATCCCTATGTCCTTGCTACGGCCCGGAAAATCGGAATCACGGAAATCTATAAGATGGGCGGCGCACAGGCCGTGGCTGCCCTTGCTTTTGGGACAGAGACCATTCCCAAGGTCGAAAAAATAACGGGCCCGGGAAATATCTTTGTAACCCTTGCCAAAAAGGCTGTTTATGGTCACGTCGATATCGATATGCTGGCAGGCCCCAGTGAAATCCTGATTGTCGCGGATCAAACCGGCAATCCGAAGTATCTGGCGGCCGATCTGTTGAGCCAGGCCGAGCATGATCCCTTGGCCTGTGCCATCCTCATCACTTGCGATGAGCCCCTTGCTAGGGCCGTAGCAAGGGAAGTGGATGAGCAGCTTGAAGCCCTGCCGCGCAAGGAAATCGCGGAAACGAGCCTTGCCCAGACGGGCAAGATCATCCTGGCTAAGGACATGGATACAGTCGTTCAGATGGCAAATCTTTCGGCACCGGAACACATGGAAATCATGACAGAGAACGCTTTCTCCCTTGTGCCTCGTATCCGCAATGCCGGCGCCATCTTCCTTGGAGCCTATTCACCGGAACCGCTGGGAGACTACTATGCCGGTCCTAATCACATCCTGCCGACAGGCGGGACGGCACGATTTTATTCTGTTCTCAATGTGGAAACGTTCATGAAGAAAACGAGCCTCATTTCCTATACGCGGGAGGCCCTCAAAGAGGCTGCGGATGATATCATTGCCATGGCAGAAGCAGAGGGCCTCAAAGCCCATGCCAATGCCATCCGCGTCCGCAAAGGGGAACTATAAGAAGGGAGGCAGCCGATGAGCCAAATTAGGGGCCGTGAGTGCCTGAGCCGCATCGAGGATTATGTTGTGGAAACGGTCCCCGATGCCGATATTATCGTAAATGCCAACGAAACCAATGAACCGATGGGAAAGAAAATGGAGAAAAAGCTGGTGAACGCTGTCCTTAAGGAAGCGTTGAACCGCTACCCCTCCATGCACGGGGAAGACCTGTGTGCTTTTCTTGGAAAGAAATATGGTCTTGATCCTTACCTGTTCTGCCTGGGAAATGGTTCCAGTGAACTGTTGGAAAAAGTCTGTTTTGCTTTTGGCGGCAAGGGCCGTAAGATTGCCTATCCCGCTCCGTCCTTTTCCATGTACGAAACGTATATCACCCTATCTGACAGCACGCCCGTACCGTATCGTTTGGATGAGGAGTTTAAGGTAGATGCCGATGCGGTCATCAAGTTTTGCAAAAAGGAAAAACCTGACGTTCTCATCGTCAATAACCCCAATAATCCGACGGGAACCTATAATGCGCGGCAAATGATGGAAAAAATCATCCGCAGCGTCGATGCCCTTGTCGTCATGGATGAAGCCTACATTGAATTTTCCAATGGGGGAGCGGATGCTGAGGAAAATTCGACCCTCCCCCTTGTGGCTGATACCGATCATCTCCTCGTCCTGCGTACCCTGTCCAAGGCCTATGGCCTGGCAGGCCTGCGCATCGGCTTTGGCGCCGGGAGCAGGGCCGTTATGAAAATCCTTCACAAGGTACTCCTGCCCTATCACGTCAATCGGCTGACCCTTGCCATCGCCCTTGCGTTCCTAAAGTCCAAAAACTACCTCAAAAAGCGGGTGGCCGCTGTCGTCAAGGCCCGTGAGGCCCTTGCATCAGACCTTGGGACCTTGGGCTTTACGGTCCTGCCGTCAGGGACGAACTTCCTTCTTGTCATGCCCAAGGAAGAGACCCTCACTGTCCTTTTTGCAAAAAGCAAAAGCCGGGCCAAAGGTAGGGAGAACATGGCAAAAGCCGCCGGAAAGACCCTTTTTGAGGGGCTCCTCGCCCGGAAGATCTTGGTTCGAAATTATTCCCAGCATCCACTGCTGCCTGGGGCCCTGCGGATTTCGACGGGGACCTTGGAAGAAAATGCCCGCATCATTGAAGCGGTAAAGGAAATTCTGGAGGGATGATCATGAGAGACAGTACTGTCCATCGCCGGACGAAGGAAACTGACGTGACAGTGACCTTGGAACTTGACGGCACGGGGGAAGCTGATATCGATACAGGTGTGGGTTTCTTGAACCATATGCTGACCCTTTTTGCCGTTCACGGTCATTTTGACCTGACCGTACGGGCGACCGGGGACCTTGATGTAGACTGTCACCATACGGTGGAAGATGTGGCCCTGACGTTGGGCGAGGCCCTGCGCAAAGCCTTGGGTGACAAGGTGGGAATCCATCGCTACGGAAGCATGCTCCTTCCCATGGATGAGGCCCTAGCCGAAGTGATCCTTGATATCAGCGGACGCTCCTATCTTGTGTGGCATGCCGATATACCCCGTGTCAGCCTTGGTCTTTTTGATACGGAAATGGGGGAAGATTTTTTTCGCGCCCTTTCTGTCCAAAGCGGGATGACCCTGCATATCAATGTCCCTTACGGCCGCAATACCCATCATATGCTTGAAGCCATCTTCAAAGGTTTTGGCCGTGCCCTTTCCGAAGCTGTTGCCATCGATCCGCGGGTCCATGGCATCATGAGCAGCAAGGGCGCCCTGTAAGACGCGGCTGAATCTAGCCGTGGGAAAGGATTCCCATGAACAATCATTCCATTGCAATCATCGACTATGGTCGGGGCAACCTGCACAGCGTCTATTACGGACTGAAAAAGATTGGCGCTGACCCCATCATCACCAATGACGAAAAAACCATTCTTGAAGCACCGCGGGTCATCCTGCCAGGCGTCGGCGCCTTTGGGGACTGCATGGACCATCTTGCCGCGTCAGGCCTTGAAGATGCCATTTTTCGCATCGTTGAAAAGGGGACCCCTTTTCTTGGCATCTGCGTGGGACTCCAGCTCCTTTTTGAAGGCAGCGAGGAGACACCCGGTGTCAAAGGTCTTGGCATCTTTAAGGGGCGGGTGCGCCTCATCCGCACGCCCTATAAGATTCCTCATATGGGGTGGAACGAGCTTACTATAACCCGGCCGTCACCTTTGCTAAAGGATGCCAAAGGAAAAATGGTCTATTTTGTCCATAGCTTTGCCGCGGACCCTTGTGACCGAAATATCATCACGGCAACCACCGATTATGGTACAGAACTTGTCGCTGCCGTAGGCCGCGGCAACGTCCAGGGCTTCCAGTTCCATCCGGAAAAGTCCTCTGCTGCCGGTCTTGCCATGCTGAAAGCCTTTAAGGAGTGGAAGCCATGAACCTTTATCCAGCCATTGATCTGCGAGGCGGAATGTGTGTACGCCTTGAAAAAGGAAATTTTTCAAAAGAAACGGTCTACAGCAAGGACCCTGGAGCCATGGCGCGTCGCTTTGCGGAAGCGGGGGCCCGTACCATCCATGTGGTGGACCTTGACGGTGCCCTTGCCGGAAAAAGTGAGAACCTTTCCGCCATTAAGGCCATCCTGAGGGAGGGGGGTATCTCCATCGAAGTGGGCGGCGGCATCCGAACCTATGAACAGATTGAAGGGCTGCTTTCTTTAGGGGTCAGTCAGGTCATCCTGGGCTCTGCCGCCATCTATGATCCCCAGCTTGTGGAAAGGGCCAACCGGGATTTTCCCCACAAAATCGTGGTCGGCATCGATGCCAAAAATGGCTATGCAGCCGCTGATGGATGGGAAAAAGACAGCAATCTCACGGCCGAGGCACTTGCTCGGCGTGTCGCCGCGGCGGGGACGGAGAGAATCATCTTTACGGACATCAGCCGTGATGGGATGATGAATGGCAGCAATATCGAAGCCACAGCCGCTCTTTATCAAGCCTGCGGGGTTCCTATCACGGCCTCAGGCGGCGTCTCTTCGCTTGAAGACATCAGAAGGCTCAAAGCCCGTGAAACAGATGGCATCGAAGGCTGCATCATTGGAAAAGCGCTTTACGCCGGTGCTTTTTCCCTTTCTGATGCCCTCAAGATTGCCGGGGAGGTGTGACCATGCTGGCAAAAAGAATCATTCCTTGTCTTGATGTCAAGGCAGGCCGCGTTGTCAAGGGAACGAATTTCGTCTTCCTCCGCGACGCCGGTGATCCCGTGGAGCTTGCAGCCCAATATGAACGGGAGCAGGCCGATGAACTGACTTTCCTTGATATCACTGCCTCCGTGGAAGGCCGCAAAGCCATGCTGGACGTCATTGAACGGACGGCCAGGGAAGTCTTTATGCCTCTTACAGTGGGCGGCGGTATTTCCACCATGGAAGATATCCGGGCCGTCCTCATGGCCGGCGCTGATAAGACGAGCCTCAATACGGCCGCGGTCATGACGCCGGAACTCATCCAAAAAGGGGCCGAAGCTTATGGAGCCCAGTGTATGGTCCTTGCTGTTGATGCAAAGAAAAAGACATCCAGCGGCTGGGAGGTCTATATCCATGGCGGCCGGACGGCAACGGGATTGGACGTCCTTGAATGGGTCCGCAAAGCCGTGACCTTGGGGGCCGGCGAGATCCTTCTTACGAGTATGGATGCCGATGGGACCCAAGATGGGTTTGACCTTGACCTGACGCGGGCGGTTGCCGAAGAGGTCCCGGTTCCTGTCATCGCCTCCGGCGGCGCGGGCAAACTGGAGGATTTTTACCGTGTCCTGACTGAAGGCAAGGCGGACGCGGCCCTTGCCGCGTCGGTCTTCCATTATGGAACCTTCCGTATCAAGGAAGTGAAGGATTATCTTTCAAGACGCGGCGTCGTCGTGCGGCGCTGAAAAGGGGGCCTTTCCTCATAACAGGGGAAGGGCCCTTCCTGCGTCTTCTGCAAAAGCCCCGCGTCAGGGCCTAGGAAACGTGATACAATAGGAACAAGAGGTGTTTCTTATGAAAATCGATATCAGTCATTTGAAATTTGATGAAAGAGGGCTCATCCCGGCCATCGTCCAGGACGTGACGACGGACAAGGTCCTTATGCTCGCTTATATGAACGGACAATCCCTTGCGCGGACCGTAGAAACTGGCTACACCTGGTTCTGGTCACGGAGCCGGCAGGAACTGTGGAACAAGGGGGCCACAAGCGGCAACCTGCAGAAAGTGAAATCCATCGTTTATGATTGTGACGGTGATACGCTTCTTGTGAGGGTCGTCCAAAAAGGGGTTGCCTGCCATGAGGGCAACTACTCCTGCTTCAGCTATCCGCTGTGGAACGCGGGCTCTGGTGAGAACTTGCCTGTCACGTACAGCGACCTTCCCACAGTTGTGGATGAACTCTACCGTAAACTCACCAATGAAATGAGAAACCGCAAGGATGGTTCGTATGCGGGCTATCTTTTTGAGTCCGGGGAAGACCGGATCCTGACCAAACTGATGGCGCACGCGACGGCTTCCCTCCTTGCTTCAAAGAATGGAAATCCCGACGGTCTTGTTTACGAGATGGGCGATTTATGGTATCATTGCTTGGTACTGCTTGCTTACCATGGCATTACGCCCGCCCAGATGCTTCAAAAGATGGGCGAGCTGGCAAAGAACAAACAACACGAGTGATCGTATCATTTGGAGGCTGATCTGATGGCTAGACTTTTTGGAACCGATGGTGTCCGCGGTATTGCGAACGCTCATCTGAATGCGGAACTTGCTTATAAACTGGGACGGGCAGCGGCCCAATATTTTGGCCGTGAAGTGAAAAGCCCGAAAATCATCATTGGCCGGGATACGCGGCTTTCGGGGACCATGCTTGAATCCGCTCTCGCGGCAGGTATCTGCAGTGCGGGCGGCAATGCCCATCTTCTGGGCGTCATCCCTACACCGGCTGTTTCCTATTTGACGGAAAAACTGGGCGCCAGCGCTGGTGTTGTCATTTCTGCCTCCCACAATCCCTTTGAAGATAATGGCATCAAGTTTTTTGCTAAGACCGGTTTCAAGCTTCCCGATGCCGTGGAAGACGAAATTGAAGCCATTGTGAACCAGCCCATTGACTACACAAAGACCCTGACAGGATCTTCTGTCGGCCGCGTCATCCAGGAACCGGATATGGCCATGGAATATATCCAGCACATTGTGGCCTGTGCCGATACAAAACTGAATGGACTCAAGGTGGTCATGGACTGTGCCAACGGGGCCAACAGTCAAGTGGCCCCTGCCATCCTGCGCCTTTTGGGAGCCCAGGTGATTCCCATCTATGACCAGCCCAATGGCATCAACATTAATAATGGCTGCGGGTCCACCCATTTGGAAGCCCTTCAGAAGAAGGTTGTCGAAGTGGGAGCGGACTGTGGCATTGCCAATGACGGTGATGCAGACCGTTGCCTGGCTGTCGACGAACGGGGCGAAGTCCTTGATGGGGACCAGATCATGCTCATCTGTGCCCTTGATCTGATGAAGCGGGGAAAACTCAAGGATCAGGTTCTTGTCACAACGGTCATGAGCAATGTAGGCCTTAACAAGGCCATGAAGGAACATGGCGGGAGTACCGTGAAGACCGGTGTAGGCGATCGTTACGTCCTTGAAGAGATGCTTGCCCATGATTATAAGCTCGGAGGGGAACAGTCCGGCCATATTATTTTTGGTGACCTTGCTAAGACCGGCGATGGCATGATGACCGCTGTTAAACTTCTTGGCTGCGTTGTGCGCCAAAACCAGAGCCTTTCTGAATTGGGTGCCCTCATGGTCAAATATCCGCAGACCCTTCTTAATGTCCGTGTTGCCAATAAAACGGGCTGGGAAAAGAATCAAGCCATAAAGGACGTGGTCAAAAAATTTACGGATGAACTGGGTGAAGACGGGCAAGTCCTTGTCCGCGCATCTGGTACGGAACCGCTGATCCGGATTATGGCCCAAGGGGAAACGCAGACCGAAACAGACCGAATCACGGAGTCAATTGCCGAAGTGGTTCGCCGCGAATTGGCTTAATAAAAAACGAGGACCCTGGAAAAATCGTACTTTTCCAAGGTCCTTTTTATCTTTTTCGAGAATCTCCCGCTTTTATATGCGGGGGAGGTTCACAAGCCCGCTTCTTCAAGGAAACGGAAGATTTGACGGAAATAGACATCTCCCAAGGTATCATTTTCTGCATGCCGCCCACCTTTGATGAGCAGTTCCTCCTTTATTGGGGACGGGCTCTGTGCGGCAAGGTCATTCATCATGTGGGGCGGAATGAGTTCATCCCGTGAACCATGGATGAAGAGAATCGGAAGGGTGCTTTTTTTGACCTCCTTGATGGGGGAAACGTCCCGCAAAAAGACGCCTGTACGGATTTTCATCAGGAGATTCGCTCCCTCAATGATAGCGCTGGGGTAGGGGATATCGAGGTCTTCCATGCGTTCTTCAAGGAGACGGGATAGGTCACTGTAGCCGCTGTCTTCAATGACGGCCTTGACATTTTTAGGAAGGGGCTCTCCCAGGGCCATCATGACATCACTTGCACCCATGGATTCGCCGTGCAGGACAATGCGTGCCTTAGGGTCCACGGCTGTGATTTCCCGGGCCCATTGGGCCACGTCCTTGCCTTCAAGGACGCCCATGGTGAGGTAGGTTCCCTCACTTTTTCCCGATGCCCGCATATTGGGTGTCACGACATGATAGCCCCTTTTTAGATAATAGGGAGCGACGCCCCACATAAAGCGTTCATTGCAGCCGTAGCCGTGAACGAGGATGACCCAGCGGTGGCTTTCTCCTTCCGGCAGGAAATGGGATCCTACAAGCTGCAGCCCGTCAAAGGATTGGAGTGTCCAGATTTCAGTTGGGGCCAGGGGGGCATTGGGCTGGTTCTGGGGATCTTTGTTGGGGTAGGGGTAGATTTCCTCAAAGGCCTGGGGCGGCCCCCAAGGGTCCTTGGAATTGCCCCGACGCAGGGCATAGTCCACATATCCCATCCCTTCACGGTATAAAAAGCCGCCTCCTATGCCCATCATCAGCACGATAAGGACAAGGAGGAGGTCGATGATTTTTTTCAAGATGATGCGTCTCCTTCTATTTTTTTCGCATCCCATTGTAGCGCGATTTTATTCAAGACGGTAGTGGGAACAGGGGATTGTCACAAAAAATCCGGATTTTTATTGTGCCATCTTGTAAAAAGTGACAAAATAGCCGCTGTTCATTTTCTTGTGACAGGCATGTTATCAAGAAAAATTTTCCAAATTCCCTTGACAAGGGATTTTGTCGTGGTATAATGAGCACAAATTCAAAATTGCCATCGGTCATGCGAAGGACACGTCATCAGGGCCACTGTACAGAGAGGTCGGAAGCTGAGAACGACCCAGACGAATGATGATTCACCACCTTCAAACCATCGGCTGAACCCAAAAGTAAGCCTGATCGTATTACCTGCGTTAAAGGTACCGAGTGGGTCCCCATATCGGGGATCAATCAGGGTGGAACCGCGAGCATGTGCCCGTCCCTATGTTAGGGACGGGCCTTTTTTATATCCCCTGGCAATCAAAAGGAGGAGTTTTTATTATGGCAAAGATCAATGTCAGTCTGCCGGACGGCAGCAAAAGAGAATTTGAAGCAGGCATCAGCCTGCTGGATATTGCCAAGAGCCTCAACCAGAAACTGGGCAAAACGGCGCTTTTGGCAAAGGTCGACGGTGTGAACAAGGACCTTGCTGATTCCTTGGACCGGGATGCTGCTGTTGAATTCATTACGCCTGACAGTCCGGAAGGCCTCCATGCTATCCGTCATACGGCTTCCCATGTCATGGCCCAAGCCATCCAGCACCTTTTCCCGGGAACCAAGTTTGCCATTGGTCCAGCTATTGAAAAAGGATTCTATTATGATCTTGACAGTGAGCACGTTTTTACGCCCGATGACCTGAAAGCCATCGAAAAGGAAATGGCGAAGATTGTCAAGCAAAACCTGCCCGTTGTCCGTCATGAAATTCCCAGAGCCGAAGCCCTTGCTAAATTCAAGGCAGAAAATGAACCGTACAAGGTTGAACTCATCGAAGACCTGCCGGAAGATGCTGTCATCAGTACCTATTCCCAGGGCGACTTCACGGATCTGTGTGCGGGGCCTCACTGCCCTTCCACGGGCCGGGTCAAGGCTTTCAAACTGATGAGCATTGCCGGTGCCTATTGGCGCGGCGATGAAAAAAACAAGATGCTCCAGCGCATCTATGGCACGGCTTTTGCCAGCAAGGAAGACCTGGAAGCCTATCTCCATATGCTGGAAGAAGCAGAAAAGCGTGACCACCGGAAACTGGGCAAACAGCTTGGTCTCTTCATGCTGAGCGACTACGGCCCTGGCTTTCCTTTCTTCCTGCCAAACGGCATGATCCTTCGCAACGAACTCATCAATTACTGGCGTGAAGTTCATCGCAAGTATAACTATTATGAAGTTTCCACGCCGATGATCATGAACCGCCAGCTTTGGGAAACGAGCGGTCACTGGGATCACTATAAGGAAAATATGTACTTCACGAAGATTGACGGCGAAGATTATGCCATCAAACCGATGAACTGCCCCGGTGGCATGCTGGTCTATGACAGTGAGCCCCATTCCTACCGTGACCTGCCGCTGCGTGTCGGTGAACTGGGTCTTGTTCACCGTCATGAACTGTCCGGTGCCCTTCATGGTCTGTTCCGTGTCCGCTGCTTTACCCAGGATGATGCCCACATCTTCATGATGCCTAACCAGATTGAAGACGTCATCCAAGAAACGATCCGTCTTTTCGATGAGGTCTATGCAACTTTCGGTCTGACGTACCATGCAGAACTATCCACGCGTCCGGATAACTCCATGGGCGATGACGCTACGTGGGAAATGACGACGAACGCCCTGCGCAAAGCTATGGATGACTTTGGCCTGAAATATGTCGTCAACGAAGGGGACGGCGCTTTCTATGGTCCGAAGATCGACTTCCATTTGAAGGACTCCATTGGCCGTACGTGGCAGTGCGGTACGATCCAGCTTGATATGTTGCTTCCGGAAAAATTCAACCTCACCTATACGGGAGAAGATGGACAGAAACATCGTCCTGTCATGATTCACCGTGTTGTTTATGGATCCATTGAACGCTTTATTGGGATCCTCATTGAAAACTATGCCGGCGCCTTCCCAGCTTGGCTGGCTCCGGAACAGGTCCGCGTCATGCCGATTACGGACAAGTTCAATGAATACGCAAAATCTGTCGTGGACAAGATGGAAGCCCTTGGCATCCGTGCCCACCTCGACGACCGCAATGAAAAGATTGGCTACAAGATCCGCGAAGGTCAGGTCAAGAAAGTTCCCTATATGCTCGTTGTCGGTGAAAAGGAAGCTACGAATGGTACGGTGTCCGTCCGCAGCCGCAGCGAAGGCGAGATGGGAGCGATGGCTGTTGATGAATTCATTGCCAAACTCCAGAAGGAAATCAAGGAGAAAAAATAAGTTGACAGACTGCTCTATCTGTAGTAGAATATCCGAGTAACCAAGTAGAGGCCACCTGCTTCTCACCTTGCAGCCTAAGCTCGACAGGGTCTATGATATGTTCGTTTGACGGGTGGACTTTGGTTCGCCCGTTTTTCTTTTACTTTGAGGTAAGTGCCGGGATTGTACTTATCCATATTCTGTGGAGGTGATCGTCATAGCAAAAGATGAATTGAGGATCAATGAAGAGATCCGCGCTAGGGAAGTCCGCGTTAATACTGTCGATGGGGAGCAGTTGGGCATCATGCCACTTGCCCGTGCCCTCGAGCTTGCTGCCCAGCATCATTTGGATCTGGTTGAAATTGCTCCGAAGGCTAAGCCGCCGGTCTGCCGAATCATGGATTATGGCAAGTACCAGTATGAACAGCAGAAACGGGAAAAAGAAGCCCGCAAGCGTCAAAAGACCGTTGACGTAAAGGAAGTCAAACTGCGTATCCGCATTGAAGAACACGACTTTGATGTCAAGACCAAAAATGCCATTCGTTTCCTTGAAGGCGGAGATAAGGTCAAGGCCACCATTATGTTCCGCGGCCGTGAACTGACCCACCCTGAACTGGGAGAGGAATTGCTCAATAAAATGGCTGTAAAACTGCAGGACATTGCAGTCATCGAAAGAAAACCGAAACTGGAAGGACGCAACATGGTCATGATTGTTGCTCCCAAAAGTTCCAAATAATAAGGAGGATATCCATTATGCCTAAGATGAAAACCCGCAGATCTGCGGCTAAACGTTTCAAAGCTACTGCTACCGGTGAATTCAAGCGTGCCAAGGCTTTTAGAAGCCATATCCTGGAACACAAGTCTCCGACCCGTAAGAGAAACCTGCGTAAAGCTGCCTTGGTCCATAAGACTGACCATGAACGCGTAGCTAAGATGCTGCCTTACGCATAAGACTGGTATTGAGAACGAAGGAGGATATGGAAAATGGCAAGAATTAAAGTTGGTGTAACTGCCCATAGACGTCATAAACACATTCTGAAGCTCGCTAAGGGCTACAGAGGTTCCAAGAGCAAGCTCTTCAAAAAAGCCAATGAAACCGTCATGAAGGCGCTGTACTACGCTCGCCGTGACAGAAGAGCCAAGAAACGCGAATTCCGTCAGCTCTGGATTGCCCGTATCAATGCTGCAACCCGTGCTAATGGCCTGAGCTACAGCCGTTTCATCTGCGGCCTGACGAAAGCTGGTATCGAACTCGACCGTAAGGTCCTGGCTGATCTGGCTGTCAACGACGCTGCTGCTTTTGCAAAACTCGTTGAAACCGCCAAAGCGGCTCTCTAATAAATAAGATAACAGCCTGTGAAGAAATTACTTCACAGGCTGTTTTTTGTGCGCCCACCATGGTTATATACCCATGGTGGGCTATGACAAGCAAGTTTGTGAAACCGAGGAAACCGCTGCGCTTCGAACGGTACGCACGGTCGTGTGAGAGGTCAGGATTGCTATTTAGAAATCACTGCTACTCGCTCCTTACCTGATTTCAAGCAGGCAGTCGCCGCTCATAATGGCTTGTCCTTTGGTTACGTAGATGGTGCCAACGGCGCCAGCGATGGGAGCCGTAATGGTCGTCTCCATCTTCATGGCTTCCGTGACCACAAGGGGCTGGCCTTTTTTTACGCTTTCTCCGCTCTTTACAAGGACAGTTACGACCGAACCCGAAAGGGTTGCTGCTACGTCACCGGGGTTATTGGGATCTGCTTTCTTGCTGACGATGGTCTTTTGGTCGACATTCTTGTCGATCACGTCGATTTCCCGTTCCGCACCGTTGAACATGAAAGTAACGGTCCGCATGCCCCGATCATCGGGATCGCTTACGTTGATGAGTTTGATGACGGGCTCCACGCCTTCATCCAAAGTGACCGTGATTTCTTCGTTTTTTGTCATGCCAAAGAAGAAGGTCGGTGTATCAAGGACGCTGACATCCCCATATTTCTTGATGAATTCCTCATAGTCCTTGAATACCTTGGGATACTGGCAGTAGGCGTTCACATCTTCATCGGTGTGGTTGTATTGAGCATTTTCGAGCTTTGTCCGGACGGCTTCAAAATCAATGGGGTCAAGGAGGGCACCAGGACGCTTATCAAGGGGCTTCCTGCCTTTGAGGATGATCTTCTGCAGCTTTTCCGGGAATCCCTCGTAGGGCACGCCTAAGCGGCCTTCAAAAAAATCCACGACGGACTGCGGATAATCAAGGCTGTCACCCCGTTCGTAGATGTCCTTTTCTGTCAGGTCATTTTGGACCATGAAGAGGGTCATGTCACCGACGACTTTCGAGGAAGGCGTAACCTTCACAATATCACCGAACATGAGGTTCACGTCATGGTACATCTTCTTAATCTCGTTCCAGCGGTCACCGAGGCCCACGGCCTTAGCCTGCTGCTTGAGATTTGAGAACTGGCCGCCTGGCATTTCGCAGTCATAGACTTCTGTGTTGGGGAAGGGGTCGCCTTTATCGACACCCTTGTAGTAGGGCCGAACCGAGGCCCAGTAGCGGCTCATTTCCTCTGCCGCTTGGATATTCAGTTGAGGTTGGTTCTTTTTGCCGCTCATGGCGTAGTAGAAGCTGTTCATGCTGGGCTGGCTCGTTCCGCCGGCAAGCGCGGAAAATGCGGCATCCACAATATCGACACCGGCATCGGCAGCGCGGCATAAGGTCGTCACAGCGTTTCCGGACCCATCGTGGGTATGTAGGTGAATCGGTACGGATACCGCCTCTTTCAGGGCGGAAACCAAGGCATAGGCTGCTTCCGGCTTCAAGAGTCCTGCCATATCCTTGATGGCAATGATGTGGGCGCCGGCGTCTTCAAGGGCCTTAGCCATGGAAACATAGTAGTCCAGGTTATACTTGGAGCGACTGGGATCCAAGATGTCTCCGGTATAGCACAGGGCGACTTCGGCCACTTTGCCCATTTCACGAACGGCCTCGATGGTTCCTTTCATATTGTCCAGACTGTTCAAGCTGTCAAAGATACGGAAGACGTCGATGCCGTTTTTGGCTGCTAGTTCAACAAAATTTTTTACGACATTATCGGGGTAGCTCGTGTACCCTACGGCATTTGCCCCGCGAATCAGCATCTGGAGAAGGACGTTGGGCGCCTTTTTCCGCATGGCCCGCAGGCGTTTCCACGGATCTTCCTTGAGGAACCGGTAGGCCACATCAAAGGTAGCGCCGCCCCAGCATTCATAACTGAAGAATTGGGGCATTTTCTTTGCCGACGTTTCCAGGACGCGAAGCATATCCTGGGAGCGGACACGGGTCGCAAGGAGTGATTGGTGGGCATCCCGCATCGTCGTATCGGTAATGAGTACCTGGTTTTGCTCCAGGACCCACTTTGCAAGGCCCTCGGCCCCACGGCTGTCAAAGATGGCCTTCGTTCCTTGGGGATAATCGCCCGTTGCCGGTTCCGGCAGTTCCAAGGGAGTAAAATCGGGATGGACTTCCGGCCCCTTTCCGGAATAGCCATTGATCGTGACTTCGCCAATATATTTGAGGAGCTTCGTACCCCTATTATGGACCACGGGCAGGTCAAAGAGCTCAGGGTGGTCATCGATAAAATTGACATCGTAGTCGCCGCGTACAAAGGAGGCTTCGCGCAGGACGTTGGTCAAAAAGCCAATGTTTGTCTTGACGCCGAGAATACGGAATTCATCGAGTTCGCGGAGCATCTTCTGTACGGCTTGGGCGTGGGTGAGACCGTATGTCGTTGCTTTCACGAGCAGGGAATCGTAGTAAGGCGTAATAATGGACCCGGTAAAGGCGTTGCCGCTGTCAAGGCGGACCCCAAACCCGCCGCCGCTGCGGTAGGCAATGATCTTGCCTGAGTCAGGCATGAAACCATTTAGAGGGTCTTCTGTCGTCACGCGGCACTGGATGGCGTTGCCGTGGCACATGATGGCCTCTTGGGACGGAATGCCAATTTCGTCGCTCGTGAGGGCATAGCCTTCTGCCACCTTGATTTGGGTCTGGACAATGTCGATGCCCGTAATCATTTCCGTTACTGTATGTTCGACCTGGATGCGGGGATTCACTTCAATGAAGTAGAAGTCACCGTCCGGCGTCACAAGAAATTCGACGGTACCGGCGTTGACGTAGTTCACGTTCTTCATGAGCGTTACGGCCGCGTTGCAGATTTCTTGGCGGAGCTTCCGAGGAAGAGCAAAGGCCGGCGCGATTTCGACGACTTTCTGATGGCGGCGCTGGATGGAGCAGTCCCGCTCATAAAGGTGGAAGACATTCCCGTGTTCATCGCCCATGATTTGGACTTCGACGTGCTTTGGATTGCGGATGTATTTTTCAAGATAGATCTCGTCATTGCCAAAGGCGAGTTTAGCTTCGGATTTTGCTCGTTCATAGGCGTCTTTCAGGTCACTCATGCAATGGGCCATGCGCATGCCGCGTCCGCCGCCGCCATTGACGGCTTTCAGCATAATGGGAAAGCCCACATCCTTGGCAAACTTTTCCACTTCAGCAAAGTTCATGACTGGTCCGTCACTGCCGGGAATAAACCGGATACCGGCCTTTTTGGCCTGTGCGCGGGCGTTGACTTTGTCACCGAACATGGTGAGGTGGTCGATATGGGGGCCAATGAACGTGATGCCTTCTTCGGCGCAGCGCCTAGCAAGGTCTGCGTTTTCCGAAAGAAAGCCATAGCCGGGATGGATGGCGTCGACATGGTGCTCATGGGCCACCCGGATGATCTCTTCTATATCAAGGTAGGCATCGACTGGCTTTTTCCCTTTCCCGATCAAATAAGACTCATCGGCGCGGAAGCGATGGAGGGATAGGGAATCTTCTTTACTGTAGACCGCAATTGTTCGGATTCCCATTTCGTGACAGGCACGAAAAACACGAATTGCAATTTCGCCGCGATTGGCGACCAGGACGGACGTAATTTTTTTCATAGAAGAACCTCCCCTTGGATTCGCGGTCAAAGGACTATGCCTAGGAACCGGGTAATAAGAAAAAGGTAATAGTCAATATAGAAATTTTCTTACTGTAGTTGCTATTATAACAAATGAATTTTATTATGCAACTAAAATCGTTCGATTTATTAAGAAAAATGGGTGCTCGCTTTGCAACTGTTAGAAACCATACAAATCCGCCTTTTCTTTCTCCAAGGTTTTCTTTTTGAAAGGGGGAGATCCTCATCTCCCGAAACGGTTGCGTTCTTCCCATATTATGGTATAATACAAAGAATGCAGTCCACCGCAGACTGCTTTAAATCTGCCCAATTGAGAGGGGTTTTATGATGTCCAGCTTTTTGAAAGACTTTAAAGCTTTTGCACTTCGCGGTAACGTCGTCGACATGGCTGTCGGTGTGATCATTGGCGGTGCTTTCGGTAAGATTGTCGCTTCCTTTGTGTCCGACATCATCATGCCGCCTATTGGGATGATCTTGGGTGGGGTTGATTTCTCAAACCTCTTTATCAATCTTTCCAGCAAAAAAGTTGATACCCTTGCAGAAGCAACGGCTGCCAAGGTCCCTGTCATTGCCTACGGGAAATTCATTACGACGGTCATTGATTTTCTCATCATGGCATTTGTCATCTTCCTCATGATTTCCCTCCTGAACCGTTTCAAGAAGGAAGAAAAGGAAGAACCAGCACCGGAGACGCTTTGCCCATTCTGTAAGATGCCTATCGATCCGGCCGCAACAAAATGTCCGCATTGTACTTCTGATATCCCCAAGGACAGTCACTGAGATTGCTTTTGCTGATCCATGCAGTCATTCCTTTGCAAAAGAGGGGGCCTGCATGGATCCTTATTTTTTATCATAACAAGGAGGTTTGTCCATGAGCGTCATTGATACCCTCAAGGAACGGGGTTACCTTAAACAGTTATCCCATGAAGAAGAAATCAAGGAATTATTGGAAAAGGAAAAGATCACATTCTATATTGGCTTTGATCCGACGGCGGACAGCCTTCATGTGGGTCATTTCATCGCGCTTATGGTCATGGCCCATATGCAGCGTGCCGGTCATCGTCCCATCATCCTCATGGGCGGCGGTACGGGCATGATCGGTGACCCAAGCGGCAAAAATGAGATGCGCAAGATGCTGACACCGGAATTCATTCACCACAATGTGGAATGCTTCAAGAAACAGGTTGGCCGCTTCATCGATCTGTCGGACGGCAAGGCCATTGTTGCCGATAACGCGGACTGGCTGCTGGGGCTCAATTACATCAAGTTCCTCCGCGAAGTAGGCGTTCATTTTTCTGTCAACCGGATGCTGGGGGCAGAATGCTACAAGAACCGCCTTGCCAGTGAAAATGGACTTTCTTTCTTTGAAATGAACTATATGATCATGCAGGCCTATGACTTCTATGTCCTTCATAAGAAGTATAACTGCGTGATGGAACTGGGCGGTGATGACCAGTGGTCCAATATGATTGCCGGAGTGGAACTCATTCGACGTAAAGATCGTCAGCCCGCTTTCTGCATGACCAACACCCTCTTGACCAACAGTCAGGGCCAGAAAATGGGCAAGACCGTCGGCGGAGCCGTCTGGCTGTCAGCAGAAAAAACCTCTCCCTTTGATTTTTATCAATACTGGAGAAACGTCGATGACGCCGATGTGGAAAAATGCCTGGCTCTCCTGACCTTCCTTCCCATGGATGAAGTACGCCGTCTCGGCGCCCTTGAAGGGTCAAAAATCAACGAAGCGAAAGTGACCTTGGCATATGAAGTTACGAAATTGGTTCATGGTAAAGAAGAAGCCGATAAGGCCAAAGCAGCCGCGGAAGCCCTCTTTGGTGCTGGCGGAGATATGGGAAATGCCCCTGTGGTGGAAGTTTCAAGGGCGCAATTCGGAAGCCCGCTTCTGGACCTTCTTTTTGATGCCAAGATCATTGCTTCCAAGAGTGAGGGACGCCGCCTGATCCAACAAAATGGCCTTACGGTCGGGGACACGAAGGTGACGGATGTGGCCGCCGCGCTTTCGGAAACCCTTTTTGAAGGCAAGACGGAAGTCCTGCTTCGTAAAGGAAAGAAAAAATACTATCGCCTCATCTTGAAATAAGAGATGGTTGTAAAGGTCCTGACCCTTCTGCTTGAAGGGGGGGACCTTTTTCCCGTGGGGAAAAAATGAGTCAGATAAGTATGAAACACACAATAATTTCTTTATAGAAATAGTTATCATTGAGAATTTAGTCTAAATTAGCGAATTTTTCACATAAATCTTTAAAATGAGATATAATAGAGACGTAAATAAACCTGATTTCCATAAGTGCCCCTTGGGGGCCTTTTCGAGGGGAAAATTATCCCATCGTCCTTAAGTTGGAGAGGGATCCTGCCCATGGGATTCGGGGTGTATAGAAAATAGGGAGGATGTTAACGTCATGAATTACGAAAAGGAATACGCAAAGAAACTCACGACGCCTGAAGAAGCCGTTAAAATCGTAAAAAGCGGTGACTGGGTAGACTATGGGTGGTGCGCCAATCATCCCCGCGTGCTGGATAAGGCCCTGGCTGAACGGATGATCAAGGAACCAAGCCTGACGGATCTTAAGTTCCGCGGCGGTGTCGCACTCTGGATGCCGGAAGTAGCCAAGATTCCTAATGCCAAGGAACAGATGTGCTGGAATTCCTGGCATGCAAGCGGTTATGAAAGAAAACTCACGGATAACGGAATTGGCTACTATGCGCCGCTGCGTTTTTCTGAACTGCCCCGCAATTACCGTGACAACATCAAACATGTCGATGTCACGTTCATCCAAGTGGCTCCTATGGATAAACATGGGTATTTTAATTTCGGCCTTTCCGCATCCGATATCGCGGCCGTGATTGAAGTCTCTGAAAAAGTTGTAGTAGAAGTCAACCCCCTGATGCCAGTCGTCTTAGGCGGTACGGAAGTCAGCGTCCATATTGATGATGTTGACCTCATTGTTGAAAATGAAGGCATTCCTATGGCTGATTTGCCGAGCGGTGCCCCCAGTGAAATCGATGAAGCGGTTGCTAAGCTCATTGTTCCGGAAATCCCGAATGGTGCCTGCCTGCAGCTGGGAATTGGCGGCATGCCGAATGCTGTCGGCGCCATGATTGCCAAGAGCGACCTCAAGGATCTTTCCGTTCATACGGAAATGTATGTTGATGGGTTTGTTGATATTGCTAATGCCGGCAAGCTGACCTGCGCGCAGAAGAACATTGACAAGGGCCGTCAGGTCTTTACCTTCGCAGCTGGCACAAAGAAACTTTATGATTATGTAGACAATAACCCTGCCATTATGGCTGCCCCGGTTGATTACGTCAATGATGCCCGTGTCATTGCCCAGATTGACAACTTCATGTCCATCAATAACTGCATCGAAGTGGACCTGACCGGTCAGGTGGCTTCTGAATCGGTTGGGCACAGACATATCAGCGGTGCTGGCGGACAGCTTGACTTCATGTTGGGAGCTTATCTGTCCAAGGGCGGTAAGAGCTTCCTTTGCTGCTCCTCTGCCTTTAAGGGGCATGATGGGGAAATCAAGAGCCGTATCGTTCCGACTTTAACGCCTGGCGATGCCATTACGGCAACGAGAACGAACCTCAACTACTTTGTCACGGAATACGGGATTGTCAATCTCAAAGGTATGACCACGTGGCAGCGTGCAGAAAAATTGATTTCCGTAGCCCATCCGGATGTCCGTGAAAAACTGATTAAAGATGCTGAAAGCATCGGGATTTGGAGAAATTCCAACAAACGCTGATAAGCTATGGGAAAAGGGCCGTGAGAACCTTCACGGCCCTTTTTGGGCGGTTCGTAAGGGAAAAGACGTGTTCACTCCGGTTTCCTTCCCATACGCTGTATGGTACAATAGAAAAAGCGTAGGAATTTATCCTTGCAATTTGTTTCCCATTTAAGGAGGATCCATCAATGAAAACCGTTCATGTAGCGGCTGCGGTCATGATCCGCGGCGACCGTGTCTATGCGACCCAGCGTGGATACGGCGAATTTAAGGATAAATGGGAGTTCCCCGGCGGCAAAGTGGAAGCTGGAGAAACTCCGGAAAAGGCCCTTGTCCGTGAAATCAAGGAAGAACTGGCTGCCGATATCTCGGTGGGAAAACGGCTTACGACCGTTGAATATGATTATCCCGAATTCCATCTGGTGATGGACTGCTACCTTTGCAGCGTCGATCCCCATGCCCTGAAGCTATTGGAACATGAAAATGCCGAATGGCTCACTTGGCGCGACTTCAATAAGATGGACTGGATGGAAGCCGATAAAAAGGTCGTGGAAGCCGTTAAGACCTTCTTCAAGGAAGCGGAAAGAAAAATCATGTAACCTAAACGCAAAGGACGCAAATACATGGATGGTGCAGGCAAAAGTCCATGAAATCAAAAAGCGCATCCCTTCAAATAAGGCGTTTGTTTGAAGGGATGCGTTTTCTTGTTGAAAATAAAACTTTCGTTGACAGTCAAAAAGAGGGGGAAGCCTTTTCCATGTTCCTATAAAAAAGCTGCAGGGTCAAATCCTGCAGCTTTTTCACGGTTTCATTGTTTTGGCGGTCTGACAGGCGGGGGAGCAATGCTGCTCCTAGGCGCTGACGACTCTCTGGAAGAGGCCTTGGAGCCGCTTTCAGAAGGTTTGGCATCCTGCGCTTCCTTCTTTTCATCGGCTGCTTTCTTTTTCTTTTCTTCTGCCTCTTTCTTTTTCTTATCTTCTTCGGCTTTTTTGTCATCGTTGGGTTCACTTACCCGAACCGGTTCCTTGAAGCCGCTGGGACGCTCAAAATCTTCCACAGGCAGTTCTTCGACGGCATAAGTCATAAAGGTCCGCCACAAGGTGGCCGGTTCACCGCCGCCCGTCATCCCGCCTAAGGAATCATTGTTGTCGTCGCCGATCCAGACGGCAGCGGCCAGATTCGGTGTAAAGCCAACGAACCAAGCATCGCGGTATTCACTCGTGGTCCCCGTCTTGCCGGCAGAAGGCCGGCTGATGGCAGCACCGCGCCCGGTACCGCGGGTCATGACATCCTCCATCATGCTGATCAGCATATAGACGCTGCTCGGTTTAGCTACGGTAACAGGATCTGCTTTGTGTTCATAGATGGTCTTGCCGTTCCGGTCCACAATCTTGACGATCGGTGTCGGTTTGTTGAATTTCCCCATGTTGGCAATGGCACCATAGGCACCGGCCATTTCAAGGGGCGTGACGCCGTGGGTGAGGCCGCCCAAGGCCATGGCTGAGTTGTCATCGGACTGGGGTCCATCTTCCACAAGGGTCGTGATGCCCATTTTCTTGGCAAGCTTCAAGACATTACTGTTGCCGTATTTTTCACTGATCTTGATGGCTGGAATGTTGTACGAATAGGTGAGGGCCCGACGGTAGGTCATCTTGCCGTGGAAGCGGCGGTCATAGTTCTGCGGGTTCCAGCTGCCAGGAATCGGGGAGTCATCGACAATATCATTTGGCGTGGCGCCATGCTCCAGGGCATTAAGGTAAACAAAGGGCTTGAAAGCGGAACCTGGCTGGCGCTCTGCCATGACGGCCCGGTTGAATTGGTCCGTCCCGCGGCCGCCGATCATGGCCTTGATGTATCCTGTCTTCGGATCGATTGCCACGATGGCTGACTGAGGCTGCTTGAGCTTATTGTTGTCCGTGTAGTAGGTCGGCGTCAGGGCAGCGGCCCGTTCGGCGGCTTTCTGCATGGTCGGGTCAAGGGAGGTGTAAACCTTGAGCCCTTGCTTATAGACGGCATCAGGACCAAATTTATCAATGAGGATCTGGATGCAGTAGTCGATGAAATAGCTCTTGGAGCCGGGATTTGAAGTCAGGCTCTTATATTCGAGCTTTTCCTCACTTGCTTTTTTGTGCTCTTCCGGCGTAATGAAATTATACTTTTCCATCTGGCTGAGGACTGTTTCCTGACGGGCCTTGGCTGCCTTCGGATTGGCTTTCGGGTTGTAGTAGTTCGGGCTCTTGGGGATGCCGGCAATCATAGCGGCCTCGGCAAGATCCAAATCTTCAACATGTTTCCCAAAGTAGGTATTGGCTGCCGTTTCGACCCCGTAGGCCCCTTGACCGAAGTAAATCTGGTTCATGTACATTTCCAGAATTTCCTTTTTGGTGTACTTCTGTTCAATCTGGAGTGCAATGAAGGCTTCGTGGATCTTTCGCGTCAGCGTCCGTTCCTGCGTAAGGAAGTAGTTTTTGGCCAGCTGCTGGGTAATGGTACTGCCGCCTTGGACCTCATCATAACGAATGTAGGTGTAGATGGCGCGGGCAATCCCTTTGAAGTCAATTCCGCCGTGTTGGTAAAAGCGGATGTCTTCAGCTGCAAGGAACGCGTTCTGCAGGTTTTTAGGTACCTTACTGATGGAAACGGGGATACGGTCTTCTTCGGAATCAACGGTCGAAATCAGGTCGCCATTGATGTCATAGAACTGGGACGACGCCATGGGCACCATATCTTTTGACATAATCTTGGCTGTTGTGAACTTTGCCAGGGCAAAGAAAGCCGTGAGGGAAATGAACCCTACAAGGATCAGGGCAAGGACAGCCGAAAGAATCATGCCTCCTAATTTTTTCTTTTCCCGAGGGTTTCGGGGCTTGAGGAGATTCCTCCAGTTTCTTTTTCCTTTATACGTCATTGTGTCAGCTCCTGTTTCTAGATTGATCTGATGGAAAAAGCAAATAGCTAACTGTATTATATCACAACTTGACGGACTGCAATAGAAATTCTTTCCGAATTCGCATGCCTTGTGGCCCTCGAAAGGGGAAGGGAGGGTAGGTCCTTCTTCTTTTGGGACTTTCAATATGATATAATGTAAGTTCAAAATTCTGTTATGCTATTTTCTTTCTATATATAAGGAGATTTTCATGAGACGAGAAGATGTTGAACTTTTGGCCCCGGCTGGGACCTGGGAGGCCCTTGAGGCGGCTGTTTTTGCCGGTGCCGATGCGGTTTATCTGGGTGGCTCTGCTTTTGGCGCTCGGGCCTATGCCGAAAATTTTGGCCCTGAAGAACTGCAGCGGGCCATCACTTTTGCTCACCTGCACCATGTTCGTATCTATGTCACGGTCAATACCCTTGTCACTGATGAGGAAATGAAGGCGCTGGGGGACTATGTCACGTTCCTCAGCAATATCGGTGTTGATGGCATTATTGTCCAGGATCTTGGCATCATCCGGCTTTGCCGCCGCACGGTACCTGAACTGGAACTGCATGCCAGTACGCAGATGACCATTACCAATTCCGCTGGTGCCATCTTTGCCTACCATCAGGGTATGCCCCGTTCTGTCATGGCTAGGGAAACCACCTTAAAGGACTTAAAAACAATCTGTCAAAAGACGCCTGGTGAGATCGAGACGTTCATGCATGGCGCACTCTGCATCTGTTATTCCGGTCAGTGCCTTATGTCAAGCCTCATCGGCAGCCGCAGCGGAAACCGGGGCCGCTGTGCCCAGACCTGCCGCATGCCCTATACCTTGGTCAACAAGGAGGGAAAGGACATGCTCCAAAACGCTGATGCCGGTCAGTATCTCTTGAGTCCAAAGGATATGAACACCCTTGACATCCTCCCCCAACTCATCGAAACCGGCGTTCGGTCCTTTAAAATCGAAGGGCGCATGAAACGGCCTGAATACGTGGCCGTCGTGACAGATATCTACCGCCGCGCCATTGACCGCTATTTCACAGGCAAGTACGTTGTCCCTGAAAAAGATCGTGAACACATTGAACAGATCTTCAACCGTGATTTTACGACGGCCTACCTTGAGAAAAAGCCGGGCCGCACCATGATGAGCGACCGCCGCCCTAATAACCGCGGCATCCTTCTGGGCCGGGTTGTTTCTTTGAATAAAGATCACACGGAAGGAACGGTCAAGCTCGAACGGACCCTACATTTGGGCGACGGCCTGGAATTTTGGGTGAGCGTCGGCGGCCGCGTGGGAACGACTGTCGATTCCATGACGGTCAATGGCAAGAACCGTGATGTAGCCGAAGTCGGTGAGAAGGTCACCATTTCCGTGCCTCGGGGCATCCGTCTCAACGACCGCGTCTTCCGGACAAATGATCACGAACTCATGACCTATGCTGAAAGCTTCTTTGGTCCAGACCATAAAAAACGTATTCCCCTGTCCTTTTATGTGACAGCTGCCCTCGGTGAGCCCATGACCATAACGGCCACAGATGATGAAGGGCATACAGGGACAGCGCAGACCCGTTTTATCGTGGAAAGAGCCCGCAAGCATGCCCTTGATGAAACCGTGGTACGCAAACAGGTGGACCGTCTGGGCAACACGGAATTTTCCTTGGGGAGCTTGCTCCTTACGTGTGACGACAATGTCATGGTTCCCATGAGTGAGATCAATGAAGCGCGCCGTCTTTCTGTAGAAGCCCTCACGAAAGCGCGCCTTGAGGAGTTTTGTCCGCCCCGCCAAAAAGTCCAGTGGCACGACCGCTATCTGTCCCAGCCAGTCAATCATTCCCTGCGTCGCCATGCTGAACTGTCCGTCCATGTCGATACCTTGGACAAGGCCAAAGCTGCCCTTTCAGGCGGCGCCGACGTCCTTATTGTTGGCGGCGACAGTTTTACCCTGCCTCTTTTGACGCTGAAAGACCTCGAGACCCTTGGTCACTGGGTCCGGGAAAAGGGAAAGAAGTGGTATATCGGCACGAGCCGTGTTGTTTCCGAAGGACAGCTTTCCTACTATGATCAGGTCCTTCCTCGTTGGCAGGCCCTGTCGCCTGACGGTATCGTCGTGAGCAATAACGGCCTTGTGGAAAAGGTCCTTGCCCAGGGGCTTCCTTTGTGGGTTGATTGGGACCAAAATACATTTAATAGCCAGAGTATCCTTTTCTGGCAGGAGCTTGGTGCTGAGGGCATCACGCTGTCTCCGGAACTTACTCTCTCCCAGGTCGAGGGCCTTGCAAGAAAATCAAACCTGCCCTTGGAGTGCCTTGCCGAAGGCTCCCTTGAAATGATGGTCTCTGAATATTGCGTAGAGGGCAGCTTCCTTGGCCATCTTGACCAGGGCCACTGCGATTATCACTGCAAGGAAGCAGGTTTTCTCGAGGACCGGAAGAAAGTCCGTTTCCCGTTGAAACAGGACCAATTTGGCCGGATGCATATCCTCAATGGGCAGCGCCTTTCCATGCTGGCCCATGCAAAGAAAATGGAGAAGATGGGTCTTGCCCGGCTGCGGTTTGACGCCCGGAATGCTTCTGTCGAAGAGACCGGCGTCCTGACCGCCATGTACCGGGGCGTTCTTGACGGGGTGACCCTTGTCGAGGAAAATGAACCGGGAACCACGCGGGGCCACTATTTTAGAGGTGTCTTATAATGGCAAAATTTGCAATCAATACCTTGGAATTTACCAAAGTCAGGGAAAAGCTTAGCCAGTACGCCGGTACGGCCATGGGGCAGCGTCTTGCCATGGAACTGATGAGTTCTTCCCGCTTTGAGGAGGTCAAGCTTTCTCAGGAAGAAACTGCGGAAGCGGTCCGCATCCTAGATGAAGGACGACGTATCCCCTTAGGGGGGATTACCGATATTTCCGGATTGGTGAAACGTACCCGTGTTGGCAGCCTTCTTGATCCGGAAGAATTCAAGGCCATCCAGGATGCCATTTCGGGGATGCTGGACCTTAAGGCATTCCTTAAGGAAGTCAGCGAGACGGCACCAGCCCTTGTGCGTTACAGCGATGAGCTCCATGATTTCTCGCGCCTTTCTAAGCAGCTTTCCAGCGTCCTTGATGAAAAAGGCAATATCAAGGATACGGCCTCTGTGAAGCTCTCAGGCCTTCGGACGGGCATCCTCGTTGCCCGCAACCGGGTAAAGGATAAGCTTTCCGACCTCCTGCATGACCCAAACAACCAGAAATATTTTCAAGATGCCCTCGTCACCATGCGTGAGGATCGGTATGTCATCCCCATCAAGCAGGAATATCGCCTCAATTTTCCCGGCATTGTCCATGACCAGTCGTCAAGCGGGGCAACGCTCTTTATTGAGCCTATGGCCGTTGTTAACCTCAATAATGACATCAAGAAGTATGTCCTTGAAGAAAAGGCGGAAGTAGAACGCATCCTGCGAACGTTGACAAGCCATGTAGGGGCTGAAGCAGACCATATCCTTGAGAGTCTTGCCGTTGTGGCCCAAGTGGACCTTATTTCGGCCAAGGCCCTCTATGCCGAGGCGCTTGGGGCGCGGCGTCCCATGATGGTCCTTGATCATCATCTGCGTATTGTCAAGGGCCGCCATCCCCTTTTGGAACAGGAATCTATTGTACCCCTTGATATTGAGCTGGGGCAGGACTTCACGACGCTCCTCATTACGGGACCTAATACGGGCGGCAAGACTGTCGCCTTAAAGACCGTCGGCCTTTTTGCCCTCATGGCCCAGGCGGGGCTCTTTCTTCCTGCTGAAGAAGCAATTTTTCCTGTGTTTTCCGGGGTTTACGCCGATATTGGCGATGAACAGAGCATTGAACAGAGCCTGTCCACTTTTTCCGGTCATATGAAGAACATGATTTCCATTATAAGGGAAGCCACGGATCGCGATCTGGTCCTTGTCGATGAAGTCTGTGTCGGGACCGATCCGACAGAAGGGGCAGCCCTTGCCATGGCCATGATTGAGCATTTTTACAAGGCCCATGTCCTTACGATCATGACAACGCATTACAGCGAGCTCAAGACCTTTGCCTATGAACATGAAGGCATGCAGAACGCCAGCGTTGAATTCGATCCGGAAACGCTGCGCCCGACCTACCGTCTTCTCATGGGGGTCCCGGGAAGCAGCAACGCCTTTTATATCAGCCGCCGTTTAGGTCTTCCTGAAGACATCCTTGATGAGGCACGGACCTTTATCAATGAGCGGCACAGCAATATGGAACGGGTGCTTCAGAACCTTGAAGGAGAGAGGCGGGAATATGAAAGCCGCAAGGATGAAATTGAGACGCTGCGGCGGGAAACGGAAATTCTCCGCAACCAGCTGAAAGCAGAAAAGACCCGCCTTGAAAAGAGTCGAAATGACATCCTTCGCAAGGCACGGGAAGACGCAGATGAGCTTTATCGCAATGCTCGCCGTGAAAGCCAAGGCATCCTAAAGGAACTGCGGGCCCAGCAGAATCTTGTGGAAAGTGCCAAAGTCGAACGGCTGGCTGAGATGAGCCGCAAGGCCCTTAGTAAGAATTTTTCCATTTCGGGTCGCACGGAGCCGGAAGGGCAGGGCCTTACAAGCGGCAATGCGGCTGTTGGCAAGGTGGTCTTTGTCAAGACCTTGGGCCAGGAAGGAAAGATTACGGCTGTCAATGGCCGTGATGTGACGGTTGCTATTGGTGTCATGAAGATGAATGTGTCCATGAAGGATTGTATTCTCACAAAGGCCCAGCCAGTTTCGCCGCAAAAAACGCACCGGACGCTTAAGAAAAGTTCCGGCAGCCGTCATGAGTTCTTTGTCAAAAAGGCCCAGGACACGTCTGTACAGACCGATGTACGGGGGAAAACCGTGGATGAAGCCATCCCTGACGTGGACAAGGCCATTGATGATGCATTGCTTGCCGGCATGGACCGCTTCCGCTTGGTTCATGGAAAGGGCACGGGCATGCTTCGCAAAGGACTGTTGGACTATCTCAAGCAGCATCCTAATGTGAAAAAAACGGAAATGGCACCTCTTAACGAAGGCGGTTTTGGAGCGACCATCGTGTACGTCAAATAGGGGAACCATCCGGCCCATACAGGAGCCTTATGGAAAAACTCCTTGCCTTTTATATCTATTAATGATAAAATGTTTCGGTAAAGCTAATTGGTGGAGGTGAAAACATGCCGAATATTAAGTCTTCCGTTCGTAGCGTCAAGACTGATGCTGAGCGCCGCGCTGCCAATGGCCCCGTCAAGGCGGAAATCCGCAGTACTGCACGTAAGGTTGAAGCTTTTGCTGCTGCTGGTTCCAAGGATGAGGCTCAGGCCGCTCTTAAGACCGCTGCAAGCTTACTCGATAAAGCTGCCCGCAAGGGTACGGTGAACAAATTTGCTGCTGCTCGCAAAAAGTCCCGTTTAGCCAAGAAAGTCAACGCAGTCAAATAAGACAGTCCAAAAGACTGACAGCCATTCGGCTGCCAGTCTTTTTGCTATATGGAAGCTTTTTCAGGAGCGGCTTTTTACAAGGAGCCATCCTTCATGCTATAATGAAAAATAACCCCCACGCGGCTTACGCCGCGCGGTGTTTTTAGCTTACTGAAATCTTGGAGGTAGAATCAATCCATGGCACAGACCCATAGAATCCGGAATTTTTCCATCATTGCCCATATCGATCATGGAAAATCCACGCTTGCCGACCGCCTCATCGAAAAGACGGGAACCCTTTCCAAGCGAGAAATGGAAGACCAGATCCTTGACAATATGTCCCTTGAACGGGAGCGGGGCATCACCATCAAGGACCAGGCTGTCCAGCTTGATTACCATGCCAAAGACGGCAATGATTACATCTTGAACCTCATTGACACCCCGGGCCATGTCGACTTCAACTACGAGGTTTCCCGAGCCCTTGCTGCCTGTGAAGGCGCACTCCTTGTCATCGATGCGACCCAGGGCATTGAAGCGCAGACCCTGGCCAACGTTTACCTTGCAATGGAACATGACCTTGAAATCATCCCGGTCATCAACAAGGTGGATCTTCCCAGTGCTGATCCTTGCCGGGTCATCAAGGAAGTGGAGGATGTCCTGGGTATTGATGGGGCGGAATCGATTCTTTGCTCAGCCAAAACGGGCCTTGGCATCGATGAGGTCCTAGAGGCTGTCGTTAACCGCATTCCGGCCCCCCAAGGGGACGATGCAGCTCCGCTGCAGGCGCTCATCTTTGACTCCAAATTTGACTCGTATAAAGGGGTCATGCTCTACTTGCGTGTGGTCAATGGCTGCCTTAAAAAGGGCATGACCATTCGTCTCATGGCAACAGGGAAGGTCTATGAAGTCACGGAAGTGGGTGTCTTCAAACCGGCCCTCGTCAATGTTGAGGAACTGGGGGAAGGCATGGTCGGTTTCCTTGCCGCGTCCATCAAGAACGTCCGCGATGCGCGGGTGGGGGATACCATTACGGATGAAAATCATCCCGCTGCCCAGGCCCTGCCTGGTTATCGCAAGGCTACCCCCATGGTGTACTGCGGCCTTTATCCTGTGGAAAATTCCGATTATGACAATCTCCGCGATGCCCTGGAAAAACTGCAGCTCAACGACGCTTCCCTCATGTTTGAGCCGGAAACTTCCTCCGCCCTGGGGTTTGGTTTCCGCTGCGGCTTTTTGGGACTCCTTCATATGGATGTCATCAAGGAGCGTTTGGAAAGGGAATATAACCTTGCCTTGATAACAACCGCGCCCAACGTCATCTACGAAGTTGTCCGGACAAATGGGGATGTGGAAATGGTGGACAATCCCTCCCTTTTCCCGCCCCAGACTGTCATCGACCATGTAGAAGAACCTTTTGTCAATGCCACCATCATCGTTCCCAAGGAATATGTGGGACCTGTAATGGAACTGTCCCAAGAAAAACGTGGGGAATATGCCAATATGACCTATCTTGATGAAAACCGGGTCATGCTCCACTACAGCCTGCCTTTAAGTGAAATCATCTTTGATTATTTTGACCGCTTGAAATCCGTATCCCGCGGTTATGCCTCCCTTGACTATGAACTGTCGGGATATCGGCCCAGCGATATGGTCAAAGTCGATATCCTCCTAAATGGGGATCCTGTCGACGCGTTGTCGGCCATTGTCCATCGGGACCGCGCCCAAGTACGGGGCCGCGCCCTTGTGGAAAAATTGCGCAAGATCATTCCCCGGCAGCTTTTTGAAATCCCCATCCAGGCCGCAATCGGAAGCAAGATCATTGCCCGTGAGAACGTCAGTGCCCTGAGAAAGGACGTTCTTGCCAAATGCTATGGCGGTGATATTACGCGTAAACGTAAACTTCTTGAAAAACAAAAGGCCGGGAAGAAACGGATGAAACAGGTTGGCTCCGTGGAACTGCCCCAAGAAGCCTTCATGGCCATCCTTAAAATGGATGAAAAGTAAGCATTTCCTTGCTTGCGGGGATTGTCCTTTCTTTACCTAGACTGGCGGACAGTTCTTTTTTCATAAAAAGCAAAGAAGGGGGCCTTTGTCATGAAGGCTGACAAGAAAGAAAACGCTCTCCTTAAGGGAAAAGTAAGCTCGCAGGACCTAATCTTCTCGGTCCTTTCAGAAAAAATCAAAAAGGGAATCCTTTCGGCTGGTGAAGAATTGAAACAGGTGGAACTGGCCAAATCCTTTGGTGTTTCTCGGATGCCTGTAAGAGAGGCTTTGAATCGTCTCGTGGCAGAAGGTTATGCCGAAAAGCTTTCCAACCGCCACATCATTGTGCGGGGAAAAAAAGGTTCCCCTGATGGCTTGGATCTACCCATGCAGGAAAAAATAAAAGAACCGCTCAAAAATACGGCCATCCAGCCTATCAATCTCTTGCCCGCGCGGGAACAGGTCGCCTCCTATTTGCGCAAGGCTATTTTCCGTAAGGAAATCGAGACGGGAACGGTCCTGACTTTGGAAGAAACGGCCCGCAGGATGGGTGTATCCGTCACCCCTGTGCGGGAAGCTCTGCAGCTGCTTTCTTCCCAGGGACTCGTCCGGCTGCGTCCCAATAAAGGTGCCGTTGTTCTAGGCATGAGCACTAAGAACATTCGTGACCACTATGCCGTGCGCGCGCTCCTTGAAGGCGAAGCTGCTTATCTTGCAGCGCAGGAAGGGACCGATATTTCCGGCATTGAAGCTGTCTATAAAGATATGAAGCGATCCCTTGCGGAGAAAAATTACAGTGCTTATAAGGACTACAACGAAAGCTTTCATATGGCCATTTGGAAAGCCTGTGGCAATGAGAAATTGGAACATCTTGCAGCCAATCTATGGAGTGGTCTATCCATGGGATATCTGGTCACCGAAGAGGAATATGCCAAGATTTCCAGCATAGAGCACGATGAGCTCATGCAAGCCCTGCGGGCCCATGACGGCAAGCGGGCGAGGGCGCTCATGGTTGCCCATATGAAGCGCAGCATGGAAGACGTGCTCACCAATTACCGCAGCTTTGTCACAAGGGGAGAAAAATAAAAAATGGATATATCTATTTTATAAACAAACAAAAATGGATAGCAGTGCCTGCGTTGGCGCACTCGTAGAGACGAGATTTTCCAAAAGTCACAAAGTGATTTTCGGAAAGTCTCTTTTTTTATGAGCAGAATGGAAAACACCTGATAAAAACTCGACTAATTAGATAATATTCGTAAGAGCATTTCGTTAATTGTATGGAAAAAACAGAAAACTCTATGATTCTCTTGACGAAATATCAAATTTGGAATATAGTCTAATCAAGAAATGGATACTTTATTAAATATAAAATACAAATGTACATTTTAAAATGTATCCAATGGCGCCAATTCTATCTAAGGGAGGAATTGCTATGTCACCCGTTGCCATTACGTTGGCACTGCTCTTATTTGTTATTGTTATGTTTGTTTGGGAAAAGATTCCACTGGCGGTTACGTCCATCATTGCGCTCCTTGTCCTGGTTCTTACAGGAGTCCTCAGTCCCAAGGATGCCTTTGGTGGTTTTGTCGATAACAATCTGATCCTTTTTGTTGCTATGTTCGTGATTGGGGGCTGCTTTTTTGAAACCGGTATGGCCAATCGGGTGGGCGGCATCGTCACCAAATTCGCCCATACGGAACGGGAACTCATTGTTGCGGTCATGCTTGTGACGGGCATCATGAGCGGCTTTCTTTCCAATACAGGAACGGCCGCTATCTTGATTCCAATCGTCATTGGAACGGCATCAAAATCTGGTTTTTCCCGTTCCCGCCTGCTCCTTCCCCTCATCTTTGCTGCTGCCATGGGCGGGAACCTCTCCATTATCGGCGCTCCGGGCAACCTTTTAGGAAAAGCCGCGCTTCAGAATGTAGGTGTTGAAATCAGTTTCTTTGAATATGGCTTTGTCGGTCTTCCTATTCTTCTGATCAGTACGGCCTTCTTTGCCTGTGTCGGGTATCGTTTCCTGCCGGAAAAAACGAAGAACATGGGAGATTCCATGTATGATGAGGAGCAGGACTTTTCCGATGTGCCGCGATGGAAACAAATGGTTTCCTTGGTTGTCATGGTCCTTACCATTCTTGCCATGATCTTTGAAAAGCAGATTGGCATCAAGTTCTATCTTTCCGGCTGCATCGGTGCAGTTGTCCTTGTGGCCTGCGGCGCTATCAGCGAAAAGGCGGCCTATCGTTCCATTGATATGCAGACCATCTTTGTTTATGGCGGCACCTTGGCCCTTGCCAAAGCCCTTCAAAAGACAGGCGCCGGCAAGATGATTGCTGACACGGTCATTAGTGCCTTGGGACCCAGCGCGTCTCCCTTTGCTCTGCTCGTGGTGGTCTTTCTCCTCGCGACCCTCATGACAAACTTTATGAGCAACTTTGCCACGACTGCCCTTCTCGTACCAATCAGTCTCAATATCTCAGCCGGAATGGGGGCGGATCCCAAGGCCGTTGTCGTCGCTACCGTCATTGGAGCGTCCCTTGCTTTTGCCACTCCTATCGGGATGCCGGCCAATATGATGGTCTTTGCCCCAGGTGGGTATACGTTCAATGATTATGTCAAGGCAGGCCTTCCGATGATTGTGGTTTCCGCTATTATCAGTCTCATTTTGCTTCCCCTCATTTTCCCATTTTATCCTTGAGAAAATGATGAACCATATCAAGCTAGGCAGTTATTAATAAGGAGGAATTTTTAAATGTCACACACTGAACAAGTTGAACAGATGACCGATATCATGGCTCGGTTTGTCGGGTATACGTCCAAGGTCCTGCCGGACGATGTTGCAGACAAATTAAAGGAACTGGCTTCCAAGGAAACCGTACCCATTGCCAAACTGCTATATGAAACCTATGAAAAGAACATGGAGCTTGCCAAAAAGCTTGACCGTCCGTCCTGTCAGGATACGGGCGTGCTGCAGTTCTTTGTAAAATGCGGGACCAAGTTCCCTCTCATTGACGACTTGGAAGCACTGCTGCGTGAAGCCGTGATCCGCACGACGGTTACGACCCCGCTCCGTCATAACAGTGTAGAAACCTTTGACGAATACAATACGGGGAAAAATGTCGGTAAAGGAACCCCTTCCGTATTTTGGTCCATTGAACCAAACTCTGATTCCTGCGAAATCTATACCTATATGGCAGGCGGTGGCTGCACCCTTCCAGGTCATGCCATGGTCCTGATGCCAGGGGAGGGGTATGAAGGCGTTACGAAATTTGTCCTTGAAAGAATGGTCAGCTATGGCCCGAATGCCTGCCCTCCTTTCCTCGTTGGTGTTGGTGTTGCAACCAGCGTTGAAACAGCGGCCCTTAATTCAAAACTGGCCCTCATGCGTCCTGTCGGGTCCCATAACCCGAACGAACGGGCAGCCAAGATGGAACGGCTCTTGGAAGAAGGCATCAATAAGATTGGCCTAGGCCCGCAGGGTATGACAGGATCGGCCTCTGTACTGGGCGTCAATATCGTCAATACAGCCCGCCATCCATCGGCCATCGGTGTTGCCGTGAACATTGGCTGCTGGAACCATCGCCGCGGTCACATCATCTTTGATAAGGATCTGCATTATACTGTTACTACCCACAAAGGAGCTGAATTTTAATGGCTAAGATCATCCTTCATACGCCCATCAAGGACGAAGACATCAAGAACCTCAAAATCGGTGACATTGTCTATCTGACCGGTCACATTACGACCTGCCGTGACGTTGCCCATCGCCGCCTCATCGAGGAAAAAAGAGAACTTCCCGTTGACCTCAAAGGCGGGGCCATCTTCCATGCCGGGCCGATTGTCCGCCCCATTGCCGGCGAAAAGGATCGCTTCGAAATGGTCTCCATTGGACCGACGACTTCCATGCGAATGGAAAAATTTGAAAAGGCCTTCATCAAGGAAACGGGCGTCAAGTTGATTGTCGGTAAAGGCGGCATGGGGGAGGGAACCCAGGAAGCCTGTAAGGAAGATACTTGTATCTTCTGCGTTTTTCCGGCTGGCTGCGCCGTTGTCAGTGCTGTCAATTTCAAGCAGATCATTGACCGTAAGTGGGAAGACCTGGGGATGCCGGAAACCCTGTGGACCAGTGAAGTCGATACCTTAGGGCCCTTGATTGTCGCCATTGATACTCACGGGGACAACCTTTTTGAAGAAAATAAGAAGAAATACCGTAAAACGGCGGAACAGGTCTATGCTGAAATCAGCAAGCAGGTTGGGTTCATAAAGTAATCAGGTCGTTCCCTAACTCAGTAAGTCTCTGAATCAATCGGCCATTTTCTTACGAATTTGTAAGAAAATGGCCGATTTTTATATATAAATTAAATGAGTAATTCGTTTAAAGTGAAAGTTGTATTCTGTGAATATAATCGATTTTTAACTATGATTACCAATAATATATATTATGAATCTATTTTATTTAAAAAATATTATTGACATATAACAAAATTCCTTGTAGAATGATGAGACATGAATAAGGATATAAATATAAAAAAGAAACTAAAATAATTAGTTATCATTAAAACGCATAATATTCTGTAAATAACAAACTTAGTTTACGAAACGATTCATTATGCCTATTTTACAATTTGAAAAGAGAAAAAATGGATAAAAGAGAAAAATACCATGGGGGACTGAAGGAAAACAAGGAGGAGACCGATGAGAGGGACAATGAGCTTGCGTAAAAAGATTGCTATCTTGACCATGGCATCTATGACCGTATGGGGAGTGACCGCGCTTTTGCCTTTTAATCAAGGCAGGATTGTGGGAAATGTGGGGTACGCAGCGGAAATCACGCCGGAAAAACAGGTCTCGATGGATTATAAGACATCAGGCGGTACGACTGCCCAAACAACGGGAGATCTATACTATGCTTTCATTGATTCAACCAATTCATGGTGGGGCCACGCAGGGCAAATCTTTGTTACTGATAGCGGCAGCATTGGAACCGCAACGGCACCTCTTGCGCTATACGGACAGGTCCTAGGCGGCCAATACAATACGGCCAGCGGAAATTATTCCGTTGTTTTAGGGGGATCGGGAAATACGGTCTCTGGCGTTTATTCTGTTGTTACGGGCGGCGCCAATAATATAGCTTCAGGGAGAAACTCCATTGTTGTAAGTGGTTCCACCAATACGGCTTCAGGGGAAAATGCGTCTATTATGGGCGGAAATACCAATACAGCAAGCGGCACCAACAGTACAATACATTGGAGGCTCAAATAATAAAAATGGTGCGGCAAACGGGATCATCATTGGTGGGAATCAACACGAACTGACGAGTGGAACGGATACTGTATTTGTTGGCGGAACGGTAAACAAGTCTTCAGGGAATGCTAACCAGTCCGTTCTGATTGGGGGAACAAAAAATACCGTTGGAGGAAGACAGGCGGGCATTTTTGGCGGAACCTATAATATGACAGCAGGTACGCTGACTTCTGTTTATGGCGGGGCCAGCAATACGGTGTCCGGAACGGGGACTGCCATTTTAGGCGGCTGGTCTAATGCTGCAAGTGGGCTCTATTCAGTTTTGGTAGGGGGAGAAAAAGGGGCTGCTCAAGGACAATATTCTGTTGCCCTTGGCGGTGCTTCAACCGCAGATACGGCAAAAGATGCCGTTGCAATTGGCATCGGTGCGTCAGCAAATGTTGAAAAAGGGGTTGCCATCGGTGCAGGCGCCGTGGCCACGGAAGCAGGAACCATTTCCGTCGGACATAACAAAGGTGATAAATATTATCAAACATCGTATACAGTGAACGGGGGAGGAACCGTAAAGGAACAGACTTATAGCAGCAACCTTTATAATCGCTTGGTCAATGTAGGATACGGTAAAGATGGTCACGATGCGGCAACCATGGATCAGCTGACAAAAGTTTCGGCAGGCGATCGCATCAGTGTAGCAAGCGAAACGGACCAAACGACAGGGGCTGCCACTTACAAGATAAGCGTCAACAATGATGGTGCTGTTGCTTCCGGCGATGCGAACCTTGTGGCGGGCGGCACGGTCTATAGCGAAGTGCGGCCTTCATCTGATGGGACCTATGTCAAGACGGCAAGCACGACGGGTGATAACCTTCTGGCCCTTGATGGACAGGTGAAGAGTAATGCCGACAACATCTCCACCAATACGTCGAACATTGCGAGCAACGCGACAGATATTAGGAACCTGAAAGATCTTTCCAATATTACAGCTGACGGACAAACGGTCATCAAGAACCTTGCCAAGGACGCTGTAAAAGTAGTGGCTGGAACCAATACGACCGTGACGGAAGGAACCGATGGCGATGCTAAGACCTACGCCGTGAATGTAGCAGACGCGGATATCAAAAAAGCCGTCCAGCAAGATCTTGATGGCAAAGCAAACGTCGATGCGTCGAACGTAACGGATGAAAATGTCGGCAAATGGCAGAGTAAACTCGGTAACGGAGCCCTTGCTTCCGGCAATACAGGCCTTGTGACGGGCGGCACGGTCTATGCCTATGAAACGCCGACCAAACTGGCAGGCCAGACGGAATTCAAGTATGTCCAGACGGACTATACGACGGGCCAGAACCTGGCAGCTCTTGATAAGGGCGTGAGTGACAACGCAACGGACATTACGAATCTTTCGGAGAAAGTCGCCAATATTAAGGTAGGGAAGACCCAACTCGCAGATGGTACAAATACGACCGTAACGAGCGAAACAGATACGACGACGGATACGACGACGTGGAAAGTGAACGTATCAAAGGACGCCATCAAGGACGCTGTCAAAGAGGATCTTTCCGGCAAAGCCAATGTCGATGCGTCGAACCTGACCGATGAAAACGTCACTCGTTGGCAGAGTAAGCTTGGCAATGGGACCATTGCTTCCAGCAATATAGGTCTTGTAACGGGCGGCACGGTCTACAGCGAAGTGCGGCCTTCATCTGATGGGACCTATGTCAAGACGGCAAGCACGACGGGTGATAACCTTCTGGCCCTTGATGGACAGGTGAAGAGTAATGCCGACAACATCTCCACCAATACGTCGAACATTGCGAGCAACGCGACAGATATTAGGAACCTGAAAGATCTTTCCAATATTACAGCTGACGGGCAAACGGTCATCAAGAAAGCTGCTGTAGGGGCCATCACAGTAAAAGCCGGCGACCGCGTAGAAGTGCAGATGGAAAAAGCGACGGACGGTTCTTCCGTTACGTACACTGTCTCTGCAAAGAATGATGGTAAGGTCGCAAAAGACGACGCAAACCTCGTCTCCGGTGATACCGTGTATAACGCCATTGAGGATGCCAAAAATGCCATCGATACTGACATGGATACGAAGGTCAGTAACAAGGCTGATATTGATGCGTCGAACGTCGGCAAGAACCTCAAAGGGGACGATGGCTCGACGGCTGCTTCGGATGATGCCATCCAGCAGAACCTCAACGCTTGGGGCAGCGCCGTTGGTACGGGCACCATTGATAAAAATAATGGCCAGCTTGTAACGGGCGGAACGGTCTATACGGAAGTGCGTCCGAAGGAAGATGGCACCTATGTCAAGATGGCGAGTACCACTGGTGACAACCTCCTTGCCCTTGATAAACAGGTGGGTACTAATGCGAAGAACATTACGGACCTAACGAATTTGACGAACATCACCGATGCCGGTAAGACGGTCATCAAGAACCTCGCCAAAGGCACCATCGATATGGAAAATGGGTCCTATACGACTGTTTCCTCCCGTGAGGTGGATGGGGTGAAAACCTTCAAGGTCGATGTGGCCAGTGACGGCAAGGTCGAAGAAGGGAACAGCGGTCTTGTGACGGGCGATACAGTCTACGATGCCCTAAATAAGGCTTCGCAGGATACAAACAAAAATCTTGACAAGAAAGCTAACATCGATGCTTCGAACATTGGCAGCAACCTCAAGAACGCCGACGGAACGGCCGCTTCCGAAGAAGACCAGAAGAAGAATGCCGAAAGCTGGGGAAAGGCCATTGGTACGGGCGAGGTGAAAGAAAGTGACAACCGTCTTGTGACGGGCGATACGGTGGCAAAAGCCATCAAGGATGAAACCCGCGTCAGCGAAGACGGCACCTACGTCAAGAAGGATGCAACTGCAGGAGAGAACCTGAAGAACCTTGATGACCAGGTGAAGAAGAACACAGACAATATTACAAGCATCAAGAACATCACCGATAATCTGGACAACAATTATGCCAAGACGGATCTTTCCAACGTTACGGATGAAGGAAAGACGACAATCAAGAACCTTGCCCAGGATGCGGTGAAGGTCGTCAATGGGAAGAACACGACCGTAACGACGAAGACGGAGACAAATGGCAACATTTCCTATGCCGTTAACGTTGATGACAGTGCCATCAAAGATGTCATGAAAGAGGACATGGATAAGAAGGCCGACCGCGATGCAGGAAATCTCACGGATTCCGATGTTACAAGCTGGCAGAAGAAGCTTGGCACGGGCGAATCCCAAAGCGGTGACCATCGGCTCATCAGCGGCGACACTCTCTATAACGCTCTTAAAGAGGTGGATGGAAATACCCTTATGAAAACCGATGGCGTGACCATCAATATCGATCAGACTGGGACGGCAAAGACCATCGATGTTCGTGGTAAAGATGGTGTCACGAGGACCATTACCGGAATTGCCACAGATCCAAGCGATCCGACGAGTGCAGCTAATGTGGATTATGTTGATCACCGCGTAGAGAGCCTCAATAGCCGCATGACCCACGAAGTGAGCCGTGCTGGCGCTGGCGCAGCCGCCCTGGCAGCGCTCCATCCCCTGGAATGGGATCCGGACAGCAAATTTGAATTTGCTCTCGGTTATGGTCACTATAAAGCGGCCAATGCAGCGGCCCTTGGCCTGTTCTACCGTCCGAATGAAGATGTCATGTATAACCTTGGCGGCACCCTTGGCAACGGCGATGCCATGATGAGTGGCGGTGTCACTTTCCGCTTTGGCACAAAGGGCCGGAAGCCAAAGGCTAGTCCGCTTGCCATGCAGCAGACCATCATGGACCAGAACGCCAAGATTGAACATCAAGATGAAATGCTGAAAATCCAGGCAAATAAAATTGATAGTCTTGAAAAAGAACTCCTCGACCTGAAACGCCTGATCACGCAAAAGTAAGCGTAAGAAAGGCTGCAAAGCATCGCTTTGCAGCCTTTTTCTGATTACGCGGCTTCAAAAGACGTGTGTACGTTGAAAAAGTGAAATCGTGGGCGACAAAGTAGATGAGCCCATATGGGACGAGGATTGTAACCCCCTTCCTCTTTCATAAGCTGGGCGCAGGAGATGACGACACGTTATTTTGGAGAAGCGGAGCGATTTTGCTCTTGAATAAAAATATACCCTTCTACCTTCTCATCCATGTTACAATAACCCCATCACACATAAAGGAGTCTTCCAAATGCATCCATGGGAAGCCTATCAAGGCATTTATCTCCATATCCCTTTCTGCCAGCATAAGTGCAGTTACTGTGATTTTATAAGCTACCAGGGGCAGGATGGGGCGGCACGCGCCCGCTACGTCAAGGCTCTGATCAGGGAAATCAGGAGCTATGATGCCCCCCTTCCTGTAAGCCGCGGCGCGACAGTCTATGTTGGCGGCGGTACGCCCAGCCTGCTATCCTTGGAGGAACTCGCCGCCATTTTCCATGCCCTGAAGGAAAAAGGCTATCTCCATTCGCCGCGGGAAGTGACCTTTGAAGCCAATCCGGGAACTGTCGATGAAGCCTACCTTAGGGGACTGCGAGCGTTGGGGGTGGACCGCCTGAGCCTTGGCATCCAGTCTCTAGAGGACAGCGAACTGCGCCTCATGGGCCGTACCCATACAGCGGATGAGGCGCGGCACATTATCCTTCTCAGCAAAAAGGTGGGGTTTACACGTCTGTCCTGTGACCTTATCTATGGATATCCGACGCAGACGGCTGCAAGCGTCGAGGCATCCTTGACGGAACTCATGGCTCTGGGACCCAGCCATATTTCCATCTACGGGCTTTCCGTTGAACCGGGGACCGTCCTTTCCCATAATCTCCGACAAGGGCGCTGGATCCTTCCCACAGACGATGAGACGGGTAACATGTATGACCTCATCATGGACCGCCTCGTCAAGGGCGGCTACGAGCGCTACGAGATTTCCAATTTTGCCAAAGCAGGTGACAAGTCGCGGCACAACCTTGTCTATTGGCACTACAATCCCTACCTTGCCTTTGGCGCCGGAGCGACGCGCTTTGACGGCAGGACACGGGAGAACAACCCGGCTTATCTTGCGGCCTACGAAAGAGGAGAGGCACCGGAGATAGAATGCCTGTCACCTGCCGTCCAGCGGGAAGAAATGATCTTCATGAACCTACGTACCGTAAGAGGACTCTCCCTCCTGGATTATGAAGCCCGCTTTGGGCGCTCCTTTGCCTTTGATTACGGGCCTCAGATAGAGAACCTCATCCATAAGGGATGGGCCAAATGGGAGGATGGTCATTTTTGTCTCACGCCCCTTGGCATGCAGTACGGGAACCTTGCCTTCGAAGCCTTCATCACAACGGACTGACACCTCACACCATGAAGGAACGCGAGCAGCCAACACCAAGGACAATACCCCAGCGGAGGCCCTTTTCCATAGGCTTTTTCCCGCATGGGGCCTTCTTTTTTGAGGCTTTTGCTTTTTGTAAATTATTTTTCGGGAAAGTATTGACATTTTGACTAAAGAGGTGTATCTTAACCATTAGATGTTAGCACTCTAAAGTTTCGAGTGCTAATAATCTGGGAAAGAGATGATTACAGTGCTGACCGAACGACAAAAGAAAATACTTCAACTCGTCATTGATGATTACATCGAGACGGCCGAGCCTGTAGGATCCCGTACAATCGCTCGGAAATATAATCTTGGTATCAGTCCGGCGACCATTCGAAACGAAATGTCCGATCTGGAGCTCCTTGGATTCTTGGAGCAGCCCCACACATCGGCAGGACGGATTCCTTCCGCGGCGGCGTACCGCCTCTATGTGGATTCCCTTGCTGGTGAAGGATCCCTGACCTTATCATCGAGCGATATGGCGCTCATCAACAATTGGTTCAGGCAGCGGGTGCATACCATTGACGACATCTTCCAATCCACGGCCAAGATCCTGTCCCGCATGAGCAAGAACGTATCCGTCGTCCTTGCAAACAAGGACAGCGAGGCTACGTTCTCCTACATGAAGTTCCTGCCCCTCAACAAGGGTCAGGCTATCCTGTGCATCGTCACGGAAGAGGGGAATGTCGATCATGGCGTGGTGGAAATCCCCAGCGGAGTAAAAGAAAGTGAGCTGGACCAGATTGCCCAGCGTGTTTCGCAGTACCTTAATGGACGCAAACTGAATGATATTTCTCAGGAGCTCCTAGCAAAGGTACGGGAAATGCTTGCCGGGGACAAACGGCTGTATGCATCCATCGTAAGCCGTATCAAGAAGGTCAAGGCCGGCCAGCAGGAGGACAAGATGTTCCTTGGAGGAACCAAACAACTCCTGGGACAGCCTGAATTCAAGGATACGGAACGGATGCGGGAACTCTTGGGCGTCCTTGAAGAAGAACAGATGCTCAAGGATATGCTGAAGGCCAGCAGTGACTCGGGATTAAGGGTCACCATTGGCAGCGAGAATAAGTTCTCCAGCATCCAGGACTGCAGCATGATCCAAGCGACCTACCGCCTGAATGGCCAGGTCGTTGGGACCCTTGCCGTGTTGGGACCTACCCGTATGGAATACCGCAAGGTCATTTCTGTGATGGATTATCTTCATCACTACCTGAAGGTGGTCATGAATAAAATTGATGAAAAATAGGGAGGACGTACGGTGAACGAAGAGACAAAAGATCCAAAACAACAAGCCGCCGAAATGAGTGCTGACAAAGCGGAAGCAGCAAAGGCCACGGAGGCTGAGGAAAAAAACGCAGAACCGGCAGATGGTACGCCTGATCCCAAGGATCAAACGATTTCCAAGCAGCAAGAGGAAATCGATGAGCTTTCCAATCGGTTGCTTCGTCTGCAGGCCGACTTTGATAATTTCCGCAAGAGAAATACGGAAGAACGGGAACGCTTAGGCCGTTTCGTAACGGCTTCAGTGGTCCGGGAATTCCTGAAGGTCCTCGATAATTTTGAACGCGCCGAGGCCAGTGTGGAAAAAAACCATGATGCCGAGTCCATCTTAAAGGGCATGGCTATGATCCACAAACAGTTTGAAAAGGCCCTTGAAACCCTGCATATCGAAGAGATTCCTGCTGAAGGCAAGCCTTTCGATCCGCAGATCCATGAGGCCGTTATGCAAGGCAGCAATCCCGACCTGCCTGATGACAGCATTGATATGGTCCTTGAAAAAGGTTACCGGATTGGTGATGATGTCATCCGTCACAGCAAGGTAAGGGTTGTCCATAATTAACTGAAGTGAGAACCAGCAAGTTAGTTGCATGAGGAGGAATTTATAATGAGCAAGATCATTGGTATTGACTTAGGGACTACGAACTCTGTTGTCGCCGTGATGGAAGGCGGCGAACCGACTGTTATTACGACCCAGGAAGGCGGCCGCCTTACTCCGTCCGTTGTCGGTTTCACAAAAAATGGGGAACGCCTCGTTGGTCAGCTGGCAAAACGTCAGGCTGTTTCCAACCCGGAACGGACCATCAGCTCCATCAAACGTCACATGGGCACGAAGTATACCGTGACCATTGATGGCAAGGACTATACGCCAGAACAGATTTCCGCTATGATCCTTGAAAAAATGAAGGGGGACGCGGAACGTTATCTCGGCGAAAAAGTCACGGAAGCGGTCATTACTGTACCGGCTTACTTCAACGACTCCCAGCGTCAGGCTACGAAGGACGCCGGCCGTATTGCTGGTCTTGATGTCAAGAGAATCATCAACGAACCGACGGCGGCTGCCCTTGCTTATGGCATTGATAAGTCCGATGACAAGACCGTTCTCGTTTACGACCTTGGCGGCGGGACCTTCGATGTTTCCATTTTGGAACTGGGTGATGGCGTCTTCGAAGTTAAATCCACGACCGGTGATACCCATCTGGGCGGCGATGACTTCGACCATCGCATCATGGATTGGATGACCGATGAATTCAAGAAACAAAACGGCATTGACCTGACAGGTGATAAGATGGCCATGCAGCGGATTCGTGAAGCGGCTGAAAAAGCCAAGATTGAACTGTCCAGCATGATGACAACCAATATCAACCTGCCGTTCATTACGGCTGGTGCCAATGGCCCGCAGCATCTTGACATGGATCTTACTCGTGCCAAATTTGACAGCATGACGAGTGACCTTGTTGACCGCACTATCCAGTGTGTTCATACGGCCCTCAGTGATGCCAAGATGACCGTCAATGATATTGATAAGATTCTCCTTGTTGGCGGTTCTTCCCGTATCCCTGCTGTCCAGGAAGCCATCAAACGCGTTCTCGGTAAGGAACCGGCTCACGGCGTCAACCCTGATGAATGCGTTGCTGTCGGTGCTGCCATTCAGGCCGGCGTACTGGCTGGTGATGTCAAGGACGTCCTGCTTCTTGACGTAACGCCGCTTTCCCTTGGGATTGAAACCATGGGCGGTGTCTTCACCCGGATCATTGACCGCAACACGACCATCCCAACCTCCAAGAAGCAGATCTTCTCGACGGCTACGGATAATCAGCCTTCCGTTGACATCCATGTTCTCCAGGGCGAACGTGAAATGGCAGCCGACAACAAGACCCTTGGCCGTTTCGAACTGAGCGGTATCCCCGCTGCACCGCGGGGCGTGCCTCAAATCGAAGTTGCCTTTGATATTGATGCCAACGGTATCGTGAACGTAAGCGCCAAGGACCTTGGCACGGGCAAGGAACAGAAGATCACCATTACCTCTTCCGGCAGCCTGAGTAAGGAAGAAGTTGACAAGATGGTGAAGGAAGCTCAGGCTAACGAAGCTGCCGACAAGAAACGCCGTGAATCTGTTGATGCAAAGAACCAGGCCGATACACTGATTTATCAGGCTGAAAAGACCGTCAAGGATATGGAAGGCAAGGGTCACGATGACAAGATCAAGAAGGTCCAGGAAGCCATCAATACCTTGAAGGAAACCATGAAGGGTGACGATGTAGATAAGATCAAGGCGGATACGGAAGCCCTCCAGAAACCGCTCTATGAACTGTCTGCTGAACTTTATAAACAGAACCAGCAAAATGGCCAGAACGGTGGCACTGCCGGTGCTGATGCCGGCGCTGGCGCCGGGGCTTCCTCTGACAATAAGAAGAACGATGATGACGTCGTAGACGCCGAAGTCGTTGATGACGACAAAAAATAATCGTTCCTAGAGGGAGATACTGATGGCAGATAAAAAAGATTATTATGAGGTCCTGGGCGTCGACAAAAGTGCGTCGCCTGAGGAATTAAAAAAAGCATATCGCAAGCTGGCTCGTAAGTATCACCCCGATCTCAACAAGGATAATCCTGAAGCAGCCGATAAATTCAAGGAAGTCAACGAGGCCTATCAGGTTCTGAGTGACCCGCAGAAAAAGGCCGCCTATGATCAATATGGTCATGCCGCTTTCCAAAATGGCGGTCCTGGTGCCGGGGGCAATCCCTTCGGCAGTGGGTTTGGCGGTTTTAGCGGTAGCTTTGGCGGCGAAGGCATGGATGATATCTTCAACATGTTCTTCGGCGGTGCGGGCGCAGGCGCGTCCCGTTCCCGCCGGGCTGATCGCGGTCCCCGTCAAGGCGCGGATTTGCGGGCTGACCTTGAAATTACCTTTGAGGAAGCGGCCTTTGGGACGGAAAAGAAAATCCGCCTGAACCGCGAAGAGGAATGTGAGCACTGCCATGGAACGGGAGCCGCCGAAGGCAGCCATCCTGAAACCTGTCCTGATTGTCACGGGACGGGGGAAGTCCGGGTTACGCAAAATTCCATTTTTGGTCAGGTTGTTAATGTCCGTACCTGTTCGAGATGTCATGGGACGGGTCAAATCGTTACCAATCCCTGCAAATACTGCCGTGGAACAGGCCGCGTAAAGCAAAAACGCGTCATTACGGTCAAGATTCCAGCTGGCGTTGACAGCGGTTCGAGACTCCGTGTGGCAGGCGAGGGTGAAGCGGGGATGCGCGGCGGTCGAGCCGGCGACCTGTATGTCTATCTCTATGTAAAGAGCCATAAGTTCTTTGAACGGGATGGGACGACAGTCCTGTGCGAAGTGCCAATCAGCATTGTCCAAGCTGCATTGGGTGCTGAAATCAAGGTGCCGACTCTTTATGGTCAGACCACCATCAAGGTGCCTGAAGGAACCCAGCCCAATCGCGTCCTGCGCATCAAGGGCAAGGGCATTCCGAACCTGAGAACGGGTGTAAAGGGTGACCAGCTCATCCAGATCAAAGTTGTTGTGCCGACGAGACTGAGCGATGCACAAAAAGAAGCACTTCGCAAGTTCGCCGATGCCAGCGGCGAAAGCATTAACCCAGAAGAAAAAAGCTTTTTCAATAAAGTGAAGGATTTCTTCGATAAAAAGGATAAGAAGTAAGAAGGGGACCGTGGGAAGCCACGGTCCTCTTTCACTTTCGTTTTTTTTATTTGCTCTTTGCGAATATGGCTCAGATGGGTCCTGTTGCGAGGAGTTCCCGCTTTCACCGACGATGGCGCAATAGCTGCAACCACTTTTCTAAAACCTCCGTGTTGCTTCCATATACATGGTTCGCATGAGGCTCTGATTGGTTCAGAGGCCAGGAAAAATCCTTAGGTTGATAAAGCCGCACACGCATTTCCGTGTTGCCAGGAAGTCTGCGTCTTTTTGACAACGCAGATGGGCCGAAATGGGTCTCAGGCGAATCATGATTCGTCTAAAAACCGAAAAAAATCCAAGAAGTGGCTCGCCCGCCGAAGGCATTTACTCGGCGCGATTTCTGCGCCGAGTAAAAAAAGGGGAGGTTAGGAAAGGATGCGCTCAAGCGATCGCTATCCTCAAACGTGGGACGGTCCATTGTACGATAGGCCCTGAGGCCATTGTTTCCACAAAATCTCTTTTAATCAATGGCCTCACGTACTTCATCAAATCAGCCCGATTTTTGGGCTGATTCAAAAGGGAATGACGAAGGCATATTTCAGGCGACTTTAACATGAAATTGCGTATCAAAATATGCTGCGATGCGCCATGACTTCATTGCCAACTCATGAATCTTGAAAAGGGCAATGAAGACTCCCTGTGTAGAAAATCGGCGCGATTTGTGCTCTGCCCCAAAATACCCGACATTGACACCCCTGCCCCTCCCATATTATAATGACCCTATCAGATCATGTAACTGACGGAAGTGGGGGTACCCACAGGGAGCATGATCGCAGTGAGCCGACCGTCTGGGCGAAAAGGGCCCGAGGTTGGCTTTTTTCTATATGAGGGAGGAATGAAGATGAAGGAATTCGAATTAAAGTATGGCTGCAACCCGAATCAGCTTCCAGCGAAACTTTATATGAAAGATGGCAGTGACCTGCCGGTTACGATTTTAAATGGCCGCCCTGGCTATATCAATTTCCTGGATGCCCTCAATAGCTGGCAGCTCGTCAAGGAGCTCAAGGAAGCTACCGGTCTTCCGGCTGCAGCGTCCTTTAAGCATGTCAGCCCTGCCGGGGCTGCGGTGGCCCAGCCGCTGACGGAAACGCTGCGCAAGGTCTATCATCTTGAGGGGTATGAAATGTCACCCCTTGCTTCCGCTTATGCCCGTGCCCGCGGTGCGGACAGGATGAGTTCCTTTGGCGATTTCGTGGCCCTTTCTGATGTGTGTGACGTAGCGACGGCAAAAGTCCTTCAGCACGAAGTCTCAGATGGCGTCATTGCTCCAGGCTACGATGACGAGGCTCTTGCCATCCTCAAAACAAAGAAAAAGGGTCGCTACAATGTCATCCAGATTGACTCGAACTATGTTCCTCATGAAATGGAAACCAAAGAAGTCTTCGGTGTCACTTTTGAACAGCGCCGCAATGCGGACTCCATTGGAAAGGACTGCCTCCAAAAAATCGTCACAAAAAACAAGGATCTTCCCGAAGGGGCCCAACGGGATCTTCTCATTGCCCTGATTACCCTCAAGTATACCCAATCAAATTCCGTCTGCTACGTCAAGGACGGACAGACCATCGGCGTCGGTGCCGGACAGCAGTCCCGCGTCCACTGTACGCGCCTTGCTGGCGACAAGGCCGATAAATGGTGGCTCCGTCAGTCCCCGAAAGCGCTCAGCCTGCCCTTTAAGCCTGATACGCCGAAGCCGGTCCGGGATAATACTATTGATGTCTATCTTTCCGACGACGATGATGACGTCCTTACTGACGGAATCTGGGAAACGCTCTTTACAGAAAAGCCGGAACGCATGACGCGGGAAGAACGTAGGGCGTGGATTGCCCAGAACAAGGATGTTGCCTTGGGGTCCGATGCTTTCTTCCCCTTTGGCGACAATGTAGAGCGTGCCCATCGCAGCGGCGTCCGCTATATCGCCCAGGCTGGCGGTTCCATCCGTGATGACCAAGTCATCGAAACGGCTGATAAGTACGGTATCGTCATGTGCTTTACGGGCCGCCGTCTGTTCCACCACTAAGGCACGGCGTGTGGTAAGGAGAACGCCAGGTTCCTCACGGGAAGGCTGAGATACCTTCCCGGTGGGGGCCTTCTTTTTGTTTTTAGGAGCGTGTTTTATGGCTGTCAATGCCCTTTCGGGGAGTGTTTGGAAGAGCCTTGTTTCTTTTTCCATTCCCTTTGTCATTTCCTATTTCCTGCAGACCCTTTACGGGATGGCAGACCTTGTTATCATCGGCCAGTTTGAAGGACCGGCGAGCATTACGGCCGTTGCCGTCGGCAGCCAGATCATGCATATGGTGACTGTTGTTCTTGTGGGGCTTTCCATGGGGACGACCATTGCCATTGCTCGAGCTGTAGGGAAGGGAGAAGCAGAGAAGGTGAGCTGCACCATCGGGCAGACGCTGCTCATTTTTGGTATCCTTTCTGTGGTCCTTGCAGGGTTCTTGATTAACTTTCTTCCCCGTATTGTGGACATCATGGCAACGCCGCCCGAAGCCGTCAGGGGGACAAAACACTATCTTTTTATCTGCTTTTTAGGCATTCCCCTTATTACGGGATACAACCTCATCAGCTCTATCTTTCGGGGTCTTGGCAATTCCCGGACACCGACCTATTTTGTGGCCCTTGCGGCCGTCATCAACCTGACCCTTGATCTCCTTTTCATGGGGCCTTTTGCTATGGGACCCTTGGGGGCTGCTTTAGGAACGACCATCAGCCAAGGTGTCAGCGTCCTTGTCGGCGTTTTTGTCATGAAGCGCCATCCCATGGGACTTGGTCTTTCCAAAGCGTCCTTCGTCCCTTCGGGCTCCCTCATCCGTGAAATCCTCGGCGTTGGCATTCCCATTGCCGTCCAGGATGCGTTTATCCAGATTTCTTTCCTCATCATCACCATGATTGCAAACCTGCGCGGCGTGACGGACGCAGCGGCTGTCGGCATTGTGGAAAAAATCATCAGTTTCCTCTTCCTTGTCCCATCTTCGCTCCTTTCGGCTGTTTCTGCCCTCAGTGCCCAGAACCTTGGTGCGGATAACCGCAAGCGGGCCCGCGCCTATCTTTATGATGCCATCAAGACGGCCGTGTTCTTTGGCCTTTCGGTGTCCCTTTTGATACAGGTCATGGCGCCGCGTTTTGTGGGTCTTTTCACCTCTGATGAGGCGGTCATTGCATCAGGTGGACCCTATCTGAAAGGATACATCTTTGACACAATCTTTGCGGGAATCCATTTTTCTTTTAGCGGCTACTTCTGTGCAGCTAAAAAATCCATCTATTCTTTTCTCCACAATCTTATCGCCATCGTCCTTGTGAGGATTCCTTTCGTCTATTTGGCATCCCGGGCCTTTTCCGATTCCCTTTTTCCGATGGGCCTTGTGACCGCTTCGGGGTCCCTTCTTTCTGTCCTGATTTGCTGCTTCCTGTTCCGCCACTTGGAAAGGGAGAGGACCGAAGTGTTACAAAACTGAATATCAATTTGGATATCACGCAGCCCTCTTTCGGAAGTTCCTAAAGAATTTCTGGAAGAGGGCTGTTTTATTCAGTGAAGTGTGCTATAATAAATAGCGAACAAATGTTTATAAAGGAGGCAATCATGAAACTGCGCTATTATATCTGCATCGATCTCAAATCCTTTTATGCCTCCGTAGAGTGTGTGGACCGGGGCCTTGATCCCCTTGATACGTGCCTTGTCGTTGCCGATAAGAGTCGCTCGGATCGGACCATCTGCCTTGCTGTATCGCCGCCCCTAAAAAAACGGGGAGTCCCGAGCCGGCCCCGCCTCTTTGAAGTGATCCGCAAAGTCGATGAAATCAATGCCCTGCGCCGCAGCAAGGCGCCCCAGCGTTCTTTCCGGGGGATGAGCCATTTTGATTCACAGCTTAGGCATCATCCGGAAAAAGCGCTTTCTTATATTGTCGCCATGCCGCGCATGCAGCGCTATATCGAAATGAGTCGGGACATCTACGGCATTTATCTGCAGTACATTGCTCCTCAGGACATCCATGTCTATTCCATTGATGAAGTCATGATTGATGCCACGCCGTACCTTTCGACGTATGGCATGACGCCCTATACCCTTGCCATGACCATGATTCGCGACGTCTATCAAAAAACGGGCATTACGGCAACGGGCGGTATTGGGACGAACCTCTATCTCAGCAAGGTGGCCATGGATATCGTAGCAAAAGCCCTGATGCCCGATCCCTATGGGGTACGTATTGCTTTTCTTGATGAAACCGCCTATCGCAGGACTTTGTGGGGCCATCAGCCCCTGACGGACTTTTGGCGTATTGGCCCCGGTTCGGCCCGGCGTCTTTCTGCTCATGGCCTTTACACCATGGGGGATATTGCCCGCCTCAGTCTTTCCGATGCCTCCCTTTTGTATGATTGGTTTGGCATCAATGCCGAGCTGCTCATTGATCATGCCTGGGGGTGGGAATCATGCCGTATGAGCGACATCAAGCGATATATCCCCAAAGCCTCCAGCCTCGGCACAAGTCAGGTCCTGCCCAAGCCCTATTCACCGGAAAATGCCCGCCTGATTGCATGGGAGATGACGGATGAACTCATCTTGGACCTTGCCCGCAAACGTCTTGTGACTGATGAGGTGGCCATTACCATTGGCTATGAACGGACGCAGCCACAAGGTTTTTCCCGGGACCTGCCACCATCAGGCCGCAGTCATGGCTCGGCTCGTCTTGCTGGATGGACCCATGCCGGACAGCCTATCATGGCAAGCATGATGGCGCTTTATGACCGCCTTGCCCATCCCTATCTATGGGTGCGCCGGATGAGTGTCACTGCGGTCCATGTGCGCTCCCAGGATATTCAGGACCCTGTTCGGCAAGGGTTCCTTTTTGCCGAGCAAACACCCCTTCTTGATGGAGATCCACGGGAAGCACGGCTTCAGGAAGCGGCCCTTGAGGTCCATCACCGATTTGGCCGCAATGCCCTTGTCAAGGGGCGCAACTTATGCAAAGAAGCCATGACCATTACCCGTCATGGTCAGATTGGAGGTCATCATGCCTGATCCTTATGCTGCAATCTTGGATCATCCCTATCCATTTGGAATCCCTCGGCCCCGTATGCCCCGGCTCCAGCGCGCGGCCCAGTTTGCGCCTTTTGACGCGCTGACGGGCTTTACAGAAACCATCATGGAACGGGCCCATTACACGGATCAAGCCGCAGAGCTTGACGAAGCGCAGCGGGAACAGCTCGACCAAAAGACCCGTTTTCTCATGGACCGGATAGGGGAGCGCCCTTATGTGACCCTTCATTATTTTGAACCGGACGGGCGCAAGAGCGGCGGCGTCTGCCGAACGGTGTCAGGCCGCCTCTATCGCATTGATTTATCAAGGCAGGCGTTTTACCTTGAAGACAAGGCACCAATCCCTGTTTCCCAGATCCGCGACATCGAGTGAAAGCCCTAGAGCAGGGACGACTCCATGAGAAGCTTCAGGTAGTGCCGCATGGGCGCCATTTTATGCTTGCTTACAGGCAGAACCGTGCCATCTTGGAGGATCAGGGAGTCGGACTGCAGGCAGCTGATGAACTTTGTGTTTACGATGAAGCTTTTATGGATCCGTTCGAAGGGAAATCGCCGAAGCCGCGTCTGTAGGTTCTTGAGTGTATCCCGGCAGGCGTAGCTTTTTTGCGTAGTGTGGATAAAAAGGGAGGAGCGGTTGGCTTCAAAAAAGGTAATATCGGAAAGCCGAACCTGATACATACTTTGGTCCGATGAAAAGATAAAGAACCGGTTGCCCATATCGGGGGCATGATCCATGAGGGACTCAAGAACCATGCGCATTTGCTGTACCGTCATGGCCTTGGTATAGAACTGGAAGATGGGGACGTCGTACCCCTCAAGACATAAGGATTCGTTGTCCGTCACGATGATAATGGGAACCCGCCGATCGTACTGCCGGATGCGCCGCGCAAGGGACAGATCGGGAAAGGGCGTGGAAAGGCTCTGGAGAATGATGAGCTGGAATTTTCCTTGACGGGAGAGACTGGTAAGGAGACTGGAAAATTTGGAGTAACGATACAGATGCATGATTTCTGGCAGGGCGGAGAGGGAATTGAGCTGATCGCTCGTTTCATTGAGATTTGCTCGTACGGAATCGAACAAGGCAATGGAAAACATAACAGACTTCCTTTCTGTAAAGAAGATACGTGATTTTACTGTCAACGGGGAGAAAAAGGAACAAAATAACATAAATGTAACAAAAATCACGATTTTTAGTATAACATAATTCAGAAAATTTTCAAAACAAATGAGAACAAATAAAAGTATCTATAAGAAAAACATAAAAAGAAATAAATCATATAAATCGGAAAATTGATCAGAAAAATGTAATAAAAAAAGTTAAAAGAGGGAGAAAAAAAGATTCCTATAGTAAAAACGGATTTAATGAGGGAAAAATATTCCTGAAAAGGATCGGCATCTAAAAAGGGGGCACATGATCGATCCTTGGAAAAGACCGTGCCCTGTCACCTAGAGAGGAAGGGGAATTGCCGCCCCGAAAGGGGCTTCTGATTGGCGGAGCATTGGCAACTATTATTTTATTTCGGTCAGGAAGATGATTGGCTGCGGGATCTGTCATCTCTCTGTCAAAGGTCCCTACAAAATTCTTCGATTTTACAGTATAATATATTGTTAGACTGACAAAGGAGAAGAACATGAAAAAGACTTACGCCATCATCAATTATGGATGCCAGATGAACGAAAGCGACAGCGAGCACTATGCCGGTCAGCTCCTTGATTTGGGCTATGAGGCCAGTGCGGACTATGAACATGCCGATGTCGTTGTTATCAATACATGCTGCGTTCGTGAAAACGCGGAAAAAAAGATTCTGGGAAAGATTGGGGAAATGAAGCGCCTGAAGCGTGAAAACCCGGATATGGTCCTATGTGTAGCCGGCTGCATGGCCCAGGAATGGGGCAAGGACCTCCAAAAAAAATATCCTCAAGTGGACCTTGTCTTGGGAACGGCTCATGTAAACAATTTCAGTTCCATCCTGCAAAATCACCTTGCTGGTCATGGCCGCGCTGAAAGCGTCTATGATGACCTTACTATCATGCCTCAGGAATTTGAGGGGTCCTTTGTTCGCAAGAGCAGCTTTGCCGCTTGGGTTCCTATCATGTATGGCTGTAATAATTTCTGCACCTACTGCATCGTGCCCTATGTGCGGGGCCGGGAACGAAGCCGCAGTGCCGAGGCCATCTGCCATGAGATTGAAAAGGCCGTGGCCTTGGGCTATAAGGAGTTCACCCTTTTGGGGCAGAATGTCAATTCGTATGGCAAGGATCGAGGCGAAGAGGAAAGCTTCAGCAAGCTTCTGGAGCTTGTCGATGCTATCCCTGGTGTAGAGCGAATCCGCTATATGACGAGCCATCCCCGTGACATGAGCGAGGCCGTTGTGAGGACGATTGCCGAAAGTCAGCATATTTGCAAGAACTTCCATATTCCTGTCCAGTCCGGCAGCAGCCGCATCATGAAAGCCATGAACCGTGGCTATGACCGGGAGCGCTACTTAAAGCTTGTAGAAACTATCCGCCGCTGTGTGCCTGACGCTGTCATCACGACAGACCTCATTGTAGGATTTCCGGGCGAGACGGAAAAAGATTTTGAAGAAACCTTGGACCTTCTTCGTACCGTTGAATATGATGATGCCTTTACCTTTATCTATTCCCCGCGCAAAGGAACGCCGGCAGCTGGTTTTGGGGCGCAGGTCCCGGACGCTGTGAAACACGAACGGCTGGATCGTCTCATGGCACTGCAGAACGAGATCTGCCTTAAACGCAACAAGCGCCTGGTGGGGCGAACCCTTGCCGTTATGGTTGAAGGACCCAGCAAGAGCAATCCGGCCATGCTGAGCGGACGGACGGACGGAAATGATCTGGTTCTGTGGCCAAAGATAAGGGACCATGCCCCGGGTGACCTTGTCAATGTAAAGATGGAAAGGGCCCAGACGTGGCTCATCAGAGGAAAGGAAGAGGCATAACCATGACGCAGACTGGTGAAGGGTATACCCCCATGGTGCAGCAATATATGGAAATCAAGAAGCAGCATGAAGATAAGCTTCTTTTCTATCGTCTCGGTGACTTTTATGAACTCTTTTTTGGGGATGCCATTACCGCTTCACGGGAACTCAATCTGACGCTGACCCAGCGCGCAGGCAATACAAAACATCCTATCCCCATGTGCGGTGTACCTTTTCATTCAGTAGATGGCTACTTGGCCAAACTCATCAAGAAGGGATATCGCATTGCCATTTGCGACCAGATGGAAGATCCCAAGAAAGCCGTCGGGATCGTCAAACGGGAAGTCACAAAAATCTTGACGCCAGGAACGGTTCTTTCCGATGCCGTCCTTGATGACGAGCACAATCAATATCTCGCGGCTGTTTCTATAGGTGACGGGCGGGCCGTCCTTGGCCTTGCCGATGTATCCACAGGGGAGGCCAGTTGGTACGAAGCATCCGGCCCTTATTGGGAAGATCTTCTGATGGATCAGATCTACCGCATGCAGCCGGCGGAGCTAGTCCTTGCCTCGGATGAACAGCTGCCGGAACGGTTCCTGCAGGAACTTTCACAGAAACTGCCCCAATGCATGGTCAACCGCTTCCAAAAAGATGGGGGAATCGATGCTTTTGCCCGTCATTTTGGGACGGAAGGGAAAGCGTATACCGAACCGCTTGTACGGGATACGATTGAACTCATGCTTCAATATATCCATATCAATGTAAAAAGCGATTTGGCGCAGCTGAATCGCCTCACGGAAATTACGACAGACCGGACCATGGTCCTTGACGCAACGGCTATCCGCAATCTGGAACTGGTCCGGAATATGAAGGACGGTACGAAAAAAGGCACCCTCCTTGATATCCTTGATTACACCGCGACCGCCATGGGAGCCCGCCTCATGCGGCAGTGGATTGAATCCCCCCTTTATGATGCGGCCCGCATTACAAGTCGGCAGCAGGCTGTAGGCACGCTTGTAGGTGATTCCCGGCTGCGGACAGAGCTCGGTGAAGCCCTTAAAAAAATCACAGACCTTGAGCGCATCCTTTCCCGAATCGAAGTGGGGTCTGCCAATGCTCGGGATATGGCCTCCCTGCGCACCGCCCTTCTGGCCGTACCGGACCTTAAGCGCCTGCTTGCCCCCTATCGGGATGGGCTCCTGGCAAAGCTTTCCTCCCGCATTGACAGTCATGAAACCGTCCTTGATGAACTGCGCCGCGGCATTGTCGATGACCCGCCCTTTACGGTCCGGGAAGGAGGGATGATTCGTAAGGGGTATAATGCCGAACTGGATGAGCTCCATGATATTGCGGAAAATAACAATGCCTGGATGCAGGATTTTGAGCTGCGCATCAAGGAAGAAACGGGAATCAAGAACCTAAAGGTCGGATTCAACAAAGTCTTTGGCTATTATATTGAAGTGTCCAAAGGGCAGGTTTCCCAAGTACCGGATAGCTTTATCCGCAAGCAGACCTTGGTCAATGGGGAACGTTATATTGTTCCGGAACTGAAGGCCTTTGAAAATAAGATTCTCAGTGCCAAGGAAAAGATCCAGCAGCTTGAATATTATCTCTTCAATGAAATCCGTGACTGTGTCCGTGATGAGCTTGTTACAATCCAGGATACGGCCCGTGCCATTGGTGAGCTTGATGCCATCTATTCTCTTGCCATGGCTGCCTTCAAGGGAAATTATGTCTGCCCGCGTCTCAGCGACAAAGGTGAAATCATCATCAAGGATGGGCGCCATCCTGTCGTGGAAAAACTCCTCGAACGGGAGCTTTTTGTCCCCAACGATGTCCATTTAAATGGGACGAATGAACGCCTCATCATCCTGACGGGCCCTAATATGGCCGGGAAATCGACCTATATGCGTCAGGTGGCACTGCTGGTCCTCATGACCCAAATGGGCAGCTTCCTGCCCTGCCGGGAAGCTGTCATCACCCCCGTGGACCGCATCTTTACCCGTGTCGGCGCCAGTGATGACCTTGCCACGGGGCAAAGCACCTTCATGGTGGAAATGAATGAAGTGGCAAACATCCTTAAAAATGCCACGAGCCGCAGTCTCATCATCCTTGATGAGGTCGGGCGCGGAACAAGCACCTATGACGGGATGAGCATTGCCCGTGCCGTGGTGGAATATATCAACGAAAAAATCAAGGCCAAGACCCTATTTGCAACTCATTATCATGAACTGATTGAATTGGAAGATCTTTTTGATGGCATCAAGAACTATTCCATCGCCGTGAAGGAAAAAGGCAACGATGTGGTCTTTTTGCGGCGCATTGTGCCTGGCGGAACGGATCGCAGCTATGGAATCCACGTCGCTAAACTTGCAGGTCTGCCCAAAAAGGTCCTGGACCGGGCGGATGAGCTTTTGGAGGAATATGCCGCCGAGGCACCGCTTTCCCATAAGGGCACGCATCATGTCGAGATTTCCAAGGAAGCGGCGACGGATGAGACGCAGGGAAGCCTTTTTGGCGATACCATCCGGGATACCCTCATGGGACTTGATGTCATGACCATGACCCCCCTTGAGGCCATGAATACCCTCTATCAACTGGCGGAAGAAGCCAAACGGGAAGGAGGAAAACTTTCGTGAAAGCAAAAGTCCAGCTCCTGGACCAAAATACATCCAACCAGATTGCTGCTGGTGAAGTTGTTGAAAAGCCAATGTCCGTTGTCAAGGAATTGGTGGAAAACGCCCTTGATGCCGGTGCCACCCATGTGGATGTCACGATTTATGAGGGGGGAACGGAATATATCCGCGTCAAGGACAACGGGTCCGGTATGGACGAGGAAAATGCCCGTCTTGCCGTACTGCGCCACGCAACAAGCAAGATTGTAAAGGCTGAGGACCTACTTACCTTAAAGACCCTGGGGTTTCGCGGGGAAGCGCTGCCGAGCATTGCCTCTGTCAGCCATTTCAACCTTCTCACACGGGAAGAAGGCGCGGAGTTTGCAACAAGCATCACCATCGATGGCGGGGAAAATATGAGCGTTGATGTGATGGGCGGAGATGTGGGGACGACCGTGACGGTAAAGGATCTTTTCTATAACGTTCCAGCACGGCGCAAGTTTTTGCGGACGGTCAGTACGGAGGGTCGCTATATCAACGATATCCTTTCCAAAATGGCCCTTTCACGGCCGGATGTCCATTTTACGCTTCAAAATAACGACAAGGAAGTCCTTAATACCCCGGGAAGCGGTGATGAACTCGACGTCATTGGGGCGCTTTATGGGAAAAATGTCGTTGAGGCCCTTCTTCCCGTAGACCATGAACAGGATGGAATCCGTGTCAAGGGGTTTATCAGTCGGCCCACCCTTCTTAAGGGAACGCGGCAGTGGCAGACTCTTTTTGTCAATGATCGGTATATCGTAAGCCGGATGGTGAGCCGTGCCATCGATCACGCCTATCAGTCCCAGATCCCTAAGTCAGGGTTTCCTTTTGCCATGCTGAAGCTCACCGTGGATACCCATGCGATTGATATCAATGTCCATCCCCAAAAAAGTGAGATCAAGTTTGGTGATGAGCAGGCTGTTTACCGGGCTGTCTACCACGCACTTACAAATGCCCTGACGCATCCTATGCGGGGGACGGAAAACGGAAAGGATGAAGTGACCTTTAAAAAGCCGTCTCCCCAAAAAGACGAAAGCCTTGCCGAAGAAGTAAGTATTTTCCCTCATTCCCAAGGCCGCAGCTTTCTTCCCCAGAATCCTGCCTTTGGCCAGCCGATTTGGCGTACGCCGGAGCCTCAGGTTGAGCGGCCTGATCGCTCCTATACGGACGAAATCTTTGGCGCGCAGCGTACGGTGCCACGCGCGACAGAACCCCATGCCATAACGGGCGAAGAGACAAGCGGAGGAATAGCTGGCTCCGTGAATGAACGAGGGGAAATCCAGGCCCCCAGTGGGATTGACGTAATCTGGCCCTTGGGACAGGTCAACCGGACCTTCATCGTCGCCCAGTCAGAAACAAGCCTTTACCTCATCGACCAGCATGCGGCCCATGAACGTATCATGTATGACCGTTTCATCAGGCAGCAAAAACCGGTCCCCAGTCAAACCCTTCTTATGCCGCTTTTTCTTTCCGTAAGTGCTGCGGATGTGGATGCCGTGACAGAACATCGCGACGAATTTCTGAAACTCGGTGTCGACGCGGAACCTGCCGGGGAAACTTCCCTGCGTGTTTCTGCCCTGCCGGCCGATGTGGAAGACGGGGAGGCCGAAGCCTTTATCCAGGATATCCTGACCCTTCTTGAGGAAAACCGCTCCATCAAGACCAGTGACCTACGGGAGGAAGTCCTTCACTATGCGGCCTGTCACAGTGCCATCCGGGCAGGTGAGCTCCTGAATATCCGGCAGATGAGGGAAGTTATCTTGGAACTTCTCAATACGGAACATCCCTTTACCTGCCCCCATGGACGGCCCTGTATGATTGAAGTGACGACGCCGGAGCTCTTTAAGCTCTTTAAACGGACATGATGGGGAAGAAGAAAGGGCGCTTTGCCGTAACTGTGGGGCTCAAGGGCGGTACGGAGCTTATCAAAATGGCGAAATCCTGGGCGGAAACGCTTGCTATTCCTTATCTGAAGCGGCCCCGTGGAGTTTCCTTGGAAACGCTTCGCAAAGAGAGGAACCTTGTCGGCCTTCTTGTCGCAACGCGGAAAGGGCCCCAAGTAGAAACCGAAGAGGGGATCCTTTATTACCATCCCAGTATGGCAACGCTCCGCGTGCGGGCCCTTAAAGAAGGAAAAACGGACCATCTGGTGGAAGCCCTGGCCCTTCGGCCTGGCAGCCGGGTCCTTGACGGGACCTTGGGCCTTGCCTCGGACGCAGCGGTTATTTCTTATGCTGTGGGATCCGAAGGAACAGTCGTGGGGGTTGAGGCATCTCCCATTCTCTATCAAATGACTCGGCTTGGCCTGCGCTCTTATGACGAGGGCGATGAGGACCTATTGAAGGCCCTTCGGCGCATTGAACCTGTTTTGGGGGATACGGCGGCCTATTTGGAAAGTCTTCCGCCTGACTCCTTTGATGCCGTCTATTTTGACCCTATGTTTGAGCATCCTGTCGAAGGCTCCTCTAACATGGTCCCCATGCGTCCGGCTGCCGATCATCGCCCGCTGACGCGGAGCGTCATTGAAAAGGCACTCAAGGCGGCCCCTCTTGTCGTCGTCAAGGAACGAAGCCGACAGTTCTTGACCGAATTGGGCGCCCAGGAAATCCAAGGCGGCCGCTACAGCCGCATCAAATACGGAATCATAAGGAGGATACCATGACCGCAAAAGAAAAAGTCGTTGTCATCCTCGGACCAACAGCGACAGGAAAGACAGCCTGTGGAATTCTTCTTGCCCAAAAGCTCAAAGGGGAAATCATCTCCGGTGATTCCATGCTTGTTTTCCGTGGTATGGACATTGCTACGGCCAAACCAACCCCCCAAGAACGGGCCCTTGCCGTGCATCATCTGATTGATGTGCGCGACCCGGAAGAAAAATATTCGGCCTTTGATTTTAAAAGGGAAGCGGCGTCCCTCATCCAGGAAATCCATGGGCGGGGGCATATGCCCATCATTGTAGGGGGGACAGGACTTTATCTTAAGGCCCTTCTTGAAAACTACCATTTTTCAACCAGCGAAGAACAAACCAAGCGACGTCAGGCCCTTGCAGAATATGCCGATCGCTATGGCAATGAGGCCCTCCATCAAAAATTGGAAAAACTTGATGAAGAAACGGCGAATCGATTGAAGATTAATGATAGACGGCGTATAATTAGAGCCATCGAAGCATGGGAAGATGGAGACCCTGTATCCCAAGAAAAGGACAGCGAAAGTCCTTTTGACGCGGTGGTCTTTGGTCTTACGATGGAGCGTGCCCTCCTGTACGATCGAATCAATCGCCGTGTTGATTTGATGGTGGAAGAGGGTCTTTTTGATGAGGCTCGCTTTTTCTATGATCAAGGGATCCCTTTGGATTCCCAATCCATGAAGAGCATCGGCTACCGTCAATGTGTCCAGTATTTTCGAGGGGAATGGGACAAAAAAACAGCTGTCGCCAAGATCAAGCAGGCAACCCGTAATTTTGCCAAACGGCAGATTACCTGGTACAAGAAAATGCCTTACATCCATTGGCTGATGCTTGACGCATCGCCTCACTATCCATCCATTGCGGATAAGATGCTGGAAGTGCTTCGAGAAAGACAATTTATAGAAAAATGAGAGAGGGATTCATTCATGGGAACATCAAACGCTAAGACACTCAATCTCCAGGATAGCTTCCTGAACAAAGTGCGTGCCGAAAAGAAGACCATTGTCATTTATTTGCTCAATGGATTTCAGGTTCGCGGAAAGGTTTGGGGATTTGATAACTTTACGGTCATTATTGACTGCGATGGAAGACAGGAATTGATCTATAAACATGCGATTTCGACGATCGCCCCTGTGGAGGCAGAATCGATCTTAGTACTTAAAAAAGGAAATGATCAGAGTGTCCCTAAGGAATAAAATAGAAGATGAGATTGCTCTTTTTATGGATTATCTAACGGTGGAAATGGGACTTGCGCGCAACACGCGTGAGTCCTATGGCCGTGATTTGCGTCTTTTTGCAGTCTGGGTCAAAAAGCCCATTAAGGAAATCAGCCGTGATGATATTCTTACGTATATGAGCGTCCTTAAGGCCCAAAATTATGCAGTAACAAGTTCTGCCCGGAAACTGGCTGCTTTGAAGGCCTTTTTCCGTTTTATGACGGCCGAAGGAACCATTGAGGTCGATCCCTGCGAAGTTGTTGAATCGGAAACAAGGGGGATGGTCCTGCCAAAGGTCTTGAGCGTGGATGAAGTGAATCGATTGTTTGAAGCGCCCGACCTAGATACACCGGAAGGGTACCGGGACCGGACCATGCTTGAAGTGATGTATGCAACGGGCATGCGTGTTTCGGAACTGCTTGCCCTCAAGGTAGGGAGCGTTAATCTTGCGTCCCATTATGTAATTGCTTATGGTAAGGGCGCAAAGGAACGTCTCATTCCACTGGGACATTATGCCATTGAGTATCTAAAGGAGTATCTCAGCCGGGTCCGTCCCCATTTTGTCAAGGAAAACCGTCCCTGTGACGATCTTTTCCTGACCATTCGGGGAACGGGCATGACGCGGCAGCGCTTTTGGCAGCTCATTAAAAATTATGGGCTCAAGGTCCATATTGCCAAATCCTTGACGCCTCATATCCTGCGCCACTCCTTTGCTACTCATATGCTCGATAATGGAGCGGACCTTAGAACGGTGCAGGAACTGTTGGGTCATTCCGATATCTCTACGACGCAGATTTATACTCACCTCACCAATCATCGTCTCAAGGCCATCTATGATAAAAGCCATCCTCGGGCATAAGGGAGAATGCAATGCCTCGTAAACCTAAACGGCAAGCGGCTGCCCGCTCGCCACGCCGCCGCAGGAATAAGCACGGCGGATGCTTGATATTTGTGATCCTTTTTGTCATTATTGGTCTTGGGATGTTTCTTGCGGCGCATAAAAAAAATAATCCCGATCTGACTTGGCCCGATGTGGTTGAAGAAGCGCTGCCTGAAACCGTCCGCGAGACCGTGAAGGAAGTCCTTCCCCAAACCGTTAAGGAAGAGATTGAGAAGGTTCGCAAGAAAGAACGCAAAGAAATCGAAAAAGAAAAGATTGAAAAAATTGAAAAAGAAGAGAAGCAGGGACCCATTCGGGATCACCCTGTAGAAGAGAAAAAGACGGTTCCGCCGGCTGCGAAAAAAGAATCGGCTAAGGCGGATGAAAAATCTTTGGGACTTGCTCCCGGCGCCTATAAGGGGCGCCTTGCCATCGTCATTGACGACTGCGGCTACCAGTTGGGACCGGTACGGACACTGACGAGCTTGCCCCTTAAGATGACCTTTGCGGTCATTCCCTTTAAACCCAATAGCGCGGCAGCCCTTTCCATCATCCGAAACAGCGGCCACACGGCTATGCTTCATCTGCCCATGGAACCCGTTTCAGGCGGCAGCTCCGAAACCCGCTTCGTGGGGGTAGGGCAGACAAAGGCTCAGATAGCGTCCTTTGTGCAGGAAGCCATCGACAGCCTGCCCGGCATTTCCGGCGTCAATAACCATCAGGGTTCCAAGGCAACCGCCCATGGCCCAACCATTCGCGCAGCTCTTTCTGTCATTGGGGAAAATGGCCTTTTCTTTATTGACAGCAGGACCAATTCCGCCACGGTGGCAGAAAGGGAAGCGGGAAATCTTGGCATCCCAACCGGACATAACTCGCTCTTTCTCGATAACAGCAGTGATATCGGTGCCATTGAGGAAAAGATTGCGCAGGCTGTCAAGCTGGCAGACCGTTATGGCAGTGTCATTGTCATCTGTCATGCTAGGCCCAATACGGCAGAAGCCTGGAAACGGTCTTACAAGGCTGTTATACAATCGGGCATTACTTTGGTCCCTGCCGCGTCCCTGCTACAGTAAGGAGGTCATCTAATGCTGAGAACGACTGCCCTCATGGGGCTTATGACGGCCCTTTTAGTTTTTTTAGGGGACTATCTCGGGGGCTCATCCGGAATGAGCCTCATGCTGCTTGTTTCCCTTGCTATGAATTTCTTCATGTATTGGTACAGTGACACCATGGTCATCCATCAATATGGCTGTGTCCCTGTAACGAGAAATGAGGCGCCGGAATTATATGACATTGTAGAAAAACTCGCGGCGCGGGCCAACCTTCCCATGCCCAAGGTCTACGTTATGAACAGCCGTGTGCCCAATGCCTTTGCCACGGGCCGCAATCCCCAGCATGCCGCGGTCTGCGTGACGACGGGCCTTATGGACGCGCTCACAGCTCCGGAAATTGCCGGCGTCTTGGGGCATGAAATGAGCCATATCCTTCATCGGGATATCCTCGTTGGCACTATTGCCGCCGTCATGGCAGGCACTATTTCGGCGTTGACTCGGTTTGCCTTCTGGTTTGGCGGCGGCAGGGATCGGGATCGCCAAAATCCTATTGCTTCCCTTTTGATCCTCATTCTGACGCCCCTCATGGCTATGATCATTCAACTCGCGATTTCCCGGACCCGGGAATATATGGCTGATGAAGCAGGGGGCGCCCTGTGCGGTGACCCCGATGAACTGGCAAATGCCCTGGAAAAAATCGACCTTGCCGCCCATCGTACCATTATGGCTGGGGCTCAGGAAAGTTCAGCCCATATGTTCATCATTTCTCCCTTTGCAGGAAAAGAGGCAAAGAGCCTCTTTTCCACTCACCCGGCAACGGAAGACCGCATCCGCCGGCTGCGCGAGCAGGCGGAAAGGATGGGGACGAGGCAGTGTATTGTGTAATTCTTTTTACTCAGCCCAAAAATCGGGCTGATTTGATGTAGAACGTGAGCCCATTGCTTTAGAAAGATTAATCTGAAGCAATGGGCTCATGGCGCATCGTACAACGGAACATTTTACGGTAGGGGATAGCTATCACCTTACCGCTGTCCCTGTAGCTTTAAGTTCGAATGCATGGCACCAAACCACCTTATCTTTTTTCCTTGTTCCCTGCACAACAGGTGTCTGATTGCTGGAGCAGGCAGTTTGAGAGCACGGATCCTCTGTCTAATGTAACCTTTGATACAGGCATTCTGGTGAAAGGGAACTTGCACTTTTTACTTCCCTAAAATTTCAATTTATTAATGAAAATCCTTTTATTTTATGTTATAGTGTAACTCTACTTCACTAAACCAGATGAATTACATGGAGGGGTATACGATATGAAAACGAGAGTTGCCATCATGGGCTACGGAAATTTGGGCCGTGGTGTTGAACTGGCCCTTAGAAACAGTCCGGATATGGAATTTGTCGCAGTCTTCAGCCGCCGTGACCCGGCAAAGGTCAGCATCAAAACGACCGATGTTCCCGTCATCTCCGTAAACGATATCGACGCTTACCAAGATAAGGTCGATGTCCTCATTATCTGCGGCGGCAGTGCAACGGACCTGCCTAAACAGACGCCGCAATATGTAAAGAAATTCAACGTGGTGGATAGCTTTGATACACATGCCTGCATTCCTGACCATTTTGCGGCCGTTGATGCAGCCGGTAAGGAAACAAATCACGTCGGGGTCATCTCCGTTGGCTGGGATCCGGGCCTATTTTCCCTTGCCCGCGTCTATAGCCATGCCGTCCTTCCCGTAGGGAAGGACTATACCTTCTGGGGCAAAGGCGTCAGCCAAGGCCACAGTGACGCGGTTCGCCGCATTCCCGGTGTCAAGGACGCCAAGCAGTACACCATTCCCGTGAAAACCGCTCTTGACGCGGTTCGTGCCGGCAAGAACCCGGAACTTACGACGCGGGAAAAACATACGCGTGAAGTTTTTGCTGTCCTTGAAGAAGGTGCCGATGCTGAGGCTGTGACAAAGGCTATCGTAACCATGCCGAACTACTTCAGTGACTACGATACGACGGTCCACTTCATCAGTGAGGAAGAAATGAAGCGAGATCATAGTGGTCTTGCCCATGGCGGGTTTGTCATCCGTTCCGGGAAAACAGGCACAGACGGCGAACACAACCATATCTTTGAACTGGCCCTAACCCTTGATTCGAACCCGGAATTTACGGGATCCGTCCTTGTGGCCTATGCGCGGGCTGCCCATCGTATTGCCCGTGAAGGCGGTACGGGGTGCCGTACGGCCCTTGATATCGCACCGGCTTATCTCTGCCCTGAAAGCGGGGAGGAACTGAGGGCCCATCTCCTTTAGTTTTTTGCTCGGCGCGAAAATCGCACCGAAACGATGTAGTTACGTGCCCCCATTGGCTTTTAAGAGATTCATCTGATGCCAATGGGGGCACGGCGTATCGGAATAGAATACATACCACGATCTCATTTTTTGAATAGCCCCAACTATGCTGTCGTACGTCCTTTTTGAAGTCAGCTCGATTTGTGCACCGAGTAAAGAATAAGGGAACTCTTACTTATACCTCCAATAAGGATTCTTCTATTACACAGAAAAGAAAGTCTTATGTTATAATGGAAACAGTTAGCTTATTTGACAACAGAAATGTTAAGAATATGGGAGGTTTAAAACATGAATAACCCGAATCCTGTTAAGATCGTGGAAACTGTCCTCAGAGATGGACATCAGTCCATCTGCGCAACGAGAATGCGTACGAGCGATATGCTTCCCGTCTTGGAAGCCCTAGATGATTGCGGCTTCTACGCACTCGAAGCATGGGGCGGTGCTACGTTTGACTCCTGCCTTCGCTTCCTGAATGAAGATCCCTGGGAACGCCTGCGCACCATCCGCAGCCATGTGAAGAATACCAAACTGCAGATGCTGCTTCGCGGTCAGAACCTCCTGGGCTATAACCACTATGCAGACGATGTCGTTACGGAATTCATTAAACGAAGCGTGGCAAACGGCATTGATATTGTCCGCGTTTTTGATGCCTTTAATGATACACGGAACCTGGAATGCTCCATGAAGGCCATCAAGGAAGCCGGTGCCCATGCCCAGGGTACGCTTGTTTATACCATCAGTCCGTATCACAAGGACAGCGATTTTGTGAAGCTTGCCAAGGAACTGGAAGAAATGGGGGCTGATTCCATCTGCATCAAAGATATGTCCGGCCTGCTTGCTCCTTACGCCTGCTACAACCTCGTTACGGCCCTTAAGAAAGAAATCCATGTACCTATCGATGTTCACTCCCACTGCACGAGCGGCATGGGTGCCATGACCATCCTCAAGGCTGTTGAAGCCGGTGCCGATATGGTTGATACAGCCATGTCCCCGTTTGCTGAAAGCACGAGCCATACCTGCACGGAATCCCTGGTTTACACCCTGACCGGTCAGGAACGGGACCCGAAGATTGATGTCAACAAACTTTATCCGATTGCTGATCACTTCAAGAAGGTTAAAGCCGACCTTATCAAGACCTTCAACCTGCCAAACAGCAGCGACATCAACCCGCAGGTCCTCAGCTTCCAGATTCCCGGCGGCATGCTCAGCAACCTGCGCAAACAGCTTGCTGAGATGGGCGTTGCCGATAAGTACGATGCCCTGCTGAAGGAAATGCCGAAAGTCCGTGCTGACCTGGGGTATCCTCCTCTTGTTACGCCCAGCAGCCAGATTGTTGGCTCCATGGCTACCATGAACGTTGTTCTCGGCCGTTACAAGATGATCCCGAAAGAAGTCCGCGACATTGTCCGCGGCAAATATGGCAGAACGCCGGGCCCAATCAGCGAAGAGCTGAAAAAACTGGTCCTTAAAAATGGTGAACAGCCCATTACCCATCGTCCGGCCGATGATATCGCACCGCAAATGGATAAGATGCGCGCTGACCTTGCCGCAAAAGGCTATCCCAATGCTAGCGTGGAAGACGTCTTAAGCTACGCTCTCTTCCCGGAAGTTGCTTTGGAATACTTCAAAAAGAACCGCTAAGAAACCAGAATGAATTTGTGCAGCACCGTGAACCCTATCTTTCATGGTGCTGCTTCTTTTTTGCCAACGGGACTGTCTTGTGCTATCGGTACGGCTCTTCCTTGAGGGAAGCACTTGCAATACAATCCCATTCACTATAAAATTAAAGAAATATGTGTTTTTGCTTATGGAATCTGAGGAGGAATTACAATGGAAAAGTTTACCTATACAATTACGGATCCTGCGGGTATCCATGCTCGTCCTGCGGGACTTTTGGTCAAGACCGCCGCTGGCTTCAAGTCGACCTGCAAGGTGGAAGGCAATGGAAAGACCGGCGACCTTAAACGCATCTTTACCGTCATGGGCCTTGGCATCAAAGCTGGTATGACGATTACCGTTACGGTTGAAGGGGAAGACGAAAAGGAAGCCGCCAGCACCTTGAAATCCTTCCTTAAGGAAAATCTCTAAGAGGTGCCTATGATTATCATCAAAGGAAAGTCCGCTTCCAGCGGTGTGGCTGTGGCTCCGATTGCGGCCAAACCAGACGCTTCCGATGAAGATCGTGTGACCCTTCTTACGAGCCTTAATCCCGAGGCGGAACTGCGCCGCTTCCATGCGGCCCAGGAAAAAGTGATTGCCCAATTGGGCGAACTTGCCGAGAAAGCTCGACAGGAAATCGGTGAAGAGGAAGCTGGCATCTTTGAAACCCATCAAATGATGCTCCAGGACCCTGATCTTGTGGACATGATCGAAGGGCTCATGACGGATAACCATTTGACGGCAGAAGGCGCAGTGGAACGGGCAGGGGAGCAGTTTGCTGCCATGCTGGAATCCATGGACGATGAATACATGAAAGCCCGTGCTGCCGACGTCCACGATATTATGGGACAGGTCCTGCGCACCCTCATGAAGCGCGATTTCGATTGGGCAGCCAAGATTGACCACCCTGTAATCATCTGTGCCGACGACTTGACGCCAAGTGAAACGGTTCAGCTCAATAAGGATTTCATCATGGGCTTTGTGACGAGCGGCGGCAGTGCCAACTCCCATACCGCCATCCTGGCCCGTACCATGGGCATTCCTGCCATTGTACATACGGAAAAGGTAATTGGGGAGGACTGGAACGGTAAGCTTGCGGCCCTTGACGGTGCGACGGGCACGGTATACCTTGACCCCGAACCGGAAACCCTTGCATCCATGAAGAAAAAATTGGAAGCCGAGGAAAAGGGTAAAGAAGATATGGATGCCTTAAAAGGCCTCCCGACACAAACCAAGACAGGCCGCTCCATTGCCCTTTACGCCAATATCGGACAGGAAGGGGACCTGCCAGGTGTCCTTGAAAATGATGCCGAAGGTATCGGCCTTTTCCGCAGTGAGTTCCTTTATCTCCGGAAAAACGATTATCCAACGGAAGAAGATCTCTTTGAGGCTTACAAAGAGGGAGCCCAGGCAATGGGACAGCGAAAACTCATCATTCGCACCCTTGATATTGGGGCCGATAAACGGGTGGGGTATTTCAACTTGCCGGAAGAGGAAAACCCTGCTTTAGGCTTCCGTGCCATCCGTATCTGCCTTGCCCGTCCGGAAATCTTCTATACCCAGCTGCGAGCCATCCTGCGGGCATCCCACTACGGAAATGTGGCGGTCATGTTCCCCATGATCACTTCTGTTGAAGAGGTAAGGGCGGCAAAAGAGCTCCTTCATCTTGCTGAAGTAAAACTTCATGAAGAAGGAATTCCCTTTGATCCCAATCTTGAAGTTGGCATTATGATTGAAACCCCGGCTTCGGCGGTTATCAGTGATGAACTGGCCCAGGAAGTGGATTTCTTCAGCATCGGCACGAACGACTTGGTCCAGTACACCTTAGCCGTGGACCGTCAGAACGCCCAGCTTGAAGAATTGGGAAAAGCCAGCCATCCTGCTGTACTGCGGCTTATCCATAAGACCATCCGAGCTGGTCATGACGCGGGTATCTGGGTGGGCATCTGCGGAGAAGCCGCGGCCGATCCGGAACTGATCCCGATCTTCATCGAAATGGGAGTGGATGAGCTCAGCATGTCTGCAGCAAGGATCCTGCCAACAAGAAAACTCATCCGCAGCCTGTCCTAAGAAAGCGTGTTTTTATGCAGTTAGCATTTAAAAAAGCGGTGACGGACGCTATCAAGAAACAGCCTGACCGGCGTGTCATGCCTTTTTTGTACGAAAACGAGCCTTATTTTATCAAACGGCGTCTTTCCAACCATCGCAACCGCTTTGCCAAACAAAGCGTTGACGCGGCCTTTTGGTGTGAAGTCTATAAAATCCTGACAGTCAATCAATATGGTCCGATGGCACCGGAAATCGTCCTTCTTCATGATGATTACTTTGTTATGAAGGCCGTGGGCAAGACCCTTCAAGGCGTAGCCAAAGAAGCTCCCTGGCAGGATGTGCGCAGAAAAGCTTTCTATAAGGCGGGAGAAGCTCTGGGTAAACTTCATGGGTTTGGCCTTCATCACGGTCGCCCGGCCCTGCGGGACATTGCTTACGACCGGGAAAAAGACAGTGTAACCCTCCTTGATTGGGAAAATGAAAAGCGTTTCATTGATGCTGACCCTCGGGTGATCGATCTCTTTTTGTTTGTTCACAGCTGTTTTCGAGAAAAGTGGGCGCTCAAAAATGATGAGCTCATTCGGGAAGCGATGAAAGGCTATTTTACGGGGCCTGAATCCCGCCCCATCCTAGAAAAGGCCCTTGCTGTTACAAAACGTTTTCAAGCGGCTTTTACCCTTGCCCATCACCTTCGCATCTTCGGCTGGACGGATGTAACAAGTCTCGATGACGCAAAAAATTATCTGTTTCAGCTCGATCCTGATGCCTTATGAGATGAATAAAGCGCTGTGAATCATGAAAAATGCCTTCATTTCTTCACAGCGCTTTTCTTTGTGTTTTCTTTTGCTGAGGGGAGTTGGAGCTAGTGCGTCCTGCTGGAATAGGAAACGGCACTCTTTTATCCTTCCTGCTGCGGCCAGCTTTTGCAAATTAGGAAGAAAGCCCTGCAAGGATGAAGGATATGATCCGTCCCTGCAGTCTGTACCAGTCGTGGTCTTTTGTAAACCCCATCATTTTATTTACATAGAAGGAGCCGTAGAGTAAAAAGGTAAAAAGCTCATCGGCTTCTTTTTCTGTCATCAGTCCTTGGGCCTTCAAGAAAAGAAACACGATGGGGCGTCTTTTTACATCTTAGAAAGGATAAGTCACTGCGTCATTTTTTGGCGTGTCAATTTCAGCCCTCTAAAAATGCCGAGTTTCTTTCTTTTTATGATATAATGGTACGGTACCTGAAAGGAGTGCTTTTATGATAACCGCCGGTCCGCGCCTTGATTTTCTCGTCTCTCTTGTTCCCTCCTGTGGCACCTTGTGTGACGTGGGAACCGATCATGCCTACCTGCCCGTTATGGCCATCAGTCAAGGACGGGTGAAAAAAGCCATTGCCGGCGATATTGGGGAAGGTCCCTGCGAAGCGGCATGGAAAACAGTTCACAGCCATCACCTGGAAGATGTAATTTCTGTGCGCCTTGGCAGCGGACTGACGGTTACCCGTCCTGGTGAAGCAAACACGGTTGTCATTGCGGGCATGGGAGCCGGCACGATGGTGGAAATCCTTGACGCGGCACCGGAAGTCCTGGCGTCGCCCACGCTCACAACACTCATTCTGCAGCCTATGAATGACAGCGAAAAACTGCGTCATTGGTGTGAACGATCCGGCTGGGGAATTTTGCGGGAAGAACTGGTCCAGGAAGGGAATCGCATCTATGAAGTGCTGCTTCTTCACAAAGATCCGTCCTTTCATTATGAAGGACTGACCGACCTTGTCGGTGATGACCTTGTGCGGCGCCATCATCCGCTTCTTGGAATGTTTGTCCGCCGTCTCATCGCCAAGTACGACCGGCTTCTTTCCAGTATGGAAAAAAGTTCCAAAGCACGCCAAAGTGAGCATTACCAAACATCCGTAGAGACGAAAAAACGATTGGAGGAAATATTACATGGAAACGACTGTCAGTGACATCTGCGTCTTTATGAACGAATATGCATCCCTTACCTATGCGGAAAAATGGGATAATCCGGGCCTGCTCCTGGGTCATGTGGAAGCCCCGGTCCATAAGATCATGGTGGCCCTTGACCTGATGCCAGAAGTGGCGGAACAGGCCATTGAAGAAGAGGTGGACCTTATCATCACCCATCATCCCTACTATTTCCATTTGCCGAGCTCCCTTGCTGTGACGGATACAAAGATGGAAGTCATGTATGAACTGATCAAACATGACATTGCTGTCTATGCCGCCCATACCAACCTTGATGCTGCCCGTGGCGGCGTCAACGATGTCCTTGCAGACAGGCTGGGGCTTAACGATGTAACGGAAATTCCCCGTAAGGACTGTCCGGAGCAGGGACTTGCCCGTATTGGTGTCCTTGGTGAGCCGATGGAACTGAAGGATTTTGCAGCTTACGTGCGGGATCAGTTGGGCGCCGCCCATGTCACCTTTGCCGGCGGTGAGGAGCCGGTCTTTAAGGTTGCCGTCGTTGGCGGAAGCGGAGCTGACTTCATGGATGATGCCATGGCCGCCGGAGCGGATACGCTCGTTACAGGCGATGTAAAATATCATGTCGCCCAGAAGGCCCTCAATATGGGACTTAACCTTGTCGATGGTACCCATCAGCTGACGGAACTGCCTGTTATCGCGCATCTGGAAGACGTTCTTACTGCATGGTGCCAGGAGTCGGGCCGCCATTTTGAAGTAATTCGTGCCCATGAGGACCTTGTCCTCCAAAGCATCTAAAGAAGGTGCTTTCATGATCAAAGATGTAAGACTCGGTAATGATCTGGAGCAGCCCTGCCTTGTCCGTCTGCAGAAGGTAGGTACAAGCTCCAATGGCAAGGCATACGCCCGGGGCCTTTTGGAAGATAACAGCGGAACCCTTCCTTTCATTTGCTTTGAAGCAGGCCCTATCAATCGCCTGCGCACCATGGAGGGACCGACGCCATTTATCATTGGCGGCCGTGTCGATGCCAATAAGTATGCATCACCCATGGGCGGCCAAAACCTGCAGGTCATTGTGCAGAAAGTTGTTCCTCCCGATGGGGAAACCGATTTATCCATGCTGCTGCCTACAGGACCCATCGACCTTGAGTCCTTGGAAGTGGAATTTCAGACCCTCATCGGGCGCATCCAGGATGAACCGCTTCAGCGTCTGGTCAAGCAGGTGTTTTCTGGGAAGCGGTATGAACGGTTTCTTAGGAATCCGGCAGGAATGCGGCTTCATCATGCGTACGTCGGCGGTCTGCTGCATCATACGGTTTGTGTGGCCCGCCTGGCTCTTAGCATGGGCAAGACCATCGGTGGGGTGGACCTTGATCTCATCCTTGCTGGAGCCCTTCTGCACGATATCGGTAAGCTTCGGGAAATTTCCGCCGGCCTTGGCTTCCCTTATACGACGGAAGGCCGGCTCATGGGCCATATTTCCATGGGGGCCATGCTAATCAGCCGCATTGCGGAAAATATCCCGGATCTTTCCCGCATCCGTCTTGACGAGCTTCTTCATATCATCCTTTCCCATCATGGGGATCACGAAAAAGGTTCCCCCGTCTTTTGTGCGACGAAAGAGGCCTTTATTGTTCATTACGCCGATGAAACGGATGCCGTTCTTAACCAGTTCCAGACAGATGGAAAAGAAACCTGGGCCTTTAACAAGATGCTCCAGCGTTTCCTTGCCGTAAACCCTTTGGAATGAGATAAACTGAAAAGCTGCAAAGACATGAAAAACGAGTTCTTTGCGGCTTTTTTGGTGGGAAAAAAGCGGTTCTATAATTTATTTTGGGGCGCTAAAGTGACCGTCCAGATGCGTGTCCTCTCAGCGCCTACTTTTTTTTCAATAAAAAAATAGGCATATGCACTCAAATCCTCTACAATTAAAGTGATCAAACAATAAAGAAAGTGAGTTGAATACATATGCCTTCTCTAGATTATATCGAAAAATTAACAGGAATTAAAGAGGAATGGATTCAAAATTTAAAGGAAACGGAATCAGCCTTGGTTTTAGCGGTTCAGCTGCCGCCTCAAGAACACATCTGCCCTCATTGTAAGGCCACTACAAGACGCATAAAGGGCTACTATACGCGCCTCATCAAACATTCCCCACTTCTCCATAAAGAGTTGCATCTCCTGTATCGCCAGAGACGCTATATATGCAGCTGTGGTCACACATTTAACGAGAAGAGCCCCTTTGCCTCTCCGTATTTCCAAACCTCTTCCTCGCTTCAACAAGTCATGCTCCAGGAGCTGCGTCAACACCTTTCTTTCCAAGAAGTGGCCAGACGATGCCATGTCAGCACCAGCCAGGTCATTCGTGTCTTTAATGAAGTCCATATTCCTCGTCCCAGTCACCTTCCCCGCGTGCTTTCCATCGATGAATTTAAAGGAAATGCTGCCGGTCAGAAGTACCAAGTCATCATCACTGACTCTGAAAACAAGCGTATAATGGACATTCTTCCGGCACGAACCACACCGGCTCTGCTCCAGTATTTCTATCAATTTCCAATGAGTGAACGACGAAAAGTAGAATTTGTCACAATGGACATGTCTATGCAGTTCCGTTCAGTCATAAAAACGATCTTCCCCAAGGCGCGCATCGTGGCAGACCGTTTTCATATGATCCGCTTAGTCCAATGGGCCATGGAGCGCGTTCGCAAAGCAGAGCAAAAGCGCCTTTGTCACCATAGCCGAATGTTTAAGTCCAACAAGACAATCTTAACGAAACCATATGAGAAATTAACCGAAGAAGAGCTTATAAAGCTGGAGGGAATCCTTCGCTGTTCTCCTCGTCTAAGATGTGCTTACGCGCTAAAATACGCATTTTCCAAGGTGCTTCGATTCAAGGATCATACCAACATTTCTTGGGCACTTTCAGCATGGATAGACCTGGTAAAAAGCGCTGATTTACCGGAAATGAACTCTCTGGTTAAGTCCTTTACCTATTGGTACGAAGAAATTAGGAGCGCCCTTATATATCCTTACTCCAACGGCTTTACTGAAGGCTGCAACAATAAAATCAAGGTGTTAAAACGTGTCTCATTTGGTCTGCGCAATTTTGAGCGCTTTCGTAATAGGATCTTGTACATTAACACACGCAACGAAAAAGGACACGCACTGTATTCAGTGCATGTCCTCTCCAGGAGTGCATAGACACTTTAGCACCCCAAAATTTGACAAAGAACCAAAAAAGCTGCCTGCCAATAGGCAAGATTGAGGGATTGCGCTTATCAAGGCGAGACGTCCATCGCCGAAAGATTCGCAAACAGTAAACTGCATTAAAACGTCAAAGGGAGAAATTGTGGAGGAAAGTTAAGCGAGTCGTCAAATTATTTGCTGAGCTTTATGTTGAAAAATTCGTGCAGAAAGCTTTCACAGACAGACAGCGACGATAGGCCCGGTCGGAGTTTTCTCTGCCGGAAAAGTCGGTGCTCCAATATAAGAAGGCGGAGTACAGAGCCCTTTTATCCCTTACATCTCACCTAACAGAGTATCAGGCAGATGCTAAAAGTAACGGAACCGTTTTCGTGACCGACGAAGTTTCAAACAGACTTTCCCTGCAGGATTGTAACCACCAAGCTTAGTTGCGGGAGTGGGTGGCAGATGAAGAGAGGTGTTTTTTCCTTCGTCTCCATACGAACGGTAGTGAGGAACATTTTTCGATGGTTCAAGGCTGCCTGTAAGCACAGCTTGCTGTACTAGCAAGACCGCAGAATCGTGTTATCAAATGATCACTTCGGCGCTCTCCCAAAGGGCGGTTTGACACTGGCCTTCCGGTCATTTCCCTTCGTGTTTTGGCATCGCCGCACTTAAGTCTTTTCCCAGCACCGAAGGTGCTATGCTGCCTAGCCTTTCAGGGCCCATGCCTCAACTAGACAGCTTGACAGCCGCCATTATTTTTCCTACTGGCCTTTATCTTTGCTCTAAACAAAATCTTCCTTGACATCCATCTTCTAATAATGCTATAATTCAAAATTTGACTTTATTCCAAGATTATGTTAAACTAACATCATGGGTATTTGACCATGCGGTCAAATGGGTTGATTTTTGTCAGGAGGAGGTGGCTTACATGTTTACCGTAGGGGACAAGGTGCTCTATCCGATGCACGGTGCGGCCGTGATTCGAGACGTTGAACAAAAGGTGATTGATGGCCGTCAGATTGATTATTTCGTATTTGATATGCTCCTAAGCAACATGAAAGTCATGGTTCCTGCCGGTAATGTTGAAAAGGTGGGCATTCGTCCTATTGTGGATAAGTCCGTTATGCCCAAGGTTGAAGAGGTCCTCAAGGCTCGTCCTGAAAATAGGATGAAGCGGATTACTTGGAACCGTAGATACAATATGTACATCGATAAGATGAAAACGGGCAGCATCTTTGAAGTGGCCGATGTGGTTCGTACGCTGGCCGTCCAGGAAGAGGATAAGAAGCTTTCCACGGGGGAACGGCGTCTTCTTTCAACGGCAAAGCAAATCTTGTTGAGCGAGGTCATGCTTGTTGAATCCGTTGACGAAGAAAAAAGTGAAGCTTGGCTTGAAAAATTCATTTGACACTGCTTTCTTGTAAGCACCCTTTCGTTTTGTGCGAAAAGGGTGTTTTTCCTTTATGGCCCTGATTGTTCAGTCGGTTTTGACTTCATTTTTTATCTTTTCATTCAGAGTAGAGTATAGTACAATAAGGGGATGAAATTTACAAAAGGAGGTGATTTTATGCTTGAAAAGATTTCCCGGTTTCTCATTATTCTTGTCTTTGCCATTTCGGGTCTGCTCATTATGGAAGTTGCATCACCATTTTTATCCCAGTTTGTGAGCAATGAGTATCTAAAAGTCGGCTTCCTCGGTGTTACGCCGCTGCGTCTTGTCCTAGGTCTATTGGGTCTTGTTGTCTTTGGCTCCTTGGGAAAATGGGCTGCTCCGTTTCTCATGAACCTCATCATGCGTTTTTCCGAACGGATGGCCATGTACCTTGCTGATCTTCCTACCAGTGATATTTTTGTCCTTGCCATTGGCGTGATTTTGGGCCTCATTGTAGCGGCTCTGCTGGGAACGAGTTTTTCCCGTCTGCCCATCATTGGACCGTATATTTCCCTCATCTTCAGCATCCTTGGCGCTATTGTAGGGGCTAAAGTGGCACTGAACAAGCGGACTGATATCGTTTCCTTTTTTAACCGGATCTGGTTTTCTTCGCGCGTAAAGGAAAGTTCGAAAAAGACCGCATCCCATGTTTCCCGCACTCATAAACTTCTTGATACCAGTGTGCTCATTGATGGCCGGATCCTTGAAATCATTCGTTTGGGATTTCTTGAAGGGACCATCATCATTCCCAAATTCGTCCTGGAGGAGCTGCAGAAGATTGCCGATTCGGCTGATACCTTGAAACGCAATCGAGGCCGCAGGGGTCTGGATATTGTGCAGGAAATCAAGGATCTTAAAAATGTTTCCATCGAAATCGTCGATAAGGATTTCGATGACTTGACGGAAGTTGATGCAAAGTTGGTCCGCCTTGCGGCCCAGATGAAAGGTGTCCTTGCGACAAATGACTTCAACCTCAGCAAAGTGGCCAAGATCCAGGGCGTGCCGGTCTTGAATGTCAACGACCTTGCCAATGCCCTCAAACAGGCTGTGCTGCCTGGGGAAGAACTAAGGATTTTCCTTGCTAAGGAAGGTAAGGAACAAGGCCAAGCCATCGGCTATCTTGATGATGGCACCATGGTCGTTGTCGAAAATGGCAAACGTTCTGTCAACCAGACCGTGCCCGTCACTGTGACGAGCGTGCTGCAGACATCGGCGGGACGGATGATCTTTGCGAAAATGAAATGATGGGAGAGACGGATGGAAGAACAGCTTTATGGAATCATTGCCGCGGCCGGCATGGGAAAACGGGCTCAGTTGGGGTATAATAAGAACTATGCACCCCTTGGGCATGTGCCAATCTTGGTTCGCAACCTTCATGCGTTGAGCGGCATTGCCTTTCTTACCCATGTTATCATAGCCGTTGCCCCAAAGGAATTGACAGAAGCTCGGGCTCTGCTTCAGAAATATGAAGCGGCTTTTTTCCCTACCTTATCTTGGTCCCTTGTACCAGGCGGCAGAGAACGGCAGGATTCCGTAGCCTGTGCCTTACAGACCTTGCCCAAAACCGCTTCTTGGGTGGCCGTCCATGACGGAGCAAGGCCTTTTGCGGATGCCGCCTTATTTGAACGTGTTTTTTTGGCGGCTAAGCGAAGCGGGGCTGCCGTTGCCGCGCTTCCCGTCAAGGACACCATCAAGGTTTCCACCAATGGGAAAGAAACCCTGCAGACCTTGAAACGCAATGAACTTTACCGCGTCCAGACGCCGCAGATTTTTGACGTGGCACTCTTGCGGAGGGCTTTTTCCTATGTGACGGCCCATAACCTTGTCGTAACCGATGACGCCAGTATGGTGGAGGCCTTAGGGCATCCTGTATCCCTTGTTGAGGGTCTGGAGGAAAATTTTAAGATTACAACGCCGGAGGACTTTATCCGCGCCGAAGGCGTTCTCAAAAAGGAGCAGATTGCCATGGATTTTCATGTAGGATCAGGCTATGATGTCCATCGTCTTGTCCCTCATCGGCCGCTCATCCTCTGCGGGGTCACCATTCCGTACGAATTGGGCCTTGAAGGTCATTCCGATGCCGATGTTGCCCTTCATGCCTTGATGGATGCAATCTTAGGCGCCGCTGGCATGGGGGATATTGGCCGCCTCTTCCCAGATTCCGATGATGCTTATCTGGGAGCCGACAGCAGGAAGCTGCTGCGGGAGGTGATCGGCCGCGTTGAAGAAAAAGGCTGGCATATCCATAATGCCGATGTGACCATCATCTGTCAGCGGCCTAAACTGATTTCCTACGATAGGGCCATGCTGGAAAATCTCCAAGAAGATTTAGGTCTTTCCGGTGACGCGCTGAACGTCAAAGCCACGACAACGGAAAAACTAGGCTTTACAGGAAGAGGCGAGGGGATTGCCGCGGAAGCGGTTGTCCTCCTCAAGAAATGAAATCAATCATGATTTTTGTTAATCAATTTGGAGGCGTATATCAATGGAAAAAGAAATGAGAGTACGTTTTGCACCGAGCCCGACTGGCCCGTTCCACATCGGCGGCGCCCGTTCCGCACTTTTCAACTGGCTTCTGGCTAAACGCATGGGCGGTAAATTCGTACTGCGCATTGAAGATACGGACCGGAAACGTTCTACGCCGGAATCTGAAGAAAACATTAAGGCCGCTTTGAAATGGCTTGGTATCACTTGGGATGAAGGGGCGGACGTGGGCGGCCCTTATGGCCCCTACCATCAAATGGAGCGGCTCGATATCTATAAGAAATATACTGACCAGCTGCTCAAGGAAGGGAAGGCCTACTATTGTTACTGTACGCCGGAAGAGTTGGAGGAAGAACGGCAGGCTCTCCTCAAGGACGGCAAGATGCCCCGCTATATGGGCAAATGCCGCCACCTGACGGAAGAACAAAAGGCCCAGTATGAAAAAGAGGGCCGCAAGCCTTCCATCCGGCTCAAGGTTCCTGAAAATGAAACCATCGTCGTCCATGATATGGTCCGCGGCGATGTTGAATTTGATTCAAATGGCATTGGCGACTTCGTCATTGTAAAAAGTGATGGGATTCCTACCTATAACTACGCCGTGGTCATTGACGACTATCTGATGCATATCACCCATGTTATCCGTGCGGAAGAACACCTGTCCAACACGCCGCGTCAGCTCCTTGTCTACGAAGCCCTTGGCTTTGAAAAACCGGTCTTTGCCCATATTTCCCTGATCCTTGGCACAGATCACACGAAGATGAGCAAGCGTCACGGTGCGACGAGTGTTGACGCCTATCGGCAGCAGGGATATCTGCCGGAAGGTATCGATAACTTCCTGGCCCTCCTTGGTTGGGCCCCTCAGGGTGAAGAAGAAATCTTCAGCATGGAAGAAGCCTGCAAGGTCTTTTCCATGGACCGCGTGGCCAAAAACCCTGCAGTCTTTGACATCAAGAAACTCAACTGGATCAACAGCCAGCATATCCGGAAACTGACGCCGGACGCCTTTTTTGAACTGGCCAAACCCTTTATGGTGAAAGCCGGCTACATGACGGGCGACGAAACAGGGGAAAAGCTTGACTGGCTGAAACGCGTTGTCGCAACGGCCCAGACTCAGGTCGACTACGGTGCCCAGGTGCCGGAAAAGGTTGCCCTTTACTTCACGGATGATTTCGACTTCGAAAATGAAGAAGCCGTTTCCGTCCTCAAAGAAGAAACAGTGCCCCTTGTCATGAAAGCCCTCATCGAAGGCTTCCATAGCCTGGATGAACTGAACCACGACAGCGTCAAAGGGGTCTTCAAAGCAGTCCAGAAAGGCAACAAACTGAAAGGCCAGCAGGTCTACATGCCGTTCCGCGTAGCCCTCACGGGAAATCAGCATGGACCGGAACTTGCTGAAATGATTCCTCTCCTTGGTGCTGACCGTGTGGAAAAACGCATCATGAAGAGCCTTGAAAAGGCCCATGTGAGCCTCTAAGAAAGGAGCATGATATGAGTACCATCCGTGTATATAATACAATGACTCGCAAAAAAGAGGAATTCGTTCCTCTTCATCCGGGGAAGGTGGGCATCTACGTCTGCGGCGTCACGCCTTACAACCATCCCCATATTGGCAATGCCCGTCCTTTCGTTGTGTGGGACGTTATCCATCGCTTCCTTGAACATGAAGGCTATGATGTGACCCATGTACAGAACTTCACCGATGTAGATGACAAGATCATCCGTGAAGCCAATAAAGAAGGCGTGACGTGGGACGTGATTGCTAACCGCTATATCAAGGCTTATTTTGAAGTCATGGATAAGCTTCATGTACGCCGCGCCCACGTCTATCCCCGCGTCTCCGACCATATTCCGGACATTATCCATACGGTCCAGCAGCTCATCGATCATGGGTACGGCTACGTCGTTGACGGCGATGTCTACTACCGTGTGGAAAAGTTTGAACATTACGGCGAACTGTCCGGCCGCACGCTGGACGACATGATGGCCGGTGCCCGCGTTGACGTGGATGAACGCAAGGAAAACCCTATGGACTTTGCCCTTTGGAAATCGGCCAAACCGGGCGAACCGTCCTGGGACAGCCCTTGGGGCAAAGGCCGCCCGGGCTGGCACATTGAATGCTCGACCATGAGCACGAAATACTTGGGGAGCTCCTTTGATTTCCACGGCGGCGGCAGTGACCTGATCTTCCCACACCATGAAAACGAAATTGCCCAATCTGAAGGTGCTACGTGCTGCCATCCTTTCGTGCGTTACTGGGTCCATAACGGCTTCATTACCATCAATGAAGAAAAGATGTCAAAATCTCTGGGCAACTTCTTCACCGTTCTTGATATCCTGAAGGAATACGAACCGGAAGTGCTCCGTTATTTTATCCTTCAGACCCATTACCGCAGCCCCTTGGATTTTTCCGATGCGCGCCTCAAAGAAGCCAGCCGCAGCTTGGAACGGCTCCGCACGGCGGCGCAGAACCTTACTGAACTAAAGGGCGTTATCAGCGTTGGTCCTGATGAGGATAGTCTTGCCCTGCGGGAAAAGGTGTCGGGCTTTGTGGAAAGCTTCCTCGAAGCTATGCGGGACGACTTCAATACTTCCCTTGCCATCAGCTATCTTTTTGCCCTCGGCAAGGAAATCAACATTCTTCATCAATCCGTCATGACCGGCGGCCAAAAGCCGGATGGTAAGCTTGTCGATATGATGGATAAGGCCTGGAAGGAAATGACCTCCATCATCGGTATCCTCGAAGAAGACCCTGGCGCCAAGACCGAAGCCGTAAAAGACGCAGATGAAGACGCAGCGGCCATTGAATCCCTTATCGCGGAGCGTCAGGAAGCACGGAAAGCCAAGGATTTCAAGAAAGCAGATGCCATCCGTGACGAACTTGCCCAAAAAGGCATTCTTCTGGAAGATACGCCTCAAGGCGTGCGGTGGAAAAGACAGTGAGATTTGAAACGTACAAAAAGATGCGGGACCACGCCCTTGCCGTCTGTGACGGACCGTTGCCGGACGTGGATCCTCATCTGATTAACCCTATTGAGCTGGCCTATATTGGCGACGCCGTTTTTTCCCTATATGTGAGAAAGCGTCTCTTGCCCGTGTCCGGTCACGTCCAAGTCCTTCATGATCTGGCGGCCCGTATGGTTTCTGCGGTCATGCAGGCCAAAGCCATGGACGGTATTGAACCCCAGCTTACAGAAGCAGAAGCTGTGGTCGTGCGTCGTGGACGTAATACGAAGTCGACAGTCCCCAAAAGCGCGACTGTCCGCGAGTACCGGCAAGGGACGGCTTTTGAAGCCCTCATGGGATGGCTCTACCTTACAGGGGAAACGGCGCGCCTTGAAATACTGATGAAGGCGTCTTTTACCCTCATTCAGCAGGCCATGATGAATGAAAAGAGAGGATAACCTTATGATCAGCTGTAAATTGATCCGCTATACGCCGGATCCGGACCGTACCGTTGCCATGAGTGCCCATCTGTGCTATTCCCCCATTGGGGCCGCCCAGATTGAGGAAGACATGACAGATGACCAGGTACGCCGTCTTGTGCGCCAGCTCGCCCGCATGGGACATACATCCACTTTTGAACACGTGACATTTACCTTTGCCATTGAAGGCGTATCCCGGGTGCTGACCCATCAGCTTGTCCGTCACCGGATTGCGTCCTATTCCCAGCAGAGTCAGCGCTACGTGAAGGAACATGACTTTGAAACCATCGTTCCACCGACCATTGCCAAAGATCCTGCCCTGAAAGAAAAATTCGATGGTCTCTGCGGTAAAATCCAAGCCCTTTACAATGAGATGACAGAAGCGGGCATTCCCGCCGAGGATGCCCGCTATATCCTGCCCAACGCGACGGAAACCAAGATCGTCGTCACCATGAATGCCCGCAGCCTGCTGCACTTTTTCGAGCTGCGCTGCTGCAATCGTGCCCAATGGGAAATCCGGGCTTTGGCGAACATGATGCTTGAAGAAGTGAAAAAAGTGGCACCCATTCTCTTTGGAAATGCGGGACCGACCTGCGTGACTCAACGCATATGCCATGAAGGCAAGATGAGCTGCGGCCGTCTTGAAAAACTTTTCGCAATGGATCGTCAGAGGGGCCAGAATAAATAAGGAAATGTATCGCTTTTTTGATCATGAAAAAGAAGGAACCGTGAATAACTTCGCGGTTCTTTTTTGAAGGAGCAATGAGATGGGATACGATTCAATCGAAGAAATCCAGAAGCAGACCCATGAATGGGCCTTTATCAAGGAACTTCCGGAAACTATAGGCGTTTTCAAGAAGAAAATAACGGATTACATAGAAGGCCAGGTTCTTTTTATCTGCCGTTATGAAGCCCCGGAGCTGAGGGCGAGCGTCGATTTAACGTATTCGGCAGAAACCTTTGATTATATCTTGGTGAGAACCATGGGGCTCAATTCCTTCCGTGATGTCCGACTGATCTATAAGGAAAGGGACGTCTTTGAAGAAAAGACCAAGAAATACCTGCCTCTGGTCATTAGCAATATGGAGCATCCGGAACAGGTGAACCTGGGCGAACTGTATGAAGCAAAAAAAGTCGAGGACTGGGAATTTGGCAAAACCTTGCCCAAAAAAATCGGGTCCTTTGAGCTTTACATCGATCCCAGCCACGCCATTGAACATATCAACGGTTCCATTATTCTTATCGACTATTCTGACTTTGCACGCCGGGATCAACTCATCATCATGTATAACCGACTGCGTGATGAGTTTTTTGGTGAGCTCAAGGTGAACAGCGTTTTCCGTACAACAACGAGTTTTGATGGAAGGAACGTGAAGGAACTGGAAGACAAACTCAAAAAGAATCTGGAACCGACCCTCAAGTGGGTCAGCGAAACAGATCATACGATTTAAAAATCGGAGCCTTGGCTCCGATTTTTTTGTGAGGGAGGGAAAGACCAAACGGTAAAAGAGTGTAACGCTGGATCCAAACCGCTCCTGCAGGGGGGATGGGTCCAAAATGATTCGCCCTTACACGTGTTCTTTGACTTTCCGCTCGCGCTCCAAAGCAGCCTAAGAAACCCGGGCGAAAGGTCCTCACTGCCATTTGTAGAGAAACGGCATGCAGTTTCTCATCCACCACTAAAACCGGGAAATGGCATGAAACGATTTATGGAAACTTCAAAATTTCGGTTCCCCCGCTTTGCAAAGGCGGATCGATGTGTTGCCTCAAGTTCAAAGGGAAAAGACCAAATGCGGACCATATCAGGTGCTGTCATGATCTTTATATAATCAGTTTCTTCCAGAACTCAAATAAAACCAAAGATCCCTCAACCGAACCTGCGTCTACGTCCGATTTAGGAATTATCTTAGGGTCGTACGCCTCATGTTCTTTTGCCTGCCAATCTGTTCCCTTCGAGTTTTAGCACTACAAGCATCCAAGCATCTAAGCCTTTCCCCCCTTCCTAAAATTTCGTATCCATGGTACACTATAAACTGAATTCTCTGCGAAAATGATGGAGGCTTTTCCCTTGAATAGACATCTCAAGCGCTATCTTACGATTACAGCCGGTACTTGCGTTTCCGGTATTGCCATGAACGCGTTTTTCCTGCCGAACCATCTTCTGAGCGGCGGTATTACAGGGCTTGGCATGATCTTGTATTATCTTTTTGGTTGGACCGTCGATGTGACGAACATCGTCTTTAACATTCCGCTTTTTATCCTTGCTTATAAACTGATGAGCCGTGAATATTTCATTAGCGGCATCTACGGAACCTTCGCTCTTTCTTTCTGGATCCGTGTCTTTTCTTTCCTGAATGGGGCCGTGCCTGTCACTGACCCGATGCTCTGCAGCATTGCTGCCGGTGTCCTTCACGGCATCGGTCTTGGCACCCTCTACCGCGTTGGCGGCAGCACGGGGGGAACGGATATCATTGGCGGCATCATGCAGAAGTTCTATTCCATCAGCATCGGTACAACGGGATTTGTCATCAATCTCATACTTCTATCCATTGGTGCCTATTGCTTTGGACTGGCACCGGCCATGTACACCATTGTGGCCTATTTTGGCGTGGCCAAGATGAGCAATGTCGTCAATGATGGATTCAATCACAAGAAAAATGTTTTTATCATCAGCAATCGGAGCAAGGAAATTGCGGAAGCCATCATCAATCGGCTGGGCCGCGGCGCGACTTATATCGATGGGGAAGGGGCTTATACCCACGAAACGCGGAAGGTCATTTTCTGCGTTGTGAAACTTACTCAGGTGGCACGCCTCAAAGATCTGGTCTCCCAGCTCGATCCGGATGCCTTTATGATTGTTCAAGATGCACGGGACGTAATGGGGAGGGGCTTTACCCGGGAAAAGAACCACAACATCAAGCGGCCCATTGATTTGCAGTAACCTAGTTGGATAATATGCTTTGATTTGATGAACTTACACGAGCCCACTGCGTTAGGTAGACTTACCTAACGCAGTGGGCTCATGACGTATGACAGGGTTGTGAGTTGAAGGCGCCGTATCTTCAGCGTTTTTTTCGTGGTTTTTCTACTAGCTGCCAAAGATAGCCTTGGCCTTCCCTTCACTGCATTCCAGCTTTCTCTTCTTTCCCCCTCTTGAAAAATGTCAAAAAGTCAAATATAATAAGAGAAGATTATTAGAGGGGAGGGCTCCTTGGGACCTTTTCCTTTTAGCAACCTTTATCGAGGAGGTTTTGAGCATGAGAAATATTGCCGATGTCATAGAACAATTTATTATCAGTGAGCTTTTTGCCAACGACGAAGATTCCATCAATGTCAAAAGAAGCCAGCTTGCGGAAAAGCTTTCCTGCGCGCCCAGTCAGATTACTTATACCCTAACAACGAGATTTACTCCGGATAAGGGCTTTGAAGTGGAATCCAAGCGGGGCAACGGGGGATTCATCCGTATTGTCCGTCTGCCTCAGGAACGGACTCCTAAAAAACTCTCCTTGCCGCCTCAAATTGAGTCAGCCGAAGGTATGGTGGACGCCCTGGTGGAACATCGCATGATTACGATGCGGGAAGGCCGCCTGCTATCTTATTTTCTTTCTTTCCTCGGAGATCACGTGACGGAAAAGGATAAGGAAAAGATGATCGTCTCTGCATACCAGTCCCTGACTAAAGGAGCCTGACCGTGGCTAAATCCGTAACCAAGTACGTCTGTCAAAAATGCGGCTACGCATCCGTCAAATGGCTGGGAAAATGTCCAGAATGCGGGGCCTGGGATTCTCTTGTGGAAGAAGTGGATGCCCCCGTAGATCGCCATCGCCCAAGCTATCTAAAAACAGCTGAACACGTGGCGCCCAAGACGCTTCGTGAAGTGGATAAGGTCAAGGTCAACCGCATACCAACGGGCATCACCGAATTCGACCGTGTCCTTGGCGGTGGCATTGTCCCAGGATCCCTCATCTTATTAGGGGGCGCGCCAGGCATCGGGAAATCAACCATTACCCTTGATGTATCGATGAAAGCGGCCAATCGCGGGATTCCCGTCCTTTATGTATCTGGAGAGGAATCGGAGGCCCAGACGGCGATGCGGGCTGAACGCCTGGGCACGGCGTCCGATGCCTTAAAGGTCATGACCGCAACGGAGCTTGGTACCATTTTGGTCGAAGCGAGAAAAGATGCGCCGAAGCTATTGGTCATCGACTCCATCCAGACCATGTACAACAGCGAGCTTGAAACGGCTGCGGGAAGTGTGGGGCAGGTGCGGGAGTGTACGGCTAAGCTCCTTAATTTTGCCAAGGAATCAAATATCGCCATCATCATTATCGGACACGTGACAAAAGAAGGGAACATTGCCGGTCCCCGTCTTTTGGAACATATGGTCGACGTCGTCCTTCAATTTGAAGGGGATCGTTCCTATACATACCGCGTCCTGCGTGCCCTCAAGAATCGCTTTGGCTCGACAAGTGAATGCGGCATCTTTTCCATGGAAGCAGAAGGCCTCCAGGAAGTGAGCAATCCGTCGGGACTTTTCCTTGAGACAAAGGAAAAGCCCGTCCCGGGATCTGTTATCACCGCCACAATCGAAGGGAATCGGCCCATTCTGGCTGAAATCCAGGCCTTGGCCGCCCATACTCCCTTTGGTATGCCGCGACGGACCGCAGTAGGCGTTGATTATAATCGGGTCAACATGCTCATTGCCATTCTTGAAAAACGAATGGGAATGAACTTTGGGGACCAAGATGCTTATGTAAGTGCCGTTGGGGGCATGAAGATTACGGAACCTGCAGTGGACCTTGCCATTGTAGGCGCCCTTGTTTCAAGCTACCGCAATGTGCCCGTTGGGGCGGGCATCCTCTGCTTGGGGGAAGTGGGGCTTACCGGCGAGCTGCGCCGTGTGGGACTCACGGACCGGCGCATCAAGGAAGCAGCGCAGCTGGGCTTCAAGCGCTTCATCGTGCCGCGGGGCAGCTTTATGAACGGCAAAAAAGCACCCGCTGGTGTGGTCGAATGCCGGACCGTGGAAGAAGCCATTGGCGCCATGTTCCGCTGAACTAAAGAATAAGGACGGAGACTCATCGCACGAATGCGAGGTTTCCGTCCTTTTTTCGCACTTATTCACCAAAAAATTCCACAATTTCGTGGATGGCAAGGGCCATCTGCTTGGGGTTCTGGAACGGGTGGTTGGCTCCTTCGATAGGGATAAAGGTAATGACATTATTTTCGGCAAAGGCCTTTGCTTCTTCAAAAGGAATCATTTCATCCTTTGTGCCATGGAGAATGATGAGATCATCGGCAAAGTCAAAGAATTCGCTTTTCCGTACATCATGGGTCCTGAGATCATCCAGAAAAGCCTGATCAATTTTCATCTTGCGGTCAAATCCAACCTGGATTTCCTTGCCTTTTTTGAGAGCCGATCGGTCCGCTTCCGTAAGGTAGCGGTTCATGCTTTCATCAATCGTGACAGCTGGCGCACGTAGGGCAATGCGGGTAAAGGGATTGCCTTTTTCAAGGAGAAACCGCAGCGTTACATAGGCCCCAAAACTAGTGGAATAGTTATAGACCTTTTCCGCACCCAAGGTCTTTTTGGCGTAGTCCGTAACGATGGCAAGGTATTTCAGGCATTCGTCCATGAGGAGCTTTTTGCGCGCGTCCTCGCCATGACAGGGAAAATCAAAGGCAATGACGGCATCATCCTTATATTTGCTGGTCAGGTGCTGCGCAAAATTTGTAACGCCTGCCGTGTCCTTGCTGCTGCCAAAACCGTGAGTCACAATGGCGACATGCTTAAACCTGCGTTCGTTCTTGCGGCTGTCATGGCAGAAATAGCGGCAGCGGATACTGCAGCCTTCCTCGTTGATCTGTAGTTTCTTTTCAATCATGATGGGCCTTCTTTCCTTGGTGGTTCAAGGGACATTATACTCGCCGCTGCCTGATTCGGCAAGGAAGGAGGCGTCATTGCAATCTGCTTATTTTGTGTCGTTGACAACACTGCGGCCGTATAGTATATTTACTTTATATGAGTGTGAAAGATAATCGCGGCAGCGCAAGCTGATGAGGAAAGTCCGAGCTCCACAGGGCAGGATGCTGGATAACGTCCAGTGAGGGTGACCTTAAGGAAAGTGCCACAGAAAACAAACCGCCGGCTCGCCGGTAAGGATGAAACGGTGCGGTAAGAGCGCACCAGCGGCCAAGTGATTGGTCGGCTTGGTAAACCCCATCCGGAGCAAGACCAAATAGGGAAGGGATGAAGCGGCCCGCTGATCCTTCCGGGTTGTGTCGCTTGAGTCCATAGGCAACTATGGAACTAGATAAATGATTATCGTAACAGAACTCGGCTTACTGATCACTCATATCCATTTTTGAATTGTACAGGAGGAATCTTTATGGAAATCATCAATATCTCTGATAAAGCAGCCTTTGATCAACTCGTCAAGGAAAGCACGAAACCGGTCATGGTTGACTTTTGGGCGACCTGGTGTGGTCCCTGTAAGATGGTCGCTCCTATGATTGCACAGATTGCGGCAGAACGGGATGATGTGCAGGTGGCTAAAGTTGATGTGGACCAAGTCCCTGATGTAGCCAGCGAATTTGGCATTGCCGCCATTCCGACGGTTGTTTATTTCAAGGATGGCAAGGAAGCCCATCGCTTTGTCGGCGTCCAGTCAAAAGCCGCTTATTTGGATCCTCTTCAAAGCCTGTGATTTGCATGATGAAGAAACTATCTATTGTAGTCCCCGTCTTTAATGAACAAGAAAATATCCACGAATTTTACAGGCGCGTTACGGAAGTAATGGCGCCTTTATCTTATGACTATGAGCTGCTGTTCATCGATGATGGTTCCCGTGACCAAAGCGCGGCCATGATCCGTGAACTGGCGGATAAAGATCCTCATGTGGAAGGCTATCTGTTTTCCCGTAACTATGGCCATCAACTGGCTCTTACGTGTGGACTGGAACACGCCAAGGGGGATGCCGTCATCTCCATGGACGGGGACCTGCAGCATCCGCCGGAAATGATCCCGGAACTGATTTCCCTTTGGGAATCGGGGTATGAGATCGTGCAGACCGTCCGTAAAGCGACGGAAGACGCCACTTTCTTCAAAAATATCACGTCAAGTCTTTATTATAAGCTCATCAATACCATGAGTGAAGTCCGGATTACACCGGGAGGTTCTGATTTTAGGCTCATGGACCGGAAAGCGGTGGATGCGCTGAATTCTTACCACGAACGGGCCCGTTTTATTCGTGGAATGGTGAATAACCTAGGATTTCGGACGACGACCCTGCCTTTTGTGGCGCCGCCGCGTTTTGCTGGTCATTCCAAATTTAACCTAAGAAAAATGCTGCGTTTTGCCCTGGACGGGATTACGGGCTTTTCCCGGGTTCCCCTGCGCCTTGCTTTTTATGCAGGACTCATTTTTGGCATCGGCAGCCTGCTGCTGCTTCTCCATGTCCTCTATGCCTGGATCATGGATGAAGCCGTGCCCGGATGGACGACCCTTGCAGCGGCCGAGTTCTTTCTCGGCGGTGTGGAACTGATGGGCATCGGGATCGTTGGTGAATACGTAGGCCGTATCTTTGAGGAAGTCAAGCATCGGCCTCTTTATATCGTGCGGGAACATATCAAACATGAATATAAGGTGGCGGACGCAATCGCACATATAGTTAAAAAATAAGAGCCAGAACTGCGAAGAAACAAGAAATTTCTCCGCAGTTTTTTGATAGGAAAAGGTAAGGGGCGGCGATGAGGGCATGATTGAAAGCGTACACTGCAGCCCAATGAGAGCGGAGCAAAGGTAGGCACGCTTTTTGCCCATTGCCTTAGGATGGACAGGAAATGGACCTGCGACCACCAGGTTGACGCTCTGCGTTATCGGTTTTTTACATTTTGAATCCTTTAGCTTAACAGCCGAAGACGCAGGCTAGAGACAGCGTCTTTTGTCTTCCCTTTCGAATTTTATACCTTTTTCGAATATGGGCCTTAGGCAAATCCTGTTTGCTCTAAAAAACGAAAAAATTTCCCAAAAGTGGCTCGCCCGCCAAAGGCATTTTTTGGGCGACTTTACCATGAGTTTGTGTACTGCAACAATTTACGTAGCACCATGATTTCATGGCCATCTCGTAAATCTTAAAATGAGAAAAGAAGGCAACTCGTGCAGAAAATCGCCGCGATTTTTACTCCAAGTAAAAATAAAAAGGGAGGACCGAAGATTGCAAAAAGCTCCCTATATTTTAACTCAGTCCGATTTTTGGACTGAGTTAAAATGCAGGGAAAGAACGCTTTTTACTCCACCGCCAGCACTGCAGGTGCGGAACCACCATTTGGGCATTAACCGAATTGACAGCTTGAAAGCGTCTTTTTTCGTACCCATTTCTTGAACAAAATGTGACATATTGGACTTTTTTTCCTTCCATTGCTATAATGTGAAGTGCAGAAAACGTAAATTTAATAAAACCGAATCGTAGGGATACGAACGGAGGACCCAATGTTGGGGTGAATTTCCTTTCTTTTAGGAATAGGGTGTCTCGACCCGAACCCGGCAGCTAACTTCGTAGGTGAATCGAGAGGGTGTGTTTATTATTTTAAAACGGATGATGCTTGGGGCTGTTGCCGCCTTTGTGCTGAGTTTTGCTGCTGTCCCTTTCCAGAGTGCGGATGCAGCGGCATTTCATCAAGGCGAATCGGGGCCGGAAGTGGCCGCCATTCAGGAAAAACTGCTTATGGAAGGCTATGATATCGGGATTCCTGACGGTGTGTACGGCGAAAGAACCGTCGACGCCATCAAAAAATATCAAGCCAGCATGGGCCTTGAAGTGGATGGCATCATTGGTGATTCCACGTACATGAAGCTCATGGGAAAACGGATGCCCCAGTATGCAGGATATGGAGTAAGCCGCGGGCGTTCCTATCGTGGCAGCGGGGCAGCGAGAAGGTTGATCTCCCGAGCCTTTGAGTACGTAGGTGTGCCTTATGTCTTTGGGGGAACGACGCCGTGGGGGTTTGACTGCTCCGGCTATACGCAGTATGTCTTCCGTCAGATTGGCATCAGCATCCCCAGAACAGCGGATACCCAGTATTACAGTTATCCAAAGGTTTCTTCCCGGAACCTTCAGCCCGGTGACTTGGTCTTTTTTGAAACGTATGAACCGGGTCCCTCCCATGTCGGGATCTATATTGGCGACGGCAAGATGCTTCAGGCTGGTTCCAGTACGGGCGTGACCGTTTCCGATGTGTTCGGCGGCTATTGGGGTGCCCGCTATATTGGGGCCGCTCGGGTTCTCTAAGTGATAAGCGGTAAACTCAATCCTGTTTTTCAGGGTTGAGTTTTTTTATGCCTGCTCTAGAAAAGCTATGCGAAAGAAAGGAACGTTATGGAACCTTGTACCCTTTGTCCTTTTACCTGCGGCGTTGTGCGTCCGCTTCATGAAGGCGGACCTGGCCACTACGGTGTTTGTCGTTGCGCCATGACGCCTAAGGCGGCGCGTGCGGCCCTTCATCACTGGGAAGAGCCTTGCCTAAGTGGGGAAGACCCTCAAAAAGGCGGCAGCGGCGCGGTTTTCTTTTCTGGCTGCACGCTGCACTGCGTCTACTGTCAAAACAGTGAAATCAGCACAGAAAACCATGGCTGGGAAGTGACGGCGGACCGCCTCCGAGCCATTTATCAGGCGCTCATCGACCAAGGCGCCTATAATATTGACCTTGTGACAGCTACGCAGTATCTGCCTATCATCCTGCCATCGCTCACGCCAGCCCTTCCGGTCCCCGTCGTCTATAATACAAGCGGTTATGAACGGGTGGAGACCTTGCGGCTGCTTGAAGGAAAGGTCCAAATCTATCTTCCCGACCTTAAATACCATGATGATGCCCTGGCCCAGCGTTACAGCCGCTGCAACAATTATTTTACTACAGCGTCCAAGGCCATCCTTGAGATGTTCCGCCAAGTGGGTCCTTATGAGCTTGACGAACGGGGCATTATGCAAAAAGGCGTCATCATCCGCCATTTGATCCTTCCTGGTCACGGTAAGGACAGTATGCGTCTCATCGACTGGATTGCCGATACCTTTTCCCCCGGCGACGTCATGGTAAGCCTCATGCGCCAATATGTCCCCTGCGGCACGGCGGCCCAGTATCCGGAAATCAATCGCAAGCTCACAGATGACGAATATGAAGAAGTGGAACTGCATTTTCTGGAAAGCCGCATCGAAGACGGTTTCATTCAGGAAAGTCCCGCCGCTGATGACAAGTTTATCCCGGCCTTTGATGGTACGGGCATCTTGCCTTAAGGCTGCGGCTTTCTATCTGTGATCGCCTATGGTAAGATAAAAGTAGAATGAACTTCCCTTTTGGGGGAAGAGGTGAGGTGTCTTATGCAGAGAGTCCCCTTAGATCGTCTCATTGTCAGCCACAATCAAGAAGACCAGCGGATCCATCCCTACTACGATGGGATGGTCACGGAGGAGCATGGATTGCCCCTTGACGTTTATTACGAAATCATTTGGAAAAAACGGCTCGGCTTCAGTAACTGGCACTGGCATGAAAAAATCCAGATCCTGCTTGCCATCCAAGGGGATATGGCTGTCATGCTGACGGACCAGAAATTTGAACTCCATCCAGGGGAAGGACTCATCATGAATGCCGGGCAGCTTCACCGCGTGATTCCCCGGCAGCAAAAATCGGGTATCCTTGTCTGCCTGAACCTGAGTCCCAGTGCCCTCGGTCTTCGCAGTGGGTCGTATATGGATCGAAATTTTGTTGAGCCCTATACAAAAAATCCGGAATTTACGGCCGTCCATCTTCATCCCCTCATTCCCTGGTGCAAGAAACTGATGGATGAGGTGCAGGGCGCGTATCTCATCAAACGGGGAGGGGAGACGGCCTACGAAGTGGACCTCATGAGCGTCATGTATCGCATTTGGTCCCTGTTCATCAAGAACGTGACCTTTACAAAGGCCAAGAAATCCACATCCGCTCGTCACCAGTCCATCACAAAGACCCTTATGGGCTTTATCAAGGCCCATTACCATGAAAACTTTGCCATAATGGACCTTGCAGCCTTTACAAGTTACAGCGGCAGCGAGTGCTGCCGGATTTTTAAGGAAACGGTCCACGAAACAATTTACCAGTTCCTCAATAAATATCGCCTTGAAAAAGCCGCAGTCCTCCTGCGAAATACAGAGCTTCCTGTAAGTGCTGTCGCACAACGAACAGGATTCAGTTCGACCAGTTATTTCATCAAATGTTTCAAACTCCAGACCATGCGCACACCGCTGCAGTTTAGAAAAGAGCTCCATAAGTAAATCGGGCCCTATCCTGACCTCCCGGATTAAGTGATTCCTTCACTTAGTCTGGGATTTTTTTGGGTTCTTTGTCAAATTTTGGGGTGCTAAAGTGTCTATGCACTCCTGGAGAGGACATGCACTGAAGATAGTGCGTGTCCTTTTTCGTTGCGTGTGTTAATGTACAAGATCCTATTACGAAAGCGCTCAAAATTGCGCAAACCAAATGAGACACGTTTTAACACCTTGATTTTATTGTTGCAGCCTTCAGTAAAGCCGTTGGAGTAAGGATATATAAGGGCGCTCCTGATTTCTTCGTACCAATAGGTAAAGGACTTAACCAGAGAGTTCATTTCCGGTAAATCAGCGCTTTTTACCAGGTCTATCCATGCTGAAAGTGCCCAAGAAATGTTGGCATGATCCTTGAATCGAAGCACCTTGGAAAATGCGTATGTTAGCGCGTAAGCACATCTTAGACATTGTCTTGTTGGACTTAACCATTCGGCTATGGTGACAAAGGCGTTTTTGCTCTGCCTTGTAAGCGCGCTCCATGGCCCATTGGACTAAGCGGATCATATGAAAACGGTCTGCCACGATGCGCGCCTTGGGGAAGATCGTTTTTATGACTGAACGGAACTGCATAGACATGTCCATTGTGACAAATTCTACTTTTCGTCGTTCACTCATGGGGAATTGATAGAAATACTGGAGCAGAGCCGGTGTGGTTCGAACCGGAAGAATGTCCATTATACGCTTGTTTTCAGAGTCAGTGATGATGACTTGGTACTTCTGACCGGCAGCATTTCCTTTAAATTCATCGATGGAAAGCACGCGGGGAAGGTGACTGGGACGAGGAATATGGACTTCATTAAAGACACGAATGACCTGGCTGGTGCTGACATGGCATCGTCTGGCCACTTCTTGGAAAGAAAGGTGTTGACGCAGCTCCTGGAGCATGACTTGTTGAAGCGAGGAAGAGGTTTGGAAATACGGAGAGGCAAAGGGGCTCTTCTCGTTAACTGTGTGACCACAGCTGCATATATAGCGCCTCTAGCGATACAGGAGATGCAACTTTTTATGGAGAAGTGGGGAATGTTTGATGAGGCGCGTATAGTAGCCCTTTATGCGTCTTGTAGTGGCCTTGCAATGAGGGCAGATGTGTTCTTGAGGCGGCAGCTGAACCGCTAAAACCAAGGCTGATTCCGTTTCCTTTAAATTTTGAATCCATTCCTCTTTAATTCCTGTTAATTTTTCGATATAATCTAGAGAAGGCATATGTATTCAACTCACTTTCTTTATTGTTTGATCACTTTAATTGTAGAGGATTTGAGTGCATATGCCTATTTTTTTATTGAAAAAAGTAGGCGCTGAGAGGACACGCATCTGGACGGTCACGTTAGCGCCCCAAAATAAATTATAGAACCAAATAAATTATAGAACCATTTTCTATGTCTATATGAAGATAATGGAAGATGTCATTTTTTTAGTACTTCAAAAGATTGCTTTATAAGATGATTCCTTATATAATGAATAGACAGTAAATACAGTCAATTTCAAACAGCAATGAAAAAAGAAAAGACCTGCCTAAGCAGGTCATAGCACACACTGTGCTGCCGGACGAACCGGCGACTTCGTAAAAACGTTATTTGAACTCGATATGTAAATTAAAGGATATTTACATGTTTACTCTAGCATAATCTTAAGGAGATGTCAACATGGGAAAAATGTATTATCTTGGTCTGGATATAGGAACAAATTCTGTTGGATATGCCGTAACCGACCCATCGTACCATTTGCTCAAATTTAAAGGCGAACCGATGTGGGGTGCCCACGTGTTTGCTGCGGGGAATCAATCAGCTGAACGGAGAAGCTTTCGTACGAGCCGCAGACGCCTTGACCGCAGGCAACAGCGTGTCAAACTGGTTCAAGAAATCTTTGCTCCCGTGATTAGTCCCATTGATCCACGTTTTTTTATCAGACTTCATGAGAGCGCTTTATGGCGGGATGATGTGGCTGAAACGGATAAACATATTTTCTTTAATGACCCGACCTATACGGATAAGGAATATTATTCTGACTATCCAACCATCCATCATCTCATTGTGGACCTTATGGAAAGCAGTGAAAAGCATGACCCGCGGCTTGTTTATTTGGCTGTTGCCTGGCTGGTTGCTCATCGTGGTCATTTCCTCAATGAAGTGGATAAGGATAATATTGGGGATGTCCTGAGTTTTGACGCCTTTTATCCTGAGTTTCTGGCATTTCTTTCCGATAATGGGGTGTCACCTTGGGTATGTGAGTCAAAAGCACTCCAAGCGACCCTGCTTTCACGAAACTCCGTCAACGATAAGTATAAAGCCTTGAAGTCTCTGATCTTTGGCAGCCAAAAGCCGGAGGATAATTTTGATGCCAATATCAGTGAAGATGGACTTATCCAACTTTTAGCAGGAAAAAAGGTCAAGGTCAATAAACTTTTTCCTCAAGAAAGTAATGATGCTTCCTTTACACTCAATGATAAGGAAGATGCAATTGAGGAAATCTTAGGAACGCTTACACCGGATGAGTGTGAATGGATTGCGCATATTAGGAGGCTGTTTGATTGGGCCATCATGAAACATGCTCTCAAAGATGGCAGAACAATCTCCGAATCGAAAGTAAAGCTCTATGAACAGCATCACCATGACTTGACACAGCTCAAGTATTTTGTGAAGACCTATCTAGCAAAGGAATATGATGACATTTTTCGAAACGTAGATAGTGAAACAACCAAAAACTATGTCGCATATTCCTATCATGTAAAAGAAGTCAAGGGTACATTGCCCAAAAATAAGGCAACCCAAGAAGAATTTTGCAAGTATGTCCTTGGAAAGGTAAAGAACATCGAATGCAGTGAAGCTGATAAGGTTGATTTTGATGAAATGATTCAGCGTCTTACAGACAATTCCTTTATGCCGAAACAAGTATCAGGTGAAAACAGGGTTATCCCTTACCAGCTTTACTATTATGAACTAAAGACTATTTTGAATAAAGCCGCTTCTTATCTGCCTTTTTTGACCCAATGCGGAAAAGATGCCATCTCCAATCAAGATAAGCTCCTTTCCATCATGACCTTTCGGATTCCGTATTTCGTTGGGCCCTTGCGCAAGGACAATTCAGAGCATGCCTGGCTGGAACGAAAAGCAGGGAAAATCTATCCGTGGAATTTTAACGACAAAGTTGACCTTGATAAAAGTGAAGAAGCGTTCATTCGGAGAATGACGAATACCTGCACTTATTATCCCGGTGAAGATGTTTTGCCACTTGACTCCCTTATTTATGAAAAATTCATGATCCTCAATGAAATCAATAATATCCGAATTGATGGTTATCCTATTTCTGTAGATGTAAAACAGCAGGTTTTTGGCCTCTTTGAAAAGAAGAGAAGAGTGACCGTAAAGGATATCCAGAATCTCCTGCTTTCCTTGGGTGCCTTGGATAAGCATGGTAAATTGACGGGAATCGATACTACCATCCATAGCAATTACAATACATACCATCATTTTAAATCGCTCATGGAGCGTGGCGTTCTTACTCGTGATGATGTGGAACGCATTGTGGAGCGTATGACCTATAGTGATGATACAAAACGCGTCCGTCTTTGGCTGAACAATAATTATGGAACGCTCACTGCTGACGACGTAAAGCATATTTCAAGGCTCCGAAAGCATGATTTTGGCCGGCTTTCCAAAATGTTCCTCACAGGCCTAAAGGGAGTTCATAAGGAAACGGGGGAACGAGCTTCCATTTTGGATTTTATGTGGAATACCAATGATAACTTGATGCTGATGTGTACCCCAAAAACTGGACGCATATAAATTAGTTAAATGGCATTAGTGGATGTTTCCCGATATATTTCGGGAGGCATCCATTTTGTTTTTTTCTGAATCCTTTCCTTGTTGAAATAATGAATGTATTCTTTCACTGCTTTAGCAAATACCTTGAACGAGGTGTATTCTTTTTCGCTTCCGTAATACATTTCATTTTTCATCCGACCAAAAAAGGTCTCCATAATACTGTTGTCATAGCAGTTGCCCTTACGCGACATTGACTGTATAATTCCATGCTTTTTCAATTCACTTCTGTAATATTCATGCTGATACTGCCATCCCTGATCCGAGTGCATAATTAAACCCTGTAAATTCCTGAATTTCTTAAAAGCTCGGTTCAGCATCCTTTTGATTTGGTTAAGATTAGGAATCATCGATAAATCATAGGAGATGATTTCGTTCGTATTCATATCCAGGATGGGGGAAAGGTAGCATTTTCCCCATGAGAAATGAAACTGTGTTACATCCGTTGTCCATTTCTGCAGTGGCCTGTCCGCTTTAAAGTTTCTCTGGATGATGTTGCCGGCCACTTTCCCGACTTCTCCTTTATACGAATGGTACTTTTCTTTCGGACGCTTGCCAAACAGCTTCAGGTCATGCATGATACGCTGCACCCGTTTGTGATTGATATGGAAGCCGCGGTTCACCAGCTCGTGACAAACGCGCCGAACACCATATCTCTGCTTATTTTCCTCGAATATGTGACAGATTGTTTCCGTAATTGATTTGTTTCTTTCTTCTACACGATCGGTACGCTTCAATTCATAGTAGTAGGTCGACTTCGCTAATCCCGAGAATTTTAACAGGTACTTTAACGGGTGTCCTTCCTGGCGGAGTTCCTGGATGATTGCTGCCTTTTTGCCTTGAGCTGCGCAGCCCATTTTTGTCGTCTCAAGGCGATTTGTTTTTTTATTACAGCATTCTCCGCTTTTATGTAGGCGTTCTCTGCGCGCAGACGAATTAATTCTTCCCGTTCACTTTCATTTAATGGTTTGGGGCTCTTCGTATTTCTTTTCATGGGCTGATCCTTTCTATGCTGACCTTTCTTTTTACTTACGAGCCCATTATACCCCTCTTCTCTGTATTTACGAACCCATTGGTACAAAAGACTATAGCTCATACCATATTGACAGGCGACAGCCATCATTGACTGTCCGGCATTTACTTGTGAAACCAATTCAAGTTTCTCCTCTGGGGACCATGCCTTGTAATGTGCTTTGTGACACAATGCTTCCGGTCCGCCAGCCTGTTCGATACGATTCCAAGTACGAATCTTGTTACGAAAATTTGCTGTTTTAATTCCTTTAGGTGTTTTTACCCACTTACCTTGACGATAAAGTTCTACACACATCAGCTTAAATTCAGTCGTATAACGCAAAATGTACCCTCCTTACTGGGTGTCCAGTAAAGAGGGTACATTTCATGCAGCTTTTATCTGAATGTTATACTTTTTCGGATGAAATTACCAAGCTGCAGGAAGCATACTATGCCAAGGCGCAGCTTTCCCTGAATGATTTTCTGGACTCCATGTATATTTCAAATGCTGTCAAACGTCCTATCTATCGAACTCTTGCCGTTGTAAATGACATACGCAAAGCCTGTGGGACGGCGCCAAAACGCATTTTTATCGAAATGGCAAGAGATGGGGAAAGCAAAAAGAAAAGGAGCGTAACAAGAAGAGAACAAATCAAGAATCTTTATAGGTCCATCCGCAAGGATTTTCAGCAGGAGGTAGATTTCCTTGAAAAAATCCTTGAAAACAAAAGCGATGGACAGCTGCAAAGCGATGCGCTCTATCTATACTTTGCGCAGCTTGGAAGGGATATGTATACCGGGGACCCTATCAAGTTGGAGCATATCAAGGACCAGTCCTTCTATAATATTGATCATATCTATCCCCAAAGCATGGTCAAGGACGATAGTCTTGATAACAAGGTGTTGGTTCAATCGGAAATTAATGGAGAGAAGAGCAGTCGATATCCTCTTGATGCTGCTATCCGTAATAAAATGAAGCCTCTTTGGGATGCTTATTATAACCATGGCCTGATTTCCCTCAAGAAGTATCAGCGTTTGACGCGGAGCACTCCCTTTACAGATGATGAAAAGTGGGATTTCATCAATCGGCAGCTTGTTGAGACAAGACAATCCACGAAGGCCTTGGCAATCTTACTAAAAAGGAAGTTCCCTGATACGGAGATTGTCTACTCCAAGGCAGGGCTTTCTTCTGATTTTCGGCATGAGTTTGGTCTCGTAAAATCGAGGAATATCAATGACCTGCACCATGCAAAGGACGCATTTCTTGCGATTGTAACAGGAAATGTCTATCATGAACGCTTTAATCGCCGGTGGTTTATGGTGAACCAGCCCTATTCCGTCAAGACCAAGACGTTGTTTACGCATTCTATTAAAAATGGTAATTTTGTAGCTTGGAATGGAGAAGAGGATCTTGGCCGCATTGTTAAAATGTTAAAGCAAAATAAGAACAATATTCATTTCACGCGGTTCTCTTTTGATCGAAAGGAAGGCCTGTTTGATATTCAGCCACTAAAAGCGTCAACCGGTCTTGTACCAAGAAAAGCCGGACTAGACGTGGTAAAATATGGTGGCTATGACAAATCGACAGCAGCTTATTATCTCCTTGTTCGATTTACACTAGAAGATAAAAAGACTCAACATAAATTGATGATGATTCCTGTAGAAGGCTTGTATAAAGCTCGAATTGACCATGATAAGGAATTCTTAACGGACTATGCACAAACTACAATCAGTGAAATCCTACAAAAAGATAAACAAAAGGTGATAAATATAATGTTTCCAATGGGAACAAGGCACATTAAACTGAATTCCATGATTTCAATCGATGGTTTTTATCTTTCCATTGGAGGAAAGTCTAGTAAGGGAAAATCGGTGTTGTGTCATGCTATGGTACCTCTTATTGTACCTCATAAGATAGAATGTTATATTAAGGCGATGGAGTCTTTTGCACGTAAATTTAAAGAAAATAATAAATTAAGGATTGTGGAAAAGTTTGATAAGATTACGGTGGAAGATAACTTGAACCTATACGAACTATTTTTACAAAAACTTCAACATAACCCATATAATAAGTTCTTCTCCACACAATTTGATGTGCTGACTAATGGAAGAAGTACATTTACTAAATTATCTCCAGAGGAACAAGTTCAAACGTTATTGAATATCTTATCAATTTTTAAAACTTGTCGGAGCTCTGGCTGCGATTTAAAATCCATTAACGGTTCTGCTCAAGCTGCCAGAATTATGATCAGCGCAGATTTAACTGGACTCTCAAAAAAATATTCCGATATTCGGCTTGTTGAGCAATCAGCATCTGGACTTTTTGTTAGTAAATCACAAAATCTTTTGGAGTATTTATGAGCTATCGAACAATCGTCATCACGCAACGCTGCAAATTGGACTTCTGCATGAATTATGTAGAAGTCCAGACAGCAGTTTCTAAAAAGCGCATTTTCATTGATGAAATCAAGACCCTTATCATTGAAAATACAGGAGTTGCGATAACGGCCTATTTACTGTCCGAACTGATGAATCGGAAAGTCAATCTTATCTTTTGTGATAAGGCCCATAATCCACAGTCCAGTCTATTGCCGTTGCACGCACGATTTGACTCTATCCGAAAAATCAAGCAGCAAATGATCTGGTCGCAAGAAATCAAAGATGAAGTATGGGATTGTATCGTTAAGGCGAAAATTAGGCAGCAAGCCCTGTTCCTAGATGAACTGGAAAAGAAGGAACAGAGCAAGATGCTCATGTCGTATCTTGATGATGTGGTGTCGGCTGACGCCCATAATAGGGAGGGCCATGCAGCTAAAGTTTATTTTAATGCACTTTTTGGTAATTCCTTTACCAGGGACCTCGATTCGCCTATTAATGCAGGACTTCTGGTCGCAAGAAATCAAAGATGAAGTATGGGATTGTATCGTTAAGGCGAAAATTAGGCAGCAAGCCCTGTTCCTAGATGAACTGGAAAAGAAGGAACAGAGCAAGATGCTCATGTCGTATCTTGATGATGTGGTGTCGGCTGACGCCCATAATAGGGAGGGCCATGCAGCTAAAGTTTATTTTAATGCACTTTTTGGTAATTCCTTTACCAGGGACCTCGATTCGCCTATTAATGCAGGACTTAATTATGGCTATTCTCTGCTTTTGTCTTTATTCAATCGTGAGATTGTCTCTGCTGGCTATCTGACGCAGCTGGGCATCTTTCATGAAAACACCTATAATCCTTATAACTTTAGCTGTGATTTAATGGAACCCTTTCGCATCCTTGTCGACCGCTATGTTTATAATATGAATCCAACAACCTTTGCAAAAGATGAAAAGCGAGAGATTATCAACCTTTTTCAGGAGATTCTCTATATTGATGACTCGAGACAATTTTTAGCAAATGCTATCAATATTTATGCAAATAGCATTTTTCAAGCCCTGGAGAAGTGTGATACTTCCAAGATTAAGATCTATGAAATATGAGCTATCGATTTATGAGACTGTTAGTATTTTTTGACCTGCCAACAATAACGGCGCAAGATAAACGGGAATATCGAGCTTTTCGCAAGCTATTGATCAAGAATGGCTTTTTTATGATGCAGGAATCCGTCTATTGCCGGATGATCCTAAATAAAGGCCAAGAAGAGGCCATTGTTTCCATCCTCCTAAAAAATAAGCCCAAGGATGGATTGGTCCAGCTCTTATCGATTACGGAAAAGCAGTTTTCCAATATTAAGTGCATTGCGGGAAGTTTTGAGACGGATGTACTCGCTAGTGATGAACGGGTGGTGGTTTTGTGAAGCTCCTCATTCCAGATTATCAAATCAATTTAACATGGAAAGATTATTCCGTTCCCACCCTCATTATTGAAAATCCTCATCAGTTCTTCGAAATTATAAATGACTTGGTCTTGCAGATCAAAGAAGGAAATAATGGAAAAGCCATCTATTCTGATAAGGATAAGCCTGTTCCTTTAGAAAAAGCTTTTGAAATTTTAATCGATTACCTATCCATTGATTCAGTTCCCAAAATGCTTCTTACGAAGATCCAAAAAAGAATGGAATTTCAAGCTACAAATGGGCCTTTATTTGAAAACACACAGATTCTGTTAGCACAAATGGAACACCTAGCGGAAGAAATCGCCATGAGTCTAGATCTTGAAATAGATTGCGAAAAATTAACGGTTGGAAATCTCTTAAAAGCCTTGGGAATCACTATTAATTTGGATTATAATGGACTTGGTGAAAAAATCTTTGTTCTTATGGATCTTATTTCACGCTTTGAAGGAGATAAAATCTTTATTCTAGTCAATCTTCGAAGCTATCTTTCTAGTGAAGAAATACAGCTTTTTGTGGATACGGCCTTGGCTCATGACCTTAAATTTTTGCTTATAGATAACCGCCGATATCCCTTGTTTCATCAGGAAAAGAGGGTTCTTATAGATAACGATTTATGTGTATTATAAATTAGCACCTTTTGAATTTATCTACACGGAATGATAATCCGTTGATCAAATTTGAGGTTTGAGAGATATGTAAATTCAAAGGATAATCAAACTCCCTTTTCCCGCTGCTGGTCCAACGCACGGTTTGAGAGATATGTAAATTCAAAGGATAATCAAACCAAATTTCACAGATAATTCTCCGGAAGAACGTTTGAGAGATATGTAAATTCAAAGGATAATCAAACACCACTCCGACGGCTTCACACCATGCCTGAGTTTGAGAGATATGTAAATTCAAAGGATAATCAAACTGAGCCATAACTACTGTGCCGTCATCTCTGTTTGAGAGATATGTAAATTCAAAGGATAATCAAACTGGTTGCATGAATTAGAACAGGAGCTGAAGTTTGAGAGATATGTAAATTCAAAGGATAATCAAACAAGAGTGGATTATAACCGCAACCTGGTACTGTTTGAGAGATATGTAAATTCAAAGGATAATCAAACTAACATACATGCTGTCTGCAGTGGTGGCATGTTTGAGAGATATGTAAATTCAAAGGATAATCAAACGCCTGCCGGTCACGATTGATGAGTTTGTTGTTTGAGAGATATGTAAATTCAAAGGATAATCAAACGCCGATGGTAATGGCCTTGCCGGCGGCAATGTTTGAGAGATATGTAAATTCAAAGGATAATCAAACAAATGCAGCTGAAAAGAATATAATAACACTGTTTGAGAGATATGTAAATTCAAAGGATAATCAAACTTACAAACTGTTTGATTGCCTTATACTGTCGTTTGAGAGATATGTAAATTCAAAGGATAATCAAACGCTGGTCGGTCTGATCTCACCCTTGATGGCGTTTGAGAGATATGTAAATTCAAAGGATAATCAAACAGTTGAGCTCCTGTTCATACAGGCTGATGTGTTTGAGAGATATGTAAATTCAAAGGATAATCAAACGGACTATCTGACGAAGGCGCTGATTGGCTAGTTTGAGAGATATGTAAATTCAAAGGATAATCAAACTTCTCTGCTTGTTACTAATGCTCCTTGCAGTTTGAGAGATATGTAAATTCAAAGGATAATCAAACATAGGAGGGCATTCGATGAGCCTTGAATGCGTTTGAGAGATATGTAAATTCAAAGGATAATCAAACGATGAGAGATGCTGCTGCTTGCTGGTTTCCGTTTGAGAGATATGTAAATTCAAAGGATAATCAAACCTTCACCTTCTCCCAATTTTACTACATTTGTTTGAGAGATATGTAAATTCAAAGGATAATCAAACTCAACGATGTTCAAAGCCTTGAAATATGAAGTTTGAGAGATATGTAAATTCAAAGGATAATCAAACATATCCCCGAATATATCGTTCCTTATGACGAGTTTGAGAGATATGTAAATTCAAAGGATAATCAAACCATTTTCATCTCTGGTATTAATGGACGTAGGTTTGAGAGATATGTAAATTCAAAGGATAATCAAACAGGATTTCCGTCAGCCACGAGCAATGGTTAGTTTGAGAGATATGTAAATTCAAAGGATAATCAAACAAAAAAGGCAATGGCGGCAAGGGTGGAGGTGTTTGAGAGATATGTAAATTCAAAGGATAATCAAACTCAAAATCTAGGTTGCGTTTAATGGAATCCGTTTGAGAGATATGTAAATTCAAAGGATAATCAAACCTTAACCACAAAAATGACCTTTAGGAGGTGTTTGAGAGATATGTAAATTCAAAGGATAATCAAACCAATCTGGCCACGAACAAGCCGCCGACGGTGTTTGAGAGATATGTAAATTCAAAGGATAATCAAACGTCGGCGTCATCCACGGTTTTGCCCTCCCGTTTGAGAGATATGTAAATTCAAAGGATAATCAAACCGCTGTCGCTGACTCCGTTCTGGCGTCTGAGTTTGAGAGATATGTAAATTCAAAGGATAATCAAACACTTGCCACGCAAGTTCCAGACTTCAACATGTTTGAGAGATATGTAAATTCAAAGGATAATCAAACCAATCTGGCCACGAACAAGCCGCCGACGGTGTTTGAGAGATATGTAAATTCAAAGGATAATCAAACGTCGGCGTCATCCACGGTTTTGCCCTCCCGTTTGAGAGATATGTAAATTCAAAGGATAATCAAACCGCTGTCGCTGACTCCGTTCTGGCGTCTGAGTTTGAGAGATATGTAAATTCAAAGGATAATCAAACACTTGCCACGCAAGTTCCAGACTTCAACATGTTTGAGAGATATGTAAATTCAAAGGATAATCAAACAAACATCGGACACAGAGCGCTTGGCCGCGTGTTTGAGAGATATGTAAATTCAAAGGATAATCAAACCGACGTTGACGTCAGCGATTTGCCTGACTGGTTTGAGAGATATGTAAATTCAAAGGATAACTAAGCGTAAAATGTTTTTCGGTAGGGAAAAATAGTCCTTGCAGAATAAAAGGGAGGCCCCTATTGTTAAGATAGTGTTAACGGCACGAATATCAAAACAAAGGAAGGTCTCCCATGGAAAAGATTGTATCAGATGTCATCAAAATAATAAAAGGGTCTAAGAACGAAATTGAGATGGAAAAGGTCCTCTGGACCTTTCTCCTAAACACCGTTATCGCCATGATTGCCCTTGCCTTTGAGCGAATTAATGATGAGCTCTTTGCATCCCTCAAGGCAGAAGGATATAAGGTACAGCGCAAGGATGCACGCACCATTCAAGGTATCTTTGGTCCTTTGACCTACGAACGGAGGTTGGTGAAGAAGGAGGGAGAAAAGGCCTTCTATCCCCTTGATAGGCATCTGGGGTTTGAGCGCTACCGCAGGTACACGCCCTACCTTGAGTTCTGTGTGGTCAAGCTGGCTGCAAGGTCCGTCTACCGCGTTGTGGAAGAGTCCATCAAGATCCTTTCCCCAGTGATCATCAGCCACCAGAAGGTGGCCATGCTAGTAAGAGACGCCGGCCGGAGATACAGCAAGTATGAAGAGACCATGCTAACCGTTGACGCAAAGCCGGATGGGGAGCTTGTTAAGCCTGACACGCTCTATATCGAAGGCGATGGGCTCTACATCTCTAGGGTAAACGGCAAAGATCCGTCTCTGGAGAGCAAGGAACCTGAGGAAAAGCCCAGAAAGAAGGAATACAATGAGCTGCACCGGATTCAGCTGGATGTGGGCGTGGAGCAGGAAGGAAACGGGAAGAGGCACAGACTTGTAGATAGGCGTGAGTTCGTCGATACAGACCTTGCCAAGGTTCAGATGCAGCTGGAACGCTTCTTGGAAAGCTACTACAACCTTCAGAAGACCATCGTTATCTGCAACAGTGACAATGGACCAGGGTACGTGAGAAGCTCGTTTGAGCGGATGGCAGGAGAGTGTGGTCAGTTTGAGTTCTTCGTGGATCCGTACCATGTGAACCAGAAGGTCAAGACACGGCTCAGCTTCGCTCCCAAGGGCCTTCAGAACGACGTTTTACGCGTCCTGAGACAGTTTTTAATAGGGAGAAGGTGGATGCGTACCTCAATGCGGCAGAAACCCTTGTAGAGACCAAGGAAGAGCGTCACCAGGTCTTCCGCCTTTGAGGTTACTTGAATAGAAATTGGGACATGCTGAAGCCCCATTCTATGCGTAAGGGACTAGAGAAATCGGTGAGGTGCTATGGGACGTGCGAGAAAAGCCCCAGACAGTATTCCTACCGGATGAAAAAGCAAGGCCAGCGCTGGGGAAAGGAAGGCTGCTTAGCCATAGCCAAGGTCCTTGCGGGCCTGCAAAATGATGAGCTTGAAGCAGCGCTGTCCAGCAAGTTCAAGCCCGTAAAAGCACCGAAGAGCGAGGAACTGCGTAAGGCCTTGAGAAGCGCACTGAAGAAATCTCCCATGGTTCCACATGTGGGAATTAGAAATGGGGGAATTGGTGGCTATACGGCCAGCAGTACAGCAATAGGTCACTTAAGTTCCATTTTCCGCATTTAATTAGGCTGCAACACAATCTTATAGGGATCTCCCGAGAAAATGTTGACACATACCCCCGCGCATACGGGGATGAACCTAAGAACCCATCCCGCCATTCCCGTTTCCCAGGGTATTTTCCCGCGTATGCGGGAATGAACCCCATTTTCAGCATTTGGGAATGGTAGCGGCTCGAATTGGGATGGGCTGTCAGGCCAAAGCACTTTTAGTGATGAAGCTGATATTATCTTGAAAGCGGGACGGTGTTTTTGATAACGAAGGTTGAAAAAAACACAAATTCAAGCAAGATATACATTGACCTTGAAGTTGCTGATAGCCAAAAATAAGGGAGGACGTCTATGAAGAAAGAGAATCTCAGCCGTTATGATAGCGAAGTATGGAGCGACAACTCCAAAAATTGCGAGCAATGCAAAGACTGTATTTTTACGACGATTGAGGAATACCAAAAATGTACTTGCGAGATATACACTGATATGTATGATGACCCAAAACCCAATGACGTTATATTCAAAGGAATTCCGTGCAAGTATTATCAACGTTGCGAGTATTCCACGCGCATACGGGGATGAACCTAAAGGGGTGATCATCATGGAGTCTAATTCAAAAATTACGGCTTTACTTGGTTTGTTGATGGCACTTCCCATCACACTTTTTTGGACAGGCGTATCTGGAATTGGCATCACACTCGTTTGTCTTGTGATTTTCCCTTCAGAATACTTCTTACAAGCAACACTTCTTTTTACCACACTCTTTTTTATCGTTCTAAACGTCAACGGCTGGCGTGAACTACGAAGGTAGGCTGCTTACAAGCTAACTACTCCATAAGCATTCCCCGCGCATGCGGGGATGACTCCTTCGTCTGAGCAACAATCGCAGCCGGGTCAACGTATTCCCCGCGCATGCAGGGGTGTCCCTTGTACTAAACCTAGACTTAGCAGCGAACTCCTGTATTCCCCGCAGCTGCGGGGTTGTTCTTTTTGAGAAATGTATGAAAACTTAATGAAGAAAAAGTAAAAATTGGCTGCACTTTGGAAATTTAATTCAACTTCCATCCAGGCCAGATTAGATTGTCTCCTTTCAGCTGTGGTCTCCCACTTATTTAGTCTATGATACGATTTGAGCGCTGAGCATCTACCTAAACACTCCCTCTCCCTTTCTTATCTCCTATAAATCCTGTATAATAAGACTATCCACAACGAACCATCCACATAAGGAGCTTTTTACTATGGAACAAGATAAAAAATTTGCACTGCTCATTGATGCAGAAAATATTTCTCCGCAATATATCGATATCATCCTTTCAGAAGCAAACAATCTGGGGAATGTCATCTATAAACGCATTTATGGTAACTGGACAAGTCCGCAGATGGGGAGCTGGAAGTCGACCATTCTCGATAACGCAATCCAGCCGGTACAGCAGTACAGCAACACAAGCGGCAAAAATTCAAGTGATTCGGCTCTCATCATTGATACGATGGATCTGCTTTACCGGACCCAGCTTGATGGATTCTGCATTGTCTCATCAGACAGCGACTTTACGCGCTTGGCATCCCGCCTGCGTGAATCGGATAAGTATGTCTTAGGGATGGGGGAGAGCAAGACGCCGCGCTCCTTTATCTCTGCTTGCAATCGGTTCCTGTATCTTGACGTCCTTTATGCAGAATCAAAACGGGAAGATATGCCTGAGACCGAACAGGCAGCGCTTCAGGAAGAACCTGCTGAACCAAGAAATCACGCAAAAACCAGCAAAGCGGTTCAGGAAGGCAATAAAAAAGTGCGGGCCATCCGCAGTGCCCTGATCAAACTTACCGATGAGAATTCCAATGATAATGGTTGGATCAGTTCAAGTTATTTGGGTAATCTCGTCATTCGCCAATATCCGGACTTTGACGTGCGTGTTTATGGATATAAGAAATTCCTTGACTTCATCCGTTCCCTTAATATCTTTGAAATCCATTCAACAAGCAACCCGAAGAACATGACGGCAAAGACCTATTATTTCCGTTTGAAATAGAGGAGAAAGGCTGAAAGGTTTCCATGCCTGATGCGAAAAGTTTTTTAAAAAGGTGCTTGCCAAGTATTAAAAACTATGGTATCATCTATATCTGTCAGGTGACTGATTGGCCCAGTAGTTCAGTTGGTTAGAATGCCGCCCTGTCACGGCGGAGATCGTCGGTTCGAGTCCGTCCTGGGTCGCCAATGCGGAAGTAGCTCAGTGGTAGAGCATCACCTTGCCAAGGTGGGGGTCGCGAGTTCGAATCTCGTTTTCCGCTCCATAGGAGTATAGTTCAATGGTAGAGCAACGGTCTCCAAAACCGTGGATCTGGGTTCGAATCCTAGTACTCCTGCCAGAGAATTTTGAAAGACATGCTGCATAGCGGCATGTCTTTTTCGTTATAATTGGTTCTATAATTTATTTTGGGGCGCTAAAGTGACCGTCCAGATGCGTGTCCTCTCAGCGCCTACTTTTTTTTCAATAAAAAAATAGGCATATGCACTCAAATCCTCTACAATTAAAGTGATCAAACAATAAAGAAAGTGAGTTGAATACATATGCCTTCTCTAGATTATATCGAAAAATTAACAGGAATTAAAGAGGAATGGATTCAAAATTTAAAGGAAACGGAATCAGCCTTGGTTTTAGCGGTTCAGCTGCCGCCTCAAGAACACATCTGCCCTCATTGTAAGGCCACTACAAGACGCATAAAGGGCTACTATACGCGCCTCATCAAACATTCCCCACTTCTCCATAAAGAGTTACATCTCCTGTATCGCCAGAGACGCTATATATGCAGCTGTGGTCACACATTTAACGAGAAGAGCCCCTTTGCCTCTCCGTATTTCCAAACCTCTTCCTCGCTTCAACAAGTCATGCTCCAGGAGCTGCGTCAACACCTTTCTTTCCAAGAAGTGGCCAGACGATGCCATGTCAGCACCAGCCAGGTCATTCGTGTCTTTAATGAAGTCCATATTCCTCGTCCCAGTCACCTTCCCCGCGTGCTTTCCATCGATGAATTTAAAGGAAATGCTGCCGGTCAGAAGTACCAAGTCATCATCACTGACTCTGAAAACAAGCGTATAATGGACATTCTTCCGGCACGAACCACACCGGCTCTGCTCCAGTATTTCTATCAATTTCCAATGAGTGAACGACGAAAAGTAGAATTTGTCACAATGGACATGTCTATGCAGTTCCGTTCAGTCATAAAAACGATCTTCCCCAAGGCGCGCATCGTGGCAGACCGTTTTCATATGATCCGCTTAGTCCAATGGGCCATGGAGCGCGTTCGCAAAGCAGAGCAAAAGCGCCTTTGTCACCATAGCCGAATGTTTAAGTCCAACAAGACAATCTTAACGAAACCATATGAGAAATTAACCGAAGAAGAGCTTATAAAGCTGGAGGGAATCCTTCGCTGTTCTCCTCGTCTAAGATGTGCTTACGCGCTAAAATACGCATTTTCCAAGGTGCTTCGATTCAAGGATCATACCAACATTTCTTGGGCACTTTCAGCATGGATAGACCTGGTAAAAAGCGCTGATTTACCGGAAATGAACTCTCTGGTTAAGTCCTTTACCTATTGGTACGAAGAAATTAGGAGCGCCCTTATATATCCTTACTCCAACGGCTTTACTGAAGGCTGCAACAATAAAATCAAGGTGTTAAAACGTGTCTCATTTGGTCTGCGCAATTTTGAGCGCTTTCGTAATAGGATCTTGTACATTAACACACGCAACGAAAAAGGACACGCACTGTATTCAGTGCATGTCCTCTCCAGGAGTGCATAGACACTTTAGCACCCCAAAATTTGACAAAGAACCTTATAATTCCTTATTTGTAATGGTACACGATGATGTAAGGTTATAAAATCCGCATTTAATACCGATAATAAGGCGCGCCCTAAACCGCCCTTCGGGCGGGGACTGAATAAATTTTTCGATAACACGGTTCTACGGACTGCTAAGCACAGCAGACTGTGCTTACAGGCAGCCTCGAACTAGCGAAAAGTGTTCCCCGCTACTGCTTATGTGGAGACGTCGGGGGAAAAACGCCTCTTTTCATCCACTACCCACTCCCGCAAGCAAGCTCGCTGGTTATAATCCTGCTAAGAAAGACTATTTGCAAGATCATCGTACACAAAAACGGTTCCGTTACTTTTGCATCCGCCAGATTCTAACTTAGGCGGATGTAAGGGATAATCCGACTCGCACTCTGTGGTTTCACCTTGGAGCACCGGCTTTGCCGGCAGAGGAAACTCTGAATGCTCCTATCGTCGCTGCCCTCTGAGTAAGTTCGCTGCACGAATTTACTCAGAAAGACGGTGATATTTTTTGGGCGACAGTGAAATGAGAGTGTGGTACGCAGCTTCGTATGAATCGTCATGCTGCCATTGCATTCATAATCATAAGAAGCAAGCAATGGAGGCACGTTGCTCTGGATAATCGGCACGATTTGTGCACCGAGGTTCTTCATAGCTGGCCGCCCCTTGCCTTCCTCCTCCCATAATGCTATAATACTTCTATTAATTCCATACTTATGTGATGAACAAGAGAGTACCTTTTGGCTGGTGTCCCAGAGAGCGCAGGCAAGGTGGGAGCTGCGCACAGAAGCGAGAGGGAAGTTCACTTGGGAGCATCCGTCCTGAACAGAGTAGGGATGGCGCAGGCTGCGTTACGGCCGCAATGAAGTACAAATTAGGGTGGTACCGCGAACCTTCGCCCCTTTTCCGGGGTGGAGGTCATTTTTTTTAGGAGGCGTTGGTATGTACGACAAACTGGAGGAACTGCGGGAAAAGATCCGCAAGGACTTAGGCGAAGTCAAATGTGTGGATGACCTGAAAAACATCCGTGTGCAGTATTTGGGCAAAAAAGGCGCCCTGACCGAAATCCTGCGCGGTCTCGGCAGTGTAGCCGCCGAAGAACGTCCAAAAGTGGGCAAAATGGTGAATGAAGTGCGCAGCAAGGTGGAAGCCCGCATTGCTGACCAAATGAAACTGCTTGAAGCCCGCCAGCTTGAAGAAAAAATGGCGTCTGAAAAGATTGACGTGACCTTGCCGGGCCGCAAGGCAGCCGAAGGGCATCTGCATCCTGTGACGCTCACCCTGCGTGAGATCAAAAAGGTCTTCATGCGCATGGGCTTTGAAGTCGCCGAAGGTCCTGAAATTGAAAATGACTATTTTAACTTTGAGGCACTGAACCTGCCTAAGGATCATCCGGCCCGCGACATGCAGGACACGTTCTATCTGACCGATGAATTCCTCATGCGGACCCAGACCTCTCCTGTACAGGCTCGTACCATGCAGTCCCGTACGCCCAACAGCCCCATCCGCATGATCTGCCCGGGCACGGTGTACCGCAATGACTATGACGCAACCCATTCCCCCATGTTCCACCAGGTCGAAGGCCTTGTCATCGATAAAAATATCAGTCTGGCCGACCTCAAAGGGACGCTGGAACTCTTCTGCAAGGAAATGTTTGGCTCTTCCGTCAAGATTCGTCTCCGTCCGAGCTTCTTCCCCTTTACGGAACCGTCCGCCGAAGTCGACATCAGCTGCGTCATCTGCGGCGGCAAAGGCTGCCGCGTCTGCAAGAACTCCGGCTGGCTCGAAATCCTCGGAGCCGGTATGGTGCATCCCAACGTCCTGCGCATGAGCGGCTATGACCCTGAAAAGGTCAGCGGGTTTGCTTTCGGGATGGGCGTCGAACGAATTGCCATGCTCCGTTATGGTATCGATGACCTGCGCCTGTTCTTTGAAAATGACCTGCGTTTCATTCGTCAGTTTAAATAAGGGGGCCGCTTGTTATGTTAGCTTCAATCAATTGGCTGAAAAAATATGTAGAGATTCCGGTTACGCCGGAAGTTCTTGCTGATAAACTTACCCGCGTCGGGCTCGAAGTGGAGCAGGTCCTTCACCTGGGTGAAGGCATCGAAGGCGTCATTACGGGCAAAGTCGTGACTATTGAGCGTCATCCTGATTCCGATCATCTTTGGGTTTGCCAAATGGACCTCGGAAAAGGGGATACGGTTCAGATCCTGACAGGTGCCCAGAACGTCCATCAAGGGGATGTAGTCCCTGTAGCTCAGGTCGGTTCCCATTTGCCGAACGGCATGGAACTCAAACCCGTGAAGATGCGCGGCCTTGATTCCAACGGCATGCTCTGCAGCGCGGGAGAACTGGGCATCGACGCCAAACTGCTTCTTCCCGAGCAGCGCGACGGCATCTTTATTCTCCCTGCTGATACACCTATTGGGGCCGATATCAAAGCCGTCCTTGGTCTTGATGATGTCGTCCTTGATATTGACCTTACGGCAAACCGCGGTGACTGCTTCAACATGCTGGGTCTTGCCCGCGAATGTGCCGCCGTCCTCGGAACGAAACTGACTTTACCGGACTATGCACCGGAAAGTGGGGAAGGAACCCCAGCGAGTGACCGCGCCACCGTCGATATTGTCGCCACCGACGTATGCAGCCGCTTTGGCCTGCGCATGATTGAAAACCTTGAAATCAAGGAATCGCCTGAATGGATGCAAAAACTTCTCCGCGCTGTCAATATCCGCCCCATCAATAACGTTGTCGACGTCACAAACTACGTCATGATGGAACTGGGCCAGCCTATGCACGCTTACGACTATGACAAAGTGGCCGGCCATCATTGGGTCGTCCGCCGCGCTCATGAAGGCGAACACCTAAAGACCCTTGATGGTCAGGACCGCGCCCTTTCGCCGGAAATGATCGTCATTGGTGATGATGAAAAAGGCATTGGCCTTGGCGGCATCATGGGCGGCTTTGAAACGGAAGTAACGGGCGCCACAAAGACGGTCATGCTCGAAGCGGCCACCTTTAACGGCCCGACCATCCGCCGGACCTCAAAAGCCCTGGGCCTTCGCAGCGAAGCGTCCCAGCGCTTTGAACGCGGGGTCGATACCATCTTGAACCATAACGCCCTGAACCGCGCCATCTATCTCCTTGAAGAAATTGGCGCCGGCAAAGCCGTTCACGGTGTGGCTGAATGTTACCCCGTACCGGAAAAACCGGTGGAAATCAAAGCGGCTCCGACGAAACTGGCCGCCCGCATTGGCTGCGACATCGACGCGGCAACGATGAAAGCCATCCTCGAAAACCTAGACTTTACTGTCGAGGAAAAAGGCGAGGACAGCTGGGTTGTCACCGTACCGACCTGGCGCAAGGACTGCGACTGCAGTGCCGATCTCAGTGAAGAAGTGGCCCGTATGTATGGCTATGACAAGATTGAATCGAAGACGCCGGAACTCATTATGGCCCGTGGCGGTCAGGCCCCCATTGAAGATGTGAAGGACATGATCCGCGACACCCTGACCGGCATTGGCCTTGATGAAGTCATGACCTACAGCTTCTATAACGCCCAGGTCTTTGATAACCTCGGACTTCCGGCTGATGACAGCCGCCGCAAGGCCCTACAGATCATCAACCCCATCAGTGATGATTTCCGCACCATCCGGACCACACTGACGCCGTGCCTGCTTTCCACCGTTGCGTATAACCAGGCCCGTCAGAGCGAACGGACAGCCATCTTTGAAGTGGGCCGCGTCTTCATTCCGAAAACCCTGCCGCTTACGGACTTCCCAGAAGAAAAGATGGTCCTTGCCATTGCCATGAGCGGCAAACGCAACCCCCTTTCTTGGAATACGGCTAAAGACGCCATCGACTTCTATGACATCAAAGGCGCCCTTGAAGAAGTCATGGACAGCCTCCAAGTGAAAGGCCTCTCCTATGGACCGACGAAGGAAGTTTTCCTCCATCCTGGAAAGAGCTGCGCCATCAGCTATGAAGGGAAAGTCATCGGCTTCATGGGAGCCATCCATCCGACCGTTCAGGACCGCTTTGGCCTCAGTGCGGAAACCTACGTTCTCGAAGTGGAGATTGCACCTTTCGTCAAGAGTGCTGAACAGATTCCACAGTTCGAACACGTCCCGCAATTCCCGAGCGTTTCCCGTGATATCGCCGTCGTTGTAAAAGCGGGTGTCTCCGCAAGCGACCTTGAAGCCGAAATCCGCAAAGAAGGCGGTGCCCTCCTCGTAGACGTCCGCATCTTCGATGTCTATACGGGCAAACAGGTTAAATCTGGCTATAAATCTGTCGCCTTTAACCTCACCTTCCAGGATGTTAGCCGCACCCTCCAGGATAAAGACGTCGACGACGTCATCAAACAGATCGTTGCCAACGTCCAGGATAAGTTCGGCGGGATGCTGAGAGATTAAGTTCATATTTTAGTCGGAGCAGCCATTGCTTCGATTTGATGTAACACGTGAGCCCATTGCTTTCGGAAAGATAACTCCGAAGCAATGGGCTCATAGCGTATTGTAGGACGGAAAGCCTCACGGTTGAGGGTAGGGGAAAGGGCTGTCAAGCTGTCTATTCGGTCTAGTGCGTTGGTTGTTCTACAGCTCTTTTGATCGGTGAGAAGGTTGTCGAGCTATATATATATATCCATCCTGTGGGCCGAATGGCTGTCTCGAGCCTGCGGATCTGGCTGTCAAGCAAAAAAACGTGACGCACGGCGTTAACAGGTCGAGTCTTTGCCTTACGGTCTTTTGCCTTACAGTCTTTGTCTTACGGTCTTTTGCCTTCGTGTTTTGCCTTAGAGACGGCGAAAGCCGTTCCGCTCTAGTGGGACGGATCGACTCTACGAGTCGAGCTCAGAGGCAAAACACGAAGGCAGGTAGTGGTGAGAATAAGGAATGCGCTGCTGAATATCATCATAGCAATAATCCCACAGATTGAATTTTGAGCTAGGCCCGATTGAGAAATACGCAAACAACAGCTCATTTACCAAGAGCATACAATACCTCCCACGCTCAAAAAGCCCTGAACCGAATTCGTGTCTACGTTCGGTTCAGGGCTCACGTTACGGTCTTTTGCCTTAGAGACGGCGAATGCCGTTCCGCCTTGCCAAGGCGGGGGACCAAAAGCCACTTGATTCTGCAAAGCAGAAGGCAAGTCCTTTTGGTGGTGGATGAGGAGGGCGTTTTTTGCCCGACGTCTCCATACGAGCGGTAGCGAGGAATATTTTTCGATGGGCCAAAACCGTTAATCGCAAGACACTGTTGAAGCGATTCGGCTTACGGACCGTGTTATCGAAAAATCAATTCGGCGCCCACGACCGATAGGGAGACGGTTTGGCGCCGTGCGTTCTGGTCTTTCTTCTATTTACATGATTCGAACGGGGCTCAGATTGGTTCAGATGCTAGGAATAACGCGAAGCAGGCTGACGACGTCATGCAACGAATGCCCCGTTCCGATCTTTTCTTCCATTTGCTTTTTGCGAATTCGGTTCAGATGGATCCAGATGCGAGGAGCCCCCACTTCCACCGACGACAGGCGGAAATTCCCGTTATTACGTTTTCCTAACGCCATCGTATTTCCGTCCATTTACCTTTTTCGAATATGGCTCCAGATTGGCCCAGATGCTAGGAATAACGCGAAGCAGGCTGACGACGTCGTACAAGATTTGGGTACTTCTAGGAAGCCTGCCGCGTTTGACAACGCAGATGGACCGATATGGACTGTAGGCGAAAAAGGTTTCCTACATCATCCGAAAAAATTCCAAGAAGTGGCTCGCCCGACGAAGGCATTTTTTCGGGCGTCTTTAACATGAAATTGTGTATCGCAACATTTTACGATGCGCCATGCCTTCATTGCCATCTCATAAATCTTGAAAAGGCAATGAAGGCACCTCGTGCAGAGAATCGGAGCGATTTTTGCTCCGAGTATAAAGAAAGGGGAGAAGCGCCCAGGCGTAAGCTACCCCCAAACGTGGGACGGTCCATCGTACGATAGGCCATGAGGCCATTGTTTCCACAAAACCTTTTTAAAAAGTGGCCTCACACACTTCATCAAATCAGCCCGATTTTTGGGCTGACTCAAAAGGGATCGACGAAGGCATATTTCGGGCGTCTTAGAAATAAGATTGTGGTACGGAACTTCTTACGAATCGTCATGCCTTTCTTGCTCTCATAAGAATCTTTTCTCAAGCAAGAAAGACACGTAATTGCATCGAACCGGAGCGATTTTTGCTCCGAGTATTAACATGGGGGGAAGCCAATTCTATGACAAGAAGCTCCCCTCATGTTATAATATCTCCATCATAACCTCGAAAGGAACCTCATCATGCCATCATCCATCGTTCGTAAAGCCGTAGTCCCCGTCGCAGGCTTTGGTACGTCCTTTCTTCCTGAAACAAAGACGATGCCCAAGGCCATGCTGCCTATTGTCGATATTCCCGCCATCCAGTTTGTCATTGAAGAAATCACCAAAAGCGGCATCGAGGAAATCCTCCTCATCAGCGGCCACGCCAAACGCGCCGTCGAGGACCACTTTGATTCCTCTCCGGAACTGGAGGACCAGCTCTTCCAGTCCGGTAAGACCGCCCTTTTGGAAGAAATCCGCGATATCTCCAAAGTGAATTTTCACTACATCCGCCAAAAGCAGCAGCGCGGCCTCGGTGACGCCATTTTGTGCGCCAAGGACTTCATCGACGGAGAGCCCTTCATCGTCGCCCTTCCTGACGATATCATCCTAAACGACGAAGAAACGGGCCTTTCCCAGCTCCTGCACCAGTTTGAAACTACCCGATCGACCATCCTTGGCTGCTGCGAAGTTAGGGCAGGGGACGTCTCCAAATACGGCATCATTTCAGGCGAAACGGATGAAACCCATCCGGACCTCGTCCGCGTCCATGACATCACGGAAAAACCGAATGCTGAAAATGCCCCCAGCCATCAGGCCGTCTTTGGGCGCTATATCATTACGCCTGACGTCTTTGAGTACCTGGAACTTACGCCAAACGGCCTTAACGGACAGATCCAGCTGACCGATGCCCTGCGCGCCATGAGCCATAACGAGCCCATGTACGCCTACAACATGAAAGGCCACTTCTATAACGTCGGTGATAAAATGGGCTATCTTAAAGCCATTGTCGACTATGGCCTGCGCCGCAAAGACCTGAAAGATGACTTTGCCTCCTACTTGAAGGACTTTGTCTCTAAAATGGAATAATGAACATAAGAGCTATGAAGCATGCTGCTTCATAGCTCTTTGGGTTTCTGCAATTGACCCTATCTTATATAACTTGTCTCTATCTATCAGAAAATATGATGAAGGGAAAATGAAGAAATACCCCTCAGCGTCCCCCATATAGGGACTTTTTATGATATAATATTTAAATATGATATCAACTTAACAAGTTGCAGATACGTTACTCTTTAATCCCTATAAGAATGATTTTGTCATGGCGCCAGATACGTAAAAGAATGGGTTGCACCGGTTCGATGCGGGTCCCCGGCACCACTTTTTATTGAGTATGCATAGGGGGAACCCTTTAGAACTATAGATTTTCTATGAATATAATTTGAAGGAGACTTTTCATGTATGACTATCTGATTGTTGGTTCCGGCCTTTTTGGCAGCGTCTTTGCTCATGAAATGCATAAAAAAGGAAAATCCTGCCTTGTCCTCGAACGCCGTCCTCATGTTGGCGGAAACATTTACTGCGAAAACAAGGATGGCATCAATATCCATACCTATGGCGCCCACATTTTCCACACGTCGAACAAAAAAGTCTGGGACTATGTCAATCAGTTTGTCGAATTTAATAACTACGTCAATTCTCCCGTTGCAAACTATAAAGGCGAGCTCTACAATTTACCCTTTAACATGAATACCTTTACGAAAATGTGGGGCGTTGTGACACCTAAGGAAGCGGCCGAAAAGATTGCCCAGCAGCGCGCCGAAGCAGGCATCACGGATCCAAAAAATCTCGAAGAACAGGCCATTTCCCTTATCGGGACGGACATTTATACGAAGCTCATCAAAGGTTATACGGAAAAGCAATGGGGGAGAAGCTGCAAGGAGCTGCCAGCATTCATCATTAAACGCCTTCCCGTGCGCTATACTTTTGATAACAACTACTTCAACGATCGCTACCAGGGCATTCCCGTGGGCGGCTACAACAAGCTCATAGAAGGCCTTCTTGCTGGCATTGAAGTCCGTACCGGTGTGGATTATCTGAAGCACCGCGACGAATACAAAGATATGGCAAAAAGGATTGTCTATACGGGCCCCATTGATGAATACTTTGGTTACAAACTGGGCACCCTGGAATATCGCGGCCTGCGTTTTGAAACGGAACGCCTCGAAGAAGAAAATCACCAGGGTGTAGCCGTCATGAACTATACGGACCGCGAAACGCCGTGGACCCGCATCATCGAACATAAACACTTCGAATTCGGCACCCAGCCCGTAACCTATGTGACGAAAGAATATCCCGCAGATTGGCAGCCAGGAGAAGAAGCGTATTATCCGGTGAATAACGCTAGGAATCAAAGCCTATATGAACAATATGCTGCACTAGCTCAAAATGAACAGAATGTAATCTTTGGAGGCCGTTTAGCTGAGTATAAGTATTATGATATGGATGATGTTGTAGAAAGTGCTTTAAAAGTCGTGAGTTGTGAAAAGGAATAGCTATCAAGCTGTCCCAATCAGCGCTTACGCTTCTGATTTGCTGTCAAGCTTCAAAAGCTATTTTGACGGTTTCTTATATGTACTCAACATAGTTATTAAACGCAGCTTATTCATGAAAGGATTCCCACCTATGAACTATAGAAACCTTAATGTATGGAAAATATCTGTTAGTCTTGCTCTATCTACTTTTAAGACACTGAAAATATTGCCGAAGCATGAGTTGTATGGGATTGCTGATTAGATGAGAAGAGCCGCAGTCTCAATACCTTCAAATATAGCTGAAGGAGCAGCCAGAGAATCTAATAAAGAGTTTAAAAGATTTCTCTACATTGCTATGGGATCTGCCGCTGAACTAGAAACACAATTTATAATTTGCCAAGCCGTTGGATATCTTGATTCTGAGGTTGTGGAAGATAGAATTCAACAAATTTCGGTTCTATAATTTATTTTGGGGCGCTAAAGTGACCGTCCAGATGCGTGTCCTCTCAGCGCCTACTTTTTTTTCAATAAAAAAATAGGCATATGCACTCAAATCCTCTACAATTAAAGTGATCAAACAATAAAGAAAGTGAGTTGAATACATATGCCTTCTCTAGATTATATCGAAAAATTAACAGGAATTAAAGAGGAATGGATTCAAAATTTAAAGGAAACGGAATCAGCCTTGGTTTTAGCGGTTCAGCTGCCGCCTCAAGAACACATCTGCCCTCATTGTAAGGCCACTACAAGACGCATAAAGGGCTACTATACGCGCCTCATCAAACATTCCCCACTTCTCCATAAAGAGTTGCATCTCCTGTATCGCCAGAGACGCTATATATGCAGCTGTGGTCACACATTTAACGAGAAGAGCCCCTTTGCCTCTCCGTATTTCCAAACCTCTTCCTCGCTTCAACAAGTCATGCTCCAGGAGCTGCGTCAACACCTTTCTTTCCAAGAAGTGGCCAGACGATGCCATGTCAGCACCAGCCAGGTCATTCGTGTCTTTAATGAAGTCCATATTCCTCGTCCCAGTCACCTTCCCCGCGTGCTTTCCATCGATGAATTTAAAGGAAATGCTGCCGGTCAGAAGTACCAAGTCATCATCACTGACTCTGAAAACAAGCGTATAATGGACATTCTTCCGGCACGAACCACACCGGCTCTGCTCCAGTATTTCTATCAATTTCCAATGAGTGAACGACGAAAAGTAGAATTTGTCACAATGGACATGTCTATGCAGTTCCGTTCAGTCATAAAAACGATCTTCCCCAAGGCGCGCATCGTGGCAGACCGTTTTCATATGATCCGCTTAGTCCAATGGGCCATGGAGCGCGTTCGCAAAGCAGAGCAAAAGCGCCTTTGTCACCATAGCCGAATGTTTAAGTCCAACAAGACAATCTTAACGAAACCATATGAGAAATTAACCGAAGAAGAGCTTATAAAGCTGGAGGGAATCCTTCGCTGTTCTCCTCGTCTAAGATGTGCTTACGCGCTAACATACGCATTTTCCAAGGTGCTTCGATTCAAGGATCATACCAACATTTCTTGGGCACTTTCAGCATGGATAGACCTGGTAAAAAGCGCTGATTTACCGGAAATGAACTCTCTGGTTAAGTCCTTTACCTATTGGTACGAAGAAATTAGGAGCGCCCTTATATATCCTTACTCCAACGGCTTTACTGAAGGCTGCAACAATAAAATCAAGGTGTTAAAACGTGTCTCATTTGGTCTGCGCAATTTTGAGCGCTTTCGTAATAGGATCTTGTACATTAACACACGCAACGAAAAAGGACACGCACTGTATTCAGTGCATGTCCTCTCCAGGAGTGCATAGACACTTTAGCACCCCAAAATTTGACAAAGAACCCAAATTTCTACTGTTAAAGTTATGCTTTCAAAACTTATTAAAAAGATGATTGGCTAATTCAGTTTTTTCAATGGTTTTGGGCATTTAAGCTTTAATCTTTTAAGCCAAAGCCGAAGGATTGAGACAGCTAGGGCCAAGGCCCCGAGACAGCTTGACAGCCAAAGTTTATCTGCTTTTAAATAGATAAACTTGAGACAGCTGGGCTAAATAGTACAAAATCTAGAAGAAATGGATGTGACATACATTTTATGGACATCAAAATTCTAATTGCCACACACAAATCCTACTGGATGCCTGATGATCCTGTCTATCTTCCTTTGCACGTTGGGGCAGAGGGGAAGGCGGAGTTAGGGTATACCAGAGACAATACGGGCGACCATATATCTTCCAAAAATAAAAACTTCTGTGAATTGACAGGTCTTTATTGGGCCTGGAAAAATCTCGACGCTGATTACATTGGTCTCGTCCACTATCGCCGCTATTTTACGAGAAAAGAAGTCCACAATATTGAAAAGAAAAAATCCCAAATCCTTACGAAAGAGGATTGGGAAAACTTGTTGTCCCGCTATCCCGTTATCGTCCCCGATAAACGCAAATACTACATCGAGAGCAATCGGTCTCATTATAACCATGCCCATCATCCTGAGGGCCTCAATATAACGGAGCAGATTCTTATCGAAAAGTATCCTGAATATCTTCCGGCTTTCAATAAAGTTATGAACCGCACCTGGGCCCATATGTTCAACATGTTTATCATGAGACGGGATCTTTTTAACGATTATATGACCTGGATGTTTGACGTTCTTTTTGAACTTGAAAAACGAGTCGATATTACGGGATGGGATCCTTATGAATCACGTATCTACGGCTTTGTCAGTGAACTGCTGCTCGATATATGGCTTGAAAAGAATCACACCATCTATCATGAGCAGAATGTTTCCTTTATGGAAAAACAAAATTGGCTCAAAAAAGGCGGAGCGTTTTTAAAAAGGAAAGTGTTTGGAAAATAGTTGGTAGTTATATATGGGGGAAAACTAAATTGATTACACTGAACATAAAATTACCAGACCATTTTTTGGATGAAGAAGTACAAGATGGCTTTTTAGTTTCCCAAAAAAGGAAAGAAGTATGGGCTGTTGAATTAGATCTCCTTACTGAATTTGATAGAGTATGCAAGAAATATAAATTAAGGTATTTTGCTGATGGCGGTACTTTATTAGGCGCAATAAGACATGGTGGATTCATACCTTGGGATGATGATATAGATCTGGCTATGTTTCGAGATGATTACGATAAATTATGTTCTATTGCGCTACATGAGTTTAAAAACCCATATTTTTTTCAAACTGAATATACTGATAGGGGCAGTCTTCGCGGACACGCACAATTACGAAATAGTAACACTACAGCTATTCTAAGGAACTCTTTAAATTGTAAGTATAAATTTAACCAAGGCATATTTATTGATATATTCCCAATGGATTCGGTTACAGAAAATCAATCTAAATTTTTGATTCAAGGAATCAAAGTGACGTTTTATAAATGGCTTTCACGTATCATGTCTCGCTCTACAGATACGTACGCTAATCAAAGCGGAAATATAAAACGCGATTTGATTATGAAAATTTTTTATATATTTTTAAAAACGCCTCTAAAGAATTTGTTTTTAGATTATGATATGTATTATAAGATGTTTGAAGATAATTGTACGAAATATAATGAAGAGAATACTGAATTCATCTCTCTGTTGAGTTTTCAATTCTTTAACAAACGTAATTTTAAGTATAGAGTGGATTACGATGAATGTTTTGAAGCAAAATTTGAATTTATAACAATACCAGTAATGAATAACTATGAAAGAGTCCTAAATATGAATTTTGGTGATTGGAAAAAGTTTATTATTGGAACATCTGATCATGGAACTGTATTCTTTGACACGGAAAAATCATATAAAAAATATATTGAGGATAGTGGGGCGAGTAAAAATGGTGTATGTAAATGAGAATATAAAAAATACAATTCGTGTTTTTCCGCAGCAAAATCGATATGGGAAACATCGTTATGATATGAATGAAAATCCTGAAGGCTTGCCACGGGATTTTGTTAATTCCGTCCTGAGAGAAATTACTCCGGAATTTCTCTCTATTTACCCAGAACCTGATAAATTCCTAGAGAAATATGCTAGTTACATTGGCGTAGAACGTAATAATGTTGTTGCTACCAATGGTTCAGATATGGCAATCCGCTATCTTTTGGAAACTTTTGGTGAGAAAGGCAAAGATGTTGTCACTGTTTCACCATCTTTTGAAATGTATTGGGTAAACTGCAGCATCTTAGGGTACCATCACGTTCCAATCCCTTATGAACCTGATTTAACTTTGGACATTCAAAAAGTCCTTGCTGCGATTACGGAGGAAACCAGAATTGTCGTCCTTTTAAATCCAAATAATCCCGTCGGGAATGTATATACAGATGATGAATTAAAGGCTGTTGTAGAAAAAGCGCAAACTGTCAATGCATTGGTTATTATTGATGAAGCCTATCATTATTTTTATAAGAAAACTTTCTTGAACTTCATCAACATGTACGACAACATTGTGATTTTACGTACTTTCTCAAAACTATTTTCACTGGCAGCCTGTCGCTTAGGCGTTATTATTGGAAATCCCAAATTAATTCATTATGTGACGAACGCCAAGCTTACATTTGATGTAAATTCCATTGCGCTTTTATTCGGAGAAAAAATTTTAGATCATCCTGACATCATTGAAAATCTGATTCAAATTGAAAATGCTGGGAAACAGTATGCGTTGAGTCAATTAAAAGAACATGGTTATGATAGTCGTGATTGCCGGGGTAACTTTATCTTTGTAAAACCTAAACATGATGCAAATGAAGTCGCTAGACGACTCGAACAGGAAAAGGATATTCTTGTTCACGCTTATAGCAACGAGCTGCTTAAAGATTATCTTAGAGTATCTGTTGGTTCTGTCACAGCGATGCGTTTCTTTTTAGAAGGCTTTTTTGAAATCGATAGATAAAATTCCTCAAGGGGAGAGAGAATGAAGAAAGTAATCACATATGGAACTTATGATCTGTTCCATCAGGGCCATTACAATTTATTAAAGCGAGCTAAGGAACTGGGGGATTACCTTATTGTGGGCGTCACCTCAGATTACTTTGATAAATCACGTGGTAAATTCAATGTTCATGATTCTCTGATGACACGTATTGAAAACGTAAAAGCTACGGGTTTTGCTGACCAAATTGTGGTAGAAGAATACTTTGGACAAAAAATTGATGATATAAAAAAATATGATGTAGATATTTTTACCGTCGGATCCGATTGGAAGGGCCATTTTGATTACCTTAACGAATATTGCAAAGTTGTTTATTTAGAGCGTACGAAAGGAATCTCCAGTACTCAAATCCGCAATTCACATAGTATCCGTCTGGGCATTATTGGTGACGAGCAGATATTGGATCGGTTCTTGGCTGAGCTAAACTATGTAAGCGGCATTGAACCGGTTGGAGTTTTTGCTGCTGATAAAGATGTTTCGGCTGTGTATAAATCGACAGTGGCAAAAGAATTTACTCAGTATAGTACGACTGATTCTCTTTTGTCAGCCGTAGATGCCGTATATATTAATGTTCCACTAAAAGTGAGACCACAGTATATTAAGGCAGCTCTTTTACAAGGAAAACACGTCTTGACGGAATTTCCATTTTCCAGTAATTATGAATCTGCAAAGGAACTGATTGACCTTGCTTTACAGAAGAAACTGGTTCTGAATGAAGGATTAAAAACAGCTTATTGTCCGGCTTTTGGAAAGTTGATTTCTCTTGTAAAGAGCGGACAAATTGGGAAGGTTGTAAGTATAGAGGCCAATTTTACACAAATATTGGGAGATAATCTTAGAAATCAGATTCGTATTGCTGGCGGAAGCATGCTTTCCCTAGGTGCTTATCCGCTTTTAGCCATCTTTAAACTGTTGGGGCATGATTTTAAAGATGCGCAGTTTATTACGCATCTGGAAAATCAAATTGATACAATCACGCGAGTTACTTTGACCTACCCTCATGCAATGGCTACAGCACTTGTCGCTATTAATGCTAAAGCAGAAGGAGATTTAGTGATTTCGGGAACAAAAGGGTACGTTTATGTGCCCGCTCCTTGGTGGAAGACTGAGTATTACGAAGTGCGATATGAAAATATCAATCGGAATGCAAAGTATTTCTACAAATTTGAGGGAGAAGGGCTTCGTTACGAAATCGTCGAGTTTGTAAGAAATATCCAGGACGAACAGTTTGATAATCTGCTTTTAACCAAAGCCGATATGCTAGCAGAAGCAAAAGTCATGGAAATGAGAGAATACGGTGCCCATATTTTAAGATTTTAATAGAAGGAAGCAGCTTATGAAAGAACTTACTCTAAAGGAGATTCAAGAGGATGTTTTTCAGATTCTCTTGACTTTTGATCAGTTTTGTAAAAATAACGATTTAACTTATAGACTTGCTGGGGGAACTCTTTTAGGTGCTATCCGCCATAAAGGATTCATTCCTTGGGATGATGATATAGATGTATGTATGCCAAGGCCTGACTATGAAAAGTTTCTTATGCTTTCTAAGAATGACTTCATTAATCAAGGGTATGAAGTGACTGCTGAGGCTTATTGCAAAATTTCGGACTTAAACACAAAACTTATCTCTCAGTATAGAATTGACGATAAATACGTAACGATGGACGTTTTTCCCATTGATGGTTTGCCCGAAGATAATAAAAAAGTAGAGCAGATTTATAAAGAAACAAATCTTTACAGGGAGATTTATCGGTTAAATTTTGCAAAGATAGGGGAAGCAACCACTTTTCTTAAAAGAATCTTCAAACCTTTCTTTATTTTAGGCGCCCGTGTCATTGGGAAAGACTATTGTGTAAAAAAAATAAATGAAATAGCTAAAACAAGGGCTTTTGAGAACAGCCATTATGTAGGCGCAGTTACCTGGGGCCTTTATGGATCGGGAGAACGGATGAAAAAAGAAGAATTTGATGAGACTGTCATGGTTGATTTTGAAGGACATAAATTTCCAACCTATAGCTGCTGGGATTCTTATTTACATGGTATTTATGGAAACTATATGGAGCTTCCCCCTATTGAAAAAAGGAAAACGCATCATATGAAAGTGTATAGATTGGAGTGAATAGGGGAATGAATATCGCTGTTATTTTTGCCGGTGGCACTGGCACACGGATGAATACGAAATCTCGTCCAAAGCAGTTCCTTGAAATGCATGGAAAACCGGTACTGATCTATACATTGGAACATTTTCAAAATCATCCTCAAATCGATCATATTATCTTGGTTTCTCTGGCCGCCTGGCTTGATTATGCTGCAGAACTTGTAAAAAAGTTTAGTATAACAAAGGTATCTGCGATTGTTCCGGGTGGCAGTACGGGCCAGGAATCCATTTACCATGGCATAAAAAAAGCGCATGAACTGTATGGAGATAAGAACATTGTCTTGATTCATGATGGCGTACGCCCGCTTATTGATAAAGAAACCATCACAAACTGCATAGATGTAACCGCAAAAAAAGGCAATGCTATTACCGTGAGTCCTGCCATTGAGACGATTTTCCTAAAAAGTAAAAAACAGGGTGAAGTTGGAGAGATTTTTGATCGCTCATCCTGTTTTATGGCCAAAGCACCGCAATGTTTTACCTTGGGTGATATTTATGAGGCTCATCAAAAAGCAATTCAAGAGGACTTACTGAATTTTATTGATTCGGCAAGCTTGATGCAGCACTATGGACTAAAACTCTATACTGTAGAAGGCCACGCAGAAAACATCAAAATTACAACACCCGTGGATTTCTATATCTTTAGAGCCATTATTGATGCAGAGGAAAATTTACAGATTATAGGATTGTGAGGAAGAAAATGTGGCTTGAAAATAAAATTTTTCATGAAGATTTAGAATATATCACAAATCAGGAGTTTATTCAGTGGAGACGATTACAGAATAAAACTGTATTTATTACAGGCGGAACAGGACTTATTGGATTTTATGTTATAAATTCTCTTCTTTTTTATAATCGTCTCTATCATGCTAATATCCGAGTTGTTGCGCTTGTAAGAAATTACGCAAAAGCAAGGGACCAATTTAAAAGTCAGTTGAATGAGAATCCTGATATGCTTACTTTCGTAGAAGGTGCCATTGAAGATATTCCTGCCGTTGGCATGGAAATTAATTATATTCTTCATGCCGCATCTCCAACAGATAGCTCATATTTTCTTGAGAAACCTGTTGAAACAATCCAAACAACGCTGTGCGGGATGTGGAATGTGCTCGAGTTGGCAAGAAAGAATCCTATCGAAGGCATGGTGTATCTTTCCAGTATGGAAGTGTACGGACCGAATCGTGATGAAGAACCGGTGAGTGAATCTCACGCATCTTGTCTTGATACGATGAGCGCACGCAGCTCTTATCCAGAAAGTAAAAGAATGTGTGAGAATCTTTGCGCTTCTTATTATAAGGAATATCAAGTCCCTGTCAGCTGTATTCGGTTAACCCAGACGTTCGGTCCTGGAATCCGGTATGATGATCAACGTATTTTCGCTATGCTGTTAAGATGTGCGATGGAAGAAAAAGACATTGAACTCTTAACAGAAGGGAAAACAAAAAGAAGCTATCTCTATCTTGCAGATGCTGCGACGGCGATTTTAACGGTATTAACATCCGTTAACTATGGGCAGGTTTATAATGCAGCAAATGAAGAAACATATTGCTCAATTAAGGAAATGGCCGACTTAGTTGCATCTCAGATTGCTAAATCCTCAATTGAGGTGATTGTTAATACTCATTCGGATACAAAAACGGATAAATTTTTACCGGAGCTAAAAATGAATTTATCTGTTGATTGGTTAAAGAACTTAGGATGGACACCACATTTCTCGCTTGCTAACGCTTTCGAAAGAACGATGAAATCACTTACGGATAATACAGGAGGCAACTTATAGTGAATCAATTAAGACAGTTACTAGCTGAACTATATCGTAAAAAAATAATTATCGTATTATGTGCCGTACTCTGCGCCGCAGCGTTGGCCTTTGAAAAATACTATTTTGGGGAATTTGTAGTTAGAACAGGTACATATTATACGACTGCAGTGGTTCATGTCGATCATTTAAAAGAAAATGATAATTCCCTTAAGGCTGAACGGCTGCTCAGAACTACGGGGAACCTTTATTCATTTATAGAAAAAAATGAGAAAAATGGACCCATTAGCTTTAATCGACTTGATGTCAATTGGGACAAGCTTGATAAAAATGGGAAAATTACTTGGCTGCAAAAGTATATTTCAATCTATAATTTTGGGTATGATACTTATGAAATCTTAATTAAATTAGATTCATTCGTTCCCAAAGATGCCGATTATTTGAAGGCTAATTCTAATGAACTCCTGCGTGAATTTATCGCATGCTCTGATGAATTTATTCAAAAAATCGAACCTAGCGCTTCCATTCGTGTCATCAAAACAGATGCCGTCTATCCAGAGGTAGTTACAATTTCGAAAAAGCAAACTGTTTTAAAATATGGAATGATTGGATTTGTCCTGGGATTGCTTCTCTCATCTGTCTCAATTTTGATTTGGACCTTGGGTAGGAAAAAATGATTTTTGAGGATACATCGTTACTGTTGTTTATCGTCCTTCTCTTGATTACCCTTTTCACATTGCTATTAAATCAAAACGACATCATCCATCCTGCCACGATCTTTTCTTTAACGATGACGTGGAGTGTGTCGTTAACGCTCGTAATGAGGAGTGAATGGCAGCTTGCGACCAGCAGTTCGGCGACAATTCTGATTTCTGCAGCCGTGGTAGCTTTCGTCGCAGGCGCTTTCTGGTGTGATAGAATTCTTTTAGAAAAGAATTCGCAGGCTCCGCAAAATACGATAACTAGCATTACTATTTCTTGGAAAGTATTGCTTTGCTTTTTATCCATTATGGGGCTCTTTATTGTATTATCATTTAAAGAAACCTATGAGAGTGCACTCTTATTGGGTAACAAGAATGGCGTAGCAGGGATGATTCGAACCGTTAGACTCGCTACTGAAAATGGTCTTTATAAATCGTCACGTTGGATGTCTTATCGGAATATATTTTCCAGTTCTTTTACCTATACTTGCATCCTAATCTTCTTTAGTAATATTTTTCAGTGCCATGAGTCAGTAAGAAAAAATTTAAAATTTTTAGTTCCAATCATTTTTTATTTACCTTTTATTATTTTAAGTGGTGGCCGGATGGGGCTGCTCAATTTAACAATTTATATTCTTTTGACTGGCGCTATTATTTATGAGCGAAGTCAATCTTTTCATCCAAAAGCAAAACAAAAGATTATCATTGTGTCGCTTGCAGCAGGGGTCAGTTTTTTATGCTTATTTTTGCTCTTTGGTTTTTTTACAGGGAAGGTTTCTCTGCATGGGCGGAGCCCATTTTCTATTATTGCCCATTATGGGGGATTATCAGCACCAGCATTAAGTGTTTATTTGAATTCAACACCACTGGAATCTCCTTACATTGGGTTAACGACACTATGGGATATTTATAGTAAACTACGAGTTTTAGGCTTATCATTGCCCCAAAATATAACGTTCCTTAAGTTTGTCCAATTTCATGGAATCAATACAAATGTTTACACTGCAATGAGACGTTATATTGAAGACTATGGATATATTGGTATGTATCTAATCATGTATTTTCTAGGCATAATTTACACAGCTTTTTATAGATTCGTTGAATATCGCTCCCACTCTCTATTTCCTATAGCTATCTACGCTTTTATTGCTCTTCCGCTAGTTTTTTCTATTAATGACGAAATTTTTCTTGCCCATATATTAAGGACATCAAATTTATATCAAATTTGTTTAATGTATATTTTCTTTAAGGTAATGGTTCGTGTTCAAGGAGAATCAAGTATAGATGGATAGTTTGATCGTATTATTAAGTTCATATAATGGTGCAGCCTATATTGAGAAGCAAATTGAAAGTCTATTAAATCAAACCCTTGCACCCAATATGAGAATTATCGTTCGTGATGATGGGTCCACCGATCATACGACCCTTCCCATCCTTCGACAATACCAGTCCAACGGAAAAATTGAACTTTGGGAAAGAGAGAATATAGGCGTCGTTAAAAGCTTTTTTGACCTTCTTTTGCATGCTCCTGATGCTGATTACTATGCTTTTTGCGACCAAGATGATTATTGGCTGCCACCAAAAATGGAGATGGCAGTTCATAAACTTTCCTGCATCAAAGAGCCCGCATTATATTGTTCAAAAAAAATCATTGTAGATCAAACGCTAAAAAAACTGCCAAGAAAGGATAATACTCCTTTATTTGGGACGCTTGATGTTTTGATGAAGGGAAATATTGCCTCGGGCTGTACGATGGTATTTAATCAAGAACTAAGGAATCTGTGCAGAAAGTTTATTCCCGATGAAAATGAGTATCAATATCTCTATCATGATACTTGGCTCTTTACCTTAGCTAAATTTACTGGGACAATTGTCTATGATTCAAATTCATATATCTTATACCGGCAACATGGCAAGAATGTTGTTGGCGCAATGGCCTGGGGAATGGACTTATTTATACAACGGATAAAAACATTTGACTGGACATTTAAGAAATATCGAAACCGAATGAAAGCAACTTATTATGCAAAAATCCTTGCCCAATATTTCTTACCCGATATTAGACCGGAATTGAAGAATACGGTTATTGCTGTTTCTCATGCGAGAAACAGTTTCGGGAGCCGTTTGACTTTATTCTTTGCTGGTGGTTTCACGCATACCCCTTTTTATGAGTATGTAATCTATAAAGCATATATTTTATTGGGATGGCTTTAATTGATATGAGCAAATCGACAATTATTAAAAAAATTTCATACTCTGTCTTTGCAAATGTCATTTCTTTACTCGTATCCATCTTTATGGTTATCATTGTCCCGAAGTTCCTATCCTTGGAAGATTATGGACTTTGGCAATTGTTTTTGTTCTACTATTCCTATATAGGCTTCTTCCACTTTGGATGGGAAGATGGCATTTATCTTAGATACGCAGGGAATTCTTTTGAAACATTGGATTCCAAGCTTTTTGCAGGGCAATTATATGGAATCATTGTGCTTCAGCTTCTTGTTTCAGCTGTTGTTCTTACTGGTTCTATGTGGGTTATTAATGACCCTATCAAGCAGCGTGTCCTTTGGTGTATCGTCTTCATTATCCCATTCGTTAATTTTAACAATGCCTGTAATCAGATTATGCAGTTTACTGACTGCATCAAACGGTATGCCACACTCGTGCTGCTGGAAAGAACGCTCTTGCTTTCGGCCATCGTCTTATGCTTTGCAGCCGGCTTCCGCACCTTTTCTCATTTATATTTTGCAAAGGTGTTTTCCATTGTTTCAGTCTCTCTGGTTGGAGCGTATTGGTGTAAAAGCTTATTGAAACTGCATTTTTATCCTTTAAAGGAATCGCTTAAAGAAGCCTCTATCAATTTGAGCGTTGGAAGCAAGCTAATGTTTGCCAACATTGCCAGTATGCTCATCATTGGAATTGTGCGTTATGGGATTTCGATTGGATGGGATATTACCACGTTCGGGAAAATTTCTTTGACGCTAAATGTTTCTAATTTCTTGATGGTTTTTATTTCTGCTGTAAGCGTTGTCTTATTCCCTTTGCTAAAACATATGGAGTGGGGCCAACTTTCCAACTTATATATAAGGATAAGGAATTGTCTATCCATTTTAATTTTAGGAGCCATGATTTTTTATTATCCCATGAAGAGTCTCCTGTCATGGTGGCTTCCTAAGTATGCTGACAGTTTGATTTACATGGCGGTGTTATTCCCTGTCTGTTTATTTGAGTGCAAAGTAACGCTCTTAGTCAATACCTATTTAAAAAGTATGCGCCAGGAAGCCTTGATTTTGAAGATCAATGGGATTGCCGTAATTTCAAGTATGATGCTCACTGTTGTCTCTGTTGCACTTTTCCATAACTTGACGATGGCCGTTTTTTCTATCGTATTCCTTTACGCAGGCAGATGCTTTTTGGCAGAGTATCATCTCCAAAAGCTGCTTTCCCTAAATCTGCGTAAGGATATGATGCAGGAGATGCTCCTCGTCCTTGTTTTTATCGCAACGGGATGGAAACTGAATAGCTGGATGACAATGATTATATATGCCCTTTGTTATGGATGTTACTTTATTTTGAACCGGTCCAAGGTCCATGATGTAATCATGCTAATCAAAAAATAAGTGAGTTCATTGCATTAAAGTTCGTGAGAGGTGATTGAAATATGAAAGGAATCGTTTTGGCCGGAGGGAGTGGTACTCGTCTTTATCCCCTTACAATGGTCACATCAAAACAGTTGCTGCCGGTGTATGATAAGCCGATGATTTATTATCCCTTATCAACGCTCATGCTGGCAGGTATTCGGGATATCCTGATTATCTCGACGCCCCAGGATTTACCCAATTTTGAGCGTCTTCTTGGCGATGGATCCCGTTATGGGCTGCATTTATCTTATAAGGTACAGCCTTCTCCCGATGGGCTTGCCCAAGCTTTTATCCTTGGTGAGGAATTTATTGACGGCGATTCCTGCGCCATGATTTTAGGCGATAATATCTTTTATGGTGCGGGTCTTACGGCGCACCTTATCAAAGCTGCCAGCAAGACGACGGGCGCGACTGTCTTTGGCTATTATGTTGATGATCCGGAGCGTTTTGGTGTCATCGAATTTGATGAAAGCGGCAAGGCCGTATCCATTGAAGAAAAGCCGCAGCATCCTAAATCCAACTATGCTGTAACAGGGCTTTATTTCTATGGAAATAAGGTCTGCGAGTATGCAAAGCAGGTGAAGCCATCGGCGCGCGGCGAGCTTGAAATCACAGACCTTAATAAAATCTATCTGGAAAAGGGGCAGTTGGATGTTGTTACCCTTGGCAGGGGCTATGCTTGGCTTGATACGGGAACTGTGGCGAGTCTCAGTGACGCGTCCAATTTCGTAAAAGCCGTTGAAACGCGTGCAGGTATCCAGATTGCGGCACTCGAAGATATTGCTTATGGAAAAGGCTGGATTACAAAAGATACCCTTCTTGAGAGCGCCCATAAGTATGGCAAGAGCCCCTATGGTCAGTATCTATTAAAAGTGGCCGAAGGAAGATTCCTTCGGGATAACTGAAAGGACGAGAAACGTGAAAATCATTGTAACAGGCGGCGCAGGATTTATTGGAAGTAATTTTATCTTCCATATGCTGAAGAGCCATCCTGAAGACTACATTATTTGTCTTGATAAACTTACCTATGCGGGGAACCTTTCTACACTGGCTCCCATAATGGATAACGCACATTTTCGCTTCGTCCGTGCTGATATTTGTGACCGCAAGGCTGTAGATGCTCTTTTTGAAGAAGAGCATCCTAATATGGTGGTGAACTTTGCCGCTGAATCCCATGTGGATCGCTCTATTGAAAATCCGCAGCTTTTCTTGGAAACCAATATTATCGGCACATCTGTGCTCATGGATGCATGCCGGAAGTATGGTATTCAGCGGTATCATCAGGTGTCCACAGATGAAGTCTATGGGGATTTGCCTCTGGATCGCCCCGACTTATTCTTTACGGAAGCAACTCCGATTCATACGTCCAGCCCTTACAGCAGTTCCAAAGCGTCCGCTGATTTGCTCGTATTAGCGTATTACCGAACCTATGGGCTTCCTGTTACTATCAGTCGCTGCAGCAATAACTACGGGCCCTATCATTTTCCGGAAAAGCTGATTCCTCTTATGATCATCAATGCCCTCCACGATAAGCCCTTGCCGGTCTATGGCGATGGTCAAAATGTGCGTGACTGGCTATATGTAGAAGATCATTGCCGTGCTATTGACCTTATTCTTCAGAAGGGGAGAGTAGGAGAAGTCTATAATGTAGGTGGTCACAATGAAATGAAGAACATTGACATTGTAAAACTCATTTGCAAAGCACTGGGTAAACCGGAAAGCCTGATTCACTTTGTGAAGGACCGTAAGGGGCATGACCGGCGATATGCTATTGATCCCGCGAAAATCCACCGTGAACTCGGTTGGCTGCCAGAAACAAAGTTTGCTGACGGAATTCAGAAGACCATCCAGTGGTACTTAGATAATGAAGAATGGTGGCAGCCGATTGTTAATGGCGACTACGTAAAATACTATGATAGGATGTATGGGAGCCGGGGTAGTTGTTAGCGGGTAGCTATTAACAGATGGCTATTAGCTGATAGATGTTAGCGCGGGGGATACGAAATTTTAGGGTTTTGATTTAATTAAAGAATATCGCAGATAGATTCTTAAGGGGGAAAAATAATTTGTACTGGAGTAGATGAATGACTTGTCGTAATTTTAAAGATTACACTGTATGGCAGGAAGCAATGAACTTAGCCTGTAAAATTTATGAACTCATCAGAAAATTACCTAACGAAGAAAGATTTGCTCTTTGTGATCAAATGAGACGAGCAGCTGTTTCGGTGCCATCTAATATTGCAGAAGGCAAAGGAAGAGGAAGCGATAAAGAGTTTATTCGTTTTCTAAATATTGCAAAGGGGTCGACTGTTGAGCTAGAAACACAATTGCTACTATGTGAACGGTTTGATTATCTTACTAATAAGGATATCAAAGAGGCTATAGAATCCTGTCATTATGTAGTAAAAATGATTAACAGGATTAATTATAATTGACATAAGTTCAGGAAGAGATAGACTGAAATATACCGGAACATGAAAATTGTTATCGGCTACCTGCTATAGACTACTCGCTACAGACTACCCGCTAATTAAAATAATACTAAGGAGTGAACGTCTTGAAAGTATTTGTAACCGGTGTCAATGGCCAGCTTGGGCATGACGTAATGAACGAGTTGGCAGGCCGTCATATTGAGGCGGTGGGCTGTGGCACCTCTCCTGTTTATAAGGGAATTCGGAATGGTTCACCTGTTGAGAAAATGCCCTATATTCAGCTTGATATAACAAAAAAAGATCAGGTAAATGAGGCTATGGAAAAGGTCCATCCTGATGCGGTCATTCATTGTGCCGCATGGACTGCTGTGGATGCAGCAGAAGAGCCTGAAAATATTGCGAAAGTCCGTGCCGTCAATGTCGACGGCACTCGCTTTATTGCCGAAGTTTGTAAAAAGCTTGGGGCTAAGATGCTCTATATCAGTACCGATTATGTTTTTAATGGCAAAGGAACCACTCCATGGGACCCTGACTGTAAAGAATATGATCCGCTCAATGTGTATGGCCAGAGTAAGCTTGACGGAGAATTCACGGTATCTTCCCTGTTGGATAAGTACTTTATCGTCCGTATTGCCTGGGTCTTTGGCCTTAATGGAAATAATTTCGTGAAAACCATGCTTAAGGTGGGGAAGACCCATAAAGAGTTGCGTGTTGTCAATGACCAGATTGGAGCACCTACGTATACTTTTGATTTAGCTTGTTTGCTGGTAGATATGATTCAAACGGATAATTATGGCTATTATCACGCAACGAATGAGGGTGGATATATTAGTTGGAATGAATTTGCTAAGGAAATATTTCGACAGGCAAGCTATTCAACCAAGGTAATTCCTGTAACAACGGAAGAGTATGGAATGTCAAAAGCTCGGAGACCATTTAACAGCCGATTGGAGACAAAAAAACTGCAAGATTCTGGGTTTAATAGGCTGCCAAGTTGGAAATCTGCAATAAGCAGATATATTCATGAGCTACACCGTAATACTTGATTTGTCGTGTAATTCTAATAGTTTTATGTAGGTATAATATATTTTGGTGTATATATGAATTTGATGGGTAGTCCATTAGTTTCTGTAATTGTCCCTGTATATAATCGAAAGGCGACAATTTTTAGATGCCTGGATTCAATTTTAAAACAATCATATCGGAATCTTGAGGTCTTAGTAATCGATGATGGAAGCGATGATGGCACTTCCGATATCTGTCGTAGCGTGTCAAAAACGGATGCTTGCATAAAGCTTTTTAGCCAGGATAATCATGGTGTTTCTTTCAGTCGTAATAGAGGCATAGCTGCAGCAACAGGCAAATATGTAGTGTTTATCGATAGCGATGATTATGTTAACACTCAATATGTGGAAGGTCTTGTATGCAGTGCTGAAAGGGAGAGGGTGAATCTTACAATCAGCAAGACAGTACATGATTATATCGATATTAATCATGAGAATCATGAAATTGATTTTCACGAATGTGTAGGCAATATAAAAAAGGATTATGTTAAGCCGCAAAAGTTAAACGACGGTCCAGTGGGGAAACTATATAAGTTGGAAATTATAAAAAAGAATCGCATATGGTTTCCTGAGACTATGAATTTTCAAGAGGACTGTGTTTTCAATATGTTATATTATAATCATATACAAGATTATAGAATTTGTTTACAGAGTGTCTATCATGTTTATCGTATAAAAAATGATTTTAACCTAAGCGCTTCATTATCAAGGGAAACCTTTAATAGCCGTATAGAACACATCCGGTATTTGTCCGAGTTCCTAAAGATGAATACTCCAGATGATTCTGAATTGGCATTTGGAGCTGCAATAATGGGAGCGATTCGTAAAGCAATATTTGTGAAGGATTCATGTAACAACTATCAAGCCTTTTTGGAACGGATACAGACTATAGCTTCTGTCTCAAACTTAAGCTATAGTGCAAACCGATGTAAGACAAAAATGGTTCTTTTTTGTTTTAAATATAAATGTTACTGGCCTATTTATTTATATTACAAAATACGGCTTAGATTTTGAAAGCAAGGATATTTTTAGATGGGAGAGATTAAAATGGGACAAATTAAAGTGGATCATAATGTGGGAAAAATTGATGGACTTTGCGTCATTACTCCTACCCAACATGGTGACGAACGTGGTTATTTTATGGAGACCTACAATGAACATGATATGGAAGAAGCTGGAATTCATGTGAAATTTGTGCAGGATAATCAGTCTATGTCTACCAAGGGAGTGCTTCGGGGCCTTCATTTCCAGAAGCATTTCCCTCAGTGCAAACTCGTTCGGGTTATCCGTGGAAGAGTTTTTGATGTAGCTGTGGATTTGCGTGCGCAGTCTAAAACCTATGGTAAATGGTATGGCGTAGAGCTTACGGAAGAAAACAAGAAACAGTTCCTTATTCCAGAAGGCTTTGCTCATGGATTCCTTGTTCTCTCAGACGTGGCAGAATTCTGTTACAAGGTCAATGATTTTTGGCATCCTGATGATGAAGGGGGACTTGCCTGGAATGATCCTGAAATTGGGATTGATTGGCCCGAAGTTGGAGGAGTATATCCTGGAAATGCGTCAGCCGAAGGTTATACCCTGCAGGATGGTACAAAACTGATGTTAAGTGAAAAAGATCAGAAGTGGCTAGGATTAGATGAGACGTTTTCTTTTAAATAAAAATACCTTTATTTAAAATGTACTGAAGGCTACTTACTCGTCAAATTGCCTTAAGATGTGATAAGAGCTTAAAGAACTTTCATGTTATAAATTTGTTCCATTCGGGTTATATATTTTATCTAATTCTTTATAAGCTTCGTCTGTGGATGCAGGAACCTCCGTAACTTGCGTGCTTGTTTGGGAAACTTTGAATTATAAATCAATGTTAAATTTCTTCTCCACGTTGTGGGAGGCAAATAGCCTTTTTAATTGTAAAGAGGTTCATCAAGTATCGACTGATAAAGTTTATGGTGATTTGCCCCTATCAGCCGCAGCACCTGGGTTTAAGGAGACGGACCAGCTTCGGCCGTCAAGTCCCTACAGCAGTTCAAAAGCTGCCGCTGATTTAGCCGTACTGTCCTATCATCGTACCTATGGGATCCCTGTCACCATCGGCCGCAGTTCCAATAATTATGGCAGGTTTCAGCACCCAGAAAAACTCATCCCCAAAATGATACAGCTTGCCCTCAAGAATAAACCACTTCCCCTATATGGCGATGGCAGTAATGTACGTGATTGGCTTTACGTTCATGATCATTGCCGGGCTATCGATATGATTCTCCAGCATGGACGGGTAGGAGAAATCTATAACGTTGGGGCAGGGGAGGAGCGCAGCAACCTCGAAATTGTTCATCTTATTTGTCGAATCTTGAATAAGCCAGAGAGTTTGATTCAGTTTGTGGAAGATAGGAAAGGGCACGATGTGCGCTATTCCCTGGATATTTCTAAGATCCGTAATGAATTGGGATGGAGTCCGGAGACAGCATTTGATGTGGGGATGGCAAAGACGATTCAGTGGTATGAGGAAGAGTATGGAGAAAATTCCCTTTAGATTATAAAGATAAGCCCTGGAGATTATGATTTCAGGGCTTATCTTTACGCCTTGAGATGCTTCTAATGAAAACACGTCAGCACTCCGAGTAACTTGACCTTAATATAGATAGGTCAAAGATATTTCACCAGAAGATTCAGCTTAATAAGTGCTAGCTAATACATTTTCCTCTGAGGGTATACCAGAAATCATTTCTATAATTTAAGGCTGGATGCAGCGACGTTGCTCTTAATAAAAGGTCTTACAAGATAAATACATCATTTTATTAGGATGGTTTACAGCATTGTTTTTATATCTTTTGACTGATATGGTTTATATTATTGTTGAACTATATGCAAATGAAGGCTATACTATATCTAGTAGTGTGGAACAGATGTTTATAAAACTTGCTACGATATCTAGTAAAGACACTTCTTCGGACAATGGAGCAGTGGTTTTCTTAAAAGTAATATTTAAACTATTGCAAGGTGATAAAATGAAGAATGTAATCGCTGTAGTATGGGATTTTGATAAGACCTTAATCGATGGGTATATGCAAGATCCGCTTTTTGAAGAGTATCATATTAACAGTGCTCAATTCTGGGTAGAAGTGAACGCACTTCCGGAAAAGTATAAGAAATTAGGCGTTGAAGTAAACAAGGATACGGTTTATTTAAATTACTTAATTCAATATGCCCACGAACATGACCTATCTGATCTAAATAATGAAAAGCTCAAAGGGTACGGAAAGAAATTAAATTTTTATCCTGGAGCCATTGAACTTATTCGCTATCTTAATAATGATATTTTAAAGAATCACTCCGATTTGGATAAAGAGCATCCAAAACAGTATAGCGAATATGGCATTAAAGTTGAAAACTATGTTGTTAGTACTGGTATCAAAAAGATTATTGAGGGGTCGGAATTAGCTCCCCTCCTGGAACACTACTGGGGCTGCGAACTAATTGATAGTGATATGATTGATAAAAATGCAGGACAGAGCATGATTGCAGATGTTGGCTACACAATTGATAATACAACAAAAACAAGGGCTTTATTTGAAATTAATAAGGGAATCCCGCAAGATCCGGACTTAGAAGTAAATGCTAAGATTCCCGAAGATATGCGGCGTGTTAAGTTTAAGAATATGATTTATATAGCTGATGGTCCTAGTGATATACCAGCGTTCTCGCTGATTAATAAAAATGGGGGATCGACTTTTGCGATTTATCCCAAAGGAAACCAGAAAGCATTTCAGCAAGTAGAGCAATTACGTGAGGATGGGCGCATTAATATGTTTGCCGAAGCCGACTACAGAGAGAGAACGACAGCATACATGTGGATTACCAATAAAGTGCTTGAAATTGCCAATCGTATTTGCAATGAGGAACGGGCAAAGCTAGAAAATGCTGTATCGAAGGGACCCAAGCATTTAGTGTAGGAAAGAATGGAGAACAAGGAGGAATAAGAAAAACTATGGAAGATGAGGTTAAAGAAAATCTTATAAAAATTAGAGACGATTTAGAACCTATATCCTTTACTTACGATAAAGATGGTAATTATTTCAAAACGTTGAAAGAAATTATCTGAGGAACAAAAAATGATGAAGAGAAGAATTGTGGTTCTTTGTCAAATTTTGGGGTGCTAAAGTGTCTATGCACTCCTGGAGAGGACATGCACGGAAGATAGTGCGTATCCTTTTTCGTTGCGTGTGTTAATGTACAAAATCCTATTACGAAAGCGCTCAAAATTGCGCAGACCAAATGAAGTCCGTTTTAACACCTTGATTTTATTGCTGCAGCCTTCAGTAAAGCCGTTGGAGTAAGGATATATAAGGGCTCTCCTAATCTCTTCGTACCAATAGGTAAAGGACTTAACCAGAGCGTTCATTTCCGGTAAATCAGCGCTTTTTAGTAGGTCTATCCATGCTGAAAGTGCCCATGTTAGAGCCCATTTAATTTAACCAAATAGAGCCCATTAGAAAAAATCAATTTGGGCTCAATAGAAAAAGCCATTACATAATCTTCCATTTCCTTCTACATAGAACCAAAAATGAAAAGAGCTGCTAACGGAAAGACTGGTACTTTTCTTTGGCGGCTCTTTTTAAAATGCTATGCATACATCTATCATAAAATGGAATTTAAAAATGGCATTCAGTAGGGTATAATGGGAAAAAGAATTCTAAAGCTAGCTTTAGGCCACTTTTATTTTTGGGAGCGATTTTTTTGAACAAAGAAGCGATACAAGCACCGCTCATCAGTCTCCTTGTACCTATCTACAATGTAGCGTCCTATGTAGATCGATGCGTTGGGTCCCTTGTGAACCAAACTTATTCCAATCTAGAAATCCTGCTCGTCGACGATGGTTCTACAGATGGCAGTGGGGCGCTCTGTGATGAGTGGGTAAAAAAGGATTCTCGCATCCATGTCGTCCATAAGGAAAATGGGGGCCTTTCTGATGCGAGAAACGCAGGAATCAAACGCGCTGCAGGCGCTTATCTTGCTTTTATCGACGGGGATGACTATATTGCCCCTGAGTACTGCGAAAAACTTTATCAGGCCCTTGCCGCGCATGATGCCGATATTTCCCTCTGTAATATTTGTTATGAATGGGCAGATGGACGCAGGAAAGACTATGAACCGCCCCATGGAACGCGGGAAGGTGTATGTACGGTTAAAGAGGTTCTACAAGTCCTTCATGGTGTGGGAGACCTTACTTTATGCGTTGCCTGGAACAAGCTTTATAAGCGAATCATTTTTACAGGGAATCCACCGCTTTTTTTCCCCAAGGGACGTTATTATGAGGATGAATTTTTAAATTACAAGCTCCTTAATAGGGCTAGTCGCATTTCAGTCATCCCTGATGCGCTCTACTTTTACTTTCAGCGGGATAACAGCATCATTCATCAGTACACAGATAAGCATTTTACGGACCTATGTTGCTGCATTGAGGATAGTCTCACCTGGTATCCGGATGACGAGGAAAAAAGACAGTGGAAACTGCGTCATTCGCTGAAACTTTGTTTTACGCTCTATAAAAAGTGTCACGATGATCTGCACTTTAGAAACCGGACTAGTGAAGTGAAAGGGCTTGTTTTCCGTATCATGAAGGAGCTTAAGATTACGTATCTAACGAAAAGGGAACTTGTGAAGGTCTTCCTGATCCTCGTTGGTGGCTATGGCGCGCTTTATCAAGTAAAGTGCCGCTTAAAGGCATCTCTATAACATTACCCAAAGGAAAAGAGCTGCGTAACGGAAATCTCAGGACTTCCGTTAGGCAGCTCTTTTGTTATGATCTTTTGTGGGTGAGCAGATTGGTGAATTTTTGGATGACAAGGTGGGTCATGTCATCTTTAAAAAGAAGGAGCAGAAGGAAATAGGACGCGCCGCCGAGGAGGACGAGGAGGGCCGTATGAACGAGACTTGGGGAGAGGCTTCCTGCGGCAAAGGTGACAAGGCCAAACATGATGAGACTTGCGAATAGGTGGGTGCGGGACCCGAGAAGAATATCCCGCAGGGGAAGGGCGCACCGGACGAGGTAGAACTGGACACCCATGACGATGAGTTCCGTAAGGACCGAAGCGGCTGCGGCACCTGCTGCCATGGCGTAGGGAATGAAGAGCAGGTTCAATATAAAGTTACAGACCGCACCGACGAGGACGCTTTTTGTGAGGATGGCCTGTTTGTTGGTCGGGACAAGGTACTGGTTTCCCGTGACGTTACTGAGACCAATTGCGATGACAATGAGGCTTAAGATGCGGACGAGGGGAATGACAGGAAGATAGTTGGGCCCAAAGAACCAGGGCACGAAATTAGGGGCGACGGCCATGAGACCAAAGCAGATGGGGAAGGAGAGGAGGGAAACGAACTGGTAGGAAAGTTTCATCCCTTGGATGACCTTCTCATGGTCCTTGCGGGCAAAGGCATAGGCCATGCGGGGAATCATGACGGGAATGAGACTTGTCACAATGGTGAGGGTGATGCGCACCGTCTTTTCGGCTTGTTCGTAGTAGCCGTTTTGCAGGGTCGATGCGGCGGCAAGACCAATCATGGTACGGTCCATGAGGGTATAGAGATTGACAGCAATTTGGGGGATGAAAAGGGCGATGAGGGGCGACAGGTGACGGACTATGTGCAGTTCTTCTTTCGGGACGCGGACGAGATAGCGGGGAAGGAAGAACCAAAGGGACAGGTTGGTTACAAGGGAGAGCCCTGCTAGAAGGCCGATGTAAAGGCCCAGGTCCTCGGGAGAATGGATGAAAAGAAAGAAGGACGCTACGGTGATGAAGCGGAGCAGGACGTTTCGGGCTGCAATCTTACCAAATTCCTCGAGCCCCTGAAAAAACCAGGTGATATCAAAAAACGTAGCGGCGATGTTGAGGCCTTGGAGCATGAAGATGGCTCTGTGGTACATGCGGGGGACGACAAAGGTGCTGTAAGCTGTAAGAGACAGGAGCATGAGAACAAGCCGCAGGAGCGTCAGCTCAAAAAAACGTCTTGCTGCGGCCCTTGGGGTCGTCCTGCCTGTAGGCAATCTCGCGCTGTCCATAAAGTCCGATGCCTAGGGATGCGAAAAGGGAAAAGTAGGAAACAATGGAACTTGAAAAACTCGCAAGACCAATGCTTTCCGGACCCAGGACGCGGGCTAGGTAAGGAATCGTAATGAAAGGTGTCAGGACCACCAGGATCTGGTAGGAAAGATTATAAAAATAGTTTTTCATAAGGCTTTTTTTCATCGATAAAGAATCCTTTGACGTAGTGTAGGTTCATTATACTATGAAAGGAAGGAGAGAGGGGGAATTTGTGGAGGATTATTTTACTCGGCGAACAAATCGCGCCGATTTTCTGCACGAAGTGCCTTCATTGCTTTTGAAAAGATTTATGAGATGGCAATAAAGGCATGTCGCATCGTAATTAGGATACGTACCACAATTCCATTTTAAAGACGCCCGAAAAAATGGAGCCCTTGGGCGGGCCGCTTTTAGGAATTTTTTCGGCTTGCAGAAGAAACATGATTCGCCTAAGTCTCATATCGGCCCATCTGTGTTGTCAAAAAGACGCAGGCTTCCTAGCAGCACGGAAATGCGCGTGCGGCGTCGTCAGCCTGCACTTTTTTCCTAGCATCTAAACCAATCTGAGCCCCATTCGAATCATGTAAATAGAAGAAAGACCAGAACGCCGGCGCCAAACCGTCTCCCTTCGGTCGTGTGCGCCGAATTGATTTTTCGATAACACGGTCCGTGAGCCGAATCGCGTTGGCAGCGTCTTGCGATTAGCGGTTTTGGCCCATCGAAAGCGGAACGGCTTTCGCCGTCACTAAGGCAAAAGACCGTAACGTGGGCCCTGAACCGAACGTAGACACGAATTCGGTTCAGGGCTTTCTTAAGATACATTTCTCATGGTAGTTAGTATGGTTTGAATTAGTTGGGACGTTTACCCGGGAGAATCTTAAGCAATACAACTCATCATACTATTACTCTGTTGAAATCAAGCAACGAACTCTATATTTCAGCACTGCCTGCCTTCGTGTTTTGCCTCTGATCTCGATTTCTTCGAAATCGATCCGCCCCACCAGGGCGGGGGACCGAAACCGGGAAATTTCAACAAGTTTATCATCATTAGAGTTTCCCGGTTTTGGTGGTGGATGAGGAACGGCAGTGACGTCTCCATACGAACGGCAGTGAGGCAGATTCGCCCGGAGTTTCGAAGATCGCTTTTGAAGCGGAGCGAAAGTCCGAGAAACATGTGTGAGGGCGAGTTTCATTCGGACCCGTTCCCCCGTAAGGAGGCGGTTTGGGTCCGGCGTTTTCTCTTTGTTCTCTGGTCTTTTTTCGTTTACTTAGTATGTGGAAATAGGGAAAAGACTAAAATGGGACGATTTCAGTACAAGATAGGGATCATGATTTTCGATTTTTTCATTGACAGGTTTGGACTGCCTAACTATAATAAAATGCGAATGCGAACTGTTTGCAAGTTAGGAGCTGAATCAATTGAGGAAATGGATCGTTTTATTTTTGATGGCATTTTGTTTTTTAGGTAGGGCAGAGGCAGCGGGACATATTGAAGGAGTCTCCTATGGTGTCAATCAGGAAGGCCAGCTGCGGGTTGTCATTGAATCGGATCAGGCACTTCCATATAAGACCAAGATTTTAGAGGGGGAGGCCCATATTTTTGTTAAGGGAACGCTGGACCCATCCATTGTCCCTATTTATCATCCTCGTGAATCCACCCATGTGAAAACGGTTCGTTTGCAAAAGACACCAAAGGGCACGCTGATTCATATCCATACGGATGAAAATCCGACGCGCGCTGATTTCAAGGTTTTTGCTTTGAAGGCTGATCCTGCTACAAAACGACCTTACCGCATCGTCATTGATGTCGCCCCTGTATTTGAGCGAGGATATCGTGTGGGAGGCGGCCTTAAGGGCAAACGCATCACCCTTGATCCTGGTCATGGCGGTTCGGACCCTGGTACCCATGGGCTTGAAAGCGGGCTCAAGGAAAAGGAAGTAACTTTGCCGCTTGCCCTGCGTGTCAAGAAGCTCCTTGAACAAAAGGGGGCGGTCGTTTATCTGACACGGTATAGTGACCGGGATGTCTATGGCCCAACTGCAACAGATCAGCAAGAGCTCCAGGCAAGGGTGGATGTAGCTGAAAAGTCCGGATCTGACCTATTTTTGAGCATCCACTGCAATGCAAGTACGGATCGAAGCGTCGGTGGTTATTCTACGTATTACACGCCAAAGACCCCGTATGACAAGAAGCTGGCAGATGCGCTCCAAAAGGAGCTCATGCAGACGGCCGATGTGACCGACCGCGGCATTTTTGATTCAAGGCTCTATGTCAACCGCAAGTCGACGATGCCAAGTGCGCTCGTAGAGTGTCTTTTTATGACAAATGCAAGAGAAGAACAAATGCTTTTGAGCGATGCGTTCCTTGATAAGATTGCAGAAGCAATCGCTAGGGGAATTGAACAGTTTGAGGGGTGAAGGGCACGCTGTTCTGGAGAATCGGAGCGATTTTTGCTCCGAGTAAAAAAGGACGGGGGAGCGGAGCGCAAGTCCGAGAAACATGTGTGAGGGCGAATGAAGTCCCGCCCCCTCCCGTAGGGCGGTTTGGGGCGGTGCGCTACGGTTTTTTGCCTTCCCGTTTTTCCCCTCCCAAATCCACCATGAAGAATTTTCTTTTCCCTTCCTTTTATGATAAGATAGGGAGGGTAGAAAATTCATCCGCCGATGCGGTGGGAGAGGGACGTACACGTTGTTATGGAGAACTTGATTGTTGCTTTTTCGGCAGTTGCACCGCTGATTTTTTTTATGCTGGTTGGCTATGGGTTCCGCAAAAAGGAAAAGTTTGACGACTCGGTGATTTCCAATTTCAATAAGCTCATTTTTCAGATTCTTTTACCGGTCAATATGCTCATGAGCGTCTATCGGTCCGATATCAAGAATACGCTGGATCCGAGGATGCTTTTTTATGCCATCGGCGCACTGCTTACGGTCTATGTCATTGGTTTTGTTTCGACCTGCGCTTTTGTGAAGGAAAATCGCAAGCGAGGTGCCATGATCCAGGCCCTTTACCGCAGCAATTTCCTGCTTTTGGGGGTCCCCATTGTAGAAAATATCTATGGTACGGACCATATTGGCATGCCTCTTTTATTATCCGCGTTCATTATCCCCATCTATAATGTGCTTGCCGTTTTTACACTTGAAACGTTCCGTGGAAACCGTCATGGTTTTCACCCAGGGACGATCCTTATGGGCATCATAAAAAACCCCATGATCATTGGGGCTATTTTAGGCTTTGCCTTAAAGCTCCTGCCGCCTTTGCCACCCCTTGCGGTTAAAACGCTGCGTCAACTGGCTGCTTGTACGACGCCCGTTGCTTTGGTAGTCCTCGGGGCTTCTTTCAATTTTTCCGGAGCTGTTAAGGAAATCAAGGAAGTGGCCTTCTGTGTTGTGGGTCGTCTTCTCATTGCGCCTTTCCTCACCCTCGGCGGAGCCATCCTGATTGGAATTAGGGGCATCCCGCTGGCGTCCATTATGGCCATGACCATTACTCCTTGTGCTGTGGCTTCCTTTGCTATGGCCCAACAGATGGACAGTGATGGGGAACTTGCAGGCAACGCCCTTGTCTTTACGACGATCTTTTCGGCACTGACCATGTTCCTTTGGGTTTATGTATTGAAAGAAATCGGGGTTTTGTAATAAAATAAAAGCATCACGATTAATTGGAGTGAATATTATGGAAAGTAAAGGAAAACTTGTTCCTAAGAACGAACGGATCCTGCGGGCTGCAGAAGCCGTTTTTTCGAAAAAAGGATACCGCCAAGCAACGCTCGATGAAATCGTAAAAATCGCCGATACGGGAAAGGGAACCGTTTACAAATATTTCAATAATAAGGAAAATCTTTTTTATACGCTTATCCATATGAAAAATGAAGTGCTTCTTGATGCCCTTCGTCACAGTGTGTATGAGTATACTACGTTTGAAGACCGCTTTCGTCATTATTTTCGGGCCTTGACCTTGTTCCTTGATAAAAACATTGTGCTCTGGTCCGTTCTCCTTCTTGAAATCATGTCCCCTCAGGCTGGCTGGCAGCTGATCTGGAATGATGAGAAAGAGGATTATGATGTTGTGACCCGTTGGGGCAAGGACCCTTCTTTGGCTGAGATCGAGACCCAGCGCCGGTATTTTGATATCATCCGCAGTGAAGTGGAACAGTTGCGGAGAATCTTTCAGCGCGGTGTCGATGACAAGTTTCTGAAACCGGTGGGGGACATGAAACGCATGTCCGGCAATATTTATTTTTCCTACACCATGACTATTTTGCAGGGCTTTATCACGCCAACCAACATGGATGAAGCGATCGAGCTTTTCCTCGATCGTTTCCTTCATGGCCATTGCAACCAAAAGGGGTAGCACGTGGTGTACGAATGAAACATCAAAGGAGGCTTTCCTTCGGGACGGCCTCTTTTTTGTCTTTTGTTCGTCAAGGCAGGGACAATATGATATACTACAGGTCTAGGATGTAATCTAGGAAAGGGGACCTTCCCGTGTCTTTTTGGAACGAGAAAATCAAACCTCATCTTGAGGGCCATCATAAATTGATCATTGCGGTTGTTCTTCTTGCCGTATTAGCAGGGACGGCTTACTATTTTCGTCTTGATATCAAGGATAAGGTCATCAAGGCCAAACCCCAGCCTATCCAATCCATGGAGCTTGCCAATACGAATTTCGCGCTCCAGGCAATCAACAGCCCGAAGCTGAATGTTCAGGAAATTGACCGCGTCAGTGCTTTTTTTGTTAAAAATGGACATGTCTTTTTCTCTATGCGCAATCCTGATGGATCGGAGACCCAAGTGGAGGCCTTTGACCTAAAGGATGGTGCCTTGGTGCCATACCGCGGATTTGGAAAGGATGGCATCCTGACCATCAAGGAGAAAATGGTCTTTGGCATGACCGTAGACAGTGACAATAACGTCTATTATGTCAAAAAAGGAGTCCACGCTCTCATCAGCGGCAATGATATTGCAAGCCTGCAGGGAAGCACGACGGCGACCCGCATTGCTTTTCTGCCTGGGGAGCAGCAGGCCTACCTTTATGGAAACGATAATTTTACCTTGGCTGACGTAAAGGATGGGGGACTTACGAACAATCATCCTTCCTTCCTCCACAACCGTGCTAATCCCTTTAAGGGCGGCCTTACCTTGGTTCAGGTCATGGACGATGGGACAGTCTACGGCGGCGGACGGATCAAGCCAAATGGATTCAACATTATTGGTGCCTTTAAGCCGGATGGCAAACTGATTCAGTACTACGGCAGCTATCAGCCGACGGATAAGGATTCCATCTATAACCTTGTTGATATGGCCATTATGGACCATTATATTGCCGTCATTGACGGGTTTACCCTGAAACTGTGGCGCCGCAACGGTATGTATTTGGGAAACTTCAATAGCTCCAAACTTCTTGGCGGCGACCTGAATTGTCTCCGTCTATCACCACTTGATGATCGGACCATGCTGATTTTAGCCTATGTACGAAACGCGAAGACGAAACTTGTGGATTTGAAGGTGTTTCGGATGCAGTTCCCGGAATAAGAAAGTTTTGGCGCAATGGCTGCGCCAAAACCTTGAAGTTGTGAGTTTTGAGTTAAACCCTCAAACGCACGGCGCCAAACCGTCCCGACCGGAGGGCGCCAAATCAATTTTTCGATCACACGGTCCGTAAGCCGAATCGCGTTGGCAGCGTCTTGCGATTAGCGGTTTTGGTCCATCGAAAAATGTTCCTCGCTAACCGCTCGTGTGGAGACGTCGGGTTCCCCTTTTATTTTTACTCGGAGCAAAAATCGCTCCGATTCGATGCAGTTACGTGTCATCATTGGTTTTAAAAAGATATATCTGATGCCAATGATGGCATGCCCCGTCGTAAGAAGGTACGTACCACAATCTCATTGCTAAGACGCCCGAAATATGCCTTCGTCGATCCCTTTTGAGTCAGCCCAAAAATCGGGCTGATTTGATG